>Ga0315268_10000030_pt1 | contig 149157 bp, 167 predicted proteins | sample C1_top_MG_FD_204535 | JGI IMG/M metagenome (GOLD analysis project Ga0315268, IMG submission 204535) | Sediment microbial communities from Yellowstone Lake, YNP, Wyoming, USA - C1_top | ecosystem: Environmental > Aquatic > Freshwater > Lake > Sediment | place: USA: Wyoming | collected 2017-08-01
TGTTGGATGATGTTCCGAGGTGGATGTTTTTTCCGCAGCCTGAGGTGGATTCGGTTGTTGTGGTTTTGAAACCAAAAAAGCCTAAACCGTTTACTTTGAAGAATGAGGAGTTTTTCAGGCGGTTTGTGCGGTTGCTGTTTACGCAGCGGAACAGGAAGGTTAGGAACGCTGTTTTGCCTTTCTTGAGGGGTGAGCGTTCTGGAGTGGTTGTTCCTTTTGGTGATAGGCGTGTGAGGGAGTTGGCGCCTGAGGATTTTGGAGCGTTAGCAAATGCGTTTTGTCCGTAAAAAAGCGTTTTTTGAGGATTATGTTTTTGATGTTTGGGACGGTGTTTACGAACCAGCGGAGGATTCGTTTCTTTTTGCGGAGAGTTTGGCGGTTGGGGAGGGTGAGTTTGTTGTTGATGTTGGTTGTGGGTGTGGGTTGCTGGGTATAGTTGCTGCGGGGAAGGCTTTGGGGGTTGTTGCGGTTGACGTGAACCCTTTTGCTGTGCGTTGTGCGAAAGAAAACGCCAAACAGAACGGAGTGATAGACAAGATGTTGTTTGTGCGTGGGGATTTGTTTTCGCCGTTTAAGGCTGGTGTGGGGTTTGATTTGGTTCTTTTTAATGCTCCTTATTTGCCTGTTAGATTCGGTGAAAGGGCTTCTTGGGTTGAGCGTGCTTGGGCTGGTGGAGAGAGTGGGAGGAGTGTGATTGACCGTTTTATCGGTGAAGTGTCGAGGTATCTTAAGCGTGGTGGGCGGGTTTTGTTGATGCAGTCTAGTTTGGCTGGTGTTGGGGAGACTTTGCGGAGGTTTGAGGAGGGTGGTTTGAGGGCGGGTGTTGTTGTGAGTCGTGATTTGCCGTTTTTTGAGACGCTGGTGCTCGTGAAGGCGGAGTGTTAGGTTAGGTGAGGGTTTTTTGTAGTCTTATTTCGTCTCTTACTGGTATGCCGTTTATGCCTTTGACGGTTTTGCCGTGTTTTTCTGCTATGGCGTTTGGTTTTACTTGGGTGATTTGGAAGCAGAGAGATTGGTAGAAGGCTAGTGCGGGTAGGTCGTCGTTGGATGTTGAGACGAGGAGTTTTTTCTTGTGGTGTCGTTTGGCTTGGGTTTCGAGTTTCTTGATTAGGGCTTTGGCGATGCCGGTGTTTTGGTGCTCTGGGAGTACGGCTAAGGCGACGATTGTGGTGGCGTTTTGTGTTTGGACGTATGAGATGAAGGCGATTATGTTGTTTTGGGTTTTTGCGATGTATGCTGGGAGTTGTGCGACGGTGTATGTTTTGTTGAAGGTTAGTTGTTCTTGTTCTCCCCAGAAGTGTTGTACGAGTTTTCGGATTGTGTTTGTTTCTTTGTTTGTTGTTGGTTCTGTGATTGTGATGTTTGTGGTGGGTGGGGTTTTGGTTTGGCATGTTGGGCATAGTGTTCGGAGTTGGGTGTGTTGTGGGCAGAGTGGTGCTCCGCAGACGGTGCACGTGTAGGCTGGTTGTTTGTTGCAGTGTTTGCAGGTCATTTGGCTTGTTCCTCTCTGTGTGTGGGTGGTTAGACCCCCCCTTATATATAGATTGAACCTTTGGTTAGTGGTGGTTGGGGTGTGGGTTTGGTTTTTCCCTCCGGTTTTGTTTGTTAAGAGAGGCTTTAGGGTTGCTGGGATTTAAAGGTGGTATCAGAAGTTTAATTAATGTCCGACGTAGCCTGATTTACAGTGTTTTTCATGTCTGTTTGACTGTGAAATCAGCCAACACGCATAACCACCCTCTAGATTTTTCTGTATTTCGCGGAAGTTGTGGTGCGGTTGACTGCTCTGCGGAGACTACCCCCCTCCCTTATATATAGATTCGACAGGCGGACTAACTGTTTTGATTGTTGTCGAAAGATTTTATTCACTTAAAGTGCACTGGATGCGTTTTGCGTACTTTACAGGTGGTGGCCAGTTGCGGACAGCATTTGTAATTATTTTATCTATTTCTTCTTCTCCTGAAGCTACCCATCTAATAAATCTCATTAAAAATTCTCTAGGTGGGTTAACTCTCCCTTGCTTGCATCCAGAGGGACCATAGTTAAATTCTTGCTCAATCATCAACAGTTGAGTATAATAAAGATTAATATCAGGATCGTCTAACTTCATTGGAAAATTCAACTTCAATACTTGAGAAGCCCAGCACTTCGGGGTCATCACCATCATAAACTTTCTCGAGAGCACAAAACAGTTGATGTGCATCGTTTTCATTACTTAAACGTTTTAGATACAAATCGAATAAAAGTCTAACATGTGTAGGGTAAAATTCTGCTCTGCCCTGAGGTTCTAATCCGACAGCAAAGTCATGGGGGCAAATCTTGTCTGTACGAGTTGCAGCGACAATTGTTCCATTCATGCTTCTATACATAATTTTCCGTTGTCTAGGTTGTAGATTTATTAAAACTTGAGCTGCATCCTTCAAATTCATAACTTGCTCTCTCGCTGGTGCGCAAAACTCAGTCAGTTCCCTTTTAAGGATTGCCAAGAATACTTTATAAGTAGAAATCAAGATATCTGCAATGATAAACTATGGGAAAAATAAACCTTGAGATTGATGATGCTCTCGAAAGAGAATTTAGAAGAGCAGCGGTGGAAAAATTTGAAGCAAGAAAGGGTTTTCTTAAAAAGGCTGTTGAGGAGGCACTTTTGGAGTGGATACGGAAAAATCAGAGGAAATAATGATGAATAAGGACCACGATACGATGATGGAAATTACGGATGAAGAGTATAAAGAGTTCATCAAGACATGCAGCGAAGTAACCATAGAAAATGTCAAAGTCAAAATTGGCCAGCCAAAGAAAATAATTGAATACCAACCAAGGGATTTTGAGCTTGAAAAAACTAATGTATGGTCCTTTCCAGAAAGGGGAACATGGGCGACGCATCGGGGAAATTTCAGAGGAAATTGGCCTCCGCAGATGGCTAGGAATCTGATTATTAGATATTCAAAGCCTAGAGAAACAGTGTTAGATCAGATGTGTGGCTCAGGAACTACACTAATTGAATGCAAACTCTTAGGAAGAAATGCTATGGGAGTGGACGTAAACCCAGATTGTGTAATGCTCACCCGCGACAGACTCAATTTTGGCTACACGCCACTAGACCCAAATTATCCAAATGTTACGATAAAAACCTATGTAGGCGATGCAAGAAATCTGAATCTAATTGAAGATGAATCCATCCATCTAATTGCTACGCATCCGCCGTATGCGAGCATAATACCCTACAACAAGAAAGTGAAGATGCCTGGGGATTTGTCGTTAATACGTAAGATCGATGAGTATGCAAAAGAAATGAGAGAGATAGCAAAAGAGAGCTACAGAGTTTTAATGCCTGGAAGGTTTTGCGCTATACTTGTTGGAGACACAAGAAAACATAGGCATCATGTTCCTATAGCCTTTAGAGTTATGCAAGCCTTTCTTGATGTAGGTTTCATTCTAAGAGAAGATATCGTAAAGTACCAATGGAAAACAAAGACAACACGAGAAAAATGGGGAGGACTAACCAAAGTGGCAGAGGAATGCTGGGTGGATATAGACAAAGTGGCCAAAAAATACTACATGGATTTCTATTTACTATTTTACGAACATCTACTCATATTCAGAAAGCCAGAAAAAGACGAGGACATGCGCCCCTACAAGGAAAGCATGAAATGGTATTAAAGGATTCAACTCACAAAAATCAGTGTGACACTAAATAGATTTTAATTAAGTGACATAGAATACGAAACATTGTGAGCTCTAATTGAATGAAATGTGGAAAAGTTATAGCTGAACCCAAAGAACTGATTAAAATTCAAAAAATCAAACCAAAGAAAGAGGTTTTGAAACCTTTTGTTGCAACATTTCCATATGTTCCTTATGGTCATAAATCCACGAATTTTCCTTGAAAAATTCGCTTGAGAAGGTTTGCCGTGATCTAACTCTTAAGTCCTGTATGGCATACTTGTAGCTTTTCACAAGTTTCATTTTGGCCAGCGTAGATAAGGTGTCAATGAAACTCCGAAATTCGCCAATTGGAAGGAAAACTTCCACGATTAGTGCATTTTCACCTAGAACTTTGCCCATTGTCAAAACAAAGGATTTGTTAAGAAGAGAACGTGCAAACTTGGCGAAAGTTTCATAATCATGAAAAGACGCTACAAAATAAACCATGACGGAGGGAGAGTCACCATATCGCATCACAAAAATATCGTACCCCTCAATGAGGTTTCTCCCTATCAAATGCTCCTTGTAATGAAAATAGGCTAGTTGGTGGCTTATCCCTAAGATTTTAGCCAATTCTCGCGTACTCCTAGTCGCATCTGCCTCCAACTTCATGAGCATACGGACATCTATCTCGTCTGCGCAAATAGGATAGGACTTGGGTTCCATCAATGTGTAAGGCAGTTCGGTTGCTTGCATCTGCACCTCTTTTGCCCAATCGTCCCAGTGGAAAACCCAGTTTTCTCTTTGGCTATCGAACCAATTAGACGTTATTCGTCCACCCTGAAAACAGGTGGACCAATAAATTTTGGCATTTTCCGCCACGCCCAAACGTCTCATCTCATGGATAAACTCTTCGAATTCCGCGCAATGCTCTACCGGAATCGCATAAGCAGCGGTGCAACCCTCATTCATTCCGTAAGACCTGCAGACATAAAGCCAGAACCCGTTAACCTTTAAACAATCAAAAAGAACTTGTTCCATACCCGGCTTGGCTTCCATAAAAACAACAGCTTTCCTTAAACCAATTTTGGTATGATAAACGGAAGTTAGCATTCTCAAAAAAATGTTGGGATTTGACCGCATATGCCTCAGGCGGGACTGCAATAAGTCGCGAGATATACCGACAACTCTGGCAATCTCTGAAAGATTCCTTGGACCGAGCTCGCTCAAAGCTTGCAGTATTCTGACATCAAGAGCTGTCAGCAGCTTCCGCATTGAGTTTCCTCAAAGACTGTATCATTAAATGACTAAGTTTTTATTTTTATCTATGTAGGTCCTCCAGGGCTGTCAATAGGGTCTCCTATCTGAGGAGTAACGGTTCCATTGTTGTTTTGCACATCATCATAACATTCAAGGAAGTTAACGCGTTCTTGATGTGAACGAGGAGTCGCGATTCTCGGCACCGCAAGCGCCGCAATAGACGCGAAAACAACAACAAAGACCAATAGCGCAAATTTCGTCTTCATTAAATCACCTCCTTTTATATTTTTGGCAAAATGAGGCTGTTTTTGTCAAAATTAGAAATTTTCTGCGTTATCGGTTAGACGCACATTTTTATATTTTGGATAAAATGAATGCCAGAATACCAAAAATGTAAAATATACTCCCAGAACATACAATCACCCTGATTGGAGTCTGAAACTGAATGCTGCCTCAAAAGAAAAATAGAATTTCTGCAATAGGAATCTTAACGTACAACATTCTTATGATAAACGGCGACCCAATCGAGTGGATAGATCTCAAAGAAACCAGCCTAGCAGCATTAGCAAAAGCTATAGGAATCGACGAAGATCACAAGGCGAAAGTGACAATAACTATTGAGGTCATGGAACAACCATGCGAGCTTTGCGGAAAACTAGCAACAGGAGGTCAGCTCTGTAAAAGTTGTGATAAACTAATATGTGATGATTGTGCAAAAACAGATGCCACTGGCAGATATTGTCCACTGTGCTACGAAATTAAAAAGCAGCCAATCTTATCCTGACTTTTTTAGAACGATGAAAAGAGGGAACTTGTAGGGGTATCTTCACTAGGTCTTAAGTTCAAACTAAACGAAGACCCAGCAAGGATGAAGGAATACTCTTTTTAAGAAATCCAAACAATAAAAAACTATCAATCAAACATATTTGGCTCCTAATAGAGGGGCTAGTGGGCGTTGCACGCGCACACACGCTCGTGTTAGAAAGTTTTATAGCGTGAGGTTTTCAGTATTGCTAGAACACGCACACGAGGCGCTATAACACATGTGCATACTCGGCAAAGACAAACTAAAAGAGCTCATCGACAAGTACAAGTGCATCTACCCCTACGACTACAACCTCCTCGACGGCGACGGCTACATCCTAACCGTCAAAGAAGAAACAACCCTCCACTACCTCGAACACAAAAACCTAACAACCTACGAAATCGTCTTCACCCCACCCAACTACGTCGCCCACATGACCGCCAAAAGCAAGTACGGACGCATGGGCCTAAGCTTCCTCAACGCCGCAAAAGCCCACAGCGGCTTCATAGGACGCCTAGTCCTAGAACTCGTAAACCTCAGCAACGACCGCCGCCCCATCACCATCAAACGCGGCGACCCCTTCATGCACATCGAATTCATAACACGCGAAGGCGAACCCTCACCCTACATGGGAGAATACCAATTCCAATACCTAACCGACGACGAAATGCAAATGTACCTCCCCATACTGAAAAAGGTCTTCCCAAACTACGACGAACTCGCCAAAACATGGCTCAAAAACAAACACCCACCACAATAAAAAACCGCAACCTCACTTCTCAAAAACCCGAACCTCCCGACCAATCCTATGCCTCTCCTCCATATCAACAAAAGACGAAGCCCCCGCCAAACCCTCAACCAACACATTATCCTCAGCAAAAACCCTTCTCTCAAAAGGACAAACCGTCCCGAAACCAACCGCCGCAGCCCTATCCTCCAACCTCATAGAAACGAACACACCACTCCGCGTTCTAATACAAGGCGTCACCAGAACCAACCGACCCCCACCCCTCAAAACCCTGTAAGCCTCCCCCAAAAAACCAAAGTACAACGGCTCAAGCCCCCCAACAACCCTCCGCGCATACGACTCCGTCGGAACACCACGCAAAGCCGGACCAAGAACCGGCTCCGTCACCACACAATCAACCGACCCCTCACCCACACACTCCGTCAGACTCCGCGCGTCTCCCTGTACAATCTTGTACTCCGCCCCCTCCAGACCATACTCCTTCTTGAGCCAGTCAAGGTTCCTACGCGAAGCCCTCACACACCACGAGTCCACATCCACCCCAACCACCCGCGCCCCCACCAACAAAGCCTCCTGAAGAATCGTACCCACCCCACAGAAAGGATCAACCAAAACCCTCCCAGACAAGCACAAAGACAGGTTCACCATAATCTTCGCCAGCCTCGGAGGCATAGAAAAAATCCTCCGCTGAACAGGCCTACCCACGTCCCTCTTCTGAAACTCGAAAGGATCATGAACAGCAACCGTCTTCGCCACGAAAGCCTGCTCTCTCCCCACACAGAACAGCACCTCCGCACTCTTCTCAACCAGACCCTTCTTCAACACCTCAACATGAGTCAACCGCGGCAACCCCCTGCTCCTCGGAAAACCCATAAACCTCGCCCTCCTGCCCCTCGACTCAAGCTCCCCCTTAAAGTAACTCCCCACGAACCTCTGCATCCTCCCAGAAAACCGAAGAAAACGAGGACTCTCAAAGTACACGCTCACCCCAAAAACGTACCTCCCCGACGACACCCCAAAAACGTCATCAACACCACAGTCCGCAGAAAGACTCGCCCTAACCTCCTCCCGAGCCCGCTCCTTCCCGCGAACAAAGGCGTCCTCCACGGTCCCCGCAGGAATGCATGACACGACCCTACCGACCTTGATTATTCCCCCCAGACCGTCAACAAGACGCGGGTCCAACTCTTCTTCACTCACGACAACAAAAAACTCCCTCGAAACACTCGTTACCTTAAACACGCACCCCCTAGCTTCCAGGAACGAGACAAGCTCAGCTAAGGAGAGCCTCCAGTTCTTTCCAGATATGAACACGTAGCTCGCTTGTTTAGGACCAGACATAGTCATCATATAGGGCTCTGACGCCGATATTTTAGCGTTACAGTCGACTGAGAACCCGCAAAACATGGACGCTGAATAAGTATTATTAAACCAGAAAGTAAATCAACAAACCCCAAAACATACACTAGTTTAACCCGTAAAACGTTTAAATACAACGCCATTGGTATGCAGAAGGGGAATCCCCATGCGCGCAAAAAACTACAGAGCCGTTAAGGGCCAATCCTTCACAAGAAGAGAGTTCGTAAAAGGCTTTCCACCATCGAAGATAACCAAGTTCACGATGGGAGACACTAAAGCAAAATTCGAATACGAAGCCAGACTCATCGCCATGGAAAAGGCTCAAATCCGCCACAACTCTCTGGAAGCGGCACGCGTGGCGTCAAACCGTATCTTGATGGACAAACTCGTAAACAACTACCTCTTACGCGTCCTACCTTACCCACACGCCATCCTCAGAGAAAACAAGATGATCTTCGGCGCGCACGCAGACCGCCTTCAACAAGGCATGCGCGCGTCCTTTGGAAAACCAATCGGAACGGCTGCTCGAATAAGAGCCAACCAGCCAATCATCATTGTTGAAGTGCATGCAGAGGGCGTCGAAACCGCCAAGGAAGCCTTGAAACGTGGAAGCGCCAAACTTCCGATTCCATGCAAAATAACAGTCGAAAAAACACAGGCAGAGGAGGCAAAAACGGTTGACTGAAATGAAGAATGACCTAGTAATATGGTTCGAAGGACTAAGAAAAACAGACATTCCTTCCGTCGGAGGCAAGAACGCGAACCTGGGCGAGATGATAAACGCCGGAATACCCGTCCCATACGGCTTCGCCATAACAGCCTACTCCTACAAGAAGTTCATCGAAGAAACGGGAATATCCGCAAAAATCTACGAGATAATAAGAGAAACCGTAACCAACCCCAACGACCCAAAACAGTTCGAGATAGCTTCCAAGAAGATTCGCGCGCTAATAGAATCCACACCGATGCCCAAAGAAATCGAGAACGCAGTAAGATCCGCGTACGAAGAGCTGTGCAGAAGGCTCAACTTGAAGGACGTTTTTGTGGCTGTTCGTTCAAGCGCAACAGCCGAAGATCTACCAGACGCGTCGTTTGCGGGTCAGCAGGAAACATACCTGAACGTTAGAGGCGTAAAGGAAGTTTTGGAAGAGACTGTGAAATGCTGGTCCAGCCTCTTTACTCCGCGTGCAATCTTTTACCGCACTGAGAAAGGTTTTGCGCATGAAAAGGTCCTCATAAGCGTCGGGATTCAAAAGATGGTTAATTCTAAGGCTGCAGGCGTCATGTTTACACTAAACCCGGTGACCGGCGACCCGAGCCAGATAGTCATCGAAGGTAACTACGGTCTGGGCGAAGCGGTTGTCTAAGGAGCCGTCACTCCGGACCATTTCGTTGTTGACAAAAAAACCATGACAATAACCGAGAGAAGCCTATCCAAGAAAGAAATCGCGTACGTGCGCGACCCTAACACTGGAAAAACGGTGCACTTACAAGTGCATGCGGAGCATCAGGGGAAACCGTGCATAAGTGACGAGGAGATTCTCAAACTCGCAGAACTGGCCGAACTCATAGAGAAACACTATGGAAAAGCCCAAGACATCGAATGGGCGATTGACGGAGACTTACCATTCCCGAGCAACACGTTCATAACACAATCCAGACCAGAGACCGTTTGGAGCCTAAAACTCGCCGAGAAACCAACAAAACCCGAGGCTGAAGGGCTGAAGCCTGCCGAAATGTTAAAGGTCATTGTGAAAGGAATCGCGGCTGGCAAGAGAGGCTTCGGCATAGGCAGGGCAAAAGTCGTTACGAACCCAGAAGAAGCCGCCAAAGTCATGCAGAAGGGCGACATACTCGTCACAGACATGACTAACCCCGATTACGTGCCCTTCATGAAGCTAGCGGGCGCGATAGTGACCAACAAAGGCGGAGTAACGTGCCACGCAGCCATCGTAAGCCGCGAACTTGGCATACCATGCATTGTAGGAACCGAAAACGCCACAAAACTCATGGAAACAGGCAAAGAATACACCGTGGATGCGAGAAGCGGCGTCGTCTATGAAGGGGTTTTGGCGGCGCTTACCGAGCAACTTTCTTCTGCTTCGGGCACTTCTGCTCCTTCTCCGACAGTTGCCGGAGGTATTTTCCAGTCAGTTCCCGTGACCGCGACAAAAATCTACATGAACTTAGGCGTTCCCGAAAAAATTGAGGAGTACAAGGACCTGCCCTTTGAAGGAATAGGGCTGATGCGCATAGAATTCATCTTAGCCAGCCACATAGGTGAGCACCCTCTCTACCTCGTAGAGACTGGACAGGGACAAAAGTTTGTGGACAAACTAGCATACGGGATAGCCACAGTCGCGAGAGCCATCCAACCACGCCCAGTCGTTGTCCGCTTCAGCGACTTCAAAACCAACGAGTACCGAGAACTCAGAGGCGGTGAGAAGTACGAGATTGTCGAAGCCAACCCGATGCTCGGGTGGCGGGGCTGCAGCCGCTACATAAGCCAGTGGTACGAGAAAGCTTTCAGGCTCGAGTGCCAAGCGATACAGAAGTGCCGTAGAGAATGGGGCTTGAAAAACGTCTGGGTGATGCTCCCGGTTGTCCGAACGGTTTGGGAAGCGAAAAAATGTCTTGCAATCATGCGGGAAGAAGGATTAGAAAGAACACGAGACTTTCAGATATGGTTCATGGCTGAGACGCCATCAATCGCTATAGTGGCGGACGAGTTTTCGAAACTCTGCGACGGCTTCTCGATAGGCTCAAACGACATGACACAGGGCATTCTAATGATTGACAGAGACTCCGAACGCTTGGGACAGATGGGATACTTCGACGAGAGAGACCCAGCCGTAAAAAGGATAATCGCTCATCTGATTAAAGTGGCCCACGAAAACGGTGTTACAGTCTCCATCTGCGGAGAGGGTCCATCAAACTTGCCCGACTTTGCAGAATTCCTTGTGAGAGCCGGGATCGACAGCATCTCGGTTAACAACGACGCAGTCGTTGCCACAAAAAAACTCGTCGCAAGTATAGAAAGAAAAATAATACTGGAAAGGCTCGAAGAACAAGGCGAGAAGACGTTTGGTCGCCAGAACCGAAGGCCAAGACCGGACTGGGAATGGGCACCAAGGTGGAGCGAAACAGAAGAATAGCCCTCTAATTTCCCCTCGTTGAATACTTAGACTCTTATCGGCTTCCGGGTGAGTTTTAATGAAACAATTTGATTTTGAAGAAGAAAGGATTAAACAAGAGATACTTAGGCTCGGCGCCAAGCGGGTCTTACTTCAACTTCCTGAGGGCTTAAAGCCTGAAGCGCCGCGGTTGGCTAAGGCTATTGAAAAATTTGGTGCTCTACCGCTTGTTTCTGTGGACCCTTGTTACGGTGCGTGTGATTTGGCCACTACCGAGGCTGAAAGTCTCGATGTGGATTTGGTAATTCATTATGGGCACGCAAAAATGTTAAAGTATGAAAGAGTTCCAACAATCTACGTAGAAGCAAGAGCAACTGTAAACGTGGATGAGACTGTTGAAAAAGCCCTGCCCATGCTGGAGAAATGGCGCAAAATAGGCTTAACCACAACGGTTCAACACGTACAAACTCTTGACGCTGTCAGAGAGGTTCTGGTTCGAGCCGGCAAAACCGTTGTAATCGGCGACTCAGGGCGGCTAAATTATCCCGGACAGGTGATTGGATGCGATTACAGCAACGCCAAATCAATAGCCAAAGATGTTGAAGCCTTCCTCTTCGTCGGTGGCGGGCAATTCCACGCTCTAGGCATCGCTCTTTCCACTTCAAAACCAACGATAGTGGCAGACCCCTACGAAAAAAGAGCGTACTCAATTAACGAGCAAGCAGCAAAAATAATTAAACAGCGATGGGCAAGTGTAGATGAAGCCAGAAAAGCGAAAACTTTTGCTGTTTTGGTCGGGTTAAAACCGGGGCAAAAAAGATTTGATGAAGCGCTAGGCGTGAAGAGGAAACTCGAAGAGAACGGGAAAACGACTTCTCTTTTTGTCGCTAGAGAAATAACTCCGGAAGTGCTCATGGAGTTTCCAACGGTAGACGCTTTCGTCAATACCGCATGTCCCAGAACATCTCTGGACGACGCTTCAAAATTCCATAAGCCTGTGTTGACGATTAATGAGGCCTTAGTGGTTGTTGGCGAGCTATCCTGGGAAGAATTATGCAGAAAAGGCTTGTTCGAAAGCTAGACCTGGAAATTTTCCTGTCGCAGGTAAAGGAGCATCCATCCCCCAGCCCAAGTCTTGAGCAGTACGCGGTTCCAGCCGACGTTGCAGCGACGATGCTCTACCTTGCAGCGTACACAAACGGCGACATAACGGGCAAAACAGTTATAGATTTAGGATGCGGCACCGGAAGACTCGCCCTCGGAGCGGCCTTTCTTGGCGCAAAACAAGTTGTGGGCATAGACGTAGACAAGGCGGCAATAAAAACGGCTTACGAGAATGCAAAGCGCGCCCACTTGACTGGAAAGGTGCAGTGGGTCAATGGGGACATAGGCACCGTTCACGGAAACTTCGACACAGTCTTGCAGAATCCACCTTTCGGTGTTCAGAAACGAGGAGCAGACCGGAGTTTCCTTCAAAAGGCTTTAGAAGTAGGTAATGTCGTGTACTCGCTTCACAAAGGCACCCTTAAAGACAAGGCACTTACCAAAAAATTAGTGTTCAACAAAACCAACCTTGTGCCTGTGACGCCTCAACCATTCTTGAAAAGGTTTATTGAAGAACACGGCGGAACAGTCAAATGCGTTCACGCCATGCTGATGACGATTCCGCACATGTTCAGTTTTCACACGAAAAGGAAACACGCGTTCATAGTCGACCTGTACGTGATCGAAAGAAAGAGAGTCAGAGGTCAGTGAAGCGGTTGCAAAGCGTTTTACCAGCTTGACGAATCAAAAGGTTTATTGAGCAGCATGGAAAACTACACATATCACTTCAGCGAAAGTCTATCACTCGCCATGTTTGAACTCTGTACAAAAACGACGTGAAAAGGTAGTTTGAATGACTCCAAAATCCTCCAAGGAAGAGAGCAGCCAGTTCGTGCTGCCCGGCGAACGCCTAGGCGTCATCGAAGAGTTTACTCCTGATGCAGGAACGTACGTGAAAGACGGAGTAATCTACTCTAAGGTTGTTGGTCGAACTCTGCTTGATCTCACGAACAAGCGTGTCTCGGTTTTTCCGTTAATTCAGGGAGCGACAGTCCCAAAAGTCGGGAGTACAGTCTTAGGCCAGGTTTCGAATGCGCAGTCCGACAGTGTGGGTGTACGAATATTCAAAATAGGCGACAAATCGCTTTCCGGAATTTTCACCGGAGTTCTACACATTTCTGACGTGCAGATGCGGTATGTTGAGTCGATGTTCGATGTCTGTAAGCAAGGTGACATACTAAGAGCCGAGGTCATCAGCGAAAAGAACAAGGTTTATCACTTGTCCACTAAAGAGAAGAACTTGGGAGTGTTGTACGCTTTTTGTTCGCAGTGTGGCTACCTGTTAGAGCTGAGGCGACAAGTCATGCACTGTCCACGATGTGGGAGAATTGAAAAGCGTAAGACCGCGTTAGATTATGGAAAAGAATTGCTGTAACGCAGAGGAGATTGTTTGGATGAAGGCTAAAGTGTTGAAGAAAACCTCGAATGAGCTTAGGGTGGAAGTTGAGGGCGCCGGGCACACCGTCTGTAACCTTTTGCAAAAGCGGCTTTTGGAGGAAGCGAGTGTGGACACTGCGGGATACGACATGCCTCACCCGTTGGCTTCGAACGCGATAATTTACGTCCGCACGAAGGGCAGAGTGAAGCCTGAAGATGCGCTGCACAGAGCCATAGAAAAAGCGCGCGCCGTGAACAAAGAGTTCGGCAAAGAGTTTGAGAGGGCGCTTAAGAAAGCTTAACTCTCTTCTTTACTATTGTGAGCATTTGGCTGAAGCTCTCTGTCGGGTCATCGGTTTTTTCCAGGATTGTGACGCTTTCGACCAGTGTCAATTGGTTGTGAAGCCAAGCGTACACTATGAGCGCCTCTGCGGCATCAGCCAGTTCATGTCGTGTCATTCTTGACGGCAAACACTCTCTTAATCCCGCTCTTCTAAGCGCTTCTGCGAGTATGGTTCCTCTGACTTTTGCGCCGTGAGGTTCCCTCTTTCTGTTTGATAGGGCTAGAGAGTAAGCAAAGTTTACGTAGGCGTCTCCGAGGGCTGCCATCTCGTGGTCTGTTAATATGTCGGTCATGTTTCTGTGAGTTTTTGTAAAAGAAAATTTCTTCGTGTAATCGTTCAAGGCTTGTTACCTCTCCGTTACTGTTGTTCTTCGCTAGACTTATAACGTCTCTTTCCCTCATATTTTGTGGTGTTCTTGAGGAGTTGTGTTGGCTCTCAAAAAGTTTCGTGTGATCAAGCCTGAGATTCGCGTTTTAGGAGTTGACGACGGTGTATTCACTCCTCACTCGAAGGGTCTCGTGCCCGTTGTGGGCGTTGTTTTTCGTGGAGGATATTGGCTTGACGGCGTGATGCACACGAGAGTGATGGTGGACGGGTTTGACGCCACAGACAAGATAGCTTCCATGATACTCAACTCGCCTCACTGCAAACAGTTAAGAGTCATAATGCTTAACGGAGTGACCTTCGCGGGTTTCAACGTCGTCGACATCAAAGAACTCAACGAAAAGACAAAGCTTCCGGTCATCACCGTTACCCGAGACAAGCCAGACCTCAAAAAAATCCGTGCAGCACTGAGGAATCTGCCGAAGGGTGAAGAGCGTTGGAAGACAATCCTGAACACCGGAGAGACGTTCGAGGTGTCCACCAGAACGAAAAACGAGAAGGTCTACGTGCAAGTCGCTGGGGTTCTCGAAGAAGATGCCAAAAAAATCTTGCGGCTGACTTCCACGAGGAGCAACATTCCCGAAGCGTTGCGCGTGGCTCATCTCATCGCCTCAGGCATCAGCCTTGCTTAACTCTAATCTTTATTGCAACAAGAAAAGGTTTAAAAGACACAGTGATAAGGGAAGACAAACGGACAACGGAGTAACAAGCGATGGAATTTTGTCCAAAGTGTGGCTCTCGTCTTGAACCCAAAAAGGGGAAAAGCGGCAAGGCAGCATCGTTGATGATGGTTTGTCCGAAGTGCGGGTACAGAAAGAAGTCGCCCGGTAAGAAGGTGGCGCCGAAGGTTGCCAAGGTCATACAGCACAACCCGCAGAAACTCGTGGCGGTAATCGGCAAGGAGGAGCAGAAGCTGCGGACACTGCCAACGGTTAGAGTCGAGTGCCCGAAGTGCGGAAACAACGTGGCTTATGTTTGGCAGGTGCAGACGAGAGGCGCCGACGAGTCGTCAACACAGTTCTTGCGCTGCACAAAGTGTAGCTACACGTTCAGGGAGTACAGCTAAACCTTTTAATGCTACGGTTATGTTTTTCCGAAGTTGTCCAACGCTATGGTTATGTCGTTCAAGGCTATTTTGTCGTCTAAGTCTATGTCCAGGTTGGAACAGTGTGGGCAGAGGATACACTGCGAAGTATGCCAGTAATAGCCATCGGAACCGTTAACCGCACCAAAACCGTCTAGAATTTGAACAATGTCCTCCAAGCTAACTTTCGTGTCTCTGTTCACGTCTCCAGAAATCGGATTGGACCAGTACTCGTAAGGGCTAATCAGAGGATGATTGTCATTATTGTTTCCTTCCATGACGTATGGAGTATCGCCGATTCCATCGCTGCCGGTCAAGTTCTGATAAGTCCCAAACAGGCTATCCTTTCCGTTGTAGTCGCTCCAGTAGTTACCGCCGCATGGATATCCGTCGTCCCAGAGGTTTTCTCCCGTGTCGTCGAAACCTTGCTGCTCCGAGTTGTTTATGATGTTGTTATGGTATACGCGGCTTCGGACAGAATCTTGCAGAACGATTCCTTTGCGGTTCGAAACGACAAGGTTGCCAATGATTTTAGTGTCGGAGGATTCGATCGTTATGAAACCTTGATTGGCTCCGTGAGAGATTACGTTTTCTGCAAAAGTGTTGTTATGCGAGAGGAGGATTTCAACACCGTGTCCTTGGATTATGCCGAGGCTTCCGCTTAACTGAATATTGTTGCGAGTTGCGGTGTTGTTGTCGCAGTCGTGCCAGAGGAGGATTCCCGAGTGCTCGCACGCGGTTATGTTGTTTCCTATGAGGCTGTTTTCTGATGAGAACATGAGTCTGATGCCGTCAAGCGCACTCACGTTCGAGATGCAATTGTTGGCTACCTTATTGCCGCATGAAGCATGAAGCTCAACAGCCCATCCATTGTGTGAGTATATTTCATTATTCTCAATATGGGTGTTCGTTGAGTTCCATATGTTGATGCCAAAAGAGTTCTGCGAAACAACGTTACTGGTCAGGTTAACGTTTTCAGCGGTTCTTATCGAGATACCTGTGCTGTAAGTGTCGTTGGGTGTGTTGGCAAAAACCCTGTTGAAGCAGAAGATGCTGTCTGTAACGTTTTCTGTGACGATTCCTCCGATGTTCTCCGTAACATTATTCGTGCGAACGATCATACCTGAAGAAGACTGAATGTACAGCCCCGCATTGTTGCCGGAAATGAAGTTGTCAGAGAACGTGCTGTTCAAACACGAATGTGCTCCCAGTCCATAACCTTTGCATCTTGTTATCTTCCTGTCGAAATGACCTGGGTTTCCTGTCACCTCATCTCCCCTGATCTTAATTATGTACTGACCTTGGGGTGGACCGAAAAGGCATATCCAAGGATTCATGTCCCCGCACCCGAACCCGACGAACTCATGAAGCTGCGGGGCACCGTCCATGTTTTCGTCGTGGAAAATCCCTAATAAAAGGTTTTCAACATCAGAGTGTCCGAATGCCTCCACGCTAAGCACAGGAGTCTCCTCGTTTAACTCGATTACTTCCGTGTAGTTGCCGTCCATGAGGCCTATCGGATAGTGCCAAGGCAGGGGTTGCAGAGGGTCTTGGTACACTTCCAGATCGGTTTTCAGGTCCGTTTCCGCATCACTATTGGAAGAGAACGTGCTGGAGGTCACATTGTCGTTGTCTCCAGTAAGGTCTAACCCGGCTTCACCATTCTGAACTGTGAATCCGCTGAAACTAACGTTGTCCGCGACAACAATCACAACCGTTCCGATGCCGTTTCCATCGATTATTGTGCTGTCTCTGCTCTGACCTACAATCGACACAGTCTTGTTCACAACTACATGTTCATAGTATGTTCCATTTCTAACAAAAATCGTGTCTCCTTCATTTGCTGCGTTTATGGCTTCCTGTATTGTCGGATAATTATCCGGAACAACTATCGTAGCAGGCTCTGCCTTAACGGGTGGAATGTTAAACGCCAAACCTAACACGCTAATGAACAGTAGCGCAAGCATTATCCCAGAAACGGTTTTCTTCAACAACATCCTCTTCCTTGATCCTAAAATGCTGATCCAAAAAATAGCATTTCCGGAGGAATCTTCTATTTCGTTTTAAACATATTTTCCGAAGTCGTCTAACACGATGTCTAAATCGCCCACATCAACCTTAAAGTTGTAGTTTAGGTCGCAGCTTTCCCTCCAATTCGATGCGCCCGAAACGGAACCAAACGCGTCCAGAACTGCAACAACGTCTTCTAAGCCGACTTTGCCGTCTCCATCGACATCGCCTGGCGGGTCAATCAAGAAATACGCCCGCAGACCCCATCCCTGCGTGTCTTTCACAACGTACCTGCCTCGACCACAAAAAGTCCCGTTAAACTCGTCGTACTGGTTCCAGGTGAAGGTGTCGTTTTCTCCCGGCTTCAGGCTCCACAGCCTGCTTGCAAATGTTGCGGGGTAGACGGGTTCTTCCGCGGGGTAGGTGAAGATTTGCCATGGTGGGTATCCGTCAATGCTTATTGTCTCATTTCCAATGTTCACTAGAGTAATCGTTATGTTTTCTCCAAGCCCGTACACGTCCATGTCTGTTTCCAGCACTAACGTCTGCTCTACCTGAAATTCTAGCGTGTCAGCGTACACTTGGCAGTCAACATCCACCGTGGAGACAGCATTCCAAACTCCCAAAATAATGGTCTCAGGGTTCTCATCGGGCCACGGTATTGCAAAGCTTATCTCAGCTATCCCGCTCTCGTTTGTAGACGCAACTCTGTAAATCGTCATGTTAATGTACTGATTCCGTGGACCACGAACTTCGAATGAAACAAGCTTGTTCGGAACGGGCTTTTCGTCAGAAGTTAGGAGGACAGACAAAATTACTTTTTCTCGCGACTTGAAAATTCCGCCAGATTGGTTAATGCCTTGTCCTCCCTTCTGGGTGAAGAGGTCTATCACAACACCTGAACTTGCTGCTGCGTTAAGGCTGGTCTTGGACACAGGGTATGTTGATGCGACAAGAAGGATAGCAAATGCTAAAGTGAGTACTCTAATTTTCCTTCTCATCCCAGCCACTCCCAATAAAAAAGTAGGCATCTCAAGTAACACATAAGATTTGTGGAAAACTTTTCTACAAGGCAACCTCACCAAACGGTCAGCAGAAACCGCGGACAAAGCAATCTTCCAATAATAAACAATCCGCAGACAACCGAAAGTTAATATGTAAAATCTTTTATTAACACCTAAACATATCCACTAGAAAGGTGACTCCAATGTTCAAACTCAAAGTCGCAGACGCCAAACTCCTAAGAGACATGATTACCACAATCTCAATCCTCGTGGACGAAGCAACATTCAAGATAGACCCAGAAGGACTAAAACTGCGCGCGATGGACCCGTCGCGTGTCGCGATGGTTGACTTCGAGTGGCCCAAAACAGTCTTCGAAGAGTACACGTGCACAGAACCCACGAAGATGTGCATAAACATCAGCGAACTGCTAAAACTGCTCAAGAGAGCCGGCAAAGATGAAGTTGTAGAGCTTTCGCTCGACGAGAAAACCGGACGCCTACAAATGAAGATAACCGGCAAGTACGCGAGAAACTTCACGATGCCAACGCTCGAAGCCTCAGAAGAAGAGGTACCCACACCAAAACTTACTTTCAACGTGAGGGCAAAAGCCACGACTCAAGGACTAAGCCAGGCAATCGAAGACGCCCAACTTGTAAGCGACCACGTCCGAATCGAGGCGGACGCAGAAAAAATAGTTTTTAATGCGGCTGGCGAACTCATGGGTGCGACGATAACCATTCAGAAGGGAAGCGACACCCTGCTCGACCTGGAAGCGAAGGAACCCGCGAAGTCAACGTTCAGCCTGAGCTATCTTTCAGAAATCATAAGAACCGCGTCTGCAACATCCGACATAGCGACGATGGAATTTTCCTCAGACATGCCCATAAAACTCGATTTCCAGCAGACAAAAGAGGGAAAACTCACATTCTATTTGGCGCCGAGGATCGAAACAGAATAACGTGAAAAATCAGATGCAGACGACAGCTGTTAGGTTCACCAAGAACGACCTGGCAAGATATCCTTTTCTCAAAGAAACCACAGATTACGTGAAGAAACTAGACCTAAAAATTGAAGATGCGGCAACTCCAGCTCTTGCAAAGATTCTTGAACGAGCAGAAGACAGAGTCGAAGAAGCAATTCTACTAAACCTCGTTAGCAGAGATTTAACAAATCCAGAGGTCGAAATTTTATCCTTCCCCGTCGCCGTAATGTTGGTCATTGCTACTGAAAACTCCTTCATCGTAAAAAGATACGCCCTGTCAGAAGCAGAGCAAGCATTAAACGACATGCAGGAAGAACCACCAGAACGAATCTTGGCGATTGCACAAAATTTCGGTTGGAGGCTTGAGCTGAACGACGAGGCTGAAATACCTTACGAATTTGCGCTGCACTTCACGGACTATCTCAGGAACACAACACACTTACGAGACAAGGAGTGGAAACTCGTAAACCGTCCCTTGTCCAGTGGAAAGGTGTACCTAAACAAAAGCACCGTCACCAGGCTGCTGAAGGAAGAAGTTCGCAGGTACGTGGAAAAACGGCTAACGGTGGAAGAGCAGAACTTTCCCCCAGAAATAATGGCAATCGCTGAAAGACTAAAGAAATTAACCATGGAAAAAATAGGCAAGACAGAACTGGAAGGCTTCCCAAAAATCGTGGTCCAAGCGGCTTTTCCGCCATGCATAAGAGCTTTATACCAAGCAGTTTCTTCTGGACGTCACCTGTCACACGTAGGAAGGTTCACGCTAACATCCTTCCTCATTAACATAGGGATGTCTTCCGAAAGTGTGATCGAACTCTTCAGAAACTTTTCTGACTTTAATGAAAGATTGACCCGTTACCAAGTTGAGCACATAGCGGGGGAAAGAGGTTCTAGAACGCCGTACATCCCACCAATGTGTGAAACGCTGCAGACTCATGGAGTCTGCACAAACCCAGATGAGATATGTCGAATAATCCGTCATCCATTAACATATTATCGTAGAGAAGCAAAAAAGGTGAAATAAGCTTATAAGGAAAGGTTGAAATATAATTAAACTTCGTGTAGTGAGTGCTAACTCCCCGCGCATAGAACAATATAAGGCCGGAATGGTGAATGAGTTCTCAAGTTTCCTTTGAAACCTACGCAAAAACCGAAAGATACAGAGGAAACTTGGAGATAGAACCCAAACTTCCCAAAGTGCTCCGAGGAAATGTTGAAGTAAATTCTGAAATCGGAGTGATCCTCCCCACATACTGCGAAGCCGCTAACATAGAGAAGCTAATCACTGAACTTGAAGACCTGAACCTGAGCATCTCCATAATGGTTATCGACGACTCAAGTCCCGACGAAACGTCAAACATCGTGAGAACGCTCCAGATGAAATACGACAATATATTGCTCTTCTTAAGACCCAGAAAAACTGGCCTCGGGACAGCAATTACTGACGGAATAAAAGCGTTTCTCTCTTTGAAAAATCCCCCAAAATTTGTCATAACGATGGATGCCGATTACTCGCATAATCCAAAGGACATACTGCGACTCGTAAACTTGTCCAAAAAGGGCTACGATTTAGTGATAGGAAGCCGATATCTTCCAGGCGGAAAGACCACTAAGTGGAGTCCAGTAAGGATAATGATAAGCAAGGTGGCGAACAAATTCGCCTCAGTCATAATTGGAGCAAAGATAAGGGACTGCACAAGCGGGTTAAGGTGCTACTCGTTAGGATTACTAAGAAAGGTGATAGGTGAACTCCACTGTCAAACGTACGAGATACAGATAGAAACCATCAGGCAAACCGTCAAGAAAGGCTGCAGCATAACAGAGATGCCGATAACGTTCACAAACAGAAAATTAGGAAAGTCCAAGCTGAGTTTGAACGAGGTAAGGCAATTCGTTTCATACATCGGGAAGGCGTCACTTGAAGATTATTTTGAAATTTCCAAACGCCTTCACGCGGGAGAAAGAGAGCCCTCAGACGAAATTCTTATCGACTTTTTCCAAGCCCGTGTCCGTACGGGTGGTTGAGAAAAACTTAACTAAAACATGGCGCGCACTCAACTAGTGCACTTCATACATTAATCATATCCAGCCATTGCCTAACGATTAAGCCAACATCAAAAGTCAGCGATTCTTTCCTGCAATCATCCCTTATGCTTCTTGGATATCCCTCTTTCCATATTCTGAAGGCAACTTTGACCAAATCGCTTTCATTGTCTGCAAGCCACCCAGTCACTTCGTTGACAACAGTTTCTCCGGGACCCTGTCTGCCAAACGTTACGACAGGAGTGCCACAAGCCATGCTCTCTGCCGGGATGTACCCGAATGGTTCATCAATAAAGGGGAAAAACGTGAACGACGCGTTGGAGTATAGTTCAACAAGCTGAGAATCGCTGACTCTTCCCAAAAACTCCAAATTGGGATGGTTCAACGTTCTCTTTGGTGCTGTTGCAATTTTTCCTCCGAAAGCCTTTATCTTTATTCCATTGTCCAGAGCGTTTTGGATGACTCTGAAATTTGTCTCTTTCCCAAAATAGGTTACTGCATAATCTCCGCTAGGTGACTTTGTAACGGGCTTGAACGATTGGCAGTCGATTGGAGGATAAATGACAGCGTCAACTCTCGTTCTCCATTTTTCGTAGATTGTGGCCAAGTATTTGGAGTTGGCAACAACTTTCTCCGACACGCTGGAAAATTTAAGGGTCATTTTCTTGTCTACGCGCCGCAAAATTTGTGACGAAAAGGAGTAAACGACTCTGTAGTGGAGCGTTAAGTGCTCTTTGATGTTGTCAAGCAGCGCCGTTGGCGGTCCTTGGGCGTACCAGACCTTGCAGGGAGTGACTATCGTGTTAGAGAAATTCAACACAGTTCCTTCCAGACGTAGTCCAAGTTTCTTCAGTTTGGTTGAGTTTGCGGAAAGGAAGCCTTCCAACATCCAAAAGTAAAACCACGCCAATGACTCACTCTTAAAGGGCGTTCTGCCGCCAAGTAATTTAACTTCGAGTCCCTGCGATTCCAAACTGTTTCTGACTTTCTCGTTCGCAACAATTGATAGCAACTCTACGTCATAACCCAGCTTTCTCAGTTCTCTCGCTATCAGCACTGGGGGGCGGGTGGGGCCGTATTCGCTGAACAGAGGGTCGCACACTATCGTTATCTTTCTCTTCAACGTGAGCTGCTCTCCATGACTCTCAAGCCTTTGTAGAGTTCTACGTGCTTTGCCGCGGTGTCGTCCCAATGTCTCGCGTTGAAGTCTCGCTTTAGATTAGATGCCATTTTCACTCTAAGTTCATGATCCCCAACTAATAGCTCCAGTGTTCGGGTTAGGCTCTCGACAGTGTTTTCGGTCGTTAAGCAGTTTGCCCCGTCTTTGAGCTCACTCAGGAACTTAGGCACTCTGCTGCATATCACTGGTTTGCTGAAGTCAGCGACTCTTGCGAGTGCGCCGCTGGACTCAACAAATCTTCCCTCTTCGGATAGCAGCACAATAATGTCGCTCTCTAGGATGACGCCGTTCAAACGGTCTTCGTCCACAAAATTCTCAAAGAAGATTCTCTCTCGTCCATAGTGGGTCGCACTTTTCAGCAACTCGTTAACATAGCTTTTCTCGTCGTGCGAATGCGCTCCTCCGACTACAACGAGTTTCATTTTTTCATGATTTTTACGCAGATTCTCAAATGCTTCTACAAGAATTTCTAGTCCCTTGCCTCTTCTCAAGAACCCGAGTGACAATATTTGAAGATTTTCTGCTTCTTTTTCAGATTCTGTTAAGGGTTCTTTAGGCGCGTCGGTAACGCCGTGTGGTATGATCACTATTCTGTTTCCTTCTATCCCGTACTCTGTCTGCAAGACTTGTTTCATAAGGTTGTTGTGAACTACTATTATGGAAAGTTTCGCTATTGCTTTTGTCAAGACCAACGTTCCAACGTGTCCCAGCATGTCAAGAAACGAGTTACCATACATTTTTGCTTTCCTAAGCGCCACAGTGTGCATCGTCGTGACGATAGGTATTCCACTTGGTTTCAAGGCTAGGAGTAACATTGGGAAAAGGGACGACACAAAAGCGTTTCCATAAAGTAACCACCCGTGTTGAACATGGAAAACGTAGGCGTCTGAAGATAGCGCCTTTTTCAAAATTTGAAGAATGTAGAATGGACTGTTGCGCTTCCAGCACCTGAAAACGGCAATCCCGTCATTCACCTCTTTCGAGGGGCTTTTGCTAAAGTTCGCAATTATCCCTACTTTCTCACTCTTGGCTATGTGCGAATACAGTCTACTAACGTATAGCGCGACCCCATCCCTGTGAGGTGGCCACGTGGTCACTGCCGCAACTCTCAAGAAGTCCCCTCAAAGAGGTTTACTGGGCAGGCTTATTTTGTTTTCCTCAGTTTCATTTTGTTGCGTTTTCCGATAAGAAATAAGAACAAGCTCCAACAATACGTACTCGGTCGAGAATGATTGCCGTCTGGAATGCTGAGTAGGCTGAAGAACTACATATACCTCCACAAGTTTCCCGTGTTGCTACTCTTCGCCATTCTGATATACGCAGCGGTGCTCTCCTACTTATCGCTACTGAGGCATGGGCTTTTCTTCACGACGGCTTGGGATATGGGCATTTATGAGCAGAGTATTTGGTCTACAGTGAACACTGGCAGGTTCTTTTGGTACACTGTCGAGTTGCCCATAAACCCCTACAACTGCTTTTTCGGGATACACTTCTCCCCGGTGCTCTTTCTGGTTCTTCCCCTGTACAAGGTTTTCCAGAGCACGGCAACACTGTTGGTTCTTCAATCGTCTGTGATGGCCTTGGGTGCGGTTCCGCTCTATCTCATCGCACTGAAAGAGACCAAGAAACAGGGGCAAGCCCTCGTTTTTTCTCTCTTATACCTAATCTACCCGCCTTTGTTGGGCGTCAACCTTTTCGATTTTCACGTGCAAGCGTTTCTGCCGCTTTTTTTCTTCTTCGCCTTTTACTACTTCAGCAACAAGAACTTCCTCAGATATTTCATGTTCATAGTCCTAGCGCTCTCAGTTATCGAATTCGTTCCTTTCATCGTTCTGTTTTTCGGCTTGTACGGGCTCTCGACTGGATGGAAGGAAATTAAACGTTCTGGCGGAACGATAACTCGTAGAATCTTCTTCGACAAGACCATAGCAGTCTCCATTCTGACAATTCTTCTCAGCATCATCTGGTACATAGGCGCAAGGTCAGCCATATTCTACTTTAATCCCACGGTGCTCCCTAACAGAAATTGGGCACAGCTGGGCGACCCTGTACACAATCCTTTAGGATTGTTGTGGAACACGTTAAGCAACCCCTTACAAACATTTAGCATAGCTGCTTCTTCTGCCGGAGAGAAGATAACATACGTTTTTGGAATACTGGCGCCTGTAGGGTTCCTGTCACTTCTGGATCTGTCATCTCTCTTGATCGGGGCTCCCTGGTTCGTGGCGGCTTTCCTATCTACCTATTCTCCCTACTTCACAGCCATAGGCTATCAGTACGTTGCTTTCGTAGTACCGTTCATTTTTGTTTCCGCTGTGCATGGGGTTAAAAAGATTCCAGCATTGAGAGATAGGCTCATTAAAAGATTCCGTCGCTCTCAACCTTCATCGGGTAACTCGCGTAAGAAGCTGTTGTCGTATTTCTATGTTTCAATAATCGTGGTCTCTTACGTCCTGGTGTTTTATCAGCCTCATGTAAGTTCCCTGGCAACAGAGTTAGGTTCGCGTTCGCAACAGCACCTCATCGCGCTGAACAAAATCTTGGAGTTAGTACCGCCTAACGCGTCAATCATGACCCAAAACGACATTTTTCCGCACGTGAGTCAAAGGCTTTATGCGTACGCTATGTGGGAGTTTAACGTGTCATCGAGCTCTGGTGAAATCGACGCGGTGGACTTTTTCCTGCAGAACACATCCCCGGATTATATCCTGATCGACACTTCCTCTGAATGGTATCTGGACAACATTGAAGAGTACACTTTGAGGCTGGTTGAGAACGGAAGCTATCGTGTCTACGCTTCTGCAGATTACGTATGGCTACTCAAGAAAGGATACAGTGGAAGCGTGCGCAATCCTTCCAGTAACGGTCTCTCCATCGACTTGTACAACCAAGGTTTGACAATGAGTGTCTATAACAGTTCTCTGCCTAACAATGTCATCTTGAACGAAACCGCTTTAAACGTCTCCGTTTCTGACGAACTGCTTGAGAAATTGTCACCGTACAGACACGATTCCGAGCTGATTGCCGATTGGAAAGGGCGGTTGCTTGCTCCTGAAGGCGGAGAGTACCACTTTTACGTGCTGTCAAACTCCAGCAGCCATGGTGAACTGTACATTGATAATGAGGTGATTTTAGGCTCTCACGACAGCACATCTGTTCATTCTCTAAGTGCTGGCTTCCATTCCTTAAGATTCGAGTATAACTTGACTGCGAGCAACGACTCGATGTTTTTGTTCTGGCAGCCTCCATGGGAAATGCTGCCTAAGATTCTTGGTTCAGACTTTCTTTACCGGAACGAAAGTCCAGCGGTTTCCTCAATAGTCACTTCAACGGCGTTCAGTTTCGGGTATAGGTCGCCATTTCCGACGGTGAATAGGGATTATTTTTCCGCGAACATCAGTGGATACCTTAACATAGACGACCCGGGGCTTTATCGGTTTAAGGTGAGAGTCGACAATAGCACGCTGGTGTACATCGACGGTTCTCCCGTTTTCAATTCCTATGATTCATACACCTATCCCAACGCAACCAACGTGTTCGAGTCGCGGCTAGAACGTGGCATGCACAGAATCTTCGTCTTATATAGCGAGCTGGTGGGAGACGCTTCTCTCAATCTCATGTGGCAGCCGCCCGAAAGGCAGTCCTTCGGAGAAATTCCTTATTCTAATCTTTTCTGGAGTCTCTCAGAAGCTGTGTAGACTATTTATTTATGCTGCGTTTCCTATATTCCCACTGTTAGTTCCGGCTACTCGTCAAAGAGGGTGCGCAGTGTCGTCAAAAGCCTTCATCAAAAGAGTGTTCCGCGAGTACTACGCTGATGAAGCTGACAAGCTTACGGCTCCATCGCTCGTTGGAAAGAGGGAATTCGGCTTCATCTCGTTCGAGAACGTTATGGTTCGCCACAGAGCCTTCGAAAGCGAGGGCGACATGCGAGCTTTCCTGAAAGACTTTGTTCCCTCCGACGCGTACTATTCTTGCGCATACTACGAGGACCCGAGGGCTGACATGGAGAGAAAAGGCTGGCAGGGAGCGGATTTGATTTTTGACATCGACGCGGACCATATTCCGACCCCGTGTGACAAGGTCCATGACGAGTGGGTCTGTGGCTCTTGTAAATTCAGTGGCAAGGGTGTGCCACCTGACATCTGCCCTGCTTGTGGTAAAGAAAAGTTTGAGGTGAGTACATGGCCTTGTGAAGTGTGCCTAAAGTCCGCAAAAGAAGAGACCATCAAGCTTTTGGATATGTTGGTGCATGATTTTAGTTTTTCCAAAAGCGAGGTGCATGTGTTCTTTTCTGGACATCGTGGTTATCATGTCCATGTAGAAAGCGAAGCAGTCCGAACACTCGATGCAATTGCGCGTAAAGAAATTGTAGATTACCTTACTGGGTTAGGGTTAAACCTGGCGCTACATGGCTTAGATGAAAAAACTTGGAGGGCACTGCAATCTTCTGGATTTTTACACCTGAGAGATTTTGGTTGGCGTAAACGCATTGTCGAAGGGTCGCAGAAATTCATTCAAAGTGCAGAGGAAAAAGATTTTAGAAAAATAGGGTTTGACAAGGACGCTGTTGAAGCGATATTGCGGAGTAGAGACTCTATTGTGAAGAAGTTAGACAACGGAATCTGGACCACTGTTAAAGGTTTTAGTTTCGGGTCTTGGAAGAAAATAACAGAATACGTCATAAGGCTGAATTCTGCAAAAATTGACACTGTTGTTACAACAGACATACACCGATTAATCCGTTTAACTGGCACGCTACACGGGAAAACAGGTTTTAAAAAGGTGGAATTTCCAGCATCAGTCATCCATAAATTTGACCCGTTCAAGGAAAGCATAGCCCTTAAAAAAGGGACTGTGAGAGTTTTCGTCTCAAGTGCACCTGCATTTAGGATTGGAGATGAGGTGTTTGGTCCTTACGAGAATCGAGAGATTGATCTGCCCGTCGCTGCAGCAGTGCTGCTTATCTGCAAGGAAAGAGCAAAGGTGATAGAGTGAAAATGTACAACGAGCTGTACGAGACTTGGAAACGTGAACTTGAGAACACCGAATTGGAAAAGCTTCCTTCCGATTTTTACGCTCAAATCGCCGACTACTTGAGAAGACTCAGAGAAGAAGGCCGACTTCTCGACAAGAGAACCGTGAAGGCGAGCCTCCTAAACCGAGAGACGCACAATGTCAAGCATATGATTCGTGAAATAGTTCAAGCTCGCTACAAGAAATTGGCCAAGAAAGCGGCTAAAGGCGAAAAAATCTCCTCCGGAGTTCTGACGGCAGAGGAAGAAAAAATATACACGCAGGCTTTACCTTTCGCCGAGTCGTTCCAGAGTTTTGCCAGAGACATCGTTCGAGGGCGCGTATCGAAGATTGAGTTTCAGCAAGTGCCCAAGAGAACCGTCTTACGCTTTCTGAAAGACGTTCCAGCCATAATCGGCGCGGACATGAAAACCTATGGTCCCTTCAAGGTCGAGGATGTAGCGTCCATGCCGGCGGAAAATGCTAAAATAATGGTCAAGCAGAGGTTTGCTGAAAAAGTCGAAATCAACTAGCGGGGCTTACCTGGTAGTCTTAGTTTGGCTTGGAAAACTGATCCTCTCTTTTACGACAAGGTTCCTATTTCTAAGTCTCCCCCACAGGGCACGGCTTCCGATAATTAGCATAGGGTAGGATACAATCCAGATGAGAGAGTACAGTTGTCCGTAATAGTTGTGGAAAGCGTCAACATCGCCTCCGTTCACTCCAATCGTGAAAATCGTGGCTATTCTCAGAATGTTGATGAAGTACGTGACTGCCGCACCTATCACGAAGTAGATTATTCGTTGTTTCAGTGGGATGGCACTCTTCTTCAGGAACAAGAGGATAGTGACCGAATAGATTATCAGGCTGTCTATGCCTGAACACGACCATGCTATAAATGCTCCGAAGCTTCCTCTCGAATTACTAGCTACCAACTGTGGCATGCCTTCACTTGGCGGTAGAAATCTGGTTTGGTAACCCATCAGGTTTAGAACGTATGATGCGAGCGTCGCCGTGGTTGGAACGAGGAGCTGAAACGGGGTGAATTGACCCTTAGGATACAGGTTGTCTATGGTGTAAATAAACCCTATAATCCCTAGAAAAATTATGGAAACTGAAAAATTCATTAAACCCGTGGTTCCTACTGCAACGACGATTGCTAAAGCAAAAAGTACGGTAAAGACTAGGTATTCTGTTGAGAGAGGCATCCAATCTGGAGAGGGGTCTTCTGGAGGGCGCAGGCCTTTTTGATAGGCTAAGTCGATTATTGTTCTGTTCAGTCCGTAGAAATTGGCGACAATCACATAGATGGTGGGAAGCAGAAGAGCTATGACAAAAATCGCGGTCTTTACGGATTTCAGTTTGTATTTAGCTGCCGTGATTTCTTCCCAGCCAAGTATGATCTCTAAGGTAAACAGCCACAGGAAGAAGAGGTAGAAGGTTCTGCCTTTCCATGTCACTTCAAAAGTGTTTGAGTATTTGTTCTTCTCGTACATGTATGGATAAGGCGGGTCTGCGATGTCTTGGTAAAAATATAATATCAAAATCGGCGCAATGAAGGAAAGCAGGAGTAGAGATATTATCGCGATTTTGCTGTTTTTCTTGATTGTTTGTATGATTCCTTGCATGGACGGTCACGTGTTTTTGGAATCTTCATATACTTCTATAACAATGTTTAACCGTCATATTTATGGCTAACATGATTCGCGCTGGCTTTGATCAGTTTTAATTTAGAGGAGAAAGCGAAAAAGTATAAGAACGTGCGTGTTTTCATTATGGAAGGCTGGTCGTGGTTAACGTGAATGTACCGAAGGAAATCAGAACATACTGCCCAAAATGCAAAAAACATCAGGTTCACTCGGTTTCCCTTTACAAGGTTGGCAAGCGTAGAGCCTTAGCCAAAGGTGAACGCCATCATGAGCGAGAGAAGAGAGGTTACGGCGGACAGAAATACCCTCTCCAGAGAGAGTTCTCTAAAACGACCAAGAAGCAAACACTAAAGTTAAAGTGCAAGGTTTGCGGTTACACGAGACACAAAGATGGCGTGCGACTGAGAAAGTTAGTAATCGCATGAGATTGAGGTGTTGTGTTATGGCTGAATGGGAAAAACTCATTCCAAGACCGAGAAGCAGTTTCATAAGAGTGAAGTGTCAAAAATGCGGCAACGAGCAACTAATGTTCGGAAACGCCGTGAACAGAGTGAATTGCAATGTCTGCGGAGCTGAACTTGCGTCGCCTTCGGGTGGAAAAGCGGTAATTAAGGGCGAAATAGTCGCGGTTTTTGAATAGGGATGAAAATTAAGAATGGCTTTAAGAAAACCGGAATGGCCCGAAGTTGGCGATTTAGTGATAGCCACGGTAGAAGCTGTAACCGATTTCGGTGCTTACGCAAAACTCGATGAATACGATAAAAAGGGATTGTTGCACATTTCGGAAGTATCCTCCTCTTGGATTCGAAACATCCGCGATTTTGTCCGCGAAGGACAGAAAGTTGTCTTGAAAGTCTTGCGAGTGGACATAGAAAAGGGGCACATAGACTTGTCCCTCAGGAGAGTTACGAAAAGAGAGAAAATAGAGAAAATCATGTCTTGGAAAAAGGAAAGAAAAGCTGAAGCCTTACTTAGAAGCGTTGCCGAAAAAACTGGTCTACCTCTAGAGGAAGTCTATGAAAAAGCCGGAACACCCATAGAAAAAGAGTACGGGTTGTACGAAGGCTTCGAAAGGGCATTAAGAGAAGGCGTAGAGGTTTTAACAAAAATAGGCGTGCCCGAGAAACTTGCAACAGTGCTTGAGGAGGTTGCAAAAGAGAGAATACACGTGCCGATGGTTAGAGTGAAAGGCGTGGTTGAGCTTCGTTGCACAAAGCCTAACGGTGTGAAAATCATTAAGGAAGCTTTTTTGAACGCCAAGAAAGCTGAGAAATCTCGTGACGCAAAGTTTCGTTTTTATGTTGTTGCTGCACCGAAGTACTGCATCGAAGTTATGGCTGAAAACTATAAGCGTGCGGAGGACGTTTTGCAAAAAGTTGCGCAAAACGTTGTCTCAAACGTTGTTAAAGCTGGAGGGCAAGGCGTCTTTCGAAGGGAGAAGTAATGGTTTGGCTTCTGAGGAAATGTGAAAAGTGTGGAAAGTACACGTTAAAAAACGAGTGTCCCTATTGCGGTGGGAAGGTCCGAATTCCGCATCCGCCAAAGTTTTCACCCGATGATAAATACCTCATGTATCGGATGAAGCTGAAGAAGGAAGGTTCGAAGTCATGAAGGAAACATTCATCAAAGAACTCGTGAAGACTCAACTCAACGACCCAATCCTGATAGAGGGTCTTCCTGGTTTGGGGCTTGTTGGCAAAATTGCGATACGCTATTTGGCTAGACAGTTAAAGGCTGAAAAGCTGGCTTATCTTTATTCTCCTCATTTCCCGTACTTTGTGCTTGTCAGCAAGAAAGGAAACGTCAGACTTCTTCGCGGAACGTTTTATTTCTGGAAAAACAATAGTGGAAAAAACGATGCTATCTTCTTCACGGGCGACAGTCAAGCGCAAACGATCGAGGGACAGTACGAAATTTCCGACAGCGTTCTAGATTTCGCTAAACAACACAACGTGAAGTTAATCATAACGATAGGCGGCTACAGAATGGAAGCAAAAGACAAACCCAAAGTCATAGCAGCCGCCACAAACCCCGAACTCTTAAACAAGGCATTACAAGCCAAAGCCATGTTAAGCCCCATGGGCAGCCCAATCGTCGGAACCGCAGGATTGATTCTGGGTTTGGCTCGCTTCAAAAAGATAGACGCCCTCTGCCTCTTAGGCGAAACCAGAGGGTACTTGCCAGACCCGAACGCTGCAAAGAGCGTTCTAGAAGTGTTACAGGCAATACTCGGGTTTGACGTGAATCTATCAGGCCTAGACGAGGAAATCGCTAAAGCGGATAAGATGGTTTCGCGTCTGCAAAAGGTTGAGGAAAAAAGAGCCTTGCAGGCTGAGGAGATAAAGAAAGAGGAAGACAAAAAGGTCACATACATATCGTAAAGGCGCGCTAAAGAGACACTTCTTCCCTAATTATTTGAACAATCTTTTCCGCTGCGTTTCCGTCTCCGTATGGTGATTTTTCTGGAAATCTTTTCCGATTTTCTAACGTTCTTTCCATAGCATCGAGTATCTTCCGCTGTTCCACTCCAACAACCTCGGCGAAGCCTGCCTTGACAGCTTCTGGTCTCTCAGTGGAAAGGCGAATGACCAGAACGGGTTTTTGGATGCACGGTGCCGTGGCTTCTTCCTGTACGCCGCCTGAATCAGTCACTATCATCTCACATTCTTTCATCAAGACTAAGAAGTCTAAGTAGCCAAGCGGCGGCAAAATCTGCACATTTCCATTTTTTCTGATTTTGTCGTATATTTTGTCCTTGCGCAACCTCTTTCTTGTGCGTGGGTGCATGGGGTAGATGACTGGTATTGGGGCTTCCGTGAACGCTTCCATGAAGCTTGTGAGAACTTTCTTGTCATCTACATTTTCTGCTCTGTGGGCGGTTGCCAAGGCGAACTTTTTGAAATGAACTGTCGCCAGTATTTTTGATTTTTTTATCGCTATTGGAAGATGCTGAACAACGGCGTCGATGACGGTGTTTCCTGTTATGTAGAGTTTTCCCCAGACACTTTCTCTTTTTAAGTTGTTCTTAGCAGTTGTTGTGGGCGCAAACAGATAGGTTGACAGATGGTCTGTTAATCGTCTGTTGTGTTCTTCCGACATGCGCAAGTCAAAGCTTCTTAACCCCGCTTCGACATGACCAACGGGTATCCCTAGCTTAACCGCCGCTAAGGCTGTGGCTAACACTCCGTTTGTGTCTCCTTCCACCAGTACAACGTTAGGCGTGGTTCTCTTTAGTAGTCTTTCAATGTGATTTATTATGCGCGCAGTCTGTGTTCCTTGCGAATACGCTTTGACTCTGTATCCGTAGTCAGGCGCCGGAAGTTCAAGTTCTTCAATGAACTGTTGGGACATGTTGTAGTCGTAGTGTTGACCACAATGAACAAGAATAGATGGCGTTTTGCTTTTTTGCAGGGCTCTGACAACTGGCGCCATCTTTATGATTTCAGGTCTTGTGCCGACAACAGCCATCACTGACTTCATTGAACCTTCACGATTGTCATCTAGACGCTGATTGGTTTTTAACGTTTATTCAAGAATCAAAACTGACCTTTAGAACGTAATTCTAATATTTTTGCTGGGTTCTAAGTCTCAATCAGCTATGCAAATCATAATCGCTAGATTGCGTTAGCGTCTGTGACATACAAACCCTCTTACTTTTCTCTTCTATCTATTGTTTCAAACAATTCAGGTTGGAATGAGCACATGCGTCTATTAAAAAGTAAAAAAGGACTGAGCGTTGTAGTAACAACTCTGATAATATTGGTTGTCTCCGTACTGCTTGCCACCGTCGTAACGTTCTACGCCATCAACGTAACCACTACAAGAGTTCAAGAAGAAAGTCTTCAGGTCTACAAACTGCACACCTGGCACAACGGCACAACCTTCGCCGAAACAGCGTTCCTAATAATTAACACTGGCGGTCGTGACATCGTTCTCGACAAAATCTCTGTCAGAGGTCAAGAATGCAGCTGGAGCACCTTGTATTACAACAAAACACAGGATACGATAAACGACGATTTGTCCTACATAATCCCTAACAGTAACGGTACGCTCACTGGCAAACAGGTGCCTTTAGTCACAAACTATGACCTCAACCAGGCAAACGACGATTTGATACTGAAGTCCGGTTGGAGCATGATTACATACATAGTAAACCCAGATCACGTATCAGTCAGTGACATAGGCGTCACCGTGGGCATAACAGTGTTCACCGCTAACGCGCAATACTACAAGGAAGCAAACGTTGAAGCCTCAGACTAGCGACGAGTAACCGCTCTTCTTTTTCTTCAACGACCTTCAATAGTGCTAAGTCTTTTTCAGGTAGCCCTCTCTAGGTTCGTAAATAGTTCCTTCTCGCAGTAGTTGTGAAATGAGGCGGTCTGCTTCTCCCTTGGAAATCTTGTACTTGGCTTCCAGCTCGTTCAAAAGCGCGATTTTTTCAACTATCCCTGTATCTTTTTCCATCTCTACAAGCGCTGATATGACTATTTGCAGCTTGTCTCTCATGCTTTTGGGTTTTCCAGTCATTATGATGTCTATGTCGTACTTGTATGAGGAAACGTCTATTCCCACCTCTTCGAGAGACTTTTTCATTATGCCAATCGCTGCCTCCGCATCTTCAGCTAGCACTTCCTTCCTCAGAGCCGCACGGGCTCGCGCTTCGGATATTCGCACAAGAGATTCCAACTGACGTGCGGTTATCGCGACTGGCGAGCCTTCCGCTTCGCTTGCTGCACGCATCGCCAAATAGAAATCCTTGAGGCGTTGTAACGCGTCGGGAGTTAGGACTGGCTGGGTTCCCTTCGCATAGCTTATGTATTTTCGCAGGAGTTCCATCGGTATTGGAGGCTCCACGGGGCTTAGACCTTTCCTGTGGATTTCCAGTATGTGCTCCGACATTTTGCCGTCCGTTTCCTTGTTTGGCACGTCTCTTAAAACGAAGATCAGGTCGAACCTTGAAAGAATTGTGACGGGTAAAGAGATATTTTCAGCTACCGTGCGATGTGGTTCATACCTTCCTAACGAGGGGTTGGCGGCTGCGAGTATGGCAGTTCTGGCGTTGAGTGTCGCGACGATGCCGCCTTTCGCGACAGAAACCGTGTGCTGTTCCATCGCCTCGTGTATGGCAACTCTATCTTCTGGGCGCATCTTGTCCATCTCGTCAATACACGCGATTCCCTTGTCAGCCAACACCAATGCTCCGGCTTCTAGGCTCATTCCGCCTCCTTTCTCACGTATCACGGCGGCAGTCAAGCCGGCTGCCGTTGTTCCTCGTCCAGAGGTGTACAATCCGCGTGGCGCAACCCTTGCCACGTACTGGAGGAGCTGAGACTTTGCCGTTCCCGGGTCTCCTATGAAAAGCGAGTTTAGCTCTCCTCTTATCGTTATGTCTGGGAGGTTTTTGGGCACGCCCCCAAATAGGAGGTACATTATTGCCTCTTTTACGTAATCGTATCCATAGATTGAAGGTGCGATTGAGCTCATTATTTTTCGATGCACCCACGGGTCTTTCGCAAGCTCAAGAATCTTCTCTTCTTCTTCCGGCAAAAGAATCGCTGTTTCCGGCTCTTTACCCAAAACCTCAATTGAGTTAGCGTCAACATGCAACATGAATACTCGAAGTTTTCCAACCCCATGCAGTGTCGGCGCGAACGCGCGAATTATTCCGACTATGGAGACGTGGTCTCCTGGCCTTGCAACGTCTACTATTTCGCTTCCCACGAGCTTAACATGCAGAGTTCTGGGAAGCTGTCCTGGCGGAAGGTCCTCCGGTCTCTCTTGAAGACGAAGGTCTTGTGAATCTATGAATGTGGATTCTTCTTGGATGAAGTCGAAGGGTCCTTTTCCTTCGCATGTAGGGTCTCTGCACTTGAGGGGTGCTCTCATGAACTGTCCAGTTTGGTCCAAATACGTTATGTTTCCGCATCTTCTACACTTGAACGCTGCTCTTATGACCATGGGGCGAACTGGCGTCGAGCGAACAACGATGCCTTCAACCATGACCAGTTTTCCGATATTGTCTGAGCCTAGCTTCCGCAATGGTGTAGGCTCCCACAATCGCACAATTCTAACGTTTACCGTCTCTGTCTTGTCTGCTAATTTTTCGGCGTACTCAGAGTCTTCTATCTGAAGCTGCGCATAAGCCGCGTTGTTTGCGTGTTTCAGGTACTCCTCAGGCTTCTCTAAGAGCTCTTCGGCAATTCTGCGGTCAAAGGTCGCAAGACTTTCAAAATCAACTATTAACGAGGTTTTGCCTGCAACGGCGATCTGCGACATTGCTTGGCGGTATTTTTCCATCTTGAAGAACTCTTGAAAACGTTCCTGCGGGTCTACAGCTTCTAACTCTTCAGTCACTGCTCTGCCCCCTCAAATTCCAATATCTGTTTTCTCCATTCGTGGATAAGCGTATAGAGTTGTTCATAAAGGAATCTCTCCTCGCCTGTGAAGTTCTTCAAAATCTGTTCGGTGCGAGCCGGGGTAGACGCGAGCGAAACAATTTTCTTTAATCTCGCGTTCACGATGTCCTGCGTCAGATGTCCAATCTTTTCGTACTCTCGCATCTTTTCTGGAGCCTTGACAATCTCTGCCTTGAACTCAGCCAGAAATCTCCGAAGCTCTGGGTAGAAGTTTTCCGGCAGCTTAGGCATCTGGCCGGCTGTTTGCACGCGTTCTGTCCATTGAATCTTGTAAAGCTTGTTCGCGTCTAGGCGTTCTTCTTCGCGAAAGCGAGCCGCTCCGGCTTTTTCAAGTTCTCGGGCTATCCAATATTGAACCTCGTACTCGTTTCCTTCCTCAAAGGGTCCTACGTTCAGCCCTGCGAGCTTGATTTCTGGGGAGTTCCTGTTAGCAATGATTTTTGCAAGCGAGTTCTCAAAACTGAAGTCCAGGTTTCCGATTTTTGACAAGACAGCCTTTGGCATTCTCTACCCCTTTCCCCGATTCTTGAGCTATTTGTTCGAGTAGTTATAAGAACAGCAGTTTAAAAACTTAGATTAAAGAGTTAAGAAAGTTCAGAAATGTGATTTGACTTTTGCTGTTTGAATAAAAAACTGAGGTGAGAGGGCTGTTTTTCTGCTTGCTACGGCCACAATCCCAATGTTTTTATTGCTTCAGCCACTCTTCCAACACCGAGCATCAACGCTGCCGTTCGCATATCACTTCGTTCTCTTCTTGCCAGCTTGTTCACATCATTGAATGCCTTGACCATTTTATTCTCCAGTTTTCGGTTTACTTCCTCGATTGTCCAGTGTTCGCGTGTCAGGTTTTGAACCCACTCGTAGTAGCTCGCTGTCACTCCTCCGGAGTTAGCCAAAATGTCTGGAATGAGTGTTATCCCCTTCTCGTGAAGTGCCTTGTCTGCTTCAGGCGTTGTTGGTCCGTTCGCGCCTTCCGATACTATTTTTGCCTTTATTCTGTTTGCGTTTGCCTTGGTTATCTGGTTCTCCAGAGCTGCTGGTATCAGTATGTCGCACTTTGTTTCGAGCAGTTCTGCGTTGGTTATGTTTTTGCATCCCTTGAATTTGGTTACGGAACCGGTCTTAGACTTGTGCTCGTACACCTTGTAGGGGTTCAAGCCTTCTCGGCAATAGATTCCGCCAACTGAATCGCTCACCGCCACGATTTTGCATCCCATGTCGTACGCTATTTTGGCGGCGTTCCAACCGACGTTACCAAAGCCTTGAACGGCAACCGTTGCCCCTTTCAGCTTTAATCCCGAGTTTTTGGCCGCTTCTCTTGCGCAGACCACAACTCCCAGCGAAGTGGCTTCAGCGCGTCCTTCCGAACCGCCAACACTTATAGGCTTTCCGGTGACGCATTCGGGGACGCTGTAGCCCTTGAATTGGCTGTAGGTGTCCATGACCCATGCCATTGTTTGGGCGTCCGTGTAGACGTCTGGCGCTGGCACATCGCGGTACGGTCCGATAATGTCCAAGATAAGGCTCGTGTACCTTCTTGTCATTCTCTCCAGCTCACCCCTTGACATTTCCTTTGGGTTGCAGCACACTCCGCCCTTTGCGCCGCCGTAGGGGATGTCTACGACCGCGCATTTCCACGTCATCCACATCGACAATGCAGTGACTTCGTCCAAGCTTACGTTTGGGTGATAGCGTATTCCACCTTTAAACGGTCCTCTTGCGTCGTTGTGCTGAACGCGGCAACCGATGAAGGTGCCTATTTCTCCGTTGTCCATTTTTATCGTGATAGAAACAATGAGTGACCTTTTGGGGTGCTTGAGCATCTCGTGTATTCCCGGGTCTAGTTTCAGTTTTTCTGCGGCTATATTCAGCTGCTCACACGCAACGCATAATGCTGATTGAGACTCTACCATAGAGCGACTCTCCTGCACAATTCTCTATCTGCTTATTTTCTCTTAGATTTAAAGATTAGTTTAGAAGTTTGGAAATTTAGAAAAAGGAAGAAGGTGAGGCTAGCCTAATATTCTTTCAACTGCGTCTTTTTCGACTTCGTGCGCCAGAGGTATGCCCGTGACTTCTGTGGCATGCGGAGACAAGCTCATCAAATCGTTTCTGTTTATGAGCTCCATCTTCCACTTTCTGTTGCCCGCTAGAAGCTGCTTCAATCCCACGCCTATGCGGTCTGTTATGTATGTGTGGAGTGCCACGGCTTCCCATGGAATTTCCTTGAAACGTTCGCCGAACTTTTCTTTCAGCTCTGGTGCTGCAATGAAGAATTTGTCTGGTGTAGAACCGAATCTGTCTGCAAAAGCCTTTGGCAGTTTGCCCTCATCAGACAGCTGTTTGAAATAGCTTGCTTTCATAACTGCCGTTATTGGTGAGCGCCCCATCAAAACCGCTTTCACAAACGGGCCGTCTCCAAAGTTGCTCATCGCTATCGCCTTGAAAATCTGTGACTCCTTTATGAAACCGCCAGCCATTATCAAGTCGGGTACGTACCGTCCTTTCTTTTTCAGCATTTGCGCGCATTTGAGAACCAGTGCTTCTAGATAGATGGTTGGAATGCTCATCTCATCCATCATTGGGACGGGGCTCATTCCTGTTCCGCCGCCTGCGCCGTCGAAGTACACCGCGTCTATTTTTGCTTCTGAGGCTATCTTCATCGTGTAGGCGACCGCTGAGGGTCTGTATGCGCCCGTTTTGAGTGTTACGTGTTTTGCCCCTTGTTTTCGCAGCCACTCTATGTCTTCTATCATGTTCTTTTCTTTCGGTATACCCACTCTGCTGTGTCTCTCAAAGGACTTGAAGACTCCTTCCTTGAATGCTTGCTGTACAGTTGGGTCTTCGGGGTCGGGAATCACCACGTAGCCTCTTTTCTTCAGCATTATTGCTCTGTCCAGGTCTCTTACGCGGACTTCGCCTCCGATGGCTTTGGCGCCTTGTCCCCATTTTCTTTCGATTATGTTCACTTCTAGTTTGGATATTGCGTATACGTCAACGCCGAGTCTCTGGTCTTCAACGTTTGTTTGCACAGCAACGTCTCCGTATTTTCCATCCCAGAACTTTCGGAACAGGTCAACTCTTCGCTTTAGCTCTTTTGAGTGTGTGACTTTGCCTTTTGTTATTTGGGCTTCTGGGTCCATGCCGCAAACGTTTTCTCCGACTACTATTATTGCTCCTGAGAGGGCTGTGCCTATGGCTAAGCCTTCCCAGTTTAGTCTCGCGACATCGGTTGAGCCGAATGCGCCGTTCAGAATGGGAATCTTAAGCGGTATCCCTGCGACTTTGGTCTCTGTGCTTACGTTTGGGAATAGTGCGACGTCCGAGTTTTCTTCGACTCCGAGCGCTTCGAATAGACCGGCTTGGATGTTGAAGTGGGACCAGTCTAATCCGAAGTCCTTGAGAGCTCCTGCCGTGCTGTATCCGAATTGAACCGGCTCTGGGTACAGTGCTTCTCTGCCTCTGAAGCCTGACAGGCTGATTTCGCACATTATTGGGCAGTCGCGAATACAAATTGGGCACATTCCGCTTGTTGGGCTCGTGTCTCTGACGCGTGTTGTTGTTCCTGTGGTGGATTTTCCGTTCAAGTATGCGCTATTTTTGTGTACACGTTCGCTCATTTCCTTTCACCTTTACAAATGCAAACCTTTTTGGAGTGTGAGAGATAAATGGCTGAGAATTTAAGCATTGCTTTAAAACGCCTCGAAAATGAACATACATGAACATTAAACTACGATTTTATGGGTTACCAGCTAGAGAATGTCGATCTGAAGGCCTTTAACCGTGTACTCGCGTCGTTGATAAGCTTGGGGGTCGTATCTTCCACCAGCTTTCCGTATCTTTAAGAAATTCTTTTCGTCAACTTTGGACAAGTCTATAACCACTTGGGTCATATGCTCAATCATAGCGCCAAACTCTTTTGGGTGCGCGTTTTTCGCCATAGTCCAATAAGCCAAGGTTTGGTACGCATACAAAGCGGGACACATGTGTCCAAAGAATGTCTTCACCGCGTCTCTTCCCCAGTTGTGCTCCATGAGCGATAGACTGCTAAAAATGAGCCTTGTGCCGGGGGTTACGAATTCTCTTTCAATTCTTCCGAAAAAGTGGTGAAACCTGTCTGGGTCTTTGGAGCTGGGCACTTTCCTAATCCATGACGGGGCCTTGTCGTAAAAGTCGCTGAAAATAAGTTCGCCTTGTCCCGCGGCTTCTGAGAAGCAGTCAAGCACCAGCAGCTTTTTTTCCCATCCGTCCGGCAGTGTTTTGATCAGTGGTGCGAGCTGCAGCATCAGCGCTTGTGGAGGGTAAATAAAGTCCAAGTAGATTACCTGGTTTCCTTCCACTATGCCCTGTTTTATGAACGCGTAAAGGAATTCTCTGGCGAAGGTTCCGGATTCGATTTCCCACAGAACATTTTCGCCTAATACGAGGCCGCCGCCTAGAAGTTGGTCGAGGCTTCTTATACCGGTTGAGTAGAAAGCTGCTGATTCTGTCTGCAAACGGTTACACGCTCACGTTCTGAGTTATCTGACATGGTTAAAAAACGTTATGTTGCCGCACGGTCTGAACTATGGTTTTGTACATGTGTGTACATGATGGACATAAGGTTTCTATATTTGAACATAGGTCTAATTGTGCTTCAGGAGGAGTTAAAGAAATGTTAAATTCGGTAGAGCTTTCGGCGCGAGAACTAGGAATGGTAAAACTGATGGCTGATTTCTTCGCTGAAAACCCAGAACTCACGGCCAAAATTGAAAGCTACACAACCGCCCACTACGCACTTGTGACCACATACTCTGAAAACTTCGGCATTCCACCAGAAGACGCTTGGAAGGTCCTTGAAAGCATGCAGAAGAAGATTGATGAAGCTGAATATGTGTACGTCAAGGCACCTGAGCCACTAAAGAAACTTCTACCATTATCAAGAGACGAATTGAACATGCTGCGGGTTTTGAACGACTACTTCTCTGAAAACCCCAAATTGGCACCTGCAGGATCATTTCTGTCAAACAGAACGGATGCCTTGGCTGAAGCATACCACTGGTTCTACGGAAGCAACGGCGGAGGCAACGGCGAAGTAGCTCGAGAGACTCTCAAAAACCTGGTTGAAAAACTCCAAACAGCCATATTCATAAACATTGAAACATTGACGCCTGTGATTACCACGCCAAACCCTTACGAAGCCGCCCTTAAACAATTAGACATAGCTGCTCAGAAATTGAATCTCAACCCGGGGATTCATGAAATATTGAAGCGTCCAATGCGTGCCTTCATCGTCAACATTCCTGTGGTTATGGACGACGGCAACATCCGCGTTTTCACTGGTTACCGTGTACAATACAACGACGCGTTGGGAGCAACTAAGGGCGGCATACGCTATCACCCAGAGCTGACTCTTGACGAAGTTACGGCTCTGGCAGCATGGATGACATGGAAGACAGCCGTCACGGGGTTACCGCTCGGCGGCGGAAAAGGCGGCATCCGATGCAACCCTAAAGAAATGTCAAAGGCTGAGCTTGAACGTCTAACAAGAGGTTACGCGCGTGCCATAGCGAAATTCATAGGTCCCTTCACAGATGTGCCCGCGCCAGACGTTTACACGACCGCGGAGATGATGGCTTGGATAATGGATGAATACAGCGAAATCATAGGCTACCCCGTCTTCGGAGTTGTCACTGGCAAGCCTGTCAATGTTGGTGGCTCGCTTGGAAGAAACGAGGCTACATCAAGAGGCGTAATGTACACCGTTGTTGAAGCAGCCAAAAACTTAGACATAAACCTGAAAGGCGCTACCGTGGCAGTGCAAGGTTATGGCAATGTTGGTTATCACGCGGCGCGTCTACTTCACGAGATTGGCTGCAAAATTATAGCGGTTTCAGACTCTAAGGGCGGCGTATGCAATCCTGAAGGCTTAGACCCCGTAAAAGTGTTGGAGCACAAGGATAAAACAGGCTCTGTGGTTGACTATCAAGAAAGCAAATTCATCACCAACGAGCAATTGCTGGAGATGGAGTGCGACATCTTGGTTCCTGCAGCTCTGGAAAATCAAGTTACAGAAACAACTGCAACTAACATCAAAGCTAAAGTTGTCGCAGAAGGCGCGAACGGACCAGTAACACCAGAAGCCGATGAAATCTTATTCAAGAGAGGAGTGTTCGTTATTCCTGATATTCTGGCGAATTCTGGTGGCGTTATTGTCAGCTATTTTGAGCAGGTGCAGAACCAGATGAACTACTACTGGACTGAGGAAGAAGTGCGTGCGAGACTGAAGGACACAATAACGAGAGCGTTCAACGATGTTCTCAGCATGTCAAAACAGCACAACGTGAACATGCGAACCGCGGCTTACATGTTGGCAGTTAAACGTGTTGCTGATGCCATGTTGGCGCGCAAGGGAAAAGCAGTCTCTCCCATAGTAACCGGCTAAATCTTCCCTTCTTTTTCTAATTATCATGTACATGTACAGATTTTTGTGAACATGTTTAAAAGCAACCGATAGAACGATTTCACATGTGAAAACATCATGTCCGTGCATCTTCACACAACAATAAAAAGGAAAACGAATGAAACTCTCGATGAGTTAGCAAAAACCTACGGCACAAAAAGCCGTGTCCTCGAAAAAGCCGTTGAAACCTTGTTGAGAGTTGACAAAGTTGGCTCATGCGACGACTGTTCCATTAAAGCCAAGGTCAGTGAACAAACAAACCTGAGGGAAGCCCTTGATTTAACTTGCATTGGAAGAAAAACCTTGGACAGCCTGTTGGGTGTCGCTGTTGGAGACAAAGCAATTGAAGACTTCATAAAAGAACAGAAAGCGGAAGCCAAAAACGTAATTGAGATTCTAAAAGGCTCTGTCGCTTGGAAAACTCCATCAAACTTCAAAGAATTTTCCCTAGTTCTTGAGGAAATCAGAAATCTAACGCGAATGTTTGACATTCCCTCCTACAGCGAAATAGACGGCGTAGCCATAATAAGACCGAAGGCTTTCAAACGCTTACCAGAAATAGTGGCTTTCCAGGTTTCCACAATACTCGAAGGCATTGGGGTTCCTTTTGACCTACGCATGATGGGCGAAGACATAGTCATCAAGATGATTAGGTCAGAAGTCTATCCTCTGCGAAGAAGAGAGTTTGGCGAGTTTATAGATCAGCAGATTGAAAAAAGATTGTCAAGCGTAACGCCGGGCTTGTTCAAAAACAACCTCATGCTTGTTGGACCAGCCTTTATGAGTTGGGCTGAAAAGCACTTGGAAGAACCGGTAACAGATTTGGGCTCCTTCATAGAGGATGTGAGAATTGCTCTCGGTGTGGATGAGCTTCCTAAGGAGCCTAAAGAATTCGTTAAAGGCTTGCTTTCTGCGTGCGTCAAAATGAACTGGTTTAAACAGGCGAAGGTGTTGGCGGAAAAAGAAGAGAACACTTTAGAACTAGTTTTTCAAGTAACCGCTATTCCTGTAACGCGAATATCGGTCGCCGCCTTTTCTGTCATACTTGCCACTCGAGGATGGAAACTTGTAAACTACTCTATTGAACACACCACGGTGAACATGACAGTTCAATACGTTGGTGCTGAAGACCAAAGCCTTCTCGACCAACTGGCTGAACTGAGCCTCTTCCAAACAATCGGTAGACAATTCTTGGATGTTGTCCCGATTCCACGCGAGCTTTTCAATTCTTTTGCGTTGAAAGTTTATGAAACTGACAGGCGAAAGTTTGACGAGGTTTATCGTGTTACAGGTGTTCGCATAGCCAACGCTATTCGGATGCTTGCAAGAAATGACCCAGAAAAAATTAGGAGATTGTCGCAGAACTTTATTCTCAAGAGTGTTAACGTGACTCAGCCAGACTCAGAAGTCCGGTTTGTCGATGACGAACATTTCACTATGATACTCAAGCGGGTCGACTCCCTACTGATGAACAGTCAACGAATGCTCATTGAATCAATGTTTAAGGAACTTGGCTACGACATTTCAGCAACAGTCTTTCAAAACCTCCTCAGCTTTAAGGTTAAACTGCTCGAAAAGCCAGTCTTAGAACCAGTACCTCGGAAACGAATAATGCAGACGCTTGTTGACGAGATGACAGCGTGCGACTCTGTGGAAAAAGCCTTTGCCATTGAAAAGGAGCAACTGGATGAACTGTTTCCCGAGGACTATCCATGGACTATCAGAGAGGTGGGTGATAGGCTAATCGACATGTACAGAGAGCTAGGCATCGAAGTTGAAATAGAATACTTTGAGGGCGGCTTCACGCTCAAATACAAAAGTTGTCCGTACTACAAGCTTGTCAAAAACCAGCAGAAAACTTGGCTCTGTAATCTTCGCAAGAAAACGATAGAATACGTCATCTCAAAAGTCAGTCACGGCAAGAAGGGCAAAATAAAAATCATAAAATCCCTGCTTCAAAATGAGCACCCGTGTGAATACGCCGTGTTCCTCACAGGCTTCCTCGAAAGAGAAGAAAAACAACATTGAAGATGACGCGACGAGCTCCACGCTATTCTAGACATTCTGCTTGTCGTTTTCTATTGAATAGAATTTATTAGCAATTCTGTTTATTATGGCTATGGAGGAGGTTACTCACTTGAGTTTTGAAATGTGGGCTGAGAAATACCGGCCGAAAACACTAGTTGACATGGTGGACCAAAAGGAGATAGTTGAGCGTCTGAAGAGCTTCGTTAAGTCAAAGAATGTGCCGCACTGCATTTTTGCTGGACCGCCTGGCACGGGAAAGACCACGGCTGCACTTTGTTTGACGAGAGACCTTTACGGCGACGCTTACCGAGAACACATAATGGAGTTGAACGCAAGCGATGAAAGAGGAATAAACGTGGTGCGGGAGACCGTGAAAACTTTTGCAAGAGCCCGCTCTATCGGAGAGATTCCCTTCAAGATTATGATTCTGGACGAGTCGGATAACATGACTGCAGACGCCCAGCAGGCGCTGAGGCGGACGATGGAGCGCTACACAGAAACATGCCGATTCATCCTATGCGCAAATTACAGCGGAAAAATAATAGAACCCATTCAGTCTAGGTGCGCGCCTTTCCGCTTTTCCTTCTTGCCTAGAGAAGAACATGATAAATATTTGAAAGATATCGCGGAAAAGGAAGATGTGAAGCTTCTGAAGGACGGGTTAGACGCTATTTTTGAGGTTTGTGGTGGTGACTTAAGAAAGGCGATAAATACGCTACAAGCTGCGTCTTCGCTAAACAAGCCCGTAGACTCCAAAGTTGTCTATTCCATCACTGGGCGAGCCAGCCCCGCCGACGTTCAAAAAATGATTGAAACCGCCATGAACGGCAACTTCTTAGAGGCTAGGAAGCAGTTGCGTGACATGATTCAAAAGTACGGTGTAGCCGGAAGCGACATAATCAGACAGATTCACACAGAAATTTTTAGAGGGGAGATTCCGGAGCAGTGGAAGATAAAACTAGCCGACATCGTTGGCGAGATAGACTATAGACTTGTTGAGGGCTCTGATGAGGAAGTTCAGCTAAGCGCTTTGCTTGCCAGACTTGTTGAGGCTGGTTACGAAATAGGCAAGACAAAGTAGATAGGTGTAAACTCTCTTGTTTGCCGCTTGGACTTTGAAACACAAACCGAAATCCCTATCCGAAGTTGTGGGGAACAAAGAGGCAATCGAGAAATTTGTTGAATGGGTAAAATCTTGGGACAGGGGCATTCCTAAGAAGCGAGCTGTCTTTTTGTATGGACCGCCGGGCATTGGAAAAACCGTCACTGTTGAGGCTTTGGCCAACGATTCTCAAATGGAACTTGTGGAGAAAAACGCGAGCGATTATAGGACAGAAGAAGCCATAAAGCGGTTCGCCGGGTTAGCCTCACAATTCGGGTCTTTGTTTGGCGGAAAACGGCTTGTCCTGCTTGACGAGTTGGATGGGCTAACGGGAACTGCAGACAGAGGTGGCGTTAAGGCAACGACCGACATCGTAAAAAATGCCCAGTGCCCGATAGTTTTGATTGCCAACAACGTGTACGACCCACGCTTCTCAAATCTTCGCAGCTACTGCCTACTAATAGAATTCAAGAAACCGCCAGCAGGCGAGGTCATGAAACACCTAAAACGCATCTGCACACTTGAAGACATCCAAGCCGAAGAAGATGCGCTGAAATTCATTGCCCAACGCTCAGAGGGCGATGTCCGCTCAGCGGTTAACGACCTTCAGGCTTTGGCTCAAGGCAGGAAAAAACTGACTTACGAGGATGTTTCGTGGCTCGGCTACCGCGACAGGCAAGACACGATTTTCAATGTTTTGAGAATGATAATTTATGGAAAGACATGTTCGAGTGCGAAACAAGCGGTGAACATGGCCGATGTTGACATTGACATGCTTTTTGAGTGGATGTACGAAAACGTTCCCGCACACATGACCGACCCATATGATTTGGCAAGAGCTATGGACGCGCTTTCGATGGCTGACGTTTATCGCGGCAGAATACATTCCACTCAAGACTGGAGCTTTACGCGCTACGTGATTGACTACTTGACGGCCGGCGTGGCGATGGCTAGGCAGAACACTAAAGTTCACGGGTGGATACCGTTCAAGTTTCCCGGGCGCATACAGATGCTGTCACGGTCTAAAGCCGAGCGTGCGATGCAGCTGAATATAGGACATAAGATTAAGCGCAAATGCCACATTTCAGCCGTTAGAGCCTCAAAAGAAGTTCTTCCTTACCTGCGGATTATTTTCGCAAACAACGTGGAGATGGCTGTCGGGCTTGCAAAGTGGCTTGACTTAGACCAAGAAATGGTTGAGTATCTTGTCGGAAGCGAGGAGAAAGCTGAGGCAATAGCTAAGCTGTTAAGTTAAAAAAAAGTCTGGTGCTCCGCGTTAGTGTATTCTGCTTCCTTCTGCGATTTCCTTTTCTGGCTGTAACGCTACAACATCGCCTTTATCGTCTTCAGCGGCCAGAATCATGCACTGGGATTCAATGCCCATGAACTTTCTACGCTGAAGATTCAACACAAATGCAAATTTCTTGTCGACCAAGTCTTCGGGTTTGTACCATTGCAAGAGACCAGCAACCGCCTGTCTCTTTTCCGTTCCAAAATCAACAACCATCCTTATGAGGTTTCGTGAACCGGGGATTTGGTTTGCCTCTGTCACTTTTCCGATGCGCATGTCTAATTTTTGAAACTCTTCAAACGGGATTTCCATTTTCACAAGCCACCTATTTCTCGATTTTCAATTGGTGACAACTATTAAGTCTTGCGTGTTTTTCTTTCCCGTTTTATTCTCTCAACTGTCTTTGCTACGCCTTCCCAGCCTTCGACACTCTTCGAATCGACTATTTCGAATGCTTCCTTCGAAGTTATTCCACGCAACTCTTCACCAACACTTTTCCTTGCTATGTAAGATGCCGCATTCAGAACTTCGCCGTTCAATCGCGAATCCATTAAATCCGCCAAATGGCAAATCAGGGCTTCAACTGTGTGCGGTCTGATTGGTCCGTAATCTCCGTGATGCGCAGAAACCACGTGAACCAATTTTAACGGGAAACCTCTTCGAACAAGCTCTGCGATTGCAAGTGACAAATGATCCATATAATCAGCCAAGCCTGTTGAACCATAACTCCCGTTTTCATTCACGGTGTACGTTGCAGGCTTGAAAATGTCATGCAACAGCACGCCCGCTAAAACTAAGTCGCGGTTCACTTTTCCGCGGTAAACCTTCTCAACGGAATCACACATTGCTGAGGCGAGGTTTGCTGTCGAAACGATGTGCTCTATGTAGCCTCCAGGGTAGCAATGGTGGTGCGATAGCCCGGCTGGTGAGGTGTGAAGAGGCAAGCCTGAATATTTTTTCCCGTCTATTTCTAACGTTGGGTTTTTCATTAACTCTATGACTTTTTCTCTTAGTTTCTTGTCGTGAATTTCGTCTGCCAGAGCTCTAAGTTTTGGGTGAAGCAATTCGAGTTTCACTGCTTACTTGTTGTCGTCAAAGGGTTATTGATTTTTCGTTTTTCTTGTGTCGCTATCTCATGCGCCTTAAGTATGGGTTCTGGGATTCTGTTGTCGCGTGTACAGTGTTTAACGATTTTGATGCTGGTTTCTAACGAGACCTTGTGTCCGACGCTGACATAAACTGGTTTGCAGCCGTGTTTCGTTGTAACCGTTGCACCCACAACTTCTTCATGATGCTTTAGAAACGCCACGTTTTTGCTACTTTCAACGTCTTCAGCTTCGCCGAAAAGCCTACTCTTTGCAACACCTATCGTAGGTTTGTTTATCACAAGTCCCAGATGACTAGCGAATCCACAGCGATAAGGATGCGCAAAACCTTGTCCGTCAACAAGATAAGCATCTGGCTGTGTTCGCAGTTTTTTTATGCTCATGATTGCGGGTGGAATTTCTCTGAAGGAGAGAAGTGTTGGAATGTATGGGAAACCTGTTTTACAAACCGCCACTCGAGATTCCGCGAGCTTAAGAGAATCATAATCCAAAATCGCTACGACACCGATGGAAAGTCCTTTCGCGTAAGCAACATCAACGCCGGCAATAAGACGGATTTTTCCTGGAAGTGTGTCTTCAAAAACAATGTGTTCAGACAGGCGCAACTGGGCATTGTGAGCTCTTTCAACCGAAAACTTGGGCGTTAAGGCAACAGCATCCATTCACTTGACCTTTTTACTCTTGCTTTTCCTCTGCGTTTTCTCAAAGCGTCTTAGATATTCTTCCAGCGATTTTCTTCGCACCTCTTGTGTTACGTCTCCTCTCGTGGCTTCGATTATTCTCCTTGCAACGTCGCATTTTCTTCTGAGACCTGGGACTAGCATGTAAGCCTCATCCATCGCCATGAGTTCAATGTAAACTTCGTCCATCACCTGCAAGCATTCTTCTCCCTTCTTCACGTTTCCTTCACGCAAGTCATCCAAAGCCAGACGCCTATACTCACCTATAACGTCGGCCAATCCGAGCACATAATCGACGGAAGGCACGTTTATCTCATCAGGTGTGACGAATCTCGCCTCTTCAATCAGACATAGAAAAATGCTCGCTTCCGAATACTCTTGAAGCGCTGCGTTAAACAAGCCGCTGTAAATGATGTCTGGGTATCTGGCTGATAACTCTCTAAGTTCTGAGAGGGTTTTCCGCGCATTTTCAATGAGCTTTTTTGCTTCTCCCAGCCGTTTCTGATGAATTAGAAGTATCGCTTGCTTTGAAAGACTTGTTGCTTCTCGCATGCTTTTTTGGGCTTTTTCGCGCACCGTCTCCTTTTCTCTTAACTCTTTCTTTATTTCTTTCAGAATGTTTTTCAGAGATGGCATTAACTAAGCACCTTGTTCAGGGTTAAGATGAAATGGCAAGTATTTTATCTTTCTTCAGAAATATGGATGGAGGTAAAATTCTGTGGGTTTTTAGACACCTATTCTTTATTCTGGCGGCGGCGCCGGGGGCTCCTTCCACTTCTCTATGAGCAGCTTTGTGTCTCCCAGTTTGAAGACTACTTTCACGAAGATGGAGTCTGAGCCTTTGAATGGAAACATGCTGTCTTCAGCTAGGTCTTTTGGTAGGTAAATGAGGAATTTGCCGTCTTTTCTTCTGAACAAGCGCCCTCTTCCTTCGTTAACCATTCTTTGTTCACACCTCGATTTAATCTTTGGTTAAAGACTCGTTTATATGGAGGGCACTCTTTAAAAGCTTTACTATCAGAAATACGCAAAATAACAAGAAGCTATTGAAAATCAGGCAAAATTTTGAATCATTCGCAACAAATACTAGCCATCGCCAAATCTTATTGGTTTTTCAATTCTGCTCAGCAATGCAACCCTACTTTCCTGTGATTCATCAACAACGTGGTATCCGGTCTCCTCTGCTAATCGCGTTGCAAAATCGCGGATCTCCAACCAACTCGGCATGTTTTCAAAGCCTAAACGGAGCCTAGAAAATCCAACGTACATGTAAGCCTTAGGCTCAGCGTATGTTGGGTTAGTCTTCTCAATAAGTTTCGCATAATCCTTCATATCTTTCATGTTCAAACCGCGCACCAACGTCGTTCGAACAACCGTTGGACACCTAAAACTTGGCAAAAGCGCCAGAGTTTCTTCCAGTTTTTCCCAAGCCTTTGAAATCTGTGGGCGGCAAACATGCTTGAATGTTTCCTCATTTGGGGCGCAAACGGAAATGTAGAGTTGCGTTGGCTCTTCGGCTAATTTTGCTAGAGCTGAGGGCGCGGTTCCGTTAGAAACGAGGAACGTGGTGAATCCTTTTTTGTGAAAAGCTTGAATCAGTTCTCCGATGCTTGTGTAGAGTGTTGGTTCACCGGTCAAGCTTATCGCTACGTGTCTTGGTGTTAGGGCTTCGTTAAACTTTTGTTTGTTCGTTTTAGGGTGTCCTCTATACCCGCTTAAGATTTTGAGCTGTGCCTTCATGCACGCATCAACAATTTCCTCTGGGGAATCCCACGATGACAGTTTCATTTCATCCCAAGCAATCTGAAGGTCGCCCGTCTGAGCTCGCCAACAAAAAAGACACTGTTGAGTGCAGTAAAGTGCCGATGGGGTCATCTGTATACATTGGTGTGTTTTTATTCCGTAGAACTTCTGCTTGTAGCACGGGCGGTCGTGGATTAGGGTTTCGTAAAACCATCTGCATCTTTTGACGGCTGAATGGCGGCCTATAAGATGATACTTTTGTTTCTTCAGAGCTTGCGTGAGCGCTACGGGAATCGAAGCTTCCAAAGGCATCACTTTCCTCGACCGTGTCATGCTTCATGGAAATATGAGATGAAAACGGTGAATAAAAACAGTTCATTACCTAAAGCAGAATTCAACCTTCTGGAAATCTGCACAAAGTTTAGCAACGTCTCTTTTGATTTTTTCTGGCGACTCTTTGTCAATCACGACTCTCTTGATCAATTCAGCAGTTTGCAGCATTTCGCGTTCTTTCATTCCGCGCCTAGTAACCTCACAAGTACCAATTCTGATAACGCAGTCGGTGATGATGTTTGCGTGCTGGAGCTTCTCCGCTATGACTCTTCCTTGATCGTAGCTTCCGTAGTCCACTATCGCCTGATGGGACTTGGTGAAACCTAGGTGTCGGCAAGTGACAGGAAAACCGTAATCACTCAACGCTTTCGCTATTACTTGTGAGTTACGAACCAATTGCTCCGCGTAAGCTCTACCAAACTTTTCCATCTCCGCCAACGCCAATGTCAGTGCTGCTATGCGGTTCCAGTGGGCGTTATCAACGAACGCAGGATAAACTCTAGCCTCCAGAAGTTCTCCGTATTCCTTGTCCGCTAAAATTATTCCTCCTTGTGGTCCGAAGAAGCTCTTGTGCGTCGAACCAAACAGGGCGTGCGCGCCTTCTCGCAAAGGGTCTTGAAATTTTCCGCCGGCGATTAGTCCTAGAACGTGTGAGCCGTCAAACCCAACACACGCGCCATTGTCACGTGCGGTTTCGGCTAGTTCTTTGACGGGTTGTGGGAAAGTAATTAGGCTCGCGCCAAAAACTATGACCTTGGGCTTAACTCGGTTTATGGCGGCTCTTGCCTCGTCAACCTTTATGTTCCTGTCATCCTTCGAAAAGGGAAATGACACAGCCTTAAGGCTTAACAATCCAGCTAATGCGTCGCTCCACATTCCTGGGTACCCGCCATCGTCTGGAGAGACGCACATGAACGTGTCACCACGTTTTGCTAGATTAGCCAAGAAAATCAGATCCGCAATGTGTCCGGAAAGGGGACGCAAATCCGCGGTTTCTGCTCTGAAGACTTTTTTTGCGGTTTCTTCCCCATAATGCTCAATTTCGTCGATGAATCGTGTGCCCATGTAGAAGTGGTCTCTTGCCGTGTAGCGGTGTGCGAGCTCAGAAGAGAGGAGTCCACGAACGGCGGGGCTCATGACGTTTTCGGACGGTATGAGATTCAAGCACTGTTTTCCACGCCATTCTTCGTGCTTGTTAACTAGGTTTAAGATTTCGTCAATCAAACTGTTCCCTCAGAGTCTGTTTCAATTATCTCTTCGTACATTTGTTTTTCTGTCCGAAACTTCCCTATTCAAAAAGGTAAAGTTTAAAATGTTCACAGTATTAGAAGTGTTCACAAATCCCAAAGGACGATGAGGGAATATACTTGCCTAAAGTCATGCCGAGGAAGGTTAAATCATTAATAATCTTATCACTCATTGTATTGTCTACGGTTATCACCTTATCATTTCGTTCGCCAGTAAAGGCGGACGTAACTATACTCTCTACGACTCCATCAGAAGGGTACGTTGGTGACTCGGTTCAAGTAACAGCCAACACAACCACTGAAAATGGTAACTACACTATACTCTTTGATGGTACTCAAGTTAAAAATGGAACAGCGGAAGGAACGCTTGTCAATGCTTCTTTCCCAGTTCCACATGCAATAAGTGGCTTGCACAACGTAACTGTCAGAGCTGACTCAAGCGAAGCGAAAGCAAACTTCACTGTCCTGACAAAATATGCAATCACAAATGACGCTCCTGCGATGCCAAAGCTGCTGCAAGAAAATAGCACGATAGGCATTTCGTTGAATGTGACTGGTGGAGAATCAAGTCCAGTTTACTCCGCGAACGTAACGGTCAGAACTCCAGCCAACACGACATACTGGATGAATTTTTCTCTCGCAAGCGCTGGAGAGTCTGGATACTACAATGCCTCGATATCTTATCCCAGCATGGGGTGGACGCCTTCAACACCGAACACTAATTTCACTGGCATATACCTTATTTCTTGGCTAAATGGGACCCAAGTTGTTGGGGCTACATCCTTCTTCTTAGGTTTAACAAATTCCACACAGTTTCACAGGGGAGACAGCGTTGACATCAAAGCCGTGGACTATCCGCCAGACCAGAACGTAACAATTACCGTGTCTGGTGTAGGTGTTACCTATTCTCCATCCCCCTTCAACGCCACTGTCGATGCAGACGGCGTGGTTCACACAAATTGGACCATCCCGTCGGACGTGCCGATAGGGGTCTTACGCTTAAGCATCACGCCAATTCCCAGCTCTAAATCCGCAGCAAACGACACCCAAGTCTTCGAAGTCCCAGGCTTTGAAACAGAAATCTCTACACGCAACCTCGCTGACAAACCTATATCTGACATTTTCGTTAAAGCTCGCGACGAGTCTACAAACATCAACTACACCGCAACCAGCGATTCGAATGGAACAGCAACCATCATGCTGGAAAATGGTACTTACTTCTGTGAGGCTTTCTTCAGACAGGTTAAGGTGGGAGAGACGAACATAACCATCGTCGAGGAGCAACAGATTAACTTTACCTGCAACATAACCAGCATGATTGTGCGGGTGATAGACGAGCAGGGTTTCAATATTCCGTTTGTTTCTGTAGAACTGAACTTTAATTACACCACGAATCTGGATGTGATAGAAAATAGAACTGGCCAAGAGACCAATGGAACAGACATTACGGGAATAGTACAGTTTGACTCTTTACTCACCAATATAACATACATCATGAACGCCTCGCGATATGGGCAGGTCTTCAACCAAAATAACAACACAGTGTCCAATCTGCCCGCCGTCCCATACGAAAACATAACGATATTGTGTCCAGCAAAAAGGCTGCCAGTTAAAGTGATTGACACGAACGACCAACCAATTTCAAACGCCACGGTTGAGGCGCAAGAGCTAGTTGGAGGCTTGGGCTACAGTAACACCACATCTTCCGACGGAACAGCTATTTTGCAATGCACCTTTGGAAGGTATGAGATCCAGACATACGTGGAAGGAATCCTGCTGAATGAAACCACTCTGGACTTGTTCGACAACCAAAATGAAACCGTGATAAAATGTCAATTGTACGGTCTGACGGTATCAATAAAGGTTGTTGACTATTTTGGGCAGCCAATCCCAAATGCAGAAGTTAGGTTGCTGCGTGAAGGGCTGTCAGCGCGCTCATCATCGACGCAATCCGATGGAACGGCGACGTTTGGCAATGTTATTGGTGGGAACATTCAAGTCGCCATTTACCTGTCTGGTCAAGCACAGCCTTGTATAGAAAGAGGCTTCTTCGTTGACAGCTCAACAACGGCGCCGATTGAGATTAGGATAGAGAAGTATGTTGTGCTTCTGGGCTTTCTTATCGAAACCAGCCTGTTTGCGACGGTAATGATAGTTGTTGTAGCTGTGATTTGCATTCTTTCGATAGAAGCCTACAGGCGAAAACGTGGTAAGCCCCAGAAAGCCGAAGAGGTAGAGCAGGAATAAGGAGTTTTAGGGAAAAAAGTTTATATCAAAAAACTCGAACTATCTATTATAGAAGAAGTAATGCCTCAACAATAGATTTTGTCAAAAATGGTTGAAGGGTGTGCTTGTATTGGCTCAAAGTAAGACTTGTTCTCCAACATGCAATTCCTTCAAATGTGCAAAAAACGCCACAGTCTATCGCAGAGACGGCGTATGGTGCCGGTGGACCGAAGAAATGTGCGCTGTTGCAGACTGCACGTACGCAATGTGCGTAAAAAGGCGACTGTTGCCGAGAGGAATCTGTGGAGAAACTATAAAGAGAAAAACCGTGGAGAAGCCTCCTGAGGAGGTCATTGGTCCAACGATAAAGCTTCATGGAAGGGCTTTGCGCAAAATCGGGGAAAAAGAAATCTTCTGAACTATGACATTGGCGTCTCAACAATCCTGACCTATGGATTGAGTAGAACACTCCTTTTTATCTCATCTCACTTGGCTGGAACCCGCTTAACAACAGGCGGCTTTATTTTCTTCAGAATTCTGTAGCCACAAACAATGCATTTTATTTCTCCGCCGCGAAGTTCCAACTCGTCAGAGGGGACTTTTGCTCCGCATTTTACGCATTCGTAGACTATTCCGGTCGCTGTTTTCTCCATATTGAACTCCCCTTTCTAGAAGAAGGGGCACCATTCTGCTTTTAAACATTTCCGGTAATGTCACACTTTGTGAAAGAAGATGTCAAAGTGAGATTTTGCTGAAACAAGATTGCAAACTTGAAAAACATTTATGCACACCATTCGACTATTTGTAGCCTGGTGAAGCCGTTGAACGCACTTGCGAGTGCATGCGGTATATACTGTGAACATTGTCCAGTTTACAGACGCAGGGATAAGCGCTGTTTCGGATGTGACTGGGTCAATGAACGGTTGAAAGAGGCTAGAGAATCGCATATAGGGTGCGCCTTCTGGAAATGTGCCAAAGAGAAGAGCATGAAATCGTGTCTTCTTTGCAAGGGTTTTCCATGCAAACTACATTATGGAAAAGAGGCAGTTTACACGACAGAAGCGCTAAACATGTGGAAAGACCTTATGGAAAAGGGGCTATCCTTCGGCAAATAGTCTAGAAATGTTTTATACTCTGTAGGGTAAAAGTAAATGGAGGAGGGAATGAGACATCAAGAAGAAGCTAATGGACATACTGGCTTGTCCAATAGATAAGCATCATCCACTCGAGTTGCACGTTTTTGAGGAGAAGGACGAGATAGTTGAAGGCTTAATCGTTTGCCCTAGATGCTCTCGATGGTATCCAATACGCGACGAGATTCCAGAAATGCTCCCAGACGAGCTGCGAAAAGAAAGTGAGGATTTACCCTTCTTGAAAAAGTGGAAGGAAAAAATTTCAGAAAAAATCCTGCGGGAAGGCAAACCCTTCAACTTGAGAAAGTAAACAGAGAAGTTATGTCATTATCTGAGCTTTACTGCTCTACCAGCGGCTGAGGACTTTAAAGCCGCCTCTGCTATTCTGAGCGCTCTTAAGCCATCTATTCCGGTTATTAACGGTCTTTCTCTCTTGAGAGTGCAGTCTGCAAAGTGTTTGAGCTCAAGTTTTAGCGGTTCTTGCCACGCATATCTCGGCTGCACGGTTTCTCTCACGTCTTCGACAGTTAGTTCTTGCGTAATATAGTCCAGTTTCATTATCGCTTCGCTTCCGGTAACTGTCAATGTGCGAGTCTTGTAGGGCGTCAACCAGTTTGACTCGATAAAGGCGCTTTTTTCGCTCTCAAAGGTGAGCATTATCTGCGCGTAGTCCTCAAATTTTTTGTGCCTCATGCTTCCGGTCTTAGCGTAGACTGCGGTGGGGTCTTCATTGTATAGATACCTCATTATATCTATGTCGTGGATTGCCGTGTCCTTGATGACTCCTACGTCGCCTATTCTTTCTGGCCATTGAGAAACCCTTTTCGCCGTGGCGCACACAATTCTGCCAAGCGTTTTGTTTTCAACAGCCTTCTTTATGTGCTGTAGTCCCGGGATGAACCGCATCAAGAAACCCACGGTGAGGTGTAGCTTTTCTTTTTCTGCTGTTTTTAGCAACTGTTCTGCCTGCTTCACGTTGGTCGCCATGGGTTTTTCAACTAGGACATGCTTTCCAGCTTTCAACGTCTTCAGTGCTTCCTTGGCTAGGCTTGTTGACCACGTGCAGACGCTTACCGCTTCGATGTCGTTTCTCTTCAGCATTTTTCCGATGCTTGAGTAGGGTGTCACGTCGAATTGTTGGGCAACACTTTTGGCTCTTCCTGCATCGATGTCGCAAACGGCTAAAAGCTCTGTTTCTTCCAACTCTTTGTAGACTCTTGCGTGGTTTTTTCCCCAGAAACCTGTTCCGATGACTGCTACACCCAGCTTCTTCATTTTGTCCACACGCCTCTTCCCAGTCCACGATATATGATACCTTCCTTTTCAACTTTATCCGGCTCGATGATTCCTTCAAAATCGATGATTGCGGCGGGCATCTTCATCACAACTTTCAGCTTCTTCAAGTTTAGACGCTTGAACTGGTCATGTCCAGTAAGTATTATTATGCAGTCTTTGTCTTCCACAGCGTCTGTTAGATTTTTGTTCAAAGGCTTTCGTATCTCACCCAGTTCTTCATCTGAAAAGTACGGATCGTAAAGACTAACTTTAGCGCCTTTAGCCTCTAATGCTTCAGCGAGAGCCTTGACCGTTTTTTGGGGAAAACTCTTCGCGTTAGGCACCTTTGAAATTCCGAGCAGAGAGATTCTCGCTCTTCTCAGCGTTTTTCCGCAGTTTCTTAACGCCTCTTTTGTTAAGTTAACTGCGTGTCTTATTGTCTCCTCGTTTACTTCTCTGGCAATTGCGGGAATTCGGAGTCTCAGGTTAAGATTTTCAGCATCCTCCAGTAGAAGATAAGGTTCTCCTTGAATGTCTTCTTGAGCGAGCTTTGGCATGGAAACCGCAGAGTCGCTGCTAATGTTTGTGAGTCTGCAAACTTCCAAATAATCTACTCCTGCCTTCTCACAGAAAAGAGCCAACTCGTTTGCGAGAGCAACATTGGCATCAAGCTGTGATGATTCAAAAAGTGTTGCCACCTCAGCGGTTCTAAAATTATCTACCTTTTCAACCCCGTTTTTTGTGATTGCGCCCAAAATGATTGATGCAACGTTCGAACTGTCTGTGCTCACCGCCGCAACAATGCGTCTGCAACTTGCCAAGTTTTCCAATGTCTGGTTGTTAAAAACTTGAATTGGGCTGTAGGCTAAGCCGATGTCGACTCCTGTTTTGAATCCGGAAGTGTTCTCAAGAGTCTCTTTAATTAGGCCTTCTGTGGTGCCGATTCCCATGGTGCTCGCAACAATAACTAAGGAACCGCGGCGAAGACCCAAGCCAATTCGTTTGCAGACGTTTTCCATCTCCGAATAATCGGGCTTTTTCTTTTTGTCAACTTTCACAGAAACCGCTACGACAACGATGCCGCTTGGGGAAACGGCTGCTTTGACATCGCTTATGAAGTCTAATTGTCCTGTTTTTCTGTAGTTTTTTAGTTTAAGCTCAATTTCACGTTTCAAGAAGGGTGTTTTTCCCTTTGCGAAGTTGTTTACTATTGACTGGTTTGTGTCCGTGCATACTACTTTGAATCCCGCTTCGGCAAAAAGTAAGGCGTGGAGAACGCCAACTTCCCCGCAACCTACTATGCTGACTGTGTATCTTCCGCGTTTTTCCGCGGTGTCAATTTCTTCCGGTTTTATGTGCAATATTGAGGAAGACATGTTGGGTGTTCTCCACAACAGTTGGTTTGAGAAGTAGTTTTAGCTTCTCAGACTCTTAATTATCGTTTTGAGTTTTAAACTGTAATCTTTGACGAGTTGTAGTGCCTTCTTTTCGGCTTTGGCTTCTGCGTACAGTCGATAAATAGGCTCAGTTCCGCTTGGTCGCATCAAAATTGCGCTCTTGTCTTCAAACCATATCTTGATTCCGTCAATCGTGCTTGTGTTTGGTCCCTTTACCTGCTTAATCAGTATTTCTAGGGCTTTATCTTTTAGCTCCTCAGGGCATTCCACCTTACCCTTCTCGATAAAATATTTTGGCAGCTCTCCGAGCAGTTTTGAAAGTTTCTCACCAGTCTCCGCCATGATGCTCAGAATCAGGGCTGTTGACATCGCTCCATCTCTAACTGACTGGTGAGGTCCATAAAAGATTCCGCCGTTTTCTTCGCCACCGAGCTTTGCCTTCAGTTTTTTCATTGTTTGTGAGACTGTTACGCTCCCTACTTTGGTCCACACGATTTCTCCTCCATGAACGTCGGATATGTCCTTGATCAGGGTTGAGGAGCTCACTGGAGTTACGATTTTTTCTCCAGGGTTTTCCTTTAGAAATTGTTTCTCAACTAACGCGAAGGTTTTGTCACCCCAATAGATTTCTCCTCTCTCGTCGACGAATATTGAGCGGTCTGCGTCGCCGTCATAGGCTACGCCCAAATCTGCGCCTACTGCCTTAACTGTCAAGGCTAAATCATTGAGGTTTTCTGGGCGCGGTTCGGGTAGTCTTCCCGGGAATGTGCCGTCGATGTTTCCGTTTATGGTTGTAACTTTGCATCCTAAGTCTCGAAGCAGGCGTGGTGCGGCTAGGTTGCCGACGCTGTTTGCCGCGTCGACCACGATGTGGTAATGCTTTTTGGCTATTTTTGCAACATCTACATGCCTTTTTATCGCTTCTACGTAATCATCGATTATTCCCGGCAGTTCGCGTGTCGTTCCTAGATTGTTCCATTCTGCATAACGCATCTTTTCATCAAAAAAAGTGTTTTCAATTTCAATTTCCTGTTCGCGAGAAACTTCTATACCATCTTTCCACACCGCTTTTATCCCGTTGTATTCCGGGGGGTTATGTGATGCAGTTATTATCACCGCTCCGTCTGAGCGGTGTTCCTTCACTGCGTATTGTAATGCGGGCGTGGGTGCCATGCCAGCAAAAAGTACGCGGCATCCAGTCGCGTTCAATCCTGAAATTACCGCTCTTGCGAGCATAGGGCTGCTTGTTCTGGCATCATGTCCCACTATAAGCGTTCCTTTTTTGAAGAATGTGCCTATCGCACATCCGACTTTTATTGCCAGTTCTGGAGTCAATTCCTTGTTGGCTAACCCACGGATTCCGTTCGTTCCAAATAAGCGTCTCGAGCTCAGCATGGCACTCTTTTCTCCTCTATGCAATACATTTAGGTGTTAATACGCTTTCTGAAACCTCTTTTGCGGGACAGACCCAGACTCCACTGACAAGCGACACATTGTCCTTTATTTTTGCATGGTCGCCGACCACGCATCCCTTGGCGATTTTGACGTTTGTTCCGATGACCACGTTTTCTCCAATTATCGCCCTGTTTATCGATGAGAAATCCGATATCGCAGTTTCAGGAAAAATCACGGAATCCTGTATTCGGACACTGTTTCCAACGCTGACGTTCCGTCCCAAAACTGCGAAGGGACCGACGACTGATTTCTCTCCTACTGAAACTCCCTTGTCGAAAGCCACGGGCTTCCTAATTTCCACACCGCTTCTGTTTTCTGATTGCTGTGGTTCTGCTGCGGAAGCTAGCAGCGTTTTGTTCGTTTCTAGATAGTCTTCCGGCTTGCCTATGTCCGTCCATAAACCATCAAAAACGTATCCGTATAATTTACCTTCCTCCGCGAGTTTTGGAAAGACTTCGCGTTCAAGGGAAACCATACTTCCCTCTGTGATGTGTTCGAAGATTTTTGGGCCGAAGGCGTAGACACCAGCGTTTATCAAGTCAGACGGAGCTTTTTCGCGCTTGGGCTTTTCAACGAACCTATATATCCGGTCGCTTTCTGTCAGTTCGGCGACTCCGAATCTGCTCGGGTCGGCGACTCTGTGAAGGGCAATCGTTGCCAGGGCGTTTTCTTCTACGTGTTTTTTCAAGAGTCCTGTGTAATTCACGTCGGCAAACACATCTCCGTTTACAACTAGGAATGGAGCGTCGTGCCCTATGAGTTTCTTAGCCCTTTTTACCGGTCCACCCGTCCCGAGGGGTTTTCTTAGGGGGTCTCGTGAGTAGGCTATCTTCATTCCATGTTTTGGTGTTTTCGACTGCTTGATGAAGGTCTCTGTTTGGTGGCTGACTGCAAGTATGACTTCGGCAACTCCGTTTTTGGCTAGCCTTTCAAAAGTCCATTCTAGTAGAGGCTTGTTGACTATCGGAAATAGAATCTTGGGTCTAGTACAACTTAGTGGTCTTAGCCTTGTGCCGAAGCCTCCCGCTAGGATCACTGCCTTCAATCATCTCACCGTTCTGATGCAAACTTATATTCGTTCACCTCTTAATATAAGCGATTTTGTAAGGGTGGAGACATTGAAAGTTTTGCTTCATGAGATGAGCTGGGTTGAAGCCAAGGGATATTTTGCGAAGAACGACATCGCCATTTTACCAGTCGGCTCAAACGAGCAACACGGCCCTCAGAATCCTCTAGGAACAGACCACCTGATAGCCAAAGCGATAGCCGAAGAAACCGCCAAACGCACTGGGACCTTGTGCTTGCAAGTTATTCCGTTCGGCGTGAGCTCGCATCACAGACAGTTCTGGGGTACCATCTACATCTCGCCTAAGACATTCAAAAACTACGTCAAAGAAACCTGTTTGGCACTGAACTACTACGGCGTAAGAAAGATAGTTGTAGTTAATGGGCACGGAGGTAACCTGCGCGCTCTTGCGGAATTGGCTAGGGAACTGCGAGAAAAAGGGGTCTTCATATCCATCTTTCAGTGGTGGTCTGCTGTTGGCAAGCTTTTGCCAGACCTTTTCAAGCCGGAAGAGAGAGGTCACGCCGGTGCTGAAGAAACCTCCGTGAATCTGGCTTTACATTCACATATAGTGAACATGAATAGAGCTGTTAACGAGGAGCCCCGAAAGCACAAGATGCAGATTGAGGGCATAACGCTTCCACTGGATACTGCTGACTACACAACCTCCGGCGTCTTTGGCACTTCTAAAACAGCGTCCGCTAAGAAGGGCAAGAAAGTCTTTGAAGCGGTTGTAGGCGATCTTGTCAAGCACGTTAACTTGTTCAGAAAGACAAAAATCGCAGATTTGATTCAAAAACCAAGAGCTTAGAGCCCTTAACCCTTTTTACTCCCACTCAATCGTTGCTGGAGGCTTGTGCGTTACATCATAAACAACTCGAGTAACTTCCGGTATCTCATTGGCTACCCTTGTTGAAATTCTCTCAAGCACTTCGTACGGGATTCTCGCAAAACTGGCCGTCATCGCCTCTCGACTCTCCACGATGCGCACGGCAACAACGTAGCCGTAAGCTCTGGCGTCGCCTTTGACGCCCGTTGCTTTGGTGTCTGTCAAAACCGCGAAATACTGCCACAAGTTCTCTTCTAATCCGCTTTTCTCGATCTCTTCCCGCACAATTCTATCGGCTTTCTTCGCGATTCTAACCTTGCCTTCTGTCAACTCACCAATAATCCTGACCGCTAATCCTGGACCCGGAAATGGTTGTCTGAAGACTATCTCTTTCGGCAGTTCAAGTATCTTGGCGACCTTTCTTACCTCATCCTTGTACAGGTCGCGAAGTGGCTCAACGACTTTCTTGAATTTTATCTTTGTCGGCAGTCCAGCCACATTGTGGTGCGTTTTTATCTTGTCCGAGTGAATCCTGAACCCTGACTCGATTCTATCCGGGTATATGGTTCCTTGAATTAGGTACTCTGCCCCTGCTCTCTCGGCGATTTCCTCAAAGACTCGTATGAACTCCTCTCCGATGATCTTCCTCTTCTTTTCCGGGTCTACTACTCCTCTGAGCTTTTCCAAGAATCTGTTTTGCGCGTCTGTTACTATGAGGTTTAGTTTGAACTTTTTGAAGGCGCTTCTCACGAATTCGGGTTCGCCTTCTCGCATGAATCCGTGGTCAACAAAAACGGCTGTTAGCCTGTTGCCTATTGCTCTGGCTGATAGGGCTGTTGCGACGCTGGAGTCTATGCCCCCGCTTAGGGCTATTATGGCTTTTCCTTCGCCCACTTCCGCTTTTATTTCCTCTACCATTTTCTCTATGATGTCTTCCATTTTCCAATTAGCTTTACACTTGCAGACTTCGAAGACGAAGTTGCGGAGCATCTGCGTTCCTTTCTCTGTGTGAACGACTTCTGGATGCCACTGTAAGCCGTAGATTGGTTTGCTTTTGTGTCGGAAGGCTGCTACTGGGCAGTTCCCTGTGTGTGCTAGGACCTCGTATTCGGCTGGAATTGAGAAGACAGTGTCGCCGTGGCTCATCCACACCTTTTCTTTCTTGCTTAAGCCGCTCAGAACGCCTACTGGCTTGTCGATGGTTACGTAGGCTATTCCGTATTCTCTCTGTTCGGCGGGTTCTACTTTCCCTCCAATCATTTGGGCTATTAACTGGTGTCCATAACAAAGACCTAACATGGGCAAATCCAAGTCAAGAATGTGCGGGTCTGGTTTGGGCGCGTTTGGCTCGTAGACGCTGGCTGGTCCGCCTGAAAGAATGAGACCCTTTATGTTGAATTTTTCTTCTAAGAGCCGTATTTCTTCTGGTTTTGTGTCGTGGGTGACGATTTCTGAGTAAACTCCGTGCTCTCTTATTCTTCTTCCTATGAGGTGGCAGTATTGTCCGCCGAAGTCGAGCACCAGTATTGTGTCGTATTTCATTGTTTATCTCTTTCTCGCGTTATGGAAATAATGCTTCGTACAGATGCAAGTATTTAAACATGCTACCGTTAGGCGTAGAGATATTTCTGCAGTTCCCATGGCGTTACTTGGTTCTTGTCGTTGGGCGCGTGGGGCTTGTATTCCTTCCATTCCTGCGTCTTGAGATCCACATATTTTGCGGCGTTTTCCTTGCCTAAAGCCCGTACATAGATGTCATCGCTTTTCCACACCTGTAAGGCTTCTTCCAGAGAAGTTGGCAGAACTTTGACACCAAGCTCCGCGCGCTTGGCTTCGCTGAGATGGTAGATATTCTCGTCTACGGGTTCTCCGGGGTCAATTTTTCTCTTAATGCCGTCTAAGCCCGCCTCGAATATCGCTGTGTAGGCGAGATACGGGTTGCAGAGAGGGTCTGGGCATCGGAACTCTATTCTGGCTTCCTTCTCTTTTCCCGGGAAGTACTCTGGTACTCTTATGAGGGCTGAGCGGTTTCTCTTGCTCCACGTGATGTATACTGGGGCTTCGTAGCCGGGCACCAGTCTCTTGTAACTGTTGATCGAAGGCGCCACTATCGCGCAGAGGGCGCTTGCGTGTTCTAAGAGACCGCCGATGAAGTATCGGCATTTCTGTGAGAGATGGGCGTACCCTTTCGGGTCGTAGAAGAGGTTTTCTTCCGTTTTTGGGTTGAAGAGTCCTAAGTGGACATGCATGCCGCTGCCGGGTTTGCCGTGCCATGGTTTTGGCATGAACGTTGCAATCCAATGGTATTTCTTGTCGGCTACGGCTTTTGCGGCGAACTTGTATCGCATGATGTTGTCTGAGGTGGTTAAAGGGTCTGAGTACTTGAACGTGATTTCGTTTTGGGCTGAACCAACCTCGTGGTGTTGCCTTTCAACTGTGATTCCCATGGCGAATAAGGCGTTGGACACGTCCATTCGATATGATTCTGTTATGTCCCGTCCGGGGGCTATGTCAAAGTACCTCTGCTTGTCGATTAGATGATTTTCAACCGGATAAAACTCATCGTTGCCGCTTTTTTGCACCAGATAAAATTCTAACTCGGCTGCCGCTGTAGGTTCGTATCCTTCTTTCAACATTTTCTCTTTCGCTCTTTGGCAGATGTGTCTAGAGTCGCTTTCGAAACGTTTTCCGTCAGGTGTGAGCACGTCACAGATGAAGCTTACGACGCCTTTGTCGTAGAAGTAGTATGGGTAAACCGTGAATGTTGACGGGTCGGGTTTCATGACCATGTCGCTTTCTTCTATGCCGACTCCGCCGATTATGGATGAGCCGTCGAAACCTACGCCTTCTTTTAGGACGTTTTCTGCTTCTTCGGCTGGTATGGTTCTGCCTTTGAAGTATCCGAGCAGGTCTGTGAAGTGTAAAAGAACGTAGTCCGCGCTTTTCATAAGCTTTAAGCACGTGTCGAAGTTCTGCATGTTATGTTCCATTTTGTCCCCCTCATGAGCAGATTTACAGCGGAATGAAGTGTCTATGAACATATAAAAGGTTTGTTGAAGAAAATATGGGCAAATGTTAAATATTAGACGCATTAAATTGGATAAGTGTGCAGCAGGAGGTACGTGACTATGTATTTGGATGAGACAGATGTCAAAATCTTGAAAACACTAACCTCGGATGGGCGACTCTCATCACGACAAGTAGCTAATCAATGCGGCGTTTCCATAGGCACGGTCTTATCGAGAATAAAGAAGATGGAGACAGAGGGTGTGATAAAGGCGTATTCGGCGCTGCTTGACCACGAAAAACTCGGATACGAGCTAACAGTTGTCAGCGAGATAACCGTCTCTAAGGGGAGGCTTTTGGAGGTGGAGAACGAGATTGCGCGGCTCTCGAACGTCTGCTGTGTGTACGACGTGACGGGCTTGATAGACGCCGTCATAATTGCGAAGTTCAAGAATCGCGAAGAACTAGGCAAGTTCACTAAACGTCTTCTGGCGATACCGCATGTGGAGAGAACAAACACTCACGTTGTGTTAACGACTATAAAGGAAGACTTCCGCCTAACCTAAGCTCCAGCCACGAGTTCAATTTATTTATAAGGGAGGGGCTAGACACTTCGCACAGCTCTCCCCCTCTTCTTTCTAACTATGCGAGACAAGATTTAATTTAAACCACAAAATAGAGAGTAAGAGAAGCAAGCCTATGCGGGGGTTGCCAAGCATGGCCAAAGGCGTAGGCCTGAGGCGCCTATCCCGTAGGGGTTCGTGGGTTCAAATCCCACCCCCCGCATCTATTAGAGAAAGAGTTGTGATTCCATGAAGTTGGTTTATGTTTGTGGAAGTTTCAGATTTGTGGACAAGATAGAGGAATTGGAAACGAGACTCAAAAAAGAGAATATTAAGTGTATAGCGTCGAAAAGCATGGATGCTCGCGGCATTTTAGGATGTTTGGAGAAAATTGACAATGCAGATGTTGTTTATGTGGTTAATCCCGATGGCTATGTTGGAAAGAGCGTCAGCGTTGACATAGGATACGCCTATGCAAGAAACAAACCCATTTACGCAATGCACCCAATAGACGACCCACCCGTAACGAGCCTGATAAAAGGCGTCTTATCCTTCGAAGAGTTGACCAATCTTCTTAAGCACAACAATCCTCCTAGAAATTGAGAGACTGCACAGAGTTCGTGATGAGAGAGGAGATTGACAAGGAGAATGTGATACGATGTGTCCAAAGCTTGTAACCTATAAACACGTTCCTTTAGGGTTTGAGACAGTAATCGAGAACACGGATGTCGAGATGGGGAAGACTTGGAACCTCTGGTGGAACGTGAAGCCGACCGACGACCCTGAAAGCTGGGACAGTGAGATAAAAGCAATCAATAAAATACAATCTAAGTTAAGCGAACCAAACATGAATCAGCGACTAACACGGGCACAGATAGCAGAGTTCTGCCGACTACATCCGCTCTTCCCTCAAAGCATCGCCATCCTGTGCAAGGAGATAGGTGAAAGTCGCTTCTCTACACCCGTGAAGATAGGGTGCGAGGGGCGCGGCCTGTTAGATTCTCTTGGATACCACGACCATGAAAGTCTGAGAGAGCAACGGAAAGAGTTCCTCACGCAGCACGTCAAATCCCTCAAAAAGTGGCTGAGACAAAGTCAGCCAGAGACTTCGACAGAGTCCAAAGTCTGCGGTTTTCTGGGGCAGTCAACAGATAGTAAGATATCATTGGTTGATAGGCTCATTCACATCGTCAACCCGAATGAATCCTCAATACATTCTCTTCGAAGACTAGCCGAAGATGTGTGCACGAATATTTGTGATGATTTCAAGACTCTGGATAGACCCTTCAACTGTTTCAGGTGTCTCCCTGAAGAAGCTTCCATTCCGAAGTGTCAGTGTTGTTATTCTATGTTTCTCGACGCCTGTCTTCTCTGTGCTGGCACATCAGGCGAGAAAAAGTCAATATCGGATGAATTTAGGCGCTTTGTTGAAGAGAACGTACTAGTCTACTCTGTCGCCGTAAATTCTTGGCTGGAGGGCAAATCGCCGAAACATGCAGCATGGTCAAAGAATATGCGTTATGTTTCCAAAGACGGTGTGTTGGAAACTATTGACAAAGCCCATTCTTGTCTCGGTGAAAGGGACGAAGTCAAGGAGTGGTTGGCGGCTTGTCTTCTGAAGACTATTAAGAATAATCAGAGATGGCACAAAAGAACTGAATTAATCGATGATTTCCCGGAGGCTACGTCCTACTTCAAGAAAATACTTTAGGAGCTCGTTTGCAAAAAACTTGGAATAATCAATGTATGTATGGGTTGGCTGAGAATCAGAAGCACTGCGTCATCGAGTTCTGTTACCTGTAAGAATGGAGAGAACTCTTTGAAAAGTGCCCAGCGGACCGGAGTGAACATCCGAGATTTGAACCAGTAACATTCTATCCTAGGCGCATTTTACTCTCTGGTCGCGAGTATGACGATGTAGTCTGCCGTGTCAGCGCACATGTCAGCAGCCTGCTCAATAAACTCGACAAGGTCATCAAATATCACCATCGTGCCGCTATTCACCTGGTCTCCATACTTAACGAATGAAGACTTAGTTTTGAGGTAGCCCTCGTCAATCTCATGTTCAATGTCTTGAACTTTTTTGGCACCTTCAATGGCTCCAGGCGGATCTGCTGTTATTTTTTCGATGCTGGTGCGCAGGGCATGGGCGCATTCCACAAGTTCAGCGGTGGTGCACGTCGTATTTTCCCACAATTCCTTAGGTATTTGAGAGTCTGCGAGCATCTTGATGCATCTCGCCGCGTCTTTAACGTGGTCTGCAAGGGTGTCAAGTCTTTTGACAAGGTGCATTAAGTCTTCTCGGTAGTCGGCGAACAGAGCGGCTCCCTTAGACATTTCTTTAAAAACTTCTGTTCGCAGTCGGTCTACTTCCTCTTCAACCTTGAACAAGTTATCGATGGACTGGAGTGCTTCTTTTTTCTTTCCTTCCAAAATGTTCTTCGTTGTCTGATGAAGCAATGTCACTGTGTCAAGGGCTTTTGTTATCTGCTCTTGAGCCAAGTCCAACGCTACCGTTCTGCGGCGCCTTTCAAACCACGCGTAGCTTTTTTTCTCCAAATTAACATGTCTCCATTTCAAACTATCTTAGTAGTAAACTTATAACCTTTCTTAAATCTTTGAGGGGCTCAGTGTCTATGAATGTTTCTGTTGCTCTGTTGTCCAGTATGCTCTCGACTTTCCTTTTTTATCGGCTACATATTCCTTCTTAAAAATTGGGGCCTCTTTCTTGTATCTCTCAACCGCTTCCTCAAGCACTGGAAAGACGTTTTTGCGATGGGTGCCTGCAACCAGAACATAAACAAGGTCTTCGCCAATGTTGAATTCGCCAGTTAGATGGTGGATTTGGACATCGATTATTCCAGGATTTTTCTTCATTTCATCACAGATTCTTTTTAGTGTCTCATCTGCTTTCTCTTCGTAGGCTTCGAGTTCTAACTTTTGAACTTTTTCTCCTTGCAGAGTTTCTCCACGAACTACTCCGATAAACAGAGCTATAGCTCCTGCACTCTGAAAATTTGGGTTACTCTTAACGTTCGCGATTATGTCCGAAAGTGACAATGTTCCTTTCTTATGGACTCTCGTTCGGTCTATCACATGCTTCACCAAATCTATAGATAAGTTGTCAGACTTTATTTTACATATCTGCGCATATCTTCAATGGCGGCGGATGGAACTGGCAGATCTTTCATCGTGAGCAAACCAGCGGACGCATTCATCACTTTCGGGATGGAGTTAACAATCATTGCGACTGTGCTAATGTCACCGTGCACGCATGGCTGGATTTTTTCTCTGATTTTTGGGACACCTTCGATCGTTATGGCATCATATTCTTCTTCAGCACCTATGTACGCCTGAAAATCAAGAGTTATGACTTCCTTGCCCTTCATTTTGCCTCTTGCTCTTTGCCTCAAACCCGCTACTGTTCCAGCTTCCACTATTATGTCTCTACTTTCGACGCGCTTTTTGGCAACAATAGGTTTCACAGGCTCAACTTCTATCTTGTCGAGTTTCCACGCCAATACGTCGGCAATCATCGCGATAGACTGCTCAAGTCCAACATGTCCAGTGATTTGCCTGCTTTCCATCTTTCGCCTAAACTCTTCTACGGTTAAGCCTGCGCCCACTTTTTTCTGGAATGGCAATCGTCTTGTGCCAGCGTTCATGACTCTTGTAGCCTCTATTTTGTCTATCTTTTGACAGACGGCGGTGAGTGTTATCACGAGCGTATCCATTAGAAAACCAGGATTTATGCCAGTGCCTAAAACTGTTACATCATGTTTTTTGGCGAGTGCATCGAGTTTCTTTGCGAGTTCTGGTTTCGAATATTGTGGATACGATAGCTCTTCGCATGTGGATACTACGTTGACGCCGTGTTTCACGATTGAAGCTAATTGGGGGTATGTGTCTTCTAGGTATGATGAGGTTGCGTGAATCGCCATGTCCGCCTCTACTTTCGAAAGAACAGCGTTCACGTTATTAGAGATGCGAATCTCAAGTTTTTTGTTCAAGCCTAAGATTTCGCCTAAATCTTTGCCGATTTTGTCTTTAGCTGCGTCAACTGCGCCTACTATCTCTACGCCTTCTTTTTCCAGCAGAAACTTCGCTATTAGACTGCCAACAGCGCCTACGCCGTATAATATGATTCGTATCTTCTTCATGTTTTCACATCGTAGCATTTATCCATAATTTATTCTGGTTCTGGTAACTCTTAGGGACTTGAGAGTTTAAAATTTTCTGGTGGTAATTTCGGGACTTAACTTTCTTTTGATTCATATTTCGAGTCCATAAACTAATTAAAAGTGAGTGAAAAATATTTCTTATTGCCTAAAACTCTCAAAGTCTAAGGGTCTCAAAAGTGGAATACAGTTGGTTCGGTCTAAACAGAGTTATTCTTACGATGTTATTCTTAATGTTAGGATTGTTTCTTATAGTATATGGTGTCGAGCAAGAATATGCATGGCAAGAACCAATAATCGGAATCATTGGATACAATAGTAATGGTCAGCCGATTATGGGAATTGTGGGCTACGAATGGCGTTATTCCTATACAACAGTTTATCCATATCGTGGGCTCGGACTACTGTTACTTACCGGCACAGCCGTTTACTTCTTATATTCCTATTACAGATTTAAGAAAACGCCTAAAAATCTGTGATTTATGAAAAACTGAAAATGATGTATTTTAGTTAACACCTATTTTCTCATTTTTGTATCTTGCACTTCGCCTTATCAAGGATTCCCATCTGTTTTGTCCGAGTTGTAGGTTAATGTTTGCTGCTTCCGCTGGTGTTAATCCATTCAGTGTCATGTGGGGACGTATAAAGTTGTAGTAGAGTCTTAATCCCTCTATAATGTCTGATTCTTCTTTCTTTAGTCCTCGCATTACTTTGTCTCTTTCTCTTAGTGTTCCATGAAGACGTTCAACCATGTTATTGTTACTTGCTTTTGTAAGTCCAGCGAGCCTAACATGTTCTGTTCTTGGATTTCTAAGCGTGAAGAACTCTTTGTTGAAGGCGTCTTGATAAGCTCTTAAACCGTCTGTAACCACAAAAGCAGGCTTAACTTTAGCAAGAGCCTTAGCCTCAGCAAAAACTCTTCTGGCATCCTCTATTTCCCTTTTTGAAGAAATTTGGCTTGCCAACAGAAAGCGTGTGTCATGGTCTATCAGATTCCAAAGCCACAAAAACTGTCCTTTAACATTAACCGCCATCTCATCTGTATGCCATATTCCCGAAACATTAGGAGTTAATCCATCCACATAACGCTTCATTAACTCTGTGTATTTTCTAACCCACTTGATAATAGCAACGTGAGTAACTTCTACACCATAGAACTGTTTCAGATGGTCAACAATCTTCCGATAACTACACCCTTTAAAGAACAAATCCAACGCAACAGTTATGATTTTAGGCGTGCTCTTCATTTTCTCGAAAGCCTCTTCTAAAACAAACCTCTTTCCACAGTCTTTGCATGAGAATCTTTGAACTCTACAACCTTTCTTCTTCCTAAATCCACGCTTGATTATATTAGCTGAACCGCAATACTTACACGCATACGCTTCTTGTGTGCATACATTCTCGAAACCGAGATTCTCAGATGCTACTCTCCGCCTTAAATTTAACGAGAATTGAACAGCATGAATATGCTTACAAACTACATGGCGATAAGCAAAGTCGGGGCATTCACAAGCCCATTCTAAACCTTTCCTCGCAACTAAATACCAACCATTACCAGACTGAGAACGAACACGATAAGTAGAGGCATCTATCCGCTTAATCTGATTTCCCATAGCAAGAATCGCCAAACCCCTAAGTTCACGAGGATTTTCGCCAATCATATGTCTTTCCTTCTATATGGCTATCAGTATAAGGTATGCGTATTGCCATATTTAAGGCTTACTGCCAAAACCGAAAGCCTTATAACCGTAAAGATACAACTCTAATTTGGTGAAGGATATGGGAAAAATAACCGTAGTTGTTAATGATGACTTAGAAAAAAAATTCAGAGAAACAGTGTTCAAAGATAAAGGAATGAAGCATGGAAACATAAGTCTCTCTATCGAAGAAGCATTAGAAATGTGGATAAGAGAAAAAAGTAAGCAACAAAGGGAGAAGAAGTAAATGTCAAAAATAGACAGCTGGTTGGAACGCCTCGCTACACTAAAACAGGAACGGAAAAAGGCTACTGAACTGCTTCTAAAAATCGAAGGTCAAATGGAGTTCATAGAAAAAAACGCAAAAGACACGTTAGAGCAAGCCATAGCTGTGCTCATGCAACTTTTAGTTAAGCAAATAAGAGTTAGCGATTCAGATACTATATTCTTGTTTGAAACACTTTTGACTTTGTTGTCGGAACAACAGAGAGAGATAGACATGTTGAAAAATATAACTTCATCATTGACTTCCGAAAAGGTGGGAATATCTAAGAAGCTTGAAGAGATGGAAAAATGGCGGAGAAAACGTGAACGAATGTTAACTGAAATAGACGACATCGTGAAGCAAAGAAAGGAGTTTTTTGACCAAAATCGGTGATATTAAATGAGTGAAGATAAGATATTAGAGAGGCTTATTGAAGTAGAAGCCATCATAATAGAAGAGTCCGACAAGCTCTTCCATATATTACAAGAAATGACGCAGATTACTGATAACTTTACTGTATGGATTCTTCGATACTGCACTGAACATGCAATTCCAATATGGAGAGAGGAGCAACTAAGAAGCTATGTCAAAACGTCAAAGATACTTCTAAAAGAGACGGGAGAGAGAATATCATACCTGCAAGAACTAATTGAGTCCCTGAACTTACCACTCAACAAATTTCATAAGCGAAGTCCCGAAGACTTACCAGAACCTTTATTCTTACTCTATAAAAACGTGTTTGGAGCGTCAGGCTGTTTGTAACCATGTTAAAAACCTTTACGTTTGTAAACCTTTATATCTGTCGGAACCCCCAAAACAAGAGAGGGCTCAAAACTTGGAGTCCGCAAAAACCACTATTCCCGAAGAAGACATGAAAAAACTCTTGGACATGGAGAAACTCAAATACTGTTTCGAATGTGGCATTTGCACGGCAAGCTGCTCCATGGCAGAACTTCTCGGAAAGGACTATAATCCTAGAGGGCTTCTGGAAAAAATCTGTTTGAACACCGAAGACGTTCTGGCTTCTGAGGCGATTTGGCTATGCGCATGGTGTTACAGCTGTCAGAAACGTTGTCCCCAAGCGCTTAAAGTGCCTGAAATTTTCCTCTTCATTCGAAAAATTGCCACAGAACGTGGATACACCGAGGCGTTCGAAGACTCTCTGGAAAAGATAGTAGAGAACATACCTTTGCCGCTTGTAACCACGTCTGTTTGTTTCCATCCGGAGCGTGCTGGGTTAGATAGAGATAAAGTCTTGGAAAAAGTGGAGCAGAAATACAAAGAGTTTTTGAAAAAAGGCAGAAAGAAGAAGACCAGAAAAGGTTTAGGCGAAAAAGTTGCAGTCATAGGTTCTGGACCTGCCGGTCTCACTGTCGCTTATGAGTTGGCACGCAAAGGGTTCAAAGTAACGGTTTTTGAAGCACTTCGTGAAGCGGGTGGGATGTTGCGGAAGTGCATTCCAGAGTATCGTTTACCAAAGGTGGTTTTAGCAAAAGAGGTTCAATATGTACAAGACTTGGGCGTGGAAATAAAAACTGGAGTAGTGATTGGCAAGAATTTGAGTTTTGACGATTTGTGGAAGGAAGGATACAAGGTCATTTTTGTTGGTGCCGGGACTCATAAGAGCCAAAAAATAAAGATTGAAGGCGTAGATTTAGAGGGCGTCATACATGCTCTAGACTTTTTGTGGAGTGTTAATTTCGACGAGAAAACAGAAACTGGGAAAAACGTTGTTGTGGTTGGCGGAGGAAACGTCGCTGTAGACGCTGCGAAAACCGCCTTACAGCTTGGAGCAAACGACGTAGCCATAATGTATCGTCGGTCAAGGGAGGAGATGCCCGCAAATCCGTGGGAAGTCAAAGAAGCAGAAAACGAAGGAGTGAAAATCGAATTCCTAGTTGCGCCTAAGAAGATTGTCGGAGAAAATGGAAGGGTTTCTGCCATTGAATGCATGCGCATGCAACTGGGCGAGCCTGACGAGACTGGAAGACGAAAGCCAACTCCGATAGAAGGCTCAGAATTCACTCGACAAACGGATATGGTGATTCTTGCAGTAGGCGAATCTCCAGATGTGGAGTTTTTGCCGAAAGAAATCGAGTTGAACGAGGATGGCACGATTTGCGTCAACCCCATAACCATGGAAACCAGCATGCAAGGCGTTTTTGCCGGCGGAGACATCGTAACTGGTCCGGCGAGCGTGATAGAGGCGATACGAGCCGGAAGGTGCGCCGCGCAATCAATTGAAAGCTACCTGAAATCCTTAGGAGGATAAGACTATTGACGGAAAACAAGGAGTCGAAGCCTGAAGAAAGCGGCGGCGAAGAAGTCCGCATTGGAGTTTATGTTTGTCACTGCGGTTTAAACATAGCTGGCTCCGTAGACTGTGAAGAAGTCGCCAAGTACGCAGCAACTCTTCCGCATGCTGTCGTGGCTAAAGACAATCGTTACACGTGCTCAGACCAAGGGCAAGATTTGATAAAAAAAGACATTAAAGAGCACAAGCTCAACCGTGTTGTTGTCGCCTCATGCTCGCCTCGTCTTCACGAGCCAACTTTTAGAAAGGCGTGCGAAGAAGCCGGATTGAACAAGTATCTTTTTGAGATGGCTAACATACGCGAACACTGCAGCTGGGTCCACTTGCACGACCGCGAGGCGGCGACAGAAAAAGCGAAAGACCTAGTGAAGATGGCTGTAGCCAAAGCCGCCCTGCTTCAGCCAGCAGAGGAAATTGAAGTACCGATAACCCGAAAAGCGCTAGTAATAGGCGGCGGAGTGGCTGGCATACAAGCCTCTCTGGACCTTGCTGACACAGGTTATCAGGTGTACTTGGTTGAGAAGGAGCCAAGCATCGGCGGAATGATGGCGCGCATAGACAAAACTTTCCCTACAATGGACTGTTCTATCTGCATTCTCGCGCCTAAAATGTCGGACGTTGGGCATCATCCAAACATTGAGTTGTTAACCAACAGCGAAGCTGCTGAAGTTAAAGGGTACATCGGCAACTTCCATGTCAAAGTATTGAAAAAACCACGATACGTCACAAAAGACTGTTCGGCTTGCGACGAGTGCGTAAAAGTTTGCCCAATCGTGGCTCCAAACGAGTTTGATGTTGGCTTAGCCATACGGCACGGGATTTACACACCCTTCGCTCAAGCGGTTCCATCCACGTACATAATCGACATGAGTCGTTGCCTCAACAAAGACGGCGTGATAGTCTGCGATAAGTGCATCAAAGCCTGCGAGAGGCAAGCCATAAATTTTGAGATGAAACCCGAAACCGTGGAACTCGAAGTGGGAACAATAATAGTTGCGACGGGCGCAGACGTCTTTGACCCGTCAACGCTGCCGCACTATGGATACGGAAAGTATCCTAATGTTATAACCTCGCTTGAGTTTGAGCGACTAATCAACGCCGGCGGTCCATCAGGCGGACATCTAATAAGACCGAGCGACACGCGGATTCCCAGACGCGTGGCTTTCATCCAGTGCGTGGGTTCCCGCTCTGACAGAAGCGGAAGACTCTACTGCAGCAACGTCTGCTGCATGAACACGATAAAAGACAGCCTACTAATCAAGGAGCATTGGCCCGAAACCGAGATCTACGTTTTCTATGTTGACATACGCGCTTACGGAAAGGGTTTCGAAGACCTCTACAAACGGGCGAGAAGGGAAGGCGTCAAGTTCATTCGTGGGCTTCCATCCGAAATAATTGAGGACAAACGAACTAGGAATCTTTGGCTGGTTGGAGAAAACACCCTGCAGAATGAGCTTTACAAGATGAATGCCGACATGGTAATTCTCTCGATAGGTTTGGAGCCTAGAAAAGACAGCGAAGTGATACAACGTCTGTTAACGCTTTCCAGAACCCAAGACGGCTTTTTCATGGAGGCTCATCCGAAACTTAGACCCGTGGACGCTGCTACTGGCGGAATTTTCTTCGCTGGCTGTGCGGAAGCTCCCAAGGACATCAAGGATAGTGTCACGCAAGCGAGTGCTGCTGCTGCTCGAGCCGGCATACTGATGGCTAAGGGAAAAGTAACGGTTGAGGCGATCACACCATTAGCTTATGCCGAAAAATGTAAGGCATGCGGACTCTGCACGAAAGTTTGCCCCTACAATGCCATAACACTAGACAAGGACTTGAAGCGGGTTGAAGTCATAGAGGCGGCGTGCGGCGGGTGTGGAACGTGCGCTGCGGAGTGTCCCTTCGGCGCCTTAACGCAGAACCATTTCACTGACGAGCAGATTCTGGCGCAGGTAGACGCCGTGATGGAACACGATGCGGAGAAGAAGATTGTGGCTTTCTGCTGCAACTGGTGTGCTTATGCTGGTGCAGATTTCGCTGGCGTTAGCAGGATGCAGTATCCGCCGAACGTGCGCATAATAAGGACCATGTGTTCGGGGCGTGTGGCTCCGAAATTCGTTGAAAGGGCGTTTGCGAGAGGCGCTGCGGCGGTATTGGTGGCTGGTTGCCACCCGGGAGACTGCCATTACATAAACGCTAACTATCACACGCAAAAGCGTGTGGAGCGATTATCGAAGAAGATGGAGCAGAGCGGACTAAACAAGGAGAGGTTGCAACTGTTGTGGGCTTCTGCCGCTGAAGGCGAACGATTTGCGTCAAAGATCCTTGAGATGCAAGCCGTAGTGGGAAAGGTTGCGCCAGAGGAGATAGAGAAGGGTAAGAAGGTTTTTGAAAAGGCGCTGGGAGGAGACTAGACCATGCCCGAAAGAATCGCCCATCCACCACTCGACAGCAAGAAAGTGAAGAAACCCACGGCTGAAATCCACCTTATCAAAGACCAGTGCAAGGGCTGCGGTTTTTGCATTCAGTTCTGTCCCAAGAAGGTCTTGGAGGAATCTCAAGAGATAAACGCGAGAGGCGTTCATCCTCCGAAGGTTGTTGACGAGAGCAAATGTGTTATATGTGGCTTCTGTACAGCAGTTTGTCCAGACTTTGCGATTTTCGTTTTAGAGAAGCCATGTGAGGAGGAGATCAAAGCGTGAGCAAAAAAAGAACCTTACCTATGGGCGCACACTTTATGAGTGGCGACATCGCGTGTGCGGAAGGCGCGATAGTCGCTGGCTGCAGATTCTTTGCCGGCTATCCGATCACGCCCGCAACAGAAATTGCCGAACATTTGTCTGAGAGGATGCCTGAGTTCGGCGGAATATACATTCAAATGGAAGATGAAATCGCCTCAATAGCCGCCGTACTTGGTGCTTCTTACGCTGGTTTGAAGGCTATGACAGCCACTTCTGGACCCGGCTTCAGCCTCATGCAAGAGAACATAGGGTTAGCCGTAATGACAGAGACTCCGTGCGTGATTGTTGATATTATGCGTGGCGGACCAAGCACAGGACAGCCTACATTACCCGGGCAGCAAGATGTTATGCAGGCGAAATGGGGTTCTCACGGCGATTACGGTATAATAGCCTTAGCGCCTTCTTCGGTGCAGGAAATGTTCAACCTGACAATCGAAGCGTTCAACCTTTCCGAAACCTACAGGGTTCCGACACTCTTGATGGGCGACGAAATCGTTGCGCACATGTGGGAGAAGGTTGTGATACCTTCTACTTCAGAAATGAGAATGGTTAGTCGCAAAAAGCCGCATGTTTCACCTGACAAGTACGCGCCGTTTATGCCTGAGGATGATTTGGTTCCTCCGATGGCTTGTTTTGGAGAAGGCTATCGTTTTCACGCTACAGGTCTTACTCATGATGAGTACGGATATCCACGAACGCAGGACTCAGAGGTTCAGACCAAACTTGTTAGGCGGCTTTGTGAAAAGATAAGCCAAAACGCGGACAGAATCATAAAGGTCGAGGAAGTTATGCTGGAAGACGCGGATGTTGTGGTTGTAGCCTACGGAATAGTTGCGAGAGCCGCTCTGAGCGCGGTGAGAAAAGCGAGAGAGGCCGGAATAAAGGCAGGGCTTCTGCGGTTGGTCACACTCTGGCCTTTCCCAGAAAAGCATGTTACCAAAGCTGCTAAACAAGCGAAGGCATTAGTTGTTCCTGAAATGAACTGTGGTCAAATGGTTCGCGAAGTCGAGAGAGCGGCTAAAGAGACTTCTGTGGCGTTTCTTTCAAAGCTGGGTGAAGACCCGCACACTCCCCAGGAGATTCTTGATGTGATAAGGAGGTGCGCTTAATGGTTCAGGAAATGGTTCACCCGTTTACGAGATACCTGCGTGAGGCGATGATGCCGCACATATGGTGTTCTGGGTGTGGTAATGGAATTGTTCTGAACTGTTTCGTTCAAGCGTTGGATGAGCTGCAGAAGGATTTAGACCAGTTAGTCGTTGTTTCCGGCATCGGCTGCATCGGGCGCACGGCTGGATACACGAACGCGGACTCTTTCCACACCACTCATGGGCGCGCAATCGCCTTCGCGAGCGGAGTGAAGCTGGCAAACCCCGAGTTGGAAGTTGTTGTAATAAGCGGTGATGGCGACCTCTTTGCGATAGGGGGAAACCACTTCATCCACGCTGCACGAAGGAACATAGGCATCAAAGTAATCTGCGCGAACAACTTCAACTACGGAATGACTGGTGGGCAGCAGGGTCCCACGACGCCGCTTGAGGCTTCAACAACCACGACTCCTTACGGGAACATTGAGCACCCATTCAATCTAGTTCATCTGGCGGCGGCTTCTGGCGCAACCTACGTGGCCAGATGGACAACCTTACATGTGCGGAGGCTAACACAGTCGATTAAGCGAATGCTGCAAAAGGAAGGCTTCTGCTTCATAGAAGTGGTTTCACCTTGCCCAGAAATTTTCGGAAGGCGCAACAAGATGCGCACGGGTTTGGATATGATGGAATGGTTCCGACGGGCTTCCGTAGTGGAAAACTTCTCAGACCCGTCTAAAGCAGAGATCACCCCAGAAAAACTGGTTGTGGGCGAGTTTGTAAACGTAGAAAAGGTCAGCTATGAAAGGCTACTGCACGAGAAGATAGCGCAGATCAACGAGAAAGCAATGGGATGGTGAGTTTGACGTGCGAAGGGAAATCAGGTTTGCAGGTTTCGGCGGACAGGGAATAATCAAGTCTGGAATAATCACAGCGTCGGCAGCCGCTATCTATGGCGGAAAAAACGCGGTTCAAACGCAGTCCTACGGTCCAGAGTCTAGAGGCGGCGCGTGCAAATCGGAAGTCGTGATATCGGAAGAGGATATAGATTTTCCGAAAGTTGTCGAACCGGACGTGTTGGTTGTGATGTCTCAGCACGCCTACAACGATTACTCAGAAGACGTAAAGTCTGACGGAATAGTAATTATGGACCCTGACATGATTCCACACGAGAAAGAACTAAAAAATGTTAAAGTGTACCGAATACCGGCGACGAAGATTGCTGACGAGCTTGGAAGGAAGATTGTTGCGAACATAGTTATGCTGGGCGCTTTTGTTGCCATCACTGGTTTACTGGATAAAAACGCTCTAAAAGAATCGATTAAGGCTAACATACCTAAAGGCACCGAAGAACTAAATCTAACGGCATTCGAAAAGGGCTGCGAGTATGGAAGAAATCTTTTAAAAGGCTAGCTTTATTCGGCTTTTTGAACCTGCGTTTGCGGTAGCTGTGCCAATTGCATTACAAGCTTTGATTTTCTAATTCCAACGTGGCGTAGTGGAGCTATCTTTTTTGCCTCATTGTATATGTCTGACGCTATTTTTCCAAGAACCATTTCCTGTGCAAACTCGTCCAACGTGAGCGCTGAAGCCTTTTCCCTAATGATTCTCTCCATTATTGTGCGTATTTCTTTCTCTTGTGACGTTTTAATTCTTGAGAGGGTGAAGGCGGATACAGCCACTTGCAGTTTGTACCCATCCTTCGTGGTTACGGTGAACATTCCATCAACCTTTGTTGTCCTGCGCCTGACAAGACTTCGCAGATAGTCTCGGGAATACTCGTGTCCCTTGAACGTTGTCTTGGCGGTTTTGCCTTCTATCTGGGTTATTTGGAAAAATATTTTCAAGTATTGGTGGGCGAAGTCGTTTGTGACTTCATACAAGGTTGAATCAATAACTCTTCCAATTAGTTTTTCCTCTTCGTCTGTTGGTATTGCTCCTAACTCAACATTTCCAAAGTATGGTGGAGCCACTACGTTGTACCATGCTTTGCTTCGCCACTTGTCTCGTACGCGTTTTGTTTTTGAAGACACGTAAATCCTCCGGACGTAGCTTGAAAATTCGCATCAGAGTATTAAAAGTTTTACCGTTTTAGTTCTATTTTTTCGACGCCGTCCATGTACTTTCTTAGAGCTTTTGGGATAACAACTGAGCCGTCTTCTTGTTGGTAATTCTCGAGAATCGCAACAATGGTTCTGCCAGTGGCTAAAGCTGTTGAATTCAATGTATGAAGGAACCCTTTTGGTGGTTCACCCTCTTTCTCTCTGTACCTTATGTTTAGTCTTCTGGCTTGATAGTCCGTGTCATTGCTGCACGAAATCATTTCTCTATAAACATTTTGTGCGGGCATCCACACCTCAATGTCGTATCTTTTCGCGGCAACTGTGCCCATGTCCCCCGTGCAGACGTTCACAACACAGTAAGACAGACCTAGCTTTTGAACGAGTTCTTCGGCGTTTCGTATGAGTTCCTCATGGATTTTCCACGAGTCTTCTGGCCTGCAGAAAACAAACTGTTCAATCTTGTTGAATTGATGTGTTCTGAAGATGCCGCGCGTGTCTTTGCCGTGCGCTCCCGCTTCCTTCCTGAAATTTGTGCTTACGCCAGCAAGCTTGAGCGGTAGGTCACTCGTTTTTAGCACTTCATCCATGAACATCGCCGCCATCGGGTGTTCCGAAGTTGCAATCATGTACAGGTCTTCGTTTTCTATTTTGTATAAGACGTCTTCAAAATCGCTCAGGGCTGTGACGCCTTCATATGCCTTTCTTCGCATCATGAAAGGTGGTTCTATCGGCGTGTACCCTTTCTTGACTATTTCTTCCATTGCAAAGTCCATCAGAGCCATGTCAAGCAAGACGGCTTCTCTCTTAAGGTAGAAGAATCTGGCTCCGGCAATCTTCCCTGCTCTTTCAATGTCCATTATGTCGAGGCTTAAGCCTAAGTCTATGTGGTCTCTGACGGGGAAGTTAAATTTTGGCACTTTCCCCCAAGTTCTGATGGGGACATTGTCGTTTTCATTCTTGCCCGTTGGAACCGATTCGTGCAGAAGGTTTGGAAGTCGCATGAGATAGTGGTGCACTTTTTCTTCGCATTCGTTAACCTGAGCTTCTGACTTTGTTATTTCTGCGTCAACGACCTTTGCCTTTGTCAACTCTTTTCTTACGTCTTTTCCCTTCTTTTTCAGCGATGCAATTTCCGTCGTTATCACTCTTCTTTCGTGGCGCAGTTCGTTCAGTTTGGTTAGACCCTGTCGCCATTTCTTGTCGTAATCAATCAGCTCGTCAAGCATCTTCAGGTTTTCAGGGTCTCCTCTCTTCGTCAGATTAGCCCTTACGAGCTTCGAATTTTCGCGAATGAGCTTAATGTCCAACATTTCCTTCACAAACAGCCATGTCTAACTTTCAGCCTTCTAACCTTACCCATAAATCAACTATTTAACCTTACGATAGAACCTACCCAACTAGTCAAGCACCGTTTGAACCTATTTATAGGGGGGCTATAACTTTTCCGAGCCTAACAGCACACGAATTACCATTTATCAAATTTTCTTGTAGCTTGAAGCGTTCTTTCCGCAGTCGAAACGCAGAACAGCAAGTCATCAATCGTTGCTATGAACGTTGAAAACTTTTTCTCACATTTTATTTGGGAACAGACTCTCTTCCCTTCTCTGCTCGTTTTCACGAGCAAGCCTTTCGGCGTCTTGAAGTTGTCCGGTGAAACCGCTTTGGCTACAGTTCCAGCAGTTTTCTCATCATCATACTCCATTATTATCTCAGCTTCCAATCTTCTCGCCTCTCAACTGCTTTCCAACGAGTTCATTGACAACCTTGATGAACGTTTGGATGTCTTCGATGGGAACCTGCGCTCCAGCAGCTATGTTGTGCCCTCCACCGTTTCCAGAGCATTTTTCCGCAGCCACCTGCATCACTTCTCCAAGGTTCAAGCCCTTGTTTGTCATCGTGTCCACGGTTCTCGCGGAAATCTTCGCCAAACCTTCCTCTGCAACGTGAGCGTACGCGATTAACGGCTTTTCAGGGTTCGGAAGACTCGCAGAAAGTATAGATGAAATTGCACCTATTATCTTGTCGTCTATGAAGTCTTCACCATAAACAACGTAGATGTTCTCGAACTCCCTCATCCGTTCGGGTTTTTCCATAACCCAACCAAGATACTTGTTAATCGTCCGCCTATAATCTTCTAGAACCTTGTTCGCTTCCTCAAGAGCCGCACCCCTGTCGCCCATACAAATCGAAACGCCAAGGCTTGGTCTGTCCATGCGTCCAGTCGCGTTCAGCAAAACGGCAAACTCTCTCGCATCCCTGAGCGGAGTCCAAGACTCCTCACGACTCAAGTTGTAAACATGCCCAACCAAGCTCGCAACCTCGTAGTGCAAACCCTTAGAAAGCAGATAATCCGCAAGCCCAGTGCACAACTTCTTCTTTTCCTCCTCCGAAAGGTCACGCAGAGCACGCCACCTGTCGCCATGTCTCGGCTTAATGTCCAAACTCGCCAAGAAAGCTAAGCTCTTGTCTTCTTCTCCACTTATGCCCGGAAGGAACGGATTAGTCGTAGACGCCAACGTCTTGTGGATTGGACGTGTCTCCCTACCGAAGAATATCAGATCCTTTTCAACCGTTAGAAGTCCCGCTTTCACCGCGTCTTCAACTATAATCTGGTTGAGTCCACCCAACTCTCGCTGGTCATACTTGTCTTGCAGGTCTCCGAGAGCTCCAACCACACCAATTGGCGCCAGATCAGCATTTGTCTTGTCAACGGCCTTTGCCACAAAGTATGCGACACCAGCGCCGCTGACATCTCTTGCGCCATCTATTCCTTGCAGGTGTGGGTTGACATGCACGATATTGGCTGACTCTTTGCCCGTAACTTGATGATGGTCCAGAATGACTATCCTAAAATCTGCGACTTTTTCGTTCAGCAAATCGATGTAGCCACTTCCAAAGTCCGAGAGAACAATAAGCTGCGGCTTGTCAGCGAGAACTTCGCCCACGATTTTTTCGTCAATCCACTGAGTTATTCTGACCCTGAACTTGGTGTCAAGCCTAGCCAACGCCTTCCCAACAATCCCAGCAGCGGCAACACCATCAGCATCCAAGTGTGAGAAGACATGGATAAAGCCATCATCCTTTACAGTTTCCAAGATTGCTTCCGCTGCACGTGTAGCTGAATCTAACAGAGCTGCGACTTTGGTTTCGTCTAAAGCCATAGCGACCACGCTGGTGTAAGAAATCTGCGTTATTTAATATTTAACATTCTATGAGAAAAAGCGTTGGGCACAGCATCAAGCAAGAGACGCTATCTTCGGCTCGTACTTCCAGTTTGACGGCAGAAAACCCTTACGCTTATAGTATCTCGAGAGCTTGTGAATCTTCGCCTCCACGATCTGAAGCGCCCTTTTGTTGTGCAGGTCTTTCCTGTTCTTCTCCAAGTGAACCGCTAGGCTTTCAGCCTTCTTCACCAGAACACTCAGATCCTCTGGCATTGGAGGCGCAAGCTCCGCATCCTTAAGTATTTTCGTCACCGTCTTTCCAGTTATGGGCTTTACTAGGGGAATAGCGTACTGGTCTCGCAGGATTGTTCCAATTCGGCTCGGTGTGTTTCCTTCCTTCGCCAACTTAACAACCAGAGCTTCCACTTCTTCAGGCTGGTACTTGCACCAGCTTGGAGGACGCTTGCTAACGGGTCTTATCTGGTGCGACTTTCCCTTTTCCTGTTTAGGCATGCACAGTCCCTTAAACTCTGTATGAGCGAAGGCTTGCGGATATTTAAGACTTATTGATGCCCTTGATACCACTCTGCAAATCTTCGCAGAGCCTTTGCACGGTGCGAATATCTGTTCTTTTCCTCAACAGTCATCTCCGCAAAAGTCTTATCGATGTTGGTTGGTTTGAAAACTGGGTCGAACCCAAAACCGGATTTTTTGCTTTCTCTTCGTTCTTCCCTTTTTATCTCTCCGACGACTTCGCCTTCAAAACACAATGGCGATTCCAAATCTTCTGAATGATACGCCACTACCGAGCGGAATTCCGCCTTCTTGCTCTCAACATTTCTCATCAACCGCAACAAGCCCTTGTTACCTATCGTTCTGTAAACGTATGCAGCGTAAGGTCCTGGGAAACCGTTTAACGATTCTACAAACAGTCCGGCATCCTCCACTATCATGGGCAAATGACACTTCTTAAATGCTTCTAAAGCGCTTGCTTTCGCGATTTCCTCTAAGCTGTCGCTCTGAATTTCCAGCGTCTTAACTCGTAGCATGCCAACAGCCATTTTGTGCTCGGCAAAAACCATGCGAGCTTCCTTAAACTTGTTAAAATTGTTCGTTGCGAAGAATATGAGTCTACCCTTCAACTGAAAACTCATGACGCTTCACTGCTTTTTCTTAGCCCCTTGCGCTGAGACGCTAAAATATTTTTCCCAGTTTATCTGTGTTATTTCAAGGATGTTACCATCCGGGTCTGCGAATGTTGCTTGTCTTCCGCCCCAAGTTTCCTCGTGCAACTCCTTTGTGAATTCTACTCCTTTCTTTTTCAGCGCGTTGTATGCTTTTTCTATGTCGTCTACGAGAAACTCCACGGAAGGCGATAAGACGCTTGCTTTCTGGCTTTCTTCAGGTTTTGGGATTAGCCCAATCTCCACTCCGCCGCAATCGAACCCAGCATAGCTCGAGTACTCATACTTCTTTTCCAAACCCAATATTTCCTCGTAAAACTTTGTAGCTCTTTTCAGGTCTGAAACGTAAAAAGTTATGCTCCAAACAGTTTTAATCATTCCATCTCACCTTTTCTTTCAGCAACGTACCTACCTCTCCTCTCTATCTCTCTTATCTTCTCTAAAACGCTTTTCACAGTTTCCGCATCAACGAATTTTGAATAGCCTTCAATAACCGCGTCAAAACACTCTTCAGCAAATCGGAAATGCGTGCTCTGGAGAGCTCTTTTCATAAGGTGCAAATCGACGCCCTTTGCCTCTAGCTCTTTTTTCTTCTCGCCCAGTCCAAAATCCACAATGAAAATCTTTCCCTCGGGGTCCAGAATCATGTTTGACGTGGTTAAGTCGCCATGAACTATACCGTGTTCATGAAGCTTACCTATCAACTCACCAATTTTTGTGCATAACCGCTGTCTTTCATTTTTGGTATCTTCACCCAGCAGTCGTTTAACCTGCACCCCCTCAATGTACTCCATTATTATTTTAGTGTTTCTCGTGTCGATCAGAAAAATTGTGGGTGTCGGCACTCCGGCCCTCTTTGCCTCGTGCATCAGCTGTGGTTCATGTATTGTTCGATAAATTCGAATTTGTTCATCTAGCTTTGAGAGGCGATATTTTTTTGGCACACGCATCTTCATCACGACTCTCCTGCCGTGCCATTCTGCGAGGTAAAGGTCGGCTTCCGCCCCTTTTTTAAGCAAGAGTGGTAGTTTCACTTTACCCACGGGACTTCAACCTCTTCAAGCCGCCACCGCAACTTCACAAAACTTTTTTCGATCGGCGTAACAATACCATGCTTATAAGCCAGTGCGCCTGTCCACGCAATCATAGCTCCGTTGTCAACGGCGAACTGGCTTGGCACAACACAGAATGTGGAGTCGTGCTCTTCAGCTATGACTCGAATCATGGACTGTAATCTTTTGTTGGCGGCTACTCCGCCAGTTAACAAAACCTCCCTTTTTTCCGTGTGCGCCAATGCCCTCTCGGTAACTTCCGTGATCATTGAAAAAGCGGTTTCTTGGAGACTGTAGCATAAATCCTCCAGACTATGCTTCCCTTTCTTGAGGGAATTAACCGCTGCCGTTAGTAAGCCGCTTAGGGAAACGTCCATGCCTTTAACAGTGTATGGCAGAGGAACGGACTTCTTTCCTTTCAAAGCAAGTTTTTCAACAATAGCCCCAAATGGCATGCCGGGTCTTTGACGTAGCCCAGCTTCCCTCGCAAAAACGTCCAAACAGTTTCCAAGAGCAATGTCCAGCGTCTCGCCAAAAACTCTATAACGTCCCGAGTCAAAAGCTGCCACTAAAGTGTTCCCACCTGAGACATAGAGCGTGATAGGGTCCTTCGCGCCTGTTTCAAGCTTTCCCACATCGATGTGCGCTATGCAGTGGTTGACTCCAACGAGCGGAATGTTAAGATACGAAGCCAAAACACGGGCTACGGTTGCGCCCGTCCGGAGGCATGGACCTAAACCTGGACCTTGAGAAAACGCGATTATTGATAGATTTTGCGGTTTTATTCCAGACTTTTTGAAAGCTTCTTCTAAAACTTTGCCTGCCACTTCAGAGTGATGCCTCGCCGCTTCTCTGGGATGGATGCCGCCTTCTTCAGGCATATAAGCGCTTAGAACGTTCGCCAATATTTTTCCGTTGAACGTTGATACTCCAACGCCAAAGTCGTCAGCTGTCGATTCGATTCCCAGGCAGTATGATTCACTCGCATTTTTTATGTTCATTTTGCCGCTCTTCAACATACACGTTTTTATGTAGAACCACACATATATTAAGGTGGGAAGGCTCGGAACTGATAGAAATGCCAAAACGCAACGACTTAGAACAAAAAGCCCTCCAACACGTAATAAACACGGGCTTTGAAGGAATACTTCAATCGGATTTATGGCACAAACTCGGAGCAAGCAGCAGAGAAGGCTCCAGAATGGCCATAAAACTGGAAAACAAGGGGTTGATCCGAAGGGAAAAGGAACTCCGTGACGGAAGATGGACTTATCGGCTTTTTCCGAAAAGGGTTCCGGCATCAATAGACTTGATCGTAGACTGCCCATGCTTGATGTGCCCCGACAACCCCAGATGTGACCCATCAAGCGCAATCTCGCCGCGGACGTGCGAGAAGCTCACGGAGTGGCTTCTCTCTCTGGTCAAAGATGATTCTGGCGTGCTTGGTGACAGTTAGTTTTGCCCAAAGCGTGGGTTCAAGATAGAAAAAGGGACTATTATTATAAGAAGGCTAAAGAGGAAAAATACCGTTCAAGAGCGACCTACAAACTATTTCAAGCTGTGGAAAAGTATCATTTCATAAAGCACGGCGATGTTGTGATTGACCTTGGTGCTGCGCCAGGTGGTTGGGTTCAAGCTGCAAGAAAAATTGTTGGAAGCAAAGGGTTTGTTTTGGGAATAGACCTAAAACCGGTCGACTCCTTTCCGCAGAGTAATGTTCGAACGATAATAGGAGACATAAACGAACAAGAAACCCTTGAGCAGATTCTAGAGATGCTTCCCAGAAGGGCTGATGTTGTGCTTTCGGACCTTTCTCCAAACATCTCTGGAATATGGGAGGTTGACCATGCTCGCCAGATAGAATTAGCGCAGCGAGCATTAGAAATCGCCTTTAAAACGCTTAAGCCTTACGGGAACTTTTTTGTGAAGGTCTTTCAAGGAGATCAACTGGATGGTTTCATTAAGAAAGTCAAGGAGCATTTTGCAGTTGTGAGGACGATAAAACCTATGGCGAGTAGAGCCAAGAGTTCAGAAATGTTTGTTTTGGGGATAGGCTTAAAGAGGGCGACGGATTAAACGGCAAAGATAAATTCTATGGATTAGTGTATTGTATGCAAGGTGAAGTGTTTGAAAATTATCGCGGCGGATTCGTCATCCGCCATATTGAGTGGCAAGTTTGAGCCAATATCGATTGTTGCGGTTGCAGCAGTGTTGGTCACTCCGCCTTATAGAGAGCCAAGTGCATGTTTGGCTAAGCCAATTTTTATAGATGCAAGAAACGGGCATGAAGCGGTGGTTCGTGAAGCTGAGCTTTGTAAAGAATTGTTAGGAAAAGTGGGCGCTGATGTTGTTCATCTTGACATGTCTCTTGGAGCGGTTTCGATTGAACAGCTATCTCCTATACAGTTCTCCAACATGAAAGTCTCTAACAGGGCAAAGCGCCATCTCTTGACGATTCTTCCCAGACTGAGGAAGGTCGCTGGCGAAATAACACTGAAGTATGGAGTAGAAGTTTTAGCCATTGGAAAAGAATCTATTCCCGTGAGGATTGCAGAGTTAACATCCGGAGCGCACGCAATCCTGTATGCGTGTGAAAAGGCGGTTGAAGAAAACAAAGCCATACTGCTTGGTTTGCCCTCTAAATGTCAGCCTAGACAGGTCGAAAAAGGCGTACATCTGTATTCTCTCATAGGGGCTGAGCATGACGTTAGGGGCTATGCTGAGGACACGAAAGAAATTCTGAAAAAAGTTAATATCACAGAAATGTTAAACCCAAACGCAAGAGGCTTCAGAGCATTAAAAATACTCTTAAAAGCATGACGAACGGGAAACATTGTTCATAGTTTAAAAAAGAAGAGGATTATGTAAAAATGAATGAAAGCGTAGAAAAAAACCCGGAAATTTCGCCTTCTGCCGCTATCCTTATGTTCGTAGCCAGTTTTCTGCTTTCATTGTTTCTAGGAGGCGCTTTTTTTGTTTTACTGGGGTATGGTCCTGCGCAGATACTAGTAGAGCTTCTTCTTGCAGTCTTTCCATTAGCCTATATGCTATCTAGAAAGGTTGGCATTAAGCAATATGTTGGACTGGAAATAAAGCCCAAACTTATTATTCTAGGGGTGGCTTTGGGTTTTCTGCTAATAGTGCTTAACTTAATCATTTCTGCAGTCTTGGTGTCAATTCTGGGAGAGAGTCAAGTAGCTCAGGAATCTAATACGTTAATTAGAGACACAAGCAGTTCTCCAACAGGACTGCTTTTAGTTATAATCGCTTTATCAATGGCTGGAATATGCGAGGAGTTTCTTTTTAGAGGTTTTCTGCAGACCGCTATCAGCAAGCAGTATTCTCCTAAAATCGCAATACTCGTGTCTTCCCTAGCCTTTAGCATAATTCATTTTGACCCTCAGTTAGTTTACACAGTCTTTGGCTTCGCAATTGGGCTGGCGCTTGGTTATATCTACTATCGCTCGCATTCATACGTTGTTTCCGCGGTTGCGCATGCGACTATGAATTTTATAGTGCTAGCCTTCACCCTTCTCGTATAGTGTTTAAACCTGAAGCCCGTTTTGCTCGGCTGGGCTTCTTGATTTCGAGGCTTATGTCTAGTGCTTCTGGGCTGTGTGTTATTTCGCCTAGGCTTACAATGTCCACCCCGGTTGACGCAAATTCAACGATGTTTTCTGTTGTGATTCCGCCGCTTGCTTCTAACAAGACTCTGCCGAAATGTCCTGCCTTCTTGAGCGATTTTATTGCATCCTTTATTTGCTTTGGCGAGAAGTTATCTAACATTATTATGTCTACTCCCACTTCTGCAGCAACTGACACGTCTTCGATCTTAGCTACTTCGACCTCGATTTTTTTGCTGAATGAGACTTTTTCTCTCGCTTTTTTGATCGCTTTTTCAATTCCTCCAGCTAACGTTATGTGATTGTCTTTTATCAAAACCATGTCGTCCAAGTGAAGTCTGTGCACATCACCGCCGCCTATTAGAACGGCCTTTTTATCAAAATATAGGAGCCCGGGCGCTGTCTTTCGTGTGCACGCAACCTTCGCTTTGAGTCCTGCCTTCCGAAGCTTTTCTACCAGTTTTCTTGTGACTGTTGCTATGCCGCTCATACGCGAAAGAATGTTTAGGAGCGTGCGCTCAGTCGCAAATATTGTTTGTGCATCTCCCAAAATTTTCATCAAAGTTTGTTTTGGTTTTATTTTTTCTCCATCTGCAACTAAAGTGTCAACTTTCAGCTCTTGACTTTCTAGCAACACTCTTGCTTCTTCGATTCCAGCAACAACTCCAGGCTCTTTTGCTATCACTTCCGCTTCCACGACGCAACCTTCCGGAACAACTAACGCTGTGGTTACATCTCCCTGTCCCAAATCCTCGGCAAGAATCTTCTGAAGCTTTTTTTCCAAGATTTTCCGTGGCAAGAACATGTTTCCACGTATTACCGTCTAGCTTAAAATACTTGTCTATTTCCTGCCATTTCAATTATTGTGTCAACAGCTTTTTCCAACCCATCATACTTTAGAACTTCTTCCTGAATTTCTTTCAATCTTTCGGGGATTTCGCTTACCAGAATTTGTTGAACGTTTTTCAGAAGTTTTTCTTTGTCTAGTTTTTCTTGCTGGATAATTTTTGCGGCTCCCATGTCAGCGACCTGTTTTGCGTTACTGATCTGCTCCGTGTGGCTCGGCGTGGGAACAAGTATCATTGGCTTGCCGTAACACAAGCACTGCGTTAATGTTCCGTGTCCAGCGCGACCTATCACCAAGTCGCTCGCCTTCAAGTATTCGAAGCGGTTTGGAATCCATTTATAGATGGTCACGTTGCCATGGTGCACGGGCTTGTGGTCAGCCTTAGGATAGCCAAGCGACATGACAACTATGTAGTCTTCTGGAAACTCCAGCAATATTTCCCTCAAAATTTTCATCAAAAACGCTCTCTCTCTTACTGGACCGCTTATTGGAGCAAAAATCAACGGTTTATCAGCTGGCAACTTTAGCCTTTCGCGCAGCTCCTCCTTTGTCGGTAGCGCGTTAGGTCGTACAGGCAACAGTGGACCTATCAACCGCACGTTTTTTCTGTAATTTTTTGGGATGTTTAGGTTGCCAGCGCATATCGTGTATGGCTTTGGGAAATCCGGTATTAGGGTGACGTTTCCGCTCGTCCACATCTTTCCAACAAGCGTAAGCGTCACAGAATCCGCGAATCTCGCTAAACGCAAAAATCGTTTCCTGCGCGGAATTATCACCTGAAACTGATTCAAGATGCAGACTCTGGGCACTCCTAGCATTCTAGCCGCCAACAAAGGTGAGATGCGGGAATCTGAAACTACCACGTCCGGTTCAAATCGTTGAATGGCTCGAATCTCGGCGTCGACTTGTTTCATGAGCGTGAAAGTGGATAAAAATGGTCCAGGGTTTACTGCAGTGAGTTTGAAATCTATCGTTCCGTCTGGTTTGACTTGAAAACCGATGGGTGGAACCTTTGTGAGCGGGAGTTTCTGTTGCTCAACATAGTGTATGCCTTCGCGGTACGTGGAAAACATTATTTCTACGTTTTTCTCGAGAAGTTTCTTTGCTATTGGAATGCATCTTCCAACGTGCCCTAAGCCGATGCCGCAAGGAGCGAAATAAACTCGCATGCTATTTCCCGCCGAGGGCTTTGCGTTTCACTCTTCCCCTTGGTTTTTCTTCCTCAAAAATTATGGCTTGAAACCTATAGACTTTGGTGCCGTCCAAAAGCCAGTAATCTGGAGACAGGCCAGCTTTGATGCAGCATTGGCACAAAAACTCCTCTTCATCCCATTCCCATTCAATCGGCACCTGTGGTAAGAGCAGTCCCTTGAACATGCCTCTTTCAACGATTAACCCGTCTCTTCCAACCTTAATCTTCTTAGAGTATTCGTCTGGTTTTTTCACTTCGACTGTCTGCGGAGGTGTGAGCACGCTGACCTCAAAAACCACTTTGTCGAGTTCGCTCAGTGATAATGGGTAAAAGCGTGGGTCTTGTGTTGCTGAACTTATGGCGGAATCTATAACTGCTTGAGCCAGAGGTGTGGTGGGGTAGGGGTAACCGATGCATCCTCTTAATTCTGTTTCTCCGTTTTTTACGCAGTTTATTGTGACGAATACGCCGCACGGCTGCATGAGCTTCTTATCGATTTTTTCGGGAAGGCCAATTCTTTCTCCGTTTTTTAAGTATTCCTCGACAGACTTGCGTGCATATCCAACCAGGAATCGTCCCTCTTCTAAGCTCAACTCAAACGACAACTTATGTTTCTCACCGTTTGATGGCAATAGCTTGTGTGGGGGAGTAAGTTTAATCTTTTGTAAAATTACGAATAGTTAGAACTTTATTGACTCCTCAGTCATTCCATCCTTGGTTACTGTCAGAAAGTCTATGCCGTCGCCGCTCATTATGTCTCTGCTTATGGCAGATTTTATCGCCCTTGTAACCAGGTCCTTGGCCTCTTCCAAGGTCATATTATCTTTATACGCTTCTTCGAAAACTCCCATGGCGATTTCGGTTCCCGAACCAACTACCGCATACTTATCTGGTATCACGGAACCCAAAACGTCCAGCACATAGAGCGAAGCTCCTTCGTCATCCATCCCGCCTACAATTGTCTGAGTAATCAACGGGGCTAATCTGCGAGCAAAGAGAAGGTTTGACATCAGTTTCGCCGCTGACCGCACCGAGATGGGTCTGCCAGCATCCAGACTGAACAGTTTAGCATAAGCCTCAACTTCCCTCACTAGAATCTGCATGTCCGAAACTAGTCCTGCGCACGCAGCGCCTATCTGGTCTGTTAGCTTGAAAACTTTTTTTCCGCCTTTGCTGACAATAAGATAACCGTAGGAAACTCGCTTTTCAGAAGCCAAGATAATGCCGTCTTTGCACACTACACCGACTGTTGTTGCGCCCGGCACCCAAAGATACTGAGATTGCTGGTTTTGTCTTTCCATAATGTTCACCTTTCTTCGTGATATACACAGGCAACTTATTAAGTTTAATCATTAAATACTCAGGATTCTATCTAATGTTGGAAAGTGACAGCCAAGTGATTGGGCTTTACACAAAAAGAGACGATGGCGTCTGGTTCGGAGTGGCGTGCGATGAGGAATGGGTCTTTGCCACAGCTTTTTGTTCCGACCAAGAAAAGGCATTACAAGACCTTCTAAAAAGTATCCCGTTCAATGCACCTTTTCAATGCTCCGCAAAACATTCTCCCTTTGCTGACCACGCTCTAGATTCATTGAAAAGAGTTTATTATGGAAAAGATGTTTCCGAAAGGCTTTCTTTAGCCATGGGGCACTTGCCGGAATATACTCAAAAAATATTAAGAACGGTTTTTTTGATTCCCGTAGGCTACGCGTCTTCTTATGGACTGGTTGCGAAGGCGGCGGGAGGAAGCCCAAGAGCTGTTGGACGCGTCATGGCCACGAACCCCTTTGCACCCATCGTTCCATGTCACAGAGTTGTCAGTTCGGACTTCACTTTGGGCGGGTACGGTGGTGGACTAGACGCGAAACTTGCCTTTTTAGAACGCGAAAAAAGGGGCTACACGGATAGACGGGAAATTCAGGTTAATGGCAAGAAATTGCAAGTTTTTCCGGTTGAGCTCGTCTTAAAGAGGTTTGGAAAAGGGTAAAGGTTAATTCACTTAGAACAAGTATAAGCATGTGAGATGAACCTCATGGTTCAGCGCGGTCTTTATGTTGGGCGCTTCCAGCCTTTTCATCTTGGTCACCTGGGCGCAATAAGAGACATTCTGAAAGAAGTCGACGAGCTCGTGATTGTTATCGGTAGCGCACAATACAGTCATAATCTCAACAATCCGTTCACCGCCGGCGAAAGACTGGTTATGATTAGTGAGGCGTTGGAAGAAGCTGGAATTGATTGTTCACGAGTTTGGATTGTGCCTGTGCCCGACGTTCATCTGCACATGATGTGGGTTTCTGCCGTGGAGGGCTACACTCCACACTTTAACATCGTCTACTCCAATGAGCCATTAACATGTAGGCTCTTCATGGAAGCCGGATACAAGATTAAAGCCATCCGTTTTCATGAGAGAAAGCTTTACTCCTCAACCGAGATTAGAGAGAAAATGCTCAAGGATGAAAGCTGGGAGAAACTAGTACCCAAAGGTGTGACCGCCTTTATAAAAAAGATAGACGGAATCAACAGGCTTCGGGACTTAACCAAGAGCGACAAAGTTTAGGCAAACTGCGGTTTTCATGCAGCTTTTTCGATAGAGCGCTTTGAGCGTTAGTCAAGAATCCATTTTGAATTCCGATTCCGTAGTCTCAATAACAGATTTTATTGCATGCAGACAAAGTCGAAAATGGCTGCACATGGGAAAGGATTGTCAATGGTAGAACTGAGATGCAACAATTGCCCTAACTTGTCCAACGGTTTCTGCACAAAACTGAAGGTAGAGTTGTCTAACGGATTTGCTAAATTGTATTATGGAGGTGCGATTGGCGTTTACTACGGGAACGTGACATACCCAAGCAAATGTGGTGTTAAGGAAGAAGTGAAGCTTGTTGAGGAATTAGGCATAATAGTTCCGAATCTGGATAAAGAAATCATGGGACAAGACCCCCAGACCTAAACGATTTCTTCAAAACAATTTATCCCCTTAAGGTTCCTGTTTTGGAGATTCTACTCTAATCAAATGGTGACTCATGCACAGTCTTGCACTAGAAAAAGGTTATTTCTATGATGTCTGAAACATTCTATCACATGACGTGTGTGAAAGCGGTGATACAAAATCACTAAACAAAACTCTCCTGAAGAAACATTCTGGGAAAAAGCCACCAGGACTAGCATGGGGACTTACTTGACAAACGTGGAGAAGGATTTTTTCCTAAACACTCTCAACTTTTCAAAATGTACCATGGCGTGTGATATAGGCGCCGGAGCAGGCAAATTCTCTTTGTTAGCAACACAAAGGGGCGTGGACGTTGTGGCAATAGACATAGATTCACAGGGCCTAAAACGGCTCAAGTCAAAAAGTAATCTTGTTAACGTTGTTCTAGCGGACGCAAAAAGCATTCCTTTGAAGGAAGCTACAGTTGATGCGGCTTTTATGATTGAAGTGTTGGACTACATTCCTGAGTTAGGAACCGTCTTAGGCGAATGCAGCAGAATTCTGAAAGACGGAGGTTCACTTGTTTTCTCATTCGGTAACGAGGCCAGCCTAAAGTCGAAACTTAGACAATTACAGGGTAAGCACTATATGCATTCACACCGCAGTGTAGTTCAAAGTCTCGATGATGTCAAGCTTCAGATTGTTAAGACAGAAGGCTTCAATTGGTTACCATTCAACCGAACATCCGAAAACCGTTCCATTCCGTGGCTGGCTAAAGCTGAAAAACTATTGAGGTTAAGAAAGATCCGTAGGTTTAGTCCGTGGGTTTTGATATACGCGGTAAAACTTAAGTGAAAGAGCCTTTCAGCAACTGATTCTGACTTTGTCGCCGCTCTTTACCTTGAGCTTTTCTGCGGCGTTGCCTTGGTTTATTGAGATTTCTAGAAAGTTGTGGCTTCCGATTATGGCGAGCGGCTTTTGCGATTCGGCCTCCGCGTAGGCTTTACATAATCTCAATTTTAGTATAGTGTCTTTGAGTTTGATGTTTAGGCTCTCGGTTATACCCATCAATTTAAGCTCTTTCTGGCCAAGGTTTGTGACTATGTTTCCGAAATCATCTATGTGAATGACCTCGCCTACCCACGAGTCCTTCCTTCTAGTTATCTTAGCAAATTTTGGCATCACAATTTTATGGATTTCTGGTCCAAACTCTTCTGACGCTGTTCCATTTGCTAGGTGGGCGGCGGCTGAAGCGAAAATGTCTCTCCCATGGAAAGTGTCGGAAATTTTCGGAAGCATCAATCTCTTGTTGGTTATTTTGTGAATGTGCTTTATGCCTTGCTTTTTTGCTGCCAAAGCCAGTATGCCATTGTCCGGTCCGATGTAGAATCCTTGCTTGGTCTCTATAAGCAGAGCTCGCCTCTCCGTTCCGACACCGGGGTCAACAACCGCAATGTGGGCAGTGTCTCTTGGGAAATAAGGAGAAGCAGAGGCTAAAACGTATGCGCCCATCCTTATGTTGAACTTCTCTATTTCATGCGTTATGTCAACGATTGTCGCGTTTGGGCTTATGCCGAGAATGACGGCTTTCATCTCCGCCACATACGGGTCTCTCAACCCAAAATCCGTCGTCAAAGTAATTATTGAACAGGCCATGAATCCCTTTATAAACAATGGTGAATAATTAGGTTTCCACACATTAGAAGGATTGCTGAGTATGCGAAGCAGCAAGCGGCTAACAACGAAAGACTTAGCGCTAACAACATGCTTCGCAGCCTTGTATGCGGTTCTTTCTTTCTTGCCTCTGTCTCAATTAGTCGGTTTATTCAGCAAAGCCATAACTGCGGCAACAATAATCGCTCCCTTGATAGGCATGATTCTCGGCGCGTATTTGGGTGTGTTTTCGACTTTTTTGGGTGGGTTAGTCAGTTTATTCGTTAGTCCCTTTTTCTCTCCGTCAAGCCTAGTTGCTGGTGTTATCTCTTCACTTTTTGCAGGTTGGCTGTACACAGGTAAGCGAAGCATCAGCGTTTTTGTCTACTCTTCACTGCTTTTTCTCTTCGGTTTCTATCCCTTTGTTGGCCCTGTTTGGATATATCCATACTTGATGTGGTTTCAGGTAATCGGTCTTCTTATTCTCATCTCGCCCCTACAGACAATGGCTCTGAAGATGCTCAATTCCAACATAAACTCAAGACTTCTTTCTGCCCTTTTGATAACGTCTCTTGTTTCGACTCTGGCAGGTCAAATCGCTGGTTCAGTGACTTTCGAGTTAACGTCGTGGCCTATTTTTCTGGCTGACCTGAACGCTTGGAGGGCAGATTGGCAGGTTCTCACGTTTCTTTATCCGGTAGAAAGAGCAATAATCGCGTTTGTTGCAGCACTCATCGGTGTACCCTTGCTAAAGGCTACGAAAACAATGAACATGACTTTTCGATTTCATCAAAAACGTGAGAATGACATTTAGCGTTCTTTTAGAATCAACTTTTCCAAATACCCTTTGCTTTCTGCGATTTCTTTTTCGCTTCCTCGTATTTCCAAAGTGAGCCAGCCATCATATCCAGCTTCTCGCAGAATGTTTATGATTTCTTGGAAATCCATTTCGCCCTTTCCGATTGGAAGATGAGTTGCCTTTCGAAAATCTTGCTCCAGTGTTGCATCATGCACATGCATGTCTAAAAGCTTGTCTTTAAACAAGCCAACTGCCTCGGGAAGACTTATTCTAGCCTGATATAAGTGTCCCAAATCAAGTAAGACCCCGAGCTTATGAGAAGGAAACGTTGAAACAAACTGGACGAAATCATGCAAGTCTTCAAAGATAAAAGGGTAGTAACAGAACGATTCTAAAGCCATTTTGATGCCGTTGCGGTTTGCGAAATCCGCTTCTTTCCTTATCAACTGAAGAAAGCATCTTCTTGCCTCCAATCGAATCTCTTGATCGATGCTCTTGCCTACAGCGAAGAAAGGTGGATGGATAGAAACGAGTGTTGAAGATATTTCTTTGCTGAGTTTTATTCCATACCTTATCTGCTCTTGCATTTTTGTCCGTTCTTCTTCTGCCAAAGCGAACTTTTCAGCATCATAGAGTCCTCCAACATGCACGCTTCTCAGCATGCTGAAATTGTCAAGAACGTTTTTCAGGCGTTCACCGTCTAAAGTAACAAAACTATCGAGTGGACCTATCTGAACCGCCTTGAAACCCATTGAAGAAGCCTTCTGTATAAAATTTTCAAGTTCCCTTTGACTGTAAGGCGGGTTTGTTTTGAAAAACTCTTTTGGCGCTGTGTGAAGAGCGACGTTCATCTTTATTCCCTTTTTTATTTGCTTATGAGTGCCCGAGAGCATTCATGAATATGCATTCTTTGAACGGCATCATCATCTCCGCAGAACCATAAACGCCATCATCAAAATCAACCGAAGCATTCCTAATCAGCACCACGGGAATTTTCTCCGCAGCCTCGCCCATCAGCAGATGTGCGGCGGAAGCTAAATCGTCCGCAACCGCCTGCTGCGTGATGACCAGCTTTTTTCCGTAAATGTCCTTCTCGCCTCTGCGGTCTTTCACGGGCTTGAACCCTGCAACAGCCAAAGCAAAACCTGATGTGCCTTTTTTAAGTGGAGCTAAACCGCTGTCAACAATCACGATGGCAACCTGCTTACCAGTTCTGCGTCTGATTTCTTCTCTGATGTTTTTCGCCCATTTTTGAGGGTTGCTCGGCCACAAAACCACGTGACCCTTAGGTGCATTCTTGTTGTCAATACCTGCATTAGCTGTTAAAACCCCATTTTTGAGCGTTAAAACAGCCTTTTCAACTCCGTCATAAATCTTGTCTGCTTCGCGTAAGATTAGCTCTGCGAATTCTGGCTGTAGTGAGAACTGTTGTGCGATTTCTTTTGCTTTGTCGGAAGGCTTGACTTCGCTTAATTTTGCCACGCGATCTTCAGCGTAAGCTATGATTTTTGAGGTCAAGGCCAAAACGTCGTTGTCTTCCAATTCCAGATTCTGTCTTCTCAGCGATTCCAGAATAACGTCAACCAAGTCGTCGCCAGTTTTTATGAGTCCTGTCTTAATGGCGTATAGTTCCATAAGTTTTTCATCCTCCGTGTATTACCGGAACAAAAACTATTTCGTCTCCGTCGCTTAGCATGGTCTCTAAACCGTTCAAGACGCTGATCTCCTTCCCGTTAACGAGTATGAGCGTGTTAGGTCGCGGGTCTTCCAGCTCTGGGTCTGTCAGTGTCCGTCTGAGTTTAGGCACTTCTTCGGCAATTCTCTCGATGGTTTCCTTTAGCGAGACTGTCTTCTTGACCTCGAGTTTGAGTTTGCTTTTCTTTGACACGCTACGAAGAGCGCCAATGAATCTTACTGTTATAGTCGTTGCATGTTTTCCCTCCTTATAGAACCACTATCACGGAAACATCGTTTACATTAGTGCCAGTAGGGCCCGTAAAAATAAGGTCGCTGAGTTTCGAAAAGAAGTGGTAAGAATCGTTTTCAGCCAAGTTTTCTTCGGGTGCCATACCCATCTTTGCTGCTTTGACTAATGTTTTTCCATCGACTATTGCTCCGGCTGCGTCTGTGGGGCCGTCGATGCCGTCTGTGCTCAGCGAAGCCATCACTGTACCATCTGTTTCTTTCAGTTTTAGGGCTGCAGCTAACGTTATTTCTTGGTTTCTTCCACCTTTTCCCTTTCCCGTAACTATAACGGTTGTTTCTCCGCCCGCTATTATGCCGGCGGGTTTTGGAACAGGGTTCCCAGATAAAGTGACTTCGCGGGCTATTGAAGCCAGCATGGTCCCAACATGTCGCGCTTCCCCTTCCAGCGTTGCCGTTAACAAAAGCGTATTCAGACCTTCAGATTTGAAGTATTCACAAGCCGCTTGGCTGGCAGACCTGTTGTTCCCGACAACAACATTGTAAACTTTCTCGAAGGCTTTGTCGTTGGCTTTTGGGGTTTCTGGAATTGCGCCTTTTTCTCCGTCTGACAAAACTTTTTTGATTGGCGCCGGAGTTCTGTCCCATAAACCGTATTTTTTAAGCACTCTTACGGCGTCGCCGAAAGTTGTCGAGTCTGGGACAGTGGGACCTGAGGCAATAAAATCTAGCGGGTCGCCCACCACATCGGAAAGAATGAGATTTAAAATCGTAGCTGGATATGCCTTTTTTGCGAGCCAGCCGCCCTTAAAATCTGAGATGTGTTTCCTAACGGTGTTAATCTCATTAATGTTGGCACCACTTTTGAGCAGAGCATTCGTGATTTCTCTTTTGTCGGCAATCGAGATATCGCCACGCGGCAAGGGCATGAGACTTGAGCCGCCGCCCGAAATCAAACAGATAACTAAATCATCTTTTTCTGCTTGTTCTGCCATTTCCAACATGTGACGTGTTCCTTTCACGCCTGCTTCATCTGGAACTGGGTGGTTTGCTCCATGAAGCTCTACAATGCTTGTTCTGTGTTTACTTCCATGCGGAACGTTGATGAGGCCACTTTTTATGCGGTTGCCAAGAACATGCTCTAACGCCTCAGCCATTGAGCCGCTCGCTTTTCCTCCGCCTACCACATAGATGTTCCTGAATTTTTTCAGGTCAAAAGAGTAGTCGTTAACGCGAAGCGTTGAGTTTTTCAGCGAAAGCTTTGATTTTATTATCCGTTTCGGGTCAACGGTGTTCAACGTGTTTTCGAGGCTTTTGAGCGCTAGTGTTCTGGCTTTTCGGTTAAGCGGTGTCTCGCCGTTCTTGATTAGTTGTTCTTTATTCTTTATTGTTATCATAAGTAGCCCATTGTTGATTTCGTGAATCGCGTTGCGTAAGTGTAATAAGTTAATGCTAATAAAGAATTCCGCAAAACAGTACATGGTGATCTGCATGCCAAAACCCAAAGTTTACGTTACTCGCGAGATTCCGGAAAGAGGTTTAGAGATAATTAAGCAACATTTTGATGCAGAAATCTGGCACGAGTACGCTCCACCGCCAAAAAAGGTGATAATCGAAAAAGCCAAGAATGCTGATGCGTTAGCGACACTCTTATCGGACAAGATAGACGCCGAGGTTTTTGATGCCGCGCCTAAGCTGAAGATTGTTGCACAGTTGGCTGTAGGCTTCGACAACATAGACATCTCGGAGGCAACCAAAAGAGGGATATACGTGACGAACACGCCTGAGGTTTTGACTGACACGACGGCTGATTTCGCCTGGGCTTTGCTGATGGCTGTCGCAAGACGTGTTGCCGAAGCGGACAAGTACGTTCGCACCGGACAGTGGAAAGTTGGCTGGCACCCAGCCATGCTGCAGGGTAGAGACGTCTACGGCGCGACAATAGGCGTTGTTGGCGCTGGAAGAATCGGCTACGCGGTTGCTAAGAGAGCAACGGGGTTCGACATGAAAATCCTGTTCTATGACGTCGTTCCCAGACCGGAAATCGAAAAGCTAGGTGCCAAAAAAGTCGACCTCGGCACACTTCTGAAGGAATCAGACTTCGTCAGCATCCACGTCCCACTGATGAAAGAAACACATCACCTGATAAACGCGGAAAGGTTAAAACTGATGAAGAAGACCGCTTACCTGATAAACAATTCCCGCGGACCTGTTGTCGACGAGAAAGCCTTGTACCAAGCCCTAAAAGAGGGCAGAATAGCCGGCGCCGGGCTTGACGTTTTCGAACAAGAACCAACACCCATGGATAATCCTCTGCTAAAACTTGACAACGTAGTCCTTGCTCCGCACATTTCAAGCGCAAGCTACGAAACTCGTTCCGAAATGGCTAAGATGGTCGGGGACAACCTCGTCGCGTTCTTTGAAGGAAGAAGACCGCCGAACTTGGTTAACCCAGACGTGATGAAAGTGCGTCCTCTGTCGAGGCTGTTTTGAACATTATTTTTTGTCAATTACACTGTAATAGTTAAATACTCCATGCCTTTTAACTCTCATTCTCCTTTCATGGTTAAGGTGATTTGAGTGGTCTCCATCTTTGCAAAGAGAATGGAAACTTTGGGAACCGAAACAGCTTTTGAGGTGCTTGCGAAGGCGAAGGCTCTTGAAAAACAGGGCAAGAACGTGATTCACTTAGAGATTGGCGAGCCAGATTTTGATACACCCCAGAACATTAAGGACGCTGCCGTGAAGGCGCTTAACGCTGGATACACACACTACGTTCCGTCCGCAGGAATCCCCGAGCTAAGAGAGGCAATTGCGGAGCACATCGTGGCCACGAGAAAGATACCGGTCAGCCCAGAAGAGGTTGTCGTGACTCCAGGTGCGAAACCAATAATGTTCTTCGGTATCCTTGCATGCGTGAACCCCGGTGAAGAGGTCTTGTATCCAAACCCAGGCTTTCCAATTTACGAGTCTGTGATAAACTTTGTTGGCGCTAAAGCTGTGCCAGTACCGCTTTTGGAAAAGAACGATTTCAGCATCGACCACGAATATGTCAAAGAGAAGATAACAAAGAAGACCAAAATGATTATTCTGAATTCGCCGGAAAACCCGACGGGCGGCGTTTTGACTAAGGAAGACTTGAAAGTAATAGTTGACTGCATCGGTGACAGGGACGATGTGCTTGTTCTTTCGGACGAGATTTACGATAGGATCTACGATGGAAAGCATGAGAGTATTGCCTCTTTTCCAGGGATGAAGGACAAAACGATTATTTTGAATGGTTTTTCAAAAATTTACGCGATGACTGGCTGGAGGCTCGGCTACGGCGTGATGCGCAAAGACCTAGCTCAAAAAGTCGCCCAACTCATGACTAACTCCAACTCCTGCACGTGTGCCTTTGTCCAGATGGCGGGCGTTGAAGCCTTAAGGGGGCCGCAGAAGGAATCGGAAAAGATGGTTGCCGAATTCAAGAGACGCAGAGAAGTCATTGTTCCCGGCCTGAACAGGATTAAAGGAATAACGTGTAAGAAGCCGCAAGGAGCTTTCTACGTGTTTCCGAACATAACTGGAACGGGCATGGGCTGTCGCAAGCTTGGAGATTATCTGCTTTACGAGGGTGGCGTTGCGGTTTTGCCTGGGACATCCTTCGGAAGCTATGGCGAGGGCTACTTGCGCTTGTCGTATGCCAATTCCGTTGAAAACATTAAGAAGGCTTTGGAGCGTATAGCTGCGGTTCTTGAGAAGCGGTAGTCTCGCAATTAATCTTCTATTTTTTCTCCGGTTAAAGTTTCAACTATTTCTGAGGCTAACTGCACCAGTGTGTCTGCTTTTTTCATGACTTTCTCACCGTCCACTTCGCCGAGCTGTGTTATCTGCTGCACCGTTCCCTCGATTTCCAACAAACATCGCAAAAGAGGGTCGCTTGTTGCCTCCTCTGTTTTTTCCGCTGCTTCTCTTATTACATTCTCTATGAATGCTGGTTCTCCGAGGCTGAAGTAGATGGCATTTCGGGCTTTTCTGATGGCTTCAACGGCTAGGCTCGGAGCCATATAAGGTAGTTTCCTCGCAGCTTCGAGCTCTGCCTTTGCTTCGCGTAGGTATCGAAGCGCCCACCCTCTTCTGTACGCGTCCATCATTTTCAGTCAGCCTCATTCTCGCTTTTTAGGAAATTGAACCTGTTTTATAAGGTTACTCGCCTTCTTCCGGGGTTTCGCTTGGCGAGGATGCCGTTTGCATGTCAGCAAAGGCGTGGGTTATGTACCCAGCGATCTGGTTTCTCACCTTAGTTGTTGCTCCTTGAACAAGCGTGTCAACGGTGTGCTTATTCTCGTCAAAATTGTTGGAAAATTTGTCGGGAAAACGTCTAATGAGCTCTTTAGCTACTCTTTTAATCTGTTCTGTCCGAACGTTCCCCAAGCCCTAGTTTCCCCCAAGCACGCAACGATTTCATCCATCCTTCAAAGACACACTGAAGTAAACCTCAATAAACAAACAACACTAATTTAACTTTACTCTAAAAAAACCCTCAAAATTCTTTGTTATCTGTTCTGCAACGCTTGCGGCATCTACCTTTTTGATTTCCGCTATTGCTTCAACCACTGTCGGAATAAAAGCTGGTGTTGTTCTTTTGCCATTGAAAAGCTGCCTGAAAAAGCGCACGGGTCCATCGGTCTCTGTCATCAAGTTGGTTAATGGTGTTTTTCTGATGACCTCTCGTATGCCATTCGAATACGCTGCTGGTGGGCCTTCAGTTATGTAGTATTCGTTTTTCATAGCCTTTGCCAGCGCGCTTATCGGGTTGCTGAACCAGTGTAACAAAACTCTCTTGACACTGTAGGATGGGAGCATGTCAACAATCTTAGCCGTTGTCCCGCGTGAATGAATTATAACTGGCAAATCAAGTTTTTCCGCGATGTGTAGCATGTCATCAAAAACTCTTAACTGTTTTTCCCATATCTTCTCATACTTGACATCCAATCCTATTTCCCCGATGGCAACTATCGCTTTGTTCTGTCTCTGCCCAGAAATCAACTCCATCGTTTGCTGAAGCTCTTCCTCTGTCAATGCCTGCACATTCCAGGGGTGAACACCCAAAGCGGCGTAAACCATCTCAGGATGTTTTTCAGTCAGTTTGAGACTTGCAATACTTGTTTTCAAGTCCATTGAGTTTGAGACCAAGGCAACAACATTGGCGTTTTTTGCTTCGGTCACTATTTCATCCGTGCAGTTGGCATATTCCTCGTCTGAAAGGTGGATGTGCGCGTCAACGAACTCCATGCGGTATCACTTTAAGCACACCACTACACAATTACGTACGCTTTTATAATTTCCCCTTTCAACCAACGATCAGAACGTTGGAAACCTTAGATAACAGAGCGCGGTTATTTTATCGGAAATCATTAACAATAAACGTTAAATATTGCTTTAAATAGAAAAAGAGGCTACGAGGGGTCTTTATGGTTGATTTGGAATTGGCTGTAGCCCCAATGCACCGAATCTGCAAGAAAGCTGGAGCCGACCGCGTGAGCGAAGCAGCTGCAAAAGCACTGGCTAAAGCGTTAGACGAAATCGGCGTGAAAATCGCCAAGGAAGCGCTGGATTTTGCGATGCACGCTGGAAGAAAAACCATAAAAGCCGAGGACATTGAAATCGCCGCGAAAAAGGTTATGGGCCGATAGCCTTTTTCCTCAATCACCCTTCTTTTTCAAACTTTAGGGAAGGAATTCACTTTTTCAGCTGAATTTTCTTGGAAGAGTCCCAGAGAAACTGGAAATACTCTCTCGCAAATCGAACCAGCCCAACGTGGTTGCTCCATATCACTAGACTCGGTTTTTCCTCTCCCAAAAGCAGTATCGCCTCTTTTTCGTCTATGATGATTCCTCCTCCAAACATCTGGTCTCTGACTCGCATCTCGCTAATGGCGGCTAATCCCTCCAGCTTCTTCCAATCCTCAGTTCTTCCGGCAACCATGAGTTTGACATCTATGCGGGTCTTATGCAAGACTTCCAGAAAGACGGATGCTGTAGCAATCACTGTCTTTGCGAACTCAGGCGCAGCAATCACTGCTTCCTTCCTAGCTTTTCTGAAGATTTCTTCCAACTTAGCCATAACCGCTTGTTGACCGCGCAGTATTAGCAGGCTTGACTGTTCGACAAGTTCTCGCTTCTCATACAATGGTTGCAACTCGTTGGTGATTGCTTGCTCCCAGCCCTTGTATTTGTCTTCAAGTCTGAGCTTCGCGGCTGCTAAAGCTTCGATTGGTGGTAGTGGATAGTGTCTGCTCGGACGCCCTTCAACACTTTTGATCCAGCCCTTGTCCCTAAGCGAGTTCAAAACGTCGTAAATCTTCGAGTAGGGAACCTTTCCTTTGCTGCTTACCTCGCTGGCTGTCAATTGCCCACCCTCCAGCAGAGCAGAATAGGCTTCAATCTCGTAGGCGTTTAGTCCAAGTTCGTGCATAACGTGTTTAATTTCCTCTCTTAACGGCACTCTGATTCCCCTCATTCACCGTATGAATGGTTTGGAAATTCTTATTATATTCTACCCTTACAACCGTCAAAAACATGGTGAAGACATGCGTTTAATCAAAGAAACAAGAAGCCTCTGTCCCGAGTGCTTAGCAGTGTTAGACGCCACGATTTTTGAGGAAAACGGCAAAGTCTACATCAAGAAAGAGTGCTCGGAACACGGCTTTTTCCAGGACGTTTACTGGTCTGACTACGAGCAGTATCTCCGTGCTGAAAAATTTAGACACGAAGGAAGCGGATTGAACAATCCGCGAACAAAAACGGTTAACAATTGTCCATACGACTGCGGAATATGCCCACAACACAAATCGCACACAGCCTTGGCAATAATCGACGTCACAAACCGCTGCAATCTTAAATGTCCGGTGTGTTTTGCGAACGCCGCAGCCACTGGATTCGTGTACGAACCTGCGAAAGAAGAGATTAGGAGCATGCTGGAAAACCTGCGCGAAAACGACCCTGTTCCAGCCACTGCTCTCCAGTTTTCTGGTGGTGAGCCAACAGTTCGCAATGACTTAATCGAACTTGTTCGAACGGCAAAGGGGCTTGGTTTCAGCCATGTTGAGGTTAATACGAACGGTCTTCGACTCGCACAGAGCACTGATTACTGCAGAAAATTGAAAGAGGCTGGGATGAGCACTGTTTACCTGCAGTTTGACGGCTTAACGTCCGAGGTTTACACGTTCATCAGAGGAATCGACCTTCTGGACTTTAAGTTGAAGGCTTTGGAAAACTGTCGCGAGGCGGGAATCGACAGTGTAGTACTGGTCGTCACACTAGTTAGGGGAGTGAACGACGGTCAACTCGGTGACATCTTGCGCTTTGCGGTTCAAAACTTCGATGTGGTGAGGTGTGTGAATGTTCAACCAGTCTCCCTATGCGGAAGAATTCCCCAAAAGGAAAGAGAGAGGATGCGCATCACAATTCCAGATTTCATGCGATTGGTTGAAGAGCAGACAGGAGGCAAGATAAAAATGTCAGACTTCTATCCTGTGCCAACCGTCGTGCCTCTTTCAAGAGCTGTCGGCGAATTGAAAAATAAGCGGTATGTGGAGTTTACGGCGCATCCGCACTGTGGCATGGCAACGTACGTCTTCGTTGAGAACAACAATATTGTTCCAATAACTCGATACGTGAATGTGGACAAATTTGTTGAAACCATGAGAAAAGTTCACGACGACGCATCAAAGGGAAGTAAGCACAAAGCCAAACTGCGTTTAGTTGGAGCCTTAAGGCACATAAGATTCAGCTTCTTGAGGAAGCATCTCTGGCGCGTCTTACGAGACGGAAGCTATGACGCGTTGGGTGACCTGCAAAGAAAGTCCATACTACTTTCGGCAATGCACTTCATGGACCCGTACAACTTTGACTTGGAGCGTGTTCAAAACTGCGTAATCCACTACGCGGTGCCTGACGGTCGCATAATTCCGTTCTGCACGATGAACTCCATCCACCGTCCAGACATCGAAAGAAAACTTGGAGTACCCATCGAAGAATGGCAGAAGAAACACAATATTGAAATAACCCAGTACGCTTAAGACGTAGAAAACCTAAAGAACAACGAAACAACCTTTCAACTGTTGGAAGATGACAACAATGGGCGGTAAGAAGAAGCTTAGCCTAAAACAGATGGATCGCGCGCAGGCGAAAAAGGACGAGGAAGAGAAGGAGAAGAAGGAAAAGAAGAAGGAGAAGACAGGCGCTCCGAGAGAGAAGAAGCCTTTAGCGATAAGCGTTCCGGATGTTAAGAATGAAAAGATTGTTGGTGAATTGAAGAAGATGCCAGTCTTGACGCCCTACGCTGTGGCTTCGCGCCTCAACATTAGGATTAGCGTGGCGAAAGATTTTCTGGAGCAGCTTGAAGAGGAAGGCGTTGTGCAGCTAGTTTCCGGAAACCACAGCATCAAGATCTACAAGCCTGTCGCCGATTAACCTTCTCTTTGATTTCTTGCGCTTCCTTTTCCACAAGATGTCGAGGGTTAGAGTTAATTTGGGTTTCCCTGAGAGAGTTTACACAAGAGACGAAGTCAAAAAAGCCAAGGAACTCGTTGACAAGGGACACAAACATCAGTTAAGAGTCAAGGGAAGCGAAGAATTCAAGCAAAAAGTGATGCACACACTCGAACTCGTTAAGACTGCTGGTTACTATGATTTTCTAAGAACATACATCAACGCCATAGTAGAGATTGATGGCTTGACCCAACTTCGCGCGTCAGAAGCCGCAATCTGGGCAAACAGATACGCTGTTGAAAACGCTGTGGACGCGGCAAGCCTCCTAATACAAAAAGCCAACCACATGAAGGAGTATCTCGAAGGCAAGCTTTACTACGGCGGCACAGCAGAAAAGCGCTCGGTAGAAAAACGCATAGAATTCCTTAAGGTACTGGAAAGGAAAAGCCGGGAAAAAGAAGTAAAAGAAGAATGCCGGAGGCTTCTGAGGCTCTGGGATGAAAGCTCCCTAGTTTACTAGAGGCTCAACCCTGATTTTTGTGCCGCTTTTCACTTGTTTGAACAGTTCTAGATTCTTGGTGATTTTGCCAAGAATATTCACGGGGCTGTATGGTTGTGACTCTCCGTAGAATACGCATATGGCGCTTCCCATAGGCCAGAACGCTATGGTTCCAAGCTCAACTGTGCCCTTAGCCTTCTCTTCTCCCATCTTGATGGGTGTTTCAAAATAGACTTCTTCTTTCCATAGGGCTGCTCTGCCTTCTATTGGGAGTTTTCTCACTATCATGTCTATGGTTCTTGGCGCTAGAAAGCGCACGAGCTCGCCTTCCGCTTCGCCTAGTCCCTCGATTATGAATTTTATTTTTACGCGCGAGATTTCTGTTTCTGCTTCTTCGCCACTCATCTCTTCCCAACTCTTTGGAGGAAGTCTGTCAATATTTGCTCGAGCGAGACTGGTCCGAGGACTTTGAGTTCGTAATTCACTCTCACTGTTGGCTTGTTGATGGTCATCACTCTTCTTAGGTCGATTGGCGTGCCGATTACGACAACATCGCAGGGTGTTTTGTCGATTGTCTCCTTGAGCTCGGCAATTTGTTTTCCGCCGTAGCCTAATGCTGGAAGGATTGCTCCTAAATGTGTGTATTTTCTGTAAGCCTCTTTTATCGAGCCCACAGCATATGGTTTCGGGTCTACGATTTCTCTTGCTCCGAGTTTTTGTGCCAATATTGCAGCGGCTCCATAAGGCATGTTACCGTGCGTTACTGTCGGTCCATCCTCGATTGCCAAGGCTCTCTTGCCTTTGATTATTTCAGGGTTATCTGCTGTTATGGGCGAGGCTGCGTCCAAGATTATGGCTTGTGGATTAACCATCTTTATGTTCTCTTTGACTTGCCTGACTTTTTCCGGGTTTGCCGTGTCCACTTTGTTCACTATGACCACGTTTGCCATTCGCAGGTTTGTTTCTCCGGGATGGTAGGCGATTTCGTGTCCGGCTCTGTGTGGGTCAGCCACAACGATGTGTAAATCTGGTTTGTAGAAGGGTAGGTCGTTGTTGCCTCCGTCCCAAACTATGACGTCTGCTTCTTTTTCTGCTTCTCTAAGGATTTTCTCATAGTCTACACCCGCGTAGACGATTATGCCGTTGTCTATGTGCGGTTCGTATTCTTCTCTCTCTTCGATTGTGCACTCGTACTTATCCAAGTCCTCGTATGAGGCGAAGCGTTCGCAGATCTGCTTTCTTAGGTCTCCGTAGGGCATTGGATGCCTGATTGCGACAACTCTTAACCCTTTATTTTTCAGAATTTTTGCGGCTTGTCGTGAGGTCTGGCTTTTTCCTGAACCGGTTCTGACTGCTCCGACAGAGACAACGGGAACCTCTGCCTTCAGCATTGTGGTCTTGGGTCCCATCAGACGAAAGTCCGCGCCGCTTGCTAGGGCTATCGAAGCTTTGTGCATGACATATTCGTAGGAAACGTCGCTGTAGGCGAAGATGACTTGGTCAACATCATATTTTTTTACCAGTTTTGGCAGGTCGTCTTCCGGATAAATGGGTATGCCGTTCGGATAGTCCGGGCCTGCAAGCTCTGTCGGGTATGTTCTGCCTTCTATGCCCGGAATCTGCGTGGCTGTGAAAGCCATAACTTCATAGGCGTTGTTGTTTCTGAAGTAGACGTTGAAGTTGTGGAAGTCTCTACCGGCCGCGCCCATTATAATAACCTTAGTTTTTTGCATGTCTCATTCCTCGCAAAACCCCTGAACGGAGGGGTTCACTACTATCTTGTCATTCCATATAAAGCTTAACGTGGCGAACCTATGCTATTAGACGTAGAACTGTTCCGGCTATGAAATCTATCTGTTCTGTCGTGACGCTTGGATGGATTGGTAACGAGAGCACTTGGCTTGCGGCTTTCTGTGTTTCTGGGAGTCTGTATTTTCCAAGCTTGCTATAGTAGGGCATGAGGTGTATCGGATTCACATAACATACTATGGTGCCTATTCCTTTTTGTATTAGTTTTTCGACGACTTCGTCTCTTTGTTCCCGTCTTGCATTCTTCATTCTTACGGTGTAGAGATACCAGCTGTGCTTGCAGTCCTCTGGCTCGCATGGCAACTGCAGTTTTTTCGATTTTTTCAGTTTTTCCGTTAAGCGTTTGGCGTTTTCTCTCCTTTTGGCCACAAACTTCGGCAGTTTTTTCAATTGTACACAGCCTATCGCAGCTTCCATCTCGGGCATGTGATAATTGTGTCCGAGCATCAGCGACTTGTACTTCTCTTTTTCTCCATGACTTCTGACAAAGCGCAGAGCTTCTGCAAAATCGTCATCATTCGTGGTCACCATTCCGCCTTCGCCTGTGGTCATGTTCTTGCTCCCGTAGAAGCTCCAGCAGGCAACGTCGGCGAAAGCTCCCGGCGGTTTTCCCTTGTAGGCTGCGCCATGCGCCTGAGCCGCGTCTTCAATGATTTTCAGTCCATGCTTTTCAGCAATCTCTCTTACTGGTTGCATGTCGGCGGGTAGACCGTAAAGGTCCACAGGCATTATGGCCTTGGTCTTTTTTGTTACGGCTTTTTCGATTTTTTTCGGAGAAATGTTGTACGTTTCTGGGTCGATGTCGACGAAGACCGGTTTGGCTCCGGCGATTACCACGGCTTCGGCGGTGGCGACGAATGTAAAGCTCGGCAGAATCACCTCATCACCGTGTTTTACTCCCGCAACTGCGAGTGAAGAGTGTAAAGCGCCAGTGCCCGTGTTCATAGCTATCGCGTGTTTCGCCTTCATGAACTTTGCGAAATCGTTCTCAAATTTCGTAACCATCGGACCGGCGCCGAGTCCGTGCGTCAGTGTTCCGCTTCTTAAGACTTTGACAACAGCCTCGATTTCTTCTTCTCCAATCCGTGGAGCGTTAATCGGAATCATGGCATCGCCTTCTAAGTATTATGGCGTCTACTCTAATAACTGCTACGTCTAATCTCGATGTTGATGAAAACGAGGAGTTTCTAAAAAGTTGGGAAATCATTGTTTAGGTTTTTGATTCTGTTCAGGAATTCAGCCATTTCTTTCTCTACTTCTTCCTTTCTTTTTGTTAGGAACTCCAGTTCTTCCGTGATTTCGTCAAGCCATTCTTTGATGGCTGATTTGCATTCTTCTTTGGTCATTCTTGCAAGATAGTCTGAGACGTCTTTGGGAGCGCCTCTCTTCAGCAGATGCAGGGGATGGTTGATTTGTTGAAATTTCGAGAAGGGGAAAAAGTGTCTCGTTGACCTTGGTTTCATTAGGTGCTCGCTGAGTCCCGCTGAGATGACTTCTTCTATTGGAATTTCCCCGTCTGAATTGCATGTGTAGCGGTGGATTCGCCTCTTTCCAACGTGTATCTTTGGGCTGTTGAGGGCGTCGACGAGTATGACAGGTATCAACCCGCAGCCGAGGCTTTTCAGTGCGAGCCATCTGTGCATTCCGTCCAAGATAACGTGTGACTTCTCATCCGCTATAATCGGGTATTTCAGTACGCCGTCTCTGAGAATCTCTTTCCTGAGAAGTTCCAAGTATATCGGTGAGCCCTTCTCGTGGGGCTTCAGCTCGTCAATGGGAAGTAAGGCTATGGTCAGGTTTGATTTCTCGGTTAGAATGATGGACGTCATTTGTTCTGCCATCCTTTCTGGGACTGGAGTTGAGGGACTTCGATTTTTTCCGGCTCATAATCCACTAGTTTACCAGCGAGGAATTGTTCATAGGCTGATAAATCGAGCAAGCCGTGTCCGCTGTAGTTCATCGCTATTATCTTCTTTTCGCCCGTCTGTTTGCACTTCAGGGCTTCGTCAACCACGTATTTCAGGCTGTGAGCCGTTTCCGGAGCGATTATTAAGCCTTCTGTTCGGGCTAGCGTGCTGGCTGCTTCGAAGATTTCGGTCTGACCGTAGGCAAACGACTGCATGTAACCCTTATGGATTAGGTACGATATCAGAGGTGCCATACCGTGATACCTTAGACCGCCAGCGTGAATAGGCGGACACGCGTATCCGTGCCCGATGGTTAGCATTTTTAGCAGCGGAGTCGTCTCTGCCGTGTCGCCAAAATCATACGTGTACGTGCCTCTGGTCGTGTGTGGAACCGCTTTCGATTCGCAAGCAACAAATTCTGCGTTTGTTCTGCCTTTCAGCTTGTCCATCATGAACGGGAAGCAGAATCCGGCGAAGTTGGAGCCTCCGCCTATGCATCCGCAGACCACATCAGGGTACGCGTCTAATAGCTCGAACTGTTTCTTTGCTTCCAACCCTATTATCGTCTGGTGCATGAGAACGTGGTTTAGCACGGAGCCCAGAGAGTAGCGTGTGTCCTCGTGGGTGACGGTGTCTTCTATGGCTTCGCTTATCGCTATGCCGAGCGTTCCAGGATGGTTCGGGTTCTCTGCCAGCAGTTTTTTGCCGAAGTTCGTTTTGTCGCTTGGCGACGGAAACATCTCAGCTCCATAAAGTTGCGCTATTATCCTTCTTCCTGGCTTTTGCTGATAACTCGCTCTGACCATGTATATTCGGCATTGAAGCTCCAGAAGAGTGCACGACATTGCCAGCGCGGTGCCCCATTGTCCTGCTCCCGTTTCCGTTACTAAGCGTTTGATTCCTTGTTTCTTGTTGTAGTACGCTTGTGCGAGGGCTGTGTTGGTTTTGTGACTGCCTGTTGGACTGAAGTTTTCGCATTTGAAGTATATCTGGGCGGGCGTCCTCAGGTATTGTTCTAACCTTTTCGCTCTGTAGAGGGGTGTTGGTCTCGGAAGCCTACGATACGCGTCGAGCACTTCTTCTGGTACTTTTACGTAGCGTTCTGTTGAGACTTCTTGCATTATGAGTTCTTTAGCGAATATTCTTTCGAGCAGTTGTGGGCTTATGGGTTCCATCGTTGAAGGGTCCAGTGGGGGCGACAATGGCTCTGGGAGGTCTGCTTGTATGTTGTACCAGGATGTTGGCATGTCTTCGGGGTTTAGTTGTGTGAAAGATTCGCTTTTGTTAGTCATTTATCTTCACCAAAGTACGTTTTTGTACTTTCAGGTACATTAGTAATCACTTAATCACGCGAACATATTTATACTTTATTCCGCAAAAATGTACATGAAGGAACCGCGAAATGTGGAACAACATCAAAAAATGCTTGGAAAATTATCCGGAGAGACTCAGAGTTGCCCGCGTCCTCGTAGAGAACGGACTGAGCGTAAAAAACGGAAAAATATACCTCAACGAAATCGAAATCCCACCAGTTCGTGTCGCACGCGTCGCAGGGGTGGATAGACGAACAGTAACAGAAACTCTGGTCGCCATTAACGCGAACCGTGAGCTTCGACAGATATTTGAGGGTTTAAGGTCCGCAGGGCACTCATTAAAAGAAATTGCCAAGCACCTGAATCTAGGCGTTGTCGAAATAACACCCGTTGACGCGAAAATTCCAGGCATATTAGCAAATTCCGCGATGATTCTCGCTAAAAGCGGCATGAGTATACGACAGGCGATTGTGGACGACCCAGAACTGTCGCCAGAGCCTAAGCTGACCTTGATTGTTGAGAGGAAGATTCCGGGAGAGTTGATTCCAGAGTTTCTGAAGGTAAATGGTGTGGCTAAAGTGTCCGTTTACTAACGTTGCATTTTTGTTTTTTATACCGCTACGGATAATAGAGGGCTGAGGGTTCGATAAAATAATCCATGAGGCGTGCAGATGCCCAAGATAGGCATTTACGTCTGCCATTGCGGCTTGAACATCGCGGGCGTTGTCGACGTAAAACGGGTTGTCGAGTACGCTAAAGGCTTGCCCGATGTCGCGGTGGCTAGAAATTACACTTACATGTGTTCTGAACCTGGACAGCGCATGATTCAGGATGATATTAAGGTGCACAACCTTGAAAGAGTTGTAATTGCCACATGCTCGCCCAGGATGCACGAGGAAACCTTTCGCAGAGCGGTGGCAGAAGCGGGCTTAAACCCTTACCTGCTTGAGATCGTTAACTTAAGAGAACATGTTTCTTGGGCTCACAGCGATGAACCAGAAAGAGCCACAGAAAAGGCTATTGACCTCGTGAGGATGGGTGTGGCGCGTGCAATGCTCTTGGAGCCGTTGGAAAAGACTAGAGTTAGTGTTGAGCGAAACGTTTTGGTTGTTGGCGGAGGAATCGCCGGTATGCAGGCATCGCTCGATTTGGCTGATGCAGGCTTGAGAGTCTATCTTGTGGAGAAGGCGCAGAGCATCGGCGGGCGCATGGCACAGCTGGACAAGACTTTTCCGACGCTTGATTGTAGCGCCTGCATTCTGACGCCTAAGATGGTTGACGTTGCCAAACATCCGAACATCACGCTGTTAACGAATTCTGAGGTCACGGCGGTTAAGGGGTTTGTTGGGAACTATGAGGTTTCAATTCTGAAGAAGCCTAGGTATGTGGACGAGAAGGCGTGTGTGGGCTGTGAACTCTGCACAAAAGTCTGCCCAGTCAAAGTTCCGGACGAGTTTAATGAGGGCTTGAGCCAGACTCGCGCTATATCCATTTATTCGCCCTACGCCGTGCCGAAAGTCGCCACAATCAGCCCAAAACACTGCCTCCGACTAAGGTTTAACAAGGATGTCTGCGGAAAATGCGTTGAGGCCTGCGAAGCCAAAGCCATAAAGTTTGATCAGCAGCCAGAAACCATCCAGATTAAGGTCGGCGGAGTAGTGTTAGCGGTCGGTTCAGAGGTTTTTGACGCTTCACGGATGGCGGAGCTTGGTTACGGACGTTATAAAAACGTCGTATCGAACATCGAGTTTGAACGTATTGTAAACGCCTCTGGACCCACTGGCGGTAAGATTCTCTGCCCAAGCAATAAGCAGGTTCCCAAAAATGTGGTGTTTGTTCAGTGTGTTGGCTCTCGGGACAAGCGTTTTCACGAGTACTGTTGCCGCGTCGGGTGCATGGCTACGCTCAAACAGGCGATACTGACTCGCGAACACTTGGGCAAGGACGTTAACGTTTACGTGTGCTTTAACGACATGCGAGCCTTCGGCAAGGGCTATGACGAGTTTTACAGGCGCGCAAGAGATTTGGACATAAACTTTGTTGCTGGGTTGCCTTCCGACATACGCTGTGACGCGAAAGGCGGGCTTCACTTTGACGTGTATGATAAGGGAACGAACAAGCTTCTGGAGCTGCGTCCAGACTTGATCGTTTTGGCTAATGGGCTTGTCCCTAACAGCGACCTCGGCAAGATAGGCGAGCTGTTCCATGTTTCGAGAAGCGCTGACGGTTTTCTGCTGGAGGCACATCCCAAGCTGCGACCTCTTGAGAGCGCTGTCGGCGGAATCTTCCTCGCGGGTGCTTGTCAGGGTCCAAAGGACATTCCGGACGCTGTGGCGCAGGCGAGCGGTGCAGCGGCGAAGGTTGTTGATCTGCTGGCTGGTGGGGAGATTGAGCTTGAGCCTTTGAAGGCGGTCGTTGACAAGGACATGTGCAGTGGGTGCCGGATTTGTGAGTCCATTTGTCCGTTTATCGCAATAGAGATGAAGACCGAGAAGGCTGATGGCGAAGAGAAGCTTAGGGCGGAGGTTGTTGAGGCCATGTGTCAGGGATGCGGCTTGTGTGTGGCTGCTTGTCCGACCAGCGCTATTAAGATGAGGCATTATACTGACGAGCAGGTTTTGGCGCAGGTTCAAGCGGCCTGTGCAGGAGGCGAGGCGAAGGGAGGAGGCTGTTGACTTGGGTTTGACTGATTTGACGTCGATGGCTAAGCCCAATCTGGAGTCGAGAGAGAAGATTCTCCGCAAGCTTGGCGGTAGGGAACTGGTTAACTGTTTTCAGTGCATCAAATGCACGAGCGGCTGCACAGCGCTGAAACTTCTGGAGTTGAAGCCGCACGAGATAATCAAGCTCGTCAATACGGGTTTTGTGGACGAGTTGGCGTCTTCGGACATTATCTGGACGTGTGTCACGTGCTTGAAGTGTCTGCAGCGGTGTCCGCAGAGGGCTTCGCCTTACCACGTGATTATGGCTCTGCGGAACTTGGCGGTTGAGCGTGAAGCCAAGGTGCCTGAGGGCTACTTGAAGGCGGTTTCGCGGATTCTTGAGATTGGGTTGGCTGAGGGTGTTCAAGACGTGGTGACGAGGAAGATGGAGATTCTCAATCGCGAAAGCCTGAAGCTGCCAAAAATAACTTATCCTAAAGAAAGTTTTCAAGCGGCGTTTATGAAAGCGATGGAGGAGCGCTAATTGAAGGTTGCCGTTTTCTGGGGTTGCCGAATACTGACGAGCCAGTACGCTTATGAGATGTCTGTTCGGGAGACGTTCCCGAGGTTTAAGGTTGAGCTTGCGGATTTGAGCGAGGCGAACTGTTGCGGAGACCCTGTTAAGAGCATGAACGACTTTGCGGCTAACTATCTGGCGGCTAGAGTTGTAGCCTTGGCAAACAATACTGGGCTGAGTGATTTGCTCGTTCCGTGCAACCGCTGCCACTTTGTGATTTCTGAGGCGAAAAGCTTCATGGCGAAGAACGAAAAGACCAGCAAGAAAATCGTTGAAATCTTGAAGGAAGAAGGCTTAGATTACAACCCGAGCATCAAGATTTGGCACACGATTGACTTTCTCCATGATTTTGTTGGGTTAAAGCATGTTAAGAAGGCGGTGCAGAAGCCTCTTAAAGGCTTGAAGTTAGCAACGCACGTTGGCTGTCAGATTGTGCGCTACAGCGAGTTGGGCAGAGTGGATGATGCGGAGAATCCTCGAAAGCTTGATGAGTTGGTGAGGGCTGTTGGTGCGGAGAGCGTGGATTACGCTGAGAAGCTGGATTGTTGCGGGGCGAACCTGATGCTTAGTCATGTTGATTCTGCGCTTTCTTTGGCTGGCACCAAGCTTAGCATTGTTCATGGCTATGGTGTTGATGGTTTGGTTGTTTCTTGTCCCGACTGCGGTTTGATGTTTGATTATAAGCAGAAGGACGCCGGGGCGACTGTGGGTGCGAAGCTTGGCTTTCCCGTGGTTTATTACACGCAGTTGCTCGGCTTAGCCTTGGGCGTTGAACAAGAGAAACTAGGGCTGCATCTTAACCAGAGCCCGGTCGACAAGCTTCTCTCGAAGGTTTCGGCTTAGCGCGCTAACAACTTTTATATTCATTGAGTTTAGAGTTTATGCTCAAACGGTGAAAGGGCATGGTTGATTTCGCGTTTACTGAGGAACAGGAGCTTTTCCGCAACGCTCTGCGGGAGTGGTGCATGAAGAATCTGCCGTTGGAGAAGGTTCGTGAGATGGACAGTGAGGGTGAGATTCCGAAGGAGGTTCTGAAGAGCATGGCTGAGATGGGCTTGCTGCTTATGACAGCTCCTCAGGAGCACGGTGGAACAGGTGCTGACTGGGTTACCGCTTGTATAGCCGCGGAGGAGCTTGGTTACGCCGACGTGAGCATTGCTTTGCCGGTGTTGTGGCTTGTCGAGTCTTCGTGGGGGTATGTTGTTGACCGCTACTGCAGCGAAGAGGTGCGCGAGGCGGTTATTCGGAAGGCGTTCAAGGGCGACGCGTTCATCGGCATTGCTTCCACCGAGAGCGGTGGAGGCTCGGATGTTGCAGCTTTCAAGTCTACCGCGAAGAGGGAAGGCAACGGCTGGGTTTTGAACGGCGAGAAGATGTACATCAGCGGGACGGAAGAAGCGAAGAGGTTGGGTGGCGGGTACTTTGTTATTGCGCGGACTTCGCCTGCGCCGCCGGACGCTATGCATCGTGGAATGACGGGTTTCTACTTGCCTATGGATGCGCCGGGTGTTGAGATTAACAAGCGGTTTGAGGACATGGGGCGGATGGCGATTTCTACGGGTGGTTTCATGATGAAGGATGTGCGGATACCGGACTCGTACCGCATCGGCGAGGTGGATAAGGGCTTCTACTTGACTATGGAGGGGTTTGACAACGCGAGGATTCTGATTGCTGCTGTTTGTGCGGGTGCGGCTCAGAGGGCGCTTGAGATTGGCATCGACTACATCAAGGAGCGGAAGGCGTTTGGCAGACCCATCGGTAAGTTTGAGGGAATACAGTTCGAGTTGGCTGACGATTGGGCGCAGCTTGAGGCTTTGAAGTCGCTTGTCTACCGCACGGCTTGGATGAACGACAAGAAGTACAAGGAGAATAAGTTTAGCCCGCTGGAGGTTAGTCGCATGATTGCCGCTTGCAAGCTTATTGCGCCGCATTTTGCGTTTGATGTGTATAAGCGTGTGATGGTTTGGCTGGGTGCTTATGGTTATACGAAGGAGTGTCCGTTGGAGATGGGGTTGCGGGGGATAATGAGCTACTGTGTGGGCGCGGAAGGTGCGAGCAACATCCAGAGGATAGTCATAGCGAGAGAGTTGTTAGGCAAAGAGTACATACCGTACAAGTAGGGTAGCTTGTTGAAGGGTCGTAGTGTGCGTGCGTGCAACGGCTTCTAGCCCCTCTATTAGGATCCAAATATGTGATTGCAGGAGTAGCGTTACGGCTCTCCCAACGCTCCATGCTATCTCACCCCATCGTCTCTGAAGGATGGGTATGACGCGTTTTCGGCAAAGTCTTTGGAGCTCTCGCCAAACTCCATCAATCCGAGCAAGGCGGTTTGCCAAGAAGCTGTCGCGAACAGGTCTATCGAGTCGAATTTTTCTTCAGAAAGTCTTCCAGCCCGATCTCCTTTTTAAGCAGAGAGACGAGAGAAAGCATGGTGCTCTTGTTTTCTTCTTCCAATTTTTTCTCTATTGTTGGAATCATCAATGAAACATCGTCTCCTATTTTGACTCCTTTCTCGAGCCTTAGGAAATCAACAAATAGCTTTGTTTCATTCAGAGCTTTTTTGGTTTCTTTGCCAAGATAACAGGCAGCAATACGAAGGAACCATGAGAAGGCTCTCTCATTAGGGGTTTTGGAGAAGTAAAAAGCCTTATCAGCTGTTGCGAGACCTTCTCTCCAGTCACCTATGATGAGAAGCGTTTCAGAGAGGTATATCAAAGCAACAGGTACCATCTCAATTTTCAAAGCTTCCTCAAAGCAGCCTTTGGCCTCGTTCATCTTGCCAAGATACGCATATGCAAGACCTTTCAGAAGCCAAGAGGGAGCGGTTGGGGTTATCTCTAGAGCCTTGTCACAATAGGGGACCACTTCTTGAAACCTTTTAACCTTAAAAAGAGCAAATGCCTTGTTGTGCCAGTAGCTTGCGTCACTTGGGTCCATCTCTATAGCTTTTTCGTAGCAAGTTATAGCCTCAGAGTATCGTCCTAAAGAGTCGAGAGCGACGCCTTTGTTGTAGTAGACATATGCACTTGATCCTAGTTCCATCGCTCTGTCATAGCTGTCTATAGCTTGTTCATATCTCTTCAATGAGTCAAGGATGGTGCCCTTGAGTGCAAAAGCAATAAAGGTTGGCTTCAGTTCTATTGCTTTGTCGAGCCAAGTTATAGCTTCATCATGTTTTCCAAGCGCCTCGAGTGCTATGCTTTTCTCAATCATGCAAGGAAGGAAGTCAGGCTTAAGAGCCAATACTCTATCAAAATGCGTCAATGCCTTCTCATAGTTCTTGTTTTTTGAAAACCATCTTCCCCTTAGAAAATCAACCTCATAATCCTCTAGTCTGCCAACAATTTCCTCCGTCGAGACCGCTTTCTTTAACAACTCCTCGGCGAAACCCTTGGCACCTTTCCCTTCGCTGAAAGCAGATGATGTCACTGGGATAGTCTTTTCTCGCAGTTTGCCGATTATAGGCGTTTCTCTAAGTATCCTTAGAGCTTGCCGAAGCAAATCTTCCTTTGTTTCAAATTCCGTCTGTTCAAAATCCTTCAGATTCAGCCTTTTTTCCCCAAGGTCCATCATAATCTGTGGCTGAAGACCTTTGTGTCTTAGGAAGACAAATTCGATATTCTTTTGCGCGCATGCATACTCAAGCTCCTTGGCTACCTCCGGTGATGTTTCAATCCCATCAGTGATTATCAACAAGAACACCTCACTCTGAGAAATGGCTTCATCTCTGATTCTCCACCACTCCGACATTCCTTTGAACTTCTTGGGAATATCTTTTATATCCAAGAATGCTGATATCCGCTCTGCCTCTAAGCCTTCTTTCAGATGCCGCGCGAAATCTTCGCCAGTTCTCCTCTTATATGAAATGAAGACTCTGTAGGTGGGTGTCCCCATGAATAGTCATTCCCAATTTGGAGGATTTAAGGATGTTGTCTCTATCTCTTAAGTCAATTCTGCATGTTGCTCTTACGAATTTCTATCAAACTCCTCAATTAGGAGAAGAAAAACCGATTTTGTATGAGGGAGTAGACTTGACTCGCACGAACAGACCAATCGTAATTGTCTGCAAAAATCTAGAGCATAGGGTTCATATTGGCTATTCTGAAGCCAAAGGCACATTGTTACTGTAACCGCTTCTTTCTCCTCAAAGATGACAATCTCTTTTTATTTCAAGTGTTAAGTCTATCGATAGTTGAAGCTATTTATAGGGGAGCTATTACTTTTTTCTTCGCATCTAACCCAACTGCTTCTTTAACGCTTCTTTCAGCGCTGGCAGTATCTCGTACAGGTTGCCAACAACCCCATAGTCCGCAACTTCGAATATCGGAGCATTCTCGTCCTTGTTAACCGCCACAATCACCTTCGCATCCCTAATCCCAGCAACATGCTGAATCACGCCCGAAAGCCCACACGCAATATACAGCTTCGGCTTAACCTTGTGCCCAGACAGCCCAACCCACTCACTAAACCACTTCCTGTCCTCAGCCAAAGGACGCGTGTTCCCAACCACTCCACCCAGAACACTCGCCAACTCATCCAATAATACCTTGTCTTCCTTCTTCTCCAAACCACGCCCGCAACTGACTATAACATCCGCGTCTTCGAGTCTAACGCTACTGATCTCAAGTGGCTTAACGTCAACAACCTCGATCTTCGGCTCCTCAACCTTAACGTCCACCTTCACAACTTGTCCATCTCGCTCTTTAGGTTCTGGCTTCTCAAACGCCCTCTGAGGAACAGTAACAACACATGGCTTAGTCCTAAAAGCAATTTTCGCAACTGCGTTTCCGCCATACGTTATTCTCTCACCGACAAGCCTACCCTGCTCATCAACACTCAACCTATTACAGTCCGGAGCAACCCCAGCACCCAAACGCGTCGCCAGCCTAGCAGCAAGCGGCTTCCCGTTCCGCGTCGAACCAACCATCACAACCTCAGGCTTGTAACTGGAAACCAACTCATGCAAAACGCTCAAGTAAGACTCGAACCTGAAACGCTCCATCGCCTGACAATCAACGACGTAAACCTTGTCCGCACCACACTTAATCAGCTCATCAGCCTTTCCATGCACGTTAAACCCGATTAAGACCGCAACCAACTCCGACTGTCGCCTGTCCGCAATCTCCCGTGCTTTCCCGAGCATCTCCAGCATCAAATCATGTTTTTCTGAGAAAACCCAAACGCCCTTAAACTCGCTCACGTCCACGTCACCTTCTCCCCACAACGCCCTCCTCAATCAACGCCTTAGCCAGCCTATCTGCAATCTCCTGCACGTTCTCACCCGTAATCCTAACCTTCTTCCGCTCAGTCTTTGGCGCCAAAACCTCAACCACATCAATCTTGGCAGCGAGCTTCTCCTTCTGCAACCCCAAATCCGCAGCCGACCACGCCACAATCTCCTTCTTAGAAGCCTTCATAATCATCATCAACGAAGGAATCCTCGGCTGATTAATCTCACGCGTAACCGAAACCAAAACAGGAACCTTTGCCCTCACCGTCTCAATCGCGTCCTCAAGCGCTCTTTCAGCCACAACAGCGTCGCCCTCGACAGACAACTTCCTAGCATAGCTTATCTGCGGCAACCCGAGCAACTCAGCCAGACGCGCACCAACTAAACCCGAAAAACTATCCAAACTAGTCTCACCACAAAGAACCAAATCAAAACCACCAATCTTCTTGATGGCTTCAGCTAAAACGTAAGCCGTGCCCAACGTGTCGATTTCCTTAAAGCCCGCGTCATTAACAACATAAGCCTTGTCCGCGCCCATCGCCAACGCTTCACGCAAAACCGCTTTAGCGTCTTCAGCTGTCACGGTTACAGTGAAGATTTCTGCACCGCCACCTAGCTTCTCTTTAACGCGTATCGCTTCTTCCAGCGCGTTCTTGTCAAAATCACTCATCTTCCTAGGCGCACCAGCAACCAACAACTGCCTAGTCGCAGGGTCAACCTTCAACTGCGAAACATCAACCGCCTGCTTCAAACAAACAACTATCCGCTTCAAACCCGCTCTACTCCTTGCTCTTAATTGGGAAAATACATGCTAAACACTATAAATATTAAAAGTTTCGCCGCACACCACAGCTTTTAAAGCTAAATACACACGCTTTCCTCAATAAAACAAGAGACTAAGCGCATGGAATTCGAAACAAGATGCTCCTCATGCAATCAACCATCCAACAACATGCTCGACTTTAAATGCACACACTGTGGTCAACCATTAGAATTTCACCTCCACACAACCAGATTTGAAGCCGAGGAAATCCAAAAAAAGCATTACAGTGTTTGGCGGTACAGCAGATTTTTCCCCTATGTAAGGAAAACAGACATCATAACTCTTGGTGAAGGATGGACGCCTTTAGTCAAGTTTTCAGACGATGTTTACTTCAAGCTTGAAAACCTGAACCCTACCGGCTCCTTCAAGGACAGAGGCTCAACAACGCTAATCTCCGCACTGCACAAACAAATAAAGAAAAGAAGCGATTACATCTCCGAAGACTCCTCAGGCAACGCAGGCGCCTCAATAGCCGCCTACGCCGCGCGCGCAGGCTTAAAAGCCAAAATCTACGTTCCCGAAAACGTTTCCGGACCCAAATTCAGCCAAATTCAGTTCTACGGTGCAGAAGTCGTCAAAGTTTCAGGCAGTCGTAGCAAGGTTGCGGAAGAAGCCCAGAGAGCCGAAAAAGAGAAGGTCTATGTGGGGCACATACTGCACCCTCTGTTTAGGGACGGAATAAGAAGCCTCGCCTACGAAATAGCCGAACAGCTTGATTGGCACGCTTCGGAACACGTTTACTTGCCGGTCTCTGCAGGAACACTTCTCTTGGGCGTCATAGATGGCTTTAAACATCTAGTGGAATCCAACATCATTGACGCAGTACCAAAAATAGCAGCATGCCAAACACAACAAGTCTCACCGCTCTATCATCGCTTCAAAAAATCACGTTACACCCCATCAGAACAGATAACTTCAATCGCCGACGCCCTAGTCAGCGTAAACCCTCCGCTGCTAGACCTTATGGTTAAAAGCTTAACAGAAGTCAATGGCGACGCCGTCATGGTCAGAGAAGACGAGATACTCAACGCTTTCACTGAGCTCGCTAAAAAAGGATTTTACGTCGAACCAAGCTCAGCGGTGGCTTACGCCGCATACAAGAAGCAATTAAAAAACAAGGAGGCATCAAAAACCGAAAAGACCGTAATAGTCCTAACTGGAATGGGCTTAAAAACCGCACTCCCACCTAACCAATAAATTTCTCAGATATCCGCGTTTCAAAATCTAAATATCCATCCATCGCTTAGAAAAACTTATATTAGAATGCCGCTTTTCTTTTGAGACGCATTAGAGGAGGTTGAATAGTTTGTCATCACCCGCTCAAGCTGGCGGTGTACCAGTTTTAGTGTTAAGAGAAGGCTCAAGCCGAAGCAGAGGAAAAGAAGCGCAGCACACGAACATAATGGCCGCAAAAATAGTGGCTGAAACCGTGAAAAGCGCGTTAGGTCCCAAAGGCATGGACAAGATGCTCGTTGACAGCTTCGGTGACGTAACGATAACAAGCGATGGACGAACAATCCTTGACGAGATGGACATTCAGCACCCAGCAGCCAAGATGATGGTTGAAGTCGCAAAAACGCAGGACAACGAAGCCGGAGACGGAACAACAACTGCCGTAATCCTCGCCGGCGAATTATTGGGCAAGGCCGAAGACCTCATCGGAAAGAACATTCACCCAACAATAATAATTGACGGATACAAGAGAGCCTCAGACAAAGCACTGGAAGTCTTAGAAAAAATAGCAATACCCACAGAATCAAACGCGCAGGAGTACATGAAGAAAGCGGCAATGACTTCCATGGCGAGCAAGCTCGTAGCCGAACACCGAGAATATCTCGCAGACCTAGCCGTCAAAGCAATACTTGCGGTCGCTGAAAAAGAAGACGGCAAATACAAGGCTGACGTGGACGATGTCAAGGTCGAAAAGAAACCGGGCGAATCATTGAGAGACACCAAGCTCATTCAAGGCATCGTTCTAGACAAAGATGTCACGCACTCAGGAATGCCCAAACGAATCGAGAAAGCAAAAATAGCCCTACTTGACGCGCCCCTTGAAATCGAGAAGACCGAGTTTGACGCAAAAATCAACATCGAAAGCCCAGAGCAGATGGAGGCTTTCCTCAAGCAGGAAGAGGGGCTCTTGCGAGACATGGTCGAAAAGGTTGCCGCAATCGGTGCAAACGTCGTCTTGTGCGAGAAAGGCATAGACGACATGGCGCAACACTTCCTAGCCAGAAAAGGAATCCTGACTGTTAGAAGAATCAAGAAGTCAGACATGGAGAAACTCGCAAAGGCTACGGGTGGAAAGGTAATAACAAACATGGATGACATGAATTCGACAGACTTAGGTTACGCAAACCTTGTCGAAGAGCGCAAAATCGGCGACGACAAAATGACTTTCGTGGAGGGCTGCAAACACCCCCGCGCAGTCACGATACTGATAAGAGGCGGAACAGAGCGCATAGTAGACGAAGCTGAACGCTCACTGCACGACGCATTGTGCGTGGTTCGCGATGTTGTTGAAGAACCAAAGATTGTGGCTGGAGGCGGAGCACCAGAACTTGAGGTTTCTCGCATGCTCAGAAAATACGCAGAAACTCTTCCGGGAAGAGAACAACTTGCGGTCAGAGGTTTTGCAGAGGCTCTCGAAGCCGTTCCGATAACGCTGACGGAAAACGCTGGACTTGATCCAATCGACATCCTATCGGAACTAAGGGCAAAACACGAAAAAGGCGAAACATGGAACGGAATCGAAGTTCACTCCGGAAAGGTCCAAGACATGTCAAAGGCAGGCGTCTTCGAACCGCTATCCGTCAAGAAGCAAATAATAAAATCAGCTACAGAAGCGGCCTCAATGATATTGAAAATCGACGACGTAATCGCGGCAGGGAAGATGAAGGCTCCTCCAACACCGCCGGGAGGCATGCCTCCGGGCGCTGGATATCCAGGTGCTGGGGAGTATTAGGATACGTCTGGAAAAGAGAAGATTTCGATAGGTCCTCCGAAGCTTACGCGTTTCGAGAAGGCACGAATAGTGGGAGCTAGAGCACTACAGATTTCTATGGGTGCGCCTATACTTGTCGAGGTGTCGGAGGGTTCTTCGAGTCCAATAAACATAGCGCTGAAGGAGCTTGAAGTAGGCATCCTGCCCATGACTATTAGACGCAAATTACCCGATGGCATGTATCAGGATATCCCGCTAAAGTGGCTTATAGAAGAAGGATAAGGCTCCGGAATATCCTAATCCCAACTATCTTTCATATTTTTCCCATGCTTTCTTTTGCGGTGTCAAGAGTTTTTCTAATTCTCGCCCAATGTGCCCCTTGCCAATAGATTTGTCCGCATTTTGGGCACTCCCAAAACTCGTCGTAGTTTGAAAACGTCTTCTTTTCAACTTTGTCCGCAATCGCTTCTTTAGGGACTGGTTTTACTCTGGTGTTGCATTTGGGGCATCGGGATGTTTTCATGTCTATTTCTAATTTTGTCTTGAACCTTCGTGCAAGGTTTGCGAGTCTTTCTGCCTCTGTTTTTCCTTCCAAGTAAAACGTGTCAAGTCCCTTTGCGGTGGCTTGCTGGTAGAGCTCCAAGTCCCGCGTGAGCAAGACTCTTTTTTCCTTTTTAGCTATCATGATAAGCTCAGCGTCATTGAGCTTGTTTGAGTATTTTACGTCGTGTCCCAACATGCGGAGCCATCGTGTGAGTTTTCCAAGCATGCCGTCCACGACAAACTTCAAAGCTTATTCTCTCCGAATCACTTCGCCACTTCCTGCCTTGGCCACTATTTCTCCGTCATCCATGATTAGCTGACCATTAACAAACGTCTTTGCGGGTTTTCCTTTCATTTTCCACTGGTCAAACGGAGAGTACTTTGCCTTTGAAAAGAATCTTGATGCGTTAATCCTATACTTCTCATTAAGGTCCACAACTGTCAGATCCGCGTCGTTCCCCTCTTCCAAGCAGCCTTTACCCTTCAGTTTGAAGATTTCTGCAGGCTTTTCAGCCATCAATCTAACAATATCCCCGATTGACAGCCTTCCTCGGTTTGCCTCTGTAAGCAAAAGTGGAAGCGTCGTTTCTAAGCCTGGCACGCCAACCTTAACATCCCAAATAGACGCTGCCTTTTTCTCTTCTAATGCATGAGGCGCGTGGTCTGAGGCTAAAATGTCGATCCAACCGTCTCTGATTCCATCCCAGAGAGCTGCGCCATGAGGTTTTTCTCGAACCGGAGGCATGGTTATTGCTAATGAACCGATTTTCTCTAGCTCGTTTATGGACAAAAACAGGTGGTGCGGTGTGGTTTCGCAGGTTACATGCATTCCAGATTTTTTCTCTTCAATAATCGTCTGTAACCCGGTTTTCGTGCTTACATGGCAAAAGTGCATCTTCGAGCCAGCTCGCTTAGTGATTTTCAGCAGACGCTTTATCGCCTTTACTTCGGCATTTTCTGAATGCACTCTCAAGAACGCAGGAATGTCGTTGCGGTTAGCTCGTTTAAGCTCATGTTCGACCTCTTTTAAACTCGACCTGTCTTCTGCATGAGCAGCCACCAAAGCCTTTAATCTGCTGACAACCTTGAATGCCTCCAACAGCGCATTGTCATCATCGATGTCCAGTCCGCCAACCTGTTCAGCCATAAAAAGCTTGAAAGCCACCGCGCCTGCTTTAGCAATCCTCTCTATTTCATCAATATCCCGTGGAAACTCCGAGTAAAGACCGACATTTACCAAAATCTTACCTTCAGCATCTCTCATTCGGTTCCTCAGAGTTTCAACACTCATCGTCACAGGGTCATTGTTGGGCATGTCCAAAACTGTCGTCATTCCGCCTACGGCAGCGGCTGCCGTTCCGCTGTAGAAGTCCTCTTTATAGGCTTTGCCTTCGTCGCGAAGATGCACATGCACATCTATTAAACCTGGCAAAACTAGAAGGTTTTTTAAATCGATTTTTGTTTCCGCCTTTGGCATGTTTGTCTCTTTGCCGATTTTGAAAATCTTGCCACCGTCTATTGCTATGCTGCAGTCCACTACGTCTTTACTTATGTAGGCCTTCGTGCTGCACAGTACTAAGTCAACCGGCAAGTTTTCCGCGCTCTCTTATCTAGTAACTTAGAAGGAGTTTGTTAAGATTTATTCTATTATCTTGAAGAAGTCTCTTTCCGTTATTATGCCCACGAGTTTTTCGTTTACAGCAACGGGCACGGCGCCTATGTCCTTGTCCCGCATTATCTTTGCTGCTTGACCTACGTCAGCGTTTGGACTGATGGTTGCAACGTCTCTTGTTGCTATTTTGAGCGCTGGAGTGTTCAGGACTTGCACTATGGTTCCCGACCGCAGATATGTGAACACTTCTCCTGAGCCGAAGAATCGTATGATGTCCATTGTTGTTATTATGCCCATCACTTTGCCGTCGGAGATTATTGGCAGTCTTCTGAAGCCTTGGATTGCCATTGTCTTTTCCGCTTCGAAGATTGTTGTCGTGAGCAGTGCAGTTACAACTTTTTCTGACATCAATTGAGAAACTGTTACGCCGCTTATCATATCGGCAAACAGGTTTGCGATGTCTCTCTCCGTGATTATCGCTCTAACGTGGCCTTCTTGGTCAACAACTGGCAAGCCGCCGAGATTTTTCTCTTTCATCAATTCTATCGCTTCGCTTACCTTCGCAGAACTCTTAACCGAAACCACTTTCCTCGTCATTATGAGTCTTACAGGCTCGTTTATGGCTTTGAAAATGTTCCCGCCATACTTTTGTTGGATTATCTCAAACTTGTTTCCGCCGCCCAAGTAATCTATTATGTCCGTGGCTGTTACAATTCCTTCCAGACTTCTTGTTCCCGGATTTGTTATCGGTATTCTGCGGAATCCTTCTTTTGCCATTATTTTGACTGCGTCATAAATTGGCGTGGTTGGAGCCATTGAAACAACCGGGCTTTTTGCAACATACACTATTTCGCCTTCGCGTTTCTTTGAAGGATGAGCTTTCAAAGAGACTGGACCTTTTCCTCTTAAAGTTCTCCTAAAACCCTCTCTACTCAATCATTTCCCTCTCATTTCACAATCAATCTTGCCACGTCTTCCCGGTCAATTATGCCAACTAGCTTACCATCTTCATCCACCACTGGGACTCTTCCAACATCCTTTGAAACCATAATTTTTGCAACTCTGATTACTTTTATTGATGGTTCTACGGCAACGACCTGTGTCTTCATTATTGAAGAGATTTTTGTAGAAGCGCGGAAGCGTCCTTTTTTGGATTCGAATGTTGGCAACAGCGCGCCACTCTCGAGAAGGTCTTTTTGTGTAACAATCCCTACTAGTTTGCCCTTTTTTACAACCGGTAATCCAGCCAAAGATTTTGTTTGCATCAGCCTCCAAATGTTGTCGACTTCGTCTTCAGGAGAGCATGTTACGACGTTTTTGGACATTATTTCTGAAACCGGGTTCGAAAGTTTTTCTGGGCTTGTCTTAACTATTGCTTCTATGAAGTCTTCTAAACCTAGAACTCCCCTGTAGGTTTTGTCTTGATTCGAGCTTATGACTGGCACGTTCCATTCATCTTGCCTAATCATTTCCTTAACAGCAACAAAGGCGTCCTCGTCCATCATCGCCGCATACTTCAGGTTTGTCATTATGCCTTTAACTCTTATCGGAGAGATAGAAGATGAAATAATCATAACGTCGCTCCGGGAAACTATCCCCAAAAGCCTCTTGTGTTCGTCTGTCACTGGAAGAACTCTTAAGGCGAAATCACGCATTAATGCGCGGGCTTTCGTGGCAAGCTCGTCTGCATAAATAGACGGATGCTTCTCGTCAGCGATTTCTTTAACACGCAAGCAACCGGCCCTCGCTATTCCTCGCTTTCTAGCTCAGCCCGGCAGTCTTCGCAGAGGTATTCTCCATCAACTTCCTGCAGATCTTCCGACCAGCCTCCGCAGCGGTCACAGTACCCGCTTAGAGGCGCGGGTTCTTCTTCTGCTTCTTCGGCTCTGTTTTCGCCTTCTATGATAGCTCTTTCTTGTATTGTCTCTAGAAGCTCGGGCATGACTGCCAAAACGTCTTTGCTCGAAACCAGCCCGATGAGTTGCCCTTTGTACACAACTCCGAGTCTTCTGATGTTCAGTCTGTTCATTCTTTTGGCTGCTTCGTTTATTGTTTCGTCTGGTTCTATTGTGATGAGTGGTGAAGTCATGACGTCTTTGGCTTTGACGGATTCTGGCTTGGCGTTCTTGGCTACTACCCTTGTGACCAAGTCTCTTTCTGTGATAATTCCAAGCGGTTTTCCTTGCTTGCTTGTCACTATGATGCAGCCTAGACCATGCTTGTCGATGAGTTCTGCAACCTTGTTTGCGGGCGCGTCTTCCTCTATGGTCACCACTGGGCTGCTCATGACGTCTTTGACTAGCATTTTTGAGGTTCTTAATCCCATGTCTGACATTGTCTCATCCACGCGGGTAACATGATGCTTTGTTGGATTTGGCTTCACTCAACTCAAAATAAAAACCCAACATTTAAAACTTGTCATGTTCCACGCATGCGCACTGGTATCAGAGTGAAGTTTTATTAGTATCCGCCTGCTAATGCACATAACTCATAAGAGGCAAATTAATGTTGAAAACAAACGTTAACAAACTGGTCAAGATGTCGGTTGTGGGCGAAGCAGTAAGCCCAGTTTTCGGAAGAAGCGTATACGACATCTCAGCAGAGGGCGTTCCCATGGTTCTGCCGGGTGTCGGCGGCATCACGTACAACGTGAGAGTCGGCGACCTAGCGTGCGGGTGGGAGGCAGACCATGTTGAGCCCGGCGTAAGCATAGAGAATAAGGAGAATGACCCACGTTATGGACAAGGCGCAAACGCGGCACTGAATGTGCTCTCGTGCGTTGGGAATGAAGCGATTGTGGTTTCAGGCGATGTGAAAGGCGCAAAGGGGGTTGTGACTGGAAAGCACGGCGGAATAGAACATGTGCTGGTCGATTTTCCTTCCAAAACTCTCGAGAAACTTATGCTCGGAGACAAGGTGCTAGTGAAAGCCTTCGGCGTTGGTTTGAAGCTTGTGGATTTTCCGAGCGTTAAAGTGATGAACATGGACCCACGGTTTCTTGAGGCTTTAAATCCTAAACCAAAGAGTGGCAAATTGGAGGTTCGGGTTTCGCATGTTGTTCCTGCCTCGACAATGGGTTCAGGGTTGGGCGCAAACCAGACGTACTCCGGTGATTACGACATTCAGCTTTTCGATGAAAATGTTAGGAAAGAATACGGGCTTGATGACTTGAGACTCGGCGACTTAGTGGCTATCCTTGATGCGGACCATTCTTTTGGGAGGATTTATCGTAAGGGTGCGGTTTCTGTTGGTATCGTTGTGCACACAAATTGTGTGACGTCTGGTCATGGGCCAGGAGTTACGACGCTCTTCACGTCTTCCACCGGCAAAATTGTCCCGAAAATTGATGCGAAGGCGAACATCGCTTTTCTCATGAAGTTGAGGACAGATATATAAAGCAGAGTTGACATCTCTCTTCCTCAGGTAAACGAAGGTGGTTGTAAGATTTGCCGTTTAAGCGAAAGAGTCGTGGAAGGTCTAAAGGCGGCAAGGGCAGTAGCGGTCTGGTTCAGTGTGCCATGTGTGGACAGCAGGTTCCTCGCGACAAGGCTAAGAAGGTTACACGTCGGGTTTCGCTCGTTGACCCTCAGCTGGCTAAGGAGCTCAGGCAGAAGGGCACGTACTTGGGTGGCTGGACGGATACGAAGTACTATTGCGTCTCGTGCGCTGTGCACCGTGGTGTTGTGAAGGTTAGGGCTGAGTCCGAGAGGCGTATGCGTCCGAGAAGAAGATTCTAGACGCAGGCTGGTTCTTTTTCTTTCAGTTTTCGGTGTGCGTATATGCTCCTTTGTATAACTGTCAGGTTTGAAAGTACTGCGAGTAAGATTATGCCCGCGTTCATTGCGGTTGTTGGTTGCCAGAAATAGGCTGTTAGGCTCACTATGGCTAATATGATTATGCGTTCTGGTCTCTCCGCTAAGCCCACTGTTTCCATTTTTGTTCCTGCCGCTTCTGCTCTTGCGCGGCTGTAGCTCACGAGCAAGGCGCCTATTAGGGCTATTAGTCCCCATATGGCATCGCATAATCCACCAATAATTATGCCCACGTAGATTGCGGCATCGGCATACCTGTCCAGTAGGGAGTCCAGGAAGCCGCCGAAGGCTGTTGTCTGTTGATATAGTCTGGCGACCGCTCCGTCAAGTGCATCGCAGAACCCCGAAAACAGTAACAAGACGGTTGCAAGCAAAAGATAGGCTTGGCTGTTCTGCCATATTGCGTACGAAGTTGCTGAGAGAAAGGCTAGGACTATGCCTATGACGCTTATAGTGTTTGGCGTCAAGCCTATCATGTGGGCTGCTTTAGCTTCAGCCGTGAGCATTTGCTGGACTTTCTCTTTCAGTCTTGTCAGCATTTGTCTTGGTTTTCTCCGGCATCGATTTTTATTTATAGTTGGTATTGTTATGTAGGGTTTAAAGGTGTTTATGCGTGATTGACGTTGCCTCAGTGAAGGTTGACAACAAAGCCTGTTTGGGCTTGCGTGTTGAGTTGCCCGATTCGCCACCACTGCTCTTAATAATTGCTGAGAAGGGCTTTGTAATGTGCGGATTTCTGAACATGGAAGCCGCTGAAAGACTCGAGGTGGCTGCTGCGATGGTTAGTGGAGTGAAAACGTTTGAAGATGTGCTGAACGCGCAGGTTAAAGCGGTAACGTCTAAGGCGAAGGGCTTGGGCGTTGAAGCGGGAATGAAGGGGTCAGAAGCCTTAAAGCACATGCTGTGAAAGCTGTCTCTCTGTGTGTCTAGCCCCCCCTTATAAATAGGTTCAATCACCGTTTGTATTGGAGTGAATGCCGCTGTGTCTAAAAGAGAACTTTTGGATGTCATCGCTGCTGAAGTCGTGATTTGCCAGAAATGCCCGCTTTGGAAAACTCGAAAGAATGCCGTTCCAGGCGAGGGTGGTCCAGAGACTCCAATCATGTTTATAGGCGAAGCGCCAGGCTATTGGGAAGACACTAAAGGAAGACCATTTGTAGGCGACGCTGGAAAATTTCTCGATTCGTTGCTATCTGGAATTGGCTTTTCAAGAGAGGACGTTTTCATCTGTAATGTTTTGAAGTGCAGGCCTCCGGGAAACCGCGCACCATTACCAGATGAGATTCAAACCTGCACGCCATACTTAGACAGGCAAATAAGGGCTATTCGACCAAGGTTCATTGTTACGCTCGGAAACTACTCAACGGCCTACATCTTTTCAAAAGCTGAACTATCATTCACAAGCATAACACAAACCCACGGAAAATTCCATGAGGCATCTCTTCTGGGCATGAAAGTAACAATCTTCGCAACGTTCCATCCAGCTGCAGCCCTATACCGCCCAAAATACAAGGAACAAATAATCAACGACTTCAAACTGCTTAGACAAAGACTGGAAAAGGAAGGCGTGATCAAGCCTCAATCTTCTTAGCAAGTCGCACTTCTCTAATAATTTCCAAGTTTCCTAGGCGCTTATTTTTGGAGGCGGGCGGACTGGTCTGCCGAGTTTTCTGCGAAGCGCAATGCGGTACAACTTCCTCAAAGACTTCACCAACTGCTCGACACTTGGCAGATTAGAATAGACTAGTGTGATGTTATCGTACTCCGCTAACTTAACCGAGTTCTCATCCGGTCGAGTGCTGTAGAAAACCACCACCCTTGGCTTCAAGTTACTCATCCTCACGATAAGCATAGGTGAAACTCCATCATCAGTATGCGTGAAAACCAACGCTCTTTCAGTTGTCACTCCAAAAAGCTGAGAAAACTCCAAGCCGGACAGCGTTTCAACCGCTCTTTTGCTGTCCACAACCGTGTAGCCTAAAACCTCTCTAACAGGCTGGCTCGAAGAGACCACAACTTCGCCGCGCACCGCTCTACACAGATACTCAACACGAACTGGTATTGGAAACTCGCGAAGGTCTATTATGGCGTTGCTGGGCGAACCAGTGAGCTTGGCAAACTCACGGATAAAACGGCTTCCACGCTCCTCGTCAATCTTTAACAGTGCCCAAACAAACCGTCGCACAAACCTCGCACCGGGACTCTTGCGCCTTTCACTCTCGTAATCACTAATCACGGACGAAGAGACAATCATTTTCTCCGAAAGGCTCAGCTGCGAAACGGCGAACAGCTCACGCCACTTCCGCATTATCGCTCCCGGCTTGTTTGACAGGATTATCTCGCCCGCGATTCTTCTCGCGAGAACTTCGCGAACGCTAGGAGACACTGACATGTAATCGCCTTTTCCAATCCGCCAAAATTCCCTTTAGAATATAGCGAAATATAAAACTGTACCGCTTCCATGAGATAGACGACTTTTAGAAAAAGGAGGAGGATGATGTTTTATAGTAGTGATTCTTTGTTCAGCGGAAACGCCGTTGTAGCCCTTATGTCGTCTGTCCCCAGCACAAACTGCGTGACTCTGTTTAAGCCTATGCCGCATCCCGAATGCAGAGTTCTGTGCTCTCTGTAGAAATCAAGGTACCATCTGAAGTCTTCTATGCTTCCTCCTTTCTCAACCAACTGCCTATACATCGAGGAATCTATGAGTCGTTGGTGAAGCTTCTCGTATCTGTTTTCTCTTTCTGCCGCGCCAACGGCTTCTCCGCTCATTGGCAGGAGCAAGTCCGCACTATTGACGATTGTCGGGTTGTCGTCGTTTTCTCGCATGTTGAAGAACTTTATGGTTTTCGGGAAATGCGTCACGAACAGTGGTTGATTACCGTTCATGTTAACAAGCGCCCTCTCGTGGTGACTTTTTAGGTCGTCGCCCCATCTTACTTCGAACTCTGCCAGTGACTCAACGGCTTTTGTGTAGGTCACTCTTCCGAAAGGTCTTTTCAGTTTTCTAAACCTCTCAGTGTCAATCTTTAGTAGTTTAAGTTCCTCGTTTCTCTCGTTTAGGACGCAGTTTACCATGGAGCATATCGTTCCTTCTATATGACCTAGCAGCTCTTCGAAATCGCCTGCGAATTCCAACTCAACTAAGGTGAATTCCGCTAAGTGGCGCTCGTCAGCGGACGGCTCCGCCCTGAAGCTTGGTCCGATGCACCAGACCTTCCCCAGAAACGGCGTCAAGACTTCCAAGTAAAGCTGTGCCGTCTGGCTTAGGTATCCCTTTTGTCCAAAGAAGTCCACATCGAACATCGTCGCAATGTTCTCGCAGGCTCCAGTAGCCTTCGTCAAGTGCGGAACAACAACCTCGGCGAAACCGTTTTCCTCGAAGTACCTTCTTGCTCCCTTCAGAAGGCCCGATTCGATCATCGCAACCGCGTGCATTTCCTTTACTGAAAACAGCTTGTATCTTTCTTTTGTGGTCTTAAGAAGACAGAGGCTAAGTTCTTTCCTGCCTTCTTGATTTTTTCTTATCTCACTTAGGTGGGTCTCCAAGACCCACACCGACAATCCTTAATCTAAACTTATAAATTTTTTGGACACACCGATGAAAACAACACGCAAACCCCAACTATTCTTTTAATGATTAATGGTGATTTTGGGCTTATTTGAACATGAAAATCAGAAAAATCCCAACGACGATGATGATTGAACCTAACGCGTTTCTGGCTGTCACTCGTTCACGCAGAAGAACCATACCTGACAGTGTTGAAAACAGCGGCGTTGTCGAAGATATTGGCACAGCCTGCGCTTGCGGTATGTTTATGAAACTGTAGGTCAAGAAGAACCATCCTAGACCCAGCGCCACCACACCTCCAGCAATCAAAGCAGTAAGCGTTCTCTTCTGCACCTTCACGAAACCGAACCTTCTATCTACTATCGGAGACAAAGCCAGCAAAAGCAGGGCGATTGTGGTCACTCTGATAGTGTTGATGGCTAACGCGTGATCCAAGGTACCTGTTTCAGGGAGAGTCACAGCCATGTCAATCATCGCTATGCTGACGGACCACACCACAGCCGTTGCCAATGCAAAAACTACACCCTTAACCAAGACTTTCTTTTCCAGTCTACCTGCGTTTGTTTTTTCCTCTAGGCTCAGAAGCCATATCCCTAGAACTATTACGATGGCTCCGAGAACCACGGACAAGGTTACTGGCTCCTTTACCAGAAAGATTGCCCATAAAAGATTGAAAAGCGGGTACGTGCATGTTATCGGCACGGCGCGCGCAACGCCGACAAGATTCAGGCTCATCAGATACAAGGTGTCGCCAACCCCTAATCCGATTATTCCACTAACACATGCGAGGACGACAGCATAGACGGGCATGCTCGTTAAGACTCCGAGCTTGCCGACAACAATCAGAGACGCAAGTAAAATAACGCTGGTGCAGGAGAGCCTAACTATGTTCGCCGAGATTGGCTTCGCCTTTAACAGTGCTTCTTTGTAGAGCACAGCGGAAACTGTCCAGCAGATTGCCGCGCCCAAAGCCGCAAGCTCACCAATCATTCTTCCACGCATCTGATTAGTTTTTAATGATGAGACTTTGCTTGAAACATTAAATATTTAGCGTCTGCAATAAAAGGCTGAACGGTGCAGAAAAGTGCAAATACCCGTCAGTTGGGACGTGGTAGTTTCGAAGAAGTTTCCAGACTTATCCATTGGCATAGGCGTAATTAACAATGTTCACGTCGAAAGAGAAAACGAAAAAATCAAAGCGCTGAAAAAAGCCGCGTACGAGGAAGTTAGAGCCAAACACGACGTTGAAACGTTAAAGGACAACAGAACAGTCCGCGCTTACAGAGACTTCTACTGGGAACTCGACATAGACCCAACCAAAACGAGACCTTCAGGTGAAGCGCTACTAAGAAGAGTTTTGCACGGTAGCGAGCTTCCAACAATATCTACCGTAGTAGATGCATACAATCTGGCTTCGATGGCAACAATAGTTCCTGTAAGCGGGTTCGACAAGGAAAAACTAAGCCCGCCCTTCCATGTGCGGTTTGCCAAAAATGAGGAAGCCTTCACCGGAATCGGTATAGGCAAACCCACAGCCCTAACGGATAATATGCTTGTTCTAGCTGACCAAAAACGGGTTTTGTGCATTTACCCACACCGAGACTCGGACTACACAAAGATTACAGAGAAGACAAAAAAAGTGCTTGTTGTCGGTTATGGTGCTTCTGGGATAAGCGAGCAACAGCTAATAGAGGCTGTGGAAACAACCCTCTCAAACATCAAAAACGTCGCAGACGGAGAAGTCGAAATCGTAAAAGTTTTTAGCTCCGCGCTATAATAGAAGACGGTGTCCAATAATGTCTTTTCGCCTCAAAATGGAGCAAACAGCCAAAAGCAAACAATCCCCCATAATTTTAGCGTTAGACTTTCCGTTTGAAAGACCAGAAAATCGCAAAACCCTCTTCTCAAGAGCCGAAAGCGTTTTGGACGCTGCGCATCCCTATCTCTGCGCTGTGAAGTTTAACCATCACCTTGTGCTTCCTCTGGGCACTTTTGACGGCGTCCAAAAGCTCGTCAAAAAAGTCCACGATTTTGGGCTCATGGCGATTATGGACTGTAAAGTGAACGACATAGGCTCAACAAACCAAGTCATCGCCGAATACTATTACGCCGCCGGATTCGATGCCTTAATCGCCAATCCCTTCATAGGATGGGAGGAAGGCTTAAAGCCGATATTCGATGTTGCCAAAAAACTGCAGCGGGGCGTAATATTGCTCGTTTATATGAGCCACAAGGGAGCAACCGAAGGCTACGGACAAACAATCATCGACGCTGAGACAGGCCAAAAAGCGCCACAATATGTTTCCTTCGCCAAGAAAGCCCTAAAACTGGAGGCGGACGGCGCGGTTGTTGGCGCAACATACCCAGAAAAGATAAAGGAAGTTTACAAAATCCTCGGCGAAAAGACTCCAATATACTCGCCTGGGATAGGCGTTCAAGGCGGAGAAATAAAATCCGCGTTAGAGGCTGGCGCTCATTACCTTATCGTGGGAAGAGTCATAGTCTCTTCGGAAAACCCCGCGGAATCTGCGAAAAAAATCAGCGAACTTGCCAGATTGTAATATAGCTTGGAAAGTGGGAGTTTATCTTTCTCTTCTTTCCCACAGTTCTTTTTTCAACAGATCCCTAACTGATGACCTAATCGCCGAGCTCCTGCTCGGGTACATGTTCGCCCTAACAAGCTCATCCAATCCTTCCAGATAAGCCTCCGGTAACAACACAGTTACGAGTTTCACATCCATTCCCCTCAAACATGTTATGCATATAACATGCTGCAAATATAAGATTTAACCAGAAAATCTGACACTAAACGCTGTTCTTTGTAGCGCATATCTCCTTCATTGCACTCTGGAATGTTTTGTGCACATCCTCGACGTACATGGTGCGGCGGCGAATTCCCTGCTGAACGGTTCCAGCCGCAACAAGAAACGCGCCCAACACGTCGCTTACCGTGGGGTCGGGAAACGCTATCAACGCCAAACCAACTTTGATAAGTACTGGGTTGTTGTTCTGTCTCCACAGCTTCTTTGCCGACTTCACTTCTCTGATTGTTCCCTTCATGCTCTGCATCAAATCTGAGCAGTTCCCGTTTAATTCGTGCACGACGTTGACAGTTTTCTTAATCTCTTCGGTCTTCACTGGGAACCACGCCTGAGCTTGTTATTTAGAATCGTCTTAGCTGAAAAACTTTAATTCACAAGATTCTTCGAGTCCAAGGCTCTTTTTTCTAAGCGGAGTTTGAGTCTTTTAAAAGATGATTTGAATTTTGCTATTGTGTCTTGAATGTTTTTATTGTCTAATGGTAATGGTGTGAATGGTGAGTTCAGGGTTTTTCATTAAAATTGTCGTCTGGCAGTCTAAATAGCCTATTAATTGTACTGTGTCTGTGGCAAATCATAAATTGTGAAACCGCAAATCAGATAGCAATTTAGGAGAGTGTTGCCCGCGTTGGAAACATTCGACCCGGAAAAGTTTGTTGAGACCGAGGTTGAGGAGACGAAGAGGAAGATAGGTAGCGAAAAGGCTTTGGTTGCTGTCTCCGGAGGTGTCGACAGCTCAACGTGCGCCGTCCTGACGCACAAGGCAATAGGCGAGAACCTCGTTTGCGTGATACTTGACGACGCTTTCATGCGGGAAGGCGAACCGGAACATGTGGCTGAGATTCTATCGAAACCGCCCTTAAACGTTCAAACAAGAATCGTCAACGTGCGCGAGCGTTTCCTGAAGGCAATGAAAGGATTAAGGGACGCCGAAGAGAAGCGCAAAATGTTTCGCGAAACCTTCTACCAAGTCCTAAGTGAGACTGCAAAAAAGGAGAAATGCAAGGTCCTCGTGCAGGGCACCATACGTGCGGATATTGTTGAAACCGTTGGCGGCGTGAAAACTCAACACAACGTTCTTGAGCAGATGGGAATAAACCCCATGGAGCGCTACGGCTTCAAGGTCGTGGAACCCTTAGTAACGTTGTACAAGGAACAGGTCAGAATGGTTGCAAGGCACCTAGGCTTACCCGCTGAGCTTTCCGAAAGGCAGCCCTTCCCAGGACCAGGCTTGTCCGTTCGCGTGGTCGGAGAGATTCTCAGCGACAAACTAGAAACCCTGAAGAAAGCCACTGCGATTGCCGAGCGAGAGCTGGTGCAGCACAAGCCAGGCCAGTATTTTACTGTGATCGTCGACAACGAAGAAGCTTTACAGCCATCCCGAACAAGCCACATTCAAGAAACTGTTGCCCGCTTTCTCAATGTTCCCTCAAGAAATGTTCATGTGAAGATCTTCAGAGACAAGGCTACCGGAGTGGAAGGCGGGAAGAGGCGTTACGGTGAAGTCGTGGGCGTGAGAGTTGAAACAATGAATGGAAAAGTTCATCAGACGACTGTTCAGCACCTTGTCTCTCTTCAAACAAAGATAATCAACGAGAACTCGTCGGTTGCAAGAGTCTTCTACGCGGTTAAGGATTTGGCGGAGAAAAAGCCTTACGTGATAGGCGTGCGGTCTGTTCAAACCAAGGATTTCTTGACGGCGCAGGTTTCGGAAATACCTTGGGAAACGCTGAATAAGATTGCTGATGAAGTTGTTAGAGAATGCTCTGACGTATCAACTGTTTATTATGATGTCACTCCAAAGCCGCCAGCAACAATCGAAATGGAATAGCCTAATGCTTACAATAAAAAAAGCCGGTTTAAAGGACTATCAAACAGTAATTGACATTATGAATGAATCTGCAACCGAGGAAGAACTAAGAGGGTTTGTTCCCCCAGAAGGAGTGTCTCCAAAGTTCCTAGAACAACTTAAGAGAGAGATTAGCCGCTTGGATAACGGCGTTGTTGTAGCAGAGAAAGAAGGTTATCCTATGGGATTTGCGTTTTACCGTCTTGTAAAAGATTCTCTGGAAATAGAGGAGATTGACGTGAGAAAAGAGTTTCAAGGTCAAGGAATTGGCAGAGCCCTCATCCGCCATGTGGAGGATGTAGCCAAGGAAAGAGGGTCAAAACGCTTGGTCACTGGCACGTCGATGAACAGAGAAGGAAAACCATGGAAAGCTTACAGTTTTTGGATTCACATTGGATTCACGGATACCAGAAAGAAAATTGATGGACCACACGGACTGAAATATACCGGACTTGTTAAGCAACTGTGATTTTTCACGATTTTTTAATCCGAAAGCGTAAATAGCAAAATGCGGTATCTCTCTTGTGAATTACCCATGTTCCGCGTGAGAGTAAACAGAATCGAATCAATCCAAGATGTGGACGGCAACCTTGGAAAACGCATAGAACTGATAGAAGAACGCCCAATTCCGAGATTTGCGATCAGACCTCAAACCGAGGAGGCAAAGGTGGTGCAAGACGTTATGCAGGCTCTGCAGCAGCAGTTGCCAATGTTTCCTGCGAGAGCGCAGGTTATGGTTCCAAAGATAATCTTGTTCTTGACTGAGCAGGAGTATGAGAGCCTCGGCATAGAGTTTGACGTGAACCAAATCTACGAAGTGACGCTTGAACATCAAACAATAAGATTCAAGAAAGCTGTATAATCTCTTGTCTGAAACGTTTTAGAGCCGAGTGTTTTGGATGGAACGATAGCACAAACATCATGTTCCTTAAAGCCTTAGAAACGTCTTGCATGCTGGATGTTTCGCCTTTGTCGCAATAAAGTGGTATCGGTTCTTCGTCGCCATTCTTGTAATAGACATAGATAGGTGTGAACTCTTCCTTAAAAGTGACGACCTCGACACTTAACTTCAACAGTTTCGCCATGTTCTCCGCCGCACCACTAACCGACTCCAATCTTTTTCCGTGAGAATCACCGTTTGGAGCGTAGACCAAAAGCTTCCCATTATTATTAGCCAACACAACTGTTCACCAAAAAAGGCTTCTCAATAAAACGTCTTTTAAAACGAGCGTCAAAGCGACACATCCAAACAGCGGAGAGAGATGAGTTAAAGTGAAAACTCATAAACCTCTGAAAACCATAAAATCTTTCAAAGCTCCAGCCTCAAACGGTGAGTCCATGAATGTTAGGGCACACGTGTTCGTAAGCGGCAGAGTTCAAGGCGTTTTCTTCAGGTCAGAGACGCAGCACGAAGCCCGAAGGCGCGGCGTCAAAGGATGGGTTCGCAACACGCCAGACGGTCGAGTTGAGGCTGTCTTCGAGGGCGAAGAAGAAAACGTGAAATCGCTCATAGAATTCTGCAGACGCGGTCCGGAAGGGGCTGTAGTCACTGGCGCGGACGTTATCTGGGAGAACTATGTGGGCGAATTTAGAGATTTTGAAATAAGGCATGGCTATCGCTTCTAGCTCTATCCTTAATAATTGGAAAGATTAATTCTGTGGAATGTGCGTAGAACTCGTTGAAAACAAAGGAAATACTAGTTGTAAATGACGACGGCGTCCACTCGCCCGGACTGCTAGTTTTGAAGAGGAAGATAGAAAAGTTGGGAAACGTTTTTGTGGTAACTCCCGAAACCGAGCGCAGTGGCACAGGCAAAGCCGTTTCCACAAGCCTGATTGAAGTTAAAAAGACATCGCTTGCGGACGGAACAAAAGCCTACGCTATAGGCGGGACTCCCGCTGACGCCTGTCTGCTTGCGATATTCAAGATTTTGCGGCATCCTCCAGACCTTGTCGTTTCCGGAATAAACCTAGGTCCAAACCTCGGCATAGACGATTTACTAACTTCCGGAACGATAGGTGCAGCGTTAGAAGCCGCAATCCACGGAGTTCCAGCCATAGCCGTCTCCTACAGCCTCAAGAGGATAAAGAGTCGCGAGGAAAAAACACAGGTGAATATAAACGTGGAAAGCCTAGAGTTCTGTGCAGAATTAGCCAAGGAGACTGCCGACTACATTTTTAGAAACGGGATGCCAAAAGACGTGGACCTAATCTCTATAAACGTTCCTGAGACAGTTGCTTCTAAGACAGTTGAGGTTACAAGCCTTTCCTACAAGGGCTACACGGACATCTTCGCCGAAAAGACTGGAGGATACCAGCTCCGCGGATGGTTTCTCGAAGACTATCCTCGAGACCTCTCGGGGACAGACATTCACGCGATTAGAGAGGATGGTCACGCTTCCATCACACCCATAAAACTAAACCTCACTCACGAAAAGAGGAACCTGAAAGGGCTGACTGAATTTTTGAACGGCAAGGGCTACGATGCGGGTCTTTAGGCTTTCTTCTTCGGCACCCTGAAGTGCGAACCTTTACCTGCGCTTACATAGTCTCCGCCTATTCCCCGCACTATTGAGGCTATTTTTGCGAAGTTCTCCGAACCCAAAAACTGACGGGGCTTTATCATCACGTAGTCTTCCTTCTCCTCAAAGTTCAGAAGGCTCTCCAAATCCTCTGGAAACATCATCTTAATGTCTTCCACGGCTTTCACCCTCTCAGGAACTCTAGGCATTACAGGTAATGGTGCTGGCGCGGGTGTAGGCTGAACGGCTATCGGCTGAGGAAGCTGAGAAACCGCTATGGATTTCAATGATATCGAAACTTGTCTCAGGTCTTCGGCGACCCTGTTTAAGACTATAAGGAGCTCGTCGATTCTTTCCACGAGCTTTTCCAGATTTTCTTTCTGCTCGCTCATGCGCCTTTCTCCTTCCAAATCCTTAATACTTAAATCATTTATTAATTGTTTTTGACACTTTCGCAAAATAGAAAGACGGGAGTCCATCGTTAGTGATTGAGATCGACGGGAGCCAGAAGAGTGGAAGTGGCACAATTCTCAGAATGTCTGTCGCGTTAGCCGCCATACTCGGGCAGCCACTGCATATTCTTAATATTAGGCAGAACAGACCGCAACCCGGCTTGAGACCTCAACATCTAGAAGCAGTCCTAACATCCGCAAGACTTTGTGGCGCTGAGTTAAAAGGGGCAGAGCTCAGTTCCCGAGAGCTTTGGTTCACGCCTAAGAAGGTGAGAGGCGGAAGGGTTGAGGCGGAGATAGGCACGGCAGGAAGCATTCCGATGCTCTTGATGACCGTGCTACCTGTCTGCGTTTTTGCAGAAAACACTGTGCAGTTGCATGTTCTAAAGGGTGGAACAGACGTTTCTAACTCGCCAACTATAAACTATGTGCGATACGTGCTTTTGCCCATGCTGAAGCGCATGGAAGTGGACGCAACCTTAACCGTTCACAAGTACGGCTATTATCCTAGGGGCATGGGCGAAGTCACGATAACCGTGGAGCCGTGTAAAACCCTGAAGCCTTTAACTTTAGAGAGTCTCGGCAAAATAAAAACGATAAAAGGAGTCTCGGTTTGCACCTTCTTGGCGGACAGAAAGGTTGCCGAACGCCAAGCGACAGCGGCAAACGACCACTTGAAAGAAAATGGATACGCGGCTGACATTCAGATAGTGAACGACGAATCTAACCCGTTGCAGAAGGGCAGTTCACTCCTCCTCTGGACTGAAACAGACACGGGCGCACTTATAGGAGCCGACGCAATAGGGGAACTTAGAAAAACCAGCGAGACTGTTGGGCGGGAGGCTGCTGAAAAGCTCTGCGCAGAGATTTCCGCTAAGCCTACGGTTGATGTGCACTTGGCTGACATGCTGGTTCCGTACGTGGCGTTGGCAGAGGGCAGGTCTGTGTACCTAACGCGAACAATCTCACAACATCTGGAAACTAACATTTGGCTCTCCGAGAAGATTCTGGGCGTTAAGTTTAATGTTGAGAGGACGAATGAGCTTTACAGGATTGAGAAAGTTGACTAGCCTAAGAAGACGATGATTACATGCCAAAAAAGTCATTGTGCATCAAAATTCCAAGGGTTCACGGTGAAAAGACTATCGTCCTTTCCAACAAACTGAAACTCGTGAACAGAGAACTGGGAATCCAGAGGGACAAAGAGTCCATTTATATTCCACTCATCCGCCAGCCATCAGAAGAAGAGTTGAAAACCCTTGGAGAAAACGTTCCAGACTCTGATATCTCGACCCACTCGTTCCCTGAAAGAAAAAAGCGAGTAGTCTCATTCGTTGATTTGCTCGAGGATTGGCTTCCTCCACATTTGTCGGCGAGCCTGCCTCACGCAATAGACTTTGTCGGCGATATTGCCATCGTTGAAATTCCACCCGAACTTGACGCCCATAAAACCATAATTGGTGAAGCCGTCTTAAAGGCGCAAAAAAACGTGCGAACCGTGCTCGCAAAGGCTGGTGCGGTCGGCGGAACCTATCGCACAAGAGAGTTCGAGGTCATAGCTGGCGAACCCAAGACGGACACGGTTCATAAGGAGTACGGTTGCCTCTATTACGTTGACGTCGCCAAGGCTTACTTTTCCCCGCGGCTCTCCTACGAGCATAAACGGATTGCGTCTCTCGTTGAAGAAGGCGAAACGGTTGTCGACATGTTCGCGGGAGTGGGACCTTTCACGATACTCATTGCGAGAAATCATGCGAATGTTAAGGTTTACGCTGTGGATGTGAACCCGCACGCTGTTGATTTTCTAAAAAAGAACATTAGGTGTAACCGTGTGGAAGGCAAAGTCCATCCGATTTTAGGAGACGCCAGACGAGTTGTAGATGAGAAACTTTGTGGAGTTGCGGATCGTGTCATCATGAATTTGCCCGAAAAAGCCATGGAGTTCGTGGATACAGCGTGTAGGACGCTAAAACTATCGGGTGGTGTGGCACATTTCTACTGCTTCGTCAGCGTTGCCGATTCATTAGAAGACATGAAACTTCGTTTTGGAGAGGCTGTCGAGAAATGCGGTAGGAAAGTAGAAAAAATTCTGTTTTCTAGACCTGTTCGAGAGACAGCCCCGTACAGATGGCAAGCCGTAATAGACGCAATAATCCATTAGACCATTACAGTTAGTGTGATTGTCACTTTTTGTTTTGGGTTTTTCAGTCTTTCAACAAGTTCTCTTGATAGGTCGCATGCCGCTTTATCTGCTTGAATCGCTAACGTTCGGCTGCAGACGTAGTTGCTTTTTCTTACGACAATGTCCGTCGGATGTGTCAAAATCAGTTTTGCGCTTCCAGAGGCATTTATTGCTTCAGTTGCTTCTCCAGCTTCAATCAGAATCGTTATCTTAGCATTATCCTTTCGCAGATTATCCTTAAAATCAGGGCTTAACTCTACCATGGCTTTGTCCGCTGAAACCGCTATGATGCAGTCGCCTCTCCTCGATAACTCATGCTCTTTTGTGATTTCTAGAGTTGTCGCATGTGTAGCTTGGATGTTTTCGTGTCCGCGTGCAAAAATTGTCTGGGTAAATTTCATGCTTGTAGCCTTTATTGCAGTTCCTTGGCTAGGTAGATGGCTGTCTTCCCGTTTGAGTAGCTTTTGTCGTTGTACCCGCATACTCTGAAGCCGTCTTTGAAAAACAATTGTAAGGCTGCTGCATTGTCGTGTGCCACGTCAAACATTAGGACTCTGGCTTTGCGTTCTCTGGCAGCTTTCTTCATGGTCTTCAGTAAGCGTGTTCCAATGCCTTTGCGTCTATGTTCGGCGTCCACAAGAACTGTAATTATGTAGGCGCTGTTGTTCCACTTGTAAAAGTGCACGCGCGAATAACCAACAACTTTTCCTTCATCCTCCGCAACGAAGAACACGCACTTCTCGTTCGGATTATCCAGTCTAAACAGTGTACGAAAATCCTCTCTGTTGGGTCGGCCGTTCCTTTTCTCCAGTTCTAAAATCTGAGGCAAATCCTCTGAGTTAGCCACGCGAGTTGTTAACAAATCTCAACATCACCCATAAAAAGGCTATTCGAGAACCTCCACTGAATCGACTTTCCCATCGCCATCCAAGTCGAATCCCTGTATGACCGTTGCAAAGCTGTCCTCGCCGTGATAGTTTTTCAGCGTCTTCTTCCAAAAGTTAGTCAAAGCCAGCACGCACGCTTTGGTGCCCACCGCCTTGTTTCCAGCCAAGACTATGACTCGTTTGGTGTTATCCCACGGGTTCACGATTTTCGCTATCAGCCCCACAGTGTCCGCAGTATAAACGTTAGAAGTTTTCTTCGACACCAAGCCGCCGAACAAGAAACCCTGCGCAGAAGGCTGCATGTTAAACCTTATCGGCAGATGACCATTCAGCTCCTGCGTCAGAAGGTTTGTTCCGGGTCCGCCGACGAGAACGAGGTTGTTTTTCTCGTCCTTCTCAGCCTTGACATCAACATCCAGTTTTATCGCAAACTCTTCTGGCAGCTTGGCGAATTGTCCCAGAAAGAAGGTCAAGTGTGAAGCGTAGTGTCCGTCTCTCGCGCTTGTTTTGAAGGGTCCGTGAGGCGTCGGGCTTCCCACGACTATTTTTCCTTCAAACGTGTCGTCTTCTCTTATGAATTCTTTGAAGAATTTTTGGAGTGGGGCATCCATGCTGGGGAGTGAAAGCCTTTTTACTGGTTTATATGGTTGTGGAAGCTCTATGCCGAACGCTGGCGAGACGGGTCTGTAGTATTTTGCCATCGCGCCTTTCTTCTCCTCTTCTCGTGCAACGGTTATGGCTCCTGCCTTGACCAGTTTTCTTATGTGGTAGTAGACTTTCTGTTCGTGTATGCCCAGTTTTTTGGCTATTTCAAGCGGGTACATCTCATTTTCTGAGAGCATGACCAAAATCTTCCAGCTGAGCCGATTCAGCATCATTTTGAGCTTCTGCGGGTCTTCGACTATCGCGATTTCCTTGACCTTCTGCGTCTTGTCTTCTTCGTGGAGAAGCAGTTTTCTGTTCATGGCCTTTCATTAGCATAAAGCTTAATCTGTTATTAAAATTTTTATTATGGTAACCGAATAGTCTGTTAACGCTCAGATCGCTTAAGCCCTAAAAGAGTAGGTTCCAAATGATCGGCTCCTACGTTACGGGAATACTTCCACGTCCACAAGAGCTAGTGGAACTTACGAGAGCCTATGAAAGAGAAAAAGTCACCGAAAAGAAGGTGGAAATAGCATTTGAAGATGCTACAGCGAAGGCAATCAAAGTCCAAGAATCTGCGAGGCTCACTTACGTAACCGACGGAATGCTCAGGTGGCAAGACCTGCTCCGACCATTTACAGAAAATCTGGAAGGGGTGAAAGCAGGAAGTCTCGCAAGATGGTTCAACAACAACACGTTTTACAGAAAACCAGTAATAGTGGACGACATAGAACTAAAGAGAAGCATAACAGGAGACATAGCACGCACTAAGTTTCTACCCAAAAATCTCCCCTGGAAAGTGGTTCTACCAGCGCCGTACACGTTTGTCAGACTCTCCGAAAACCACTTCTACAAAAACGGGACAGAATTCATGTTTAAGTACGCAGAAGTGTTGAATGAAGAAATCAAGAGCTTAGAAAAACTGGGCTTTAAGTACGTTCAGCTGAGCGACCCAGCCTTGGTGTACAGGCCGTTTGGTGAGTCGATTTCAGAACAAGAACTGAAAGTCGTAAGCGAAGCGTTAAAAGTCGCTGTTGAAGGAGTCAGCGTAAAAACGTGTCTCCAGACTTTTTTCGGAGATTTTTCGCAAGCCCTGCCGGAAGCCTTGGAGTTTCCAGTTGACCATTTGGGAATAGACTTGTACGAAACAAATGTTGAAAAGCTGAAAGAGTACAGTCTCGATAAGGGTGTTGCTTTAGGGTTAGTAGACGCGCGAAGTTCTCTGGTTGAAAACACGGACGATTTGGTGAAATTCGTCGGTGAAACAATCGAGTCCATACACAGCTCAGAAAAGGCGGACTTTTTTGTCTGTCCAAACTGTGACTTGGAGTTTTTACCGTGGGAGAGAGCACTGGAGAAAATGAGGGTCGTTGGCGACGTGGCTGAACGCCTCGGAGAGGAGGCTCATGGATAAGCTGTTTCCTACACAGGAGATAGGAAGCCTCGCAAAGCCAGTGTGGAGAGTCAAAGGCTACAGAGGATTTACACTGTCAAAAGAGGAGATAGCCGAGGCTGCGGGTTGGGGAAGAAGACTGAAAATTGACGGTGTGGACGCGTTCATTAAATTGCTAAATGAGAAAGATTCTCCCAATAGACGAAAACTCATACTTGAATGGTCAGCAAAATACGCCATCAGATTCTTCGAAACCGCGGGCTTAGACATCTTCTATGACGGCGAACAATGGCGCTCAGAAATGTATGAGCACATAATAAGGAATGCGGCGGGCTTCGAGTTTCTAGGGCACGTAAAATCTTTTGATTATCGCTACTTCAACAAAGCGGCGTGCGTGAACAAGCCTAAATATGTAAAACCTTTCTATGTGGATGAATTCCTTTTCACCAAGCAGAACACTAAACGGAGGATAAAAGTTCCCTTCACTGGACCTTACACGCTTGTTGATTGGACTTTTAACGAGTATTATGAAAAGAAGCTCACCGGAAAATTTAAGGACCTTAAGCGACGAAAATTCGAGGCTAAGAGAGAATTTCTGTTTGACCTTATAGACGAGGTTGTGAGACCCGAAATCAGAAATCTGATAGACTCTGGCGCGCAATGGGTTCAAATCGACGAGCCTGCAGCCACAACAAACCCCTCAGACGAGGAAATGAAGCTGTTCGTGGAATCCTTTAACGCGACTGTTAAGGGCTTTGACTGCGCATTCAGCCTGCACAACTGCTACAGCAACTACGAGGTTCTCGCAAGGCATGCTTGCGACCTGCAAGATTGTAGTCAGCTGGCTCTTGAGTTCGCAAACAGAGACGGTAAGCAAACAGGAGTAGAAAATGCAAGAATGGGTTATAAAGACTTAAAACTGTTCGAAGAGCATGGGTTTCGCGGAAACTATGGCCTAGGCATTGTGGATGTGCACACCGATTACGTCGAGCCGCCTGAGCTTGTTAGAGACAGAATCTTGTATGCTGTTAAAACTGTTGACAATCCGAGCCGAATATTCGCAAGCACGGATTGCGGCCTAAGGACGAGAACGTGGGACGTGGGGTTTCAGAAGTTAAGGAACATGGTTTTAGGCGCTGAAATGGCACGAAAAGCTTTAGAGTGAAAGTGCCACTATAAAAATTCTGTTGGTAGTGCTATTAAAATAAGGCAAAACTCAAGTCATTCCATGGAAAATGTTCTTAAAAAGTTTTTAGAACTGGAATTTTTCTCTTAAAAAACCTTATTACCGCAAAGAAGCCTTGAATAGAGCTTGCAAAAGTCAGAAACTGAACAGTGAGGCTCAAAAATGTGCGGAATCTTCGGGTGTATTCTGAAAAACGGGAACGCTGCGCCGGTGATACACGAATCACTGAAGAGACTGGAATACCGCGGCTACGACTCAGTAGGAGAAGCAACTCTCTATAACGGCAAGCTCTACATAAAAAAGGATAGGGGAAAAATTGACGAAGTTCACACGAGGCTAAACCTAGATGACTTGCTGGGAAGCATAGGCGTTGGGCACACGAGGTGGGCGACGCACGGCGCGCCTTTGGAGGTTAACGCGCATCCACATCTGGACTGTAGCGGGCAGATCGCTGTGGTTCACAACGGTATTATTGAGAATTTCGCCGAACTGAAGCTGGAACTGGAAGGACTTGGACATGTTTTCAAATCGAGGACCGACACGGAAGTAATCGTCCATCTTATCGAGCAGGCTCTGAAAAATAATCCTTCTCTGAGCCTTGCTGACGCTGTTCTTGAGGCTGCTAAGAGGCTTGACGGTTCATACGCAATCGCCGTGGTCTCGCTAAGAGAGCCTGACAAGATAGTGTGCGCAAGACACGAAAGCCCGCTAGTGGTTGGCGTCAACGAAAACGCGATTTACTGCGCCTCTGACATACCGGCGTTCCTCCCCCTAACCAACAAAGTAGTCATAATCAACGATGGAGAGCTCGTAACGCTTTCGCTGGAAGGCTACGAGATAAGGAAAATCGCCGACGCGAGCCTTGTTCTACGGGAGCCAAAACTCATCGACTGGACGCCTGAAATGGCCGTTAAGCAAGGCTATCCGCACTTCATGCTGAAGGAGATTCACGAGCAACCCGAAACTCTGCGGAACACGCTTAGACTGCAGGAGCATTACCTTGACCTGATGGCGACGTTTCTCGACCGTGCTCGCGAGGTTTTTCTCGTTGCCTGCGGGACATCCTACCACGCGTGCTTGGCCGCGTCCTACATGTTCTCCAAGCTTGCCTTTCTGCCGACGTACCCTGTGATTGCCTCAGAGTTTGTCGAACAGCATGGAAAATCAGTCAACATCGACAGCACACTCTTGGCGGTGAGCCAATCCGGCGAAACCGCGGACACGTTAGCCGCCGTTAACACCGCTCGCCAAAGAGCAGCCACTATTCTCGGCTTAACTAACGCCATTGGTTCAACATTAACGCGCGTGTCGCGTGTCTACATTGGACAGCAGTCTGGTCCGGAGATAGGCGTAGCGGCAACGAAAACCTTCACGTCCCAACTCTCTGTACTAGCCCAGCTAGCCCTAAGACTCGCCAAGAAGAGAGGCAAGGTCTCGCAGGACGAGATGGATTTTCTTGCCGAAAAATTGGAAAAACTGCCGGAAACCGTTGAGACGATAATTCAGACGCAGGAGGAAAAAGTCAAACAGATCGCTAAAAAATACAAGGACGCCAAGGCATTCTTCTTCTTGGGCCGTGGAATAAGCACAGCCACATCCTACGAGGGCAGACTAAAACTCATGGAAATAGCCTACGTGCCGGCCATCGCCTTTCCTGCGGGCGAGAGCAAACACGGACCCATAAGCCTCGTGGAACAGGGCTTCCCGGTGGTTTTCATATGCCAGAAGGATGAGACACACAAGACGCTGATCGGCAACATAATGGAGATGAAAGCCAGAGGAGCCTCGATAATTGCCATCATAGAAGAAGGCGACGAAGAGATCAAGACGCTCGCGGACGATTACATAGAAGTGCCTAAAGGCATTCCCGAAGTGCTCTCGCCCATACCTTTCGTCGCTCCACTACAGCTTCTGGCATATTACATGGCTGTTGAGAGAGAATACAACCCGGACATGCCAAGAAACCTCGCCAAGTCTGTCACAGTAAAATAACCCTCCCTTCTCTCCTTTTTTTTAAAAAAAAATGCGTACACGTTAAAAGGCACTCTGTGATTATTCTTTGTTGGTGCCAACGTTTGGAGAAAGAGAACTGGGAGAGACTGATTGACAGCCTGACAAGAGAGGGGATTCTCCGCACACCAGCGGTAGTCAAGGCACTGCGCTCCGTGCCTCGGGGCAAATTCCTTCCGGAAGACATGCAGCCTCACAGTGCTGTGGATACTCCTCTTCCGATTGGTTTTGGGCAAACTGTCTCGGCGCCTCACATGGTTTCAATAATGAATAAAGCCCTACG
>Ga0315268_10000031_pt1 | contig 145740 bp, 139 predicted proteins | sample C1_top_MG_FD_204535 | JGI IMG/M metagenome (GOLD analysis project Ga0315268, IMG submission 204535) | Sediment microbial communities from Yellowstone Lake, YNP, Wyoming, USA - C1_top | ecosystem: Environmental > Aquatic > Freshwater > Lake > Sediment | place: USA: Wyoming | collected 2017-08-01
GGGAGCTTCTTTCACGCTTTCAAGGCTTTCATGGCTTCTATGAAATCTTCAAAGCTTGAGCTCTTTATACCGCCTTCAGGCTCAACTGTCAGCGGTCCAGAGTATTTCCACTCGTTTCTGATTTTGTTTAATGCCGCGTAGAAACTGAACTTTGCTTTTTCTAAGACCCATTTTGGTCCTTCTAGCTTGCCACGCAAATGAACGTTCGCAATCCTGTCTGCTAACGGTTCGAAAGCGTCCAGCTCATCGTAAAGCGCAGCCCACCTCAGGTCCAGGGTCACCCAGTCAAATGACTTGACTAAGGTGAAGGGGGTACACCCGTTTAGGTGTGTTGGTATGTTCTCTACTGAGGCTTTTACTTTTGGAAATTGGTTTGAAACGTCAAGGAAAACACTTTTTAAGCTGGCAGTGTCGAACCTTTCTTTCCAGGTGTCCCAGAGATGAAAAACGCAGATTTTGACACCCAGACTTTCGGTAAAGGATAGCGAATCATTGAGCAGTTTTCTTCCCTTTTCTTGGTCTTTTTGTCGGTTGGAGCATAGGTAATTTCCGATGTCTCTGCTCGCGTGCACGGATAGAATTTGCAGTCTTTCACGTCTAAGCATTGCCTGAATTTCTTCGAGTGTGTATTTTGGAGTTTTTGTCCAGTCGGCAAGCTCTGCATCCGTCAGCGGCGGTTTTTCGCTGTCCCATTCTGGCTCCAGCTGGAATTCAAATCCATCCACCGCTGATCTTTGCTGGATTCTCTTCAGAACTTCTAGTGTGCCGATGAGGTCGTAGTACTCTTTGTCGCCGAGCCTCGCGATTGGTGCGCTGGAAACCGAAATCAGGTTTGGCATATGCCTCACTGTTAATGGGCTTATGGCTTCTTTCCTTATCGTGTGATGCTCTCTCGCCTTGGATGGATCGTTAATTGCACTCGGGTTCAGATGGCGAAGACACTGCTGTCCGATTATCTCCCGCAAATCCCCTCTTTTTTCTCCTGTTGATCTCTGGGGATAGAGTTTTTCCCTTCTTCTCAGTTCGGGCGCTAAGGCAACTTTCTGATACTTGCTAGCTCATCAGCAATGTCCTTTAGTCCCAACTCCTCAAGTTTAGCTCTTGTTGGCCAACCAGTGTTTACATCCCAGCCACGCAAGTCATAGTACTTGTCCTTAAGCGCTTCAAATTCCGCCCTGTTTATCGGCCCGCTTGCGAGGCCTGTTGCAGTACCTGCAAGGCATGTGATGGCTTTCTTGAAATATGGCTCATTTAAGGTGTCATTCTCTCTTGTGCGATTTTCCCTTTTCACCATTATTGCCCTGCGTAGGTTCCATATTCTTTCGCCTGCCTGCGCTAACTTATCTGCATCAATATCAAGCCCAATAACGGCTGAGAGCAGACTGCTTTCGAAGATTCTGAGGTCCATCTTGGGAGGGTTGTAGAAGCTTGGTATCGCGCTCCAGAATTCACATACAGGTAATGAATTTTTTAAACATTGATTATCCTCGACCCATGCGGCGACCCGTTCTGCTCCTTGATAGACGGTTTTGCTTAAGTTAACAATCTGATAGTTATCGTAAGGCGGGAGTCCAAAGTGTTCATTTGCCTCTGGATTGGATGGATTTTTATAATCGTGGCATGAATCAATAGGGTCCCTGGTGTCAGTAGCCCAATGCAGTGCACTTCCTAAATTGTCCACATGATGAAAAGCATAACCACGAGCAGTATACAGCTCTTTATACAGATCCATCAGCTTTTCGCCCGATGCTAATTTCTTCCTAAAGTATTCGGTGAACCTTGCCACACCTTCAGAGTGGGGGCTGTTTCCATCAGCGATTTTATGGAGTAGCGCTGTCAAGAATTCGTGATTTGTGGCCGTGCCCCCTAACCATTTGGGAGTAGGTAAACCAATGTCTTTCTCAATTTCCTTCCTTGTTAGAATACCAGCTTCAAAAGAAAGTGCCAGAAGGAACGGTAGTCCAATGATTCCTTCGAAGGTGTTTATGCCAAGCCTCTGGGTAAGCACGTTTGCTTCCCAGACCTCTTTAGGATCAATACTAAATTTTGGAGCCCATAACCAATTTCCGCATGATACACCACTTAGTCCTATGCCAGGAATGTAGTGGATGCTATGACATTGTAGCGGGCATCCATAGCACCCATAATGCTTCTTAAAATATTTTCGAGCGAACAGATCTTTTGTTTCTTGCGGAGCCGTATAAGGGGTTCGAAACATCAATCTTAGCCAATTCATTTTCTTATTTTCTTCTATTATCGGCTTCGTCAGCTCCATGACTTTATCAGGTTTCGCGACTGCTACAACACCTGATCCTCTGACGGCAATCGCCTTCAGATTCTTTGAGCCCATGACACCTCCAAAACCGCCTTGACCAACAGCGAACTTGGTCTCGTTCAGAATTACTGCTATTCGACTAAGGTTCTCTCCTGCAGGTCCTATGACTAGTATTGATGCCTCCGGTTCACCATTCGCCAACACTTTCTGGGCTTCAAATGTGTCTACGCCCCATAAGTCGGTAGCATCCTTAATCTCTACATTTTCGTCATGGATCGATAAATAAACGGCTTTCTCAGCCTTACCCAAAATGACAATGCTATCGTAGCCTGCGTATTTCATCTCTGCTGGAAACATACCTCCGAACCCAGAATACGTGAATAATTCATCTGGATAGCATTGAGGTGATATACTGCAAACTTCTCCTTTGCCAAACGGACCATATATGCCTGTTAGTGGTCCCACTGAAATGATTAGCGGATTACCAGGATCGAAAGCGCCTGCTTTTGGGCATCCCAACTCCCAGAAAATTTTTGCGTTAAGCCCCATTCCTCCGACGAACTCTTCTGGCTTATAATGTCCAGTTGGCACTTTCTTTATTGTCTCATTTGTTAGATCGACTTGCAGTACTTTTCCAGCCCAACCATACGATTTCACCATATCCATTACCTTTTATCTTTTGATACAATCTTTAACGCTTGAAATGGACAGTACTTGACACATATTGATCCACCCTCTCTTCCCTTACATAGATCGCATTTGAAAGCGACATTCTTCTGTACGTTGATCTTTATTCTAGGCGGATCGAACGGACAAGCGCCAACGCACATTCCACAACCAGTGCATTCATCCTCATCAACATATGCAGTACTATTCTTTTGGTCGATACAAATAGCCTTGTCCTTCAACGGACAAGCAAAGTAACAACTTGGAGAGGAACACTGCTGGCACGTTTCATGGATGTGCTCAGCTGTAAATGGGTGCCGAACTATTCGCGATCTAGCCAATGCTGGTCCTATCACACCTTCGTGATATAGCGAGCAAATCACTTCACATACCCCGCATCCAGCGCACGTTTTTGAGTCGTGAACAAGGAATTCAGATTTCGGAGCTTCTCGCATACTTCTTTCTCCTCCACTAATCGCTTCTCTGTATTATGTTCTTCATAAGCATATTAGGCTAATTAATACGCGCTGCTGCAGGAAAGGAGAATGAACTTCCCTCGAAAATTCCCATAGTGGTGCGGGGGATGGGGTTTGAACCCATGCAGCCCTACGGCAACAGGTCCTAAGCCTGTCTCCTTTGACCAGACTCGGACACCCCCGCGTAGGCAGTCTAAAGGTGACGCTTGTGCCTTTTATATTTGCTTAACCGTCAAAGCCGGATGGTCATAGACATCTGCTTTTCAGAAACATAGACAGAGTCTAGTATTCTTTATTAAGAGGGGTTAGGACTAAAAATTGTTCTTAATAGAATGTCGTATGGAAGAGAGGAATTGAACCGTGAAAGAAACCGAGTTGAAACTGCTTTCTGAACTTATGAAAAACTCTAACAGAAGCGACAGAGAATTAGCAAAAGCGACTGGACTCTCACAACCTACGGTGAGCAGGACGAGAGCAAAACTCGAAAGAGAAAGATACATAAGCGAATACACCATAATACCCGACTTTGAAAAGCTTGGTTACGAGATAGCCGCATTAACTTTTGTTAAGCTCAAGAAAACTGTCGCTTCTGCAGAACAGATAGAAGAGGCTAGACGAGACGCAAAAGAGAAACTTAGGAAAAGCCCTTTTGCCATAATAATGCTCGAGAGAGGTTTAGGAATGAAGTATGACGCTGTCTTGATCACGCTGTACGAAAACTACACGGCGTACGTCGAGCACATGAAAGAGCTGAGTGGGTGCGAATTTCTTGAGGCATCCGACATCGATAGCTTTATCATAAATCTGAAAGACCCGGTACACTATCGCCCGTTGACTTTCAAAAAACTGGCAGAGCACATGCTCAAGATTAAAAAGACCGGTAAGTGAAACAAACGCAATCGTCACCTGCTGTGCGTTGGCCAGTCAATCGAAAGCCCTAAATTCCGTCTTGAACGTTGTTTTCTCAGAGTTACGCCATGCCTCGGTAGCCTAGCCCGGTGGGGCATCGCCTTGGTAAGGCGGTGGTCGCGGGTTCAAATCCCGCCCGAGGCTCTCTCTCCTTCAGAATCGAGTGCTAGAATATTCTCTTTAAACTGAATATTTATCTTTTGAAAATATCTTCTATAATCAAACAACAATGTTTCATATGAAACAAGAGAACATGACAAGTGAATAGTAATAGAAGACAATACCGTAAATTATAAATAAGCAATCACCAATCCAAGAACTTAGGAGAAGGGAGATAGAACGAAAACAAGAATTGGAAAAAGCACTAGTCACAATGCTCTGTCTTGTGATGACTGCACTTATTGCATTGGTAGGAAACGTTAGCGCGAGTGGTACGCTCGTCAACGTGGCGTTAAATGCCCAGGTCACATTGCACGGACAATTTTTCACGTTCTCTAACCAGGATGGATGGGATAATGGATATATAGTTAACGAAAGCACTATTGTTGATGGTGCGTTTCTCCCAAGGTCTACTCAATGGCATCATGGTGCAGTGTGGTGGGACTGTCACGACTACGTCGACCGTAATATAACAATCGATCTTGGTGATGTTTACAGCATTGAAAGTTTTGTAGTGCAAGCAGACGACAATGACGCTTACTTATTGTATTTCTGGAACATCACGGCCATGACATGGGAACTTGCTTGGCATGTGCCAAATTACGATCTCTACAAAGGGGTGGATGTAACTGGCATGCAGACGCGCCCAAATCCTGAAAATGATACAGAGAGATATGTTCTTCCTCAGAAAATCGTTACAAACGCCTTAATGTTTAAGGTGATACGGGCAGTACGGATCGTTGGTTTTCCGTATCCGAGATCCAAGCGTACGCGTATCTGACATTTGGACCTAACGCTGTGTTCACAGAATCGACCGAAACGCCAAGCGTGGATGAACAGGTCAGATTTGACGCTACAAACTCCCAGCCAGGATGGAACCTAACAGAAATACCGATTACTGAATACAGATGGGATTTCGGAGATGGCAGCCAAGTTACCACAACCACACCAATTATATATCATACCTACAAACAGGCAGGAACATACTACGTAACGCTAACCGTCTATGCACCTGGAACGACTCCTGAAACCGACACATCATACCCACCACAAAGAAAAGTTGTATATGCTGTACCCGTTGGAGGCTACAGCCTTCCCATTGAAAAATACACAGGAACCATGCCGCTCATACCCTATTTCACCTTGGTGGCAATGCTGATAGTGGTCTCTAATGTGCTAAGAAGAAGACCCAGAAGAAAACAAGGTACAGGCTGAACAGAGAGAGCTCTTGCTTCATACCCATTTGCTCATCGCTCGCGCTAAGTGCCTTCATGACAAACTACTTTAATCCTACATGGCTTGGCGATTTGAAACAGAGAACATTCAAAGCGGTAAGAGGATATTGAAGAGAATCCAATAACTCATCATAATCCACGCGGGGTTGAAGTAGTTGCGCATGAAAACCGTCGCGGACATTCGCCCTTGCAAGAAATCTATTTCGGGCTGTCTCAAATGCGTAACCGAACGGCTTGCATAGAATTCTCTCACGTCGGCAAACCGCAACTTCATTCGCAGACGCTGAAGCCTTTTAACGATGATGTCGCGCGAAACGAGTGAGCCGTTTGAACCAATCCTCTCAATCAGCTCTCTCGCAACAAAGCTCAAATCCCACACGGGGTTCTCATAAAGACAGTAAGTTCAGGAACAGGATTAACATGGCTGCCAGTTTCGAAGAATACGCGAAATCTCTGCGGATTGAACAGTTCTTCAAGAGACTAGGCGCTACCAACCCGACAGTTCTTGCCCAAGAGGTAGAGCACTTCACAACGAAAGAAGCGGAAAAAAGAGACAAAATCGTCCTCAACTATTTTGGAGAAGACGGCATAAACCGCATAGCCAACACCATCGCCGACCTGCTGCTCTCGCCGCCGAGACCACCGAAAGGTGCTAAGGTGCTGGATGTAGGCGCCGGCACAGGCTTTTTCACGGTTAGAATCGCCGAAAAAACACGCGCCAAACTCTCAGGCGCAACCTTCTATGCCATGGACCTGACGCCGGCGATGCTGCTCTCACTATCCAAGAAAAGAGCCGACATAACACCCTTCGTAGGCATAGCCGAGAACATTCACGGCAGCATAAGAGAGGCGAGAAAACACTTCAACATTCCGTACAAGTTTGACGCAGTCTTCTCTACGCTGATGCTTCACCACAACACCAGACCAGAAAAAGTCTTCAAAAGCATCAGAACAGTCTTGAAAAAGAAGGGAAAAGCCATAGTTGTCGACCTGTGCGAACACGGTTTTGAAGAGTTCAGGACAGAAATGGGCGACGTCCACCTAGGCTTTGACCCAGAAAAAATCTGTGAGATGGCGCGGAAACATTTTCCCGAAGTGAAGGTTGAGAAACTGCCCGGAATACACTGCGAGTGTTCAGGGCGCTCCGCAGAAATTTTCTTCGCCACCATGCAAAATCGTCCGTAAAACCATTTAAATAATTTATATATCATAAAGAGCAATGAAGATAGCGAGGTAAACCATTGCCCTTCGACGACACCCTTACCATCACCTTGATAGCGGTAGGGGTGGTCATCGCTTGCGTGATAGTTGTTTTTGCAATGAGAAGACGCGGAAAAAAAGAGGAGAAAGCGGCGGAAGAAGAAAAGTCGATGTCAGAGTTCAAAGGCTTACCGTTCAAAATCGTTAAAAGCGTCCCTAATGAAGATGCAACACACGCAAAGGAAGAACTCAGAATCTTGGATTTGGAACGAGAAATCCTGAGCGACGCGATTCGGCGGCTTTACGAGGCGCACGCTGAGGGAAAGATAACCGAGGAAGAGAGAGAAAGGCTTGCACAAACGTACAAGTCCAGGATGATGACCGTGAAAGACGCCATCTCAAAGGACGAGAACCTTGTTGCCCTGCACGAGCTTGAAGCCATGCAAGAAGACCTGATAAAGCTGTTCAGCGAGCGCTTCGACGAGATAAGCACGAAAGTTGAAGACCTACGCTCAAGGGTGGAAGCAAGACCGATAAAAGAGATAGCGATACCCGCTACAAAAGAGCCGGAGGCCGAAAAGCCTGAAGAAAAACCCGCCGCGGAGGAAAAGGCGAAAAGAAAAAGGAAGCCGCCGTCAGCCAAGCCGAGCCCGAGAACAGAGGCGGAGAAGAGGATAGAGGAGATTAGGGCTGAGGTGGAGAAGGTTTTGGACAGACTGGGGCAGATGGAGATTGAAAACTAGAAAGGAATGGGTTGAAAAGGCAAAGAAGAATGCGGCTTTAGAGACGGTTAAGCGTGTTAAAGACGGTTTTGTGGTTGGTCTGGGCAGCGGAAGCACGGCAGCCTACGCGATTGAAGGGATTGGAAGAAGAATAAAGAATGAAGGATTGTGCGTTTCAGGAGTTCCAACATCGTATCAGGCTTTCATGCTGGCTGTTAAGCACGGAATCCCAATAACGACTCTAGAAGAATGTTCTAAACTGGATTTAACGATAGACGGAGCCGACCAGATAGACGAAAAACTAAACCTAATCAAGGGTATGGGCGGGGCTCTCGCACGAGAAAAAATCGTTGCCTCCGCATCAAAGAAACTTATTATTGTTGCAGACGAAAGCAAAAAAGTCAAGGTTTTGGGCGAAGGCAATCATCCCGTGCCGATGGAAGTTCTACCTTTTGCAGCACCAATCGTTATGCGCAGAGTTAAGGAGATTGGCGGAGAGTCTATTTTGAGGGAGGGAGCAAAAAAGGTCGGACCAGTTATAACGGACAACGGCAACGTAATCCTCGACGCTTATTTCGGACTTATACACAAACCAGAAGAGTTGGAAGGCAGGTTGAAGCTTCTTTCTGGCGTTGTTGAAACCGGAATCTTTGTTAAAATGGCGAATTTGGCTTATCTTGGGGCACCCTCCGGCGTTGTAAAGGTACTGAAAAAGTAAGGTATGTGGCTAAATCTTCAACAAAGAAAACGCTAATATAAGTTGTTCTAAATCAAGTCTTGTTCGTCGAAATAGTGGAGTCGGGGTAGCCTATTTTCACTCAGAATAGAGATATTTCCCCGCAAATCTCCCTTTTTTCTCCACGAAGTGGACAGCTTGATACGTTAATCGATTTTTATGGATTCACCTTTAGGCTTTTCTTCCTTCTTTATCGGCAGGCACACTTCCAACACACCGTTTTTATACGTTGACTTGGCTTGCCTAACATCCACTTTTCCGGGCAGTTCGATTTCCTTGTAATATTTGCGTTCAGCTTTGTCAACAGAAATCGTTAAAGTCTCTTCTGTGCCGTGCACTTTGATATCACTTTTTTCAACTCCAGGCAACTCGGCCACAACTCTGACTTCGTCATCCATAAGCGCAATATCTATCAAGGGCTCTCTTTCTTCCTTGATAGCTACACTTGCTTTGCCGAGTTTAGATCGCGGTTTGATGTTGCCGAACTCATGGATTTCAGGCTTGCCGTCAGGGCCAATTTTCATGCTGTAACCGTATACGAATGGCCCCCATTCATCCATTCTTGTGCCGTCAGGCAACACTCTTGACCGCCTGAGATCTTTCGGTGCATTTTTGAAGATTTCTTTAAATTCCCTCTGCGTATACTCGTGCATCTGTCTAAAGTATTCGTCAAAGTCATCGAACAAGCTTCTCGTGGCTGGTGGCCACCACCTTCTTCTAAACCATCTTGAGAACCAGTCTTCTTCATCTGACAAGCACATCACCTCCTATGCATAAAAAAGAAAAGGAATTTGTCGTTAATTTTTCATTTTAATAGAGGTCTGATGGCGGTTCCTCAGGCTTCTTTGAACCTTTAGCCTCTTTCTCCATTCCTTTAGAAGCTATTAAATCGTCTATTTTTAGAATCATGCTTGCAGCTTCGGTCGCCGATTTGATAACCTGCTGTTTCACCCTTAAAGGTTCGACGATGTTGAGGTCAAGCATGTTCTTTATCTTTCCCGTGAAGACATCGACGCCATAATAAGGACTGTGGTTGCTTTCGTGTTCTGCCCTTAGAGAAACCATTATGTCAATCGAGTCAAGACCTGCATTCTCGGCCAATGTCATGGGAATTGTCTCTACGGCATCCGCAAAGGCTTCGATTGCCAGTTGTTCGCGTCCGCCAACTTTGGTAGCATAGTTTCTCAAGTACCTGGATATTTCAGCTTCAGGAGATCCTCCGCCGGCGACAATTTTGCCGTCTTCGATGGCATTTCTGACGACACATAAGGCGTCGTGAAGTGAACGTTCTGCCTCGTCCACACCATGCTCTGAGCCTCCTCTAACGACGATTGTGACTGCTTTCGGATTCTTACATTCTCTCACGTACACAAGCTTGTCTTCGCCAATTTTGACCTCTTCAACCATCTTTGCCTCTCCAAGTGCATCAGATGTCAAGTCTTTAACGCTTGCGATGATTCTCCCGCCAGTTGCCCTTGCCAGCTTTTCCATGTCACTGCTGCTAACGCTTTTGACGGCAAGGATGTTTTTCTTAGCCAAGAAGTGCAACGCAACATCATCTATGCTCTTCTCGCAGAACAGGATGTTTGCGCCAGCCTCGCTGACCTTTTCAACCATTTCTCTGAGCATTCGCTCCTCCTCATCCAGAAAGAGCTTCATCTGTTCAGGTGAATCAATGTTTATTTTTGCATCGAACTCTGTCTTCTCTATCTCAAGCTTATCATTTAGCAACGCTATTTTTGCTCTTTCAACATGTTTAGGCATCTGGGAATGAGCAACTTCCTTGTCAATTACCACACCTTTGACAAGCTCTGTTTCATCCAAGCTTTTTCCATGCTTCTTGACAATTTTGATTAAGTCAATGTCGGCTTTCAGTTTTCCGCCAGTTTCTTCAACAACCTGTTTCACGGCTTCAACCGCGAGCTGCGCAAAGTGTTCTTTTGCTGCTGTTATGCCTTTGCTTGCCATCGAGGTTAATGCAACATTAGCCAGGAGCTTGTCGTCCTTCATGCTTACTGGAACCGAAATCTTGTTCACTATTTCCTGTGCCTTGTCTGCAGCTTTCTTGTAGCCATCAATGACTAAAGTCGGATGCACGTTTTGGTCGAGGAGATTTTCAGCTTTTGCCAGTAGCTCTCCAGCTAACACCACTGCAGTTGTTGTGCCGTCTCCAACTTCATTGTCTTGTGTCTTGGCAACTTCAACCAGCATTTTGGCTGCGGGATGTTGGACATCGAGTTCTTTCAAAATCGTTGCGCCGTCGTTGGTTATTGTGACATCTCCAAGGCTGCTGACGAGCATCTTGTCCATGCCGCGAGGTCCAAGAGTAGTTTTCACGGTTTCCGCTATTGTCTTAGCTGCCATGATATTGTTTCTTTGCGCCTCTTTTCCGGTCGTTCTGCCCGTTCCTTCCTTCAGCACTAAAACGGGAACTGCCCCTGAAGGTACAGCTGCCATATATGTCACCTCCAAATTTCCCTTAATTTGAGAGTGAAATTCATGGCATTCTACACCATAAAAAGAGCCAAAATATAAATTTTTCTCAGCCAAAAAACAGCATGCATGAAAGCTTACAGGGAATGCTTTGCAGCTTCCATATTTTCAAAGAGAACTGTGAACAAACCTACTACAAAATGTTTTGCGCGGGTCAATAAATAGCTCCAACACCATACTTTCTAACTACCAAGGGTGCCATGACCCAGACAAGCGAGCGCCCATCGCCACAAAGGCGGTGCAAACCTTGGTCGCAGTGGAAACCCGAATAAAAAAGCAGGCTGCGGGGGCCACAGAGCAAGCATCTAAAACATCTGAGATAAAAGGAAGAATCTTGGATTTCGTCTGGTGGATGAAGAAACAAGGCTACGCGGAATCCACCATTACAATGAACTCAAAAATCCTAAGAATACTATACGAAAGGGGTGCAGATCTACACGATCCGAAAGCGTTAAAGAAGTCATCGCTAAACAGACTTGGAGCCAAAACAGAAGGAAAAACGTCATAAACGCTTGCGACCTCTTCGCAAAATTCAACGGTTTCATTTGGGAAAAGCCGAAATGTGGACCAGAACGCAAAATTCCGTTCATACCCACAGAACAAGAACTGGACATGCTAATAGCCGGATGCGGAAAGAAACTCTTCACATTGCTACAAATGCTAAAAGAGACCGGAATGCGCGTAGGAGAAGCCAGAAGAATCCAGTGGATCGATATAGACTTTCAAAGACGCATAATAATACTAAATGCACCTGAAAAACATGGTAATCCAAGGATATTCAACATCAGCCAAACACTGGCAGACATGTTGAATACACTGCAAAGAAAAAGCCAAAGAATATTCGGCGATTCACCAAACGCACTTAAGGCATCATTCTTCCACAAAAGGAAGACCTTAGCCGCAAAACTTCAAAACCCAAGGCTGCGCATATCCTTCCACACTTTCCGACATTGGAAGGCAACTGTTGAGTATCACAGAACAAAAGACATCCTTTACGTCAAAAAACTGCTTGGACATAAAAAGATTGAAAACACTGAAATTTACATAGATGTGGAACATGCACTATTCCAAACCCAAAACGACGAATTCCATGTCAAGGTAGCCCAAACGCCTGAAGAGGTAAAGACACTACTTGAGGCAGGCTTCGAATACTTCTGCGAAAAGGATGGATTACTGTTCTTCCGAAAACGCAAATGAAATAAAAGGGCGAGAAAACATAAAAACAGACGAAATTCGGAAAAAGAAGCCGGGGTAGCCTAGCCTGGTTTGGGCGCCAGACTCATAATCTGGAGAACAAATAATGGGGCAAACGCCCAACTGTCCAGAAGTCGCGGGCTCGAATCCCGCCCCCGGCACCACGCAGTTTTGTCTATGAAGAGTTATGGAGATTGTGTCCTTTGCTGATGTTTCGAGTTGATCGCAAAGCTCTTCTTCATATAAAAGACGTCTATGACGACTCTGTCACGTAGACTCTTAGAAGACGTAGAATAGCTATTTCGAACTTGAAATTGAGTAGTGACTTTTATTATGTTTCCAATTGATAAAATATCTGAAAGAAAGATTTAAAAATATGAAAAACTATGAGTAGAATTGAGCATACTTACACATGAACTCTTTGATAGTATGCTTGGGGAAGCAATGAATGGAGAATTGAGACCATGGACAAGAAATCACGCATGATGTTAGTCTTGATCGTATCAATAGCGTTTCTGGTTTTTCTGGCGTTTGCCTCCACTACCAAGTCAGTCTACGCTGATGAACTGAGCGGCCCGTTCATGCCGGGTCCCGATAGCGTCACTCCTGGCGACGATGGTGGGAATAGTCCGCCGAACACGTTTGAGGGCTGGGTCCGGGAATATGGGGTGCCTAGTTCACCCGTTTCCGGCGTGAACGTCTACCTGTGTGGTTATCTGGGGCCGATCTACGCGAACGAGACGACCGATCCCAGCGGCTACTTCAAGTTCGACAATCATGATACCAACATGTTCACTGGAGGTTCATTGTTAATCCTTCCGAATCATGAGTACTTCATAGAAGTTAACGGATACTACGATGTAGTCTCTGGCATTGACCCAGCCCAGTCTCTAGGATTTCAGTGCGATAATCCCGCTTGGGGCCAGTGGAGCAAGAACTTCACAACGGACAGCACGGGCTACGCAACAACAACCGTATGCCTGAGTCGTTCGGCAGTGGTAGATGTGACGAGTGCAGCCTTGTTCAGCAACACCCAGTACGCTACCTTAACCTACGTGCTGACGCAAGGTCACACGGTCAGCCACAGCCTAGGATTCCATTTGTCGGCAGGCTTAGGCGTAGACACAGGCTACACAACGAGTGAAACAGTAGAATTTAGTGTTGCGGTCACAACTCTGCCAAACGAAAAGGTCCATGTCTCCCAGAGACATTATGCTGCGAGCTACTGGGATTCATCAGGCATCTACGGCAATCCGCCAAGCATCATCTATTCAGGTATCGCCGGAAAAGACAAGACTTGGGGTATTGATAGGCTGACTTTGTCTGCGGATTATCTCGACTCTAACTCTCTACCTCCAGATTCTTATGTAGACCATAGAATCGACCCAGGTGGGCCAATTACTTTCTCTTATTCAGAGTCGGGACAATATACTTGGAAAACGGGAACAGCATTCGGCATATCTTACATGGCTTTCGGCATGTCGTTATCATTGGAAACCACGGTTTCAACCTATAGCACGTGTACGGTTTCTTATACAATCCAAAACACCAGCGGACAGCGTCATCGCTTTCGAGCGTATACGTGCGGAGCTACTCTTAATCCAAGCAGTACAGGTGGTATGGAACTTCACGTGTGGGACATGGGTGTGAGCACCTAATGCTGTGGAAGCGAATCCTTCTACTCTCCATCTTTTTTTTCATCTTGACAGTAAGCCTAGTTTATTATTATGCATTACCGAAAATGTTAGAGAAACCTTTGAGGATGGATGCGGTTCCGTCAGGCGCTTATCTTATTCCTTGGATGAGGCCTAACCCTTCAATTGCGGAGCTGAATCAGAATCCTCAAATGAACTCGGCTCCTACTTTCGACGTTGACGCTGTTATGGCGGGTGCCTTGAAGCTTGACATGACTTTCCAGATAGACACGCCCGGTGGCAAACGCGTTGTGCCGAGCACAGTGTACCTAGGTCATGATACGGATCATCTATACGTGGGAGGAAAATTCGTTGGTATGGGACTCAACCCAGCCAGTGACCCACCAGGTCCTGATCCTCGGCGTACAGTGCCCAACACTTTTCAAATATTGTTTGATGTATACGATAGCGGCGTTCTCAGATTTCCTGAGAGTGGTTCGAGGCTGGATATGTACGCGGACTTCGATGGACGTGTCCACATGTGGATTAGTCATGATGTAGTATGGGTTTATCTGCCTGAAGACGGACGTTCGGCTTGGATCATGGCTGATAACGTTCCGGGCCTCAAAGGCGAAGTCTCCATCAGAGATATGATTGCACAGTACGACAACTCGACTGAAACGCTGACAATGCTGTTCAGCAGGTTTCTGTCGATGCCCAACAGCTTGCAGGGCAACGCGCTTCAGATGAGATCTGGCGAATGCTGGGTCATGGGCTTCCTGATTGAGCTGGGCTTCACAACCAACACGGCACACTTCGGAGACTACGTGGACGGCTGGCCGAAGAAGGCGTACCCCTACCTATCCGACGACTCCTCTTGGTGGCCGAAGCTCGCCATAGACCTCTCCAACCCTCCATCCCAATACAGCACCAAATCTCCCGAACAAAGCAATCAACTTTAACATGCGCCCTTTTCTTGTTGAGTATTGTTGCAAATTCACAGCAAGTGCAAGACATTAATCTCAGGCGTGCATTAAACTTGAGTTAGACATGAACCGAGGTGGTTTTGAAAAGTGATATACAAAAGGAAAGACGACGTAGCCAACGTGTGGGATGCCGCTGCGGAAGGCTGGGTAGACTTCGTGCGAACTGGCAAGGACTACTGGCGAGACGGCGTAAACAATCCTGCCACTTTCAGGCTGATAGGCAATGTCAAAGGAAAAACGGTGTTAGACCTAGCCTGTGGCGAAGGCTACAACACGAGGCTTCTGGCTCGCAAAGGGGCGAAAGTAACCGGAATCGACCATTCACAGAAACTGATAGGCCTCGCGAGAATGGAGGAAAGAAAAGAACCGTTGGGCATTCGCTACCTCCGGATGAGTGCCAGTCGTCTCACCGGCGTATCCGACGCCTCCTTTGACCTCGTAACCTGCTTTATGGCGCTCCATGACATAGAGAACTATGAAGACGCAGTCGCCGAAGTGGCAAGAGTGCTGAAACACGGCGGACGTTTCGTCTTTTCGATCATGCACCCCTGTTTCGAGGATATGGTGGTCAACGGCGTTAGGATAAACGCGGCGGAAAGATACTTCAACAAGACTCAACACGTTATCGAATGGAAAATGGAGAGGCTCACGAAACCGTTCAAGACCGTGTCCTTTCACAGATCATTGACCGATTACTCGCTCGTTCTCGCGAAGAGCGGCTTGCTCATATCAAGACTCGTTGAGCCTCGACCGACCAAGGAAGCGATGCGGAAACACCCGAATCTTAGAGAAGTATTAGTCAAACCACAGTCAATAGTCTTCGAGACAACAAAACCCTAAACAATTAACGTTGAGACTTTTGCGTTTCTTGATGTACAAACCGAAGCTGAACCACAGTTTCAATCTATTTATAAGGGAGGGGATAGACCGCACGAGAGAGGTCAAGAATCTATTGGGAACACGCGTCATGCTTCTTAGAGAGCAGCACTATGAACGTTGTGGCTCTCGTCGAAACCTCGAGCTGGTCCCCGAAACCCCTCCTCACATAACCATTCTTAATAACAAGGCTGTCACCCACTCTCACATCCTTAACAGAGCCCGCTTTCTCTCCCCAAGCCGAAACCCATACCCTACCAGTCTCATCCCTCAACTCAAAAACGGCGAGCTTCACAGCATCGCCCTTAGACGTTTTAACATCCCTCAGCATAGGCTTAGTAACCACTTCTCCCTCAACACTGATGCGATTCGCACCTTCTTTCAACTCAGCTATTTTTAGGAACTCTTCTGCAGGCTGACTAACGCCGACATATGTTCCAGAGTCGACATGGATTTCTACTCCTCCATCCGACGCCTTCTTAACCCTCGCACTCACTATCTGCAGACCCACGCCTCTCTTTAACGCTTTCTCGAGTTCATCCACCTTCTCGTTCCACACAACCACCGGAACCTCCCCTGTCTCGTCAGCCAGCGTGAACCGCATGACTTTTCCGGGACTTGAATCCTGCCGCTTGAAAGTCGACGCTGAAAGAAGTTCTTTAACAGTGCCCATGACGTTCACTTTCTTGTTCCTGTGCGCCTGCGTGATTTCCCTAATCTTCGTCGAAAACCTGCTGATAGTCGGATAGTCTTCCACTCTAACGTCTTTTGGGGCGATTCCGACTTCGCCTTTCTCTCCGATGTGCAGCTCAACCTTCCCGCTCTGGTCTTCACGCGTGTACCCATGAGAAAAGCGCACTACCTGCCCAACCCTCACCTCACCAGACTCCATCAAGCTCGTCTTGTCGTTCCACAAGACAACCCGCAGCAAGCCACTCTGGTCGGCAACAAGCAAGCTAGCAAATTTCCCACTCCTGTTTCCTTTAAAGGCTTTGGGAGAAAAAACCGCGAGAACGCGCCCAACCACAGCGATGTTGTTCAAGCCTGGAATCAAGTCTTTTATCGCGAGTGTAAGCGTCAAAGCTCTCTCGTTCTGCGGAGTTTCCACGCCATACTCTGCGGCAATCATCCGCAACAGGGTATCGTCCGAGATTAAGCCGCCTGTTTTCCTTCTCTCCTTCTGCAGTCTTTCCAGAAGCTCTATCTTTGAAACCTTTGGGTGTTTCGAGAGTATCTGTTCAATTATCTTTTCAGCCGGCATCTCGGTTTCGGTACCTCTTAGGATGAGAGTGCCTAATGGCTATAAACCTTATTAAAATGTTGTCTGCGACTCTTAGATGGCCAATAGGAGCACAGTTTACTATGGGGGCAGAAACCCTCTACGGTCTAGGCATCGCCCTAATACTCGCCGGAATGATAGTCATCCTAGCTGCAATTCTCCTGTTCTTCCTCTCCAACATCAGAGGAAAAGGGAAAATCAAGGGTGGTGGAGTCATATTAATCGGGCCTTTTCAAATAGTTTTTGGAACGGACAAAGAATCGGTTAAGAAGATTCTGCTGCTCTCGCTGGTCCTCACAATACTTCTCATCATTTTAATGGTAATATTTTACTTTGTGCTGAGGCGATGACCCACATGGCAACAGACGCTGAAGATTCAAGCAAGCTTCAAAAACCCCTGATTCTGCTCGTTATAGGTTTTTTCGTAATTTTGGCAGGCATCATAATTCTGATAGTCGCCACAGCTCTTCAACGCAGTGGCTCAGTAAACTTTGGCGCAATAATATTTATTGGACCGTTTCCCATAGTTGTGGGTGCCGGTCCCGAAGCCACTTGGATGATTTTGATTGCGATTATTATTGCGGTCTTGAGCATCATAATGTTTCTAGTAATGCGAAAAGAAACGAAGAAGGCAGATGTCTAGGCGTTTCAGCTTGATTTTTCCTCTTTCCCATAAAGCACGTACAGAAAAATCAGAACCAGCGCCACGAACGTGGCTGTCATCAGCGTGTACTTGAGTATTTCGAAGTATGCTCCTATGTCCATAACGCTTCTCCTTTTACCCTCTCTATTTTGAGTTTAAATATTTAAGGAGTTAGTTTTTTCCACTCACTCATCAACGAATCGTAAAGCTCATCATGCTCCTCCACGGTCTCGTACCAGTCCAAATTTTTGGCGAGTTTTTGTGCGATGAGATGGTAGCACAGGTGAACTTCCCTGTCTAACACGCGGAAGTAGAAGTCGTCGCACGTGCAGAAATCAGCCTCCGGCATTATCAGATAATCGCGCTCCTTCCCGACGACTATCCAGACAATCCTGCCGCTGGGCTTGAAAACGTACTTTTTTACTCTGTTCTCTTTTAGGGTTTCGAAAGCTCTCGTGAATCGTGAGCCGAAGGTTTCGTAGAGTTTCGTGAGGTTCTTGCCCGTTATTTTGTCTTCCTTTTTTGCTTCCTGGCATACGACGTTGAGCACCTCGATTTCTGAGTTTTCGTCCATGCAAGCACAGGCTATTCAGTTTGACTGCAAAGGAATGTCATTCTATACTTATTGGTTCGCCCTTCGGCTTCTTTTCCTCTTTAGTCTTTGGAATCGTTACCTCTAAAACTCCGTTCTTGTATTCCGTTTTGGCTTCTTTGACCTTCACCTTCGCCGGTAACACAACCTCTTTGTAGTACTTGCGTTGCGGTATATCAACCGAAATAGTGAGCGCGTTCTCTGTCCCATGCAATTTAATGTCCTTCTTATCCACTCCTGGCAGTTCCACAACAACATGAACCTCTCCGTTCGTCTCGACGATGTCCACAAGCGGCTCACGTTCTTCCTTAACCTGAGGTCCGGCACGACTTTGTTTGACGTTTCCAAACTCGCGGATTTCTGGTTTTCCGTCTGGACCTATTTTTATGCTATAGCCGTATACGAAGGGACCCATTTCGCGTATGGTTGAGCCGTCGGGGAGTTTGCGTTCCTTGACGTAGTCTTTGGGGACTCGTGAGGTAAAGGTCTTGAGTTCTTCGTCCATCATCTTTTCCATGTCACGAAACATCTTGTCGACGTCTTCGAAGAGCCAGTCTCTGAACGGATAGCGCCTTTTCTTGAACCATTCCGGGTAATCTTCATCTGATGACATGCTCTCACCTTTTTAGTGTGAAATTATATCGTGGGTATAAATCTTATGCTGAAGAGTTGTTAGCTCATGTTTTTCAGCTGGCTTAGCGCTCCAAGGAAAGTTCCGTCTAGAAGATATGCTTCCGCATTTTCCATGTCAACCGCCTCTGAACGGAGAACAGGACCGACAATCCTTTCAGAACCCGGCTTTCCAGAAAGTCTTCTCTCATTCAGCGGTCTGCCTCCCAAGAAGTCGTTGAACGATGGCATTACGAAGAGCTGCTCTACACTCGGCTTAACCGTGTAATGATTCCACAACGTTTCTTCTTGATTCTTTTTCGTTCTTATTTTGTGTTTTTGCAGGAGGACTTGAGTTAGCTGAGTTTTATCGCACTCTGCCTTTATCCAGACCTGTCTTGTTATTCTGAACCCTGCTGGGTCGCGGAAGGCTACTGTAGGATGGACATGTCCCATCACCAATGTTCGGCATTCTAATAGGGTTGGAGATGGCCATCGGTGGCCGTGGAAAAAGCCGACTTCGCCTAGTTTAACGCCCGTCGCTGGCAGTATCTTTATGCCTTCTGGAAGTAACGGTTCAAGGTTTCCATCATGGTTGCCGCGTATTATCCATATCTCGTCTACTTGTCTTTTTGCTTCACTAAAGAAATCGGGTATGTCGTGCCATTCGCCCATTTCGGCCGTAGCAACAGTGTGCTTCACATCACCCAAAACTAGCAGATTTTCTGGCTTGTACTTGGAAATGAGATCCTTTAATTTCTGCATGAGTTTCGGCGTCTGTGTTGGGACATATATGCCTTTTTCCGAGAGTGCCATTTCCCATCCTATGTGCAGATCAGCAATTACCATTGTTCGTGTTTTTTGCGTTTTTACTAATGCTGCTGGGTGCGGCAGGAGTGGAGTTATCATCCTTTTTCCTTTTCGGGTTTTACAAGGTTGAGTATGGTTTTGTGGATTTTTTGGTTTGCGGCCGCTATGAAGGACACCCTTTGTTTCGGGTTCAGTCTGATGTTTAGAACTTTTCCCTCTTGCGTTGTTATTTTTGCACCCGCCTCTTCTATCACAAGCCATGCCGCTGCAATGTCTGTTGCTCGGAGTTTTCCGCGTATGTCTATGAAGGCATCAGCGGTTCCATCCGCGACGTAGCATAGTTCTAGAGCGTTGGCTCCAAGGTGGCGTATGTGTTTTGTCCTGCTCATTAAGCCTGTTAGTCGTGGAGCTATCTCTTGGACCTTGTAAGTGTTTAAGTCTACACCAATGACGGCTTCCTCCAATAACGTGTTTCTTGATGGAGTCATCTTTTGGTTGTCGCGGTAAGCGCCCTTTCCTTTTTGAGCAGTGAATGTTATGTCATGATGAAGGTCTGTCACCAATGCTGTGTGAATAGCATTCAGCATTGGTTTTGTAGAGACGGCGATTGAAGTGGCGTAGAAGGGTATTCCCCTTGTGAGGTTTGTTGTGCCATCTATCGGGTCGGCGGTTACAAAGTGCTCATTCGGAGTTTTGCCGTATCTTTTCACACCTGACTCTTCGCTGACGAGTGTGAAGGAAATTCCATTTTCTTCCAGCGTGGCTGTTATGGCGTTTTCAGCCGCGAGATCTACCTGTTTTATTTGGTCTCCGCCAGCTCCTAAACCTAGATATGGCTGCGGTTGATTTAGCGTTTTGAGAAGTGGAGCCATCTGTCTTTGTATGTTACTTTTGCACTTAGCGAGGATCTGTAGCCAATTGATTTGCCTTGTCATTTGACGTGTTCTCCATTGTCCTATACTGACGCTTTCGATAAAGCCTTTACTAGAGTAATCACATTCTTCTAGAAAAAAATTCTGAAAAGAAAGCTCATAAGACATTTAAACGAAAATTATTAAACAAATATATCGCTGGAGGACGCGTTGACGACGTCTGAGATTTCAAAAATTCTGGAGATGCTCAGTGATGGTCAATGGCATTTGCTCGAAGAAATACAGCAAAAAACAGAACTGGACAAGAATAAGACGCGTCAAGTTATGGTGTTCCTTAAAAAATACAGTTTTATAGTTCTAGACGAGGCGAAAAAAAGGATAAAACTTGAAGAGGCAGTTCGAAATTTCTTAACTCAAACTGCTACGCCATAAGAGCTTTCAAGCTTTTATAGGCCTTTAAAAACTCCCTGCCCTTTTCAGTGATCTTAAACAAACCGGGATTAGAATTGCAGTCCTCATCAACGGTGCAAATAAATCCCTTGCCAAGCAGAAAACCCAAATAGTGTTTTAGCTGTCTAAAACTTAGATTACATCGATACATAAAATAGGTCTTTCGTGTTCCGTTGTGGGAGGCTTCCAAAATGTCTGCGATTATATCTAGGCGTCCACGATGGCTGTTACTGTTGTTTTTCCTAGCCTCTTCCAACAAGTTAATCAGCTCAGCCCCTTGAAAGGGCTAATGAAAAGCCCCCCTTCTCCCAAAAAAACATTAAACGAAAACGCAGATTTAAACGTTCTGAAAGTGTATTGAAGACATTTGAAGAGGAATATTTTGGAAAAAAACGAAAAATATTTTAATTGATTCTTAAGGTGAATGCAGTTTTCTCAAAATCTTCTCGCAGTCGGCGCTTTTTTCCATGAAGACACTTATTTTGTTCTCGTCTACAGTTAGAGAAAGCACCTTGACTTCTTCTCCCTCGACAACAATGTGTCTGATATCTCCTAGATTGAAAAGTTCTGCAAGTTCTCCGCTCGCATCGAGTGCCGAGGATGAAAGTACGGCGTAGTCGATTATTTTTGTTGGGTCTTTGAGGTCTATGGCTGCTGAGGTCGAGTTTCTCAGGATGTAGCCTATAACTCCGTCGTATGATTTGATTTCGTCAAGATTTGTGCGTATGTTGATGGGTGTTTCCTCCTCAATGGTTACTGGTTCGGTTACCGCGGTAACTTCTTCCTGAAAGCCTCTTTTTTTCTTAACCATGACACTTAGCCTCCATTACTCGACTATTGGTTTGACCCTCACGAGCTCACCTTTCTTAATTTCGAGGGCAAGTTGTATCTTTTCGGGCATTTGCATGATGCCTTTTCCTTCATATTTCGACTCTTTTATGGTTTTGACTTTGCATCTCGTCGTTTTTCCGTCAATGGTTTCGATTTCGACCTCTTCAATTCTTTTACCCTCGTAGAGCTCTTCCCACTCTGACAGTATTTTGTTGTCGATGCGCACGGTATCCGATGGGACTAGTAAACCGCCAAGGTTTTCTACGATGAGCTGGTTTACAGGCGGCTCTGGAAGTGATGGTTCTGGTTCCGACTTGATTTCTGGTTTGATGGTTTCTTCAACCTCTTCCGTCGCGGTTTCTTCAAATTCCTTTGAGGTCTCTTCATCTTCCTCGACTATCGCTGTTTTAATCTCCCTTTTTGTTAGAGGTGGGTTGTTTTTGCGGGGGGTAGGAGAAGAGATTTTGTCGAGCAACTTTAGAACTGTTGGAATTAAGACACGGGTTACGGTGTTAACATAGTTAATGTCCGCTTTTCTTGATGTAACTATAGCAAGATAAAGCTCGTTCATGTGAAGAACGTTTAACCTACCTTTGTCGCCTTCTAGTGTTATGCCTTCAACGTCACCTATGGCTTCAGCTTTTTCCATTATGGTGTCAAAGGCGTCTATAACACGCACAATCGTCTTTTCAGGTGTGTTTTCGTCTCCAACAATTATCTCGCCGTCTTCCTTAAACATGAACGTGTTAGTTATGTCTGGGCAAATGTTTCGAACTTCGTTCAGAGTATTTTTTAAGGCAAAAGAGTAAACTTCGTCATCCATGAGTTTTCACTTCCTTTGATTTATTATGATATCTTGAAGAGTATGCGCTCCGGAACTCCATCGTCTTCCACGACCAAGTACCTTAAGCCTTCAGTGTCTCCAAGCTGGTCTAACCATTTCAGTGCTTCTCTGGCTTTTTGTAAAACCAGCAGTCTTTCCTGGTGGCTTCGCACGACTTCTTCTATCACTGTCAATTCATGGAACGGGTTGGCGTCTAAGACTATGTTTAGGTTGCCTATCGTGAGTTCGCCCAGGCTCTCGGCGGCTGCCTTTTTGCCTGCCAGTTTCATTACGACTTCACGGATCTTCTTTGATTTTTCAGCTAAAGCTCGTATGTCGTCTAGCCGGCGAAGATACTCTCCTAACATGCTTTTGGTGTCGGTTATTTCTTTTTCAAGAGTGTCAGCTATTTCTTCTGCCGAAGCATATTCTTTTATTTTCACGACCATTCTATTCCTGCACCTCCGAATTGGAAACAATAGAGGAAATTAAGAGAGGCTTTTATCACACCCTACCCCCAACCTCAGCATGGGTTCCTACGTTGGAGCTGCCTTCTGGTATGGACCGAACAGGTTGCCCTTCGATGTCAGGATCGTGAACTGGTAGTAGACTCCTGATCTGAATGGCCAGGTGGTGAACGTTATCGTGAAGGTCACGGTGTTTCCTTTTACCAGGTCGTACGGTAGAGTCTTGTCCAGTACTCCGTTGCTGGTGCTGTTGAAGTTCGCATAAGTCGTGCCGTCTACTCTGGCGTCGTTGATTGTTACGGTGCTTGATCCACTGTTTGAGAGGTCTATGTAGACTTTTTTGGCAGTGCTGTCATATCGAACATCTATGATGTTCAGATTTTCTGTGCTCTGCATTCCTGTGGTTAGTGATCCCATCCATGCGGCTACGGCGATGCTGACTGCAACGGTGACCGCGATGAGTATGATTGATGCGACTACGGGGCTTAGGGCTTTCTTGCTCTTCAATATTTTCATTTTTCTTTCTATCCCTCCTTTTGGGGTTATTGTGTATGTTAGTGGAAGCAAGGGATTTAAATCTTACGACTTAATACACCATATTTTTCATTTGTAAAACAAGACTACAATGAAACATGGAGATATCTTGGCTTAACGTCTAGAATTTTGTTATGTGGAAAAGTGTTGTGCTGCGGCCGAGGTGCATGTTGTGTCGTGCGTGTTTAGAGTTTGTCGAAAAACTCGAGTAAGAGTTTTGCTATTTTTTCGCCGAGCTCGGTTTTTATGTAGTACTTCTTTAGGGGGTCGATGCGTTCGCTTTTTGCTAGGCCTAGGTCTTCGATTTCGATCATTCTGGCGCGGAAGGTGCCGTCGCTGAGGGTTAGTCCGTTGTTGCGCATGAATTCTTTGGCTTCTTTCCATTTTCCGCGTTTCATGTGGAGTAGGAAGATGCAGTCGATGGCGTGGTCTTTTTCGAGCATGGCTTTTATGGGTGCTAGTTTGGGGTCTTTCAGGATGTGTTTAATCTTCTCCTCTTCTCCGGTTTTTACCATTTTTGTTTCTACCTTCTCTTGTTTCTGCTTTCTGATTATAGCGTATATCCTTTAAAAGATTTAACCTATATTACGATTTATGATTTATTACAAGGATGCGTAAGTTCATGGTTCCGACTTATTTGTGCGCATGAAAGGCGGTGATGTTAGGAAAGTGGCATGGTTTTGGGCTGGTGCTCAGCCAATGCAGATAGACTCTTTTTAGTTTTTTTGGGCGATAAGTGTTCTGGTGCTCTGTGGTGACTATACCCTCCTATATATATAGAGTGAACTTCGTGTTCTGTCATTTGGTTCTTATGAAGGTGGAATGGTGTCTTTTGAAGTGAGTAAGGAAAGGAAATTACTTTAGAGTCTCGCACGTGCATATCTGTTGGCAGACGCAATTTTTCATATGAAACGACATGGCGTCGTGGATGAATAGCTATAGAAGTTTTCTCCACAAGTTTTATCTAGGGATTCAACCATTAGAAAGTATGGGAAAGGAGTTTGCGAGACAAAGCAATTTGCGGAACAGCACTAGCGCTGATAATAGCCATGGCTTTGTTAACAATTTTCAATGTTCAACTCTCCGATGCGATGATTGATACTCGAAAGGATTCAAAAGCAATCGACAGCCCATTTTTTCCATCGAGTTGGAACAAGACCTACAGAGGATTGCATAGTGATGTTGTCTACTCTGTGGCTCAGACGAGTGACGGAGGATATGCGTTGAGAGGCGAGAGAGGCGAATGAAGAAGATAGTTTCTTGGATTGTGTTGACACTGCTTTTGGCAGGTACGATCTTCTTTGCGTCTGACATCAAGCCAGTCGGGGCAGCAGCTGTGACAGTCTACATCAACAGTGATGGAAGCATTACGCCGTCGTCTGCGCCCATCTCAAGCCTCGACAACATCACCTACACTTTCACCGGCAACATAAGCTACCCAACCTACAACGGAATCGTCGTCGGAAGAAGCAACATCGTGATTAACGGAAACGGCTACACAGTGCGTGGAAACCAGAGCGCAAACGGCTTTAGCCTGACGGGCATAGGCAACGTGACAATAGAAAATACAAACATTGAAAACTGCTTCTATGGCATCTTTCTATTGTCCTCAAGCAACAACACAATAAGTGGGAACACCGCCACAAACAGCAGCTATCATGGCATCTATCTCTACTCTTCTTCAAACAACACTGTTAGCGGGAATGACGCAACAGCAAACAGCTATGAGGGCATCTATCTCGGCTTTTCTTCAAACAACACTGTTAGTGGGAACACCGTCAGAAACAACAGCGACTCTGGCATCTTTCTCTACTCTTCTTCAAACTACAACACTGTTAGTGGGAACAACGCTACAGCAAACGGCTATCATGGCATCTTGCTCTCCTCTTCTTCAAACAACAACACTATTAGTGGGAACAACGTAGCAGCAAACAGGTTTGAGGGCATCTTTCTAATGTCTTCTTCAAACTACAACACTGTAAGTGGAAACATCTTCACAAACAACTCAGAGGGCATCTATCTCGACTCTTCTTCAAACAACACCATTAGCCGAAACACCGCGACAGCAAACTACGCTGGCATCTTGCTCTGGTCTTCAAACAACAATATAATCAGTGAGAACGACGCAACAGCAAACAGCTATGAGGGCATCTATCTCGGCTTTTCTTCAAACAACACTGTTAGTGGGAACACCGTCAGAAACAACAGCGACTCTGGCATCTTTCTCTACTCTTCTTCAAACAACACCATATACCACAACAATTTCGTGAACAACACAATCCAAGTCGGTTCCAACAACTCGACGAATACTTGGGATAACGGTTATCCTTCTGGCGGAAACTACTGGAGCGACTACAACGGCACCGACCTATACAGGGGCGCCTACCAGAACACAACCGGAAGCGACGGAATAGGCGACACACACTACACAATCGACACAAACAACACAGACAACTATCCACTCATCGGCACGTTCGGCTCACCAACTCCTCAGGGCGAAAACGTCACAGTCTTTCCCACAGAGGACGTTGACTTGACCTTCGAAAACGTCACGACGGCAGGCTCCACGACCGTCAACAAAACCTCGACCGGACCTGAACCCCCATCGGGCTTCGAGATAGCCGGGCAGTACTACGACATCCAAACCACCGCCAGCTACTACGGCCAGATAGAGGTCAGGATAGTCTACGACGACTCGGGCATGACACAGGTGGCAGAGGAGGCCTTGCGCCTCAGGCAGTGGAACGTGACAGAGTGGGTGGACATCACAACGTACGTCGACACCGTAAACAACGTCATCTACGGCACTGCTCCACACCTGTCGATGTTCGGAGTAACGAGAATAGCACCTCTTCCCGACGGAATCACCATCTTGAACACGGTTTGCTCACAAACTGTGGTGGGCGAAGGATACAGCGTAACAATAAACGTCACAGTCAGGAACCAGGGCGATTATCCTAAGACCTTCGACGTCTTCGCCTACGCCAACGCCATCGTAATAGGCAAGGAGACGGTTTCGGACTTGGCTCCCAGCGGACAAGTAACCCTCACCTTCACGTGGAGCACCAATGGTTTTGCTAAGGCTGTCTACACCGTAAGCGCCAGCGACCAACTGGTGAGCGTGATAGTGGTAACAATTCCTGGCGATGTCACCGGAGACTTCAAGGTCAAGCTGGAAGACCTAACGACCTTGCTGGACGGTTTCGGCTCGACGAGGAAACCCGATGGGTGGTACCGACATACGACACCGTGCATCTATTGTCCGCACAGTCCGAACCTGGATATTGACTGGGACGCAAAAGTAGCCTTGAGCGACATAACCGCGGCACTGGACAACTTCGGAAAAACATACCCATAAACCCTCTCTTCTTGCACAAACGGGATAACAAAGGAGGGGGTGCGGGAGGTAAATCTAACTCGAAGTTCATAAAACTTTTATTATGCCTTACAGAATAGGGCTAACCATCATGTGATTCCGATGATACTCACCAATCTCTTAAGATTTGTATCCATTACATGCTTAGCCATTTTTGGAGAAGGCCATTCATGGCGAGACCTAATTCCAGAAGGGTATCACCTGATTTTTCCTTTAGTAGTTTTCATTATCAACCTGTTGGCATTGGCTGGCGTCGTTTACATTGCCGGATTAATTGTTGTTGGCAGAAAACGGGCGCTCTTTAGGGACGCATTTGTTATTGCGCTCTTGGGCACTGTCCTGTCAACGCTCTTCTTCATGTTCATATCTTACCCTTTTCTCGCCCTAGCCCTCAGCATCATTGTCTGGCTGCTTCTGGTCAAGAGCCTCTACGAAACGGGATGGCTCGGAGCAATCGCAGTAAGCATAATGACCGTCATAGTTTATCTGGCGATTACGGTAATCTTGGCTCTGATTTTCGGCATAATAACCGAAGTGTGGAGGTTAGTGTTTCCCTCCTTCACTAATCTCTTTTGGAGCGTCTGACCCTTTTGGACGCAAAAAAGACTACAGCGCTCCTCGGGTTAGCCTTCCTAATCTTTCTTGTGCTATCCTACTTCGAGAACCTGTTCTTCTTCAGCGTCGTGGGCGACATCACGCAGAACCAGTTCTTGGCGGTTATCATGCTCTTCGTCCACAACATACTCGTAGTATCACTAATAATGCTGGGCATGACGTTCTACGTCAACCTCGTCCTCCTCAACTTTTTCAAGCGAGAGAAGTACTCGCACATCGTGCTTGAACACCCGGGAACGTTTGCCATAGCCTTCACTATAATGATTCTTTTCCTGAGCATTCTCCGCGGAGCCATCATCATCTACGGCAGAATATCCATCGAAGACCTGCCCGCGATACTGCTGATAAGCGCCCCGATGGGCATCATCGAAGGCTACGGCATATACCTGACGATAAAGAAGACGCTGAGCCGCACGATGTCGATGAAAGACCTAGCCTTCATCTACGGCATATTCTTCATCGCAGCCATAATAGAGGTCGGCTTCATAAACCTCCTCATATCAGTTACCACGCGATAGAAACCGACCACTAGCCTTAAGCTGGGTCTGAAACTTCGTCTCTCCTCAGCTTCTCCGTCAATTCCCTCGTCAACTTCCTCAAACCAAGACTCAACTTCACAGGATACTTGCGCGCGGCTCTCAGTTTCTTGTATTCCTCTGGGAGTCTTGAAACATTTTCCAATGCTCTTTCCCTTATACCATCGAGCGTTGGAAGATTGCATGCTATCTTCCCGTTTTCCATGACTTTGGCGAGAAGAGGCTCTCCCTCGATTCTTTCATTCTCTACGGCGATGATGTCCTCCACGAAATTACCTCTCTTATCTTTAAGCCGGAAGACCTGTTTTTTCCCGGGAAGCGTCACCTTACCCTTGCTGAGTTTCATGATTGGCGAGAACTCGCCCTTCTCGTTCATCTTTTCCGACAGCTTATAGATAACATCAACGTAGGGCTTGTCCGCCGAGGTTCCCATCCTAGTTCCAACACCGAACGCGTCAATCTTCGCGCCCTTCCTCAATAACTCCTCTATTCTGTATTCGTCCAAGTCTCCGCTTGCGAAGATGTTGACGTACTTTAACCCTCTCTTATCCAATAACTCCCTAACCTTTTTGCTGATTTCAGCCAAGTCTCCGCTGTCCAGCCTCACCGCACGCAATCTAAACCCTTTCTTTTCGAGCTCTTTTGCAACTATCGCCGCCTTCTCCGCGCCTTTAACATCGTCGAAAGTGTCGATCAGAAGCGTTGACTTGTCCGGAAAGGTATTGACAAACGCCCTGAAAGACTCTATTTCCTTGTCGAAGAGCATGACGAAAGAGTGCGCCATCGTGCCGAAGGTTGGAATTCCGTACCTCATGCCCGCCAGCACGTTGGAAGTGCCGTCACAGCCCGATATGTAGCTGCTCCTCGCAACCTTCATTCCCGCGTCTGCCCCGTGCTCTCTCCTCAGACCAAACTCGATAACCGTCCTGCCCTTCGCCGCGTTGACAACCCTTGAAGCCTTCGACGCAATCGTCGTCTGCAAGTTAACGGTGTTGAGAATGAAGGTCTCTATCAACTGAGCCTCTATTATCGGCGCGGTGACCCTAATCAGGGGCTCGTTCGGAAAAACCACGGTGCCCTCAGGAACAGCCCAGACCTCTCCGGTGAATCTGAATCTCCTCAAGTAATCGAGAAAATCCTCCTTAAACTCTTGCCTTTTCAAGAAACCAATCTGTTCTTCGTTAAACCTCACTCCTTCAAGATAACGCAAAACTTGCTCCAGACCCGCGAACAAGAAGTAGGAACGGTTCGGAGGTAGTCTCCTCATGAAAAGGTCGAAAGTCGCGGGCTCGAATTTTTTGTTGTCGAAGTAGCTTGCGCACATGGTCAACTCGTACAGGTCCGTGAACACGCTCGCGTCTCGCTCGTCAACGAAATCCATGGAGCCACTCATGAACAGCACCCTCTTCTACAGTTTCCAGCTACACGTCTTAACCTTTCTTGCTTCTAGCCTGGGAATGGGCAGGTTTGAGTTGGGCAACCGCCGGCGTACTCTGACTCTGCGGAGACAAACGTTCCTTCCGGAGTCTTGATTTCTCCAATATACAGCACCTGTTCTGGTTTGCTTCCGTACCTGAACACGGTGACTCCCTTACACTTCAACTTCCAAGCCAAATCGTACACTCTCCTAACGTCTTCCACGCTTGCTGTAGCGGGCAGGTTAACGGTCTTTGAGACGGCGTTGTCCGTGTACTTTTGGAATGCGGCTTGCATTCTCACGTGCCATTCTGGCGCAATGTCTAATGCGGTTACAAACAGTTTCTTAACGTCCTCCGGAACCCTGTCAATATTTTGAACCGAGCCTGTCTTAGCGATTTCTTCGAGAAGCTTGGCGTCGTAGAACCCTCTCTCTTTCGCAATCGTCTCAAACAGAGGGTTAGTCTCGAAGAGTCTCGTTCCGCTCAGAACATTCCTTATGAAAGAGATTGCGAATATCGGCTCGATTCCGGAGGAGCAGCCGGCTATTATGCTTATGCTTCCGGTCGGTGCTATGGTTGTTACGGTTGCGTTTCTAAAGATGCTATACTTACTTTTCCATATGCTTTTTTCAAAGTTCGGGAAAGACCCTCTCTTCTCGGCGATTTCTACGTCTTTCTTGTGGGCTTCTTCCTCAACAAACTTCATCAGCCGTTCACCTAGCTCCAGAGCCTCGTTCGAGCCGTATCGAATTCCAAGTTCTATGAGCATGTCCGCGAATCCCATAACGCCTAAGCCGATCTTTCTGTTAGCCCTCGTTATCTTTTCAGTCTCTTTCAGCGGGTACGCGTTCGCATCCACAACGTTATCGAGGAAATGAACGCAATTCCTTACGGCTTCTCTCAATTTTTCCCAGTTTATCTTCCCATCCTCAACCATTCTGGACAGATTTATCGAACCTAGGTTGCAGGACTCGTAAGGAAGCAGCGGCTGCTCGCCACAAGGGTTGGTTGACTCTATCCTTCCAACCTCTGGCGTTGGATTGTGCCTGTTAATCTCGTCGATGAAGACGACTCCTGGGTCTCCGCTCATCCACGCCGATTTCGCCATAGAATCCCAGACTTCTCCAGCCTTAAGCTTGCTAACCATTTCCTTGTTTCTAGGATTAACTAACCCGTATTCGCCGTTCTCCTCCAGCGCTTTCATAAAATCATCGGTCACGGCGACTGAAATGTTGAAGTTCGACAGAAACCCGGGCTTCTGCTTCGAAGTTATAAACTCGAGAACGTCCGGGTGGTCAACCCTCAAAATCGCCATCATTGCGCCTCTTCTCTTTCCTCCGGCCTTTATAACCTCGGTCGCCGTGTCGAAAACGCGCATGAAGCTCACCGGGCCTGACGCCACGCCTTTGGTGGACATGACGATGTCTCCCTTCGGTCTCAGCCTAGAAAAGTCAAAGCCTACCCCACCGCCGCTCTTTTCAATCAACGCCGTGTATTTTACCGCTGTGAAGATTCCTTCCAGAGAATCTTCTACGGGCAGGACAAAGCACGCGGACAGTTGACCCAGCTTTGTTCCTGCGTTGAAGAGTGTCGGAGAATTGGGGACAAATTCAAGCCTCGTCATCATTCCATAGAAAGTCTTTTCGCTCTCCTCCGAATTTTCACCGTACTTTTTGTCAACTTTAGATATGGCGTTTGCAATTCTACTAAACATCTGCGCCGGAGTCTCTACAACCTTTTCGGTCACGTCTTTCAAGAGGTATCTTCTGTTCAGAACCTCTAGGGCGTTGACCGTTAGTTTCGGCTCTATCCCAAGCTTCTCTCTTAAGACTCTTATTTCCTCTTTCTTCTTTCTGTACGCCTGATACTCCAAGGCGACTTTCTCGTAGCCTCTCCTTTTCAGAACTTCTATGACGAAATCTTGAGCATCTTCGACTGAGGGGATTTTTTCCTTAAACTTCTCTTCTAAGAGGCTGACAACCTCTCCGGTTATGCTCTCTGCCCTTTCGCCATCCTTGAGCTCGACAGCGACAAGCGCCTTGTGAATCGCGTTCTTGATTCTTCCCGCGTCGAAGTCGACTATTCTTCCGTCTCTTTTTCTTATCTTAGCGATAACCATGGCTGGTCAATTCAAAATTGCATAACTTTCCATATAAAGTTTTGAAGAACACGGCTTTTAGCCTATGGGACTAAGCCGAAACTTCCTCCGTGACTTTCACCTTTCTCTTCTCTAACTCTTTGTAAAACTTCCGGAAGACATTCTCATCCATCCCCAGCAATTCGGGAGGAACAACGCCTTTACCCTTTATGGCTTTCTTGAGTATCAGCTGTGCGACGATTGAGGCGGGGTAGGCTGTTGTTCTCGCCATGGCTGTTGTTTTGCGTTTTTTGTCGTAGCGGTCGACTAAGTGGTAAGTATAGCGCGTCTGTTTGCCTCTTTTTACGCCCGAAACCTCCACCTTCAACGCGACGATGTCCTCAACCTCCGGTTTCCAGAGCTTCAGTTGGAAGAGTCTCGTCGTGAGCCTTCTCGGCGACAACCAAACGCCTTCGACATCGACTTGTTTTTCTTCAAAAAAGCCCAAAGCCCTTAGCAGCCCGATTTTTTCCGCGTGTCCAGGATACCTGAGTGTTTTCTCCCACATCTCGTCCACGTTTTTCATTGTATCCAACAAGTTTCTGAGTCCGTCGGTGTAAAAGGCTTCCAGTTTTCCCACGCTTGGAAAGTCAACTTCCTCCAAGCCGCTTAAGGTTTCTACTTCGACAACCTTACCATTTCTAACAATCCTCGTCTTTCTCGTGTACTCGTCGATGAGGCTTTCGGGCGACCATGTTACGGTGTAGCCCAGGGGTGGGACTGGCTTTTCTGGGAGTCCGCCGACCATTATGCCCACGCTTTTGACCTTGTCAAGCCTTCCCACGGCGTGTCCCACGAGAATGTTGCTTATGCCGGGGGCGAGTCCGCAGTCTGGGATGATGGTCACGCCAGCCTTCGCAGCCTTATCGTTCAGTGTTAGCGGGTTCTCCTCCATGTATGACACGTCAACCAGGTCTCTCTTAGCGGCGATGCACGCTCTAGCCATGCGGTAGCTCAGTTTTGCGGGCAAAAACCCCATAACAACGTCAAAACCTCTTAAGGAGGTAACTAGTTTGTCGTGGTTTGTCGCGTCTGCTCGAGTCCACGTGACGTTGTTTCTATCTATTTTCTTGGCGACGTTCTTAGCTCTGCTCTCGTCTTTGTCGGCTACGACGACTTCGAGGGAGCTCATGCTTTTGGCGAGGTCTTCGGCGGCGACGGAGCCTATGTTTCCGCAGCCTAGGATTAGTGCTTTCATGATGCTTAGTCAATGGGCTGTTCGGATTAAAGCCTTGCTAAAAAGAGCGCAGAAGTGTATTCCAATTATAGAGGGCTGGTTTGAAAGTCTTATATACCCCGTAGTCGTTCATAAGGGCTTGAGCATCATGGCTGAAATCTGTCCGACATGCGGGCTTCCCAAAGACTTGTGCGTTTGCAGCGAGATAGAGAAGGAGCAGCAGAGAATTCGCATACGGCTTGAGACGCGTAAATTTGGTAAACCAACAACTATAGTGGACGGCTTGAACGACAAAAACTCGAACCTAGCGGATCTGGCGAAGAAACTGAAGGGTCACTGTGCGTGCGGAGGAACCGCCAAGAACGGTCTGATAATGCTTCAGGGAGACCATCGTGAGAAGGTCCAGCAGTTCTTGGTGAAGCTTGGGTATCCGGAGGAGAACATCCAGCTTCAGTAGCTGCTACACATGTGAAGGAGTGAGCCCAAAAGTGAAGCGACTGCAGAACATACGCGAGGTATTTAAGACACTCAAGCATCGAAGGCCATCAAAACTGTTTTGCCCTAGGTGCGCGAGTCCAAAAATCCGTTTGTCCAGTGGCTATGATTATTGGCTGACTCCGAAGAGGTACTACTGTGAGGACTGCGGATACCTCGGTCCCATAGTTATGGAACTCGAGAAAGAAGAGGGTTAGCGTTGGATTACGGTGAGTTTGGGTTGTTGTTCTTTGCTGGCGTAGCAGGCGAGTGCTAGGGCGAAGAGTTGGTCGTCGTGTCTGCGTGGTGGGTGCCAGAATCTTAGGCTTAAGCGTTCTTGTGCTTTTTTGGGTTGTTGGTATTCGTGTTGTTGTTCGTTTATTTGTGTGATTAGTTGTGTGTCGTCGGGTAGTAGGGCGAGTTTTTGTTGTTCCATTAGGAGTTTTAGGTGGGTGAGGATTTCTTGTTTCCAGCGGTCTGTTAGGAATACGCCTTTTGTGTTGTTGAGTCCTATCTGTTGCATTTCGTCGATGATGGCGTCGCCGACGCCTGTTTTGTCTACGAGTATGTTTGTGAGGTTGAAGGTTTGGTTTGCGCGGGCTGTGTATCCTATGACGTCTGGGTATGGCGTGCCTAGTGGGAATTGGTGTTTGTAGACTAGTTTGCGTTTGTCGTTGATTTTTTGTATTACGGCTAGGACTGTGTGGTCTACTTGTTTTCCTATGTCTAATCCCGCGTGGAATGTTCCGTGGAGGTTGGCGGGGTTTATGTTTTCTAGGCTGTCGTGGTAGTGGTGTGGTGTTTCTGGGTCGCCGAGTGTTGGGTCTAGGCAGTTTATGATGAGGTCTATTGGGAAGAAGGTGTTTGTTTGTTCTGTCCATTGGGCTTCGACTTCTCGTTGCCATTCTTCTTGTGTCATGTCTTGTTTCCATTCGTCTAGTGTTTCTTTGTTTACGAGGGGGCTTGTGTAGGATGGGTAGTGGTGGACGCTGTAGCGTTTTTTGTCGAGGAATGTTTTGTGTAGGATGTGGTTGAAGCTTTTGGGTGTTCCGCAGATGACGAGGTGGCTGTCTGGTTTTGTGAGCATTAGCATGATTTCGCTGGTTATCATTTCGGTTGGGACTATGCTGGCTTCGTCGATGAAGACCCAGTCTGGATGGAAACCTCGGAGTTTGTCAGGTGAACATGGTAATGCTACGAGTCTGCTGTTTAGGAGTGGTTTTAGGCGTATGGTTGTGCGTGTTGTGCCTGGATGTTTTATCATTTGTCGCATTAGTGGATTAGCCTGTATTGTGTGGTAGCAGTAGTCGAACATTATCATGCTTTGACGTTGGGTGCTGCTTATGATGAGGGATTCGATTTTGGGTTTCGTGTAGATTAGCCACAAGTTTTTACGGCTGAATACGAGTGATTTGCCCCATCCACGACCGCAAACTGCAACCTGTCTTGGGTGCGTGTCTCTTAGGAGTTTTTGATGTTCAGGCGCGTCTGCGAGCCATTTGTCGTTGCACATTAGAATTGCGAAGAACACTGGGTCTTCGATTAGTCTTTGCTTAATTCTTTCGTTACGGATGACTTCGCGGAAGGCTTTTGGACGAGCAATTAGCTGTTCAGAAATTGATGCCGTGTATAGCATGTCGTTGAGAAGGCGGTTTATGAATTCCTCCTTCTCCAAATGTGTACCCTCCTTATTACTGTGCGCTGGAGTGTTTTTGGAATTTTAGCGAGAAGAGTGCCCAAGTCTTCGTCTTCGAGTTGTTTTTCTCCTTGACTAGCGAGGAGCTTGTTTAAAACGCCTATTGTGTCAGCTAGGGTTTTAGCCCAACGCCTCTTCTCCTCAGATGTTAACATTGGGTCTTGCATGTAGGTTTTTGCTTCGTCGATGATTTTCCAGAGTATCTGAAGTGCTTCTTCAACAGTGCGCCCACCAGTAGGCGTGATGTTTCCCACGGTTTTAGTCCTCCCTTTAAAGCAACTAAAACATGAATATTTTGATTATTGTCGAAAGATTTTATCTCCAAAGTCAATAAAAAATGGGTGTTAGAAGTCTTATTAATGCAAGAAGCAATATCATGAAGCAATGAGGATTCTAAGAGATAAGCTAAATGCAGAGGAGAAAAGATTACCATGAGTGAACAGCTTGTTGACATTGGAAGCATAGTGGCCATAGCTGGTTTGATACTTTCAGTCATCACCCTATACTTTAGCCAGAGGAAAACCAAGAAGGAACTTGAGCTTACGAAGGAATACATAAAGGTACTTTCCCAACTTGTTGAGTCATATAAGAGGAAGGCAGAAGCACAGCAAGGGCTTGAAGAGAGAAAACTTCTTTGGAAACAATTAGAAGGAATGGGGAAAGCTTTCGGATGGATGGTTAAGCATTTTGAAGATGAGGAATAAGCCATGAGCCACAACAGGGAATTCATAGCATTAGTTCCCTTGGTCAACTTCAACAGTGATTCAGATTTAATCCAATTGGATGACACTTTATGTTTAAGACGGATTAATCGTACTGAGCTTGATGATTTAATCAATGAAGCTTTAAACTACAAGTTTAAGTTGCAACATGTGCTCGAAAAAGTCGAGTACGTGATCGAGAAGAGAGTAAGACAAGAAAAGAAAGAGTATTTTGCATGGAATGAAAACTCTCCTTATGTGAGGAATATAGTTCTTGCGCTAGGCTTGTTCAAACGTGATTATGTTTATACTCCAACAGCTTTTTTGCTGGATTCGTCAGATACATCATTTGCTGTTAGCAATACTTCTCCTCTCAAAATAGGTTTTGGGGAACATCCTTATTTTCTACGACATAAGGAAATCGAAGCTTTCGTAGAACTGTGGAGCAAGCTTCAAAATATGAAGGAAGAGAAGCTTTATCTTAGATTTCCATTGGGAAAGTTTGAGGAAACTCTGCACCCGGAAGATTACCCTTATGATGACTTGTTGAAATATATGTTAGCGTTTGAATCAATCGTATTTCGTAGAGAAACAGAGGCACCAAGGCCGTATGGAAGGGCGATAGGAATCGCGGTAGGAATGTTGTTGGGCAAAAACGAGAAAGAAAGAACCCAGATAGAGAAGAGTTTGAAAAGAGCCTATGAAATAAGGGATAAACTAGCACATGGCCATCTTCTGATAAAATTTGACAGATTACCCGAAGATTATGGCCATGTGGAGTCTGATGCCCATGAGCACCTTAGACGAACCTTGAAAAAGCTTCTTGAGGAATAATGCTTGAAGAAAGAGATAGTTAACCATTATGGAAATGGCTCAAGTGTCTCGGCGAGCTGGGCTCAACTGAAACTCTATGAGCAGTAGTTTTTTAGAAGAAAAGGATTCTGCGGGGTGTCTCTACTACGCTATAGGTCCAAGCTAGGCGAGGACTCTGCGAGGATGAACGGATACTCTTTCAAGAAACCCGTACATCAATAAAAACACCTTCAAATCCATAATCCAACAAACATATTTGGCTCCTAATAGAGGGGCTAGTGAGTGTTGCACGCACGCACGCACACAAACGCTACTACAACATACCACTATGTTAATCTGGTAGCTGTAGGTCCAGCTGCTTCTTCAACGTCTTATACCTGTTCCTAACAGTAACCTCAGTCACACCCGCCGCCTCAGCAATATCCTTCTGAGTCTTCTTCTCATTATTCTGCAAACAAGCAATATACAACGACGCAGCAGCCAAACCCATCGGGTCCTTACCAGCAGCAGCCCGCCTCTTCCTAGCTTCCCTCAAAATCTGTATGGCGATTCCCTGCGTCCTACCAGAAATCCCCGTCCTCTCCGCAATCTTCGAGATGTACGTCAGCGGGTCAGCGATAGGCATCTGCACATCAAGCTCACGCAGCAAAAGCCTGTAACAGCGAGCAACGTCCTTCTTATCCACCAAGCTTGCCTCAGCAATTTCCCGAAGAGTTCTAGGCGTCCCGCTTCCGCGACAAGCCGCATAAAGAGCCGCAGCGGCGATAGCTGCGATCGATCTGCCACGCACTAAACCCTTATCTAAGGCTTTGCGATAAATCACCGCGGCTTTCTCTTTTATCGGCGGTGGTATGTAGACTTTGTCTGACAGTCGGTCGAGCTCCGCCATTGCCTGCGCGAGGTTTCTGTCGATCGAGGAGTGCACTCTCGAGCGTATCTGCCACTTTCTTAGACGCCACATCTGCAGGCGCGTGGAGAGTGGAAGTTTCCTTCCGAAGGCGTCTCGGTCGACCTGGCTTATTGCTGTTGACAAGCCTTTATCATGTACGGAGTACGACGTTGGGACTCCGACGCGGCTTCTCGACGCTTTTTCCTCTTGTGTAAAGGCGCGCCATTCGGGTCCTTTATCCATCATTTGTTCGTAAAGGACGAGTCCGCAGTCGCCGCAGACGGTTTCGCCGCTGTCATAATCATGAATAAGATTCACACTACCGCATTCTGGACATTTGTCAACTAAACGTTGACGGGCTCCACTTTCTTTCTTGCTCACTTCTCTTCACTCCAGTTGTGTAGAACCGTAACCTTTCGGGTTCCTCATCAGGAACTTCGGAATCAGAAAGTAGCGCATCCGGCCCCGCGTGCCTATTGAGATGGAATATTTTAATATATAAGCTTTACGGCTCAGTCCAGAGTATCTCTTTCACAAATTTTGAATACTTATACACGTTATTAATCTCAGATGGAAAGGTGATTTTCATGATGAGGCTCCCAGAAAAGATAAGACGAACGCTGGAGAAAGCTGTCAATGAGCTTAGAGTCAAGGAAAACGTTTATGGCATAGGCTTGTTTGGAAGCTGGAGCCGAGGCGAAGCCGCAGCCTCGAGCGACGTTGACCTATTCATTCTTGACAAAGACAACTTTAACTACGAGTATGTGGAAAGAATCGAAATCGGCGGCTTGCCTATAGATTTGGATCACGTGCCCAAGCAGTGGATTCAGGGTCCGATTCCTCCGGAAATCGACCAGAAACTGTACGAGACGCAGATTCTGTACGACAGAGATTGGTCTTTGACGAACACGAAGCTTTTGATGTCTAAGTACTACAAGTCGGCTGAGCGGGTTGACATCAGGACGGAGGCTCACGTCGTTGAGTCGGACATTTACTTGAGTCGTGCGACCTCGGCTTTTTCGAGGGAAGATTTTCGAAGTGCGTGTCTTTTCGCCTCGTTAGCCTTGGAAAACATCTTGAAGGTTCTGGTTGAAGTAGCCTTAGAGCCTTTTTCTAACAGTAGTTTTGTGGAGAGGCTCGAGTTGTCGGCTAAAAAGCTGGGGATGACTGATTTGTTTGATGAGTACTTGGGCATCTCGGGGTTGAAAGGAATCACTGTTGAAGGTGTTAAAGAGAAGTTGCGGCTCTTTAAGCTTATTTGGGAAGAGATAAAGGTCGTAGCCGCGAAAAACCCACAAGTTGTAGAGTCTTCTCACTTTAAGGTTAAGACAAGGCTAAATTACTATTTGAACCCGGCTTTTTTGAACGGTGCGGTGATGCGCGCAAACTCTCTCATTGATTCCGGGAAGGCTGGCGAAACAGCGCATTATTTGAGCATTATGCTAGTTGATATGGTTGAAAACTACGTGTGGTTGAAATCCTCAGTCGACAATGTCAGAGTGGACTACACGACGTTGGTGCGCTCTCTGGAAAGCCTGGAAGAGAAGAACCCGAAGAACTACGAAAATATAACAAAGCTCCTAAACCTGAATAATGTGGAGAAATCCGACGCGGACAAGGCTGTTGAGAAAGCTAGAGAGGTCATGCTTAGGATACGTAAAGATAGGAAAGTATTAATCGAAAACCACTTAACGAAGTCTTAGCCAAAAGCGCTGTAGGAAGCCCGGTGGTGTAGCGGACAAGCATAGTGGCCTTTGGAGCCATTGACGAGAGTTCGAATCTCTCCCGGGCTACCAAATGCGTTTGCGCGTGTGTGCAACGCTTCTAGGCCCCTCTATTAGGATCCAAATACGTCTAGGTTGTAAGAGGTTTTCTGTTTTTCATGTAATGTGGGTTAGCGTTTGAAGCTATCCCGACTACCATAAGATTTTCTTACGATTTTTCAAAGATATTCTAAGAAATACCCATGAAATATTGATGTCAAATTCTTTGTGCAAAAACTAGAAATTCTTAAACTACTATAGTTTGTCGAGGTGATAACGCTTGAATATTAAGACAGTTAACATAACTTTCCATGTGTCGGATTTCCAACAGGCAGTATCCTTTTATGAAAACATTCTTGGTCTCCAGAAGAAGTCTTATTGGCCAACATACGCAACATTTGATTTATGCGGGATGATGCTGGGTCTAGAACCTGGAGGAGAAATAGGAGCCAAGAAAGGTGCTCCAGATATTTACCTACAAGTTGATAATGTAGATAAGGTGTATAGAGAGCTAAAAGATAAGGGCGTCAGGTTTTTAACTGACTCGAAAGACCAAAGTTGGGGCGCTCGAACAGCCAAGTTCGCAGATCCTGATGGAAATATCTTCATTTTGGTGCAACTCAAAAAATAAGGATACACGATGAAGCAAGATGGAAAGTGAAAAGGTGATGAAAGCGAGAAAGAATGAAGTAGGGTACTGCGGTGAATACTGCCGAACTTGTCACTGGTATACCGACGCGTTGAGAAAGCCTGCAGTCCAACTATCAGAGCTGGTCAAGAAGCATTTTGAAGTTGCGGGCTGGATTAACTATAAGGGCGGCAATTCTGAGCAAACTATCAAGGGTCTTGAAATACTCTCTAAATGCGCATGCGCCTTCAGTTGTAAAGGTGGCGGCGGTTGGAGCGACTGTCCAGTTCGCAAATGTTGCTTAGCAAAAGGCGTTGATTTCTGTTTCGAGTGTCCAGAATTTCCATGCGAAGGAAATTGGAGTGAAAAAAGTGAACATGCCAACGTTTTTACAGCTGATAAGATAAAGCGACTTCAAGAAATGAAAGAGATTGGAGTGGAAGAATGGATTAACAGGCAGTGGAAATAATAACAAGCTTTCATCTTCAGTTATCAGCCCAAAGATGCTGTAGAAAATCGATATTTTAAACCGATATTTGAACCTATCGCGGGCTACCAAATGTTTGTGTGCACGTTAGGCAGTCTAGACCTATTAAAGGAATCTTGATTGGGTCTTGAAAGTCCTCTCTGAGTCCTTCCAATCCGACAGACTCTCGATGCACGACCTCTGTTTCGAACGAGCATTGTTCTTGAACAAGAATGCTTAACCTCGCTTCTAGTACTTGGCGCTGAGATATAGCAGTACTGCCAACGCTACGAACGTAAGGACGTCTGGCAACATGGCAAACGGTCCCAAACCGAGCGGTCGATAACCGAAAGCCCAGACGACGAAGGGATTGGAAGCAAGAGCATTCATAAGAAAGACCGCTGAGAATATTATCAGCCCAATCGTGAACTCCGAACGCGTCTTCAAGTATATGCTAACATATGTGAGCAGTAGGATGACCGAAAGCGTCACATTGATCGCGGAGAATACTGCCTGTACCGTGTAGAAAAACTCTATGTCGCCAGGAATATTCTCTGGAGGGGGCCATTCACGAGGTTCCCAATAAAAACGTGGAAACCAAAAGGTAGACGTAGCCCAGACTGCTGCCAGAAAAGCTACCACTATTAAAGTTACTAACACTAACCAGATTCGATCGTTTTTGTTCATACGATTCTTCATTTTACTCTACTCCTTTTTCTACTTTTTCCAGATTTTCTTCAGAATCTCCTCGAACAAGACGTAATTCTCCTCCATCGCCGGAGACAAGAAATACGTAGTGCCATACCCTTCCCCAGCTGACGTGATTATCCTGTTTTTCTCAAGGACTCCAAGGTGATGCCTTATCGTCCTGTAATCCATTCTAAGAACGTTCGCCAGCTGATTCGCGTTTTGCGGAGTCTCTTTCAGAATCTCGATTATTTTGGCACGGGTCGCGCCACCTCTCGTGCCCGCAATGAGCCATCCAAGCAGGTACTTCAACGGACGTGCGCTAGCAGACATCCATACCGCTCCGCATAGACTAGATTCTAGCTAAATCCTATCCAGATTGTAGTAATAAACATGTCCTTCTCGGGGTTAGGGCTGAATTAGGTATGAAACTTGGTCTAATTCTGAAATACCCTTAATTCCGCGGAGATGTTAGAAACATCATGTCTAGAATGGTTGGAGGAGACGAAGCTTTTTTCTCCTTCTCTCCTTTCTCCTCAAGGACCCTCCATTCCTCTTCTCCAACCATGCTCAGATACCGACGAATTTCGTAGCAATTGTCTCAGTGACTGATGGTGGATAGAACAACTAGTCATGTTTCGCCCAACCTGATTTGGAAGAGAATCGGGTCCAATTCTGAAAAACCCCTTAATAGCGCCACGATACCTCGACTGATTTGAGAAAAAAGAGAGGTGATCTGACTGGAAAGAAAAGTCAAACTCTTGGTGCTTTCAACAGCGTTAATCTTGGCAGTATTGTCTGGAGTGGCTGCAATGGTGTACGCTAATGGAGTAGCTAACGGTACAAACACGGAATCTGGCATCATGCTCAATAATGGCGGCTGCCCTCGTGGCGGATATGGATTTGGACGACAAGGATTCGAACGGAGAGGCGGATCTATTACCGTCAGCCAAGAGTATAAAGACAAAGTCATTAACATAGCGCAAAACGACTCAGACGTACAGAATCTGATTGCTGATGGCTACAACATCACTGGCGTAAGACCCATCATCAACACTATAGTTGAGGCAGACGGCACCGTAACTATGAAAGCAACGACCGCAATAGTCATGTTATCCCAGAATACAACGGGCAGAGCGTTTGTAACAGTGAACGTTGAAGAAGGAAAGGTGACGGAAATAGTGATCCTGACGCGAACAGTGATTGAAAAACCTTGAATGCGGTGGACACAAAATCTTGATGCGTACAGCGGATAACGAAAATTCTCTCCTTTTTTGTAATAAGCCCCAAAGCACATTGAGAAAGAGCACAAACGCGTCCTTTTCGTTCTTATCTCAGAATCGCTTTTGTTTTTGATGACTATTTTGCACAATCAATTAGGGTTAGAATTTGGTATAATTCTGAAAAACGGTTTAATAATTCACAGTTCTTGAACGATTTGGAGGCTGAGAACAAGTCTGCAACACCCTATTCTTCGAGAGGGACTCGTTAAAGCCCGGAGAAGCTGAAGTCGCTTTTCCTCCCCTTTATCCTTTCTCCCTTCAACTGCTCTGGGCCTCAACGAGAACCAAGAAGAATAGACCAAACAACCAAGAATGGAGGTGACAACGGTGGAAACCGCTCAAAAACCAAGAATAACTCGCTCCTCAGCAGCTCTCATAGCAACGGTTGTCGTAGTCAGCCTTATAGTCGGAGGGCTGTTGGGCTATTCAATAGGCAACTCGACTGTTTCGGGAAAAATTAACGAGTTGCAAAATCAAATCTCCACACTCCAAGAACAAGCATCAAATCTTCAATCTACGCAGATTGTAGTAAATCAAAACAACACCTACATCCTAGGAGAAAATGTCTCACTTTCCGAGCTATACAAGCAAGTCAAAGACTCCGTCGTCATAATCCGAGGGGTGACAGTGCAAAACACTATTTTCGGACCCGTCTACACACAAGTCCAAGGTTCAGGGTTCGTCTACAACTTCACTGGAAAGATGGTGATAATCACGAACTATCATGTGGTTCAAGACACTATCAACATTACCATTACCTTCACAAACGGAAACGGCTACGCAGCCACGGTGCTGGGTTCAGACCCTTACGCAGACCTCGCAGTGCTTTCGACAGACGCGCAGCAGAGCGAATACAAACCTCTTGAAATCGTGGACTTATCCTCGTTAGAGGTGGGTGACCCTGTGATAGTCGTCGGCAACCCGTATGGACTCGCCGGGTCAATGACCACGGGCATAGTAAGTGCGTTGGGCAGAACGATAACTGAAGAGATGACAGGTAGCTATCCGATAGCAAACGTCATACAAACGAGCGCTCCTATAAATCCCGGCAACTCTGGAGGTCCGCTTTTGAATTACCAAAGTCAGGTTATCGGCATAACCACAGCCATTGTAACCGATTCTCAGGGGCTGGGCTTCGCAATCCCTTCCAGCACAATACTGCGAGAAATCGGACCCTTGATAACAGAGGGCTCTTACGATCAGCATCCTTGGCTAGGCGCGTCTGGTACGGACATGACGTATGAGATAGCAACGGCAATGGGTACAGACGTGACCTATGGATGGTTAATAGCCCAAGTTACAAGTGGTGGACCAGCCGATGCAGCAAACCTGCGAGGCGGAACGCAGCAAGTCCTGGTTGCAGGAGAGTATGTGATGGTCGGCGGTGACATCGTAATAGCGATTAATGAGACGAGAATCATTGACATTGATAGTCTCTCAACTTACTTAGAGGAGTACACTTTGCCCGGCCAAACAATCGATGTGACAATAGTTCGAAACAATCAGACAATGACGCTACCACTCGTGTTGGGAGCACGACCTTCGCTAAGCACATAAGGCTGTATGAACGAGTCGTAATCCGCCTTTGCGTTTCCTTTTCTCATTTTCGCGTTCACACCTGTTTGTATTTTAGTGACAGGTGAATCCTATACTGTGGTTTAGTGCTTATTTTTGCTTCATAAATCTAATAAGCAGACGCCCAAATCAAAACATGGAGTCGGAATGAAGAGAATACTTAGAAAACAAAAGTCTGGCTACGCGCTGGGATTGTCGCTTTGCCTGTTAGGATTGGTCCTATTGCTAGTGGCAGTCTGGAAAACCTGGCCCGAGACCTCTTCCGCAGAGAATCCCTTCTTAACCTTCTGGACGGTCATATGGGCAAAAAGTCTTGATTTCATACCCGCAATCGATTTCAAACTGGCATACATTACAATCTTAGGAATCGCGTCAATCGTTGTTGGCTCAATAGTATTAGTTCTGAGCCGACAGTGGTGGTTTCTCCCCGGAAAAACGGTGCAATTCCAGTGCCCCTTCTGCAAGAAACGTTGGAAAGCTCTGGGGGACAAGGGGTTGGTGCATTGTCCTCACTGTAATCAGCTGGTTCATCCCATAATGGTCGAATAAAGGAGTTTCATTAGTAAGAAGTGAGTTGTCGTTTTCTTTGAGTTAGACCATTGTTTCCTTCTCAGAGTCTTCGCTCCGAATCTTCATTGCTTTTGGAATGGTGATCTCTAGCACTCCATTCTTGTATTTTGATGACACGCCTTTTTTGTCAGCGTGCTTGTTTGGCAATCCTATTATCTTGCGGAATTTTTTGCCCCTGATTTCGATGTTGTCCTCGGTGAGTCTTAGGCGTATGTCCTCTTCTTCCTCTCCTGGCATTTCGACAAAAATCTTGGTAGCATCGCCTAGTTCAAAGACGTCGGTTAAAGGTTCTCGACTCTCCTCCGAAGAGGCCTTTGGCAGTTCAAAGGGCCTCTCTGGCACGGGTCTTCTTCGTTGTGGTTTCAAAGGCTCCAAAGGGTCTAAAGACTCTAGTGCGTTGTCTGACCTGAATCGCCCCATTATGACGAATCCATCCAAGCCAGGCTCTTTTATCTCTTTAGTTTCCAGATCGCCTTTGATCTTTCCTTCTTTGATTTCCTTGAATATCTCGTCCATTAGGCTCTGTACTCTCTTGGCGAATCTGCTGTTGAAAACGTCGAGGTTGAATATTCTGTCAAAATCGTCGTCATGTGGCATGTGTTTTTTCACCTCCTCAAAACTCTTCGAGAGATTCTATTAGGCGGCGTAGGGCGAGGCTCATCATTATGAACGTTGACTGCCCCATTTCCGAGACGCTGTACTTTCCTCTCTCCCTCTTCTCTAGCAGTCCGCTCTCTTCCAGTTTCTTCGAGTTTTCCCACACGAGTTTGGGGTTCAAGTTGAGGTCCCTCATGAAGTCCGCGAAGCTCATTGTTCGGCTCTTCTCCGCCACGAGTCGCCTCATCATTCTTAACCGAGTCTCGTGTGAGAGTGCGGCAAAAATCTTGGAGAATCTCTGAAAGTCTTCTTCCATCGTTTTGAATTCGTCTTCAAGCTTGTCTCTCGGCCAGTCTTCTGGAGAGAGAGGCATTTCAAATAGCACTTTTCCGTTGCTCACTAGTCGCAGTTTTAATTTCAAGTCAGATCGCCCTGCTTATTACCATGTGGTAATTACCTTTAGGTAATATATAAGCTTACCGTTAGGTAATAGCAAATGCGCCTGATGAGTCCTTTTGGTCTGGATGAACGTATACGCTTGTCTTGTTCTGAATTCTGCTGGTGGCGTATGCGAAGGTTTTTATTGACGTTAGAAACTACACTTGCAGTACCTCAAAGGATGATGTCTTATGGCTTTGACTAAGGGTGACTTCGTAATAATAGACTATACAGCCAAAGTTAAGGAAACTGGGGAAGTTTTCGACACAACCGCTGAAGAGACAGCCAAAAAGGAGCACCTGTTCAAGGAAGGCGAGATTTACGAGCCGAAACTGGTTGTGATAGGTGAGGGATGGGTTCTTAAAACGCTGGATGAAAGCCTAGCCACGATGGAGGTTAGCAAGCCCGCGTCTGTTGAGATTCCGCCGGACAAGGCTTTCGGAACGAGAGATTCCGAGAAGGTTAGGCGTGTTCCGTTGAGGCATCTGGTTGACAAGGGGATAACGCCGGGGCTTGGCATGCGCGTGGAGTACAACGGAAAGATGGCTACTGTGCGCGCTTTAGGCGCTGGGCGTGTGTTGTTGGACTTTAATCCTCCTCTGGCGGGGAAGACGCTCGTGTACGAGGTTACCGTCAAGAAGAGGCTTGAGACGGTGCAGGAGAAGGTGGCTGCGCTTATTCATCGCAGGATTCCGGCTGTGGAGGAGGCTAAGTTCAAGTTCACGGTCAAACAGAAGGCTGTTGACATCGTAATGCCTGAAGAAGCCTTTTATCTTGAAGGTGTTCAGGTGGCGAAACGAGGCATAGCCTTGGACATTCAGAAGTTCTTCCCAAAAACTACAGCTGTAAAGTTCACAGAAACTTTCAAAGCAGAACCCAAGGCAGAAACAAAAGCAGAAAAAGAATCTTAACTTTTTTGAGAAAAAGTTGATGGTGCGGTGTAAAGCTTCACTATGATTGGTCTTTATTTGAGTTAATCGACTCATCAGGCGTTTTTTCAGAAACTGATGCGTTTGTTGTTTTTCTTTCTGTCTTTATCATCTCCCAGATCATCCAGAGAGAAACAGCGGAGAAAGCGCTTCTTACAACTCCTGTTACCAACGTGGGGTCAACATAGTAGGCAATGATTTCTTTTGGGCTGAGCCAGTCAAAGAATCCTTGATATACAGGCGTGAAGAAGTTGAGAGCGTAATAACGACCCCAGTTAAACGTGTAGATGAAGAAAGTGAGAAGCTGGATAATGTAGTATTTTTTGAAATTAGGCATGTAAGCCATCAGCAGTAGGATCAGTGGAGTTGCCCAGACGAAATATTGTGGGTGGAAAAAGCTAAGAGCGTAGTAAGCTAGTAGCGCTGACAACGAGTATTTCGCAACAGAAATGTGTGAAAAGCGCGAGTTTTGCCACGCAAACAGAAGAAGAAACGTATAAACCATAGCATAGGGAAAAATCAAGTCAAGGTCATTAAGCTTGAATGAAAGAGCTCCTGGAGTAGTAGTACTGAATTGCCAGCTGTGTATGTTGAGCAGATAGTTTCCGAAAAAGGGTAAAACTGAAATGAGTAACGGGCCTATCGCTATGGCAAGAAGATACAAACTTTTGAACTTCGTAGAAGATTTTTTATGAGTATTGCGTGAAAGCAACAGGTTGAACGGTACCAGCAGAACAGGGAATAACTTGAAAGCAACGCTTAATCCCAATGAAAGGAACGATTTATTTAGTTTCTGGCTTTTTATGAAATATATACTCAGCAGAATAAGAAATGCAGGGACTATGTCGAATTGTCCTTGCATGTACGTAACTACTATCACTACTGGATTGAGAACCCAAAACTTAAAAACTGTACCCGCTTTCTTCCTATCTTCTATCAGTCGAAGAAGGATAAACGCACAACCAAAATCAAAGATGAGAGAAGGCAACTTGACTAAGAACGCGAAAACGTAAAAGCCGCTTCCAAGATTATCCATTACATAAGTCCATACTAATCGGTATGTAGATTCGAGTGGTATGCCATTGGCGCTGGCGGCAACTCCTACCTTCAAGGCATTATCAAAAACTTGGCAGTAATTTCTAGGCAAAAGAGGGTCAAACACCCAGAGAACAGCTGCCATGTAATAATAAGCTAAAGGAGGATATAGCAACGCGATGCTCGGAGAGATTTGTCTAAGAGAATAGATGTCATACGTGTTATGTTTTGCTATGTAATGAGAAAAAATGTAATTGGTTACCAAATCATTTTGCGCGGTTATTGGCATCAAAACAAGTCGTATGAGCAAGCCTAAAAGCAGCCACTTCATCAAACTTTTTTTCAGACTTTTATCATAGGAAAAGGGGAAGAATCTAAGCCTTTTTAGCAACGATTTAAATGAAGACTTTTCCAACTTCTACCCACTCCCCCTTTCCATAACTTTTATCCTTGAAATGCTTAGCTTTATGGTTGTCTAGGTTTTAAGCTTAATCTAAGCTCAGAAAGTTTTCGGAATTCACGCCAAACTTCAGAAATATCTGCACAGCATTCTTTCACATTGAAACTGGAGCTCTTTTTTGCGGAAGCGATTTTCTGTCTAGCTGAATTGATGTATGGTACATTCCTAATTGTCCAGATTAATGCGTCTATTACTGACTTAGCACATGAAAGATTTCGATCAGCTAGATAACGAAGGAGCCAATATAGCCTATAGCATAAGGTCACTGGCAACCATTTTAAAATAGTAAACAAATCAAAATTCTTCAACAAAATCAACAGAGTATTCTTATTCTTGTGAAACTCGATTAACGGGTGTCTTCTTCCAGTTTTCAAAGTGTCAACGTATCCTGACTTGTGATACACAACAGCACTCGGCACGTACAAAACACGAAAACCACAAAGCCACATTCTTATACAAAAATCGACATCCTCATGGTACATGAAAAAAATGGGATCAAGCAAACCCACGTTTGAAGCAGCGCTCTTTCTGAATAGCAATGCGGCTCCGCACACGAAAGTAACATCCTCAAGTTTGTCATACTGGCCTGAGTCTATCTCGTAAAATCCTCTGTCCAAAGCTACACCAATTAAATGGTATCTACCACCAGCATGTTGTAACCTGTTCCTCTCATCGAAAAGGCGAATCTTTGCACCACAAACACCCACACTGTCGTCTATCTTTATAGCATTTAACAAATTATCAAGACAAAAACGATCGACCTCGGTATCTTGGTTCAGCAAGAAAACGTATTCTCCTCTGGCGGCATTTATGCCAACATTGTTTCCTGCAGCAAATCCAAGATTTTCTTTGTTTTCTATTATCCTCACACAAGGATAGTTTTCCTTTACAAAACATACACTTCCATCGGATGATGCGTTATCTATAAGGATGACCTCTCTTCTAGGATAAGTCAATCTTTGAATGGAATCTAAACAGCCTTTTAGATACCGCATACCATTGTAATTCACAACTACAATGCTCACAAGAGGCGCATTAGGCGTTAAGCGTGATGTCTGGTGTTGAACTTTGCGTCCTACGTTCAAGTTATACAGCGTCCTACGTTCAAGTTATACAGAGCATACTCATATAAACTTCTAAAAACTCGCCGCATCTCATCTTTATGTGAAAAAGCTAGGCGGAAAGTCTTCCAGATAAATCTTGGACGAAAAAGAAATCTTCTGTGAAGATTTTCTGTGGCAGCTTTTATTTCCTCTCCACTTAAGTTGGGATAGTTGTAAACTGCCTGTTGTAATCCACTCTCATCAATGTAGTTGGAACTAATCAACCAATCTCTCTCATTCAAGTAATTCCAAAATTCTGTCCCAGGGTAAGGTGCTGCAACACTGAACTGTATGGAATCCAGATCCATTTTCACAGCAAATTTAAACGAGTTTTCAATTGTCTGTTTCGTTTCGCCAGGTAAACCTATCATAAAAGTGCCATGAACCAAAATTCCCACTTTTTTGCAATCCCTCACAAATTTTTCCATTCTTTCCAAAGTTACTCCTTTACGAATGGTGTTTAGAATCTCTGGATTAGCGCTTTCAAACCCAGTGATTACCAAGCGACATCCAGCTTCCTTCATTTTTCTCAGAGTTTCAAATGGCACATCAGCACGAGCGTTACAGCTCCAAGTCACATCAAGAGGTTTTATCAATTCGCATATTTCCTCTACCCGTTTCGGAATTGTTGTGAAAGTGCCTTCATCGAATAGGATTTCCCTGATTTCCCGCATATTCTCCTTGACCCAAAGGATTTCTTGATAGACATTCTTCGGACTTCGTGCACGGAATTTTGAGCCATCAAAAACGGCTGGCCATCTACAATAATATCTACATCCGAATGGGCATCCTCTGCTTGAAAATATTGTAGTAAACGGATGGCGCAATTCGTGAATGCGGTAGACTCTCATGGGCAAATCACGTTTGTATATTGGGTTAACAAATGGTAGTTCGTCTAGGTTTTCAATTAATGGTCTATCAGGATTATGGTTGATTTCTCCATTCTTCCTATGACTTAATCCCAAAATCTTCTGTAAAGGCTTTTTTTCAGTCAGTTCCTTAACGGTATAATCGTACTCTCTTCGAGCGATATAGTCCACATGCCTAGTGTCCTTCATGATCTGGTCAGCGAAAGATAAAACGCTAACATGCGGTCCCACAAAACAAATCTTCACGTCAGTGTATTGCTTAATAGCCTCTGATAACTGAATACATGGAACAATCGTTGCAGAGTCAACTTGCATGACTATTAAGTCATAATCTTTAGTCATCGATATAACCTGATCAACGGTCAAATCGGAAGCCATCGCATCTACAACACGGCTGTTAGGCACAGATGCTGCAGCCCAACTCAGCCATATTGGAGGAAAAAGACTTCCAGCTCTTGTTCTAAGAGTATACCTTTGTATATCTAATCTAATGCTCAACGGATGGGGAGGGTTCAAAAACATAGTTTTCAATAACAATCACCTACATTCATTTTCCGCCCAATCTTAATCTAATTCCGTGCAACAACTGCCTGAAAAAACCAAATATGAAGCCAATTCCAGCCACGATATGATGTATCAATAAAACAAATGGCAGTGTCAAAAAAGCTAAGAATTTCGAGCGTTTTTGAATTTTGAGCATCAATGTTAATCGACCCGACTCAAGGAACACACTAAAGGCGTAAACGATGAGGCCTAGAATATAGAGAAATTCAACATGCGGAATAAAAAAAAGAAATGGACCAACAATTAAACCTACAACAAACGCCGAAGGGATGAGATAGTATATGCTTGATGGCGAAAGCCTACTCATCGCAAGGGAGCCCTGGCCAGCCATTAACCAGAACATGTTGCGGATAAATCGAAACCCATACGGTCTTTGATAGTGAATATTGAAGCAATTCGGGTCGTACAAAACCTTGTATCCTTTCTTGATAAATTTGGTGTTCAACCTGTCCTCTTCTTGAGGAACAATTCCATCAAAACCGCCAACCTCTCGAAACTTATTCCGATCAACAAACATGTTAGCGCAAATAATCTCAACTGGTCTACAAAGCCGCGGTTTCGTTTCAGAAGCTGCCGTATAAGCTTTCCTATGTGATCCTGTTCCCAAGAACGACATCATTAATAATCCACTCAACAATTCACGAGATGAAACATTCTCTAAAGGAGGATTGCTCGGCCCGCCAACCGTGGCCACGTCACCATTAGAGAAATGTTGAACGCCGTTGTTAATCCAATTTGGTGGAAGAATGCAATCATCATCGCAAAAAGCAAGGATTTCTCCATTGGCTGATTTTTCTGCAATATTTCTCGCCTCCGCCTGATTTGCTTTGCTATCAACAATGTTTCTAATAACAATCGATGAAGAATTTTCTTCAATGTATTTCTCAGGGGAGATTGCTATAACCTCAAACATGTCAGCTGGATAAGTCTGTTTCTTTAAAGATGCCAAGCAACTTTGGAGCAACGTTTTTCTTTTTGAAGGGACAATCACTGATGTGAATTTATCTGTTTCCATATTTTATCCAACGGGTTACAATAAATCTATATGAATGTAAAAAATAACTTTTTAACGTTTTCCAACTTTCACTTTAAGATTCAATAAAAAATATATTTCAAGTCTGTCGTAGATGCTGTTTCTGATCATTTGATGTATTACTTGTTTCTAACCTTATCTTGAGCAAACCCAAAAGCTGACTGGTTACAATCTTAGGAATTTTGGACATTTTATAGACTTGAGTAGAACCGCCCAAGCGTTCTCTGTGACGAACAGGCACTTCAAGAACTTGGAAACCGTGGTTAACCATTCTAATTGTGAACTCTGTCCAGAAACTCTCCTTCATGTAATCGCACTCTTTAGCTATTGCTTTGGCCTTTTCGGTCTCGGTAAGCTTAAACGGAGCGGTAATATCTCTAAACTTTGGTAGACCAAAAAAGAGTTTAGCCAATAATTGAAAGCTTTTTGACATGATTCTTCTGTAAAAATTGTCAGCTCTTTTAACTCTCCAACCGCTCACTGCATCATACTGTTTCCTTAACGCGTAAAGCTTCCAGAAATCCGCCGCCGTGTGTTGACCGTCAGCGTCCACAAAAAATGTGTACTTGGCTCGAACGAGCTTCAAACCATCTTTCAGGCCTCCCGCATATCCCTTTCTTTCATATCCTAGAATAGCCTTCATAGGAATGTCCTTGCTCAGTTTTCTCAGGACATCTTTGGTGCCATCTGTGCTGCCGTCTTCGCAAACCACAATCTCGAAAGGAATCTTTCCTTTAAGCTCTTCGTGGAACTCGAGAACAACTTTGTCGATGATATCAGCCTCGTTGTGACACGGAAGAATAACAGCAACCTCAGGCGTGTAATTCCAGTTTGTTGTGTCGATAACCTCATCCTTCACCGGCATCACTCCAAAGTCTCAATCGACTTAGGCTTAGCCTTTTCAAACCACTCGATAGTCTTCTGTAACCCTTCTTCTAATGAAACTTTCGGTTCCCACCCAAGAAGCTTCTTGGCTCTACTCTTGTCTAAAGCCCTACTCTTCACGCCCTCAGGCTTGGATGTATCAAAGACAATGTGGCTGGGCTTGTACCCAACAATTTCGAGAACTCTAAAAGCCACATCCTTAATCTTGTAACGCTTCGAAGTACCCAAGTTAATAGGAGTCGCATCGGTAATTCTCTCCGCAGCCAGCAACGTTCCATCCGCGATATCGCTCACGTACGTGAAATCGCGGTCTTGTTCTCCGCTTCCCCAAACAACATACGGGTCTCTTCGCTCAACGGCCTTCCTAATCAAAGCGATAACCGCGTGGGTGTCGTCCTCTCTGGGACCATAAGCCGTAATGTACCTTGAAATTGAGCATTTCGCGCCAAACTGCTTGTGATAGGCCGACAGCTCCATTTCACCCATGAACTTCGCCCATCCATATTCCCTGTCACAGCAAGCCAAACCGCTTCTGAAGACATCCTCCTCTTTCAGGAGGTAGTCTGAATCGTACTCTGACTGCAAATCTAACGGATAAACGCACGCTGTGCTCGCGTAATGGATGCGGTCCATGCCTGCCCTAAAGGCTTCCTCGAAAACGTTGTGGTTTATTGCGAAGTTCTTGCAGCATTCGGCGGCGTGAGTGTCAATGTAGCCTCTTCCGCCAATAACCGCGGCTAGGTGTATAACGACATCGTAGCAATCGTCTTGGAAGACTTTCTTAACTGCTGGTTTTTCTTCCAAATCGCATAGAATAAACTTGTGGTTGTCGGCAGATGTTTTGCCGTTTGTCAAGTGTTCTGAAAAACTGAGTCCGTGTTCCTTCCAGACCTCAAAAAGATTGTTTAACGTGCCTTTCCTTAGATTATCAACAACGGTAACGCTAGCTCCAAGGCTAATTAACTTGTCGGTTAAGTGGCTTCCGATAAAGCCACATCCTCCAGTTAAAACGACCCTTTTCCCCTTCCACCAATCGGACACTGTCGTCACCGATTCATTACCTAGACGTAATAGATTCTGATTATACCTTATCTTGTATATTTAGCGTTTTCGACAGATTACTCAATTAACGAGTTATGAAAGCGGATTCTGTGTTAAATCAGAATTACTTACCTTACCATTGATTTTTCTCAGCTATACAACTCCTGTCATTTTGGCAAGTTTTTCACAAGCTTCCTTATTTAGATTCAGTTTGTTGAGGATAGTGTATCTTTCGGGTCTCATGGTCGTAGCCATCTCTAAACCTTTCATCAAATCATCTCTTTCTACACCAAGCTCGTACGCGTTTGTGGGTGCACCCAACTTCTTCAAAGTATCCTTTATGCGCTTCCAGTTTGCCTTGTACAGATAAGCCATCATTATTGTTCCAACACCGCACTTTTCACCGTGCATCGCATGGTTGGGCTTAATCATGCTAAGAGCGTGGCTGAATAAGTGTTCTGACCCGCTGCATGGACGGCTGCTTCCGGCGATGCTCATGGACACTCCGCAACTTATCAATGCCTCGATGAGCACTCGTAAGCCTTCTTCATTCTCCGGTTTCATCAGCCCGGAGTTTTCCATTATGAGCTTGGCACTCATTAGAGCCAGACTCGCAGCGTAACTCCCATAATATTCGCCTTTATCTTCGTGCGCTAATTTCCAATCTTTAACAGCCGTGAACTTTGCGATTACGTCTCCGCAGCCGCTTATGACGAAGCGCCAAGGTGCCTGCATTATTACGTTTGTGTCTGCTATGATGGCTATTGGTGCTTGAGCCATGATGGAGTACGGCTTTTCAAAGCCCTTCACAGAAGATAGGGGGCTTGCGATTCCGTCGTGGGAGGCGGTGGTTGGAACGCTGATGAATGGAACTTCTTGACGGGCAGAGCTCAGTTTTGCGACGTCAATTTTTGTGCCTCCACCGACCCCAAAAACGACTTGCGGCTTCCAAACCTTTATCTTCTCTTCGACAGATGCTACGTCTTTGACTGTGGCAGACTTAACGAGAAAAACGTCGACTTTCATTCCTTCTTCTTCAAGGAGTTCTTTGACGGTCTTTCCAGCAATATCATAAGTCTTTGAGCCCGCTATTATGAGCGCCGATTTTGTGTATCCCAATCTTCGCGAGATTTCGGCGACACGCTCTATTGTACCATTACCAACAATAACTTCTCTTGGAAGCTGCATTCGATGAAGTTTTAGAGTCAAATTAACCACTGTTTAGAGTCAAGTTTTGTTGTCGTATAATTCCATAACAGTGTGTGTTTAGGACTTTTTAAATTCAGCGGTTTCTGCCGAAAGTGGTGTTTTGTCTCGACGGTTTTGAACCGCAATGTTAATAAATCCCATGTCATGATTACTTGGTGTCTACTTCCTAGCGAAGTAATCCGTGACATGTTTAGGTTTTGGGAGAAAAATGACATGATAAACAATGATTTAGAGAATCGGTTAGTGCTAAAAGGAACGACAACGGTTGGCGTCGTGTGCAAAGACGGTGTCATACTAGCCTCGGACACTCGAGTAACAATGGGTTTCTTTATAGCCCACAAACACGGAAAGAAAATATACAAGATAGATGATCACATAGGCATGACTATTTCTGGGTCAGTGGCGGATGCACAGAGGACTGTTGATATACTAACGGCAAACGCGCAGCTTTATAAGACCAACATGGGTAGACCTATGCCGATAAGCTCTGCGGCAAGAATCATCGCAAACCTTTTGTTCTCTGCTAGGTACGTGCCGCTTTTGGCGCAGGTTCTGATAGGTGGTGCAGATGATACGGGTTCTCATGTGTTTTCAGTAGACCCGTTTGGTAGTATAACGGAGGAAAAGTGTGTTGCCACCGGTTCTGGTTCGCCAGTAGCCTATGGTGTTCTAGAAGACAGGTACAAGGAGGATATGTCGGTTGAGGAGCTTTTGCCCATAATTGTTAAAGCCGTTAATTCTGCTATGAAACGGGATGCAGCGAGCGGCGACAGTTTCAATGTCGCAGTGATAGGCGAGAAAGGCTATCGAGAGCTAACCGAGAAGGAAAAGAAGCAGTTTTCAACATGAGGCAGGAAGCTAAAATAGTGGCGCCAAACTCTGAGAAGGAAAAGATAGAGATAAGTCAATATATCTTAGGGCACGTTCCCAAGGAAGCTGAAGTGACAAGGATAGAATATGAAGGTTCTACGCTTGCAGTTTATGCAAAAAGACCGGAAACTCTAGTTGAACAGAGTAACGTGATTGCAGACATAGTTAATGTCATAAGAAAAAGGATAGTCATACGTTCGGACCCTTCTGTCAGACTTCCGGAAAAAGACGCCGAGAGAGCAGTGCGCGACATTGTTTCCTCCGAGGCAGAAGTTACCGACATAAATTTTGACCCTAGTCTCGGTGAAATAATAATTGAAGCGAAAAAACCTGGGCTCGTTATCGGAAAAAATGGAGCGGTTCTGCAGGAGATTATAAAGCGGACAAAGTGGCGTCCTCACGTTCTGAGGAGTCCTCCGTTACGTTCCAAGATTGTGACTCACATGCGCCATTACCTTCATTCAGAAAGCAAAGAAAGGGAGAGGATACTCCGCACTATAGGTGAGAGAATTTTCAGGCCCAAAGCCTACGAGATTGGGGATGTTCGGATTACTGCCCTTGGTGGGGTTCAGGAGGTTGGCAGGTCAGCCTTCCTTGTTCAGACGCGAGAGAGTAGCGTGCTTTTAGACTGTGGCATTAACCCTGGCTCTTCAAGGCCTTTCGAGGCTTTTCCTAGGCTTGATAATCCATTGTTTGAGCTTGACTCTTTGGACGCTGTGGTTATAAGCCATGCGCACCTTGACCATTGTGGTTTGGTGCCTTTCCTTTACAAGTACGGGTATGATGGTCCTGTTTATTGTTCGGCTCCTACTTCAAACCTCATGACGCTTCTTCAGTTGGATTACTTGGATGTGGCTGGCAAGCAAGGTATAACGGCGCCTTACGATCAGAAAGATGTTCGCGAGTGTGTTCTGCACACGATTCCTCTGAGGTACGGTGTTGTTACAGATATAGCTCCGGATATGCGCTTGACTCTGCACAACGCTGGGCACATTCTGGGATCCTCATTGGTTCACTTACACATCGGTGAAGGTTTACACAACATCGTGTATACTGGAGACTACAAGTATGCAAGAACCATGCTGTTGGAAGGGGCGGCGACGGAGTTTCCGAGAGTTGAGACAGTGATAACCGAAAGCACCTACGGAGGACCGGAGGACTTTATGCCTTCGCGGGTTGAGGCTGAGGAGCGTTTGACAGCCGTTGTGAACGAGACCCTTGAGCGTAAAGGTAAGGTCTTGATTCCTGTTCCTGCGGTTGGTCGGGCTCAGGAGATAATGCTCATCATCGACGGTTACATGCGTCGTGGTCTAATGAAGGAGGCGCCGGTTTTTATAGAGGGCATGATTTCTGAGGCGACGGCTATTCACACGGCTTACCCAGAGTATTTGGGTAGAGAGGTCCGACACAGCATTCTCCATGATGGTGTTAATCCGTTCGAGTCAGATTATTTCACGATTGTTGAGCACCCGAGCGTCAGGCAGGAGATAATAGACGGTGACCCGTGCATCATTATGGCAACTTCAGGGATGCTTGAGGGCGGACCTGTGATTGAGTACTTCAAAAGTTTGGCGGACGACGAGAGAAACACTGTGGTTTTTGTGAGCTATCAGATTGAGGGCACTTTGGGGAGAAGGGTGCAGAAGGGCTTGAACGAGGTCACGATGATGAGTTCTGAGGGTAAGTTGGATGTCGTGAGAGTTAGATTGCATGTTGATTCGATTGAGGGTTTCTCTGGGCACTCGGATAGACGGCAGATAATCAATTACGTTACTCATCTTCAGCCGAAGCCTGAGAGAGTGGTTGTGTGTCACGGTGAGAGGGTGAAGTGTTTTAGCATGGCGAATTTTATTCAGAGAAACTGCGGCGTCCAGACGCTTGTGCCGGCAACCTTGGAGACGTTTAGGCTGCTGTAGAAGTCTTGTTAGTAAGAAATCCACTAAGAAAAAACAGCCTTTACGTTTGAGTGAAATACGATTGGACGAAACACTCGTTGTTCTCCTTGGAACTAGTGATTCGTGGGTTCAAACCCCATCCCCCGCACTCCGTCTCAATTCAGGGTTTAAAACTGTCAATTTTCAAAGAAAATAGATGATAGAATAGCTGTGTGAAGCTGAAATCTCGTGTTGCCCATACATAGGTGCGGATTCATACTTTTCGAGTTTGAACTGTACAGTGCGTTTCTGCTTTTGCAATCATTGCAGTCATCTGGGCGAATTATCGACCTACGGGTCGATATCCATTCCAAACAGAATCTTAGCAAGAACCGATATCGATGGCTTATGCTCAGGCAGTTTTTGGGCTATTTCGGCCAATATGCGAAACGTTTGTATTTGCCAAGATTCTTCATCACTCTCTTGCGGCCTACCTTGGGTGAGATATGAGTTTAGTATTTGTCTGTGGTGATCCAGTTTGACCTGATGATCTAGAAGGCTTTCTATGAGAAGTGGAGGGTCGTTTTGTAGGCCAGGCTTTTCGTGAAACTTGGATCTGTCCCTTAGGAAGTTCGCTCCATAAACTTTGTCCAGCACGTCTACACACGTCTTCCAAGAATTCTCATTGGAAAAGAACGCATTAACATATTCAATCCCGTTCTCAGCCTTATTTCCGACTTCTGAAGAAAAAACACCTCCAAGTATTGAAAGCACTTTGACGATAGATTCGGATTGTGCACGTCCACGATGATCGTCACATTTGAATTGGCAGACCAATAATCTATCGCTTTCGATTAGAGGTTTACTTGCCTTCACGTCTTGACATTGTTGACTTTGTGGCTATTAATGTATCCTAGGACATCCTCTCTAAGTTCAGGGTCAAATTTTCCTTCTTTTAGTCGAATGACAGTTAGAGTCTCGTAGTACCCAGCAACCAGTGGTTTCAGGATGAAGCCTTCAAGTATGGTTTTGGGGAATTCTGAAGTCACTCCAGCAGCCCAACATCCCGGATGTTTTACGACGATCTGACCCAAGCGCAATTGAGGTGGAGGCCTTTCGGACATCTGATCACGGTCCAAACCTCTCGAAGTAATCACGACATAGTTTTCTTGAAATTGTTCTTAGTCTTATATCCACCGTCGAAGAAGATAGCGCAAGCTTCTCGGCGACATCCGCCACACTTGCGCCTGTTGGTCTGGGATACTCGAACCAGCCTAAATCGAAGGCAACTTTCATTATTTGCTCTTCTTCAGCAGTTAGTCTAGGTGCCTTGAACAAATCAAAGCTAAACGAAGGAAACTTGAGCTCTTCCAAAGGTCTTGTATCCTGCGCAATTATGTTGGCCTTGGCATGTTTTGATAGCATCTCTACCAAACCTGCCAATGCAAACACTGGGAACACAACCAGGCCAAAATCCTCGTATTTTGGGGTCACGGTGTATTTGTTCAGTCTCTGAAAGGATCCCTTTATGCTCAGGACTTCGTTTAGGGCTTTGTCAATAACTTCCATAGCTATGATATTCTGGTTAGCCTTTGAGAGCCAAAACATCTTCCAGTTCTTGATTAATTTTGGATATTTTCGCCACACATCAAGGTTCTTCTCGAGGACATCTGTTGGTACATATGCAAGCACTTGCCTCCAATCATTACCAGTTGATTCTGAATGTTTAATATCTACTTGGTTCACATATTCACTGACAGCATCCGCTATCACAGTACCAGCGCAAGGTTCTTTCTCTCGCACTCGTAGAGTCGCATAAACAAACTCTGGTTCAAACATTTCAACTACCGTTTTGGTCACCTATTTCACCTTCTTAGGGATTGTTTACAACACAGACGAAGTATTTGAACCTATTGCTAAGCTATTGTTAATATGTTCCAAACATATTCCAAACATGTTCATTCACTCACTATTTAAAACTAGCTGGCGTCGCATTTAAATTTTGTGAAATTTTGCTCTAGTTCTAATATCTATATCAACTTATTTTTGTATAACTCTGCATGTTTCTGTTCTTGCTATACCGGAGTTTGTAGTTCACTATGAACCTGCTGAAAAATCATTTCATAGGTATGAGCATTCTTTCGCAGATTCGGCTTTCGAACAGCCTTAAGGCGTTTCCGCGATGCCCTATTTTCCTTTTTTTACGATTGCAGATAGCTGACGTTCCGCGTCTCTTAATGTCTTGTATTTTCTGAGATATCTCAGGCTAATCAGCGACACAATAATGATGATTACGATGAGAAAGGTTACATTTATCCAGAAAAGACGATCAATCTGTCCGAGAACAAGCCCTTCGAAAACTCTGTAGTAATGTGAAACAAGGATATTCCCGACGATTCCATAAAATAAGCCTAAGGCGATGCCTTGGAAAAACATTCGATCCTGCCTCATCTTATCTGCCAGAGCCAGTATCTTTTCGATTTGTTCTAGAGTAGGCGCAGATTCGCCCTTACCTTCTTGTTGCTTCATTTTATCACATCGCAGTAAAGTAACCAAAACTGTCGTATAAGCTATTAGATCTAGGTCTATTTTGCAGAGGCAAAATCACTGATCACTTTTCATATTAATGCAATACTTGACAGTTTTAAACGACAGTATAAACCTAACCCCCCGCACTGGAATTCGCGACTTGCGTTTGAATTCTCAGTTTTAATGGCTCCTCATTCAGCGTTAGTGCTATCAATGAACCTGTCCTTTTGGGTAAGCAACCACTCCGTCCATGAATTTCCTCACGCAATATCTGAGAAATTTCTTCTCATTGCTGAATTCTGAGATGTTCGACAATGCATCTAGCAGCATGTCTCTCAAGTATCCGAACTTGTTGAACAAGACCATGAAAACCATATTGATACCCATTATGGCCGCAAGTGATATGTTCGCTTCAGCCCGTGAATCTTTGATGTCTTCTAGAAGTTTCGGAGCCCTCTTTGAAAGATATTTCTCCGTGAGGTCCAATCGAACTGTTCTGATTTTTACCAAGCTTTCGATGAGTGCCCCTCTGATTTCGTCATCAGTCGTATCGAACGTATAACCCAAGGTGCACAAGGCACTTTCTGGATAAATCACGCCTGTGTTCCCCAATTCTGTGATAACTCGTTTGAGGCGCCCTTTGTCATGCTTTTTTTTTGGCTTTTTTTATGATTTCAACGATAGGTGCAATCTCTTCCACTTGATTTGTTCTGGCGTAAATCATTGCAACGTTGCTCAGGAACCAACCGAATACTTTCGCTTCCTCATAAATATCTCCGCTCAAATAGGTGTCTATTATTCGCGTAGCTTCTTCAGGTTTTCTCCAACAAACCAATGAAAATGTGCCTAGGGCAGCACTCCTGCAGGCGACATTCGTGTGTTTCCAAAGCGAATCGAGAAATGGAAGATAGCGCTCGAAGTCGTTCAAACTCTGAACCGCCAGTAGGCCAAAGCCTAAGGCTTGGTGAATTGGAGAATCTTTCTCAAGTAGTCTGATGACAATTGCTTCGAGATTCGCAGGTCTTTCGGCATAGGGATTCAGGTATCTAGCATGGCTCGCAACCGTGTCTTTTTCGTCTTCCGGTAGTTTGAAGAACGACCATAGCTTATCCCTGTCAGAGTACCAGAGTTTTTCGATGTAACTCTTTACGACGGCTGTGCCGACCATCGTAAGAATGTCTCTTGCTCTTCGTTTGAAGAAGTCAGCAATTCCTGATCGACTGGACGACAGAGCAAACGTCTCCTGTAAGGTTGAAATCCACTGGCCATATAGAGCAGTCATTGCTTTTTCATCGTCATACTTAATAAGCATGACATTCAAGGAATATTCGAGAGCAACTTCAAATGCTCTTCTATTCAATCTTGCTCGGGCCGCTGTGACCAGATCTCTGAGCACCCGAAAGTCTTCGTCATTGCCTCTTTGCCAGATGAGATACGCATATTGCGTTGCAAGACTTCGAATGCTCCTCTCTTTGGCAAGCATTGCGGCCTCCATGAGTTCGAGGGGTGAACGAGGCATCTCATAGATTGTCTGAATTGCAGTCCTTTTTGAAGAAACTGTTCCTGATTTCAGCCACCTTCTGAGCAAACCAGTTACCCAGTCAAAGTCTTCTTCACTGATAGTAGACAGTGTGTCGACCAAGATCTTGCGAGTCTCATAGTTCTCATCCGTGGCCAGTTCGGAGAAAAGTTTCTGGTCTTTTCTGTTCATGAGAGCGATTTTTATTGCACCAAAGATTGAGTTGAAGCTTTCTGCTCGGCGAATAAGATCCAAAACGTTTTTCTTGGAGCATGGGCGCTCTCTTGGGAGCAGCCGTTGAGCGAGTAGATATTCGAACAGCTTGTCAAACTTGAATCTGATTACTTTAGGTTGTTTTTCTTCTTCTGCCAGAACGCCTCTGTCCAGAAGTTTGACGTAAGGTGAATCAGTACTAGAATCGCGAATACAGTCTCCAATGTAACTGACCTCTGTTAGCTCATCAATAGTAAGGGAACTTGTTCGGCTTTGTTCCATCCTCTTAACAATTTGGCTGAGCAAAGCTTGCATATCTGTGGTTAGTTTGACTTTTTTCCTGAGCCATGTTTCGAACACGGATCCAACGGGAACATATTGAGGTATGGGCTCTTTTTCATATACTTCTGACATCATTCTAAGGAATACAGGAACAGCGCAACTGTCTTTAGTCCTTTTTGACAGTTGGCTGAATTCCGTTTTGAGTTGAAATCGCTGCCTATATTTTCCAAAGGCTTTTTCGAGTTCGTCATCCGTGAATCTATCGAGCCTATTTTCTCGGTCTCCATGTACAGCGTAGTATTTGGGGTCATACAGAAAGTCTGTCGCATTGAGGATCATGTTCCAGATGACTGTCCTGCATGTCAGCACGACGCGGATCCTGTCGGAATCGATTTGCGATACCAGTTCGTCTACACTTCTAAGGAGCGATCCCGCATCATGATTTTCATTGACAGCATCTACGATTATGAAAAGCGACTTATCTTCTTTCTCAAGTGCATTTGTGATTTCTCCGTATAAAGCATCGAAAAAAGTTGTTGATCTATACTCAGGAATCAGGCTCAAATCGTCCATTAACTGATCTTTAATGTTTGGTTTGATCGACAATCCACGGTAAAAGAGAACTAGGTCATCATTTCGCATTTCCTCGACCAGATGGCAAAGAAGATTTGTCTTTCCATATCCACTTTCGCCAATTACTATGAACCCCATTTTATCACTCTCTCTGAACTCCAGAAATCTTCTTTCCATTTCTGTTCTTTCTTCGTACAACTCTCGACTATAGTACTCATTCTCTAGTCGTTGGAGAGTGTCGTCTGTGCATTTGTCAACCTTCTCTTTCAAAACTTGCCAATTCAGGATCTCCTTCTTTTTCTCATTGCCCCCAACTTGGAGTATTCGCCGAGACTCCTCTAACAACTTGTCTACTATAACACGAAACTGGTTATCCAAGAATCCTTTCGCAGAAAGAATGAGACTACCATCTATAAGATCTGAAATATGATATCCTCCCGCCAGCTGACTCATTCTTATCTTTTGAAACTCTCTGGCAAGTTTTCTATTGGAAATGATTCTCGGGTGGGCGACGACGACCTTGACATCTTCATTTGATTGCAGGACTATGGTAGCATCCCGATGGAAATTATTTTCAGTGGGTGTCCACATGACTTCTACGATTATTCTTTTACCATCTGTAGTGACAGCATGAATGTCGTGTTCATGGCCTTCATCCGCATATTCCGTGATAGCAGCGCCGTACCAGTTCTTTAGCTTTTCAGCTATGACTTCTTTCAATCTCTTGTGCTCGATAGTTTCACCCAAACAGCCCCCTCCACTAACCCATTGTTCCATCAGGTTTGTTAACTTTGCGAAACTCCACGCGAGCTCGAATTGACTCGTCTGACCCTATAATAGAAAAAAGGGAAAATGGATAGAAACCCCTCCGCAGAACCAGTATAAATTAAACGCTCGAGCATGGTAGCCTGGTAGAGCTTCGAACTCTCGCCAAGCTATCCATATGTTTTTTACCAGTAAATTCAGGCGGGGGTCCCACCCCCCGCACCATCTCAGAACCATTGAAATCGCTCATTTTTCTCTCGTTTCGAGCGTAGAATGCTATAAAGTCGACTTGGGAAAGTAGGTAGCTTTTCATTCCACCTACACAGCAAACCCAGCAAGCTAACTTCAACAAAACATATTTGGCTCCAAATAGAGGGCCTAGAAACCGTTGCACGCACACACACAACTAAGCCGCAGTAGGTATAGGCTCGTTCGAAACCGACACCTTCTCCCGCCAAATCCTCACGTTCGAAGGACAGACAACCACTCGCTCCTCACCAAGCCTCGCAATATCTCCACCAATGGACTCCGCAAACTCGCACAACTCATTCACCGCACGCTTAACATCATCAATACTCTTGTTCGCAAGAGGAGTAATCCTGAGAATCAGAATGTTCCCAGACTTCACCTCACTCTTCACAGCGTCCAATTCAGACAAGTCGTGAAGAGGCATAGCCTTCAGATAGGACTTACCAGAAACACCTTTGACTTCAACTTCCTTCTCTGCCTTCTTGGGCTTGCGAATAAGTCCAGTTATGCCTGGCAATTTTCTCCTCTCTAAACCTTATTCACTTTTCTAAAGTTTAAGTGTTTCCTAATTCCGCGTCTGAATCACTAATAAAAATTAACTATAAAAGTGTTTTATGAATTCAAAATTCAGATTAAGCTTTGGCTAAACTAAGTTTTATGAAATTCCATATTTTATCGCCGACAAAATGAACATTCCTAACCACAACATCCCGCTCAACCTTCTCCGCTTCAACTACATCATACAATATCTCGCCAATCGCCAACGCCTTACCATGCTTCTCATCAACCACAAGAACAAAATCACCATTTCTGAACAATCCTTCAAACCGTACAATTCCAGGCGCCATAACGTTCGCTCCATTACAAACGTGTGGAACAGCGCCCATATCGACAACAACCTTGGGTGCCAAAGCCAAAAACTCGCTGAAAACCAGCGTTGGAAAAACATTTCCTCCAACTTCAGCAAAGAGTGGCTTACCGTCTATAAGGTAGATTTCTGCGAATTCAGCTTCAACAACCTCAACATCAACCTTGGTTCCAAAAACCCGTTCCAAATCGACTTTCAGCCTCTTTGAGACTCTGTCCCAAAAATCCTTTGCATCTTTGGATTTTAAGAAATGTCTCCTAAACTTCTCTGGCATAACACCTATCCCTTAGATAGGTTTAAATGTTATAAACTCAAGTATAAAAGACATAAAAGCACAGTCTGAGGGCGCAAAATGAGCGAGATGACAACCGAAATCCTCGAACAGAACCTTGGAAAAATAGTACTCGTGAGATTGAAAGGCGGAAAGAGCCTGCGTGGAAGACTGAAAGGCTTCGACCAACACCTAAACCTGGTCTTAGAAGAAACCGAAGACACCACAACCGCTGAGAGCGTGCGAAAACTGGGACTCATAATAGTCAGAGGAGACAACGTAGTTCTGATTTCGCCGCCACCAAGGTGAAAACCTTGGGAAAAGGAACACCGTCCTTTGGCAAGCGTGCAGGAAGAACGATTCACATACGTTGCAGACGATGCGGCAGAAGAGCGTACAATGTGTCGAAGAAACGCTGTGCGGCCTGCGGTTACGGAGAAACAACAAACATCAAAACGTATTCGTGGCGAACCAAAAACATCCACAGAGAGAGACTGAACTGAAATAATCTTTTATTGTGGTAGTTGATAGTAGCCCTTGTCGATTTTGACGTAGATTAGTGGTCCCTTGCTTCGGGCTAGTTCTCTCGCCTTTCTTAGTGTGCTATTGACAACATTCAAGGTCTGTCGTTCCTCATTGACAAAATCCTTGCTCTTCTCGCCAAGTTCCATTTTCAAAAGGTTTTCTGCAAGAATTGACGTGCCGCAGATTTCTCCGTTCTTGATGAGTGTTGAGGTCACAACTTCCTGCATTTCTTGACGGTTCGCAAGTTTTCTCCAAAGAGGCTCTGCGTTGTTAAGAACTTTCGTGGCTTTATCCCATCTCTTAGAATTCTCGCTGCCTATCAGCAGTTTCACCCGTTCCTTCCATTTCTTGAACCACATTCCCGTCCAAACATCCAGAAATTCTTCCAGCTCGTTCGGGTTTTCGTTAAAGAAGTTCTCCAGCCTTTCCACGATGTCACATTCGTTGGCTTCCTTTCCAACGAGGTCCCAGTGAACCTTAAGGTAGTTTATCAGGTCTTGGCACGCTATCTGTAGCACTTTGCGGTCTGAGCCGTAAACGTCTATCATCGGGTTCTTGTCTTTCAGTTTCTCCGACAACATAGTTTCTACGAAGTTCATGGATGTTCCGCTCGAAGCCTTCTCTCCAACCTAAATTAGAGACTTGTCCTTTAATTAAGCTTTATTTATGGTTGCTTCTATAACTTTCTTCAATAATTTTCAGCTATATTCCAACTACAGAAATATTCTAATAACCCATTTTCCAAGTTATTCAAGAAAATCGGGAAGTTGATTAACGCTTTCGAGAATTAGGTCGGGTTTCTCTCTTTCTAACTCTTTTCGAGTGAAAATCCCTGATAAAACCGCGATTGTTTTGGCTCCCGCTGCCTTTCCCGCTCTCATATCTGTCACGGAGTCTCCGACAACTGCGCAATCATGCGTTTTCAGGCTAATTTGTCTAGCGCATTTTTTTAGGGACTCTGGGGAGGGTTTTGGAAAGGGAGTGTTCAGAGCCGTCATGACGTACTTGAAATACTTTGCCAGGCCGAAGTTTTCTAGTTCATCAATTACGTATCTTTTTGGAACGTAGCGCATGGTGACCAGCGCCAGTTTCATCCTCTCTGAGAGCTCTGCGAGCGTTTCCGAGACGTTTGGTAACGGCTTCGTTTTTGTTGCTGTTGATTGGTAGTAGGCGTTAAGGTATGCTTCCAGAAATTTCTTTATGTTGAATCCTTTGACTAAATCGTGTATCGTAAGGCCTTGTTCGAGTCTTCTGGGAATCTCCGTCACTGTTTTCTCGTCGACTTTTTTTCGTCCCATCTTTGCGAACGCGGTTTTCGCTGCTTCTAGGTATGCTTCTCTTGAGTCGACTATCGTGCCGTCTAGGTCTAAGAGTAGTCCTTTGACTTTCAGCTTTTTGCTTTCCATGCTTTTTTCACCGCTTTCAGGTGCTTACCGTCGCTGTTTGTTCGATAAGTTTTTATTCACGGCTAATTGTCTAAGGTAAGTACCCAATAAGTTTGTTGACGCAAAGGCTTTAGGAGTGATGGGTGATGGTGAGGAAAGCGCGTATACGCTTGACGAGCACTGATTACAAGAAGCTGGAAGAGGTGTGTGAGGAACTGAAGGCCATCGCCCAGAAGACTGGTGTTAAGATGAATGGTCCGCTTCCGTTGCCTACCAAGAGGCTTAAGGTTCCGGTGTTGAAGTCGCCTTGTGGTGAGGGGACAGCCACGTGGGATAAGTGGGAGATGCGTATTCATAAGCGCCTTATTGACATTGATGCTGAGGAGCGTGTTATGAGGCGTATCATGCGTATTCGGGTTCCGGAAGAAGTGCATGTGACGATAGAGCTCGTTTAGTTACTTGTGTGGGGGTTTTCTTTCTTTCTGTTTGTACCATTTGTCGAGGGCGCATTCGGCGCATTTTTCCAAGAATTCTGTGCCTTTTTTGGTGGTTTTTAGGAAGTTTTTTTCGTTGGTTTGGAGTAGTCCTTTGTCTAGCATTATGTTTAGGTACTGTTTGGCTTGTACGTATGAGAGTCCGACGTCTCTCATTAGTTCTGTTTTTTTCTTGCCGGTTTTTGCGTTTTCTAGTATGTCTGTGACGATTTCGTGTCTGTCTCTGTTGACCATTTGTGAGCCCAGTTGGATTTGTTCTTTTTGAGTATGTAAGCTTTTTCGCTTTTCGAGGTGGTGTTTTTGGCTACAGGAGATAGTTTAGGAGGTAGTTGTATGAGATTGCCGTGAGGGCTATGCTTGCTGTGAATGTTAGTGCCCAGATGGTTTTGTTCCATAGGAAGACTTTGAACCCGTCGAACATGCCGAGGGGGATGAGGTTGAAGAGTGCTATCCAGGCGTTGAATGCTGCGCCCAAAAGGAGTATTCCACGATACTGAGGGAATGGAAACGCGATTGTTAGGAAGGTTGTTGCTAGTGTGATGTTTGTTGTGGGTCCGATGAGGGAGATTTTTCCGAGGGTTTTTACGTCTGTGAATCCGGAGATGATGACGGCGCCTGGGGATATTATTTTGAAGAGTGGTGAGATTATTGATATTAGTGTTAGTGCGGTGCTGATTAGGTTTAGTCTGAATTCTGCCCAGAGTCCTTTTCTTTGTGCGGCGGTTTTGTGGGCGATTTCGTGGGTGAGGAAGGATGTGGTTAGGATTGTGGTGAATGCGGCGAGTGTGGGGAGGTTTTGGGTTTCTGGTGTGATTGGGAAGAGTGCTAGTGAGAGTCCGGCGAGGATGACGAGTGTTGTGGCTGCGGTTAGGTGTTTGGTTTCTGTTTTGCTGAAGTGTGTTTTTCTTGTTTTGGGTGCGGTTTCTATGTAGGTGATCGTGTATTCGTGTGGTTTCTGCGTCTGAATGTGTGTTGTTTGTTCTTGTCTTTTTTGTTGTCGTGCGTGTTGGATGTTTGGGCATTGGTGGTTTTCTGGGAGTCGGTGTTGGGTGCAGAAGTGTTGTCCGCAGTGTGGGCATGTGAAGGGTAGGAATGTTTCTTGTTGGCATTTGTGGCATTTCATTGTTGTTTTGGGTCCTTTGTTGGTTGGTGATGTGTTTGGTTGGTGTGTGGTTTATGTGTTTCTGTCGGCTCGTGCGTGCGCGTGCAACGGTGTTAGACCCCTCTATTAGGAGCCTAATAGGCGAGTTTGTGTTGAATGGCGGGCGCGTCTGTCTGGGTGGCTAGACCCCCCTTATATAGATTGAAGTTCTGGTTAGGGTTGTGGCGATGTTAGCGGGTGCTGGTGTGTGGGAGAGACCCCCTCCCTTATATGTAGGTTGAACTTTGGGTTAGGGGTTTGGTGTCTGGTTTGGTTTTTCCCTCCCGGGTTTTGTCCGTGAGAAAGGCTTAGCCTGGGCTGGGATTTAAAGGGGTTGTCAGAAGTCTGATTAGTGGCTGATGTGGCTCGGTTTGGAGTGACTTTCCATGTTTGGCGCAGAAAACAGCCAATACGAACCCTACCCTCTAGGTCTTCTGCGCTTATCCTTGCATTGGGTTTTTAGCTGTTGGATTTCGTCGGCTAAGACATGGTGAGCTACCCAAAAACGAATGCAAGCTTGTGATGCAACCGAGATTATGCGTTCAGATGGGAAAGAATTCTTTGAGTATCTCGTAGTAACCCTTTTCAATTATCTTTTTGTATTCGTCTACAGATATTTCGGGGTTATTTCTGCAAGAGTTATACAAGCCCTTGCCAGTCTTCCCTTTCAACTTCTCTATTTGGCTTGCAATCTCTTCAACAGGAACCGGTTTATGGAATATTCTGGCAGTTCTCCCGTCTAGAAACATAACGTACTGCCAGTGCTTGAGTTCTGGATCGATTTTGATCTCTTTTGGTGTGATTTGTCTTCCGTCTTCGGCAACTATGATTCTTCCGTGAAGCCTTTTATCGCTATAAAATACGAGGATGTCGGATTTTTGCGGGAACCTTCTTATACTGTAATCGTAGGGTATTCGTGGATTTCGATCTCGCAAACATCCTTTGAGCCAATCCCATCCACCGTTTTCGACGATTGCCCAAATATAACATTTCACAGTTTTTCCTCTTGATTAATCCCTTATGCCCAAAATCAAATAAAAGACTATTCATCGAGGTGATGTTAACCTTACATTAAGGTTTTCAGTTGTTCAATTTCTTTGGCTAAGGCAGGATAGAGATAGTCAAGAATGTGGTTAATCTCGTCATCACCAAAACCAAGCACATCAGGAGGGGTTAATCGCAGGTGTGATTTTGCTCAAAAGCTTGAAGTTGAGCTTTATGTAAGTCTTTAGATGACTTTTTCAAGGGAATATTGTATTGTGGCTGATTTTGAGAAGTTTACTGGTTATTCTATGCTCGCGGTTTTGCAGCTACGGTTCGTGGGTTCAACTCCCACCCTCCTTACCATTAGCGCGCGTGTAAGGTTTTCATGTTGGCCTCGTGAACGTCAGAATCACAGACTTTCACAAAACTTAATAGACTCAAGACTGTAAAAAAAGGAGATATTAGGAGAATTGAGATGTACCTAGGATTGGTCTTATCTGTTAAGTGTTTGAATCACTCCTCTTTTCCCACCCCCAATTCCAGCCCGACGCGAGAAGGGAAAGTGAACAGTCCACATCCCAATAGTATCATTAAGATACTGAAGTATTATTTAAATATTGTGTTTCCGCCGGCTCCACGTTGTGCAGAAAGGGTTCTCCATGATTGACATATTTCTTGGCCGCCTGCTTACTGAAAAAGATGTTTTGACGATTGAACTCGACACCCACAAGAGTGGTCATGTGAGCTTCCAGCAAGGCGTTAAGTTGTTAACTTACATAGACAGGGACTACAAAGAGGTATTTCTATCCGCGTCAAACCTAGATTCTCAACTCAGAGCCTTGACCATCGTCGTTGAAGATCAGCAGGGTGTTCTGACCGCAATCGCGGGTTGTCTGGGGAATGAAAAGATCGATATAACTGAGTGCGGATACTTCGCAATCGGGTCTATTGGCGTCAATGAGTCTATTTTCAGACATTCAACGTCTCCTACTGGAGTAATGACGACCGAGATCCAAATGGCTACGATTTCTAGGAAACTGAAAGATCTTCAATGGGTGAGACAAGTATACCCACAATCAGTAAATGAGATACTGCCTATTCTGGACAACTTGCACAAGTGCGACGGATCGTCTCAAGTAGTGGGGAGGAAGTTGAAACTGGCTCCAGGTTCCTTGGAGGAACTAGGGTTGGGTGAGGGAGAACATTTGTGTATCGTCACAAGTTACATGCGGTTTCCAATGATCATAATCCGAATTTTGTCGGATCTCCAAAACATTTCTTTCATAGGAGCGGACATAGCAGATAAACCTCTCACTCTAGCGCACTTCTGTGACAGCATAAAGGAGGATGTAAACATAATCGGTCTTTCTGTACATCACATCCCCACAACAACCAGGGATCAGCTCAACAAGGCTCGGGTCAGGATCTTCTGCAAGATATCTGGCCAGGCGTCCTGTGAACAAGTGAAAACCAAAATCTTGGGTATAAACTCAAACAATCGTACTTTGGTTGATGTCGAATCTTTGCAAGTAATAAACATTGATGAATATGCAAAACTCGCATTCAAAGATCAAGAGGATCCCGAACGGGGGAATTAACATGGTAGAGCGACTCGAGAGAAGAAGGACGGACTTAGAGGGTCTTCTGAAAACACTTTTGGATCAAGCCAAAATACGCGTGAAGGACCTTAAAGTAGATGTCGACACTAGATGGATAAATCTCACGCTTGAGGAATATAGGTGCACGATAGTTTTCGATTTGGTTTCATTCCAAGGCGTGTCAACGGAGGCTCTAGTAAGATATCATCATGAAATCGTTGGTACAGAAGACCAGTTATTCGTCATTGACCCTCACGAACTGGAAAAGGAAAAACGAATTATTGGAGATATAATAAGACTCTTCGAAAGAATCATACCGGTCTAGGTGCCGGGAGTTCCTTAAACAAACGGATAAAGAAATCCTTAAAAAGAAGCAAGTATCTTTTTAGTACTGAAGGTTGGGGAGATTAGTTGAACATACTGCAACGGATTAGGATCCGAGTTTGCCAAGCTGTTGTTTGGCCGCTTGGGCATATGATCTTCACGGTTTTACATTTAATTTGTGCAATTGGTGTGGTAGGAGCGGTTTGGATTTGGAGCACTTACCTGATGAATTCGGATTTGATGGGCGGCTGGATGCTTGCGGTAATTGGAATCTATATAGGTGCGTTTGCATTGATTGAGGATGCGCGCCGCGACGCTCGCTTACAGGGGTATTTCCGGATATCTTCCAAGCTTTCTAGAACGGATTGGGAAACTCTCGCGACAATAAAGTCAGGTTTTCATACGATTTCTGACATCGAGCGTGTAATCGCTGCAAAAATCCATGCGTCTAGGGCAGACGTGTTTAGAAGTATAGCATCGCTGCGAAAACTTGGGTATATTATTGATGACGGGACTCAATTGAAATACTATATGGCGCCTGCTGCCATTCAGGAACGAAGTGAGGGGTAGAGAAACTTTACAATTGGCAAGTACTCTTCTTTGATGCGATAGATAGAGACTTTCTTTGGACCAGTTTCTGTAGCGATATCGCCTGGCTCATTGTTGAGTATGCTGTCACGCTTATACAGTTCAAAAATAGTTCTATGCAAAGTCGTTCTTGAAACACTGTAAGAGAACCTGCGGCAGATTTCATTGAAATGCAGCCCTCCGATTCTGCCTTCGGAATCTCTCTTCTGGGCTTCATCATAAAGAATTGCAACTGTCTCTCTGTGAATCTTGGAAGACATGATGCTGCCTATAACTTTGCCCGCTTCAGGCGTCATTTTGAAATCCACGTTGTGCTCATCTTTAGCAGTGTTCATGAATCCCACATCCTAGACCTCAGTACTCTTATCATACCAGACACCACATTCACTTATTAACAGTACTTAAGGCTTTCTATGTGCATTCAAGAAGGAGCACTGACAAAGATATAACTTGCGTGCCTCCAGAATCCATGCCATGAATTACTATTATGAAGTTTAATCTGCGATGCTGAAATCGCATGCGTTCTTGCATTCTGCTCGGTTCTTGTGAAGCACGCGCGACAGCAATTGCTCAAGGAAATCCGTGAAATCAGCCTCAAAAGTATAAATTCGCACCTAGGATTTGGTAGCCGGGAGAGATTCAACCATGGCCGAGAATATCACAAACATATTTTTACCGGTAAAGTTGGGTGGGGGTCCCACCCCCTGCACCATTTTCGCGAGGTTAAATTCGCTCAACTTTCGCTCTCTTTGAGTGTAGAACGACATAAATCGACTTTAGGAAGTAGGTGGTTAAACACTTAAAAAGAATGACTTCAACTAAATCTAAGCGTAAGCGATTCGATGGGGAAAAGGTGTTTGAGGGCTTTCAGTTTCGTTCACGCCGCCGATTTGCATTTAGGCTATTCGCAGTATGGCTTAGAAGCCAGGCGAGAAGACTTCGACTTGGCGTTTCAACAACTGGTCGACAAGACCATCGAGCTAAAGCCCGACTTCATCATAATCGCAGGAGACCTGTTCCACCAAGCACGCCCATCAAACACCACGCTCGAAAACGCAATAAAAAACTTCAGCCGCCTACGAGACGCTGAAATCCCCGTCCTAACAGTCGACGGCTCACACGACTCAGCACCCAACATCATCACAGGCACCATCCTGAACCCCCTAGATAGCGCTGGTCTCATTTACCACCTGCCACGACACGAAGGAGCTTGCTGGCGTAAACCAGACTGCTGCTACGTCTACGGCGTGCCAAACTTCAGAACCAGAGGCAAAACCGAGGAGTCTCTCCCAGCCTTCATGGAACAAAACAAGCCCACATCAGAACCCTCACTCTTTAACATCTTCGTTTTTCACATGGCTCTCGAACTTCCAAACGTCAACCCCCCCTACATAGAAGCCGAGGCACCACCCGAACTCATACCCGAAGGCTTCAACTACTACGCAGCCGGACACGTCCACAAACCCTTCCTCGAAAAGTTCAAGACCGGACTGCTCGTCTACAGCGGATGCATCGAAACCGTTAACTACGACGAAGCCAAAATCAGGAAAGGCTTCTACCACGTCAAAGTCAACGAAAAAGGCGCAGCCCAACCAGAGTTCATAGAGCTGGAACCACGCCGCAAGTTCGTTGTCCTAGAACAGGATTTCACTGGACTGCGCCCCTCGAAAATCACCGAGCTCGCCGTCCAACTCGTCAAAGGCGCAGACGAAGAAGGAGCAATAATCATCCCCGTGCTGAAAGGAACCTTGCCCGCTGAGGCGAGCCGTTCAGAAGTCGACATCACCCAAATCAGAACCGCCATCGAAAAAGCCCTACTCGTACACCCCATCGTCCTGCTGCGTGAAAGCGAGGTCTCAGAAGAAATCGTTCGCTCCATATTCGAGAGCGAATTCAAAGACCTAAAAACGAAGGCCTTCGAATACTTCCTGCAAATCTTCTCCGAACACTACAGCCGCGAAGAAGCCGAAAAAATAGCCCGAGTCGCCGTCAGCTTAATCGAACCCCTGACCAAAAAACAAGAAGAAAAAGTGAAGCAAGCCATAGAGGAGCTCCTATAAATGAAGATAGAACTCATACAACTCGAAAACATCCGCTCCCACACAAAATCCACCGTGCCCTTCACAAGAGGCTTCAACTGCCTCGTCGGCGGACTAGGCTGCGGAAAATCCAGCATCCTCTACGCAATAGACTTCGCCCTCTTCGGAGACCCCATCGGAAGAAGCTACGAGTACCTACTACGCGAAGGCACAGACAACGCAAAAGTCACGGTCCAATTCGTCCAAAACGGAAAAACATACAAACTATCCCGCGGACTGAAGAAGCGCGCAAAGGGCATAAGCCAAGACCTCGACACACTCAAACTCCTAGAAGAAGAAACCCTCATAGCCAGCATGAAAAGCGAGGCCGTAGCCGAACAGCTCAAAGCAATAACAGGACTCGACAAAGAACTCTTCCGAGAGATAGTCTGGGTCAGACAAGAACACCTAAAAGAACTCCTAGACGCCACACCCAGAGAGAGACAAAAACGCCTAGACCAACTCTTCGGCCTGTCAGACTACGAAGACGCATGGAGCAACCTCCTAGGCTACCAGAAGGAGTATGAAGGAGAAAGAAAAGCCTACGAGAAAGACCCAGACGTCTCCGGAATGGAAAAACTCAACACAGAGTACAACCGCACAGTCGAAGAATTCACCCTAACCGAAACAGCACTACAAGACACAGAAAAAAAGCTGAACTCCGCCAAAAAAACCCTAGAAGAGACCGACCTAAAACTCAAACGACTCGAAGAGGTAAAAGCCCGCACCGACGAACTCAAGCAGAAAGAAGCACAGACACAAGCAAACCTAACGAACACAGAAGACTCCTCAGCCACACTAGCCGAGAAAATCGAACAGAAAAAAGACGCCATTGATACTTTTAAACAGCGCCTGGCAGCCGTAGAAGCGCAGATAGAGTCCAGCAAGGCTAAACTCAAGGAAGCTGGGATTCCATCAGACCAACCAATCGAAGCCCTAAGACAGTACCTAACATCATTCGACGACCAAATCTCCAGCCTAAAAGGCGAACAAGAATCGACACTCCGAGGCATACGCGAGGACCAGCAAAGAATCTCTAAGCTCTCCGCCGAAAGCCGATGTCCACTCTGCCTACAAGCGTTAGCGGAAGACTACAAGAACAGCCTAACACAGAGAATCAGCGAAGAAAACAACGGAAGACAGAAGACGATAAGCCAACTCCAACACGACACCCAAGAACTCCAACAACTAAAAAGCAAAGCGAACACAGCACTCTCGAACCTGCAGACGCTCACCCCAAAAGCCGAAGAACTGAGAACCCGCACAGACGAGGAGTCTCAAGCACTAGACGAGTTAACAAGAGAGTTCGAAGAAAAACAAAGACTAGAGAAAGAACTGCGCTCACAACTGGAAACCGTGCGCACAGAAATCAGAAGCTTCGACATAACAGAACTGGAAGCGGCAAAAACCCAAAGCAGACAAGCCTTCCAGCTCTACTCTAACCTCGATTCAGACTTGCGAGCCAAAGAAACCCACAAAAAAGACCTGATCAAACGCCTAGAGGAGACAAAAGAGAGAATCGACCAGGCGCAGCAGAAGATCGAGCGCATGGAGAAAACAGCGAAGGTCATCGAGATCATCGGAGGCATACGCGACGCTTACAGAAGCATCCAGCCCAAGCTACGCGGCGAGTTTGTAAAAGTCTTAAGAAACTTTGTTCAGCAGGTTCTCGACAACCTGGTGAGCGGGGAAGGGTCTCTGATAAACGTCTCAGTCGACGAGGCTTACACGCCGTACGTTAAAAGCGAGAGTGGCATCGAGAGGGAAGTTTCAAACCTCTCCGGTGGCGAGAGAACGCTGCTCGCCTTTGCCTACCGCCTCGGACTCGGTCAACTGATCATGCAGTCGAGAACAGGCCACGGTCTAAGCATGCTTCTGCTAGACGAACCGACAGAAAGTCTCGGAAGAGAAGACGGCTCGATAGACCGCCTGGCAGAGGCGATCTCACGACTCAAAGCCATAGAACAGATAATCGCGGTCACACACAGCGAAGCCTTTGCAGAAAAAGCCGAGCACGTAATAAGACTTGAAAAAGAGGCTGGCGCAAGCAAGGTTTCAGTCGAGAAATAGGAGAAAACAGTGGTTTAGGGGTAGTGTTTTCCGAAGTTATCCAGTGCCGCGTTTATGTCGCTGAGGGCTACTTTCGCGTCCCAGTCTACGTCCAGGTTCGGGCTGTGCGGACAGAAGAGGCATGGTAATTTGTGCCGGTACCACCCATCTGAGCTTCTTGTCGAGCCGAAACCGTCCAGTAACGACGTAATGTCCTCCAATTTGACCTTAAAGTCTCCAGTGACATCACCCGGGATGGTCACAGCTATCCAGCCTAGCAGATTGTTGCAGGTGCTTACCTCATACATGCCCTTACTCCAGCCAACAGTGTTCCACGAGAAGGTCATCGTTGTTTGAGCGCCCGGAGCTAGGTCTGAAACTGTTTGACCAAATATCACTGATGCGTTGGCATAGACAAAGACGTCGAAGGTTGTGTGGAAGTCGCCTTGGTTCTGGACAGTAACATTCATAGCCACGCTAAACCCTTCGCCTACCACCGTCTTTGAGAATGTTCCTCCCGAAACCGCGATTCCTGGTGACTGCGGCATGATACATGTTACTCCAAACATTGAAAGGTGCGGAGCCACGCCGTAAACGAAGTTGCCTTGTGTGTCGACGCTGGTTGTGACCTCTACCCAAGTTTGAGAGGTCGTGTCCCATTGCCAGAGCTGAACAAAACTCTCTAACCCGGGTGGAACAGGGGCGTCATTGTATTGAAGTTTGATTCCGACTGATCCTGTGTAGGTGGCAGTTGTGTCAATCTCGTAATAGTTCAACGGCATTAGTCCGGCGGGCAGATTAGGCGGCGATTGTGGGGTTCCTACGTATATTTCACCTTGTTTGGTAATGTTCATGTCTAGGCTTAGGCTTTTGGTGACTCCGAACATTGATAGGTGGGGAGCGGTTCCGTAGACGATGTTGTTGTCGGTGTCGACATGGGTTGTTATGTCAAGCCACTTTGACGAAGACGCGTTCCAGAGCCAGATTTTCATGGCTTGCTCGTCTTCCAGTGATAAACCTGTGGAGTCGTAGCTGAATTGAATTGTCACGTTGCCAGTGTAGTTGGCTGTGGTCTTGATGTCGTTGCAGAGAACGGACGCGAATTCGTTTGAAGGTGCCTGCGTTATGTTCAGGGTTGTGACTCCTCCACTGGTTGTTTCATTAAAGGTGACTTTGGCGTTTTCGGCCGGAGCTACGGTAACATTTGTCCCTGTTGGTGTTGAGACCGCGACCATTACTGATCTATCAAGGGTCTTATGAACCAAGGGTTGGCATGTTAATCCTGTGACTCCTGTGGTTGCGATTTCAGTGCTCCACAGGTCCATGGTTGAGCCGCTCGGCTTTGTGGTGTTAAATGTGATTGTAGCCAAAGTTGTGTTGCCTCCGAATAGTTGCGTTTGTCCACACGTTGTAATCGTGACCCATATGAAGCCGTTTGTCTGATTTATTTCGCTCTTAGTCACGCAAGTGTAGTCTCCAAAAATTTGAGCCACTGACATACCGAGGCAGTTGAGCTTGCTGTTATCGTAGTTTAGTTTGAACTGAACACCAGAGAGTTCCGTGAGGTTATACGCGAACATTTTGACGTATACGGTAAGGTTTTCGCCGACAACAATCGGGTTTTCTAAAGGCTCCACGAACACGGCGCAGTCTGTGGGCGCTGGCAGAAAGTATCTCCTTCCTGACATGCCCCATGTTAGGTTAAAATCGTGACTTACGATAACTATGTCCATCAAGTCTATCGTCTTGTCTGGGTGCACGTCGCATCCCGGTTCCCATTTTAACGAGGGCATGCCATAATCCATTCCAAACAATTCTCCTACCATAGACACGTCCAAAGCGTCTACGGTCCAGCCTCCCACTTCCCAATTGTAGCGAAAGTCAATCTCGGATTTCGGCGGAGTCTCTAGGAAGTAGGCTCGGTTTGCTTCCAACAAAAGCATAGAGGAGTTGTGGGACACGTAGTTCCATGGGCCAGTTCCGATGAGAGTTTGAGTCGCGTTAAACCCTTGGCTAGCTCCTGGGGTATAGCCTGTCACGTTGGATATGTTTTGGAAAATGTGTTTTGGCAGTATTGGAAGTGTTCCGATGTAGTCGATTGTGAACGTGTTGGAAACATTTACGTACACGATGACCTTACTCGGGTTCGGGGTTACTACATGGTCAACGTTAGAAACATAATAGTAGAGAGGGGTAACATTTGGTCCGAGTCCTCGAATATAATCTATCGTGAACTTCACGTCACTAGAGTTCAACCCGACTCCATCATGCCACTGTGTTCCTTCCCGAAGGTAGAATGTCAGCTTGGTCAGGTTTTTCCCCGTTTCATAAGGAGATTCCCACTCTTCGATGTCCCAATCTGCGGCGAGCCAGGGCATTCTGCTTTCGCGGTCTGGTCCGGTGGCATAGGGGCAGTAAGATATGAGTGTGTCGTAAATCCGACTTAGGCAATCCCATGCAGGACCAGAGTAGTGAGTAATTACGTTCAAGGAAGCTGGTGGATTATACAGCCCGTAGTCGATTTCAGCCTTTGAGTCGTTGCGTGTCTTGAGGAAGGTGAACTGGTTGTCGATGCGTTCTCCTCTCTGATTCACAACGCAGTACAAGTCTCTGTAACCCGTAACCACGCTTGTGCTATAGAGCCAAACGCACGCGGCTTCTTCTACAAGGATTCTTTGACACTTCTTCGCAGCGTCCAGAGCGGAACCGAGGTCGAGCGTGGACATCATTCTACTGTACGAGTCATCATATGTCGAGTTTCTAAACTGTGGGTAATCGGCTCCATCAATATCACTGCTGACGTAGCAGGACAAGGACTCTACTCCTACGTCAAAGGTCCAGCCTCCCGTGTAGATGTTGTAATCTCTGTTGACCATAACTTCATCTATACACGTGGCAAGATTTTCCTCGTTTTGAGCAACAGGAATACCCAGCTTGCGCAGACTGGTCGCCAAATTTCTTCCTGCCTCAAGCCTTTCTGGATACTCGTTCCTTATGTAAAAGATGAGAGGCTCCATGGTTGTGCCTGTGGCGGGATGTATCCGCAGGTGTTGCGTCGAGCCGGGAAACTCAGGATCATATTCGGGGTTGGATTCCTCTCCTTCTACGAAACCTGCTTGGTCAAAGTAAGAGGCTGCCACGCTCGAGTTGTACTCATACGGATAGTTTCCAAGCAGATTGCCATATGAATCATACTGGCTTACAGACTCATCTACCCACCAGTTACAGTTCGGTCTTGAAATCGGCGTGTCTATTCTATAGGAAAAGGGGCACAAGTTATCGACAATGTAATCTTTATCCACCAAACAAGCAATTCCTTGCCTGAACTCTTTGTAGGCCGTTGGGCTGGTCTGGTTGGGGTATGTTGGGACCGTGGCGTTGTTGTTAAAGTCAAACTCGTACATACTGTATGTTGGTGATATCGCAGCTTGAACATCTGTCCTGTTAAAGACCTCCTCCATCTGCGCGCTTGTCAACGCTCTGTCCGTCAGGTCAACTTCTCCATTCTTCAACGCATCGTAGAGAGCGCTGCTGTTGTTATAATACTGGACATGGAGAGTGTCCATCACAGGCCCGTGCACAACGTTAGAATAAGTGGCTCTGCCAAACGTAAGGCTTATTCGATGAAAACTTTTGTCCATGATGTAGCTGCTGAAAACTCCTTCGATGTCAAGCGTCAGTTCGCTTGTTACTTTTCTGCTTGTGCTAGAAGCTGGCATGGTCTGGAACTCTACCCATGCGAGACTGCCAAAGCCAGTATTCTCGTCTCCGGACCCCAGAGTCTCGCCAAAGAGCACATACCCGTAAGTCTCATCTATTTCCACGCCGAAACTAGGAACGACACTTCCAGTCCACAGACTGCCTGACCATACGCTCTTACCATTACCAGTATAATCACATCTTACGGCTTCAATTTGAGTCCTCTTGTAGCGCAAGTAGAACTGCCAAAGATGAGTCGGGCTTGTCACGTTAAGCCAGATGGTAACGTTAAATCTGGTGCCTACAGGTTTTCCGGTAAGATCTATCGTGGATGGTTCAATCCACATCGAATCCGCATTAAGCGCATGAACCGAAAATTTAACGAATACGGGAAGCAGGGAAGACAGGAGCAAAACTGCAAACGACATAACCACAACTGACCTCTTCAATAGCCTCCTCTCCTCTTCTGAGACAGAAGCATACTGGCAGATAACATTTGCGGACAAATCTTCTAGTGCGACTGGCAATATCATTGATTCAGTGGACACGTACACATATGCTTACGGCAAAACTTTTCCTATCCATCTTTATCTATCTAGCCGGGTCCCCTCAACCAACCGCGAATCCCCATTTCCTTCACAGTAACCGTCACTTGTTCAAGCTCGCAGTACTTGTGCTCCCCCGCCTCATCCATGTAATGAATTTTTGGTCTGAACGTGAACTTGCCCTTCTTTTTAGGCTTTAGAGTCAGCTTCATTTCAGCCGTCTCAAGCGGGACCATTCTTCTCCCTTTCAAGTTAAGAACTCCATCTCCGAACACGCATTTTTCCGGTTTCTCCACGAGTTCGAAACCTTCAGGTAAAATCTCCTCTATCTTTATCAAAAAGGCTGCGTTCTTTCCCAGATTGGCAAATTGAACCTCCAAACCAAAAGCCTCTCCAACAACTAGCTCTCTTTGGCGAGCAATCAAGTTTGCCTCAATGTATGCACGTTCAAACTTCAACAAGCCGACAGGTTCTTCAACACTCATGCCTGGCGCAGAAAGTGCGGTGGTGCTCGACGCGTCAGTGGGTGCTGCCAGCAACTCTCCCAACGATAACGCAAACTCTCGCTTCTCTTTCACCGTCCCCAATGTCTTAAGAACTTCATCTCTTTTGCCAATGTACTGCGCTGTCTCGTAAAGCTTGGCTGACCTTTCCAAGCATTTTTCTGCGAGAAGATACGTTTTCATCTTCTTTTCTGGGTCGCCCTCTAGCTCGGCGCCAATCATGTAATTATAGGCGTCAAACAGAACTCCCGTGGCGTTTGCCCACAATGAAGCGTTGTCAAACCCCGCTCTCAGATAATAGTTAGCGGCGCTTTCGAGGTACTGCTTTGCTTTGAGAAAGTCGTCTTTTTCTCTCGTTGCCTCAAATCTGGTTCCATGCTCCAGCGCGATGCAGAAAGCACTGTTGCCGGAGGCTAACAAGGTCGTTCTGTCTTTTGCGCTGCATTCTTTGGCTTTGTTAAACTCTTCAGAGGCTTCATGGTACAGTTCTGAAGAATTTCTCACGTCAGCCGTCTTCATTTTTTGCCATGCACGGCACATGCACGCAAACGGTTTTATCTCTTTTCGGTCGCCTTCGGCATCTGTTGTTTCTAATATCTTTTCAAACGTGTTAGCGGCTGATTCGTATTGCCCGGCGCTCTGCGCGTAGTCTCCTCGTCGGTCGTTAATTCTCGCCTCCTCCACGTCCACTCTTGCGAGGCAGTACTCTTTTCTTCTCACAGAGGCACTGACTAGTTCGATGGCTTTTCCCTTTTCATCCATGTTCTGTATCTTGCCGATCTCCTCTTCGAAGGCTTCCTTTGCTTGTTGGAAGAGCTCCGCTGCTTTCTTGAAGGCTTCCGCCGACTCGCTGCCGCTTTCTCTTCTGCTCAAGTCTTCCGCCTGTTCCAGAAGCGTCCACGCAAAGAAGTTTGAAGCCATGTAACCCCACAATTTTGACGGTTTGAGAAGGTTCGCAATTCTTTCATAGTGTTTCATTGCGTCGGCGTATTCTTCATGCTCATGATTGAGTTTGGCTCTCTCGATCTCGCTCCAAGCTTTCATGTAGGTAGCGTAGTCCAGATAGAAGTCCGCAAAGTGTGGGATTCTCTGCGCGGCAGCCTTATACATTGAAAAAGCATCGTCAAAAGTTTCTGCGGCCATATGGTGTTTGCCCAGCCGTCCTTGGTTTCTTGCCATCTTCCAGTAGGACTCGGCGGCACGACTTGGCAGGTTGACTCTTTTGAAGTTCTTGGCGGCATCTTCGTAAACCTCGATTGCCTTGTTCAGTGTTTTTTGTTCTCCATTTAACGAGTAAAGCTCGTTCAGCATTTCCCCGAACGAGTCTTCGAATCTGGCATCGGTGACTATCAGAGTTGGTACGGGGCGGGATGAGACCCATTTTCCACAGCGTGATAGGCAATCTTCCATATCAGAGACTGCGCTTTCGAGAAGGAGCCTTTTTTTGTCTCTATCTGTTTCTACTCTGGCCAACTCTAGCTTTATTAATGCCACATAGTTTTTGCCGACCCCGTGAATCCAGTCATTGGTCGGCACTACTCTCTCGGCAATCTTGTTGTACTCTTTTCTGTGAATCAAAGCCTCTTCTAGTGACTTCACTTTCTCATCTTTTCCTGTTTCAAAATTGGAATAGAAGTGTAGTGCCTTGCTTAGGGCGTGAAGGGTAGAAATCATGGCGTCAGGAGAACCTGAACTGTTTGCGTGGTCTAGTCCTTTCCGTCCATTTTCCACGGCTTGTTTCAACAAATCACGTTTTTCTTCAAGACTGACTTCAATGTCTCGTGCCAGAGAGGAGTAGCTTTCTGCGTAGAACATGTATGTTTCTGCGATGAAGTAGTCTTGTGAGACTGGTTGGAGATAGTGTATGGCGTCTTCCCCGTATTTGATGATTTTTTTGTTTCCTTCTTTCTGTTTGTCAGGGTCTGGCTCCCTCAGAGTCATCCAGTTGGCAACGAATGAAAGAACGTAGGACGCGACGCCCTTCAGATAGTTGTCCCTTGCAATCGTGCCCTGTTTTAGCATTTCTTCAGCGTACTGTAAGGATAATTCAACTTTTTCCGTGAAAAGCAGGGTGCAGAAGGCTGCCGCCCAGTTTGACATTGCGGTCCAGTAGGGGTCGTTAACCTCTTTCGAAAGCTCTAACGCTTTCTCAGAGTAGCTTAGGCTTTTTTGTACGAATTCTTTCCTTCTCTCTTCTTGTTCGCTTATGTTTGCCGCATACCAGCCGAGTCGGCTTCCTGCAAAATACGCTTTTAAGAGCTCACTCTTGTTTCCAACTTTTGATAGGATTGTGATGGCTCTGTTAGCGCAATCCACTCCTTCCTGTGAGGTATCCATCATTTCCTTCCAGTCGTAAGCAACATACATTCTTTCAAGAAGGCACAATAGTAAGTCGGTAGACATCTTTCCATAGCCTAATTCGTCTCCAACGCTTTCAAACGCTTTCAGACTCTTAGTTCCAAGCGTACAACTCTTTTCAAGCCTTTCTCTCTTCTCTGAAGGGTTGGATGCCAGCCAAGAACTCACGTACTCAGCTATAGCGTTACAGCGTGTACTTTTGCCCTCATTCTTGGAACCGTTTTCCTTTTCGAGAAGTTGGGCAGCATTTCTGTAGGCTTCTACAGCCAGTTGTCTGATTCTCTTGAATTCATCTAGGCTTTCGACTTGCGTGGAAGCTCGGCTGTAGCAGAAACCTATCTTTTCCCATGTCTCTGCTGCCAGGAGAACGTTGCTTGGTTCGAATTTTAGCGTCTGCTCATAGGACTTTGCTGCCTCTAGCCAGTTGTATTCTTTTTCTTGCTCTTCGGCTTTTTTCACGGCAGCGTCTACGTCGGTGTCTGAGGGCATGTGCATCACCATTCAATATCGTTTTCGGGTATGTAATATTTTCGTAAATTGCACGCCGATGTATACTTAGAGTTTCTTAAAATAAGCAAAATAAAGGCTCCTAGACCACAGTGTTTTCTAAAACGCCAATTTTTTCTATTTCTATCCTCACAACATCACTTGGTTGCAAGAACTTTTGAGGTTTCATTGCGAACCCGACTCCGGCTGGTGTGCCGGTTGCGATGATGTCGCACGGTTCCAGCGTCATCACACGGCTCAACTGATGCACTATCTCGTAGACGTTGAAAACCATATTCTTTGTTGTGGAGTCTTGACGAAGTTCCTTGTTAACCCATGTGCGAATGGACAAGTTTGACGTGCCCCGAAGCTGGTTTGCTGTTGTTATGCAGGGTCCTGTTGGAGCGAACGTGTCGAAGCCTTTTCCTCTCGTCCATTGTCTGTCCTTAAATTGGATGTCTCGCGCCGAAACATCATTCAGTATGGTGTATCCGAAGATGTATGACTTAGCCTCGGAAACTGGAACGTTTTTGGCTTTTCTTCCAATCACAACAGCCAGCTCAGCTTCATAATCAAGCTGCCTAACAAAAGAGGGTTTAACGATGTTTTCGTTTGGACCTATTATTGTCGTGTGCGGCTTCATGAAGATTATCGGTTCTTCGGGTAATGCCACTTTCTGTTCTGCAGCATGGTCTCGGTAATTTAAGCCTAAACACACAATCTTTGGAGGAAAAACTACTGGAGCCAACAAGGTTACTCCATTAAGTGTCGAAGAAGTCGCTGCAATATCGTTCTCCTTCGTATTTTCAAGTAGTTTTTCCACTTTTTCGGTGCCTTTCATGCCTAGTGATATGAACTCTTCCAGCCTTACTGGGAGTCTTTCATTAAATCGCTTCGCAAGACTAGGCAACGATACTACTCTGCTTCCTACTAAAACGCCATAACTCTCTCTTTCTTTTTTGCGGTAGCGAGCAAGTTTCATGAGTTACTCTTTTCCAGCAATCGTCATTTGAGTAAGCTTGACTGCTGGCGAATAGTACTGCGCGCTGTTTCTCAAGTCATTCCCTATGACTTCTATTCCGTCTTTGAGAAGTTCATAGAAGTTTCCCGAAATCACAATTCCTTTTACAGGCTCCGATAATTCGCCGTTTTTCACGAGGTATCCATGCGTAATTGTGGCGTTGAGGTTTCCGCTGACTGGGTTTGAAAGCCAATCTCCAATCGTCTCTTCGATGTAAACTCCTCTTTTTGTTTCGCGAATTATTTCTTCAGGGCTTGCTTCGCCTGTTTTCAAGACTAAGTTGCTGGGTGATGGTTGCGGGTTCGTCCAATAATATGGTCTCTGAGCGTTCCCAGTTGACTCCACACTGTCTTTCAGAGCGGTGTACGTGTCGTATAGGTAGTTTCTGAATATTCCATCGTCAACTATTGATGTTGTTTGGGTTGGGTGTCCCTCATCGTCAAAGGGTTTTGTTTGCCAGCCTCCGCGCATCAGTCCGTCGTCAAAAATGTTTATGTTCTCAGAAGCTATTCGCGTTCCGAGCTTGTTTGCAAGCGGAGACCTCCCCTTCTGAACCCAGTCTGCGTTTACTGGACCGCTCAAGATTACTCCGAGAATACTCGCGAAAATTTGGTTTCTGAAGATTATGGGCATCTTGCCGCTTGGAACAGGCTTGGCTTTCAAAAACTTTAAAGCTTTTTCCGCGGCTCTGTCAGCAAGGTTTTCGAAGTTTATTTCTCTCCAAAATCTTGTTTCTTGATGCTCGTTTCCTGTGCTCTCCATGTCCGCGTCCTTAGCCTTAGTTCTCATCCAGACCTCTACGTTGGTTTCTTTCCTTTCGCAGGTTTCGTTGTAGCTGTTTGCTATAGAGATGTCTGAGGCTGAAATTGTTAGAATTCCGCGTGTTGGTTTGACCCTTTTATCATAATCTCTCATTCTATTTATTGCTGAAACCAATTTTTCAGTAATTTCTCCATACTCTAAACTTTCCAGCCTGTGGTCCTGGTATCCTTCTGCCGACGCCTTGCCGAATTTCCTATTCAAGTGCTTCCAAGAAGCGTCTTCAGGAGCAACCCTCGCTATTTTGACAGCCTTTTCTACTGCTTCGTTGATCTCTTTTTCTCCCAAGACCGATGTTGAGTATGTTGCGATTTTTTTGCCCAGGGCGATTCTTAAGCTCATTCCCAAGGATTCAACAGTTTTTATTGATTCGATTTCCTCAGCGAATTCAACCCGCGTAGTTTTCGTTTTTTCTGTGTAAGTCTCTACTTCAGTTGCGCTCATCTGTAGGGCTCTCTTTATAGCTAGTTCAGCCAGTTCCATGTTCATCTCCCTCCCACAGTCATCTTACGCACTCTAACATGAGGACCTCCGAAACCAACCGGAACCGTTTGCCCGTTCTTTCCGCAGCCGCCGAAAGCGCTTGTTCTCATCTTTAAGTCGTTTCCAACGGCGTCTATGGTTTTCAATGTCTCAAGAATTAGACCGCTTATGACCACACCTCTAACGGTCTCGGCTAGCTTGCCCTTCCTTATGACTTTGGAGGGTCCAACGCCGAACGTGAAGGTTCCCATACCTACCTCAACTTCTCCTCCGCCGCCTCCGGGGGCTCTGACGTATATTCCGAAGTCTATGTCTTCTGTGAGTTCTTCAAACTTGTAGTCCTTGGGCTGCATGTAGTAGTTTGTTTGTCTAACTATGGGCACATTCTCGAAATTCTGGGCTCTTCCGTTTCCAGTGGATTCGACGCTCAACTGCGACGCTGAGTCTCTGTCAAGGATGTAATTCTTCAGAACCCCTTTTTCAACTATAACTGTTTTTTCTTTCTTTGTTCCTTCATCGTCGTACGGATAGAAATATCCTCCCTCGATTATTCCCTCATCAACTATCGTCACAGACTCGCTAGCGAGTCTAGCGCCAAGCCTGTTCTGAAGCACCGACTCGCCAGTTGAGACCAAATCACCCTCAGACGCGTGTCCAAAGGCTTCATGAAGCAACAATCCGATAACTTCTGGGTCAACAACCACAGGATACGTTCCAGGCGGCGGAGTTTTAGAACCAGCCGCTTCTACCGCAAGTTTTGAGATGTCCACCGCAAACGAATTCCAATCTACAGATTTAATAAATTCAAACCCCGCGCACAAGGACCGTCCATAAGACACTCTTTCCATGACTCCGCTGACCTTTGCGACGCTCTCATGCACAATGCCAACAAGTGTCGTTTCAACGCTGACGTTGGCTCCTTCGGATGACGCGAATAGTCTAGAATCCTTGGATAAGCCAAGTAGTGTTAAGGCGCTCTTTATGTCCTTGCTGGTCCCAGCGGCTTTGTTTGCGTCTAGGACTAGTGAGACTTTTTCTTCTGGAGAGACGTCTTGGGGGTCTATTTTCGGCTTGAGCTTAATATCAGCGTCTTCGACCTTAGTATCTCTGAACGGTTTTTTCTCGCCCCTAATAGCCTTTGCAGCCTTAACAGCGTTTTTTAGAGTTTCTTCGAGGCTTTTTGGGCTTAAATCGCTTGTAGAAGCATAGCCTACAACCCCTTTTACAGCCGTTCTGACACCTACGCCGCTCAGCCTTCGCGAGGAGTAGCTTTTCAAAGACTCATTCTCAACCCTTATCAGCTCGTAATCATAACTCTGGTAACGTGCATCCGCATACGATGCTCCCAACTTGGTAGCCTTTTCAAGGATTCTTTCTAACTCGAGTTCTTCTGCTCTCTCTTTTCCTGCGTTCAAGAGTCTGCGCCTCTAATGATGCCTACTATTGGACTAGTCAGCATAGTTATTTGTTATGGTTAAAAGTGCACAGTTGGTTGGTCACGGAAATGTAGTTATTATAACTTGGCAACACACAACATAATCTAGCAGAAAAAAGGGCATCTAAATGCGTGAGAGAACAAAAAAGTTAGCATTGGTGGAAGGCGCAACAGCCGGGGTTCTTTTTGGAACAGCAGCAATCTTCATAAAATTCCTGCAAGACTTAGATACGTTCGCAATAGTGTTTTGGCGTTTAACAATCGCCAGTATCCTGCTAGTTGTAACCTCGTTTGTGCTTCGAAAATCAATCAACCTTAACCTAGTAAAGAAGAATTTGGGGAAACTCTCCATCCTGAGTGTTCTACTGGGTTTACACTTCATATTCTTCGTGTTCGCATTAAAAGACACAACAATCCTAAACGCAACGGTTCTCATCAACACAACACCCATTTTCTCAACGCTGATCTCAGCCTTCCTGTTCAGGCTTAAACCTTCTCGTCTAGCACTTACGGGTTTAGCGGTGTCGTTCATAGGCGTGTGTGTGATTGCTTACGCCGAGACGATGGCACCCAACGTTAGCGGCGGAGGTTTTTCCCCAAGCTTGAAGGGTGACTTAGAGGCTGTTTTGGCTGCACTCTTGATTGCTTTTTATCTAAACTACGGTAGAAAAGTGAGAAGCCGGATGTCGCTACTCTCCACAATGTTTCCTATCTACATGCTCGCAGCAATCACCGTCGGGGTTGCAAGCGTATTCGCCTCAAGCCAAACCTTAGCATTGCCGATTGAAGCCAGATATGTTCTTCCGCTCTTAGGGCTGGGCCTGTTGCCAACAGCGATAGCCCACACCCTCTACTTTTCTTCTTTGTCAAACTTGAAATCTTTTGAAACAGCGACTATGGCTTTGCTTGAACCGATTGGCGCAACAGTTTTAGGCGTGATCATATTTTTGGAAATTCCCGCCTACCCCTTCGTTTTTGGTGCTGCCCTAATTTTGTTAGGAATCTTTTTTATCATCAGGAAGAAAGACTGAAGGCATTCAGGTTTGACGAAACAGATAAAAAAGGATAAGTGGGTATTAGTGTCCTAAAACGAGTTGAGACGATGAGCGCTAACGAGAAAATCCTGAAGGCTCTGAAGACCGCTGAAACAAGCCTAGAGAATTCAATTGCGGCGTTGAACAAAAAGGATGAGAGCGCGTTTGCTGATAGCGTCTGGCATGCGGCAGATGAACTTGAATACGCGCTATTCCTGTTCTCTCTAACCTTTCAAGATGAGGGCTCCAAAACAAAGTTGAAGCCGAACCCCGAGCTAAAAAAGATGGACACCCATTCACTGTTAGCAGAGGCGCAGAATTTGCTGAACGCAGCTGAAAGATACATGAGTAACAAGAAGCAGCAGAGTTCTTACAAGGATGCTTACGTTGCGAGGCACTACGTGCTCAGGGTTCAAGAAGACCTTGCCAAAAAAAGGCGTGAAGCGTTCAAGAAGAAGTAAGGAAGCTACTCCTCTTCTTCGCTGATCTTCTTCTCCTTTACCATCAAAGAGTTTTCTTCTCCGGTTATTACCCTGTAATAGTCCTTGAGCTCGTTCTTGTGCAGAAATTTCTTTAGAAGCACCTTCACGTATTTCTTGGAAACGGCTTTGTCTTCGCCCTTCACGATTATGGCGTCTGTTGCCGTGTCAACCTCTGCTTCTGTTTTTCCTTTTAGAAATTCAGTCAGTTCTTTGATTGTTTCCTTGCCTTCGCTTTTGAGCTCCGATATTTTGATTCTTATCTCTGTCATGTTTTTCACCTCATTTTCTAACCATTATAATTCTTACTTGGTCGCACGCGTCCTCACACGCGTCTGCAATCATTTCTATAGCTTCGAAAAGCTGGCTTATTAAAACTGCTACTCCGGCTTTGGGTAGGTCTTCTTTTCCGAGCAGCTTTCTGGCTTCTTCGTGTATGTCGTCAACCTTTTCCTCTTCTCGTTCCACAGCATCCGCGGCTTGGAGGGCTTCATCAGGCTTTGTCATCATTCTATTTATGCACTTTTGGAGGGAAACCGTACATTCTTTAACGCTTTTCACCATTTCCACAAATTCGTTTTTGACAGAATCTGGAACGTGCTCCATCGGAATGGCGCCTAGTACACGTGTGGATTCTCTGCTCCAATCTGCGATCATGTCCACCCTTTTTATTAGGTCCATTAGGTCTGCTCTGTCCGCTGGTGAAAGTTCTCCTTTTGATACTTCATCCATGACTTTTCTTCGCATGGCGTCTGCTTCTCTTTCGCTGCTTGATACCCTGTCGATGAATCTTTGCATCTCTTTTTGGTCGTTTTTTATTGCTGCGCTTATCGCTTTTTCTAAATCTTCAACGATTTCGGTTGTCAAGGCGAGGTGTCGTTGTATGGTTGCTAGTGCCTTCGTTTCTCTTCTCTTCTCAAACCATTTTATCAGCTCACTCAACAGATGTCTCCTCCCTCAATCCCGCCTCGGGGTACACAAACACATGTGCTTTTTCTGATGGAAAACTTACAGTAACTTTTTCGCTCGTATTAAACCATTCCTCAGTTAAGGAAGGCTTGACAACAACCACCAAATCCTGATTCTCAAGTCTGACCTCGTATCTCACGGTTGTCCCCTCAAAAGTTACCCTCTCTATCGTGCCCGGAATAGCGTTTTTCTCCCTCTTTTCTCCCTTTTCGACAACAACGGTTTCTGGTCTAACGGCTAGAATCACTCTCTCACCCGTTTTTGTGTTCTTGTCAACCGTTTGAATCTTTATTCCGCCACGAAGCTCGATTATTGCTCCTTTGCCGCTCACGCTTAAGGCGTATCCTTCCAGAAAGTTTGACTCTCCTATGAAGTGTGCCACGAAGATGCTTTGCGGACTCATATAAAGCTCGTTCGGAGTTCCCACCTGCAGGACTTTTCCTTTCTTCATAACCGCTATTCTGTCCGAAATCGCCATGGCTTCAGACTGGTCGTGTGTTACGTGTATGGCTGTTAAGCCTAGGTCTCTCGCCATTTTTCTTATCTCGTATCTTAGCTCGTTTCTCACCTTTGCGTCTAACTGTCCCAACGGCTCGTCCAGGAGCAGCAGTTTGGCTCCTGCGGCTAACGCTCTTGCCACAGCGACTCTCTGCATCATTCCTCCGCTCAGTTCGCTCGGAAAAGCATCCAATCTTTCATGTAGCCTAACCATCTCAAGCACTTCGTGTCCTATAGTCTCTGCCTTGTTCGAGTCGAAGCCCTTGACTCTCGGACCATAGATCACGTTGTTCCAAGAATTCATGTGTGGGAACAGTGCGAAAGTCTGGAAGACAAACCCTATATCCCTGTCCTCCGGTGGAACATCGTTGACAAGTCTGTCCTCGATGTAAATCTCACCCTCATCTGGCTTAATCAGCCCTGCGATGAGTCTCAGCAACGTTGTTTTTCCGCACCCGCTCGGACCGAGTAACGAAAAGTATTCTTTGTCGTGAATGTGGAGGCTCACGCTGTTTACGGCTGTGATTTTTCCAAACCGTTTTGTGACGTTAACGACGCGGACGTCTGGCATGGGCTGGTGTTCCTCCACGTTTTGCGGGCAATTTGGCAGTCATTGCATAGATTTTAGGCTCTATATTAATCATGCTAGTATCTTCCTCGTCCTCTTACGATGAGTCGCAGGGCAAGCAGGATTATGAACGAGAACAGTATAAGGAAACCGCAACCCAAAGCGATGTCCAAAGACGTGGCTGGCTTTACTCCCTTCACCCAATCTACAATAACGACTGGCGCTGTTCGCAGAGGGCTGCTTTGCGCTAGCACAGCCACGGTCGCACCTGTCTCGCTCACGCTTCTGGTGAACACTATTATCGCGCCTGAAAGTATGGAATACTTTGTTAGGGGCAGAATTATCGTTCTGAACACCCCAAGGGGTTTGGCTCCGAGCGTTCTTGAGGCCTCCTCCAAGTCTGGGCTTATTCTTTCGATGGCTGCTGACATCGACCTTACGAAGTACGGGTACGTAATCGCCAAATGGGCGAGAATCAGTAACGCCATCTCTGGTATGAAAGTGAAGTTCTCTTTCCAGAAAAATCCAAGCGACACGCCCAAGGCTACGGACGGAACGACCAGCGGTATGTTGACGAGCACATCCAGAATCGCGGACGGTAAAGTCCCCCACTTTCTTCTCGCAACGATTATCGCCATCGGCAATCCCATCACAATGTTCAGAACCGTGACCGTGGCTCCCAGAAGGTACGAGAGAAGGATGCTCTGCCAGTATTCTCCCCAGACGCGTGCGCCCGACAGCGAATCGGGCAGCGTGCTGGTGAAAACGCCTCTTAAGGCTGGAAGTGCAACAAAAAGGGATGGAATGAGTATCGCTATAAAGAATATCAGAAGCGTGACGGTGTTTCTGGACGTTGCTGCCTTCGAGTAGCTTATTTTTCTCTCAAACGTCGGCCAAATCTTTTTCACCGGAATTTTCAGCCTTGGTCCTAAGACGCGGATTACAACGAAGAAGACGATTGCAGCGGCTATGAGCACGAAGCTTGCGAATACGAGAGAACCTTCGTATGTGTGTATGTCGACCAGTTTGGCGTTGAAGTCGTTTTTGACGTTTTGTATGAAGACCGGGCCGTTTTCGAACATCGTCATTCCTTTGTAGGTTGCAACCACGAAGGTCGCGCCGGTCTCTGAAATCGACCTCGAAAATGCGAGTATGAACGCCGCTATCAACGACGGTTTTATGATTGATAGTGTCACGGTTCTTGAGGCTGTTAAGGGTGGTGCGCCGAGCGTTCGCGATGCCTGCTCATACTCGATTTTGTAGTCAAGCAGCGCTCCAACAACCACTCTCACCACGACAGGGTAAGAAAACGTAAAATGGAGGAGTATGACGAGGAGCCAGCCGGGCGAGACTAGTGGATTGCCGAAAAGAGAAGATATTCCGCTCGGGTCGTTCCAAAACAGGAGCAGCGAGTAGCCGAGCGCGGCGGTAGGCACGATAAACGGAATGTCGGACAGCGTGTCAAGAACGCTCAACCATCTTGATTTTCCGCGCGTGATGAGCCACGCCATTGGAAGCCCGGTCACCACGTCTAAGACAGACACGAACAACGCCACCGTGAAAGAGTTTTTGACAGCGTCAAGGGCACGCGTCATGAGTTCCGGCTGGTCTAGGACCGCTTGGATAGCGCTCCATTTGATTATTATTCCAAATATCGGCGGGAGCAGAATCAACGCAAAGAACGTGAGCACCGCGGTTAAGTATACTCCATATCGGACGCTCTTTCTGGATGAGAGCCTGTCCAAAGCTTCTATGATCTTGCGTCTATGCACACTTTCTCCGCCTGAACTTCAATTCAACAACTTCGGTTTTGTTTCCTTTTTCATTCGTTTTCTTAGTTGATAAATTTTCCTTAGAAGAAGGTGTCAGTTCGCCCGTCGAGTCACATCACTGCTTTGGCTCTGTTGACTCTCTGCCTCATCATCCAAGCAGAAATGAAAGCACGATAAGACTTAAGACTTTCGCGTTACGCGTTTATAGTGTAATTGTTTAGGGTGATATTATGGATGCTTTAGAAGCCATCAGAGGCAGAAGGAGCATAAGAGCTTTCAAGAGTGAGGATGTCAAACAAGAAATCATTGGAAAACTTATTGAAGCAGCGCGTTGGGCGCCTTCTGCAGGAAACATCCAGCCATGGGAATTCATAATTGTTCGTAAGCAAGAAATCAAAGGAAGACTCTCAGAAGCCGCTCTTGACCAATCGTTCATAGCGGAAGCTCCTGTCGTAATTGTAGTTTGTGCGAATGAGAACCTTTCTTCTCAGGGTTACGGGATGCGAGGCAGAACCATGTACTGCATACAGGACACTGCCGCCGCCATACAGAACATTAATCTTGCCGCCTACTCGCTTGGGTTAGGCACGTGCTGGGTCGGCGCCTTCAGCGAGGATGGGGCGAGAGAAATCTTGCACGTTCCTCAAGGCGTGAGACCTGTGGCCATGATTCCGGTAGGTTATCCTGACGAGACTCCTCAGCCACGAGTTCGGAGACCCATGAATCAAATAGTGCATTATGAAACCTTCTAAAGAACTTTAAGAGTGAATTTAATATCTCTGTGCATTCACTTAATTTGTGAGGTTAATCATTGCAGTATTCTGTGATCGCTGATGCCTACGAGAAAATCGAGGCCACAACCAAAAGACTAGAGATGACAGACCTCCTCGTCGAGCTTCTGAAAGACACGCCGAAAGAAATCATAGACAAAGTCGTGTACCTGACTCAGGGTAGGATATATCCCGACTTTGTTGGGCTCGAAATCGGAGTCGCAGAGAAGCTTGCCATAAAAGCCCTAGCCAGAGCTTCTGGAAGGAAAGAAAGCGACATCGAAGAGGATTTAAAGAAAACAGGAGACATCGGCGAAACAGCTCAGAAGCTGGTAGCACGCAAAAAACAAATGACTTTAGCCCAGCCGCGACCGTTAAAAGCCCAAGACGTCTACGAAACCCTCGACAAGATGGCTAAGGCTTCTGGCTCTGGTGCCGTGGACACCAAAATGTCCCTTTTGGCGGGGCTTCTGGCTGATGCGGCTCCTAAAGAAGCCAAGTACATCATGCGAACTGTTACGGGAAACCTGCGCTTAGGCATAGCCGACATGACAGTTCTAGACGCCTTAGCGATAGCTTACGGCGGTGGAAAAGAAGCCCGCGAACTCATAGAGCGTGCTTACAACATCTCCTCCGACCTTGGAAGAGTGGCAAGAGTTGTGGCTGAAAAGGGGCTGGATGGGATTAAGGAGTTTCGGGTTTTGATATTTGAGCCCATAAGACCGATGTTGGCTGAGAGGCTTTCTTCACCAGAGGAAATCTTGGAGAAGTTTGGCGGAAAGTGCATAGCAGAATACAAGTATGACGGCGAAAGAGTGCAAGCCCACAAGAAAGGCGACGAGATCATTCTCTTTTCTAGACGCCTAGAAAACATTTCCAGCCAGTATCCTGACGCTGTTGAGCTAATCAAGAAATGTGTGAAGTCAAAAGACGCTATTCTAGAGGCGGAGTGCGTTGCCATCGACCTTGAAACAGGTGAAATGCGTCCCTTTCAAGAGTTGATGCATCGCAGGCGAAAGTATGGGATTGAAAAGGCGATGGAAGCATACCCTATTTCACTCTTTATGTTCGATGCACTTTACGTTGGTGGCGAGGACTTAACTCTAGAACCTTATCCGGTGAGACGAAAGGCTCTCGAAAAAACCGTGAGAGAAAGTGAGAGAGTAAAGACGGCAAAGCACATAATCGCAAACAACGTGAAAGAGCTCGAAGAATTCTTTCTGGAAGCCATCGAAGACGGCTGCGAGGGTCTGATGTGCAAATCTGTCGCAGAAGATTCAGTCTACCAAGCCGGAGCCAGAGGATGGCTCTGGATAAAGTACAAGCGTGACTACAAGAGCGAAATGACCGACACTGTTGACTTGGTTGTTGTTGGCGCGTTTCATGGGAGAGGAAAAAGAGCCGGAACCTACGGTGCTCTGCTCTTAGCCGCGTACAATCCTGAGAGCGACACCTTTGAGACCGTTACAAAGTGCGGAACTGGTTTTACGGACGAGGACTTGGCGAAACTGCCAAAGACGATGGAGAAGCACGTTATCCAACACAAACATCCAAGGGTCAATTCAACACTCGAGGCTGATGTTTGGTTCGAACCTGTTGCAGTCATTGAGATTCTGGGTGCGGAGATAACGCTAAGCCCGATTCATACGTGTGCAATGGATGCCATCCGAAAAGGAAGCGGCTTGGCAATCAGGTTTCCACGGTTCACCGGCAATTACAGACTTGATAAGGCAGCGGAAGACGCAACAACAGTAAACGAAATCGTGGAGATGTACCAAAAGCAACTAAAGAAAATAAAAGAAAGCTAAAGTACCCTCAAACTTTTCCTAGAAATATTGCTTTTGGCGTTGTGGACAAATGTGACATTTTCGACAGGCATTTTAGCAACTTTCAGTTTATTAACCTATTTGACTGCAAGGTTTAACAAAGAAGGTGAAAACGTTCCTTTCCGTATCTCTAACCTTAGCTACCGTAAGTTGCTTGTCCCTACTTCTGGCTCTGCTCTTTCGCTTCAAATTCAACATGTTAAAGAAATATTCTAACAATCTAACTGTCAAGGTGTTTAACAAGACATATAACGTGTTTGACCCTTTTCCGAGAAAAAGAAGACTCGTAAGCACTTTCTTAACATTGTTCCCTTTATTAGTCACAGTTTGCACGGGGGCGGCTCTTTTTGTATTTCTGCAGATTCTTGCAGCAGGTCTATTATTAAACTTGGTAATTGTGGTTGTGTCTGTAAATTTGTTGGTGATTGAAGGCGCCTTTGAAGTTTACCAAAATGGCAGTATTTTTGTCAAAGCATTCCAAAGGCAAACTGCTCTGGGCGAAGGTGATGTGCGAGTCTCTAATTTGTTGAATAAGTCTATGGTTAGACTAAGCAACTACTACCTTGGATTGGCAATAATCTTTGGTCTTCTGGCTCTTGTTTTGCAATACACTCTCTCTTCGATATCTTGGGCTTTTGAGCATTTTATGGATCTAGTATTTCAAGTAGGCATAGCATTGGGCTATCCACCCTACACTGTACCTCTAGTTTGGACGATGATCGTGGTGGCAATAACCTTTCTTGTTAGGAAGATTAACAACAAATTTCTGAAAGTAATCTATACTATCTGATTGAAAAGTCATTTAATTATTGAACAATGATTGAATCTAAAAGACTGTTTGAAGTGTGTTTCCTTTGGTTGCGTTGTTAGAAATCATCTCAGGAAGCGCATTGCCAATACGGCATTCCAGAGTCCAGCGTTGTGTAAGTAGTCAATTAGGTACATTTCTACCTCCTTGTCAGACACGCTTTTGCCTATAACCAGAGAACTAAGTTCGCCGGGTGTTGGTCTGCGTCTGAACTGTGGCATTATTACGTTTCTCGGAACATTATATTTTCTTATAAGCTTTATTTTGTATCTTTCAAGCCCGTGTACTGGACAGCTGAGCTCGACGATGCATGCCTGCGTCAAGCTTCTCCTCTCCTTCCTATGCTATTAGATGCTACTGGAACATAAAAAGTTGTCGTGCCAAAAACCAAATATAAAGGTTTTGGCACGTATACGTGTGTGCTTAATTTGGCTTTCACAACAAAAAGAATGTTTCTCCTCATGCTGATAATTTTTTTAGCTGTCTTCCTTCCCTTCATAATCGTTTGGCTGATTTTTATGCTGCCTCCTTATCTCATAATCATAGTTACTGTGCTTTTGGTTATTTTGTGGGCCCTCAGGATACCCAAAATCTGGCGCAAGGAAAAAACGGGGGAGGAGTAGATTCGTTTTAACACGATTTTCCGTAGTTGTCTAGGACTATAATGAGGTCGGACATGTCTATTTTATAGTCGCGACTTAAGTCGGCGGCTGGGTTCCATCTCGGATGAATTCTCGGCGGGTTTAGTGTGGTGTTGTAGAACGAGCCGAAGGCGTCCAGAATTATGACTATGTCGGGCATGCTTACCATACCATCGCCGTCAATGTCTCCCATGAGTTTTATCTTTACTGTTCCATCAGTCAATACATTGTTTAGCAGGTTTATCTCGTACGGAACTGCAACTGCTTCGGCTGTAATTGTGTAGTTGTTGCATGGAGTCATCGAGGTTGTGTCCCAGATGAACGTTACCATAGTTTCCGTGTCTGGAGCTAAGGCTGTTACGGTTTTTGTGTCGATTAGGTGTGTTTCGTTGTAGTAGATTTTTACGTCGAAAGTTTCGGTGAGGTTGCCTTGGTTTCTCACAGTGACGTTTATGTGTACCGGCCATAGCGGGCTTGCGTATGTGACTGTTAGGTCTAGTTCTACTTTTGTGACAGCGACATCGCGTATTATCCCAATGAAGATTCCGTTGTACACTTCGTGTCTCATAGCATTTCCCTCGGCGTTATTCATCTCTGTGTCGTTTAGGTTCAGTGGGCTTACGCCAAATCCTTCCACGTGGAAGGTTACTGTAAGAACAGGTAGCGGCGTGTATGTTGTTATTGTGCTTGGGTAGGTTAGGTTTGCCCATATGTATCCATTGGGGTCGTCCACTATTAGCTTCTTCATTGGTGTTTGTCCGAGTACTTTGGGTGCGGTTATCGATGTTTCTAAAATGACGCTTGGATCGTAAGTTAAGTTAAAGACAACGTTTTTCAAATTCTCTACATCGTCGATTGTTATGTTGATGTCAAAGTATGTGCATGGGACTAGCGATGGGTCCCTGATTTCTTGTGGTTCAACGCTTATCTTTGGAAGCACTATATTGCTGAAGTATCCGTTTTCCGTTGTGTGGGTTATTTCGGCGTTCTCTGAATTGTAGAGTTTATCGTTGGAAATCGTTATCGGTGTGTCTCCAAGTTCCAAGACGTGGAATGTTATTCCCGCAAGTTGACCGTCACCGTATGCACCCAGTTCGGCGTCCACAAGCGTCTGTGACAGTATTATTTGTCCATGGGTATCGTTGTAGTCTCGAACTATTGTCACATCAAACGTAGTAGTGCCGAATCTCTTCAGAAATTCCCCTTCCACCACGTCTGTGACGTTTATGATTTGTTTCAGGTAGTATATTTCAGCTTGCCATCGGTACAGGTCTGTTGCGTTAATGACTGTTAGGTTTACTGTGAAGCTGTTGCACGGCACGAGTGATGGGTCAACAACCCTATTAGGACTTATCGCAAGCTTTGCCACTTTTGGAGCCAAAGGATAGAGATACTTAACTAAACCGTTATCGACTTCGGGTGTTAACGTCCCAGAAGGATACTGAGTAAGAGTCGTCCAATCAAGGTCGAACGTCAAAGTCTTTGACCATTTTGGATACGTTTCGTTTACGGCCTTAATTATTTTGAATTGTACTTGGCACAGTGTGCCCGTTCCGTTGAACGACCACTGGTTTGGCGGGTCTGGCACAGCGTAAGCGGCAACAGCCTTCAGTATCTTGTGCGTTGCGTCCCAATCGTCTAGCGTGAACTTTTTGACGAACGTCCAGTCGTTGTCTTGAGGTGTCTGGAAAACATGGTTTGTTGGCAGTTTTCCAGCCATGTATTGGAGTGTCGTGTTGTCAAAAACGATGCCTACTCCCCAGCCTCTCAAGCGGTCAGCGTCTGTGATTGTAATGTTGATAAAGAATAGATTGTTAACGTTTGTTTGAGGATAATGGAACGTGAAGTTTGTTGTGCCTATTTCTGAAGGAGCTGGTGTTTCTGCTGTCCACGCGCCGGTCCATGTGCCTGGTCCAGGGTTAATCACGGAAACTTTGTTTGCGGGTGATGCATGAGTTTCTTTTAGTGGTATTGTGGCAGTTATCGCTAATAATAAGAGTGCTATGACTACGATTCCTGTTGGTCTTTTATAATTGTGCAAGTTCTCCCTTCCTCCATCTTTAGTTGTGTCTGAGATGAATTTAAGAATTATGGATAAACCTTCTATTTGGCTATGATTTCGTATTGTTTGATTTCTAGACGCTTTGTCCGAAATGATCCAGCACTATTAAGAGGTCTGTCATGTCCACTTTGTTGTTTCTATCAATGTCCGCTATGGGGTTCCACCTGGGTTTTCCTGGCGTAGAGCCAAAGGCATCTAGAACAATTATTAGATCTGTCATGCTTACTTTCCCATCTCCGTCTAGGTCTGGGTTGCCTCCTGGCGGTGGCGGATAGATTCCCACTTTTTTGCTTTCAGAGTCTTGTAGTCCACCAGCATCCGTTACTGTAAGATTTACTGTATAGTTTCCGGGGTTTGTATACACGTGGTTAACGGTTGATGTGGTGACTGTTGTTGTGTTTCCATCTCCGAAATTCCATCGGAAGCTTACTATCGGCGGTTTTCCACTTCCGTTCCAGCCCAATGTGGTCACGCCTGCGTCGAATGTTACAATTGTGCCGTTGTAAGGCATTTGAGGGTTCCATGTGAAGTCGGCTGTCGGCGGTATTACTTGGTAGACTGTTATGCTTTTTGATGTGGTGTTCCAGAAGCCTTCGTTATCTGTTACATTCAAGGTTACAGTGTATGTTACGTTTTGTGTGTACATATGGGTTACTCTCGGGTTGGGCGGGTTTGAGTAGGTGCCGTTCACTACGACTTTTGGTGTTCCGTCTCCGAAGTTCCACTCGTACCTTGTTATCACATCATCGTATCCTTCGGGCAGTGAGAGAGAACCATCGAATGTGGCAGTTAAATTCACGCCTATCGGATTTGGTGTGTAGAAGAAGTCTGCCTTTGGAGGCAGAAAAGCCAGTTGAACACTGAAACTCCATGCGATTGACACTTGGCTTGTGTAGTATGTGGAAGCGTCGATATCGTAGGTTCCGGGCATTGCCATTTCTAGTGAGAATTCGATTTTGAAGTTTGGTGGCGTTTGTGTTGTTGCTGGGGGTATCGGGTTTGGTGTCATTATCATGAACGTTGCGTTTTTCTCGGGACAGTACGGGTAGCCGTTTAGTTTCGGTTTTTGTGTCAGCATGCTCGCATAGACGGTTGTGTTTCCGTAAGGCGCGTTAGATGGAATTTCGAATGAGGCTATCAGGGTTTCCTCGGTGTTCGCGGGTATCTCTCCTGGGATTTCGCCCATTGGATAGTACGCCATGTATGGTGCACGGTTTGAGTATTGTATGTAAAGGGCTAATAGTACAAGTGCTGGCGAACTGCCGTAGTTTTTCCATTTAGTTTTTACGTGGGCCATCATGCCTCTGGTGAAGTTGATTTGAGGATTTCCTTGGCCATCGCAAGCGTACAGTTCTGTTATGTTCACCTGCCAATCTGTGTTTGTTATTGGTCCTGTTGGGACGGTTCTTATGACGTAGGGTGTGTCGTTAGGCGTATCCACCTGTACGGCTACCAGTGCGTCATAAGCGTATTCACTGTTGAGTGACACGTTTCCCGTGATTTTAACGATGTCTCCTATTTTGTACACGTCTTTGTCTGTGCTTATTTTAAGGTTGGGTGAGACTGCTTTTGTTGGTGCCGTCAGTTCTGACTGAATTATTAGGCCTGAAAAGATAAGCAAAATTAGAATGAACACTTTATTCTTTGATGATAAATGCATGGGCTTCACAGAAAAATATGACTGTCCATTTGATATAAGTGTTATGGAATAATATTCTACTATGTTTTTAAGAATAAAAAGAGGGGGAAATGTTGTTTTTGTTTTGCTCTTATGGTGCTTTCTTTATGAAGAACGTTGCTGATGCTTCTGGGCAGTAAGGCGTTCCGCCATCCCATGGAAGCTTGTCGAAAGCGTCCGCGTAGACAGTTGCAGTGCCAACCGCAGCGTTTGTCGGAATGGGCAGCGAGAATGTGTGTGTGTAGTTCTTGAACTCACACCAGTGGTACTCGTCCCAGCCGACTGTTGTGTTGAATGTGTCTGAGCCTATGTGGAATCCGAGTTCGTCGTATACTTCTACCGTCAGCACCAAGGATATTGGTTGCATGCGGTATGTGCGGTATAAAACATCGAACTCCATCGTTGCGGGCTGTGGCTTGCTCTTTGTGTATTCTGTCTGTTTTGGTGTGACGCTGACTATTTCGACTGGCCACCATACTTTGAAGTCCATTGTGTCGTTGACTACTTGCTTTGCAACTTCAACCGTTGCGATGGCGTGCCATATTCCCAAGACTCTTCCTGCGGGGTCGTCACATGGCCAGGGTATTCTGAAGTTGATCCATGCTACGCCGTTTACGTCGGTGTAGTTTTCTCTGTAGATGTAGAATTCGCCGTGGACTATCTGGAAGCCTACAAGCTTCTGCTGTACTGGGTCTTCGTTGTAGGTTACGAGTGCTTGCAGGTCTACCTCGGCTTGTGGCTGGTACATGTCGCTTGGGTTGTTTGGTCCTGCTCCGTTGTACGGTGAATGTGGTGTCACCCATTCGCCGTTAATCTGTAGTATTCCGTCTCTGCATGCGTACAGGTCGATGCTTAGTCCTAGTTTCTTGATTGGTAGTCTGAAGACGCCGTCTTCATGCCAGCTCTCGACTTTCAGGCCGTATTTGTCTCTGGTCTCTACGTCGTGTAGTAGGAGTGTGGTGTTGTACACATTTGGGAATATTGTCTCGTCCATTACTGTGAACTTGAACTTGAAGAGCATTCCTTCACCGCTCGGGTATGGCGGATAGTATTGGTTCAGGTCGCCTTTAACGGTGAATTCTACTGCGTACCACTTGTTGAAGCAGTATGGAAGCTCTGGGTCGATACCGTGGTAGTCGTCGTAGGCTGCTCCCAATGTGTCTTCGCCGCTGTTTTCAAAACCATCCAACCAAGTACCTCTTATGTAGTCAATACCAGCTTGACCAGGCACTGCCGACACTAGGCACGATGTGTTAAACCATAGGCTGAACTGGAATCCGACGATTGACCAGCCTGGGTCGACACTTTTAACCCAAACCTCTATCCATACTGAGTCACCCTTCTTCAGCGTATCGTCTTTGTAGTATGCTGGTTTCACGTAGTATATTGGCAGTGTTGTTGGTGTAGCCCATTCATACTTGAAGTATGCTGCTGGAATACCGAAGTTTGGTATTTCGCTGCCTGATGGATAGAAGGCCATCGACGTCCAGTCTGGATCGAACTTGAATTGGGCTGTTACTAGCGGGTTGAGCCTGTCTACAGATGTAATTATTCTGAACTGCACTTGGCATAGTATGCCTGTTCCGTTGAACGACCACTGGTTTGGCGGGTCTGGCACAGCGTAAGAGGCAACAGCCTTCAGTATCTTGTGCGTTGCGTCCCAATCGTCTAGCGTGAACTTTTTGACGAACGTCCAGTCGCCGTCTTCTGCTGGCTTGAAGATGTGGTCTGGCGGCAGCCATGCGGAAACGTATTCGAGGGTCGCGTTCTCAAAGACTAAGCCTACTTGCCAACCTCTCACTTTGTCAGCATTCGAAATTGTTATGTTCATGAAGAATGTGTCTAGATAGTCTGTTGATGTTGATGAGAAGTTGAAGTAGTTCGTGCCAAGATCGTCTGAGTCCTCTCCAGCGGTCCATTTGAGCGGGTAGCCGTCTTTGTTCGGGTTCACTATGCTAACGGTCGTTACTGCGGCGTTTGCGGGATGGATTGCTGCTAGTATTGGTGCAATGAGCAATATTGCGATAACTAGAGTTAATGCTTTTTTCATACTCTCCCTTCTCCTTAATTTCAGCAAGTAATACTGCTGATGAATTTGGATTTAAGTATTCCGGAATTATCTTCTATATTCCTCTCTTTTGGAATATTTTGATGATTTTTGCGCGATTTTGTATAGAAGATAGAACTGAAACATTTTTCCGTAAGAATTAAATAGTGCGCACGAGACATTATTTAACGCTGAAATTAAAGGAGAGAAAGGAGAAAATGAAGAAATCTTTGATATTAGCTTTGAGTGTAATTGTATTGACATCGCTTATGCTGATGCCTAACAGAGCTTTTGCAGCTAATCCGCCTTCAAACCCATACGAAATACTGCTGGACACAACCACGGGTGGGGGTGCAGTAACCCTTGACCCTGCAAACTGTTATGATACCGCAAGCGCAGAAATATTGTTCAACACCTACGAAACGTTGATATTCTTTGACGGTGAACGCTACGACGTTTTCAAGCCTGCTCTGGCTACGCAGGTTTGGATTGGTCCACCGCAGACGAACCCAGGCTACGGGCCGACGTCTCCGGACTACACGTACTTCACGGTCTACTTCAAGATACGCGTAGGCGTTCCGTTCCACAACTGGAGCAGAACGGACGAACCCATGACTTGGGGTAACTACTACCTGACGACGGACGACGTTGAGTACAGCTTCGAGAGGTGGATGGTTCACTCCTACGTTGGTGGCCCACAATGGCTGATATACGAGCCGCTGTTGGACTGCTTCGACGCAGAACCATTGACATCTGGCTTTGGCCAAGCCATTGATGACTCTGTTCAGAAGAACAGCACATACGTGTGGATGAACATCGCGAACAAGGAACGAGCCACTATAACGAGCCCGGTAACGAACTACACAAAGATGTTTGCTACTGAGGATGGAACATTCAGCCCAACATTCTGGGACGACGTAGCTCATCTGACTTTGAACTATCCGTTGAGGGTATTCAACCAGGTGATTTCACAGTCTTGGGCTTCGATACTGAGCAAGCAGTGGATAATCGACTACGTGATCCCAAGGCAAGATGACTGGAATGGAAACTTCGCAACATGGACATCGTACACACAATGGTCAGGAACACAAGCGCCGCTTGACAAGATACCAGGAGGCGCAGCACACCCAGGCGTAACCCTCGGAACAGGTCCATTCATACTTGACCGCTATGACCCGTCTGACAACGGATACTGGTCAATGGTCAAGTTCGACGACTACTGGGGCGGATGGCCGGCTAAAAACCCGAACCCACCATACTCGCCACTAACTCCCAGCGACCCCAACCAAAAACCAGCAGGCTACGTGACAAGAATAACGGACAGACAGCGATCTTCCACGCTGAACTGGCAGGAGCTTAAGAACGGTCAAGCTGACCTTGCCGTCGTCTCACGCACGGCTTGTGTTAACCTGCACGTCGGTGGAAGAAACGCCGAGACAGTGGCAGGAATAAGGCTCAACTATCCTGTTCCAGCTCTGACGATCAACACCTTCCACTTCACATTCGACATCGAGGCAACTGGCAACCTCTACGGAGACATCTACGCCACAGATGTATTAGGCAGAGGCGGTATACCAAGAAACTTCTTCAGCGACGTCAATGTACGAAGAGCCTTCGCGAGTCTCATCAACTTCACACTGGTGATTCAAGACCAGTTGCTGGGGGAAGCCTACCAGCCGCACACACTTGCCCCCGACGGCTTGCCATACGTCAACCTCACCCAGACAACGTATGGTCCAGGTCCAAACTTCGCCGCGGCGGCTGCATTTTTCGCCGCAGCCTGGGCAGGAAAGCTGGGGAACGCGGGCTTCACGGTGCACTTGACCTACAACTCGGGTAACACTGTCAGACAGGCTATTACAGAGAACCTGGCAGCAATGGTAAACTACGTGGGCAACACCTTCTTCGGCGGCAACTTCACTGCGATAGCACAGGGTGTGTCGTGGGATCTCTACATACCAGCCATGGATGCGCACGAGCTGCCATCCTTCTGCATAGGCTGGCTCGCAGACTACGTTGACCTGCAGAACTTTATGTTCCCATACCTCCATAGTCAAGGCACATTCGCGCTGTCACAACACTACAACAACCCGACAGCAGATGCTCTCTTGGACAACGCTATAAGGACACCAGACGGTCCAGCAAGACAAGCAGTCTACTATGAGCTAGAATCACTCGCCTACTTCGATGTGCCAAGCGTAGCATTCCTTGTCGCCATCGGAAGAGGTTACATGAGATCTTACATCCAAGGACAATACTACAACCCACTGTACCCAGGCTTCTACGGATACAACAAGTGGAAGTGGGAGTACAAACGCGGTAACGTCAACTTCGACAACAAGGTAGACCTACAGGACATCACGGACATACTGGACTACTTCGGCTCATACGCAGGCAAGCTAGGAATGCCAGTATTCCATCCCAGATGGAACTTCTTCGATGATGTCGATGGAAACCCGAAGGACTCCTCACCAGCCGGTGACGGAGGCTGGAGAGACAGAAAGGTCGACCTCTACGACATATCAACATGCTTGGACAACTTCGGAAAAGCAGACCAAACTTGGATATCGCCCGTACCAGAACCACACGACCTATACCTAACACTGAACGGTGTTAGCTACATGTACTGGCCAGACACACCGACAGCGACGTTCACCTACAGGGTTAAGAACACCGGACTAAACGCAGAATCAAGCACGGTCTACCTGTATGTCGACGGCGTAGCTGTCCAAACCAACGCTTTCGGACCGCTAGCGCCAGGAGCACAGACAGGTGCCTACACCTACGTATTCTCGCCAGCGGACCCAGGAATCGATTCATCCGCAACTTACAACATTACGGCGTACGTTGTACCAGTTCTAGGTGAAACGCACACCAGCGACAACATACAGACATACATAGTCCTCGTCGAAGGTCAATACTCTTAATAGGAAGACATCCACTCAAACACCCTCCCTTTTTATATTGATTCTGTTACCAGAGACATGTTCTTGCGATTCTCAGAGTTTGTTCGACAAATTTATAAATTGGGTCCCAGTTAAGGAAGTGAGGAGGAAGGATACCAGTGGGATTAAGAGAATACATTATAAGAAGGCTTATTCTTGTATTCCCCGTCGTCTTAGGCGCAATCTTGCTTGTTTTTGCAATCACGCAACTAATTCCCCCGGCCTCAAGAGCCATGCTCTACGTCAGAAACGAAAACGACGTGAGGAATCTTCCGAACATCATAAGAGCTTACCATCTGGACGCTTCCCCCCTTGAACAGTTTCTAATATGGTTCAACCAAGTTTTGCAAGGAAATCTCGGCTGGTCAAGAGTTGGAAGAGGACCCGTCTTACAACTAATTTTGTCAAAATGGCCAGCAACAATTGAGATAGTGATGTTTGCAGCGCCGCTGATAATCTTCTTCGGCATATATCTAGGCGTCCTATCCGCCGTGTACAGAGACAAGCCTTTAGACCACGCAACTCGCCTCTTCTCCATAAGTGGCTACTCGCTGCCATCTTTCTGGCTTGGACTAGTGTTCCTATCACTAGCGTATACACTGACTGGAGCAACAATCACAGGCAGAGTTTCCTCCGATGTCGACAACATCGTGAAAAACGTCTATCTATGGCACCGCTGGACAGGGTTGTACACGATCGACGGAATAATAAACGGAAGATTCGACATAGTCCTAGACGCATTAAAACACCTAGTCATGCCAGTCGCAGTAATAACCATAATCAACGTGGCAGGACTGATTAGGCTCATGCGATCCAGCATGCTAGAAGCGCTCACAAAGGGATACATCGTAACCGCTAGGGCTAAAGGCCTAAAAAAGAGTCAAGTAATCAACAAACACGCAAGAAGAAACGCCTTAATACCTGTAATTACTGTTTCGGGACTAATGGTGGCAGGACTGCTTTCTGGGCTGGTTATAACCGAAACCGTTTTTGCCTTTGAGGGAATAGGAAGCTGGGCGGGAGCGTCCGCAGTGCAACTGGACATTGCGGCAGTAGTAGGCTTCACCCTCTTTACTGGCCTACTTTTCGTCCTTTCAAACCTAATAGTCGATGTCTTATACGCGTACATTGACCCGAGAATAAGGTTGGGATAGAATGCCATCAACATCACTCAAAACGAAATTCCAAGAATGGAAAAAAGCACGCGGACCTGGAATAAAAGAACTAAGATTCATGCTAGACCGAATCAGGAAAAGTCCGCTTTCGCTTATCGGCTCTTTTATCATAGTGTTTTACCTAGTTATGGCAGTGTCAGCACCCTACCTTGCTCCGCCAAACCCAAGATGGGACTTGCTTAAACTTCCAGATCCATTTGTGATTCCAGATGCTTCAAACACGGTAGACCCTGTACCGCCTAGCACGGACCATCCACTAGGGCTGACCGTTGAAGGATATGACATTTACTACGGATGCATATGGGGAAGTATAACCGCCTTCCGTGTAGGCGTATACGTTGTAGCCTTGGCTCTAGCCATCGGCTTAACAGTCGGGTTGGTGGCAGGCTATTATGGTGGATTAATCGACGAAGTTCTGATGCGTTTCACCGACATTATAATAGCCTTTCCGGGCCTGATACTCTCAATGGCGCTAGCAATCGCGCTTCCAGGGCGTCTAGATATTGGTCTAATCATCTTATTGCCGATAATTGCAGCTCTCTTTATCATATTAGCAGTAATGGACCTTCTGAAACCAGAAAGAACAGCGATGTTCAAAAAGCGAACATTTATTTTCGTGGCAGTAGCATGCGCCCTTACAGCTGAGACGCTCCTAATCCTGATTGGAACAATACAAGGAGCAGCAGTCATTTCTCTAGAGTTGACAAAGCTTGATAAGGTTCTAATCGCGTTGATACTCGTCGGATGGCCAGGCTATACACGAGTGATTAGAGGAGAGGTTTTGCGTGCAAGAAATGAAGACTACGTTGAAGCGGCAAGAGCAGTTGGCTGTAGCGACTTCAGAATAATCTTTAGACACATAGTCCCCAATACAATATACCCCATTCTCATATTAGCTTCGCTGGACATAGGATCCATAGTTCTAACAGCAGCCGCACTAAGCTTCCTAGGCATAGGAGCTGATCCAAACTACGCGGATTGGGGACAACTAGTGCAAAAAAGCCAAACTTATATGACTGGACCGCAGCTTGTGAATTACTGGTATATATGGGTAATTCCAGGCGCATTCATATTCACTTTCGGTCTGGGATGGAACCTTCTCGGCGACGCAGTCAGAGACATTCTAGACCCAACGCTAAGGAGAAGATAGCATGCAAAAAATGAATGAGAACCTAATAAACATTGAAGGACTGGTGCTACGGTTCTACACATACGAGGGAGTAGTTCAAGCTTTAGACGGGATAGACCTGCAAATAAAACCAGGCGAAATACTTGGAGTCGTGGGAGAGACAGGATGCGGAAAGAGTGTAACAAGCCTCTCAATAATTGGCATAGTTCCCTCACCAGGATACATTGAAGGCGGAAAAATCTTCTTTAACGAAGAAGGAAAAGAAGTGAACCTTCTGAAACAAAAGGAAGATTACATGAGAAGCGTTCGTGGCAGCGACATATCAATGGTCTTCCAAGAACCGCGAGCCTACCTCAACCCAGTCTACACCGTGGAAGATCAGGTTGGCGAGGTCTTAGTTGAACACAGAAAAAAAGAGTTCATTGGACGCGCCGCAGAGAGTATGAAGGAAGAGCACCAACAAAAAATAGAAGAATCAAAGAAAAAAGAAGAAGAAAAAGTGCAGAAAACAATAGTCATGCACCAAGAGAAGATAAAGGAGCTAAAGAAAAAAGGAGAAAAAGAAAATCGGGAAGAAATTGAAGCATTAACATCCCAGATTAATGAGCTAAAGAAAAAGCCTGTAAAAGTACATGTATCACCACCTTACCGCATGAAACTGTATGAAAGATGGTACAAAAAACCTAACGGCTTATCCATTAGACCTTTGTTCGGGATTCCGATAGCTGGCAGAATCTTGCGGAGACCTTTCAAAAAGGAAATTAGAAACGAAGTTGTAAGTTTACTCAAAAGCCTAGGTATTGCTGACCCTGAAAGGGTCGTTGACATGTATCCGCATGAACTAAGCGGCGGCATGGCTCAAAGGGTTGTAATCGCTATGGCCCTTGCATGCAACCCGAAACTCCTCATATGTGATGAGCCTACAACAAACCTTGACGTGACGGTACAGGCACAGATACTTGAGTTGATAAGAACGTTAAGAGAGAATTTCAAGTCAGCGATACTTTATATTACTCATGACTTAGGCGTGATCGCTGAACTTTGCGAACGTGTGGCCGTGATGTACGCGGGAAACGTTGTTGAGGTTGCCGAAATCTTTGAGCTCTTCCAAAAGCCGTTGCATCCGTATACTAGCGCGTTACTTGCCTCCATCCCGAGACCAGGATGCGCATTCAGGTCTATACCTGGCATTGTGCCAAGCCTAATTAGCCCTCCCACAGGTTGCAGATTCCACGAAAGGTGTCTCTACGCAATGGATACATGTATGAAAAACAAGCCACCGCTAATCCAAGCAGACAAAGGGCACATGGTTGCCTGCCATCTCTACAGGGGACAATAAAAATGAGCGAACCAATTCTGTACATAGAAAACTTGAAAAAGTATTATCCAATCTTGGGTGGAGTCTTTAAAAGGAAAGTTGCTGATGTAAAGGCTGTAGACAATGTAAGCCTCAGAATATTCAAGAGCGAATGTTTCGGGCTTGTCGGCGAATCCGGATGCGGAAAAACCACTATGGGAAAAACTGTTATAAGACTTCTAGAGCCAACAGCAGGTCACGTCTATTTCAAAATCCCAAGCGAAGCTCTTGGCAGAATTGAGAAACTAAAACAGGAACTAATGGGTTTTACAGGTTTAGAGAGTCTTGATTACTTGTTGGATGTAACAAAGAAAATTCATAACGAACTGAATAATATAGTGAAGACTTTTGACCTCTCAACGTACAGAGGCTACAGGCTCAGACAACTGCGCAGAAAAATGCAAATAGTTTACCAAGACCCTACAACCTCTCTTAATCCAAGAATGCTAGTGAAAGACATAGTGGGCGAACCTCTGCTTGTGCAACAGGCAGTTGAGAAACGACAGATTTCAGACAGGGTTATTTCGATTCTGAAGAAGGTCGGTTTAGACGAACGACACCTCTACAGGTACCCGCATGAATTTAGTGGTGGACAGAGGCAAAGACTGGCTATTGCCAGAGCGTTAGTTACATACCCAGAACTTGTAATTCTGGACGAACCAACATCCTCTGTTGACGTTTCCGTCAGAGCTCAGTTGTTAGACTTGTTCCAAGCTCTGCAAAAGGAGATGGGACTGACATACATTTTCGTCAGTCACGACTTAAGCGTCGTAGAATGCATAAGTCACAGAGTTGCTGTGATGTACTTGGGAAAGATAGTTGAGCTTTCTGAAACAGCGAAAATATTCAAAGAACCTCTGCACCCATACACTCAGGCGTTGATGAAATCAATTCCGGTGCCAGACCCAACAAAGCGCAAATTGAGAGCTCCCCTTAAGGGAGAGGTTCCAAGTCCCGTTAATCCTCCAAAAGGCTGTAGATTCCATCCGCGATGTTCCTTGGCAATGGACATATGCCGCAGAGAAGAACCAAAACTGATTGATGTTGGAAACGGACATTTCGTAGCATGCTATGCCGTCACGAATGAGCCCAAGTAGCAACTACCTTCTACGTTCTTTAGAGCGTTTTGTTACTTTTCTGCGACCACTGAATATCCATGAACCGGCACCTAAACAGGCACCAGTGACAGCCAGAAAGATACCAAAAAAGAAAAGAGATTCATACGGATAAAGAATCTCACTTTTCCGCAAATTAATTGGGTTTGGAGGTTTATCTGAAAGGAAATTGCTAAAAATTGACATTTTGTTAACCTCTACTGTGAAGTTACCATCCTTTCTAACGATTCCTCCTAGATAATCTTGCACTTCTTCTATCGACATCGGAAAATCGCTTGAGCGTCCTACAACAGTTGCATTAAGTGGCTCCAACTGAGGCGACATTCCTAGATACGGATAGACATGATAATAGCTTGTAATATTAACATACTTTCCGTCATCAGCAATTATGGATACGTTAATTCTAACTTCAAGTTCCTCATCACCAAGTATGTCTCCCCATTCTCTGTTAGCCTTTATCTCAATAAACATCTTGTCGTTTCTATGAAAATAGCCGGTTACGGTCCAATCGGCTGCTTGGTTGACCAATATTTTATCTGAAGTTGTTGACGACGCATTTGACAAACTGAGAACTAGTAAGCCCAGTACTACTAGAAAAACGCTTAGACTTAAAAGCCATTTTCTCCTCATCAGATGAGCACCTGGTTTTTGATTGGGTCATCTGACACTTATTCTTTACTCTTTTAACGCAATAGTCTGGAAAGAGAAAAAATCAAGATTGCCAGTTATCATTACTGCCTTCAACAAACTTATAAATTACTAAATTAACTATAAGTCTCGATAGTGGTTAAAATGAAATCTAAAAAATCAACGATGAACATCGTGATCGTTGCTGCATTATTTTTATCATTAATGATTTGTCTTTTCCCTGCACCTATCAAGGCTCAGGAAGAAGTGGCAACAATAAGGATTGTTGATCCTCTTAAGGGTCCCGATGCGGAGGACAGTAACAAGTTCACCTTTGACACTAGCACCGCTCACGTTAATGACACGTTCACAGTTGATTTTTATATCTTTAATGTCTCTGCTATGTGTGGGTGGCAAGTTTCGTTTACATGGAACAAAAGCGTTATTCAATATCAGACCGCTTGGGTACCTGAAAATAATGTCTTCCAGCAAGCCATTGAGGAACGAGGCGCTACCCTTCTAAAGGTGCCGCCAACTCTATACGAAAACTACTGGCCTAGCACACCCGAAATAGACGCGTTGAAATATGCCGGAATACTTCTTCCTAAATTAGCTGTTGACGTTCCGGGGTATGGTCTTTTGTTTAAGATAAACTTTACGATAGCTGCCGTACCAGAAGCGGGGCAGATATTTACCAACATAGAACTGCTGGAAAGATTGGATCCCTTAAATCCGTCTTTAGATACTTGCGTCATTCTTAAAAATCAGGCGCAGCCACTCAGAGTGTTTGCCGAACCAGCTATAGTAAGAATCGGAGTAATTGAGATAATTCGCGATATTGCGGTTGTATCACTTGTTGCAGATCCACCCGTGGTGGAAACTGGCGATGTTACGCATCTTAAAATGAACCTCACGAATCTTGGAAATGATCTTGAGGCCTTCAACGTTACTATAAAACGTGGGGAGGTATTCATGAATGAGTTTAGGCAAGTATTGGGCGCTTTTCAATCGGTAACCTATGATTTTGAGTGGAACACAACAGGTATTTCACTTAGTACGCCTGAGACTGCAACATTCTTTGGAATACCTTTGGTCTTGCGGTATGAAGGACGTTACGTGTTTTCCGTTGATCTGACTATTCTTCCAGAAGAGACGAACACGACCAATAATCACAATGAAGTGAGTATCTTAATCAAAGGAAAATTAGACGGGTTGGACTATTGGCGTTGGTTCATCGTAATATTCTTGACTTCACCACTAGGCCATTTGACAGTGCTGTATACAACAGTGTTTATTGGCTTCCTTGCAACACTATCTGCGTATCGAAGATTTAGATTTCCACAATTGAAACGCAAACAGCTAAAATAAACAGCGTAGAATGTTGATTAGATGGGTTCAGATGATATATGGCAGAAAATTAAAAATCTGATGAAGAATATAGTAGGCGCCATTATAGTACTCTGTGGGATAATAGTAGCCGTTCTTGGCTATTTGAGCGTACCATACCTCCCCTCATCTCCTGAAACATCCAATCCAATGGCCTATCGCAGCTTTCCTGGAACAGCCGCAGCTCTCTTGTTTCTAGGAGGCTTCGTCATAATTGCAGGTTTCTTAGTTAACTCAAGATTTTCTGGAGAGAAATCCAGAAAGGAATGGATCTCTGTAGTTCTAGTTTGCACGACAATAATGTTGATAGTTTCAGCCATAGTGCTCTACATAGTTGTTGATGTGACATGGACTCAAGTATCGACAACAATACCCATTGGTGGGGGTCGCGGAATAGAAGGGATAAGGCTGACACCCAGTGTCAGTCACGTCTATGAGTACTACACAGCTCTACTAGGTGTGATGGCGATAGTTCTAATTTTCACAGCTCTTTACATAAAATCCAGAATCCAGTGATTTTCACTCAATTCGCACTGAAAGTGTGATTCTAGAAGGCACCCCAACTGGTTAACGTTAATTCTTGAATCGTAAATTTCAAATACTTCTTAATCGAAAAACATAAGCCAAGGTGGAAATCTTGAAAAAAATAATAGCTGCCTTGATTCTGATGGTCTTTGCATCAACAGTAATTTTGATGATGCCAAATCATGCAAAAGCTCAAGAAGCAACAATTTCAATTATTAACCCAGGCCCGACGACCAAGCCTACGAAATGGAACGCTTCAGAACCACTTTCTGGCGAGATAGGAACAAACAACTTCACTTTCTATGCTCCTCTGACGTCTGTTAACTCGACGTTTTTCATCAACGTCACAGTAACAGATGCTGACACGATGAGAGGTTGGCAAGTAGGCATAATCTTTGAAAACGCATCACTTCAATATGTTTCTGCATGGGTGCCTACAGACCACGTTTTCCAAGTGCCCGAAACCAGTGATTGGACGTTTGTCAAGACATTCGTCTTAGATGAGTATGACGCAACACATCAGATAGTGAAGGGTGTTGCCTCTTACGCTGTGCCACCGCCACCACCAGACGGAGAAGGACCATGGACGTTCAACGGAACGGGAGTGCTGTGCCAGATACAATTCAGAATAATCAAACCTGTAGATTCGGGCACCCCGCAATGGTCAACTGTTATGGACTTTGACACTGCGGACTGGACTAGAATAGCCATCTACCCAGCAGGACAAATAACACCCGACGTCGGATCTGCTAACGTCAACTACATCTACGATGGCGAAGCCCCAACCATTGAAGACCCAACGCGCACTCCGTCAGGAACTGTCCAGCCAAACCAAGCGGTTCTTGTTTCCGTCAACGTTACTGACACTGGAACGGGAGTTGCGAGTGTAACATTGAACTATACAACCGATAACGGCGCCACGTGGTCTTCCCTACCAATGACACTGAACGCAACTTCTGGCTTTTACGAGGCTTCTATCCCAGGACAGACAGCCGGCACTGACGTGAAGTACGAGATAGACGCTGAAGACATTGCTGGCAACAAGGCTGTAAACAATTATGATGGAGTGTACTGGACGTATCACGTTGTTCCAGAGTTCACAACGATAGCGCTACTGTTGGTGTTCGCAGTCACATCTGTGATGGCTGTTGTTGCAAGCAAAAGAATGAAAGCCATAAGAAGAATCTAAACATCTCTCCATTTTCCATCCTTTTTATGTTACCGACAGATTTTTTAGAGCCCCAGCGCATTACTAGAACCAAATGCAAAAGAAATTAACAAATCAAGGTGTAGACCTAGCTCGATTCACTGATGCTCTAGGAGAATTTTTCGCAAAGCACGATTTTGAAGCGGTTAAAGGCGAGACCGATAAAGGCTACCAGATATTTGCCAGCGATTCACCTCATTTTAAGGTCGACGGCTACATTAGCGTGACTGTTGAAGGGAACAAAAACGATTTCACAGTGAACTTTGAGCTCTGCAGAGAGTCAGGTAGCAAGGGGGTTTCGCCGATACCATCAATCTTTCTAACGACAATGCTTGGAGGCGGCTACTTTATGCTGAAAAGACTCAAGGCGAATGAAGCGTTTATAAAACTTGAGAATACGTTTTGGGCTTACGTCGAGAACACTTTACTTTCCCTTGAAGGCTCTGCTGATGAATCTTCCCAGCGTTAGAAGATTTTAAAAGATTTTGCTTTTCCTCGCTTCACTATCTTTCTATGAACAATAACGGTGGCTGTGGCTAAGACAAAGATGACAATCAATATATTAGCAGAGAATTCGTTCACGAGTATCGTGCCCTTTATCTGAATCTGTGAGATGTCCGTTTGTGAGTAAGTAAAGCAAAGGTAAGTGTTCTCCGAGTCATCATCAGACCAATACGAGAGTTCTGCCGTCGTCCCATCCAGAAATGTTGCCAAAACCTTCCATTCACTTAGAGAGTCACACCTCAAAAGCCCTCTTGGGACGTGAATTCTGAATGAGCCGTTGCTGGGAGTGTCAGATTGAATCGTGAAGTTTATGCTCTTAGCCGACTCGTTAAGGAAGTGGTCGGTCAGAGTTGAGTTTGTCGAAATCTGCAAAGACCAGACACTTCCTCCTGCTGTCACTTCAACTTCACTTAAGGGATAGCTGAAAGGATACCTATCACTCGATAGATAGGGATAGCCATTATCCAGTATTCCATCGCTTCCAGTCTCATTTTGGTAAGCGCCAGAACAAAGGTCATCAACCTCGGGGTTGTCGCTCCAGTAGTTTCCGCCAGAGGGATAGCCATTGTCAAAGTAGTTTGGACTGGTGAATGGTGGTATTTTGTTGAGGTTGTCAACGAAATTGTTGTGATATATACTATTGTATTGACTGGAGAGGTCTGCAATCTGCATTCCTATAGAGCTATTCTCAATAGTGTTTCCTATAATAGTGTTGTTGCAACTGTTATCTCGAATGCGAATTCCCTCTGTCGCGTTGTAGATTACATTTTTAGATATGCTTGAAAAATTCGAACGCATGAGTTCCACACCGTGACCGAGATTTTTTAAAACATTTTTTGTGATGGTACTGTTTACGGCATCTGATAAGCGAATTGCAGGGGCGGCACTGCTAACGTCTGTGTTCCGCAGTGTGAGGTTTTCAACAACGACGTTGTCAGCGGTTATTTGCAGAATGGATTGAGAGGTTCCTCCTCCATCAATTACCGTGTCATCCATGTCTTCTCCGATTATCGTCACACTCTTGTCAACGAATATCTCTGATTCATTATAAACCCCTGATTTGACGAGAACGGTGTCTCCGTCAGCCGCGTTGCCCACCGCCCAGCTTATAAACGTATAATCGTCTGGAACAACTATCGTATTACCCGAGCAGAATCCCAAATAGGCAGGTTTCCATACGAAAACTGAGAAAGTTCCTAAAACGATGATTATTAGAAGCAAACAATTTCTCAGCGATGCGTTGGCTCTCATTCCGGTATCACCATGAGCTTCGATTTCTTGATTAATGCTAACGTGTTGTTGTAAATAAATGTGTAGCCTAAACGACTCTCATTGTAACAGAGTTCGAGCGGTGTTGCAGCTTTTATGTAACGCTAAATTTTCTAGGGTGACTCTGCAAACTTTAGCCATTTTAAAGCAAGCGTGTGTTTCATACAATGCAAGAAACAATGGCACAGTAATTCATTATAGAAGATACTTCCGTAAGTTTTAAATTGTTGAGTTGCTAGAATTAAGGTTGCTGAGGGGAGAGGAACAACTGCGATGTTAAAGCTTAAGTGGACAGTAGCTATGCTTTTAATTGCTTTCTTAATGTTTTCCCCTCTAGTCACGCTTCCAGTATGGTCCTCTTACACCTCAAAGCTTTATCCGACGCAAGACTCATGGGTTGAAGCAGAATACCCGAATGATAACCACGGGTATGATACAAGTTTACGGGTCAAATCCGATTCCAGAACGAGAAGAAGCTACCTCAAATTTGATTTGAGTTCCGTTCCTAACGGCAAAACCATAACATCCGTGAAGCTTTACTTGTACTGCACCTACGCGGATGCCAACCCAAGTGTTCAAGTTTACGTTCATGAAACCGACGATAGCTGGGACGAAGCAAGCGTAACATGGAATAACGCGCCAGCTGTAGGCTCGCTCATCACAAGCATTCCTGTCGGGGGAACCGGACAATACTACTGTTGGGACGTAACACCTTACGGTCAGACACAATATTCGGGGGACAAAATACTAAGCGTCGTCGTGAAACTTCTTTTGGACGACCCAACTCAGAACAACCCGAACTTGGCAAGGTATTTTGCGAGCAAAGAGAACACAGGCACGTCGCAAGATCCGTACCTTGAGGTTATTTACGACAACACGCCGCCAACAGCGTCATTCGCTTACTCGCCCACTTACCCAGTTGACAACGATACAGTCACCTTTGATGCGTCAGCAAGTTACGATCCAGATGGGTCAATCACGACGTATCGTTGGGATTTTGGAGACGGAAACACAACAACGGTCACAACTCCAGTAATTGACCACGTATACCTGATGTATGGCAACTACACGGTTACTGTAACAGTCACAGATAACGATGGACTAACCGACTCTGAGACGCAGATCGTAGAAGTTGTTGACCCAGCAATTCTGCGAGTCTCACTGCCTGAAGGCGTTTATGTGAAGCAGAACACTGGTGACCCCTGGATAGATGAAGGCTGGCTTCTGAACCGAACCGGAAACTCATGGAGTTTCACACTGAAAATATCCGACACCAGCAATTGCCTCCAATCCGACGACACACATTTGATAGTAGCTCTCAACAACGCCTCCTACAGCAATCTTCAGAGCCTGACAATAAACGGTACGTCGATACCGAAAGCCGCTTTTCAATACGGCAAGCCTAAACCCTACGGCACAAAATACTGGCCGAATGGCTGCGTTTATCCAGCATGGTTCAACGATACATACATAAATGTCGGAACAATCTTGCCTAAAGGCTACGTGATTTTAACAGTTACCGTAACGTTTTCTAATGCTGCAAACGCGAGAATGCATTTTGATGCGTACGGTCATATTTGTTTTCCAACTTCATGGTCTCAAGTGACATGGTCTCCCAACTCAGAAGATTCAACCGTTTTGTATCAGGCAGGGCCTTTACCGATTTCGGTTACGATAAACCCCACTTCTGCCACTATAGATCTAGGCCAGCAGATAATGTTTACCTCAACCGTTTCTGGGGGCACTACTCCTTACACCTATCACTGGTATCTCAACGGAGCCTTGGTAGGAACCAACTCGAGCAGTTGGACTTTCATCCCGTCGTCGACAGGCACGTATCAGGTTTACCTCAACGTGACAGATAACGCTGGCAAAGAAGCAAAATCAAACGTTGCCCCAGTTACGGTTAATTCTGCTCTGTCGGTCTCAATCCAGCCCGCTTCAAGTGTCACTACAATTGGAGGCTCAGTATTCTTCACTTCATCCGTTTCTGGGGGCACCACGCCTTACTCTTATCAGTGGTATGTTGACGACGTGGTGGTTTCAGGTGCCAACTCAGCGAATTGGACTTTCACTCCGTCATCAACGGGCTTTTACCAGGTAAGTTTGAAAGTTACCGACGCAGCATCCGCAGCCAAACTCTCGAACGATGGTAATGTTACCGTCAACCCTAAGACATACACTCTAACAATAACGACAACAACGGGTGGAACAACAACCCCAGTCCCCGGAACCTACACTTACAACGAAGGAACAAACGTCCAAGTAACTGCAACTCCAGACGCAAACTACAAACTGGCATACTGGGAACTCAACGGTAACAACGTCGGCTCGACAAACCCAATCACGATTACAATGAACGCCAGCTACACGTTAAAGGCGTATTTTGCGTTAATAACGTACACTCTGACAATAACTGCGACGTCAGGAGGAACCACTAATCCAGCCCCTGGAACCTATACATACTCCTCTGGTCAGTACGCTAATGTTCAGGCTAACCCCTCAGCAAACTACTTCTTCGACCACTGGGTTCTGGACGGCTCCAACAATGGCTCAACCAATCCTATCAGCGTTTACATGAACAAGAACCACACGTTACAAGCTGTTTTCTCTCTGATCAACTGCTCACTAACAATAACCGCTTCCGCAGGCGGTACTACAAGTCCCGCGCCTAGCACGTACATCTATGCTAACGGTTCTTCTGTTCAAGTTACAGCGCTTCCCGCTGTCAACTACAAGTTTGTCAAGTGGCAACTTAACGGCAGTGATTCTGGCTCATCCAATCCGTACACAATCGTAATGGATGCCAACTATACTTTGTATGCCGTTTTCCAGCAGCTCACATACCGATTAACAATTGTGAGCTCAACAGGTGGCAGCACTACTCCGGGTCCCGGAATCTATGTATACGTTAATGGGACGCTCGCTTCCGTGACAGCTACTCCTGACGCCGAGTACGTGCTGGACTATTGGCTGTTAGACGGCAACAAGGCGGGTTCAGCTAATCCATTCACAGTGTTGATGATGGACGACCATGCTTTGCAGCCGGTCTTCACCAAGATTAACTATACCCTCACAATATCGACAACAACTGGCGGCACGACCAGTCCAGTGCCAGGAACCTACACGTATCCGTCCGGCTCGTATGCCAGTGTCACCGCTCTTCCCTCAGCAAACTACTTCCTTGACTACTGGCTTCTGGATGGTTCGAACGCTGGCTCAACAAACCCTGCAAGCATTTTGATGAACAAGGATCATTCTCTGAAGGCGGTCTTCTCGCTGATTAATTACACACTAACAATCACAACGTCCACCGGAGGATCTACTAACCCCGCGTCTGGAACTTACACGTATGTTAACGGAACGAATGTTTCTGTGACGGCTGTTCCAGACACCTATTACGTGTTAGACTACTGGTTGCTCGACGGCAGTAAGGCTGGCTCAGCCAACCCGATCAATGTGTTAATGACAAGCAATCATAATCTGCAGCCAATTTTCGCGCATATCAATTACACTTTAACAGTATCTTCCACGACAGGAGGCACAACAAATCCTGTTTCAGGAACGCACACCTACTCTGCCGGAGTCACGGTTGGCGTAACAGCCACACCTAGCGCAGGCTACAGGTTTGACCATTGGGTTTTGGATGGTTCCAACAACGGCACTAACCCTATCAGTGTCTTCATGGACAAGGACCACAATCTGCAGGCAGTGTTTGTTGAGACTCACACCTTGATAATCTTGGTGTCAGAGGGTGGCACAACCAACCCCGCTCCTGGAACATACAACTACGACAACCCGACAGACGTTACTGTAACTGCCATTCCGAATGCTAATTATCGTTTTGACCATTGGGTCTACGATAATGTCAATAACGGTTCAGCCAATCCAATCACGGTTCACGTTGGAAGCGGCCACACCCTTCAAGCCGTGTTTACTCTGATAACTTACACGTTGACGATACAGACAACCACGGGCGGCACTACAAGCCCTGTCCCGGGCACATACACTTACACGGTTGGCACGAACGTCCAAGTGACAGCCACACCAAGCGCAGGTTACGTGTTTGACGTTTGGCAGTTAAACGGCGTGAATAAGACTTCAACTCTCTCTTATACGGTTCTCATGGACCAAGATTACACACTAAAAGCTCTCTTCAAGTCCACTCCACCTCCACCCACATTTTCAGTTTCAATAATCCCAACCTTCACCACGATACTCAAAGGTAACCCAGTGACTTTCACACCGACTATCAACGGTGGAACCTCGCCCTACAGCTACCAATGGTATTTGAATGGCAATCCGGTGTCAGGCGCAACCGGAAGCAGCTGGACGTTCACACCAGCATCAAGCGGCACATACCACGTGTACCTTAAAGTAACAGACTCTGGGAGCCACGTTGCAATATCAAACGAAGCCACCGTAGACGTGCCTGGTGAAGGAGGGTACTCAGTCTCGCTAGTCAAACTGACTCCCGCATCTCAGGTAGCCGCTTACACAGCTCTGCTCGCCTTTTTTGGTGCAGCATTAAGCCTAACAAAGCGCAAAAGAAAATAACTCCCGTTCACCTCTTTTTCTGATATATGAGTGGGGACTTCCTTTAATGAGTAAAAAGAAGCCAGCGGCTCCGAAAGAAAAAAGACTATTATCAAATAAACAGCTTACACTAATTTCGATAATTCTTGCCTCGATAATCATCATAGGCTCGGTACTTTCTTTTATGCTCCTGCAAACACCTAACAAGTTTTCCCTCAATGCCATAGTAGTCGACCAGCTTGGAGACAATTCCTCTAATCCAGAATTTGTAGCTAATGTTACAGATATCTTAAACGCCACTGGGTTCAAAGTAACCTATTATGAAAGCAAAGACGTGAATGTGCCATTTTTCAGCGGACTTGCAAAAGGTAATTATGGAATAATAATCTTGCGGGCTCATTCGGCACTGAGAATTGATGGCTCAGCAATAGATTTTTTCACATCAGAAGAATTTGCATGGAATAAGTACTCTCAAATGGTGGACGATGGTTTATTGACCAGAGGCAATTATTCATGGGAAACAGGCAAGTATTACTTTGCCATTACACCAAAGTTCATAGAAAATTTAGAGGGACGCTTCCCTAGAAGTTTAGTCATCGCCATGGGGTGTTGGAGCCTGAAGCAAGGATGCGAAGGAATGGCAGACGCCTTCATGAGAAAGGACGCCACAGCATACGTAGGGTGGTCAGAAGAGGTTGATATAGGACATTCGGACAACGAGACCATCAAATTGCTTAGACTACTGCTTGAAGAAAACAAGACAATTGCAAGTGCAGTAGGTTCCATAGCTCCTGACTTGGTTTTTGGAAGTGTAATGGGATATTATCCGAAAACAGACGCCGTTAGCAGTCTAAAAATATCCGACTTGATTGCTGAGGCAAAAGTCTCTTCCAGTCTTCAGGGTGCAGCTACGTCTTTGAAACCCGTGCTTGTTTGTTTAGTAAGTTCAGTATCGATTTCGCTTAAGATGAGAAAGAGTCTTAGGTTTGGCTTGTCAACCACTTCAAATGTCGTGAGACGGTCGCATAAAGCTGGTTGCGAAGAGTCTCACCGATCAAGTTAACTTTTTGAAGTCTTCTAATTCCGCCAGCCAGTTCTTGATCCTGTAAAACCTCGTCTATCCACTTTTCGAAATCTCCGCGGTAAAGGTGAAACTCTAAAGATTTGACGTTAACCTCGTTTATTCTCTCCACAAACTCCTTCAGAGACGAGGCGCTTGTGCCTGTGTAATTTCCAATCGACGTGAAGAAGTAGAACGCCTTTTCTCGTGGGACTGTTCTTAAAATTTTTGAGACTGTTTCAGGGCTCATGTTGTTTCTCTCCGTTTATATTACGTGTTCCTTTTATAAATGTTAACTTTTTCGGGTCATTGCATATTGAAAATTGGGTTTCCTTAAACTTCTTGGTTACCATTGACGTGCGAATTCTTAAAACTCCAGGCAAGGGCGCAACCGAATTTGCGATAAAAGCGTGCAGGTTTTCTTGACTTTCCGCGACGACTTTGGCTATTATCTGCAGCTCTTCCGAGAGCGACGTGTAGACCTCGACAACCTCTTGTGCCTTGCAGAGTTCTTCTGCGACTTTCTCGCTTTCTTTTGGGTCTGTGTAGACGGTCATTATGGCTGTCATGCTTTTGTTTCCGGTTTTTTCAGCGTCTATTAATGTCGTGTATTTTTTGATTATTCCATACTGTTCCATTCGTTTTATTCTGTCGTAGACTGTTGAGTGCGCTATTTCTAGGCGTTTGCCTATTTCAGTGTAGGTTTGCCTAGCGTCCTCTTGCAAGGCTTCCAAAATTTTATAGTCTAAAGGGTCCAAAGTAAAGGCATTATTCTTGAGTTTCAAATAGTCTTTTCCTCTACTTCTCCTCTTTATTACATAGATGCTACGTGTCTGGATTTATGGTTTTTGTCGGAAAAATGTAGAAATTTCCACTTTTTCCCTCAAGTTTTCATTTTACCCTTTCCGGAAATTTGTCGGTTAAAACTCCTTTTATCTACAATTTTTCATTTTGAAGCGTATGCCTGCTACACTTTTGCGAATAAAATGACAAATAAGTTTAAATTTATGGTTGAGTAATAGAATATTGTTCTAGAAGATTCTAACAGAGGTTGCGATGAAAAAGTGAAGATGCCTAGAGTTTGGGAGATTCTGAGAAGATTTAAAGATTGTTGCAAGTTTCGCGGTTGGAAAACCTCTGAGACCGAGGATTGGGTTGAGACTGAAGATAAGTATCATAACTTCCTGTGGGCTAGAGACATTCATCCATCTTCTTTCAAAAAGATAGCCTCAGACAGAAAGTGTGTGATTCAAGAAGGCTTTTCTTACCGCGTTGTTGAGGCGTCTTACACCGCATGCCTACTTACCAAGACACCTTCTGAAGGCTTGGTTCAAACAATTTCTGAAAACCCAGACTTTTCTAAGAGAGTAGCGCTCTACGACCTAAGCCCTCTATTGGAAGGAAGGCACCTGTGCATTAAACTCAACAGCACTGACAGTCCTGTTTTTCGAGAGTTTGAAAGTTTCCTTAAGAAGGAGCTGAATGTTAAACTTAAGCCTCTTTCCAACCCTAGAACAAGCACGGAAAACTGCACAATCGCAGAACTAGCTTGACTCTCTGTTTATCCATTCAAAGGTTTGATAAGGAAGGCGTGCTAATAGTTATTCTGTGGAAGGGTAATGTCTCAAGACGCTGAAAAAATAAAGAGACTCGTCGTTTTTAAGAAAAAGCTTGAAAAAAGAGTTGAAGAGCTGGAATCTGAACTTAAGGACCTGCAGACCATGCTCGAAGCGGTAAACTCAGTGCTGCTTGAAAAGGGGTTCAAACATGCTGAAATCGCCAAGCCATCCGCTGAAGCTGAGGCTTTACCGCCAAAAGAAGAAGCAATAGCCGAACCTATTCCTCCTCGGTCTCCAACCGAACAGGAAAGCGTCACGCAACTGAAGGCTGCTACAGGCGAGCTTCTAGCAAATCTGTACGTCAGTGAAGACTCATTGCGTATGGTTCCGGCAGAAGACAAAAAGTTTAACGTTAACACACCGCCTTTCACGCATTTTCTGGTGGATAAGGTTTTGGCGAGGATGCAGGAAAAGGACAACGAACTGTTGAGAACAGGGCAGGTAGCGCCGGACAAAATTTTTTCCTACGACATCGTCAGGGAAGGCGACACAATCCGCGAAATAAACGTCAGGCATGTGGACCAAGACCGCCTGAGGGAGCTCAAATCGAGCATCCGCTGGACACTGGAAAAGATGTACGAAAAAATGAAAAGCTAACTTGGTGACGTCTAGTTGGCTCGGTCAAAGTAGATGCTTTTGCCTTTAGCCGAAAGCGGTATCCCTATGATGACCGTGGCTTCTGGCAGCATTTTTAGTTTGAACGCGGCCGTGCCGATACGGTACATGATGCGGTTGTCAACGTTTAACATGCTCGCAGTTTTTGCGGCTGAGCCTAAGGCTATCCCCAGGTCCAAGGCTTTGAAGAGGCAAGTTGGACTGACAAAATCTTGTCCGAGCTTTTCTTTTGCTTCTTCAAATTTTTTGCAGTTCTTGTAGCCGCAGGCTCCACAGTTTATTCCTGCGCTCTTGTTTCCTCGAACGCCGATTAAGACAACTGCCTCCGAATCTCTTACGTTCTTTGCGTCTCTTCGAAAGACTTTAATTTGCCGTTCTTCAGCTATTTCTCCCATTTTCTCGGCAAGCGCATTCTTTTCTTTTCCATAAACAATCAACGTTAGAATGTCGTCTATACCCGCAGTTTTTGGAGCAGTTCTTGCAGATACCAGCATGAGTTTGGCTGCTCCCAAGAGCGCCTCTCTTTCTTCATCCTTGCTCTCGATTATTGGCGAGTTCATTCTCAACACTACCGTAAACGGAATTAACGCTGTAAGAATTTATTTGAGCTATTCGTTTTTAAGAGTTTCAGATTTTTATAGCGCTGAAGGCTGTTTTCAGCATCTCCACCACCGCGTTTAATTGACCAGTGTACATGGCCACGGTGAAGAAGGAGACGCCTAAAAGGAGCAGCAGCGCACCAATTACTCTGCGTTCAGGTATGTCCATGGGCTTTCTATCCTATATGTTTTTTTAACGCGGCGTCGATGTGGTTCTTTGGGCAGAGTCCGACGATTCTGTCAACCTCTTTCCCATTCTTCATTACTAGCAGCGTGGGGATGCTGAAAATCTGGTAAAACTCCGCTGTTACCGGATTCTCGTCAACGTTGATTTTTCCGACAAGTACTTTTCCCGCGTACTCTTTGGCTAGCTCTTCGATGGTAGGCTCTAAGGCCGTGCATGGACCGCACCAGGACGCCCAAAAATCAATTAGGACTAGCGAATTTTTGCAGATCACTTCGTCGAAGTTTGAATCTGTTACATGAATGGATTCAATAGGCATTTCTTGTTGTTTCTCCTTTTGTTTTAGGAGTTCTTTGAGTTTCTTTTCTCTGATACGTTTCAATTCTTCAGCTTCCTCTGATATAAACTGTTCGTGTTTATCGTTCATACACTTTCATTCCACAAATTCTAAGAATCTTCTCTTTGTTGTTTTTTAGGCTTAGCTATCACCACTCCAACTATGTATGCGACGCCCAAAACCAGAAGGATTCCGAAAGCCCCGGCGAGAAGCGTTGAGATATATGGATTTTCTATCGTTGGAAAACTGTAGTCTGGCATTAAGCCTCTCCACATGGGTCGGTTCTCCCCTATTCTGAGAGTTTCGGTCACTTTTTCTAAGCCGTCAGGCGCGTTTGAAGCGAAGGGTATCAAAACCGCAATGCAGGCTAACATGAGAATTAGCGCTTTAAGGTGTTCTTTCATTTTGTTTCCCTCGGAGAATCGCCAAGCCGGTGAGAACTGCGGGCTGTAACCTTTGCAGCTGCGTTATTAGCGTGGTTGTTATTGCTGCTTCACCCAACCCGATTAAGACATGCCAAAACAGCATGGCTGGAACGGTGACCGCGACTCCTCCGGCGTTTGAAAAGACTGGAGACACGCCTATCTGCACGCCGCATGCTAGGGCTCCTAAAACTACCGAAAGCCATGATGCGACGAAAACGCTTGAGAAAAACCGCTCTTTTCCCTCAGAGTTTTTGGTGAGCAGCTTTATCAGGAAAAAGCTGAGTCCACCTATGACCGCCATGTTGAGCACGTTCGCTCCGAAAGAGAGTATGCCGCCGTCTGCGAAGAACAGTGCCTGCATAATCAGGACAATCGTCATGCTGAGTATCGCTGCGTAGGGTCCCAAAACTACCGCGAGGAAGGTTCCGCCCACAAGATGTCCGCTTGTTCCATAGGCGATTGGAAAGTTTATCATCTGTGCCGCGAAGATGAAGGCGCTGGAGACTGCCAATAAGGGTGCGAGAGACTGCGAGTAGGTGGCTCTTGCTTTTTTCCAAGACCAGATCAAAAACCCTATTGCGATTGTGTAGGTTAGGGCGCTGATTTCTGGGCTCAGGAACCCGTCGGGTATGTGCATGTTCTATTCCTTGGTAACACTTTTGTGTATTTTAGTGTTACCATAAGCGCATAAAAGCTTTATGACAAATTCCTCAACTATTAATGGGCGAGAACATGGCAAAGATAGTTCGTGTTGGAGTGACATTTCCTCCAGAATTACTCAAAGACTTTGACGAAGTCATCAGCAAGATGGGCTACGAGAACCGTTCCAAGGCTGTTCAGGACGCTGTCGGGATGTTTGTTGCTGAGAAGAGGTGGCTTCAAGAGGAAACGGGGAATCAAGCTGGCGTTTTGATGCTGATTTACGACCATGATGTTAGAGGACTCGAAAACGCGCTGACCGATATACAGCATGATTACACTCACGTAGTCTGTTCGACAATGCATACACACCTGAGTGAACGAGACTGTCTGGAAGCGATAGCGGTGAAGGGCGACGCTGCCGAAGTTAGAAAACTGAGCGCCGCGTTAGCCGCGAAAAGAGGAGTAAAAATACTCAAAGCGATGGTCGTTTCCGTTTAAACATCTTTACTTTGTTACTTCGAACATTCTTTCCAGCGCTTTTCTAGCCTTCTGCGCCACGGGCTCGGGAACCGTAACCGCATACTTTTCTTCTTTCAAAGCCGTGTAAAGCCTATCGAGCGTGTTCAGCTTCATGTTTGGACAGACGGCATCCTCGTAGGCTAACAGAAACCGTTTTTTGGGGTTGTCCTTTCTTAAGCGATGCAGAATGCCCTCTTCAGTGGCTACGATGAACGTCTTGGCGCTGTTCTCCTTTGCGTAGCGAGTCATCTGTGACGTGCTTCCGACGAAGTCGGCAGTCTTCTGCATTTCGAAGGTGCATTCCGGATGAACCATTACCACTGCGTCTGGATACTTCATCTTGAGCACTTGGACGTCTTCGGGCTGGAAAAGTAGGTGTGTCGGGCAAAATCCCCACTCGGGAATTGTGATGACTGTTTTTCCAGTCTTTCTCTGCACGTATTCGGCTAGGTTGCGGTCGGGTCCAAAAAGAACTGTTTCAGCGTTCAAGGATTCTATGACCTCTATCGCGTTGGCTGATGTGCAGCATATGTCGGCGTAGGCTTTGGCTGAAGCCAAGGTGTTAACGTACAGAACCAGAGGAACGAGCGGATAGATTGCCTTCCACTTCTTTATTTCGTCGACAGTGAGCATCTGCGCCATTGGACAACGCGCGCCCGGAGTTGGCAGCAAAACCTTTTTGTTTGGGTTTAGGATTGCGGCTGATTCTGCCATGAAGTCCACGGCGGAGAAGACTATTATTTCGGCTTCTTTCTCGTTCATGGCTTTTCGGCTTAGTTCTATGCTGTCGCCGACGTAGTCCGCTATGTCCTGAACCTCTGGTCTCTGATAGTTGTGAGCCAATATTACTGCTTTCTTTTCTTTTTTCAATCTAAGTATCTTGTCGCCTAATGTCACTGGCATTCGCCTTTTCAACGGATTGTTTGAATTTTGTAGAGTTTTTCTAACCGAATGGAGAGATATATCCTTTGCCTAACAGCGGGTTTCCAGTCTTCTTCTCAAGAGCAGAGACGCGATTGGGTGAAGACTCTAGCGGCGGCGAGAAACCTGAGAGAAGTTCGCCTATTGTTGGGGCTAAGACAAAAAGAATGAGTGCGGGAGGGATTCCGAGTTTCTTCAATCTAAGTCCTTAAGTGGGCAGTTCCGGAATTTCTCTTCCGCAGTGGTAGCACTTTCCTTCGATTCCATACACTGGCAACGGTTTTCCGCAGGATGGGCATGTGTACTTCTTCTCGCTTTCGCTCAGCCATTTCTCTGTCTCGCCTTTCTTGATTCTTTCGAGGTTTGCTCTCACGTTCACTCCAACCTTTGCGTAGCGCTGTGCCAGCTTTCCGAAGGTTTCGCAAGAGTCTTTCTCGTAGTTGTCGCATTGATAGCAGAACTCTAAGCCTTTGCCTCTTAGGCATTGGACGATTTTGCAGTCGTTTCCCCAGCATTCGGGTGTTAGAGCCATGCATCCTTCGCATCTCACTTTTTCTGGTGGGCAGTGAAAGTTTTCTGCTAGTCTTTTCAGGAATTCGCCGTTGTCTTTGTATGCTCTGTGGATTCCGCAGGCTCCGCAGTACAATCCGCATCTTCCGACGAGGTTTCTGTCAACCAATATCAGGCTTTCTCCTGTTGGTGTGTAGTTAAGTTGCGTTGTTCCTTAAAAGCTTGAAGCTTGGTGTCTTAGACTTCGAGCAGTCTCTTTTGGATTAGGGTCTCACATACTAAGAGGTCGTCTGTGAATACCATGAGTTTTAGGTCTTCAATCTTTTTGGATAGGTGTCTGTTTTGTTTTTTGCTCATCTTATCATCAACCCAAAGGTTTCAGCCTATTATATCGCAAGTCTTAATAAACGTTTCTACCCTGATGTAGAACTAAACTACAACAAAAAAACCCTGAACTAGAAGAGTCCCAGACTCTTCAGTAATGGTGCAACTCTTTTTTCCGCATTGTATTTTTTCATTCTTCCCTTGAGGTATTCGGTATTCACCTTCTCGTTGCGAATCATGCACTTGATGTCTTCTGTGTCGTGCTTGTCCTGCTCTTCGGTTCTTTGGAGAATCGCCTTGAATATTATGTTGTCTTCGACGGGAACGACCGGAACTTCCACGCCAAAGAGCCTGCGGTGCTGAATCTTCTTCGCCATCTCATCGTCTATGAAGAACAGAAAAGTCCCGCCGCCGACGTTCATTCTTAAGTCCCCTACCACATCGATACCTTCAACATCCTTCAGAACAGTTTTAGCCTTCCTCAAATCCGCATCCTTGACTAGGATGTCGATGTCCGTCACTTTTCTCTTGCTTCCGTAGCAGTGGGCGGCGGCTCCGGCGAATACAGCCCAGCAAACACCCGCCTCATCAAGCCTACTCTTTACTCCGCGAAGTTTAGAGCCAAGGGCATCATCGTTGTTGCTTTTCAACGTTCCCACTTTCATCTGCATGCTATGCTTTAGAGACCTGCTCTGAAAGTGTCTACCCCTCCCTTATATATAGATTGAACCAAGGCTTCAGCGCGCCAAGAGAAATGGTGCAGCGGGCCGGATTCGAACCGGCGAACCCCTACGGGAAAGGATCTTGAGTCCTTCGCCTTTGACCTGGCTTGGCGACCGCTGCACCCTGCTTCAAGACTACATCTTCCCATCTATTAATTTTTTCCAACACCAACCCAAAAAACCCCTCATCTTCCTCCAAACCCCACAACAAAAACATATTAGGCTCCAAATAGAGGGCCTAGAAACCGTCGCACGCACACACAAACCCACCACACCCAAACAACACGCTCCATGAACCTTCCTCATCAATCATCTCCCGAAGCATGCGCAACCATCGAATTGTACGCTTGAATGAATTCTCCTGCAAACTCGTTGGCGTATCTCTCCGTCCCTCTGTGCCTCGCGTCCGGAGCCGTTCTAAGGTGGTGATAGAACTCGTGCAGAACAGTGAAAGGCTCCTTAAGAACGTCGCTGTTCAAAACAGAAATCGTCTTGTCTTTCGCGCTGTAACATCCAAGAACATTCTTCTTCCGACCCTTTGGCAGACCCACCCTAACCTTAGGCACGTCAACGCCATAGTATCCAGCAAGCGTTTTCAAGGCCTCCTCTACACTTCCGTTCAAAATGAGCCAGACAACTTTAGCCTTAAATCTCTGCTCCACCGCAAACCCTCTTTCTCGCTCAGATAGAATCCGCACTCACAAATACTTTGTTGTACCCTAAGCGTTTAGAACCAACCCAAAAACGACTGGATGCACAAAAAAATGAAGACGTGTATGAAAAAGTTTATTAGAGAGCTGTGCGGTTTACGTTTCTAGCTCTTTCAGATATTGGAGACCTTTTTGAGGTTGGATGACCCAACAATCGGAGGAAATTGAAAGTTTGAGAAAACCCGCACCACATAATCCTATCAACGCATGTTTAAGTGTAAAATCGCGGGGGTTAATCTAAATTGACTGAAATATCGAAAGAAGACACAAATCTGCTTCTAAAAGCGTTCTTCAAAGAGAAAGGCCTAGTCCGTCAGCATCTGGACTCTTACAACGAGTTCATAGACCACGGCCTACAAGAAGTGATAGACGAGGTAGGCGAAATCGCGATAGAGGTTCCCGAAAGCCCCTACAAAGTAAAACTTGGCCAGGTCTGGATAATAGACCCACAAACAAGAATCACCGGTCCATACACCACAGAAGTGGACGGCACAAAACACGAATTCTACCCGATGGAGGCAAGACTTCGAAACCTGACCTACGCGGCGCCAACAGCCCTAGAAATGACGCCAGTAATCGATGGCAGAGAACAAGACACAGAACTCGTCTACATCGGAAACATCCCAGTCATGCTAAAATCCAAACTGTGCTTTCTCTCACAGCTCTCAAGAGAAGAACTCATCGCCTGCGCGGAAGACCCGGACGACCCTAGCGGCTACTTCGTAGTCAACGGTTCAGAACGCGTAATCGTAGCCATGGAAGACCTAGCTCCCAACCGCATAATAGTTGACATAGACGAGAAGGGAGCATCACCCGTTTACCAGTCCAAAATATTCTCGACAACAGTGGGCTTCAGAGCACGAACAGAACTAAAAATGAAGTCAGATGAAGCCATATACGCTACGATGCCCGGCGTGCCCACGGAAATCCCGTTCGTCATACTGATGCGCGCCCTAGGCTTAGAGTCAGACAAGGAAATAGCCGAAGCCATTTCCCTAGACAAAGATATACAAAGCGAGCTTGAACCATCATTCGAGAAGTCCATAGGCGTAGACACCGCAAAAGACGCAATCGTATTCATCGGAAACCGCGTCGCCCACGGCCAAGTTGAAGAATATCGCGTACAAAAAGCCGAAACCGCCATAGACAAAAACTTCCTACCACACATAGGCAGGACAAACCAGAACAGACGCGACAAAGCCCTGTTCATGGGCGAAATGGTTTGCAGGGTAATCGAACTGAAACTCGGACGACGTAAACCAGACGACAAGGACCACTTCAAGAATAAGAGACTAAGACTCGCAGGTCCACTGCTCGCAGACCTGTTCCGAGTAGCCTTCAGAAACCTGTGCAGAGACATAAAATACCAGCTTGAACGCATAGGAGTGAAGGGTCCAATAATAACGGTTTCTGCAGCGGTCCGCCCGGGAATAATAACAGAAAGATTCCAGCACTCGCTCGCAACGGGAAACTGGGGAAGAGGAAGAGTTGGAATAACCCAGCTTCTAGACAGAACAAATCACATATCCACTTTAAGTCACCTGCGCAGACTGCAATCGCCACTCAGCAGGAGCCAACCCAACTTTGAAGCGAGAGACCTGCACCCAACCCATTGGGGACGCTTATGCCCCAACGAAACACCAGAAGGCTCAAACTGCGGACTGGTCAAAAACCTGGCGTTATCTGCGTGCATCTCTGTTGGCATAAACCCTGACAAGATAAAGCAGACACTCTACAGCATGGGCGTCGTGCCCATATACGAAGCAAACGAGGCTCTAAGACTTAATGGAGCAAAAGTATTCGTCGACGGAAACATCGTCGGATACTGTAACAACCCAGAGGAACTGGCAATCGAGTTCAGGGGAAGACGAAGAAGAGGAGAAATCTCAACAGAAGTCAACATCGTATACTTTTCAAAAACTCAGGGTGAGAGAGAAGAAATCTACGTCAACTGCGACGAGGGAAGAGTCAGGAGACCCCTGATAATAGCCGAAAGGGGCGTTCCAAAACTTCAGCCTGAGCACATTGAAAAGATGGCTTCTGGCGAGTGGTCTTGGGAAGATACCGTCAAAAACGGCATAATGGAGTATCTAGATGCTGAAGAAGAGGAGGATGCTTACGTTGGTATAGGCGTTGAAGAGTTAACTCCAGAGCACACGCATGTGGAAATCGCTACGTACACGATTCTCGGAATCTGCGCATCGACAATACCCTACCCAGAACACAACCAGTCACCACGAAACTCCTATCAAGCCGCAATGGCGAAGCAGGCACTAGGATACTACGCAACAAACGTTCACCAACGAGTAGATTCAAGGTCTCACACCCTGCATTATCCACAAGTGCCCCTCTTAGAGACTGCGTTAATGGATACGATGGGTTACAAGCTTCGTCCCTCTGGACAGAACTGCGTCGTGGCTGTTCTCTCATTCGAGGGCTACAACATGGAAGACGCCCTAATCTTTAACAAGGCATCAATAGAGAGGGGCTTAGGACGCTCAACCTTCTACAGGATATACGAGGCTGAATGCCGCCAGTACCTTGGCGGTTTGAAAGACAAGTTCACACTGCCGGAACCTGGAACACGCGGGTTCAGAGGAGAGCAATATTATAGGCTTCTCGAGCCGGATGGAATCATAGGTCTGGAATCATCGGTTGCGGGCGGCGACGTCTTAATAGGTAGAATTAGCCCGCCGCGATTTCTAGAGGAGTACAAAGAGTTTGAAGTGAAGGGACCATCGATGCGAGACACATCGGTGGACATGCGTCCCTCTGAAACAGGAGTGGTTGACGCAATCTTCATAACAGAATCCGGCGAAGGAAGCAAACTCGTGAAAGTGAGAGTCCGCGACCAGCGCATCCCAGAGCTGGGCGACAAATTTGCCTCCCGCCACGGACAAAAAGGAGTAATAGGCCTGATTGTTCCGCAAGAGAACATGCCCTTCACGGAAGACGGCACAGTTCCAGACATAATAATCAATCCTCACGCTATACCCTCAAGAATGACCATCGGACAATTCATCGAATCGCTAGCTGGAAAAGTCGCTGCCATGAGAGGAAAACCGGTTGACGGGACACCCTTCTCGGGCGAAAAACCCGACGAAGTTAGAAAAGCCCTCGTTAAGCTGGGTTTCAGCCACACCGGAAGCGAAGTCTTTTACAACGGTGTGACCGGCGAAAAATTCGTTGCTGACGTGTTTGTTGGAGTCGTGTACTACCAGAAACTGCATCACATGGTTGCCGACAAGATACACGCGCGGGCCAGAGGGCAAGTGCAGATGCTGACGAGACAGCCTACTGAAGGAAGAGCAAGGGGCGGAGGTTTAAGGTTCGGTGAGATGGAACGCGACTGCCTAATAGGGCATGGTGCCGCGATGCTCCTCCAGGACAGGTTGCTGGAGGAATCAGACAAGTACGTACTCTACATCTGCGAAAATTGCGGTCACATAGCCTACTACGACATGAAACAGAGAAAATACCTCTGCAGATTCTGTGATGACAAAGCCAGAATCTCTCCGGTAGTGGTCTCCTACGCTTTCAAACTTCTTCTACAAGAGTTGCTGAGCCTCTGTGTGGCACCAAAATTAAAGCTTAAGGAGAAGGCATAAAATGGCCGCGGAAGAAATAATCCACAAGGTTGTTGACGAAATCTATTTTGGTTTACTTTCACCACAAGACATGCGCAAAATCTCGGTTGTTGAAATTCAGACACCAGACACTTACGATGAAGACGGCGCCCCCATCACAGCAGGATTGATGGACGGCAGACTCGGGACACTAGAACCGAGACAGCGTTGCAAAACGTGCGGAAACACTGCAATCCGCTGTCCTGGGCATTTCGGTCACATCGAGCTTGCGGTTCCGATAGTACACATCGAATTTACAAAGATAATCTATGACCTTCTAAGGGCAACTTGTCGAAATTGCGGGCGCATACTGCTTCCTGTCGACACCATAAAGAAGGACCAGAGTAGAATCGATAAGACGCGTCAACTTCTGGGCTTGATTCCAGATGAAGTTTACAAATCCATCACGCTAGAAACAAAAACGAAGCAGTGCCCTCACTGTGGAGCAGCCCAGTACAAAATAGTCTTTGAAAAACCAACAAAATTCAGCGAGCAAATCCCAGAAAGCGGCTCAGAGATTCTGACTCCCAGCATGATTCGGGAAAAATTGGAACGCATACCCGATGAAGATCTTGAACTATTGGGGCTTAACCCCAAGGCTGCACGCCCAGAATGGATGGTACTACAGGTTTTGCCGGTTCCCCCAGTTTATGTTCGTCCTTCAATAACGTTAGAGTCGGGCATTCGGTCAGAGGACGACCTGACTCACAAGCTGGTTGACATAATTCGCATAAACCAAAGACTAAAGGAAAACATGGAGGCTGGAGCTCCAACACTCATAATCCAAGACCTATCAGAACTTCTCCAATACCATGTCACAACATACTTTAACAACGAAGCTTCGGGGATTCCCCCAGCAAGACACCGCTCTGGAAGAGCGCTGAAAACGCTGTCACAGAGGCTAAAAGGAAAAGAAGGAAGATTCCGAAGCAACCTCTCCGGAAAAAGAGTTGACTTCTCAGCACGCACAGTTATCTCTCCTGACCCAAACCTTGACATAAACGAAGTTGGCGTCCCGCTTGAGATTGCTATGCGCCTGTCTGTGCCTGAAAAGGTGACAGAGTGGAACCTCGAAGAAATGCGAACCCTTATCGTAAACGGACCCGAAAAATATCCCGGTGCCCTCTACATCATCCGACCCGACGGTAAGCGCATAAGACTTGAATTCGTCGTTGATAGAACAAAAATCGCCGAAGCCTTAGAAGCTGGCTTTATTGTCGAGAGACACCTCAAGAATGGCGACATAGCCATCTTCAACCGTCAACCATCTCTTCACCGCATGTCAATAATGGCGCACTACGTGCGTGTCCTGCCATACAAAACATTCCGCTTACACCTGTGTGTGTGCCCCCCCTACAACGCGGACTTTGACGGGGACGAAATGAACCTACATGTACCGCAGAGCGAGGAAGCCCGAACGGAAGCGCTTCTTCTCATGCAGGTTCAAGACCAGATTCTCTCTCCAAGATTTGGCGGTCCGATAATAGGCGCGATTCGAGACTTCATAACAGCCGCATACTTGTTCACGAGAAAAGCAAACCGCCTAACAAGGGAAGAGGTCAACAGGTTGGTGATGGCGGCAGGGTATGACGGTCCTTTGCCAGAACCCAAAATCAAAGAACCGCAACCTCTCTGGACGGGCAAGCAAATATTCAGTCTGTTCCTGCCAAAAAGCATGAATTATGTCCTGAAGGCAAGCATCTGCCAAGGATGCGTGAAATGTGAGGAGGAAGAATGCAAGTACGACGCGTACGTAGTTGTCAAAAACGGCGAGCTTGTTAGCGGGGTCATAGACAGGCGTTCAATAGGCGCAGAGCAGTCAGAGAGTCTTCTCCACAGAATAATAAAGGATTATGGGACACGCGCAGGGCGCGAATTTCTGAACAAGATAACTCATTTATTGAAGCTTTTCATCACGATGCGTGGTTTCACATACTCATATGAGCAGCTCGTCCTATCACCTACGGCTGAGAGCAGAATTGACAAGACGATGGAAAGAGTACAAAAGAATGTGGAAAAACTAATAGAAGAATACCGCAAAGGCACCTTACCCAGACTTCCAGGCCAGACACTTGAAGAATCTTTCGAAATATACGTGATGAACGAACTCGCCAAAGCAAGAGACGAGGCGGGAAAGATAGCTGACGAAGACTTTACCATCGAAAACGCGGGCATAATCATGACGCGAACAGGTGCAAGAGGTTCAAGTCTGAACATTGGACAGATGAGCGCGTGTGTAGGACAGCAATCAGTCCGTGGAAAAAGAATCTTGCGTGGATACCTAGACCGGGCATTGCCCCACTTCAAATCAGGTGACCCAACTCCAAAAGCCAGAGGATTCGTGTACTCATCTTACCAAAAAGGACTCGATGCAATCGAGTTCTTCTTCCACGCCATGGGTGGCAGAGAAGGACTAGTGGATACAGCAGTAAGGACGCAGCAAAGCGGCTACATGCAAAGAAGACTGATCAACGCGCTTGAACACATACGACTTGAGTACGACGGAACCGTTCGAAACTCGGCTGGCGACATAATTCAATTCAAATACGGCGAAGACGGCGTCGACCCCGCCAAGAGTGACCACGGAAAAGCCGTTAACGTGAGTCGACTAGTTGAACAGATAAGAATCGCGAAAGAAAGGGGTAAGCCAGCGCAAGCTGAACACGTTAAAGAACAACTGGAAGAAGTGGAGAATCAGCTCACACCCATACTCGTGGACGAACTTAAGCAAAGTCTGGCAAGAACAAAACTGGGGAAGACAGGCGTAGACGAGGCAATTAGATTAACAGTTGAGAACTATAAGCGTGCTTTAATGGAGCCAGGTGAAGCCGTAGGTATAGTTGCAGCTCAGTCAATAGGCGAACCAGGCACACAGATGACTCTTAGAACTTTCCACTATGCTGGGGTCAGGGAACAAAACGTAACCTTAGGCTTGCCCAGATTAATAGAGATTGTTGACGCCCGGAGAAATCCGTCCACGCCCATAATGACCATATACTTGGACGAAGAGCACAGGAAAAGTAGAGAATCTGCAATAAAAATCGCACGAAACATAATTTACACAACCTTAGAAGACTTAGCAGAAAAAATCTACGAGGATCCGGTGAATGAGGAAATAGTTGTTGAGCTTGACAAAACGATGATGGAAGACAGAGAAGCAAGCATCCAAGAACTTAAGGATAATCTGGAGATCCAGAACTCTACGATAAAAATAAAGGGCGACAAAATACACATAAAACCCAAAAAGGTTGAAACCCTCAAAAAAGTGCTTGCCAAAGTTACGTCATTCCATATAAAGGGTGTGCCTGGCATAAAGCGTGTCCTAGTTACCGAGGAGCATGGTGAATGGGTCATAAGAACAGACGGTTCAAACTTGCCTAAAGTTTTGGAAGTTTACGGCGTAGACACTTCGCGAACGACAACAAACAACGTTCATGAGATAGCTAAAACTCTCGGCGTGGAAGCCTCCAGAAACGCGCTGATGAACGAGTCTAAGGGCGTCTTGGAGGAGCAAGGGTTGGATGTTGACATACGTCATGTTATGCTTGTTGCGGACATGATGACGTCTACTGGCGAAGTGCAGCAGATAGGTAGACACGGAATAAGCGGTAAAAAATCGAGCGTTTTGGCTAGAGCCGCCTTCGAAATAACTGTTCCAAACATTGTTGATGCGGCAGTGAAAGGTGAAAGTGATCCGCTGGAAGGCGTAACCGAAAACGTAATAGTAGGGCAGTCAATACCTATTGGCACGGGATTAGTGGAGTTGTTTATGTCAGCATCTGAGTCGAAAGGAAAAGAGGAACGCAAATGATAGATGTCGATAAGGCAATTGCAGCGGCTGTAAGAACCGGGAAAGTGTCCTTCGGGACAAACTCGGCGATACAAAACGCCAAAACAGGGAAAGTCAAACTAATAATCTTGGCTTCAAACTGCCCCAATAACACTCGCGAAGATGTGGAATACTATAGCAAGCTCTCGGACGTGCCTATTGTGACTTATAAGGGTTCATCGACGGATTTAGCCGCCGTCTGCGGCAAAGCCTTCTCCATTTCGGCGTTAAGTATAAGAGAACCAGGCGACTCAGAAATCCTCAAACTGACAGAGAGCACGGAGCCAGAGGAATCCAGCGGAGGAAATGAATGACAAGCGGAATAAAATTCACGAGCACAGAAATGCGCTATATCGCGTTGTTTGAGAGTATAACTGGTGCAAGCGTCAAAGACTGCATAATCGACGAAGAGCAAGAGCGCGTGATTTTCGTTGTCAACGAGGGGCAAGTTGGCGTAGCCATCGGGAGAGGCGGAAGAAACATTCACACTTTAGAGAGGATGACTGGCAAGAAACACGAGATAATTGAATATTCTGAAGACCCAGCACAGTTTATCAAAAACGCGTTGAAACCCGCAACTGTTAAAGAGGTTAGACTCACTGAAAGACCTGATGGAAAAAAGATAGCAGTTGTTGCCGTTAATCCTAGAGACAAGGGTGTGGCGATAGGAAAAAACGGAAGAAACGCTGAACGCCTACGTTTTCTTGCTAAGCGGTATTTCCAGATACAGAATGTTAGCATAACTTGAAAATGGAGCTAAAAACATGGACCCAGTTATCTATCAGTTTTTGGGAAATCCCCTACTGATTCTCACCGCGATAATCATCATTAACGTTATAGCCTTCGTTTATCATAAGATAAGAAAATAGATAGCGTCTATGTTTCAGTTTTCAAAAGTAGATCTATCAGTGCTTTTTGGTCTACTTCTGCGCGGGTTCTCCAATCCAAATATAACTGCTCGTTCTCGTCCTGTGTTAAATAGCCGTAGCGAATGTAACGGTCAATGTTGACGTCAACTCTCCACCCCGGAAGTTTGTCGCGAAGCAATTCCTCAATCTCTTTTCGAGGCACTTTTCCCTTCTTAGAAATTATGTAGGCTATCGTTATTGCGAGTCCGGCTAGGTCGTCTATGCGCCAACCCACCATCTTATCCTCTTTTGGGGTCAATTCGCCTCTCAGCGTTATGAAAAATCTGGCTTTGTCCAACTGTTCTAGAGTTGGTTTTTCAATAGGTTTTTCCTCTTCAAAGACGGTTTTAACCTGCAGATCAAGCGTTTTTACATAGTTGTCTAAAATGTTTAGAACCTTTGGGTAATCTGCGCCCAAGGCTTTTCGAAGCTCCCACCCTTTTACTCCAGGTTTTGCGTGTCTTCGGTAGAAGAGCATGTGGGTTGCTCTCTTCATCTTGCTTGCGTAGTAGCCCTTCCTTTTGCTCACTTTAGCTCTCCCTTCTTCCATTTCATCCAGTCTTCGGATGTGACAGCAATCGGTATTGAGACAAGCTGTTTTTTACCCATTTTTGTCAATGGTTTATCGTAGGGTTTGATGAACATTTCTTCTTCCAAAGGGTGGATTTCCAGTGTTGCATAGCCATAAGTTACCAGAAAGCTTGTCATGAACGCCTTGTGAACCGTTTCTTCATATGTTTCTGCACCAACAAAATCCCAGTAGTAAATTTTCCCATTTTCGCCTTTTTCTTTAATTTGTCCCTTCATTTCTTGCCAAAAGCTCTCCAACTCTTCAGAGAAAGCTTTATCTTGCAAAATTCTTTGTCTGACAAGCTCTTCTCTCGTCGCAGTGCCCATTTCAGATTCTGCTAGAGGGAATTCCTTCCATCTCTCCTTAAGAGGCAAGAGGCTTTCCCAGTACCTCATAGCTTCTGCAATGCTGTGGAGCGAAATCTGTTCCAGCTCCACTATTGGGTGCCAAGCCTTAGAGAAAGTTTCAACCATCTCCTCCTTTCCGATACGAGTGAGTTTTTCTTCTAAGAGAAACGGGTCCGTGTAGAGCGATGTTGAGCGGTGTCTGACCCACTCGCTTTGGAGTTTTATGACCGAGGCTAAGCGGTGAATTGTCTCGGCATCCAAGCACAAGTCTTCGGGAACTTCCCATTCCGGAAAATACTCCTTGATTACGCCTATTATTTCATTGATGTCGATTAAGAACGGGTCGAGTGAGTGGTCTTCAACAGATTTGCACATTTCGATTATGTGTTGGAGCTTCTCTTTGCCGATGCGGATGTGTTCTCTTTTCGACTGCACTAGGCAACCTCTCTGATTATCGATTTTCCTTCGATGTTTTGAACGGTGACTATGTTTGCCTCTCCCTCTGCGAATGTCACTTGGCTCGGAGTAATCACAATGTATTGGGCGTCCGCGTCCTTAACGGTTGAAACGAGCATCTTCGCAATCAACTCTCGGTTTTTGGGGTCCATGTGGATATCATACTCGTCAACCGCGCGGAATGGAGAACGAACGTGTTGCTGTAAAGCAAGTAGGAAACTCATCGTTGCCGTTGTTCTTTCTCCGCCACTCTGCGTGTAAGCATCCAGCGGAACGGCTTTTCCACCTTTGAAGCCTACTCGAATCTCTAATCCAGCCGCTTCCATGTCGTGTCCATTGACAATTCTCACTTCTCCAACCGCTTGAGCTTGAGCCAAAGTCTTCTGGTATTCCAGGCTCGCGCGGTCTAGGAGGGTTTGGATTACTGTGCGCCAAGCCTGCATTCGAGTCTTAACTTCTTCCAGTGCTTTTTCTCGGTTCTCGGCAACTAACTGTGTTTTTTCCTTCAGTTCCAAATAGAGTTTTGAGTAGGATTCGTACATGCGTTCGATGTCTTCTGAAACGTCTGCGAGAGCTGCCAGGTGTCCATCTGTGAGTCGCATCTCGTCAAGAATCTCTCCTATGGTCTTTACAACTGCGATTCTGGGTCCCGCTTGTTCCGCCTTACCTATAGCCTCGTTTATGTGGACTTTCGCGTTTTTCAGCTCACCTTCGAGTCTTTCTATGTTGGCTGTCACGTTTTCTCTGCGATACTGCAGTAGCGCCAACCTGATTCGACTGTCTACAATCTGGTCGCCGGTCTTTTCCGCTTCTTTTTCCAAACTTTCCGTTTTAAGCTTAAGTTCCTTTGTTTCTGTGTCTAGTTTTGACAGTTGCTGGTTAGAGTTCTGTATAAGCTCTTCTAGGTTGTCGCTTTTTAGAAGCTTAAGCTGTGCTGACAATGGTTCTTTCATTATCGCTTGAAGGTGCGGGTTCTCCAAAACTGCCATTTCTTTAAGGAGCTGCTCGCATAATGAAACGGTTGACTCGTTTCGTGCTTTCTCGCATTCGAGGTTAAGGCGTTCGTCAAAGAGTGTTTTCCACTCGTTTTTGAGCTTTTCAAGCTCGTTCTGCTGAACTTGCCATTGCTCATTTATGGTCTTTGTTTCTCCTTCAATCTCGTCTAAGGAATCCTTTTCCCTTTTTCTACTGGCTTCCAGTTCTTTGGCCATTTCCTCTCTTCGGACAACCTCTGCCCATGCGAGCTCTCTTTCTAGAAATCTCCTTTTGGTCTGCAGCTGTTTTTTCTCTTGAAACCTGTCGTACTGTTCCCGCCAGTAGTTGAGCGTTTGTTCAGCCGACTCCAGAAGCTTGCCTATTGACTCTTCTTGGCTTAATATGCGCGTGAGCTTCTTCTGGGCTTGCAGCACGTTTTCTCGGTAAGGCTCGAGTCCAACAGCCGCCTCGACCATCCGTAACTTTTCCTGTGATGAGAGGATTGTGAACTGTTCAACCATGTTCTGGTGCATGATGATGAGCATGTTATCTGGGTCGACGCCCAGCTTATCCAAGAGTCTTTCAACGTCTTGTTTCGTGACCGCCCTGTTCTCGAGTTCAAACCAGTATTGCCCATCTTTTCGCATAACTCTCGTGAGGAAGATTTGGTCCTTGTTGAATTTCTGAACTGGGCGGTTCTTTCCCTTTCTGGTGTTGTCCAGAATTAGTGTGACGCGAGCTTGGTCTTTCCCCCAACGGATTAGGTCGCTCAACTTTTTGGAGCGTTCTGTGTAGGACTGTCCTAAGGCAACGGATATAGCAAGCAAAAGCGAAGATTTTCCTGAGCCGTTGGGTCCGCAGATGACGTTTACGCCGTGTTTAAACGGTACTCTAGCGTACTCGTAGCTCATGAAGTTTTCTAGGATTACCTCCTGAATGAGCATTGGGAAAGTTGCCTCTCTCGCAGTAGTAATAGAGGTGAAAAGTCTCGTATTAAAGCAATTAGGCAAGCTTTGACTCAAAGCAAATCAGGGAAGCACAAAAGTTTTACATATAAATTTACAGACTAGACTACACAGAGTTAAAGGTTGGATTTGAGCATGGTTGTTGCCGGTAAGGTCTTCAGGCTTTCGGAACCGCTTTCCATCGCTGAGATTGCATCGCGACTGGAAGGCCATCATATAGAAGAGCCTTATGAGGAGGGCGATTACAAGTTCACGCTCGTGACCGAGGTTGTTGGACTTCTACCGAAGGAAGAAATGCTTAGAGGTGTTTATTCGCATGATTATGTGCTTCACGTTTTCCACAGGGGCAAGGTTGCGCCTCTGCCGCGTACTGTTGAAGCCCTCTTCAGCTTCTCCCAAGCCGGAGACATCACGTTTTTGACTGTTGTTGAAAAGAAGCACGTAGCTAATTTTATAGCCAACAAGCTGAGCGAAATACTCTTCGAGAAAGTAGGCGGTGTTTTAGAAGCCAGAATTCCGCCCGAAACCCTTAGAGACTTTCACCTGAAAAATCCGGAAGACACGAAGATCACGTTTTTTGATAATGTTGACATTCCGAACGTGAACAAACTTTCACTCTACGGTCCTGACCTGACTAACACTTCGCTTTTCGAAGACTATTGCAAGCACGGTGATTTGTGGTATGTTGTTGCGAGGGCTAAGGAATACGGCTATGTTGTCGGCGTGACTAGAGATGCGTCAGTAACAATTTTCAATCTAACGGACAAGGAACGGTATCTGGAATACGTGACGAAGGAGATTTACCAGCTAGCAGTAAAGTAGCATGCCATTGGCTGAAGTGCAACAAACCGCTCATTCATAAGTTTTAAAGCCAAGAAGGAACAACTATTGACTGTCTTAAGGGAAGCGAGAAGATGGGACTATTCAAGAAGTTTTCGGCACCAAAAGCGAAGATAGAACTGAAACTCGACGAAGTCGCGTACAACTACACTGACAAGCTTACAGGACGGATAGCTGTAGACCCTCAAGAAGACATTTCAGTAAGCGAATTTCGGCTGGAGTTCAGCGGCAACCAAAAGGTGAAGTGGAAGAAGGGCTTCAGCAGTTTTAGTTCCAGCTCATCGTTGGAAACAAGGAAAATTCCAATTGGTAGCTCAGTTGCGTTACAGAGGGGACAACACCACGAGCAACCCTTCCAGATAGACATCCCACAATATTCAAGGCCAGACCCGTTCACAGAACTCGAAGTGAAGGTAAAGGGCGTGGCTACGGTTCAGGGTCGCCCCGACCTGACACACGAAGTGAAGCCCGTCATCACCTTTCCATACGTAATCGAATGCGACAGCGACTATGGTGGCTGTGGTTTCACAACACAACCATTAGCAGAACCCGTTAAAGTCTGTCCTAAGTGCGGCAACAACCTAGAGGAAGTTTGGAACCGCAAATACAGTGATGAAGCACGACAAGCCGCGCAAGGACAGAGGAAATTCTAACACAGGTGAAAAACACATGGCGCGTTATCAGGGACTTGGAGTAGACATTAAGGCGCTTCAGGAAAAACTGAGGTCTTCCATGGAAAAGCAAGGCTACAAGATAGAGCGCGTTTTGACTGGAGAGACCAGTTTCCTAATCGAGTACAAAAAGGGAGGAATGCTTGGGGCAAAGGAAACCCTGAGCGTGAAGGGTGTTCCCGATGACTTTGTTGTTTCCGGAGTAAGAGAGGACAACCAGGAAGCATGGTTCATCGTTGAAGACGTTATTCTATCCTCGGCTAGGAATCCTCAAGCTTTCAAGAGTCATACTGAACAAGCGTCTGTGACAGTCCCCCCACCTTCAGCGGCACCAACGATTCCTCAACAAGTAACAGCGCCGTCTCCACCACCAGTTCCGAAGCCTGCACAACCACCGCCCACAAACTGTAGTAGGTGTGGTGCTCCTTTCAATGTGACTCAAGAAGACTTGGTAATCACCTGCAGGTACTGCGGCTTCACAGTGACCGTGGCTTCAAGAGAAGAAATAAAAAGGCATAGCATGTTAGAAAACAGACTTTTCTCTCAACAAGCGGCAGAGGCGGCAAAGAAATTCATGGACAAAGGAGTTTTCCGAGTTGGCGTCTCAAAAGACGCGCAGATAACAAACGTGAAACTGCGCTATGTTCCGTTTTGGGTTTGCCAAGCCAACACAAGCACGTTTCTGAGGGGAGTGACTGGCACTGGAATTATGGGAGAGATTCACCAGGCAGAAGAGGCTGTGGGCGATAAGCGTTCAAGCGGTCTGGCGAAGTTTGGGAAACTGGTTCTTGCAGGAGCCAAGGCTTATGCGGAAACACAGCAAAAGGACAGAAAGCCTCAAAACGTGTCCTACTCATTCTCAAACAACTATATCTGGCCAACACTGGCGAGACGGACGATGATAAGTGAAATAAACTACTACGATGTTCCCGCTGCGAGGAAAATACCCTTCGACGTGGGCAAAATACAACAGGACGCTGAATTTCTCAACATAGAGCTAAGTGAAGAGGAGGCTAAAGCCAAAGTCCGAACGGAGGTTGAAGCTAAGGAACGATTGATTGCAAGCGGCAAAGTTGACACGCTTCAAGAGTGCAATGTAAACGTCGCTCTTGAAGAGGCTGAGTTGGTACACGCACCCGTCTGGTTTGTCCACTACACTCTTGGCGGAGAGAATTACGTGATTGCAGTGGACGGTTGCGAGGGAAAAGTTTTAGGTGGAGGAAGACCGTTATTTAAAATCAGCTAGAAGGTTGAAAAATGTCAGAAAAAGACACGATAGAAAAAGTGAAAGACAAGCAAGGAATACTTGCCAAAATCCAGAACGTCTTCGGCTTAGGGTACGCGACAAAAGAAGACATACGAGAGTTAGACAAGAAACTTCGAGACTTGTACTATGCGGACTTTAAGGACCTGCGCCACAGATGGGAAGAAATCTACCTGACAGCATTAAACGCTGGAAAAGCAACTGACGACTTCAAGAAAGTGATTCAAATCATCGACAGAGTTGCCGAGAAAGTCAATCACGCAGATTATGGTTACGCCGGTCTAATGGATCGTAAGGGGCACATAAGAGAAACCGAGCTAGCCCGAGTGTTTAACTATGATAAGACGGTAAGCGATGATATCGCTGCGATAACAAACTCGGTGAGCGACCTCTACAGTGACAGTCAAGCTGAAAAGTGGGATGACGCCGCATCCAAAGCTAGGAACATTAAATCCTTAATACTGACCTTTGAGTCTAAATGGGATGAAAGAGAAGAGCAATTCAGACCCATGGAGGTGTAGTTTGAATGCCTATTGTTGAAAGAGTAGCATGGGACTATGCTGGAGCAGAAGACATAGCTTACAGATTTCCAAAGCTCTCGCTTAAATATGGAAGTCAAGTCATAGTTATGGAGAATCAGTGGGCTGTCTTCTTCCGAGACGGCAAGGCATATGATGTTTTTGGACCCGGAAGGCACACGATAACAAGCAACAACATTCCGCTTTTGACTGGCGCTCTGAAAGCCCTACACATTATAGGCGACATTTTCGACTGCGAAGTCGTCTTCGTCAGCAACAGCCAGTTTAGAGCAAACTTCGGCGGCACGGCCTACTCGGCGCCAAGCGGGGACATAAAATACCAGGCGGAACTGGGATTCTTTGGCTACATGCTCTATAAGGTTGAAGACCCAAAGCTGTTCGTCATTGAATTCTTCGGCAACCGCGGATCCAGCACCTCAAAAGACGTTGAAAACTACATCAGAGGCTTCATAAACGAGCGCATAATAAACGAGTTCGGCAACCACGACATATTCACAGTCGTGAAAAACGTTGACGCAACAACGGACAAAGTGACACTGAAAATCAGCGACGAAGCCGCAAGAGTCGGCTTAAAAGTCATAGACTGCATCTTCGAAGGCGTCAAAATACCAGAAGAAGCAAGAAGGTTTGCGTCTGGAATGGGCGCCCAAGCAATGACAATGCAGTACATGAAAGAAACTGCAGCAGAACTGAAGGGAAGCGAAGGCGGAGGCGCTGCTGCGGCAGGTTTAGGCGCTGGAATGGGTTTAACAATGCCATACATCATGGCGCAACAGATGCAGCAAGCCCAAGCTGGCCAACCCCAACAGTTGATAATCTGCCAAAGCTGCGGTGCTAAGAACCCAGTTGGTACAAAATTCTGCGGAAACTGCGGTGCAAGTTTGGCTCCACCTGCAAAGATTGTCTGTCCCAAGTGCAAGACCGAGAACCCGGTTGGAACGAAGTTCTGCGGTAACTGTGGTACACAACTTCCTCAGCAAGCTGGAGAAATCACTTGTCCAAAATGCAACACGAAGAATCCTGCCGGAACAAAGTTCTGTAGCAACTGCGGAGAAAAACTAGGCTAAGAAGTTACAGAGCTTCTCTTTTTTCTTATTTTTCTTGTTTCCTTCAGCGCATAACCGCATTCTCCACAAAAATTAGTGTTCGAAGGCACCGATGCTCCACATTTTGGGCATAGGATTTTGAGCGCAGGGTACAGAGCTTGACCGCACTGTCCACAAAATTTGTTTTCAATGGGATTTTTGCTGCCACATCGTAGACAGAGAATAACTTGTTTTATCCTCTTTTCTGGAGGTTTGAAGGTTTGGGACATGTACTGTGCCATCGTCAGTCCCATAGCTAAGCCGATTCCCGCCGAGAAGGCTTCGCCAACGCTGTATCTAGTCATTTGTTCTCACTGAGGTATTGAGGTTTGGCTTAAGAAAAACTTTGCTGAAGAACTTAACCCATAATAAAGCGTTGGCAAGAAAATATATTCACCAGCTTTGTTATAACAAAACATCAGGCTTATGTAAAAGTGGTGAGGATGAGCGCCGTTGCCCCAAAAGGACTGTGGAACATTGTTCTAAGCGGTTATCCCAAAGCAGGTAAAACTCTACTCGCAAGACGCTTGGTAACCGAATACCCGTGTTTTGCCATAGTGGGCGTGGATGACTTGAGAGCCATG
>Ga0315268_10000032_pt1 | contig 141108 bp, 111 predicted proteins | sample C1_top_MG_FD_204535 | JGI IMG/M metagenome (GOLD analysis project Ga0315268, IMG submission 204535) | Sediment microbial communities from Yellowstone Lake, YNP, Wyoming, USA - C1_top | ecosystem: Environmental > Aquatic > Freshwater > Lake > Sediment | place: USA: Wyoming | collected 2017-08-01
TGTGCGCGACAGCGGCGGCGCGCGGCGAGAGAGCCGCTCGAGCCGGCACCGGCGGCGGGCGAGAGGGCGCAGCCGCGCTGGCGGACAAGCCTGCAGAGGCCGCGACTCGACTCGACCCCTCGAGCAGAATCTGACAAAGGGCGAAGGTCGCCGACACATCCGCGAGCTTGAGCGCCGCCTCGCCGCCATCGGCGTAGGCGAGGCCGCACACGGCACCGGCCTGCACCATCGGGATGACCGCGTAGGTGCGCGGCCGCGGCAAGCCGAGCACCGCCGCGAGGATGTTACCACCGGGACCGCGCCCCGCGCCTATGGTCGGCGAAGCGGATTCAATCGACCAGCGCAGCGGTGTCTGGTCGAGCAGCGACACGGTGCTGTCGTGGGCCGCTGCGGGGATACCATGCAGGGCTGTCGCCCGCGCCAACGTGCCGTCGAGGGCGAACACGGCGACGTGACGAAAGACACGGCCGAGCTCCGTAGCGAGGCGGGTGTCGAGGGTGGCGCGTTCGCCTTGACTGCTATCGTTGCGGGGGGCCGGGACCGAAGCCAAGGTCGAACTCCTGACGCCGCTCGTACAAGCGAGCCCCAGAAGAGGGGACGAGAGCGCAGTCTCATCATCGATGGGTAGGCGCAGGTAGGCAAATTTTCGGCCCCCGTGGGCGTGCCTGCGGCCATGCCGTCAGACAATGGGGATGAGTGAATAGAGAATAGCGAATGAACGGCAGCTCGCGCCTTCAACGCTCGCGTTTGACACGCGCGACCTAGGGCGCCCACGTCTTGGCGGCCCGCATGTTCTCTTCCTCGGACCTGAACGGCCCGTGCAGGGCGAGCGGGCTCGCCTGCGCGCGGCGTGTGCGAATGTTGATGACCTCGACCAGCAACGAGAAAGCCATGGCGAAGTACACGTAGCCCTTGTTGATATGCTGGCCGAGCGCCTCGGCTACGAGCAGCACGCCGACCATGAGCAGGAAGGCGAGGGCGAGGATCTTCAAGCTCGGGTGGCGGTTGATGAAGTCACCCACCGGGCCGGCGAACACCATCATGATGATCACCGCCAGGACCACGGCGAGCATCATGATCGAGAGCTGGCCCACCATGCCGACCGCGGTGATCACCGAGTCGAGCGAGAAGACGATGTCGAGCAACATGATCTGTATGACCACCCAGGTGAGAGTACTCGCGCCCTTCGGGACGTCGGTGGGCCCGTGTTCCACCTCGAGCTTGTCGTAGATCTCGAGCGTCGCCTTGGTGAGCAAAAAGACGCCGCCCACCATGAGGATGATGCTGCGGCCAGACACGGCGATGTCGAGGACCGTGAACAGGGTTTGGTCGAGGCCCATGATCCAGGTGATGGTGCCGAGCAAGAGCAGGCGGGTGATGAGCGCGAAGCCGAGGCCCAGGCGGCGGGCGAGGTGCTGCTGGTTCTCAGGCAGCTTGCCCGAGAGGATGGTGATGAAGACGATGTTGTCGATGCCCAGGACAATCTCGAGCGTCGTGAGCGTCGCCAAGCTCACCCAGCCTTCTGGGGTGGAAAAGATGTCGAGCATAGGCGGAGCCTCCGCTGCGCCGGGTCCTGTGGCGCGCCGCTTGGTCGCTATCACAGGAGACGGTCTGAACGCGAACGGTGCATGAGACTACAACCGTACGTGATCACACCCCGAAAGTACGCGCCGGTAAAAAATTGTCAGACCCATGCTTTACAAGACTAACAACCATGGACCATACATCTGTTCAGTACGGTTGACCGTGGGTCATTCGGTGACGAACCTTCCTTTCTTTAGGAGCACAGCAACACATGGCACAGAGCAACAGCACCGGGGCGTTTGACCGCGAGAAGGCAATCGAGCTCGCGATGGGATCCATCGAGAAGCAATTCGGCAAGGGCGCCATCATGCGCCTAGGCGAGGGCGAGGCCGTTACCAAAGACGTAGCCACCATCTCCACCGGCTCCATCGGCCTCGACATCGCGCTCGGCGTCGGCGGCGTGCCGCGCGGCCGCATCATCGAAATCTATGGGCCCGAGTCGAGCGGCAAGACCACGCTCGCCCTGCACGTCGTCGCCGAGGCGCAAAAGAAGGGCGGCATCGCGGCGTTCATCGACGCCGAGCACGCCCTCGACGTCACCTACGCCCGCAAGCTCGGCGTGCGCACCGACGACATGCTCATCTCGCAGCCCGACACGGGTGAGCAGGCGCTCGAGATTACCGAGATGCTCGTGCGCTCGAACGCCATCGACGTGCTCGTCATCGACTCAGTGGCCGCGCTCGTGCCGCGCGCCGAGATCGAGGGCGAGATGGGTGATCAGCACATGGGCCTGCAGGCGCGCCTCATGAGCCAGGCCTTGCGCAAGTTGACCGGCGTCATCTCCAAGAGCCGCACCTGCATCATCTTCATCAACCAAATCCGCATGAAGATCGGCGTCATGTTCGGCAGCCCCGAAACCACGACGGGCGGCAATGCCCTAAAGTTCTATGCCAGCATGCGGCTCGACATCCGTCGCACCGGCGCCATCAAAGATGGCGAAAAGGTCCTCGGCAACCGCACCCGCGTCAAGGTGGTCAAGAACAAGCTCGCGCCACCGTTTCGCGAGCACGAGTTCGATCTGCTCTACGGTGAGGGCATCTCGAAGGTGGGCGACTTGCTCGACCTCGGCACCGACCTCGGCATCATCGACAAGGCCGGCTCCTGGTACTCGTACCGCACCGAGAGGATTGGGCAGGGGCGCGAGCAGGCGTGCGAGTACATGAAGCAGCACGGCAACATCTCGAGCGATGTCGAAGAGCGGATCCGCCTGCACTTTGGTCTCGTGCCCGACACGAAGGCCGACGGCCCAGCCGCCGCCGCGAGCGAGAGCGCCCCAGTGGAGGTCGATGTGACGAGCAAGCGCAAGCCAAAAGCGAGCGCCCAAGCCACCGACTAGGCGTCTGGCTCCTCGCCCGGTTTTCTGCTAGTTCGGCTGGCGCAACGACGTGGACGAAGGAGCGGGCATGAGGTTGGCGGTCATTCTGGTGCTGGTCGGCTCGGGCCTCGCCGCGTGTGGCGGTGACGGCCCGAACGGCGGATCGTGCACGCTCGACGCCGGACAGCTCGGCAAGCGCTGTCTCGAGTACACGGGCTCCTACTGGACGCAAAGCGCCGTCAAGGCGGCCTGCGTCGGGGAGAACGGCAAGTACGCCGACGGCCACTGCGTCACGACGAGCCTGTTCGGCAGGTGCTACCAAGGCAAAGGCACGGAGCGCGAGATCGTCGAGCTCGATTACGCGAGCGGACTCATCGAGGCCGCGTCGTGGCAGAAGGCCTGCACGGACGGGGGCGGGATCTGGGCGAGTCCTTGAACGACGAGCCCGAGAATCCCTGCGACACCCAGCGAGTCCGCCAAACTTTACCCCGAGGAGATCAACCGATGAGCAAGTTCATTCTGTCTTTCGTCGCGCTGCTCGGCGCCACGAGCGCCTTCGCGGCGCCCCCCGCGGCTGACAAATCCGGCAATCCGCGCGTCGTCTTCGAGACCACCAAGGGCAACATCGTGGTCGAGCTGTTTGCCGACAAGGCACCGCTCTCTACCAAGAACATGCTCGAGTACGTGAGCGCCGGATTCTACAACGGCACGGTGTTTCATCGCGTCATCCCGGGGTTCATGATCCAGGGCGGCGGCTATACCAAGGAGCTCAACGAGAAGCCGACCAAGACGGCCATCAAGAACGAGGCGGCGAATGGTCTATCGAACAAGCGCGGCACGCTCGCCATGGCGCGCACCGGCGTCGTCGATTCGGCGACCGCACAGTTCTTCATCAACCTCGTCGACAACACGCGCCTCGATCACCGCAGTAGCGAGCCGAGTGAATTTGGCTACGCCGTGTTCGGCCAAGTAGTCTCGGGGCTCGAGATCATCGACGGTATCGCCCGCGTCGAGCGCATCTGCCCGAGCGCGCCGCCCGCGCCCTGCACGGCCAACATTCCGCCCGGCATGATGGACGTGCCCAAAGAGGCGGTGATCATCGTCAAGGCCTCGAGGCAGAAGAAGTAAGGACGCGCCATGGCCACCATCCACCCGTTTCGCGCCTTTCGCCCGCGGCCCGACAACGTGGCCGCCATCGCCTCGGTGCCCTATGACGTGGTCGATCGCGCCGAGGCCTGCGCCCTCGCCGAGGGCAACCCGCTGTCGTTCTTGCACGTCACGAAGCCCGAGATCGATCTGCCGGCCACGACCGATCCCTACAGCGATGCGGTCTATGCAGGCGGCGCCAAAGCGCTCGAGCGCTTCATTGCGCAAGGTCTCTTGGTGCAAGACAAGAAGCCCTGCCTGTACGCCTACGAGCTCACGATGGGCAAGCACCGGCAAACGGGCATCGTCCTGTGCGCGAGCGTCCCCGAGTATGAGAAGAATATCGTGCGCAAGCACGAATTTACGCGGCCCGACAAAGAGAACGACCGCGTGCGGCACATGGAGGCGCTCAAGGCGCAGTCGGGCAAGGTCTTTCTCGTGCACCGCGACACCCCTGCCATGACCGAGGTCTTACGCGCCACGACTCTGCAGCCGGCCGTCTACGATTTTACGACCCCCGATGGCATTCGGCATCGCTTCTGGGTCATCGACGAAGAGCCGCGGGTACGCGCCCTCGTCGAGGCATTCGGCAAGCAAGACGTGATCTACATCGCCGACGGCCACCATCGCTCGGCGGCGGCGGCCCGCTACGCCCAGGCGCGGCGGCACGAGGGAGCCAAGACCGACGGCGAGCACGAGCGTTTTCTCGCGGTCTCGTTTCCGGCGAGCGAGATGCAGATCATGCCTTACAACCGCGTGGTCAAAGACCTTTGCGGCCGCTCGCCCGAAACCTTCGTCAAAGAAGTGCGGGCGCGCTTCGAGGTACGCGACGGCAAGCCCGAGCCCACGCGCACCAAACAGTTCGGCATGTTCTTGGATGGGCGCTGGCACACGCTCGACGTTCGCCAGGGGAGCTTCGACGCAAAAGACCCCGTGGCGCGACTCGACGTGAGCCTGCTGCAATGCCAGGTGCTCGAGCCGCTGCTCGGCATCAGCGACCCACGCCGTGATAAGCGCATCGACTTTGTCGGCGGTATCCGTGGCGACGCCGAGCTCGAGAAGCGCGTGCGCGAGGGCTACGCCGTGGCCTTCAAGATGCACCCGACCTCGATCGAAGATCTATTCGCCATCGCCGACGCCGGCTCGGTCATGCCACCGAAGAGCACGTGGTTCGAGCCGAAATTGCGCGACGGCCTTGTCGTGCACGATCTCGCGGGGCGCTAGCTAGAACGCGAAGCGATACCCGGCCGCGAGCGTGATGCCCGCGGCATTGCTGCTGCCGGTCGCCGGGAAATCGAGCCCGACGTAATGATAGCGTAGCTCGCCAAACACCTGCCCCATACCGAGCGCGTAGCCCGCGCCGGCCCGCACCTGCGCCCCGAGGCGCGTCTGCGACTGAGTGTTGGCCTGGCCAAACGCCGTTACCTTGGCACGCAAGAAGTAGAGGCCGAGGCCGAGACCAGCGTAGGGCTCGACGCCAAAGACAAGGTAGCGCAGCACGCCTTCGAGCGTGGCGACGACGAGCCGCTGACGCAGGCTATAGGCAAACGTCCCGGCCGTCGCGCTCGTCGCGTTGCCGCTATGGCCCGGCTCGAGATAGTCGAGCTCCACCGCCACCGCGGCGCTCATACCCGGCAGGCCGAGCAGCGCACGCAGCGCATCGAGATCGTACGCAACCTCGAGCCCGGCCATCGGCGTTGTGCCGAGCTTCGCGGTCGAAACGCTGGCGCCAATCTTGGGCGACAGGCGCAGGCCAAGTTCACGGCTCGAAGGAGCGGCGCTGCGACTGCCGGCGAGTTGGTCCACGGTGGCACTCGGCGGCGCCGCTGCCGCCTTTTCCTTCGGCGGCACGAGCAGCGTCGGCTCTTCGCCCGCGGCGCTCGCGCCCTTGGCGGCCTTGGCCTTGGGTGCGGCGAGCGCGGCGGAAGTTGTCGACGCCATCGCCACGGTGACGAGACACAGCACGACACAGGTGCGAAGGACAAGAACGCGCATGACTAGTAGCCTCCCCGCAAGACGACGGCGGTGGTTGAACCGAGCGTCGCGCTGGCGCTGCCGCCAACAAAGAAGAAGTAACCCGCCGACTGCGCCGTCGCCGAGCGATACGTAATGCCGGGATCGAAGGTGGTGGCCCCGGTCGGGAACGTGCCGAGGAACGCCGGATAGTTCGGAGCCCCGGCGCCGACCTCCCGCGTCCCTGCGGCTTGGGACTTGGCGCTCGTCGAGGCAGCAAACAAGCCACCGGCCAAGTAGCAGTAGTCGTTGGCGACGAACGCGGTCAGGCCGACGCGGGCAACCTCGGTACCGCCGAGCCGCCAATCGACAATCGTACCGTTCGCGGTGTCAACGCGACCGATACGCAGGTTCGGCGTCGGGTCGGTCGGGGGCGTCTTTTGCGCGCGTGTGCTCTCGGTACCGCCAGCCACCATGAGGCCAAAGGCGGAGGGCGGCGTGGCGAGCGCGAAGAGCTGCTCGGGGCCAACGAGCGCGAGCGCATGCTCGGCGCGCGCCTCGCTGAGGGCCGTCGTCGTCGCCCAGCTCGCGAGCGTGGCGCCGTTGGCCGACACGCTCGCCACCTCGACGCTGCTCGTGACATCGGTGGCAAGCGGGCCCACGCGCCCACCGGCGACGTACAGGTAGGCCTGCGTGGCGTCGATCGCGAGCCCCACCGCCGCGTGGTCGAAGCGCGGCGTGATCGTTGGCAAACCGGCAGCGGCGCTCACGCCGACCCAGGCGCCCGTGCTGCCGCGCGGCAGGGGCGAGGCGCCAGCGGGCGCCACACTCCCGTCGTCGACAAAGGTCGTCACTGTGCCGTCGGCGGTCACGCCGAGCAACAGCTCGGTGCCCACGACTTGGTTCGGCGACACGGAGCGATAGATGACGAAGTGATCGACGTCGATCGCGCGTGGCGAGGAGTACGTGAGCGTCACGCGGCTGCCACTCGTGGCGCGCACCGACTCGATCTCGGAGGGCAGCGTCTCGCCTAGGGGGTTGCTGCTCGCGGCCTTCATGACAGCGGCGACGCGATAGTAGTAGACGCCGTCGCCGAGCGAGCCGCTCGCGCCCACGACCGCGCTGCCGACGACGGGCATCGAGTCGGCGCCGAGGATTTCGGCGCGCAACACCGGGTACTGTCCGCCGGCCGCGTTATCGGGAATGGGTGTCGAGCCGTCGGTCGAGCCGCCGATGGCGTAGAGCGAATGACCGACCGCCACGAGGGCGACGCCGGTGCGGGCCTCGGGCAAGGCGACGCGGTTGCTCGTCCACCCCGAGAGCGCGCCGAACTTGGAGACGCTGGCGACTTCGATGCTCGCCAAGACACCACCGACGTTCTCGCCGCCCGCGGCGTAGAGGTAACGCCCGCCAAGGTCGTCCTCGCCTGCCGCGAGTCCATGCGCACGGCGTGGAGTGTTGAGCGACGCCTGCGCTGGCGCCGTAAGGGCGAGCGGGCGGCCCGCGAGCGTCACCGCGTAGGCGGCGAAGTCGCTGTAGGCGCGGTCGTCTTGGTGTCGCACGCGCACGAGATAGAGGCCGGGCACGGCGGGCAGTGTCATGGTGCAGGTCGCGGTGGCGAGTCCGACCGACGGCACGTTGAGGACCGTAGTGGTGCGGCCGCAGGCGAACTCGATCTCCGCACCGCTCGCATCCCTCGTGACGAGGGCGATGGTGAGGATGCGGTTGCCGGTACCTGGCAAATTGCCGTCGCGAAAATTCTCGCCGATGACGGTGAGGAGTGTCCCGCCGGCGGCCGCGTCGCCGCGCGGTCCGGTGACGACTGTGACATGCGGGGGCTGATTAGCCGTCACCGTAAAGGCGCGCGCGATGAGCCCGGCCACGCCGTCGGGGTTCATCACCTTGATGGCGTAGGGGCCGCCGACGACAATGCGCGGGTCGTCGCTCGCCGAGGGCACGACGGCGCTCATGCGCGAGGGCGTGGTCGCCGAACCGGTGTCGAGGTACAGCGCGCGCAAGAGCGGAATATCGACGCCACCAATGACGATGAAGGCCGCGGGCACGGGCTTGAGGCCAAAGCCGCTCGCGGCGGCGCGAGCGCTAATCTCGATGGACGTGCGGGCCGAGACCGTGCCAAGGGCCGGGGTTACCGTGGAATTGAGAGCCAACGCCGGGCCGGCCTCATAAGCGCGGAGCAGTTCGGCAACGCAACCATCGGGGTTGGTGAGCCGGATATCGTAGGTGGCGATAGCCTGGTCGGCAGGCACCGTCGCCGTGACCGTGCTCGCCGAGGCCACGCTCACGCTCTCGAGCACGACATTGAGCGGCGGATTGTCATAGATGAGCGAGATGTGCGGCTGCGTGCCGCTCGTCGCCGCCCAAAAGCCGGTACCGGTGAACGTCAGCGTGCCGGCCACGGTGTTGGCGGCGTACACGGGATCAACGGCCGCGAGCGTCGGCGGCGCAACGATCGACAGCGCTCCTGTGGCTGTGCCCGCCTTGCCGTTCGGATTGACGACGCGCAGATCGTAGCGCCCCGCGACGAGCTCATTCGGCGCGACGGCGAAGTCGAGCGCGCCCGAGGCCGAGTCGTAGGTCACGTCGGCAAGCGGGAATGCCCTGCCGGCCGTGTCGACGGCGAACACCTGCGGTATCTCGACGCCAGCGTGGTCGGTGAGGACGTCCACCGGAAGCGGGGCAAACTTGCCGGCGAGGCGCACCTGCCCGCCGAGGGTCGTACAGAGGACGGGGTCGCTTGGAAAGCCGGCATCATGACGGGTGACGGCCGTGATCTCGGGCGTCGGACCATCGTTGCCGACGCTCGTCACTTTGCAGCCGCTCGCGGCGGCCAACGCGAAGACAGCGAGGACTTGTCCGAGGCGAGTGAAAGATCGTCGATACACCATCGTCATCTCCCGCGTAGATTGTGCGCCCGTCGGGTCGGGCGCTGTGCGGGAGTATGTCCGAACGGGCGCGCGGGTGCCAGTCTGTTTGCCTGCCTGTTTGCACGGTTGTCTGCACGGCTGGCTGCGGGGCGAAGATCGCTTCGGCATGCGGCCTCGGTCGTTTGAGCCGGCAGATCGGACCGACCGGCCCAATGAGATCCGCTTTCGGGTTGGTGGTCGATCGCGGATTGACGCTTTGGACTCCTGGCGCTGGCGACGGCGCCGGCGACGTTGCCGAAGACGTCATTGCCCGAGACTAGGCAAACCAACGGCGATCGATTATCCTGCACGGGTGGGATCGGCCCGACACCCACAATGGAGATAGCGTGACGCCGCCCGAACACGATCTGGTGGAACGACACCGCGGTGCCCTCGCCAACGCGGCGCACACGTCGCGTGGTTGGAGTCCCGCGCAGTACGACCTTTGTGCCCTCCCTGAATGGGACGAAGCGCGCCTGCCGATCATCGTCGCGACGCCGCGCAACCTACACGACGCGTCGTCCTTGTTGCTCGCCATCTTGCCGAACGGCCAACTCGTCACGAGCGATGATGCGACGGCGTTCGCGACGCTTGCTCGTCACCTCGCGCCGAGCCTCGTCGCGAATGACGCGCGCGTGATCGCGACGCTCGCCGTCTTGTTCAACGCCTTCGCCACGAGTCCGTTGCCCGTCGGGCGGCTGGTCGAATTCGTGCCCGTATCGCGCACCGCGCTCGCCTTACCGCGCGCCGAGCCGGCCGCGAGCTACGAGCGGCATGGGCCGCAACACCTCGTGCGCTTCTACACCTACAACGACCAACTGCGAGAGCTGTTCGACTGCATCGTGGCCATCGACGGAGCGTCCGTGCGCGCCGAGGCGCAGACGGTCGAGCGCCGCCGCGAAGGCGTCGAGGTGCCGCCGTGAGTGATCCCATCCGCAGCGTTGGACGCTCGACTCCGCAGCTGGGTCCGGCGAGCGAGTCCGGCGACCTGACGGAGCTCGCGCTGCGCGTACGGCCGCTCAATCTGCACCTGCGTGTCCTCGACGCGAATAGCCAAGTCGTCGAGCTCGATGGACGAGCGCTGATGAGTCTCGCCGTCGGCTCCGGCAGGCTCGAGCAGTTTCTCGCCACGCACTGCGTGACGATGCAAGCGCTCGTGGCCGGCCTGCAGGAGGCGCTCATCCACAACCAAGTGGGGGCAACGGTCGATCTAACCGGCTCCGGAGCGGTTGGGGTCAAGCCGAGTGGGCCCGCGCGACCGCCGAAGCCGAGCGACCCCGTCGGCGCACCGAAGCCGAGCGGACCTGTCGGCGCGCCCAAGCCGAGTCAGCCCCTCACGCCGGCCCTTGGCGTCCGGCCTTCGACGCGACCGCAATTCGCCGACCTCGCGGCGGCGACAGCGGGCGCCGCCTTTCTCGACCACCCGGGCTTCGCACGCCTGCCGGCTGAGCTGCAGGCACGCCTGATGAACCAGATCGCCGCGCGGGCCGACCTCAGCCGCGCCTATCGCGCGCTGCTCGACGGCGCCGAGGCGGCCAATATCATGGGCGACTCGGTTGCTTTCTTGCTCTGGCAGGCGAGTCACTACCAAAGCCCTACGGTCTGTAGCGAGCTCGTGGCACTCGCGGGCACGCACTGGTGGAAGGACCTGGAGCTGCCCGACCGCCAGCGCGCCACCAAGATCATCGCCCACGACAGCGCCGCCGCGGCGGAGGCGACCTCCCCAGCCCGACGCACGCTGCTACGCAACACCCTCGACGTCATCCTCGCACCTCGCGGCCGCTTCGCGCTCGACTTCTCGACCAACCAGGACCCGACCCTCTACGGGTCAGCCTCGCTTTCGACGCTCTATCTCGATCGCAACAAGGTGACCGCCAACAACGCGCCACTCATCGGCGTTCTTTCTGCGGCGGCCGACGACCCGGCCCGCACGCGCATCGAGGCGCAGCAACGCATCGCCCTGCATCTCGCCGAAGAGACGCTGGCCCACGAGGTCAACCACCTCGTCAACGGTGACCAGGTCGCCGATACCTATGGTTACTTCCTCGCCGAGTACGGTGCCTGGTACGCAGGTTTCGTCGCCGTCGAAGACCGCGCACCGACGAGCCAGGAAGCCTTCAACCGCTGCCAATACTTGCTCACCGCGACCACCGGCGCCTACGCCCACATCCGCAGCGCGCGCCTGCAAGTCGGCCCCGACGGCAAGCCGGGGGCCGAGGCCCGCTCGATCATCGCCTTCATGGGCCACTTCTTCGCGCCCGAGCCGAGCGCGAGCATCGCCGCCTCAGCCGCCGATATCGTCAAGGGCGGCCACGCCGTCCCCAACCGCGACGCCCCAGCGCCGCTGACACCAGGGCCCCGCAATCTCGACAACACGCCACGGTAAAAAGGGGACATTCTACTTTATTGCTGGCTCGGGCTCGATCGCGCCCGAGCGCGCAGGCATAAAACCAGAATGTCCCCTTTATCCCTCACTGCACCGACGAGGTCCCGCCGGGCGGCTGCGTCTCGTCGTGGTCCTCGGCCGTCGCGCGCGGTCGCGGCGCAGGAGTTACAGGGACGCTCGTCGCGGCCACGACCGCGTCCGCCGCCGCGCGGCTGCGCGCGAAGAACTCGTCGGGGTCGTTGAGCTCGAGCACGAGGCGCAACACGTCGTCCATGTGCTCGACCGGGTGAAACTTGAGCTCGGCCGCGACCGAGGCCGGCACCTCCTCGATGTCCTTCTCGTTCTCTTTGGGCAGAACAATGTCGCGGATGCCGGCGCGATGCGCGGCGAGCGCCTTCTCTTTCAAGCCGCCGATCGGCAAGACGCGACCGCGTAGCGTAATCTCGCCCGTCATCGCGAGATCGTGGCGCACCGGGATCTTGGTGAGGGCCGAGACCAAGGCCGCCGCCATGGTGATGCCCGCCGACGGCCCGTCTTTGGGCATCGCGCCCTCAGGCACATGGATGTGCACGTCGATGGCGTCGTAAAAGTCGCCCGCGAGGCCCCAGCTCTTGGCGCGCGAGCGCACGTAGCTCATCGCGGCGCGCGCCGACTCCTGCATCACGTCGCCGAGCTTGCCGGTGATGGTGAGCTTGCCCTTGCCGGGCATCGTCGAGACCTCGATGTGCAAGATCTCGCCGCCCATCTGCGTCCAGGCGAGACCCGTGGCCATGCCGATTTCGGCCGTGTCCTCACGCCTTTCGGTGCGGAACTTCGGCACGCCAAGATACTTACGAGCGAGCTCTTGGGTCACACACATCTGCACGTCCGACATCTTCGCCGGCGCCTGCTTGACCACATCCTTCGCCACCTTGCGGCAGATGCTCGCGATCTCGCGCTCGAGCGTGCGCACGCCCGCTTCGCGCGTGTAGAACTCGATGATGTCGCGCGTCGCAGCCGACTGCCACTCGAGCCCGACCTCGCCGATGCCATTCTCTTCACGCTGCTTCGGGATGAGATACTTCTCGGCGATGGCGAGCTTCTCGAGCTCGGTGTAGCCGGCAATGCGAATGATCTCGAGCCGGTCTTCGAGCGGCACGGGGATGGCCTGCAAGTTGTTGGCCGTGCAGATGAACATGACTCGCGAAAGGTCGTAGTCGAGATCGAGATAGTGATCGTTGAAGGTGTTGTTCTGCTCGGGATCGAGCACCTCGAGCAAAGCGGCGCTCGGGTCACCGCGAAAATCGGTCGACATCTTGTCGATTTCGTCGAGCAGAAACACCGGATTCGAGGCCCCGGCACGCTTGAGGGACTGGATGATCTTGCCAGGCAGGGCGCCGATGTAGGTGCGCCGGTGGCCGCGGATCTCGGCCTCGTCGCGCACGCCGCCGAGCGACTGGCGCACGAACGGCCGGCCGGTGGCGCGGGCAATCGACTTGGCGAGCGAGGTCTTGCCGACGCCGGGCGGCCCCACGAAGCACAGGATAGGCCCCTTCATCTTCTCGACGAGCTTGTGCACGGCGAGGTACTCGATGATGCGCTCTTTGGGCTTCTCCAAGCCGAAGTGGTCTTCTTCGAGGACGCGCTCGGCTTCGGTCACGTCGAGCTTCTCGACCACGTATTCTTGCCACGGCAGCGCGAGCGCCCAGTCGATGTAGTTGCGCACGACGGTCGCTTCGGCGCTCATCGGCGACATGAGCTTGAGCTTCTTGATCTCTTTGTCGATCTTGGCCCGCGAGTCGTCGGGCATCTTCTTCTGCTTGAGCTTGTCTTCGAGCTCGGTAATCTCGCCCTTGAACTCGTCGCGCTCGCCGAGCTCCTTCTGAATCGCCCGCATCTGCTCGTTGAGGTAGTAGTCCTTCTCGCTCTTCTCCATCTGCTTTTTGACGCGCGTGCGGATCTTGCGCTCGACTTGCAGAATCTCAGCCTCGGCCTGCATCAGCTCGTAGAGCTTCTCGAGTCGCGCCCCGGCGTCGAGCATCTCGAGCATCACTTGCTTGTCGGCGTGCTTGATCGGCAGGTGCGCGACGATGGTATCGGCGAGCCGGCCGGGATCGTCGATGGCCTTGATGCCGGAGAGGACCTCGGGTTGCAGACGCTTGGCCGCGCGGGCGTAGGTGTCGAACGCCTCTTGCACGGTGCGCATCAGGGCGTCCTGCTCGACCGTGCGCTCGAGCGTCGAGGTGAGATCCTCGACCTCGGCCAAGAAGAAGGCCTCGTTCGGCAAGAAGCGCGTGATGCGGCCGCGCGACTTGCCGTCGACCAGGATCTTCACCGTGCCGTCGGGACGCTTCACATGCTGCATGATCTGACAGACGGTGCCGACGAGAAAGATCTCCTCGACGCTTGGCTCGTTGGTCTTGGCCTTCTTCTGCGCGGCGAGCAGGATCTCGCGACTGCCGCGCATGGCCTCTTCGACGGCGTGGATGGACTTCGCGCGCCCGACGTAAAGGGGCACGAGCATGTGCGGAAAGACGACGATGTCGCGTAGCGGCAGGAGCGGAAGGGGACGCGTCATGGGATAACTCAAACCTCGGGCAGAGAGCAGCGCACGGCTTAGGAAGCGGTCGCCTCTCGTTCCTTGCTGTACACGACGAGCGGCTTCTCTTGGCGGGTGATGACCTCTTCGGAGATGACCACCTCGCGGATGTTGCGCTGGCTCGGGATGTCGTACATCACGTCGAGCATCGCCTGCTCGAGGATGGCGCGTAGACCCCGCGCCCCGGTCTTGCGCTTGATGGCCTGCTTGGCGATGGCCTTCAACGCTGTCTCGGTGAACGAGAGCTGCACGCCATCGAGCTCGAAGAGGCGCTTGTACTGCTTCGAGAGGGCGTTGCGCGGCTCGACGAGCACGCGCACGAGCGCCGGCTCATCGAGCTCTTCGAGCGTAGCGGTCACGGGTAGGCGGCCGATGAACTCGGGGATGAGTCCGAACTTGAGCAGATCCTCGTTGCGCACGTGGGCCAAGATGTCGCCGACCGAGCGCTCTTGGCGGCTCGTGATCGGCGCGCCGAAGCCCATGCCGCGCGCGCCCAAGCGCCGCTCGATGATCTGCTCGAGCCCCGAGAACGCCCCGCCACAGATGAACAAGATGTTGGTGGTGTCGACCTGCAAGAACTCCTGCTGCGGGTGCTTGCGACCGCCCTTCGGCGGCACGTTGGCGACCGTGCCTTCGATGATCTTGAGCAAGGCCTGCTGTACGCCCTCGCCCGAGACGTCACGCGTAATCGAGGGGTTCTCGCTCTTGCGCGCGATCTTGTCGATCTCGTCGATATACACGATGCCGCGCTGCGCCCGCTCGATGTCGCCCTCGGCGTTTTGCAGCAAGTTGACGATGACGTTCTCGACGTCCTCGCCGACGTAGCCCGCCTCTGTGAGCGAGGTGGCGTCGGCGATGCAGAACGGTACATTCAAAATACGAGCGAGCGTCTGCGCGAGCAGCGTCTTGCCGCTGCCGGTCGGGCCGAGCAGCAGGATGTTCGATTTTTGCAGCTCGACGTCGTCCATGCCGACGCGCGTCTCGATGCGCTTGTAGTGGTTGTGCACGGCGACCGAGAGCACCTTCTTGGCCCGCTCTTGCCCGATGACGTACTGGTCGAGCGTGGCCTTGATCTCCGAGGGCTTCGGGATGGTCTTTTGCCCCTTGTGCTGCGCCTCTTCGGTCTCGAGCTCCTCGAGCATGATGTCGTTGCATAGGCCGATGCACTCGTCGCAGATGTAGACGGTGGGCCCGGCGATGAGCTTCTTGACCTCCTTTTGGCTCTTGCCGCAGAAGGAGCAGATGAGAGAACCGCCGTGATCGCGCTTTGGTGCCAACTCGTCCTCGCCTCGTCTTAAGGGTCGCAAAGATCAACTTAACCGCTCGGCGGGCAAACCGCCAGATGCGCGCCGGCGCCGACGATGAAGCCTAGGCGGCGCCGTAGCCGAATGAGTGAGTCGCATGGGAGCGCGGACATCGGAGAACACACGCCGCGGACACAGGGCGGGCCAGGTTTGTCATGTCGGCACGAGCTCGTATAAGCTCTGCGGCTATGGTGCGGCAAGGGTGGGCTCGACCTGTCCTGCGCGGACGGGCATTGGCGCTCGTCGGCGCAGTGTGCGCGATGACCACGGTCGCTGCTCGCGCTCGGTCGCCCGGGCCCACAACGCCCGGAGGGGTCTTCGGTGGTCCACGCCCGGCATGGGTCGACGAACTCGCTCTCGAGCTGAGCGAAACGCAGGAGCCGAGCGCCAATGGCCGCCAGGTCCTGTTGTGGGACACGCAAGTGCGCTGCACCGCGCAGGGGGATGAGCGCTACGTTCGCTTCGCGCAGCGCATTACCAACGCCGGAGGCCTCGCCGCAGCGGCGCAACTCACCGTCGAATTCGATCCGACGTTTCAGACCGTAACGGTTCACAACGTCGTCCTGCATCGCGGGCCAACGCTCATCCCCAGCCTCGATCTAGGCTCGGTCAAAGTCATGCAGCGCGAGCCTCGGCTCGAGCAACAGATCTACGACGGTCGTCGCACGGCGGTGCTCTTCGTACCCGACGTCCGGGTAGGCGACGTACTCGAATGGGACTTCTCGACCAAAGGGCGGGATCCGTTGCTCGGTGGCCGCTGCGTCACGGCTCTCGGTCTCGGGGCGAGCGAGCCCGTGGCTCGTCTGCGAGCCCGTCTGTCCGCTGCGCTTGGCTCCAAGATCGTAACCACCGTGCACGGCACTGACGAGAAGCTCGAGCTCACGCACGAGAGCGGCGTCGAGGCGGTCTATCAAGTGTCGCGCGTGCACGTGCCTGCATACCGGGATGAGCCCGATGCGCCACCGTGGTACGAGCCTGTCCCTTGGCTACAGGTCACGGATTTCGACTCTTGGCGCAGCGTCGCGCAATGGGCTGCGGCGCTGTTCGAGACGAGCAGCGCGAATGGCCCAGCGGTAGCAGAGCTTGCGCAACACTTGCGCAAGAGCGGCACCTCAACCGACGAATTCGTGCTGGCGGCGACGCGCTTCGTGCAGGACGAGATCCGCTACGTCGGGCTCGAAGTCGGCCTCGCGCGCACCGTACCCGCCTCGGCGCGCGAGGTGCTCGCCCGACGCTTTGGCGACTGCAAAGAGAAGACGATGCTCCTCGTCGGACTGCTGCGGGCCGGCGGGGTCGAGGCTGCGCCGGCGCTCGTGAGCACGCACGGCGAGCGAGCGCTTCGCAAGTGGGCGCCGAGCCCGGCGGCCTTTGATCATGCCATCGCGCGGGTGGGTCCACTCGACGGCAAGATCTACTACATAGACCCCACCGCACGCGGCGCCGGTGGCGGCCTGGCGGCGGTGAGCGATTCGTTCTTTGGCTACGCCCTCGCCCTGCGCGGCCCGGGTTCTGACCTCGAAGATATGGACTCGGCGCGCGCGGCTTCGGGCCTTACGATCAAGGACACCTACCTGGTGACGCTGCCCGGCGCTACCGACGAGACGACGCTCGAGACCGAGCACGCCTACACCGGCCTGCTTGCCAATCACATGCGTCGCTTGTTCGAGGTGTTGTCGGTGGAACAGTTGAGCCGGCTCTATCTAGGCAACTACGCGCAGTCTTACCCGGGGATTCGTGAGCTCGTGCCGCCCGAAAAGATCGATGACCGAATGACCAACGAGGTGCGCGTGCGTGGGCGCTATGCAGTGCCGGGCTTCTGGACCACCAACGCCGCGCGTGAACGCGAGGAGGGTCCGCTGGCGCCGCCGGCGCTCGACCTCGTGCTGCCACAGCCGGCGAAGCCGAATCGGAGCGCGCCGCTCGCCATCCACCACCCGTTTCGTCTATCGCATACGATTGCGGCGCAGTTGCCCTTCGATGTGCAGCTTGCGGCGCTCAAAGACGAAGTGGCGGGTCCGGGCTTCGTCATCACGGCGGCGCAAGACTATGCGGAGCGCCGGCTCGTCTACGCGTTTGGCTTGCGCACGAGCGCCGACGCCATCGAGACGCAAGACTTTGCGGGCTACCAAGCGGCCTTGACCAAGGCCTCGCCGCTGCTGCATCGCCAACTCAGCTACGTGAGCGAGCTCTTTGGCGTTCGGGCCATCAACTGGCTTGCGGTGGTCGTGCTCGTCGTGGCGTTCGGTCTTACGGTCTGGATCGTGGTGCGCGGCTCGCGGCCTAGTTTCTCGACAGGCACCACGCAGCGCGTCGTGAGTGCAGAGATACCGCCGCTCGGCGGCTGGCTCGTGGTGATTGGCTTGCAGCTCGTCGTGACCCTCGCGTACCGCGCTCGCTCCTTGCCGACCTATGCCTGGTTGCTCGCGCGTCAGCGCTGGCTCGGTCTTGTAACCTCGGCCGCGCCAGGAAATTTCACGCTCGGTGTGTTCGCGTTGTTCTTAGCAGCGGTGCAAGTCCTCATCATCGGCTATGCCCTCCTTGTCCTCGTCCTCTTCGTCCAGCGACGGCGCCGATTCTGCCCTCATTATCTCGCCCTGGTGTGGATCACGTGCGTCTCGTCGCTGCTCGACGCCTTACTGACGCCGTGGATTACGGACGCGACACGAACCCTCCCCGTGCCGTCGCTCGTCGCGAGCACTGTGGGTGGCTCCATCCTGTGGACCCTCTATGTCGTCCACTCGAAGCGCGTGGCGCGGACATTCGTCGTCGACTGAGTGACGGCCCTACGGCTTGTCCTTGTCCCGGTCTTTCTCGCGCTCGCGGTCCTTGTCTTTATCCTTGTCCTTGCCCTCGGCGGGCTTGGCATCGGCGTGCTTCTCGATCACGTGATCGACGAGGCCGTACTCCTTGGCCTCTATGGCCGACATGAAGAAGTCGCGGTCGCTGTCGGCGTGCACGCGCTCGCGCGGCTGGCCCGTGTGCTTGACGAGAATATCGTTGAGCAGCTCGCGCATCTTGCCGATCTCGCGCGCCTGGATCTCGATGTCGGACGCTTGGCCCTGTGAGCCACCGCTCGGCTGATGGATCATGACGCGCGCCCGCGGTAAGGCGTACCGCTTGCCCTTGGCGCCCGCGGCGAGCAGCACGGCGGCCATGCTCGCGGCCTGGCCCAAGCACAAGGTCACGACCGGCGCCTTGATGTACTGCATGGTGTCGTAGATCGCGAGCCCGGCCGAGACCGAGCCGCCTGGCGAGTTGATGTAGACGTTGATCTCTTTGTCCGGGTCGTCCGACTCGAGAAAGAGCAACTGCGCGACGACGAGGTTCGCGATCTCGTCGCTGATAGGCGTGCCAATAAAGACGATGCGGTCTTTGAGCAGCCGCGACCAGATGTCGTATTGCCGCTCGCCGCGATGCGTCTGCTCGAGAACGATGGGGACATAGTAGGACATGAACTCTCTCCGTCGAAAGGCTTGAACTCTAGGCGCCGCCGAGTGGCGTGCCATCCCGCTCGGCGTGCTCGAGCAAATGCTTGACCACCATGTCTTCGAGCAGCTTGAAGCGCAAACGCTCCTGCTGGTCGCGGTCGCGGTAGTACGTACGCACGCGTGGTCCGTCTTCGGGTCCAGCGGAGGCGGCCATGCGCTCAATCTCGGCATCAATGGCAGCGCTGTCCACTTCCATCTTCTCTTGCGTCGCGATCTCGAGCAGCAAGAGGCCGCTACGCACCTGGGTCTCGGCGTTCTCGAGACTCTCTTTGTAGAGGTTCTCACGCTCGGGCAGGGAGAGCGAAAAACGCCGCCCGACCATCTGCTCGATGCGCGCGGTCGCGCTCGCCACCATGCGCTTCGCTTGCTCGTGCACCATCGACGGCGGCAGCTCGAAGGGGTTGGCGGCGACGAGCGCTTCCATCAGGTGCTTGCGCTCGTCGAGCTCGGCGTCGCGCTTCTTCTGCAGGGTGAGGCCCTCTTTGACCTTTGTGCGCAGGGCCGCGAGCGTCTCCGAGCCCATGTCGCGCGCGAACTCGTCGTCGAGCGCCGGCATCTCCTTCTTCTTGATCTCCTTCACCTTGATCTTGAAAGTCGCGGGCTTGCCGGCCAGGTCCTTGTTGCCATAGTCGGCCGGGAAGGTGACGGGCACCGAGCGCTCGCTTGGGCACTTGGCGCCCTCGATGCCGCCCGAGAACTCCTTCAAGTAGCCCTCGCCGCCCACCTCGATGAGCGCGTTGTCGGCTTTGCCGCCCGCAAAGGGCACGCCACCGATGGTGCCCTCGTAGTCCATGAGCACGACGTCGCCCTTCTCGACGACATCGCGCACGAGCACGGGCACGAGCTGCGCCGCTTGCTTGCGCATCTGCTCGAGCTGCTTCTCGATGTCGTCGGCGCTCACATCGACGCGCAGGGGCGGAACCTTCAAGCCCTTGGTGAGCGTCACCTTGACTTCGGGAGGGATCTCGAACTCGGCGCTGTAGGAGAAGGCGTTGCCGCGCTCGAGATCGCCGACCTGGAGCTGCGGCATGGCGAGCGGCGCGACGTTCTTCTCGCCGAGCGCTTGCATGAGGGTCTCGCCAACGAGCTTGTCGGCCACCTCACCCTTGATGCGCCCGCCGAACTGCTTCTCGAGCAGCTCACGCGGCGCCTTGCCAGGGCGAAAACCCGGCACGCGGGTCGTCTTGCCGATTTCCTTGGTCACCGCGTCGAAGGCTTTTTGCACCTGCGGGGCCGGCACCGTAACGGAAAGCTTGCGGCCGAATCGTCCGGTCTCTTCGAGCTGAACATCCATCGCCATCGTGCCTCACCTAACGAGTCTCAGAAAGGGGGGGGGGAACCAAGTGGCAGCGTGTAGCATCGCGGTGCGAGGCCGTCAAACCACGCTCAACGCCATGTGTTGCATGCCACGACACGCGACTCACTGCGTCGGCACGAGCGGCCCGCGCACACCTGGCGGCTGGCCAGACGCACAGAAAGCTGGCACTCGCGCGAGCACGGCACTAGCATCGGGCCCATGAACAGTGGACTCGATCGCCTGCTCACCGAGCCGCGGCGCTTGCTCGGCGGGGCACGCGTCGGCCTGCTCGCCAATCCGAGCTCCGTCGACAAGCACCTGCGCCACGCCGTCGACCTCCTGCACGCCCACCCCGACATCGACCTCGTGCGCCTCTTCGGCCCCGAGCACGGCCTGCGCGGCGATGCACAGGACATGGTGAGCGTCGGTGACGGGCGCGACGCGGTCACCGATCTTCCCGAGGTGAGCCTCTACGGCACGACCGAGGCCTCGCTGACGCCGAAGCCCGAGCAGCTCAGCGGCCTCGACGTGCTGCTCGTCGACCTACAGGACGTGGGCGCGCGCTACTACACCTACGCCGCGACGATGGCGTTTTGCATGCGCGCGGCCGGCCGGGCGGGCGTCCGCGTCGTCGTGCTCGACCGCCCGAACCCGTTGGGCGGCGTAGCGGTCGAAGGCGGCGGCCTCATGCCCGGGCTCGAGAATTTCTGCGGGTTGTTCCCCGTGCCGCAGCGCCACGGCCTGACGATGGGCGAGCTCGCGCGCCTGTACCAGCAGGCGTTTGGCGTCACCTGCGAGCTCGAGGTCGTCCCATGCGAAGGGTGGACGCGGGCGCAGTACTTCGACGCGACGGATCTGCCATGGGTGCTGCCTTCGCCGAACATGCCGACGCTCGAGACGGCGCTCGTCTACCCCGGCATGTGCCTCATCGAAGGCACGTGCCTATCGGAGGCGCGTGGCACCACCAAGCCCTTCGAGCTCGTCGGGGCGCCCTTTGTCGATGGCCGCCGACTGGCCGAGGAGCTGGTGCGTCTATCGCTGCCGGGCGTTGTCTTTCGCCCCTGCGTGTTTCGCCCCACGTTTCACAAGTTCGCCAACCAAACGTGCGGCGGCGTACAACTGCACGTCGTCGATCGCCATGCGTTCGCTTCGTACCGCACCGGCCTCGGCGTGGTGTGGGCGGTCAAGCACCTGTGGCCCGAGGCGTTTGGCTGGCGCGCCGAGCCCTATGAGTTTCGACGCGACGTGCCGGCCTTCGATCTACTCACCGGCTTGCCTGCGGTGCGCGCCGGGATCGACGCTGGCGCGCCGTTTGCGCAGGTTATGCAGGAAGCGCTCGCCGGCACAGAGACGTATCGCGCCGCAAGACCGGGCGCGCTCCTCTACGCCTAGCGACGATTCGCGAATCGCGGTCGGTCGTTCAGAGTCGACGCGCCACGAGCTCGCTAATCCGCGGCCGCGCCCGCGCTAGGCTGCGCGCCAACGAGAGCTGACTCCTCGCGCGCACGAGGTTGTGCTCACTTTGGCTCGCAAAACGCGTCGCATCCCAGCCGAAATAGCTCTCGAGCAGCGCATCGGCGCAAAAGCGAGCCGCGAGCTCGAGGGCGATCATCTCGATCGCCTCGGGCAACGCCTCGCGCTCCTCCTTGGTCAACAGGCCACGCGCGCTCTCGGCGTAGCCCTCGAGCGCGGCGTCGAGGTGGGGCATCTCGAGGCAGGCGGCCGGATCGTCTTCGCCGCGCGGATTGCACCAGGAGCGCCAGGCATCACCGAGCTCGACCGGCAGGGGCATGCGCGCCACAGTGTCGAGGTCAACGAGCGCCACGGCGCGGCCGTCAGCGCCGAACATGATGTTGCTCAGCTTGAGATCGCCATGAACGACGCGCTTGGGCAGCTCGTGCAACGGCGGCAAGGCCGCGGCCCGCTCGAGAATCTCAACCGCGATCGGTCGCACGTCGGCGTAGCGCGCATGGCCCGCCTCGGTCACGAGCGCGTCGCGCAGCTTGGCGAGGTGGCGCGGCGTGTCGTGGACCCCGAGCCGCTGGTGTTTGAAGGTATAGTCGAGGGTGCTCGCGGCCTTGTGAAATCGCCCGACGAGCCGCGCCGCCTCCAAACACTGCTTGGCCGACGTCGCCCGCTCGAACATCTCGCCATCGACGTAGGTGAGCAAGCGCCACACACCGCCCTCGGCGTCGCGGGTCCACAGCTCGCCGGCTCGGGTGCGCACGAGGCGCGGCGTCACGATCCCGGCGCGCTCGACGTGGCTCGTGACCGCCTCGATGTCGTCGTGGACTTCGGGGCCAAAGATGGGGTTCACCCATTGCAGGACGAACCGCGCCGCGTCAGAGCGCACGAGATACGTCTTGTTGATGAGGCCCGCGGGGATGCGCGACAGCTCGGCACCACGAAGGCCATACGCGGCGAGCACCTGCGCGGCGGTGTGGTCGAATTGCGGCTGCTGCAACGACATGCTCAGGAATAAAGCAGCGCGCGCGGCGTCTCGCAAACAAAACGCGCGCTCGCGAGCCACAGCACGCCCGCGAGGGCGAATACTGCGGGCACGAGCACGATGGCCCGCGCGAGACTCGAAGCGTCGGCGACGACACCGATGAGCGTCGGCGAGATGGCATCGCCGAGCAGATGAATCGCGAAGATACACGCCGCCGACGCGGTGGCGCGCATGCCCGGTCGAATGCTGTTGACGATGATCGCGTTGACCGGCCCGGTGCTCGCGAACAAGAACAGCTCGGCGAGCGCGAGAAGGCTCAAGAAGGCCGCGTTGCTCGGCAGGAGCAGCGCGACGAAGCAGAGCAGCGCCCCGGCGAGGGTCGCCCAACCGTTGAGCAGCGCGTACCCATCTGGTCGCCAGGCCTGCAAGCGATCGCCGATGGCGCCGCCGAGGAGCGTGCCGAGGGTGCCCGTCACAACGACGATGCCACCAAAGACCAGCATGCCGTCCGCCTGGGGCATGCCGCGCACACGCATCATGTAACTCGGCGCCCAGACGCCTAGGCCCCCAATGGCGAAGGTGTAGGCGATGTAGCCGGCGACCGTCCACACGTAGGTGCGGTTGCGCCACAGCTCGCGATAGGCGGCACGAAATGGTACGACGCCGCGCTCACTCGCCGGGTCGAGTCGACCACGCTCCGGCTCGCGCAGGAACAACAACGCGAGTGCGAGCAAGAGGCCCGGAAAGCCCACGGCGAAGAAGGCTTGGCGCCAGCCAAGCGCGGCGCCGAGCTGGCCGCCCACGACGTAGCCGAGGGCGCTACCGACGGGGATGGCGGCGGAGAAGATCGCCATGGCGCGACCGCGGCGGGCCGTCGGCACGTAGTCCGCAATGAGCGTCGGCGAGATCGTGCCGTAGGCGGCCTCGCCGATGCCGACAGCGGCGCGCGAGCCGAGCAGCGTCGTGTACGAGCGCGCGAGCCCGGCGAGACCGGTCGCGAGCGACCACAGGCCGACGCCGAGCGCGAGGTAGCGCTTGCGCAAACCCCGATCGCCGAGCCAACCGAAGAGCGGGCTCGTTACGAGATAAACGATGATGAACACACTGCCAAGCGCGCCCGCCGCCGCGTCGCCTAAGTGCAGCTCAGCTTGGATGTCGGGCAGCAGAACCGAGATGAGATAGCGGTCGAGGTAGTTGAGCAGGTTGACGAGCGTGAGCGCCGCGAGGCCAAAGATGGCGCCACCGGCGAGGGTATTACCCTCACGCCTGCTCAGGTCAATGACCGCCTCGCTCACGCGAAGCCGCCAGAATAGGATCGCCGCCCAGTCATGCCACACCATAAGATGACGCGCACGGCAGCGACAAGCCGGTCGGCTGCTATGGAGCCTGTCGGAAAAGTGACGGCATGCACAACAGGCTCCTGTAGCGAGACGTGGCGCGCTCGGCGCCGCGCGCCCGCATTGCAGCCATGCCTGACTTGTGCCAGGTGAAGGGGACATGATCCTCGCCATCAGCCGTCTGCTCTCGGCCCTGCCACTCGCGTGGGCGCTCGGGCTCGGGCGGGCCGGCGGCTGGTTCTGGCACTATTGCGCGCCCGTACGCCGCGGGGTCGCGCGCCGCAACGTCGAACGCGTCTTTGGCCCAACGCTCGACAAGCGCGCACAGCGGCAGCTCGTGCGCCGCGCGATTCGCCACTTCGGCATGTATGCGGTCGAGAGCCTGCGCCTGCCGATGCTCACGCGCGAGCTGTCCGAAACCCTCATCGACTGCGAGGGCTACGAGCACGTGGCCGAGGCCTATGCACGAGGCAAGGGCGTCATCGCCGTGACCGCGCACATGGGCAGCTTCGATCTTCTCGCCTGCGGTATGGCCATTCGCGGCCATCCGATGGCGGTCATCTTCAAGGAGATCTCGTGGAAGGCAGCCAACGACTTTTGGTTCGCGGTGCGCAGACGCACCGGCATCCAAGTCATCTCGCCGCGCCGCTCCAAAGACGAGATCAAGGCGACGTTGGCGCGCAACCATGCCGTGGCCTTCATTGTTGACCAGCACATGGCCAAGCACCGCGCCATCGTCTGCGAATTCTTCGGCCACCTCGCGGCGACTTCACCGGCGGCCGTGCGCTTTGCCTTCGAGACCGGCGCCACGATTCTGCCGCTCTATATCCATCGTGCAGCCGAGCTCGGTCGGCACGTCGCAGTCTTCGAACCACCGATCGTACTCGAAACACCGCACGCTGAGCTCGGGGCCAACATTCGCCACAACACCGAGCGACTTCTGCGTATCGTCGAAGGTTGGATCCAAAAGGACCCCGACCAATGGCTGTGGCTGCACCGGCGCTGGAAGGTCCACGACAACCCGAGTGGCTGGGACGTGCCGCCAGAGCTTCGACTGCGTTATGTCGGCCCGCATGCCCCACTTACGGCCGCGGGCAAGGAGACCATCGAGTGACGAGCGAGCAAAGACCTCTGCGCGATCCACGTCAGCCTGTGCCCGGCGAGTGGTCACCGTCGCGCCAGCGCATGTTCATGCAGATCGGCGCGGCCGTGCTCCTACTCGGCGCGGGCGCGATGGTCGGCTTCGCCTTGTCGCCCGAGACGCCGGCTGAGGCGACAGCGCGCATCACCAAGCTTGCGGCCGCGCTCGCCGAGAGCCGTGCGCGTGTGGCCGAGCTCGAGCGCGACGAGCGCTACAAGGTCGCCGCCGAGAATCGCACGATTGGCAAGCTCAAGCCCGCGGATCGCGAGCGACACGAGCGCGAGGCCAAGAAGTACATCAAGGTCCTGCGGCAAGTGAAGGCGCAGAGCGCCGCCGAGCTCATGCAGTGGTTCGTCGCCCGCTGGAACGGCCTGCTCGACCAACCCGAAGCGAACGACCGCACGACCAGGCGTGCCGAGCTCTTGAGCCTGCTCGTCGGCGGCATGGCCTCGAACCTCGATCCGCGCGACTACGTGCCCTGGCAAGCCGAGTTTCTCAACGGCACCTGGCTCGGCGAGCTGCACTTCGACTTGGACGGCGACGGCTTTCCGGGCAAGCGCTCGATGCCGAATCCACACGATGGCTTCGCCGACAAGTCTGTCTGCCAGATCGCCATGGCGCTCAACCAAACCGTGCGCGACGCGCGTGTGCTCGTCATGCCCGAAATGAGATGCGAGCGGCCCGAGGCCAAGATGTCGGTCTTCTTACAGGGCGCCACCGTCAACGACGCGCTCGACGCCTTCGTCACGGCGCTCAAGAGCGAGGGCTTCGTGGCCATCGAGAGAATTGACGCCGGCGTGCGCCTCATCCTCATCGGTCAGGGGACGCGCGGGCAAAAGCACGACGACTAAAGCGCGATCAATTCGGTGCGGCGATGAGGCGCTGCAAGATGGCCCGCACGTGCTCTTGCTCGGCGCCCGGCTCGGCGCGCGCCAGGTAGCCTTCGAAGCTCTGGCGCATCAGATCGCGCTCGCCGGTCTGCATGGCGACAAAGCCCCTAAACAGCCAGGCCTCGGCAAAGGCGGGATCCTTGGCGAGGACGCGATCGAGGGCCGCGAGGCCGGCCGCCGGATCGCGCAGAGCATCGAGCGCCGCCGCATGCACGAGCGCCTCCTTGTTGTCAGCCTCGAACTGCAAGGCTCGATTCGAGAGTGTGGCGGCTTCCTCGTACATGCCGTTGGCGATGAGGATGTGACCAAGCCGCACCATCGTGGCGACGTCGCGCGGCTCGGCGCGCAGCTTGCCGAGCAGCGCCTGCACGTCGTCGTTGGTGGCTGGCTCGACGAGCGGATAGCTCAAAGCGGTGTCGTGCCGCGCCGCAGGCTCGCCCGCTGGCGCGTCGGCGCCGCCCGCCTGCATGACCACGGCGACGAGCACGCCCGCGAGCGCTACGGCGAAGCCGCCCCACAAGGCGCCGCGCACGGCCGGATGCGTCTGCAGGTAGCCGAGCCAGCCCGGTGGCACGGCCACGAAGGCGGCGACGGTCTTGTTCGACCCGAGGAGCAAAGCATCGCGGTTCTTCATGAGGCTCGCCGCCTGCGCCTCGAGCGCCGTGCGCTCACTCGCCATGGCCTCGGGCAAGAGACGCGGCGCGTCTTGCTGCATGTCGCGCAGCTGCGCGAGCACGTGCGAAAGCCTCTCGTCGAGGTCTTCGACGGTGGCGGGGGAGCCGCCACTCGCCGCGCGGGCACCCAACGCGGGAGCGAGAAGTCGCAGTCGCCAGGCGGCGATGGCGCCCGCGACCATGGACAAGAAGATGAGACCTAGGACGGGCCATAGGCCGAAAAAGCCTTCCATTACGCTTCACCTCGCTCGATGGTTTCACGGACGCGTTGCAGGTAATCATCCTCCGCGGCAGCCGCCGGTCCCGCGGGACCGCCTGCAGCGGGCGCGCTCGGCGCGGCGACCTTGGCGGCGCGACTCTTCTTGACGACACGCGCGAGCAAGAGCAGCCCGAGAGCGAGCGCCACGGGCGGCAAGACCCAGACGACGAGACCGAAGCCCTCGCTCGTCGGCTGCAGCAAGACCCACTCCCCGTAGCGCGCCACGAAGTAGGCGCGGATTTCGTCGGGCGACTTGCCCTCGGCGTGCAGCTCGCGCACGCGTTTCATCATGGCCTGCGCCGTCTCCGAGGGCGACTCGCCGATGGGCATGCCCTGGCACACCGGGCAGCGCAGCTCGCGACCGATAGCGATGACCTCCGGCGCGTCGCTCGAGGTGAGGGGCGGCGGTGCGGGCGCGACCGCGACCGGCGTCGCGACCAAGAGCGCAAGCGCGAGCGCGAGTGGGCTCATGACTTGCTCCCCGACTTGAGCATCGCGTCGAGGTGCGTGCGCAGCACGTCGAACGAGAGCACACCGACGTGCTTGACGCGCAGCGTGCCTTGCGGGTCGATAAAGAAGCTCTCGGGCACACCCGAGACGCCGTAGTCGATGGCCACGCGCGCCTCGGGATCGAGCAGCTGCGGATAGGTGGAGCTATGGCGGCCAAGGTAGCTGCGCACTGCTTCGTCGGAGTCCTGATAGACGACGCCGAGAAACTGCACGCGACCTTCGTAGAACTTGGCGGCCTGTTGCAGCAAGGCGTGCTCTTCCTTGCACGGCTCGCACCAGGTCGACCAGAAGTTCATGACGATGGGCCGCCCGCGCAGCTCGTCGAGCGACAGGGGTGTGCCCTTGACGTCGACGAGCTTAAAGCTCGGCGCGGGGCGATTCTCGAGCACCGAAGGAACGGCGCGCGGATCTCGACCGAAGCCCTGCGCCAGCAGCCAAATCAGCGGTACGACGAGCAAGCTCGCGAAAAATGCGTTGCGCCAGTTCATGAGAGCACCACCCCTTCGGTGCGCGCGGCGCCGAGCCTAACACCCGCGATGCGCCGCCGCGGCCAGAGCGCGACAAGCGTGCCGAGGACGAACACCGGCAGACTCCACCACAACCACGAGACGAGCGGTACGACGAACGCCTTGATGGCGACGCGACTGCCGTCCGGCTCGAACGACATGAGGCTAAAGTACAGATCGTTGAGGCCCGAGGTCTGCACCGAGGGGCTGCCGACCGGCTCGCGCTGCGTACGGTAGTAGTTGAGCGACGGCGTGGCGTCGGCCACGTGTTTGCCGTCACGATCGATGACGAGCGTCGCCACAACGACTTGGCGGTGCGCCTCGTTGCGCTCGCTGACGCCTTGCAGGCGAATGCTGTAGCCGGCGAGCGTGGCCGTCTCGTTCGGCGCGAGCGACAGGTCAGCCGTGTGCTTGAACGATGAGCCGCAGACGCCGGCGACGACGACCACGATCCCGAGATGCACGAGGTGCGCGCCGAGCCGCCGCCGCTGCGCGGAGGCGACCGCCAAGAGCGCGCCCACGTCCTCTCCCCACCGCAGCACGAACGGCAGCAGCATCTCGCGCAGGCTTGTGCCAGCCGCAAAGCCACAGGCGCCGAACGTCACGAGCGGCCGCCAGTCGCGCATACCGGCTGCGGCGAGGCCGATCGTCACGAGCACGCCGAGCGCGAGGGGCGCCACGAAGGCGCGCCACACGATGCGCAGGTTGGGCTTGCCCCAGGGCAACAAGGGTCCGACGCCCATGAGCACAACGAGCAACATGCCAAGCGGCACGGCCATGCGGTTGAAGTACGGCTCCCCGACGCTCAGCTTGACGCCCCGCACGGCCTCGGCGAGCAGCGGGAACACCGTGCCGAGCAGCACCGTGAAGGTAAAGATAGTGAGCACGACGTTGTTGAGCAAAAAGGCCGTCTCGCGGCTGATGATGGCCTCGATGCGATTCTCGGCTACGAGCAGGTGGGCGCGGCCAACGAGCAGCATGATCGAGAAGATGATGAGCACGGTGAGGAAGACGAGGAACAAGGGCCCGATCATCGACTGCGTGAACGAGTGCACGGAGTTGAAGACGCCGCTGCGGGTCATGAAGGTGCCGAGGATGGTGAGCAAGAACGCGCCAATGACGAGCGAGAGCGTCCACGCCTTCAACATGCGCCGCCGCTCGTGCACGATGGTCGAGTGCAGGTACGCCGTCGCCGCGAGCCACGGCAAGAAGGAGGCGTTCTCGACCGGATCCCAAGCCCAGTACCCGCCCCAGCCGAGCACTTCGTAAGCCCACCAAGCGCCCATGATGATGCCAACGGTGAGAAAGCCCCAGGCGATGAGCGTCGTGCGGCGCAGCACCTTGAGCCAACCGTCGGAGAGCTCGCCACGCATGAGCGCAGCGACGGCCACGGCGAAGGGCAAGATCATACCGACGTAGCCGAAGTACAACATCGGCGGGTGCACGATCATGAGCAGGTGATTTTGCAGGAGCGGGTTCGGCCCCGGACCGTCGGGGGGCACCGGCGAGACGGCAGCGAAAGGATCCGAAGGACCGGCGAGCAAGAAGGCGAAGAACAAGCCGACCGACAGCACGGTGGCCAAGGCGTAGGGCGCGTGCGTCGCGAATTTGTCCTTGAGGCTGCGCGCGAAGATGATGGCGAAGACGCCGAGGATGAGGCCCCAGAAGAGAATCGAGCCCTCGAGGGCCGACCACAGCGAGACGATGGTGATGTAGAGCGGTGTCGAGCGACTGCCGACTTGGCTCACGTATTTGACCGAGAAGTCGTGGCCGACCAAGGCGAGCACCATGATGACGTTGGCAAAGATCAAGGCGCTGCCGAAGACATAGGTCGCGCCGCGCAACATGAGCAAAGCGCGAGGACTCGGACGGTTGCCGGTGACCCACCCCGCGGTCGCTCCGAAGGCCGCAGCCACGAGCGCGAGGACGATGAGGCTCTGACCAAGGACGCTGTTCACGTGCGAACTCCTATGCGCTAAGCAGGCGGGCTCGTTCTAGCTCGCACCGCGGGGCTCTTCAAGGGCTCGCTCTCCTCGATCTTCGAGACCTTCGCAGCGCCCGAGCTTCGAGCCTGCTAGCGCACGCGCCGCGTCAAAGCCCGGCATTCGTGTCCGGCATCTCGCGCAGAGCCTTTGTGCTGCCGTCGAGCCGCGGCACCGCGGCGCACAGGGCGCGTGTATAGTCGTGGGTCGGCGCACGCAACATGGTCGCCGTCGCACCCGTCTCGACGATACGGCCCGCCTGCATGACCGCGAGGCGCGTGGCGACAGCGGCCACGGCCAACAGATCGTGGGAGATGAGCAGGCAGGCAAGGCCGCGCTCGCGCTGCAGGCGACACAGCAAGTCGAGCACGTGCTCTTGTTTGATGAGGTCGAGGCTAGCGACAGGCTCATCGGCGATTAGCGCGCACGGTTCGACCGAAAGAGCCCGCGCGATGACGACGCGCTGGCGCTCGCCTCCCGAGAGCTCGTGCGGATAGCGCCCGGCAAGCGCACGAGGCAGACCGACCTCATCGAGCAGACGGGCGACGCGCGCCGCGAGGGACGAAGGGGACGGCAAGGCAGCGGCGTCTGCGCAAAGAGGCTCGCGCAAAGCATCAGCGACACGTAGCCGCGGGTTGAGTGCCGCGGCGGCATCCTGGGCGACGAGCTGCACGCGCCGGCGCACGGCACGAAAGGCGGCGCCTCGCCGCGCGAGCAGAGGCGCGCCATCGAGCCATACCTCCCCCGCGTCGGGCGCGAGCTGGCCGATGAGACAGCGCGCGAGGGTCGTCTTGCCGCTGCCGGAGCCGCCAACGAGCGCGACCATCTCGCCCGCATCGAGGACAAGACTCACGTCAGCGAGGGCCGTGATGCCGCGGTCGCCGAGCGGCCCACGACCAAAGGTCTTGACGAGGCCGCGCGCCGCGAGCAGTGGCGCGGGGCGAGGAGCTCCTCCAAGGGCGAGGCGATCATCGGCGGCGCTCTCACCGGCGCTCGTTGAAGGCCGGATCATGCGAAACCGCGCGGCCGCGCCGCCGCAATGGCCACGAGCTCGCGGGCCCGAGCGTGCGCGGGGGCGGCGAGAAACGCCGTGGTATCGACCGCCGGGGTGAGCCGGCCTTCATCGAGTAGGACGACGGCGTCGGCGATGTAGGGCAACAGCGAGACATCGTGCGTCACGAACAGCAGCGCGAGTTGGCGCTCGCGGGTCAAGCGCCGCAAGAGGGTGATGAGGTGCGCCTGCGTGAGCGTATCGAGCGCCGCCGTCGGCTCGTCGACCACGAGCACCTCGGGATCGCAGCCGAGGGCCATGGCCACCGCCACGCGCTGACGCTCGCCGCCCGACAGTTCGAACGGATAGGCGTGCAGGCGCCGGCCACCGTCAACAAACCCAACCTCGCCGAGGAGCGTGGTCGCGCGTGCACGCGCGGCCGAGGCCGACAGACCGAGTTGGTAGCGCGGGCCTTCGCTCATCTGCTCGCCGATGGTCAACGCCGGATTGAGCGCCGTGGCGGGCTCCTGGGCTACGAGAGCGATACGCCGACCACGCACGGCGCGCCACACGCTTGGCGCGGCGCCGAGCAATTCTTGCCCGTCGAGACGCACACTGCCGGCGGCGCGGACCACTGACGGCAAGACGCCGAGCAGCGCGTAGGTCATGAGCGTCTTACCGGCGCCGCAGATGCCGACGAGCGCCAAGCAGGCGCCGCGCTGCAGGCTGAACGTGGCCTCAGCTACAACCACCTGCGCGGCCGCGCGCTCGCCGAGCGATAGAGTGAGGCCCTCGACCGCGAGCGTCGGCGCGCCCGCGGCCCGGCTATTCGAGCATGGCATCGACGATGGCCTGCACGAGGGCGTCGCGCGGCACGCCGCTATGCACGAGGACCCGCGCAAGGCCGAGCAACATCGCGCGAGCGTCGGGCAGATCGCGTGGATTGTAGGGCTCGTCAGAGAGCGCCGCTTGCAGCGCGGCGCCACAGCGCACGGGATCGGCGGCCGGACCGACGAGACGCTGCAAACCAGCGAGCGCGCCCTGGTCGGGACAAAGGTCGCGTGGGTCGAGACGCGAAACCGGCGCCGGCTCGTCGTAGGTGAGCGGCAGCGCCGGCGCTTCGGAGTCGAGCCGCGAGCCGACCACCGCCGGGAGGCCAAACGCACCAAGAGCGTCGAGCGGCGACGCAACCTCGACGCTCTTGCGCGCCGCCGCGCGGGTGCGAGCGCGGCGCGGCGTGGCGCGCTTGTTCTTCGACTTCGACTTGACCGGGCGTGTGCTCATCACCGTCGACGCTACCAAGCCGACGCCTCTTTCTCAACCGCTGCGCTCATCGGCCCGCCCGCTTGCCCGCGCACGCGCGGATCGAGGACGTCACGCCACGCCTCCCCGAGCAGGTTGAAAGCGCTCACCGTGGCGAAGATCGCGGCCCCGGGGAACACGACGAGCCACCAGGCGCCGAGCTGCCCCATGGCGCCGTGCAACAAACCGCCCCAGGTGGCGACGTCATCGGGCACGCCAAAACCGACAAAGCTCAACGAGCTCTCGATGAGAATCGCCGAGGCCCCGCCAAACGCCGTCGCCACGAAGATGGGGCCGGACGCGTTCGGCAGTACGTGCCGCGTCAGCACGCGCCAGCTCGACAGCCCCAAGCCCTCAGCCGCGCGCACATAGTCGAGCCCGCGCACGCGCTGCGTCTCGGCGCGCACGAGCCGCGTGACGCGTGGCCACAGCGCCGCCGACAAGACGGCGACGATGCTGCCCGCACCGCCCTGACCGCGCAGCCCCGCTAAGGCGAGCAAGAGGAAGAGCACCGGCAGCGTCATGACGATCTCAGACGCCCGCGAGACGACGACGTCGACGACGCCGCCGAAGTAGCCCGCGCACAGACCGAGCAAAGCGCCGAGCGCGACGTAGATAAGCACTGGCACGAAGCCCATGAGCAGCGCGATGCGACTACCGTGTAAGAGGCGCGCCAGCACGTCGCGGCGGGCCCCATCCGTGCCGAGCCAATGCCGGCCCGCGGGCTGTGCATACGGCAAGAAGCCTTTGTCTTGTTCGTTCGGACCAAACGCGACCGGCGTGGCCAAGAGCCAGTCGCCCGGCGCGGCGCTCGCGCGCAGAGTCGTCACATCGTGCGCCACGAGGGCTACGGGGCGCCACACACAGGGCAACAGATAGAGCTCGGCGTGATAACGCGCGACAAGCGGCAGCGGCGAAGCCAGGCAATCGGCGCCGAGCGCGACGGCACCGAGCGCGGCGAAGTAGCCGACGGCGAGGCGCACGCGCAGGTCGCGCGCAAGAAGAGAGATCACGCTGAGCGTCCACTGCGGCGCTGGCGCGGATCGGCAAGAACCTGCAAGAGATCGCCAAGCAGCATCGCGGCGATGGTCACGAGGCAGGCGAGCGCGGTCGTACCCATGAGCACAGGGTAGTCACGGCGCAGGACGGCCTCGAAGGTCAGCATGCCGAGGCCATGGATGGTGAAGATGCGCTCGATGATCACACTGCCACCCACGAGCCAGGGCAGATCCGTCGACCACAAAGCGGCCATGGGCACGAGTGCGTTGCGCAGGCCATGCCGCCACACGACGCGGGCGGGCGACAGACCCTTGGCGCGCGCGGTACGCATGTAGTCCTGCTCGAGGACGTCGAGCATAGCGCTGCGCTGCAAGCGCGAGGCGCGGGCGAGCGCCGGATAGGTGAGACAGGCGACGGGCAGGACGAGGTGCCAGCCGAGATCGACCAAGCGCACGAACACGCTCGCGTCGGCGAGCCCGGGCGACGCGAGCCCGCGCAAAGGCAGCAACGCGAGCGGCGTGCCGCCAGCGAGGGCGATGACGAGCAGCAGCGCGACCCAAAACGGCGGCAACGAATAGAGGACGAACAGCCCGACCGACACGACGCGCTCGCCCGCACGGCCCCGGTGCACGGCCGACAAGACGCCTAGCGGCACGGCGAGCCCGTAGGTGGCTACGAGGGCGCTGCCGGTGAGCAAGAGCGTAGCCGGCGCCGCCTCGGCGATGAGGGTCCTGACCGGGCGCTCGTCGATGAGCGAGCGGCCAAAATCGAAGCTCATGAGGCGCACGAGCCAATCGAGATACTCGCCGAGCGGCGAGAGGCCACCGCTGCGCCAGCGCTGCCACTCGGCGAGACCGACGACGCCGACGTTGCCCGGGCTCTCGAGGTCGGCGCCACCCGGCGCGCCAGGCGCTAAGTGCAGCAGCGCGAACGTGAGCACCGTCGCACCGAGAAACGTCGGCACGAGCTGCGCGACGCGCACAATCACGGGGCGCCAGATCACAGGGGCGCTACTTCGGCGTGGGCGCATGCGGCTGCGCCACGCTTGGGCGCGCCGAAGCCGGCGAGTCCGCTGTTGACGCCGCGTTCGCATCCTTGCGCCAGTAGAAGTCCTCGTAGCGAAAGATGCCGTAGGGCGTCGTGTAGATGCCGCCGAGCCCCTTCGCGACGAGCGACAGGTTGTTGCGGTTGAAGAGCAGCGTGTAGGGCTGCTCGTCGTGCAAGATCTGGGAGAAGCGCTGATACAGAGCGTTGCGCTTGTTGTCGTCGAACTCTGTGCGCGCTTGCTCGAGCAGCGTGTCAACCTCACCGCCACGAAACGAGATGAAGTTCGAGCCGCCCGCGATGCTCGTGCTGTGCCACACCTGGTAGGGGTCGTGCCGCGGGTAGAGGTGCCACAAGAGCGAGCAGGCATCGAACTCGTGGCGGCGCAGGCGCTCCGAGAACACCGCCCACTCGAGTCGCGCCGTCTCGACGACGATGCCGACGCGGCCGAGATCCGACTGCAACAGGCTCGCGAGCTGCTCGTAGAAGGCGTTGCCGCTCGGGTAGAGGAAGGTGAAGACGAAGCGCTGCTCGCCATTGTCGAGCACGCCATCGCCGTCGGAGTCGCTCCAGCCGGCGTCCTCGAGCAGAGACAGCGCCTTCTTCGGGTCGTAAGGCCAGGGCTTGATCGTACGATTATACTCAGTGGACAAAGGATAGAACCACGACGTCGCCAGCTCATCGAGGCCGCGCCGCAGATTGTGCACGATGTCCTCGCGGTCGATGAGCATGGTGAGCGCCCGGCGCACGCGCGCGTCGCGAAAGTACGGCCGCTCTTCGTTCCAGCCGATCCATTGCAGACCGGTCGGCGTATGACGCAGGCGCCAAAAACGCACCGCAAGAGCCGCATCGCCCGCCGCGTCGCTCCACGCCTCGGGCGAGACGCGCTCGAGCACGTCGAGGTCGCCACGGCGCAACATCTGCACGCGTACGGTCGGGTCGGGCACGTACTTGAAGGTGATTTGGGCGAGGCGTGCCCGCGGGCCAAAATAGTCTTCGTTGCGCAGGAGCACGACTTCGTCGCCGGTTTGCCAGCGCAGGAACTTGAACCGGCCCGTGCCGATGGGGGCGCGGTTGGCCGGGTGCGTGTTGAAGTCGCCGCGACTGTAGATGTGCTTCGGATAGATGAGGATCTCGGCGATGGCATCGACCGCGAACCAGTAGGAACGCTTGAGCACGAAGCGCACGGTCCACGGGTCGACCTTCGTATACGACGCCAAAGGCTCGAGCGAAGAGCGGATGGCGAGCGTCTTCGAGGTCGGGTCGAGGATCTTGTCGAACGTGAAGATGACGTCGTCGGCGCTAAAGGGCCTGCCGTCGTGCCAACGCACGCCCTTGCGCAGGTGAAACGTGAGCGTCAACTCATCGGGGGAGATGTCCCAGCGCTCAGCGAGGCGGGGCTCGTCGGCGAAGGTGAGCGGATTCGGCCGCGCCAAGCTCTCGTAAACGAGCTCGTCGACCTTCTTGCTCCAAATATCGAGCGGGTCGAGCTGACAGTTGAGCGACGGCGGCTCGGCGTCCATGGCTACGCGCAGCTCGCCGTCGGCCCGCGGCTCACCTTGCGCGGCGAGCGGCGGCAACACATCGCCGCCAAAACCACGGGGCGGCTCTGGGCGCGGCGCGCGCACGTCGCCGCGGCGTTCGCAGCCCGCAAGGAGACCGAGGGCGAGCAAGGTGGTCGACAAGAGCCGCCACGCTGGCGCGACCCTTGGCACTAAGCGCCCGTGCCGGGCAGCAAATCGGCCTCGACCTGCTGCGGAATAATGGCACCTGTATCGGGGTCGACGCAGACGTACATGCGCCGCATGGCGGCGGGCAGCATCGGGTCGGTGTTGAAGTCGGTGATCCAAAAGCAGATGAGCTTGTCGTCCCGGCGCGCGTCATACTCGAGGTCGGCGCCATCTTGCGACGCCTCACGCCCCTCGGCGTCGCGCCGCTCGTCCTGCTCGTCGCTCTGCGCGCGGCGGCGCTCCTCGTCATCGGCGCCAAGGATACGCTCCTGACGCGCCATGATCTCGTCACGACGGCGCGCCAACGTCTCCCACAGCAGATTCTCGAGGTACCAGGCCGAAATGAGCTCCTGCGCGTCACCGCGCGACACCGGCCCCTGCCGCTGCTCGCTGTCGGAGAGCAAGATGTCGCTCGGCCGCCGCGCCGCGGTGCGCGCCCAATGCACGAGGTCGCGCTTGACGGGCGGCCGGCTGCCCTTAATGGCGTTGCCGAACCCGCCGGCGCCACGCCGCAGCAGCGAATAGAGAAAGGTGAGCTCGTCGCGCGGCATGGCGCGCAGTGCGGACAACGTGCCGAGCATGGCAATGCCCGCCTTGTAGAGTGGACCGAGCAGGTCGGGGCGGATACCCATCTCGCCGTTGCGGCCCGGGCCAATTTTGAGCAGCTCGGCTTGCATCAGGAGCGTCAGGAGCTTGCCCCGATCGAGGCCGAGCTCGCCGGCGAGCGCGGCGCGCTCGCCAGGCAAGATGCCCGCCTTGACGAACGAGAGCGGGTCTTTGATGCCGAGCGCAAGCAGCTGACCGGCAAGCTTGTCGCCGAAGGTGGCGCGCATCAGGGCGGTGCGCTGGCCGGGGCTCAAGTCGGACAAGGCGCGCTCAACGAGCTTCGGGCTCTTGAGGCCAGCACCGGTCGTCGCCTTGGCGCGCTGGCCGATGAGCTCGGTGAGCGTCGCCATCTCGCCCTTCGGCGAGGCGGAGCCGGCGCGGTCGTGCAGCTGGCCGGCCGGCACGTGCGTCGTGCGCTGCACGAACTGGGTCCAGCGCAACGCCTGCTGCGGCATCGCTCCATCGCTCGCCTGCGAGCGCGCCGCGTCGGGAGTCGCGGCATGACCGACGCGCGCGTTGGCGTCGGGCCCCGCGGCGTTGGCGAGCCTTTGAGCGAGATTTTGCAGCATCTCGGGCCCGACCTGACCGGCGATCAACGCCTGGGCGAGCGCCGCCGGCAGCTGGCCGCGCAGCTCCTCTGCGATGAGCCGACCGAGCTGCTGCTGCGACTGCGCCCCGAGCGATTTGACGTCGACGCGCGACAGGTCGGCTGCTTTCGCCTTGTCGCGGATGATCTCCTTGAGCAGGAGCTTGAAGTCGTCCTCGCCGCGCCGTCGATCGTGCTCGACGTCGCGCAGACGTTCGCGAAGCTCGACTTCGCCGCGGTTGCGGATCTCGACCATTCTAGCTCACCCTCCGTCGCAAGGTACCTCTCGCCTGGTGGCGTTGTCTACGCCCTCGCCGCCGCCTTTGACGCGGCGCACGCGCGTCGAATGCCGAGTAGCACGTGCGCCGCCCGACGCCGCGGGCCGGTCACGGTTTGCTCGCCTGTCGATTTGTGGTAGCGGCATGCCATGGAGCCCTTTCGCATCATCGAAACCGTCCTCGCGCAAACTGCCGCCGACGCCACTCTACCGACACGCGACTACGGCTTTTGGGCTGCGGTGGGCAACGCCGGACTCGGCGAAAAGCTCGTCATGCTCTTCTTACTCGGCTTTTCGGTCGTCAGCTGGGCGGTCATTGTCTACAAGCTGCGCAACATCCGCCGCTCCTATCGCGAGTCGGAGACCTTCCTCGACGTATTTTGGAACTCGAAGCGCTTGGATGCCATCTACCAACGCTCCGAGACGCTCTCATCGAGCCCCGTCTCACAGGTGTTTCGTGCCGGCTACATCGAGCTCGCCAAGCTCAAAAAGATGGAGAAGGAGAGCGAGAACGAGGGCAAGGGCGACACCGACCTCGGCGATCTCGAGAACATCGAGCGCTCGATGCGGCGCGCCGCCGCCGCGGAGCTGACGAACCTCGAATCGCTCGTGCCCTTCCTCGCCACGACCGGCTCGACCTCGCCCTTTATCGGTCTATTCGGCACGGTCATCGGCATCATGAACTCGTTTCAAGACATCGGCCGCATCGGCAACGCCAACCTAGCGACGGTGGCCCCTGGCGTCGGCGGCGCCCTCGTCGCGACGGCCTTCGGCCTCTTCGCAGCGATCCCGGCGGTCATCGCGTACAACTACTTCCTCTCGAAGATTCGCGTGCTCGATATCGAGATGCAGAACTTCTCGAGTGACTTTCTGAACATCGTCAAGCGTCACTTCTTCTAAGCCCATAGCGAGGAGCTCTCATGGCGATGGGTGGCGGCGGCCAGGGCCGCTCGATGTCCGAGATCAACGTCACGCCGCTCGTCGATGTGATGTTGGTGTTGCTCATCATCTTCATGGTGACGGCCCCTTTCATCCAGCAGGGCGTGGCGGTCGACCTGCCGCAGACCAAGGCCCCGACCCTCGACGTCAAGCCCGATCACGTGGTGCTGACGCTGACGCGCGAGCGCCGGATCTTCATTGGCCAGGTGGAGTTGCCGTACAACGAGCTGCGCGAGCGTCTCGTCGGCAATCTCAAATTGCGTAGCGACAAGGAGCTGTACCTGCACGCCGACCGCGACTTGCCCTATGGCTTTGTGGTGGACGTGATGGCCATCATGAAAGACGCAGGCGTACAAACGCTCGGCATGGTCACCGACCCTATGGCGGCGACGGCGCAGTGAGCGGACGAGCAATGAGCATCGGCGAGGGCGCCACCACAGGCCTCGGCAAGTTCGTCTTGCTGTCCATCATCGTGCACAGCACGCTGCTCGTGGTCGTGGTCTTTGGGGCGCAGCTCGTGCATCCGCGCCGCGCGCCACCACAGACCGTCATGATTACGAAGCTCGTGCGGCTCGGCGTCGAGCGGCCGCCCGAGTTCCTTCCCCGCATACCCGTGGCGGCGCCGCCACCTGCGCCGAGGCCTGCGCCCGCTGTGGCGCCCCAGAGCGAGCCTGCCACCGACTCACATGCGCCGAGCGCCAAAGAGCGTGTGGCTGAGCTCTCGCAAGTGAGCAACGCACTCGAGCGCCTGAAAAAGCAGACGCCGGTGGACGCGGAGGGCCACCCGGAAGGCGTCGCCGACGGCGAGGTCAGGAGCCTCGCGCAGGCCATCGCCGGCCAAAAGTTCGCAACTGAGGTCGTGCGCTGCATGAAGGCCAACTACGCCATCGAAGGGATCGAGCCTTCGCGGGTGCGCGACAAGAGCGCGCAGGTGCTCGTGCGCGTCGCGGCCGACGGACGCATCATCCACGCCGAGTTGCAGCGCACCTCGGGCCTCGAGGCGTTCGACCGCGCCGTCGATCGCGCCGTCGCTCGCTGCGGCAAGGTCTCGCCACCGCCCCCCGAGCTCGCCACCGATGTCGAGCGCAACGGCGTCGAAGTGGTCTTTCAACCCTGACCCATGCGTGCTATGCGCAGGGGCGTCGCATGAACCGCCTCCTTCGTGTCCCTTCGTTGGGCCTACTCGCAGCGTTAGTAGCAACGGCTGTGCCCGAGATGGCGACAGCGCAGCGCCTGCGCCTCGTCGTCGGCGGGCCGAACTTCCGCCCATTCCCGGTCGCGGTGCCCGATGTCAACAGCGACGCGACGGACAAGAGCCTCGGGCGCGAGACCGCCGAACTCACTGAGGCGCTGCGCCTCGGCATCGACCTCGCGCGCTCGCTCGAAGTCGTGCCGCCGTCCACGTATCTGGCGCCCGAAAAGGAGCCCTGGAACAAGCCTGTCTTCCAGAACTGGGTCAACATCGGCGCCTCGGGCCTCGTGCGCGGTCTGCTCGAAGCGAACGGCGAAGGTCGCAAGGTCACGCTGCATTTCTATGACGCCATGGCGCAACGCGAGCTCGTCAGCCGCACCTACGAGCCCACCGCGGGCAAGATCCGCCAGGCGGCGTACGCTTTCGTCGACCTCATTGTTGAGACGCTCACCGGCGAGACCGGCGTCATGTCGTCGCGCATCGCCTACGTCAAGCGCACACGAGCCGGCAAGGCGGTCTTCACGTGCAACGTCGACGGCAGCGATATGCAGCGCCTCACCGATGAAGATGTGCTGAGCCTGCTGCCGGCCTGGGACCCCTCGGGCCGCTACCTGCTCTTTACGTCCTACCTGCGCGGTAACGCCGACCTCTTCCGGCTCGATCGCTCGAATAACGCGCTCGAATGGCTCTCGAAGCAGCGCGGCCTCAACACCGGCGCGGCGGTCTCCCCGGACGGCAAGCGGATCGCGCTCACCCTGAGCATGGACGGCAACACCGAGATCTACGCGATGGACTGGGACGGCGGGCACCTGACGCGCCTGACCGATTCGTGGGGGCTCGATGTCTCGCCGAGCTGGAGCCCCGATGGCAAAAGAATCGCCTTCGTCAGCTCGCGCTCTGGCAACCCGCACATCTACATCATGGACGCTGACGGCGCCAACGTGCGGCGCCTCACATTTCAAGGCAACTACAATCAGGAACCCGATTGGTCGCCTCGCCCCGATGGCCAGATCGCCTTTACGGCCCGCGATGAGCGCCTCAAGTTCGACATCTTCGCGGTGCATCCCGAAACGGGTGCGGTGACGCGCCTCACTCAAGACGAAGGCAACAACGAGAGCCCCTCGCACTCACCCGACGGCCATCACCTGACGTTCGTCTCGACGCGCCCGCCCGGGCCGGGGCGCAAGCTCTACGTGATGGATGTCGACGGCAGCAACCAGCGGCGTATCTCGCACGACGGCGGCGAGTACGAGACACCGGCCTGGGGGCCGCGGCTCGGCTACAAGTAGCCTACGGTGCGCCGCCGCTCGGGCTCGGCGGCGGGGCCGAGGTGATATCGGGCAAGGCTGGGGCGGACGAGCGCTGGCTCGAGACATACAGCCCACCGACCACGCCAGCGCCGAGCAACAACAGCAGTGCGAGGACGACGAGCTCCGTCGTCGTCAGTAGCCCATGATGACGACGCGGAATAAGAACGCGGTTGGCGGCATTGGAGGGGGCCTTTGTTGGGCCTGATCCGGGGCGCTTGGGATGAGACGCCCGTGGACCACTGCCCTTGTTGCGCCGTGCCTCGGGCGCGAGCACCTCGCGCTCGGTGTTGCGCTGGCTCGGCGCGGCGGGCTGCGTGACGACTTTGGCGGGCGCCGGCGTAGCACCGGAGCGGGCGGAGGCGACGGGCGTCAGGGCGCTATCGACTGCGTCGCCTCGCCAGGAATCGACCGCCGACTCGCGCGCGCTCACGCTTGGTCCGAGCACGACGGTCTTCTGCTGCACGGGCGTCGGCGAGCGGACGGTGTCGAAGTCCCGTGCGCGCAGCTCGATCTCGAAAGGCAAGACGGTGGAGATGCCGGTGGGCTCGTCGTTCGGCTCGAACGGCAGCGGCGGTGCAGTAGCGGGCGGCGGGGTGCCGCTGACTCTCGCGTTTGCTGATCGCGGGCCACTTTGACCAGCAAATTGCACGCCACTCGTCGGCAGGCGCACGGTGGCCGCCGAGTGCGTGGCGCTCGACCCGACAGCGCGCGGCCCGCTCGCGAACGCCGCCTCGTCGGGCAAGATGTTCGAGGGCGCTATGCCCGTAGCGTCGTTGACCTCCTCGGCGTCGGAGCGCTCAGCAGGCTCGTGCGTCCCGCTCGCCGCAACATCGCGCGCGGCCGGCCCCGCCCCTTGCGAACGCGGCACGGCGCTCGCGAGGAAGCCCTTGATGCGCGACACCTCGCGCACATAGTCGTCGCGAAACAGCTTGCGCATGAAGGCCGAGAGCACCGCGGCGCTCGGCGGATTGGCTTCGGTGGCGAGGTAGGCGTCGAGATGAGCGGCCATGTCGCGGCCCGTGGCATAGCGAGCGTCGCGATCACGCGCGAGCGCCTTGTTGATAATTCCCACAAGCGCGGGCGGCAGATCACGGTTGATCTCGCCGGGCGGCGTGTACTCGGCCTGCGTGATGCGCTGCAAGGTCGAGAAGTCACTCGAACCCTTGAACGCGCTCTTGCCGGTAACGAGCTCGTAGAGCACGACGCCGAGCGCGAACAGGTCGGTGCGCCTGTCGATGGGCTTGCCCATGGCCTGCTCGGGCGACATGTAGGCAAACTTTCCCTTGAGCACACCGACCTGCGTTTGCGCGAGGCGGCTCTTGGCCTTGGCGATGCCGAAGTCGATGAGCTTCGGCACGCCGTCGTAGGAGATGAGGATATTCTGCGGGCTGACATCGCGGTGGACGATGTTTTCGAGCTCGCCATGCTCGTTGGTCTTGTTGTGCGCGAAGTCGAGCGCCTCGGCGATACGGGCGGCGGTAAAGGCCGCGTAGCGGTGCGGAATTACCTCCTTGCGCTCGCGGCAACGGTGCTGCACGACCTTCATGTCTTTGCCATGAATGAATTCCATGACGATAAAGAGCTGATCGTCGTGCCGACCTTGGTCGTAGATGCGACAGATGTTCGGATGCACGAGACCACGCGCGATGCTGGCCTCATCGGTGAACATGGTGACGAAGTCGTGGTCGCGAGCGAATTCGGGCAACGTGCGCTTAATCGCGAGCAAGCGATCGCTCTCGCCCGGACGCACGCAGCGGGCCAGATACACCTCCGCCATGCCTCCGCGATTCAGACGGCCAAGCAGAAAGTAGTCGCCAAATAGCACACTCTGCGCCACAGTCGGACCAAAATACTTGATTGGCTAGTTTGTGCAAGCTAGCTTTGTGGCCTACGTGTTGTACGCATGACCATGCAATGCCCCAAATGCGGTGCTGGGCTGCCGTCGGCGCCCGCGCCCGGCGCGGGATCCGTGCGCTGCGCGCGCTGCGGCACGCAAGTTCCCGCACGGGGCACAGCAGCGGCAAAGATGGAGCCTGATCTGCTCTTCGCCGACGCTGACCTCGTCGACATGTCAGACGCCGCCGAACCCGTCGAGATTGAATCGTCCCCGCCAGCCGGCGCTTCCGAAGCGACACAGGACAGCGGGGCGACGCGAATCGTCAACCTCGATCTCGCCGCCCTGAAGCGAGCGGACAACGCGCACCCAACGGCGCCGCTGCGCGATGACGACCAAGGGCACGCCGAGACCGTCGTCGGCATGAAATCACTCGCCGTGATGCGACAGGAGCTAGAGCAGGCGGCGGCGCAAAAGGCGGCGCATGGCGCGCCTGACGCGGCCGCGGCGCTCCCGGGCGCATTCGAAGACGAAGCGCCGGCACGCGGCCAGGCGGCGGGTCGTGGTGACTTCGAGTCGAACGAGGCCTTCGGCGAGCCCGAAGGAGCCACGCGACAGATCGACCTCAAGGCCATTCTCGCGGGCGACGGCACGCAGACGGCGACCTCGGCCGCCGCGCCCTCCGAAGCGCCGCTGATGAGCCTGTCGCGGCGCGACACGGGCGTGCTGGTGATCGATGAGCGCTCGACCGAAGTCGCCGGCACGGTGACGCCGCGGAGCGTCGGCGCGCGTGTGCTGCGCGGGGCGGTCAGCGTCGCACTCGCGCTCGTCCTGACGCTCGGTTTTTCGCTCTCCGCGGTCGCCTTCTTTGACGGCGGACACGTGAGCAAACGCTTGTGGCAGCTCGACCGCGACTACATCCACGGCTTGCTGCGTCCGCGTCACCGCGCCCGCCTCGGTCAAGTCGAAGTATCGAGCCTGCGTGCCACGCTCTATCCGGCGCTCATCGGCCCATCGAGACTCGTCGTGTTTGGCACGGCCAACAACAAGGGCACCGAGCCCGAGGAGTCCCTCGACGTTGAGGTGGCCGTCGTCGATGGCGCTGCACAAGAGGTGGCGCATGCGCGAATGCCGCTCGGCGTGGCGTTGTCATGGGAGGAGATCGCTACCCTGCGGGATTCCGCGGCGCTCGAGGCCGCGACACAAGCCAAGCTCGCCGATAAGCCCGACCTCGCGCGCCTCGCGCCGGGCGCCTCGATCCCCTTTGCGCTCGTGTTGCTCGAGCCGCCGGCCGGGGCCACGACGGGCGAGCTCAGCTACGCCTTGCGGATTGAACGCCACGCCGCGCCGGCGGCGAGTGAGGCAGCGCCGGCGCCGACCGACCCTCAGTCGACCGACGCCGCCGGCCTCGCCAAAGGCAAACGCGCGATGAAGGGCAAGGGCAAGGCGAAGGGCAAGGCGAAGGCAGCAGATGGTGCCCAGGGACGGAATTGAACCGCCGACACGGGGATTTTCAGTCCCCTGCTCTACCGACTGAGCTACCTGGGCACCGAGCGCCGATGGGCGAAGGGCAGAAGTAGCTGGTTTTCGAGGCGCAAGTCAACTGAAGACGCTGTCCAAAGCCAAGGTCGAAGAGCTTTCGCGCCGACTCGAGCGCCAGTATGGCGAGGTCGACACGGCGCTCGTGCACCGAAGTGCCTTTGAGCTGCTCGTGGCCACCATCCTCGCCGCGCAGTGTACGGACAAGCGCGTCAATCTCGTGACGCCAGCCCTCTTCGCGCGCTACCCGACGCCCGCGGCACTTGCCGGGGCAGCGCAAGGCGAGGTTGAGACGCTCATTCATTCAACCGGCTTCTTTCGCGCTAAGGCAAAGAATGTCATCGCCATGGCCAAAGTTCTCGTGGCCGAGCACGGCGGGTCGGTGCCAGCGTCTATGGACGCGCTCGTCGCCTTACCAGGCGTGGCGCGCAAGACCGCCAACGTCGTGCTCGGCACCGCCTTTGGTCAAAACTGCGGCGTCGTCGTCGATACGCACGTGCTGCGCCTCACGCGCCTGCTTGGCCTTTCGCAAGGGACCACCCCCGAGCGCGTCGAACGCGATCTGATGGCGCTCATCCCGCAGCGGCAATGGACGCTCTTTGCCCATCGGCTCATTCATCACGGTCGCACGGTATGTATCGCGCGCCGGCCGCGCTGTAGCGCGTGCACACTCGCCACGCTGTGTCCGTCGGCTCATTCATGCGCTTGATAGCGCAGGCTCAACTCGGCGTCACCGTCGCCCTCGCCGGCTGTCACGCTCACCGTGACAGCGCCGCCCGCCTGTAAGGCACCGAACAGGATCTCATCGGCGAGCTTGCGTCGGATGCTCGTGTCGATGAGCCGCGCCATCGGCCGCGCCCCGTTCTTGGCGTCGTAGCCGTGGGCTGCGAGCCACCGCCGCGCCTCGGGCGTCAGCGTGATGACGACGCGCTTGCTCGCGAGCTGCGCCTCGAGCTCGGTGACGAGCTTGTCGACGACCTGCTCGATGACCGGCGGCGACAAGGCGCCGAACGTCACCCAACCATCGAGGCGGTTGCGAAACTCGGGCGGGAACAGCCGCTCAATCGCTTGCTTGCCGTCACCGGGTTTGGCGGCGCCGCCAAAGCCTATGGCCCCGGTCGCCATCTCGAAGGCCCCGGCGTTGGTCGTCATGATGACGATGACGTTGCGAAAATCGGCCTTGCGCCCGTTGTTGTCGGTCAGTGTCGCGTGGTCCATGACCTGCAACAAGATATTGAAAATATCGGGATGAGCCTTCTCCACCTCGTCGAGAATGAGCACCGCATAGGGGTGCTTCAAGATGGCGTCGGTGAGCAGGCCCCCTTGGTCGAAGCCGACATAGCCGGGCGGCGCGCCGATGAGTCGCGAGACGGTGTGCTTCTCCATGTATTCGCTCATGTCGAAGCGCAACAGCTCGACCCCAAGGCACTTGGCGAGCTGGCGGCCGAGCTCGGTCTTGCCGACGCCGGTCGGCCCCGAAAACAAGAAGCTGCCGACCGGATGCTCGGGGTGCCCGAGGCCCGAGCGCGCGAGCTTGATGGCCGAGCAAATCGAGGTGATGGCCGGATCTTGGCCGTAGATGACGAGCTGCAGATCGCGCTCGAGGGTCTCCAAGCGCTCCTTGTCGGACGTCGACACGGTGCGCGCCGGCACGCGCGCGATCTTGGCCACCACGGCCTCGATGTCCTTGGTGCGGATGGTCTTCGGGCGCTTGCCTTCGGGCATGAGGCGCACGGCCGCTCCGGCCTCGTCGAGCACGTCGATCGCTTTGTCGGGCAAGAAACGGTCGGTGATGTGCTTACTCGAAAGCTCCGCCGCGAGCCGTATGGCGGCGGCCGAGTAGGTTACGCCGTGATGCGCTTCGTAGTACTTCTTGACGCCGCGCAAGATGAGCACGGTCTCTTCGACCGAAGGCTCTTTGACCTCGATCTTCTGAAAGCGTCGCGCGAGGGCGCGGTCGCGCTCGAAGGCGCCCTGATACTCCTTGTAGGTGGTCGAGCCGATGCAGCGCAGCTCCCCGGCAGCGAGGGCGGGCTTCAAGATGTTCGAGGCGTCGAGCGTGCCACCCGAGACGGCGCCTGCGCCGACGATGGTGTGGATCTCGTCGATGAAGAGGATGGCCTTCGGCTTGTCGACGATGCTCTTGATGACCGCCTTTAGGCGTTGCTCGAACTCGCCGCGGAACTTGGTGCCGGCGATGAGCGCCCCCATGTCGAGAGCGTAGATCTCGGCGTCGCGCAGCAAATCGGGCACCGTGCCTTCGTGGATAGCCAAGGCGAGACCCTCGGCGATGGCGGTCTTGCCGACACCCGGCTCGCCGACGAACACCGGGTTGTTCTTGCGCCGCCGACAGAGCACGTGCACCGTGCGCAAGAGCTCATCGGCGCGGCCAATGAGCGGGTCGATCTTGCCCGCCGCGGCTTTGTGCACGAGGTTGACGGTGTAGCTCTCGAGCGGGCTCGGGCGGGCGCGCTTCTCGCGCGTCTCGTCGTCGGCCTCGCCGCCCGCGCCGAGAGCGGCCTCGTCGGCGCCGCCGTGCGCGTCCGCGAGCTTGCTCACCCCGTGCGACACGTAGTCGAGCACATCGAGCCGGGTCATGCCCTGCTTCTTGAGCAAGAAGACCGCCTGCGAGTCCTGCTCCTGGTACATCGCCGCGATGACGTCACCGGCGTCGATTTCCTTCTTGCCCGCCGATTGCACATGAATGGCGGCGCGGCGCAGCACGCGCGTCACCGCGAGGGTCTGCTCGAGATCGAGTTTCGCGCCGTCGGGCACCGGGGCCACGGTCTGCAGGTACTCCTCGAGCTCGCGCTTGAGCGTCTCGACGTCGGCGCCACAGTTTTGCAGGATGTCGCGGGCGCGCGCCTCGTGGCACATGGCGAGCAGCAAATGCTCGAGGCAAACGAGCTCGTGCCGACGCCGTTCGGCTTCTTGCACCGCGAGATTGAACGTCCCCTCGAGCTCACGGGTAATCATCAGGCAAGCTCCACGGAGCAGCGCAGCGGGAATTCGTGCTGACGCGCGACGCGCATCACCTGCGCGGCCTTGGTTTCAGCGATCTCGTAAGCAAAGATACCCGCCACGCCGACGCCTTTCTGATGCACGTTGAGCATGATCTGCACCGCCTCCGCCTCCGAGTGGCGAAAGACCGTTACCAGTATCATGACCACGAACTCCATCGTCGTATAGTTGTCGTTGTGCAAGAGCACGCGATAGAGCTTCGGTGGCTCGACCTTGCGCTCAGTCTCGGTCGCTACCGCGCCGTCCCCTTCGAGTGCAGGCTGCTCGTCGTCGCGCTTCTTCGCCATGGCTGCCAGGGATTATAGGCTCGCGCCGCGCCGATGGCGAGGCCGCTAAGACGCCCGACTACCGCGAAACCCCGTAGGCCCGCGAGAGCTAGAAGGACACGTCGATCTCGAGTCCAAACTTCCAGTCGTCGGTGGCCTTGTACGTGCCGACGGCCGGGCCGGCGGTCGCGAGCACCCAACGCCGACTCATGCGCCCAACCAGATAGACGTAGGTGTAGACCTCGTAGCGCGCCTGCGCGACAGCCATCGAACGTTCGTCGAACTTGAGGATGTCGTTGGTGCCTTGAATGTTGGTGCGCGCATAGAAGGCCTTGAACTGAATGGTCTCGAGCGCCGGCACGGCGAGGAAGGCCTGAATGTTCGGGCCGATCTTCGGATCCGTCGTCACGTAGTCCTCGTACACCGCGCCGACCTGAAAGATGCCCGCGAAGTCGAACGCGAGATCGCCATAGTAACCATTGAGCCCGGGACCGCTGAGCCCGCGCACGTAAGTCGCCTTCGGGTCGGGCTGCGTGCTCGCGTTGTTGGCGCGATCGATCTCGGCGTAGCGCTCGATCTCGTAGAACGTAGAAAAGTAGGCCGGCAGATAGTTGGCCTTGAGGCGCCGGTACTCGAGGCGCACGGGAATGGTGAGGTCGAAGCCAATCGGCATCTTGGCCGTGACGAGCACGCCAAGGTGCCAGCCCGAGCCAGCGCCCTGGATGAAGTTGAGGTCCGAATAGGGCACGATGTCGAGAATGGCCGAGTGCAACACCTCGGCCTCGACGTCGAAGCCGTAGACCGTCGCTGCCTTGGCCGTCGCGACCTTGAGACGGCCATCTTCGACGATGGGTCGCGAGGGCGCCGTTTGGTTGCCGAACTCGTCGACGACCGCATCGGACTGAGCGATAGCGAGCGGGGCGTTGGTGTCGGTGACGACGCTAAAGCCGAGCGCGAAGATGTTCGCGAGGCTCGACGGATCGGCGAGCGCCACCGGGCGCACGTAGGTGCGCAGTGCGAAGATGCGCGAGTCGGGGTTCTTGGTGTCGTAGATCGTGCCAAAGTCCGAGATGACGGTCTCGAAGCCACCGTAGTCGGTGTTGATGTCGAACTCGCTGCCGGCGCGAAAGGCGTTGACGTCGACGTTGTTCAAGTAGCGGTTCATGATCGTGCCGTGACCGAGCGTGGCCGCGAGCTCGCCGACGCGCAGGTAGAACTCGTCGCGTTTGTGCCCGAGGCGCAAGTAGCGAATGACCTTGATGTAGTCGCTCGGCCGCTGCCAGTCTTCGTGCCGAATCAAGCCATAATAGTCGCCGGTGGCCTTCGGCGCCTTGTCCCAGACGCGCAGGTTGAGCGGCACTTGCAGCCCGAGTCCGACCGGTCCGAGGTTGAGCTCGGTCTTGAGCGTCAGCTGCACGAAGTAGTCCTCTTCGATGCGGCCGAAGCCCGCGTCCATGCCGACGTGCTGCTTGTCGTCGGGCACGAGACCCTTGAAACGCTCCTCGCCCGGCATCGGCCCCAAGTCGGCAAGCGCGAGGGCGGGCGCGAGCACGAGGGCAACTGCGAGCACGAGACGCGACATCCAAACCTCCGCGGCGGGGTCAACCGGTCAGCGACGATCATGGTACGGACGTGGCGGTCGGCGCAAATATTTCGTGCGCTGTCCCGATCGGCGCACGAACGGCTGCGGCGCACCGGCGCCTCGAGGTCGGTGCGCCCTCTGCGGGTTGTGGGCAAGGGCTTTTGCCAAGCTACGCTTCCTCGGCTACACTTGCTGGCATGCGCCTGATTGCCGTCGCCGCAGCGCTGTTCGTGTTCGAGGCCTGCCGGCCACACCCCATCGGCATGGAGGGTAGGCTCTGCGACGCCGGCCGCTGCCCAACCGGATACCAGTGCAACCCGTTCGACAACCGCTGCGTCTCGGCCGAACAGCGCATCTGTGTCGGTGACGACGACTGCCCCCCGGCGGACGCGTGCCGCAAGGGCGTGTGCGCGCCGGGGGCCGGGCAATGTCGCGCCGCAGAAGACTGCGCCGCGTCATCGCTGTGCGTGCGCATGGCCTGCTCGGCCGGGGCGTGCCGGCAGGTCCCGATCTGGCCGGGCGGGGCGACGAGCGAGCAGCCCGCGTGCCCGCTCGCCGGCGAAGATCCAAACGGCAATGCGCTCGCCGATGCGGCCGAGCGCTGGTCGGGCGTGTGCAGCCACGCCGGGGCGTGCGTCGGGTGCGTGACCGACGCCAACTGCGACGACCACGACGTCTGTACGCGCGATAGCTGCGATGCGAGCGCCGCCTGCCAGCACGAGCGAACGACCCTCCTCGGCACGCCCTGCTCGGGAGCGTCCGCCACGTGTATCGACGGCTTCTGCTGCAACGGCACCTGCACGGGCACGTGCGAGCGCTGCGACGCCCCGACGAAGCTCGGGGTATGCACGAGCGATGCGGCGCTTTGCAGCGGTGCGTGCGCGCGCTGCGTCGCCGGCAGCTGCGTCGGCAACGACACCGCGTGCAGCACGTGCCAAATCTGCGCGAGCAGCAACGGCACGGCGTTCCAATGCACGGCGCAGTGCGACACGGCGTGTTGCCCAGGCCCGAAGACGTGCTGCAACGACATCTGCTGCGCCGCGGGGCAGGAGTGCGACACGACGAGCGGCGCGTGCTGCACGCCCGTGTGTCAATGCAACGTCGGCGGGACGCCAAACGGCTGCGGTGGCACGTGCGCGAGCACCTGCGCCACCAAGTGCTGCAACGGCGCGTGCTGCGCGAACGGTCAGGTGTGCAACAACAAGCTCTGCTGCACCCCGAGCTGCCCGAGCTGCAGCACGGCGCCGACGAGCGATGGCTGCGGCGGGACCTGCCCCGCCTCCTGCGCCACGACGTGCTGCAATGGCGCGTGCTGCGCGGGTGGGCAAGTCTGCGACAGCGGCAACCAGTGCTGCTCGCCGAGTTGCACGGGGGCCTGTGATACTGCCTTCAGCGCCGATGGTTGCGGTGGCAGTTGCAGCCCGACCTGCGCGAGCGTGTGTTGCAGTACTCTGTGCTGCGCGAATGGCCAGGTGTGCGACCTCGGCAACACGTGCTGCACGCCAGGCTGCACGAGCGCCTGTACGACGGCGTCCACAGCCAATGGCTGCGGCGGCAGCTGCGGGCCGACTTGCGGGACCACGTGCTGCAGCGGTGCGTGCTGCACCAACGGGCAGGTGTGCGATCTGAGCAACGTCTGCTGCACGCCCGTCTGTCCGGCGATTCGGACGACGGATGTGCCCGACGGCTGCGGCGGCAACTGCCCAGCCAACTGCACACCGACTTGTCCGGCGCTGCGGTCCACCGACGTGCCCGACGGCTGCGGCGGCACCTGCCTGGCCAACTGCACGCCGAGCTGTGCGTCGTGTCGAACCGGAGCCGTAAGCGACGGCTGCGACGGCACGTGCGCCCAGAACTGTTGGCAGCGGTGTTGCGGCTCGAGCTGTCGCGACTGTTGCGGCAACGGGGATTGCGGTGGCTTGGACGTCTGTTGCTCGGGCACCTGCAAATTCTTGATATGCCTCTAGCGCTCGAGCTCGATCCCTCTGCTCTCGGATCTAGAAGCCTGTCGGGAAATTCGTTTTGATTGGCCCGCTCCCGCTCCCGAGCCCGCTCCCGGCCTTGCCCGCAAGCACGGCGCTTTTTTTCGGGCGCGGAATCGGGAGCGGGAGCGGGAGCGTGTATGCAGTCATTTTTCCGACAGACTCCTAGGCGACCACGCTCCACGTCGGGTCCGTGCATGAGCATCGGACCGCTGCCGACATCGAAGATCGGCGACGCCTACTCAATCACACAAAGCGCCGCCCCGCCCTCGACCGCAACGCCCGGCTGCGCGGCGAGCTTGCGCACGACGCCGGCCTTCGGCGCGCGTAGCTCGTTCTCCATCTTCATCGCCTCGACGACGATCAAGCCCTGCCCCTCGACCACGTCCTCGCCCTCTTGCACGAGCACGGCGACGACCTTGCCGGGCATCGGCGCCGCGACGATACGCGGCCCGTTGACGTGCGGCAGCGCCACTTGCGCGTGCCGCAGGCGCAGGCGGCGCAGGTCGAGCACCTCGGCGTTGACCACGTACCCGCGCACGAGCAGGTTCTCACCCGTGCCGCCCGGATCCTTCTCCGACTCGATGTTGTAGGCTTGCTCGCCGATGATGAGCGAGAGCGTGTCATCGGCGACAGCGTGGGCGTCGGCCTCGATGACCCTGCCGTCCATGACGATGCGATAGTGGCCGGGCGAGATCTCGGTGACCTCGATGCGCCGCTCCTTGCCCTGCGTGATCGCGACGTACTGCATCAGCTTCCCCGCCAGGGCCGGCCTTGGCGCCAATTGTGCTGCGTCGTGCCGTCGCGCACAGCGAGCGGCCGCGTGGCGCGGCTGTCGCGCCGATAGGTGTTGATGACCAACGCCGCGATGGCCGCATCCTCGATCTCTTCGGGCACCTTCGGCCGACCCGCCTCTTGCAAGGCCGCGACGCTGCCGGTGTGGTAGCTGCCGTCCTTGAAGGGCTCGCTGTCGAGGAGCTGACGCAAGAACGCGGTGTTGGTCGTCAGGCCCTTGACCGCGGTCTCCGACAAGGCGCGCATGAGCCGGCGCCGCGCCCGCTCACGATCAGTCGCCCACACCGAGATCTTGGCGATGAGCGGATCGTAAAAGCGCGGCACCTCGAAGTCGTCGGCGACGCCCGAGTCGACGCGCACCCCGGGGCCACTCGGCAAGACGAGATCGACGATGTGCCCCGGGCAAGGCAGAAAATCGCGCTCGGGGTTCTCGGCATAGACGCGCGCCTCGATGGCATGGCCTTGGCGCGTCACCTGCTCTTGCCGCCACGGCAGGGTCTCGCCCTGCGCGACGTGGATCTGCGCCTCGACCAAGTCCAAGCCGCAGCACAGCTCGGTGACCGGGTGCTCGACTTGCAGGCGCGTGTTCATCTCGAGGAAATAGAAATTGCCGCTCGTATCGAGCAGAAACTCGCAGGTGCCGGCGCCCGTGTAGCCAACCGCGCTCGCCGCCCGGCAGGCGACCTCGCCCATCGCTTCGCGCAGCTTCGGCGTCAGCGCCGGCGACGGGGTCTCTTCGATGATCTTCTGGTGCCGGCGCTGCATCGAGCACTCGCGCTCGCCGAGCCACACGACGTTGCCGGCCTCGTCGCCGAAGATCTGGATCTCGACGTGCTTCGGCGCGACGACGGCCTTCTCGACGTAGATCGTATCGTCGCCAAAGGCGCTCTTCGCCTCCGAGCGCGCGGCGCGAAAGCCCGAGGCGAGCTCGTCGTCCGAGTTGACGAAGCGCATCCCCTTACCACCGCCGCCCGCCGCGGCCTTGAGGAGCACCGGATAGCCGAGCTTCTTGGCGGCCTGCCGCGCGGCCTCGAGCGTTGGCACCGCGCCGTCTGAGCCCGGCACGACCGGCACCTTGGCGGCGATGGCGTGTTGCCGCGCACTCGTCTTGTTGCCCATGGCGCGCATGGCCGCGGCGCTCGGGCCGATAAAGACGAGGCCGGCCTTCGTGACGGCGTCCGCAAACCCCGGGTTCTCGGACAAAAAGCCGTAGCCGGGATGGATGGCGTCGGCCTTGGCGCGCTTAGCGACCTCGATGAGCAGCTCGCCGCGCAGATAGCTCTCGGGCGCCGGCCCCGGGCCAATCGGGAAGGCCATGTCACAGGCGCGCACGTGCGGCGCGCTGCGATCGGGCTCCGAGTAGACGGCGATGGGCGTGATGTCCATCTCCTTGAGCGTGCGCGCGATGCGCACCGCGATCTCACCGCGGTTCGCGATGAGCACACGCTTGAAGGGCGCACCTCGCGTCATCCCCGGCCTCACAGAGGAATATTGCCGTGCTTGCGCGGCGGGTTGGTCTGACGCTTGTCGCGCAGCATGTCGAGGGCGCGCACGAGGCGCGGCCGCAGGAGCTCGGGGGCGATGACCTCGTCGATGTAGCCGAGCTCGGCGGCCCGATACGGATTGGCAAACGTCGCCCGGTACTCGGCGATGAGGCGGGCGCGTGTCTCGTCGGGCTTAGCGGACGCCGCGATCTCGGCCTTGAAGATGATGTTGACGGCGCCCTCAGGGCCCATCACGGCGATCTCGGCCGTCGGAAAGGCGTAGTTGATATCGGCGCGGATGTGCTTGCTCGCCATGACGTCGTAAGCTCCGCCGTACGCTTTGCGCGTGATCACCGTGATCTTCGGCACCGTCGCCTCGGCGAAGGCGTAGAGCAGCTTGGCGCCGTGCTTGATGATGCCGCCGTGCTCCTGATCGGTGCCCGGCAGGAAACCCGGCACGTCGACCAAAGTGATGAGCGGGATGTTGAAGCAGTCGCAAAAACGCACGAAGCGCGCCGCCTTGACTGAAGCCCCAATGTCGAGACAGCCGGCGAGCACGGCCGGCTGGTTGGCGACGATGCCGACGCTGCGCCCGGCGAGCCGCGCGAAGCCGACCACCATGTTCGTCGCGAAGAGCTCCTGCACCTCGAAGAAATAACCGTCATCGACCGCCGCGCGGATGATGAGCTTCACGTCGTACGGCTTGCTCGGGCTGCTCGGCACGATGTTGGCGAGCTCGGGAGCGCGGCGGCTCGGGTCGTCGTGGCACTCGCGCACGCGCCCGTCCTCGGCGTTGTTCGAGGGGATGAAACTCAAGAGCTCGCGCACCTGCTCGATGCACGTGCTGTCGTCGGGAGCGATGAAGTGCGCGACGCCGCTCTTGACGTTGTGCGCGCGCGCGCCGCCCAAGTCTTCTTTGGTCACTTCTTCGTGGGTCACCGTGCGGATGACATCGGGCCCGGTGATGAACATGTAGCTCTTGTCTTGCACCATGAAGACGAAGTCGGTGATGGCCGGCGAGTACACGGCGCCCCCGGCGCACGGTCCCATGATGCACGAGATCTGCGGCACGACCCCGGAGGCGAGCGTGTTGCGCAAGAAGATGTCAGCGTAGCCGCCAAGCGACTCGACACCCTCTTGGATTCGCGCCCCACCCGAGTCGGCGAGTCCGACCACCGGCGCACCGACCTGCATCGCGAGGTCCATGACCTTGCAGATCTTCTCGGCGTGCGCGTGCGAGAGCGAGCCGCCAAAGACCGTGAAGTCTTGCGCGTAGACGAACACCTGCCGACCCTCGACCTGGCCGTAGCCCGTCACGACGCCGTCGCCGAGGAAGCGCTTGTCGGCCATGCCGAAGTCGGTGCAGCGGTGGGTGACGAACTTGTCGAGCTCCATGAAGCTGCCCGGGTCGAGCAACGCGTCGATGCGCTCGCGCGCCGTGAGCTTGCCCTGCTCGTGCTGCTTGGCTTGGCGGTCTTCACCCCCGCCGGCTTCGGCGCGCACGTTGAGCTCGATCAATGAAGGCACGCTCACGTCCATCGCATCATCCCCGCCAAACGACTCGGCGCCCATCGCACCTGTCGCGTCACGCGCGCCTGACGACTCGGCATACCCGCCGCCCGTCGCGTCAATTGCACCGTTCACCCGGCCGCGCGGTTGTACCGTCCTGCCAAGAGAGCGGTCAAGCGAGACGATAGGTCAGGGTGCGACCACTCGACACCGCTTCGAGCAGGCCAGCGCGCAGCAGCGCTTCGATCTCACGACGCACGACGATCCGACTCAGGCCGAGCTTGGACTCGAGCGCGGCGAGTGGCGCCTTGCCGAGCTTGCGCACGAGCTTGAGCACCTTCTTCTGTTCGTTCGAGACCTCTTGTGCCGCCGCCGCGAGCGGTACGATGACGAGCGACGACTTCGGCAGCGAGAGCTTGACCGCCTCGCCCTTGACTTCGAGCGACAAAGCTTTGCCACGCAACACGCGACCGAGGTCCTTGAGGGCCGAGCGCAGGCGCGCCTCCCGGCCGGCTTCCTCGCCGTCTAGGGCCACGAGAAGTTGCGCATGCGGCGTCTTGCCGGGCGGGGCGAGCACGAGCGCCGCCAGCACGCGCCGCGCGTCATCGGAGCCGACCGTGCAGGGCTTGCCATCGATCATGCCGCGACCGTCGCTCACATCGAGGAACACGGCGTAGTCGGTCGGGTCGAGCCAAGCGACTTGTTCGTGCGAAAGCACCGTGACACCCGCAGGCGCTTGGACGCGAAAGCGCTCGCGCGGCGGCAGGCCGAGCTGCTCGAGCGCCTTCAACGCCCAGGCCTGTCGCACTTCGGGCAGGCGCTTGAGCGACGAGAGCCAGTGCTCGCGGCGCACGAGGGCCTCGCGGGCGTCCGCGCCGCCGCGTGCTAGAGCCTCACCGAGGCGCCACATGAGCGCCGAGGTCCATGGCGCGATGGCTTGGTCGGGGATCTCGCGAAAGCACCGCACCGCGGCGTCGGCGCGACCGCGGCGCAGCAGCGCCACACCTGTGAGGGCGATGGCACGAATGCGCAGGTCGCGCACCTGCAAGACTTCGGCCTGCTCCGAGAGCTTCGAGCCGTTGCGAATCGCGGAGGCCAAGTCGCCGGACAAGATCTGGGCCACGACGAGTGACTCGGTGACGTGTAGGGAGCCGATCTCGTCACCGAGCCGCTTGAGCGCCGCTTGCGCCTCGCGCGCCGCGGCGACGGCTTGCTTGCTGTCGCCTTCGATGACCGCGATGCGACCCTGCAGCTCGCGCGTCAACGCCTCGACGCGCGGGTGTTTGATCTTGCGCGCGAGCGTGAGGGCCTCGTCACCGCTGCTCTTGGCGAGCGCGAGGTCCCCTTCGTCGAGGGCGGCGTGGGCGATGCGGTAGAGCGTGTGCGCCTCTTCGCGCCGATTGCCGCCCTGCGCGAAGAGCTTGCACGCCTGGCCGAGCTCCGCCATCGCGCGCTTGGTATCCTTGCGCCGCAAGCGCAGCAGCGCGCTCTCGCGTAAGAAGGCCGCGGCGCGCGGCGCCTGGGTCTTGATGTCGACCTCGGCCAACACTTCGTCGACGATGCGCGTCGCTTCGTCGATGCGCCCGACGGCGATGAGCGAGCGCACGAGCTGCGAGCGCAGAGTCGCGGCGATGGCGCGCTGACCCGAGACGTCCCAAGCATCAATGACCTTCGGCAAGAGCTCGACCGCGACCTCGTGGTGACCGCGCCCCGCTTCGAGCAAAGCACGCGCGGCCGAGAGGTAGCGCCGCAGCCGGCGGCTCGCGCTCGTGCTCAACTCCTTCTCGACCGCGGTGATGCGCTTCTGGGCGCTCGTCATGTCGCCCATGTCGAGCGCCACCCAAGCCTCGGTGAGCTCGGCGATCTGGATGAGATTGCGGTCGCCCCACTTTTGCGCGAGCTCGTGAAAGCGCGCATACGCGGCCTGTGCCGCCTCGAAGTCGCCACCCTCGCGATGCATATCGCCGATGAAGCCGTAGGCGGTGGCCGCGTGATAGAGATCGCCCGACGCCGTAAAGCACTTAGCCGCTTGCGTGGCTTCGTCGACGGCCTTCTCGATCGAACCCATCTGCGCGTACACTTGACTAAGGAGCCGGTGCAGCTCGCCCTGGCGCTCGGCCTGAACGGTGCCACGGATGCGCGCGAGCATGACGCGCGCCAACTTCTCGGCGTCGGCGATCTTGCCGATCCGCAGCATCGCGGCGGCGGCGAGCGAGCCGGCCTCGAGCAACAGCTCGGCGCTGTGGGTGAGCTTGCGCAGCGACTCGAAGGCCAGGCAGACCTTCTTGGGCTCGTGCTGCTGATTGTAAATGTAGGTGAGCGAGGCCAACGCCCGCTCGCGTGTCCACACGTCGCGCGCGCTCGCCAGGCGCTCCATCTCTTCGCGCACCTGCACGGGCGAACCCTGGCGCATGCGCGCGCGCGCCGAGAGCAGGGCGACGCGCGGCCCGAGCGCGCCGCTCGCCGGGATCGAGGCCAAGATCTTGAGGTACGCCTCGAGGAACCCGAGGTCGCGTACAGCGTCCCAGCCCTCAGCCAAGGTAGCGATGGCGCCCTCGAGCTTGCCCGCCTGCGCTAAGAGCTTGCCGGCGCGAATCAAGCTCAAGGGCTCGCTGCGGTCTTTGGCACGCTCGCGCAAGTGCTGCGCGACCGCCGTCGCTTCCTTGCCCGAGAGCTCGACGGGTGTCGTCGTCTGCTGAGCGACGAGCGTGTGCACATAGACGTCGCCTTCGATCTCCTCGACGAGGCCGCGGTTGACGAGCTTGGTGACCGCGACACCAAAGACGGCGCCCGCGGCCTTGCGCGTAATCGGCTGACCGAGGCTGCCGAGTCGCGTCAGGGCGTGCCGCTCGCCCGGTGACAGCCGCGTCTCAGCGTGCGCGAATACCGCCCTAAAAGCGTTGACCGAGCGCGCCGACTGGCCCTCGAGCACTGCTGCCGGAATCGGCGCGTCGCTGCACAGCGCGAGCAAATAGCGCAAGGTCAGCGGATGGGCCGAGGCCCCGCCACGCATGGCATCGACCCGTAGGGCCTCCGTATACGCGGCCGGCAGCCGGCGCGCGTGGGCGAACTTTCGCACCTCTTCGGAGCCGAGAGGCCCGACGCGCTCTTGGTGCAGGAGCATGATGTCCATGGCCGACATCTCGAGATCGCCACGCATGGTCGACAGAACGCGAAACGGGCCTTTCGCGGCGCGCAAGGCGCGCACGAGCGCGGGCAACTCCTCGCGCCGAAAATGCTGCAGGTCATCGAGCACGAGCACGAGGCGTTGGCCGACGAGCAGCTCGACGAGACGGCCAAACGGGTCGCCCTGACGCTCCCCTCCCGTCACGCTCTTGCCGCGTGTGCGCGCTTCGACGCGCGCCAGAATAGAACCAATGCCCTCACCCGGCACGAGCGGCAGATAGAGCGAAGTCTTCACGCCAACGCTGCGCGTCTCTTTGGCCAAACGCCGCACCAAGGCGGTCTTGCCAATTCCAGCTATCCCCTCATAAACAAAGAGGTTATAGTGGTCGACGCGCGACTTGAAGCGGGCGAGAAACTCTTCGCGACCGACAAAATCTACAGGGGGTGCCAAGAACGCTGGAGGCATCGAAACCTATGTGAGCAGTCAGACTACACACTGCGGTGGAGCGGCCATATTCCCTACAGCGACGTTATCTTCATATACAGCCGAGGATCGGATTGCAACAAAGAAGCTCGTTTTTGCTATTCAAAACGGCCTACGGGGAGTCTTTTTTGCACATGGACTACGGATTGGACGAACGAGCGGCTGTTGTATTGCGCGAATCTTGGGGCTATTTTTGACGAAAGTACGCGGACCGGGCAGCGACCGCCTGGTCGAGCTGGAGCCTGTCTCTGTCGAGCCCCTCTGCCATCGTCAGCCTCTTGGCACGCCTCGGCGCCCACCAGCGCCGGGCGCGGGGGCGACGGCTCGGCGTCTGGACCGTTGCCGGCGGCGCGGCGGCCGTGTTCGTGGCCGTGTTGGCCGCCGAGGTCGGCTTCGTCAGGCTCGGCCTGAGCGCCCTTGGCGGCGCTGCGCTCAGCGGGGTCGGGCTGTGGCTCGCGAGCGTGGGGGTGGCGCGCCGGCCAGCCGACTTCGCACGACTGCTGTCGTGGGCGCGGCTGGCCGAGAGGCTCGCGCCCGAGCTCGGCACGAGCGCCACGTCGGCCGTGGATCTAGAGCGTCAGCTCGCGGCGCCGACGGCGCCGTTCTCGCGCACGCTGGCCGCAGCGCATCTCGAATCGGCGACGGCCCGTCTTGCCGGACTCGAGCTCGCGCCACGCCTCGAGCGGTACGTGTGGCCGGCCGGGCGCCGCGCTCTCTTGGTCGCTGCGGGGAGCCTCGCGCTAGCGGGGCTCGCGCTCGTCGCCGCGAGTGACGGGCGCCATCGCTTGGCCCTCGCGCTGTTGCACCCAGGAGCGGCCGAGCTCGTCGATGCCCCTTTGGTCGGCGACGTGCGCATCATCTACCACTACCCAGCGTACACGAGCCTGCCGACGCGGACCGTCGAGGGCGGCGATGGCAGCATCACGGCGGTGACCGGCACCGATGTCGAGCTCTTTGCGAGCGCCGATGTGGAGCTCAGGAAGGCGGCTCTGCACCTGGAGGGCAGTGACGGCGCCGCCACCGAGGCCATCGAGGCCACGGTCAGCGGACGTAAGATCGGGGCACGCTTTACGATTCTGCGCGACGGCCGCTATCGGATCCTCTTGCAGACGAAGCCCGGCGACCGACTCGAAGAGCGCGTCGGCCACCCGGTGCGCGCGACAGCCGACGCTTATCCCGAGGTGACGATGCTCGCGCCGCAAAAAGACGTCGAGGTGCGCGAGCACGAGGACGTGACCATCGACTACGTGGCCAAGGATGACTTTGGCGTCGGCGAAGTCACGTTGGTGATCGAGCTTTCGGATCGCAAGGAGCCCGTGCGCGTGCGCATGGCCGGCGGCGGCGTGGCTGAGCCGCGCCGCGAGGGTCGCTATCGCTGGCAGCTCGCGACTCTGCAACTCGCCGCCGGCAGCGAAGGGCGCTTCTATTTGGAGGCCGCCGACAACGACGCCCTCAACGGTCCGAAGCGCGGCGCGTCGGTGGCGCGGCGCCTCGTGTTGTGGAGCGCCGCCAAGCACCACGACGAGATCTTGGCGCGCCAGCAGCGCGCCCTCGACGACCTCGTCGACTGGCTCGGCGCCGACCTCGGAATGCCAGGGACAACCGAGCCCGCACGCGCCATCATCCAGCACCGCACGCTCCTCGAGCAAATCGAAAAGCTCGCCGCCGACGAGAGCTCGCTCGTCAGCGAGATGGTGCAAGACGAGCTTGCCGGCCCCGAGGTTGCCGCCGCCTTCGCCAACATCCTCGAGCACGTCAACCGCGCCGTGCACGAGCGCGCGGGGCTCGTCGCGAGGCTCGAGTCGACGCCGCGGGCGGCGTTGCTGCAAGCGCTCATGGCTGAGCAGAGGCGGGCCGTCGCACAGCTCGAAAAGGACATCATCTACCTCGACGACTTGCTCGCCGTGCAGCGCATCGACGAGCTCAAGCGCACGGCCAAAGATCTCCTCGCGGCGCAGCGCGAGCTTTCGGACTTGCTGCAAAAATACAAGGAGACTCACGACCCGGCGCTGCGGGCCGAGCTCGAGCAGCGCATCCGCGCCCTCAAAGACGAGATGCTAAAGCTCCTGGCGCGCATGAGCGAAATCAAGCAGCGTCTACCCGGCGAGTACCGCAACCTCGAGGCCGCCTCGCAGCTCGCCGTCGACGATCAGCTGCAGCGCCTGGAGAAATCGCTACGCGACGGGGATCTCGACGCCGCGGCGCGCGAGCTCGAACAGCTCGCCAACATGATCGACAGCATGTCGAAGCAGCTCGACAAGGCTGACCAAGAGTACGGCGGCGAGCGCTACGGCGAGATCCGCAAGCAGCTCAGCGAGTTTGCCGAGCAGTTCAAGCGCCTCGAAGGCGAGCAACGAGCGCTCGCCAAGCGCAGCGAGGCGATGACCAAGACGCTGCGCGAGCGGGCCCTCGCGCAGGCGGGCGCGAGCCTCGACGCGTTCGTCGAGAGGGCGCGCAAAAAGACGAGTGAGGCCATGCGGGCGCTCGAGCGCGTGCACGAGCCCGAGAGCCTCTACGGCCTGCAAGACAGCCTCGAGTACGCGCGCCAGCGCCTGCGCGATCTCGATCAGCTCCTCGTGCGCAAAGACTTCTCGGAAGCGCAGGCGATGGTTGGCGAGGCGCTGCGCCACGAAGGCGCCCTCAAAGCCACGCTGCAGACGCACCAGCGCCAGTATCGACCGGGCGGGCCGACCCCCGAGCTCGACGAGGCCGCGCTCGGCGCCAAGGCCGCCGAGGCTGCGACGCAGGAGGTTGGCGCGATGCTCGCAAAGCTGATGCCCGCCGGCGCCGACCAGCTGAGCCGCGACGAGCAGCGCCAGGCGCAGAACATGGGCAAGAAGCAGGCGGAGCTCGAGCGCGAGGCGCGCCGTCTCGGTCAGCGCATGGACGAGCTCGCAAGCGAGGTGCCGCTCTTTGGCGGTGAGCCACGGCAGAACCTCGAAGGGGCGCGGGCCGAGATGGGTCAGGCGGCGGGCCAACTCGCGGGGGGCGAGTTGCCGGACGGCGCCGCGCACGGCCGACGCGCCGCCGAAGAGCTCGACAAGCTGCGCCAGGCGCTCGAGCAAGCGAGCAAGGGCCAATCTGGCGCGGGCGGGCTGCCGATGCCCCTCGGCATGGGCGGCGAGCGCCAGCGCAAGGGCGACGGTAGCGGCCCGTTCAATCCGCGCGAGGAAGTGCAGATCCCGGGCAACGACAACCGCGCCACGCCGCGCTTTCGCAAGGACCTGCTCGAAGCGGCCAAGCAAAAGCCGCCCGCTCATTACGAGGACGCCGTGCGGCAATACTACGAGGAGCTCATTCGATGAGACGCCGCGACGTACTCACGACGCTCAGGCGGCTCGCGCTCACTCTTGTGGTCGCGCTCGGGTGGGCCCTGCGCTCGAGTCCTGTCGGCGCGGCGCCTTCGCTCGCCGGCCAGGTGCGCGAAGGCAACGCGACGCTCGACGACTGGCAGGTAGAAGACGCCAAGGCTGCGGCCGAGCGCCTGCTCGTCGCCGCGCCCGACGAGCCGAGCGTCTGGCTGCTCGCCGCGAGGGTCCAACACGCGCGTGGCGAGCACCTCGCAGCCTTGTCGCTCGCCGACGCGGCGCGCGACGCGGGCGAGCAGGAGGCACTCGCGGTCTTGCCGCTCATCGAGGCCTCGGCGCCGTATGGGGCTCACTTCGCCACGCTCGAGACGCCGCACTTTCGTGTGCGCTACTTGAACAAGGACGAGATCGTCGCCCGCTACGCGGCGCCAGTGCTCGAAGCGGCCTACGCGCGCATCGGCGCAGCGCTCGAATTCTTGGTCGCTGAGCGCGGCGAGAAGGTCGTCGTCGAGATCTATCCCGACGCCCGCGGGCTCGCCGGGGCCACGGGTCTCACGATCAAGGAGATCGAAACCTCGGGCACCATCGCGGTGTGCAAATTCCACCGCCTCATGATCACCTCACCGCTCGCCACCGCCGATGGCTATGGCTGGGCGGACACGTTGGCGCACGAGTTCACGCACCTCGTCATCTCCAAGAAGTCGCACAACACGGTGCCGATCTGGCTCCACGAAGGCATCGCCAAGTACTTCGAGTCGACGTGGCGCGGCGAGCCAGGTGGGGCGCTCGCGCCGTATAGCGAAAAGCTTTTGGCCGACGCCGTGCGCACGCACAAGTTCGTCACCTATCAACAGATGCACCCGTCGATGGCCAAGCTCGCATCGCAAGACGAGGCCGCGCTTGCCTTCGCGGAGGTCTTTACGACCATCGAGTACATCGTGCGCGAGCACGGACGCACCGCCGTGCCGCGGCTGCTCGACCTGCTCGCGGGCGGCACGAGCATGGATCAGGCGCTGCGCAAGGTGACGGGCAAGACCTTGGCCGAGCTCGAGCGCGCGTGGCACAAGTATTTGGCGACGCGGCCGTTTCGCGAAGTGGCGGGCGCCAAGCCGAAGCCCATCCGCCTTGCGAGCAACGAGAGCAAAGGCGACGAGGCGCGCCCGCTCGAAGACATGAAGGACCGCGAGGCACACGACCGCGCCCGCTTGGGGGAGCTGCTGCAACTGCGCGGGCACCATGCGGCGGCGGTGGTCGAGTACGAAAAAGCCTACGCGCGTGCCGGAGTCGCCTACGCCTCGCTTGCCTATCGGCTGGCCCGCGCCTACGCCGACACCAAGCGCGACAGCGAAGCGCTCGGCGTGCTCGACAAGGCCCTCATTGCTTTCCCCGACGACAACGACTGCCACCTGCTCGCCGGCCGGCTGCGCTTGGCGCAACGCGACCTCGCCGGCGCGACGCGCGAGTTCGAGGCGGTACGACTCGAAAATCCGTTTAACCCGGAGGTGCACGCGGCGCTGCGGGCCCTGTACGAGGCTCGTGGGGACGCTGCGGCCGCGGCCGAAGAGGCGCGCTTCTTCGAGCTCGCGAAGCAGCCGCGACCGACGCGCCAGTACGAGCTGCCGCCGCCGCGCGCCGGCAGCGCTCGCCTCGACCTCATTTGCGCGCCTTTCGCCGACGTGCAGCTCGACGGCCGCGACACTTTCGCCGCGCCCTACTTTGGCATCGCCGTCGAGCCGGGCGAGCATCGCCTCACGCTAGGCGGGGCCAACACGAGCGAGAAGAAGGTCACCGTCAGCGCTGGCCAAAGCCTGCGGGTGCTGGTGTCCCGCCCGTGAGTATCCGCTTCGAGACACGCCCTATCCTGCTGCGTAACGCCGTCACGGCGACGCTGCAGGGCGCCGTGCACATCGACTGGGGGGCGCAGGTAGGCCTTGGGTTGCACCTGTTCTGCATCGTCGCCGCCGCGGTGGTCGCGCGCAACGTCGCCAACCAGCAGGTCCTCGACGTCGTTGGCGCGCACTCGCTCGGGACGCTCTACCTCATCACGGCGTTACTCTCTGCATTCCTGCTCGTTGCGTTCGGCGTCTGGTCGCGTGGCAGCGACACGCGGCGCCTCATGCGCACGACCCACCTCGGCCTCGCGGCCCTGATGATCCTCGCGAGCCTCCTGCCGCAGCGCCCCGCGACCGTGCTCTTCAAATACGTCTCGATGGAGGTAGCGGCGGCGGTGTCGACCCTCGTCTTTGGCCTGCTGCTCGGTAGCCGCTTCTCGCCGCGTGAGGCCCGCCGCGCCGCCGCCCGCATCGGCACCGGCGGTATCCTCGGCGGCCTCGCGGCTGGCGCCATCTTGAGCATCGGCGCGCCCCTGCTCGGCAGTCGCTGGCTGTTTGCGGTCGCCGGCGGCATCATGCTGCTGCCGCTCGCCTTGCAGCGCGGCCTCGGCCCGCAGCACAGTCGCGTCCATGTGCCACGCCCGACGCGGCTCGAGCCGGACGTCAACAGCCTCGCCGCGTACGGCCGCTGGGTGGCGCTAACCACGGTCGTCATGGTGGCCACGACCACCCTCGTCGACTACCAGTTCCGCCTCGCCGCCAAGCACTACTTCGGCGCGGATGACTTGACGGCCTTCTTCGGCTTCGTCGTGCTCGCCACCGGCCTCGTGACCCTGCTGTTTCAGCTCACGCTGCTCGACCGCCTGCTCGAACGCCTCGGACTCTTTGCCACAGCCGCTCTGATGCCAGCCGTGCTCCTGCTCGGCGGCAGCGCGTTCGGCATCATACCGAGCCTCGCGACGCTCGCCGTCTTCAAGCTCCTCGATTCGGGCGCCAACATGTCGGTGCAGCAAGCCACGAGCAGCCTGTTGTTTGCCCCTCTCGCCACGCGTGCCCGCTCACTTTGGCAAAGCCGCGTCGATGGACTCGCCAAGCGTGGGGGGCAAGCGCTCATGGGCCTCGTGCTCGCGGCGCTGCCGTGGACTCGCCACCGCGCGCTGCCGCTCATTCTCGCCCTCTGTGCCCTGTGGCTCGTGGCCTTGGCCATCACCCGGCGCCGCTATGTGCGGCTGCTCACGGACATGCTGCGCCAAGACGGCGGCGTCGCCCGCGACCTGCCGCTCGGCGACAGCGACAGCCTGCGCTTGCTCGAGGGCGAGCTCGCGAACGCGCCCCTGCCCCGCGCGGCGGTGGTCCTCGATCTGCTCGCCGAGACCGGGCATCGAGCGAGCCCAAACGTCCTCGCGCTGCTCGAGAGCCGAGGCGGCGGCGCGGGCGCCCTCTTGGTCATCGAACATTTGGCCGAATTCGCCGACGTGCGCGCCATCGCCGTCTATGTCCGTCACGCGGACCCGCAGGTGGTTGCCGAAGCGCTGCTCACGTTGGCGCTTCTCGACATGACGACCGCGCAGCGGCACGCCCGCGCCCTGCTCGGCGACGAACAGGCCGCGAGCCTCGTGCGCGCCACCACCGCGGGACTGCTCGCCGCGAGCGACGAGCGGGCCGGCGCCCTGGCGCGACGCTACGCACGAGCGACCGAGCGCGATTTGCGGCTCGTGCTCGCGAGCGCGCTCGACACGCTGTCGGCCGGTGGCCCGACGGTGGTCGCTGAGCTCGTCGCTGAGCTCGCCTGTGACGACGACAAAGCGGTGGCGCGCGCCGCCTTGAGCGCGTTGACCAAGCAGCCTTCGGCGGCCGGAACCGAGGTGGCGATCGCGGCACTGCGTCGGCGTGACCGGCGTGCCGCAGCGATGCGCGCCCTCGCGGCGTGTGGTTCGCCCGCGACCGAACGGGTCGCTGACGAACTACTCGCCGAGCTCGACCGGCCCCACGTGGCTGCGGCGCTCAGCTGGGTGCTCGGCCGCCTCGGCACGTCGCTCGCAATCAAGACGCTCACCGACGCCGTCGCCGCGACGAACGTCGAGGTGCGCTTGAGCGCGGCGATGGCGCTCAACTCGCTACGGCGGCGCCGACCGAATGTCGCGATTGACATGGAGCGCATCGAGGGGCGCTTTCGTCCCGAGCTCGACTTTCACCTGCGCATGCGCCGCGCCTGTCGGTTGCCGCTGCCCGACGCGCCCATTTCGTTGGTCCTGCTGCGCTCGCTCAAGCAGCGCGCGCAAGCGAGCCTCGAGTGCGTGTTTCGCCTGCTCGCCCTGCAATACCCCGAGGACGTAATCCGCACCGCACTCGCGGCGATCGCCTCGGGCGACCGCGATCAGCGGCAGCTCGCCCTCGAGCTGCTCGATGCGGTGCTCGAGGCGCCGCTGCGACACGCCTTCTCGCAGATCGCGAGCGACGCCTCGCTCGCCGAAGACAGCGGCGTCGTCGACATGGGCGGCGCCCTGCGCGAGCTCGTGCGCGAGGGCGACTCGTTCTTGAGCGAGCTCGCCCGGTTGACCCTCATCGCCAGCGGCGGCCGCGCGCCGCCTTCTCGCAGAGAAAGGGAGTTTTCCAACATGACCATGAGCCAATCGTTGGTGCGCGACATTCTCGAGCTGCAATCGGTCACGGTCTTCGGTGAGTCGTCGGCCGAAGACTTGGCCGAGCTCATCACGCTGCTCTCGAGCCGTGCCGTCACGCGTGACGCCGTCATCTTTCGCGAGGGCGACCCGGGCGACGCTCTGTACCTCATTCGCACGGGTCGCGTGACGCTGAGCAGTAAAGGTCAGGCCATCGAGCAGCTCGGCCCGGGCGAGGCCTTCGGCGTGGTCTCCGTGCTCGATCGCAAACCGCGCGAGATCTCTGCTACTGCAACGACCGACTGCGAGCTGCGGGTGCTCGCGGCCGACGACTTGATGGAGCTGTTGAACGAGCGCCCGGCCCTGATGCACAGCGTCTTTCGCGCCCTGACGCAGGCCATCCGTAATCAGATCGATCGCATCGGCCTCGGCCGAAAATCCGCCTAGGAGCCTGTCGGGAAATTCGTTTTGATTGGCCCGCACCCCCGCGACCGCCGTCCTTATGCGGAGAAGCGGAGAAGTGGCGGCGATGCTTCGCTCGACCGTGCGATCGGCGAGGATCAAGCGCAATCGGTCGCCTGACCTAGGAGTTGCGCGGACGGCGGTAGCTGCCATCCATCACGAGATCATCGAGCAGGCGGATGAGCTCGTGCATCACGTTCTCGCCGCTGCGTAGCTCGCTTAGCGCCACGGCGACATAGCGCCTGTCGTCGTGCTGAATCAGAGCGCTGTCGGCGTGGAAGTTGCGCCAGGTGCCGCTCTTGCGCGCCACGAACGTGACGCCCGAGCGCCCACTCAAGCCCGCGACGAACTTGTGGTGGTGCTTCGGTGGCCCCATGAGCTTGATGAGGTGCCGACTCCATTCGCGTGAGACGAGATCCTCGCGATCGAGCAGCGTGTAGAAACGCGCCGCCTGCCGCGCGGTCGCGCCGTGCGAGATGTCTTTGAGCGGATCGCGGTTGCTCTCGCCGCCCCCGGCGTAGGGGCGCCCTACCCACAGACCGCCGTGCATTTGATCATAGAAGCAATACTGCGGGTCGCGCATGACCTGCTCGATGGCGTGCAGCCCGACGAGGTTGGCGCCCCAGGTGGCGTTGCTGTTGCTCGACTCGGTGATCATGCTGCCGAGGCGCTCATCGAACTCGGGCGTCCACTCGAGCTTGCCCTGCTTGGCCGACTCGGCCACCGTGAGCAAGATGGCGATCTTGGGCAAGCTCGCAGCATACATCATCTCGTCGTCGTTGACGCCGGCGTAGTAGATTTCGTCAGCGCGCGTCAAATCGACGATGGCGACCGAGAGCTGCTGCGCGCGCAGGTAGCGCGACAGGTTGGCGTCGGCGAGAGCCGTCTCGAGCCGACGCTGCAACGGGCGGCTCTTGTGGTTGAGGCGCAGCGGCGCTTCACAGGTGGGCGGGCTCGTGGGCACATGCGCGAGCCCCGAAGGGGACACCTCGCTGCTCTGCGATTCCTCAGCCTCGATATGCACGGGCGCCCGCGCCGGCATCGGTACGAGGGCCGCAAAGGGAACGGCCGCCGGTGCAGCCGCCAAGGCCGCCGTATAGACAAAGACGCCGAGCATCACTTCGATAGTAGCAGCTTATGCACCAAACTTGCCAGTCTTGCGTGATCGTCGGCGGCGTTTCTCTTGAGCTCGTTGGACATGACGGCCACGATATAGACGAGCGGTCGGAGCGGTGCGCCCACCGGAGGCGGGCCCGCGGTCGCCGGCGCTGCACTCGGCGGCGGCGCTATCTCGACCTCGACCAAGGCATTGAGGACGTTAACCTCATTGCCTTCGTACTGCGCGCAGGTGAAGCCCGGCTCGGGCTTGCACTGGAACAAGCTGCCGCTCTTGAAGAAGACGGCCGCGTCGTCGAGCTCGGGCGCTTTAGCGTAGCGAATGCGCCGTCGCGTCAAGTACAGCAAACGTTTGAGCTCACGGCTCGAAAACTCGTCGACCATCCGGCCTTGCTCGACCGCGAGCATCCACTGCACGAGCGCCAGCGGGCTTACGCGGCTTTCCTCGTTCGCCAAGAAGCGGCTCGGCCCTTTGGTGAAGAACAAGCGCAGCTTGAAGGTCTCGGGGTCGAGCCCGGCGTCCGCGAGTGGCCGGTCAAGGGTGCGAAAAGCCGCCGCCGTAAAGGCCGGCTTCTCCCAATGCGCAAAGAGCGCGGCGTCGTAGGCGGGCGGCGGGTAATCCGCGCCGAGCAAGCCCATCAGGGTGGCTTCGCGCCACATCATCGTGCCGGCCGCGTTCGAGCTCGGCGACAACGCGTGGTCGAGCCACTCCCACAAGCTAAAGACGTCCCCGAGTCGCACCGGCCGCACCGAGACTTGCTCGCCGTTGACCACCGGGACTTCGTGGCTGTTCGGCATGGCCCATTCGTCGGCGGTGACCTTGACGCCGCGCAAGAACGCTTCGCGTGCGGCGAGGTCGTCACCGAAGCGATCTTTGAGCGCCTGGAAAAGGCCCGCGGCCACGAGCACCTTGGCGACGCTGCCCGGGGTCTGCTGCTCCTGCTCTTGCACCGCGGCATAACGCGGCCGAAGCGGGTCGGAGATATCGAGCACGGCGAGGGTGTAGTGCCGCCAGGCCTCGCGCTTGAGGATGGCCTCGAGGCCTGCTTGCAGCTCCGGATCTTTCGGCGTGGCGGCGTTCAGTCGAAAATCACGGGCGCCCAGCATCTTGAGCTCGATGCGCGCGCTCGGCCACGTGGCGCCGGGCGGATCCTTGCGCCCGGAGCGCTCGCCCGCATCGACGGCGTGCTGCCAAGCGAGACGGCGGATCCCGGTGCGAGCGGTCTCATCGGTTGGGTAAGCCGCCGCCGGACGAGCCGCAACGAGGAGCGCGGCGAGCGCTACGACCCGCGCGAAGGCGCGCCGTGGCGAGACCAAGCCACGAGGCGATGGGCGCGGCGTCCTCGTCATCGGAGGGTCTCGTTCAAGTCGATGGTGATGGGCGAGGTCGCGGCTTGCGCGTCGATGGCTTGCAGAAACGGGTGGGCAGACGGGGCACGCGAGATCTTGAGCGGCCGAATCTGCATGAGAAAAGCCTTGTTGCCGAGCAGGCCAAACTCGACGTCCCAGGGAAGCCCTGGGCTCTTGGCGGGTACCTTCGCTCGCACCTCGGCCGCGAGGCGACGCAGCTCGTCGACTTGGCGGGCGCTCAAGAGCGGATCGAGACCGCGCGCCGCGACGAGGTCGACGCCCTGTTTCGGCGGCTTTGGAATTCGCCGCTGCACGGGCGAGCGCGCCGAGGAGAGCAGGCGCACCGCCCCGTCCGGCTCCAAGACCAGGGTCTCGGGCACGCCGCCGTCCACGACCGCCGAGACACCCTCGTTGGCGCTCACCGTCACGGCGTCGGCCACCTCGCCGTCGATGTCAGTCGTCACGAGCACGCCCGAGATCTCGGAGGGCACAGTGCGATGCAGCAACACCGACGGGTAAACCTGCTCGGGATTGGTGAGCAAACGCTGACGCCAGCGAAATGAGCGCTCGGTGAAGGGCGAGGCCCACACCTCGCGAATGGCCTGCAGCACTTCGCGCGTGCCCACGCGATTAGACACCGTCAAGTTGAGGCCCGCGCCGGTAAAGTCCTTGAGGTCCTCGACGTTGGTGTCGGAGCGCACGAAGACACCGAACGTGCCCGGCGCGCCGAGACGCGCGAGGGCCTGCGTCACCTCCGTTTCGAAGCCCTTCGGGAACGCGCGATGCGCGATGGCCTCGCGAAACGCGGCGAGCGCGGCGAGCATCTCGATCTCGGCGGCGTCGCGCAGGCTCGCGTCAGCGAGCGGCGCGGCGAGCTTAGCGTAGGCGGCGCGTAGCTTGGCGAGTGGCGAAGCCGTGCCATCGGGTGCCGGCGCGTCAACATGGCGCAAGAAGACACCGAACGGGATGACCGCCGCCGGCGAGACGCGGGCCGGAAACAGGCGAGTCAAACGGCCGAGCTCCGCGGCCTTCGGTCCAACGCGCACTCCAGCATGGAGCTCGGAGATTTCAGCGAGCGGCATGATCCGCGCCGTCGCCAAATCGAGCTTCGCGGCGTCAATGGTAAAGTGGGCGGCCGAAGCGTCCTTGGTTTGCTCCGCTTGCAGGTCGCCACGCTCGACCGCGCTCAAGGCCTCGGCCGGACCGAGCGCGACGCGTCGGCCCTGCGTGACGCCGAGCACGATCGGGCTGCCCTCGAATGCGTCGAGCGTGCGTGCGAGCGAAGCGCCAATGGCGGCCACGGGAATGGCGAGGTTGCGCGCCAAGAGCGCCACGTGGGACAAGCTGCCAATGCTGCCCACGACGATCACACCGGCCACCGGCGGCAGGTCGGGCGGCAGATCGTAGAGCAGCGCGATGTCCTCGCGCTTGAGCTCGCTGAGCGCGCCTTCGGGCTTGATGATCCGCAGCGGGCCTATCGCGAGACCTGGGTTTTCGCCGCGCAGCACGACGTTCTCCGCCGTCAAGCCGACGAGCCGGTGCCCGCCGCCGCGCAGACGCGCCGCATCGGCCGCCACGCGATCGAGCACGGCGGCGAGTGGCAACATGACGCCGCTGCGCAAGACATCGTCGACGATCGCCGCGGCGCGTGGCTCGACGGCTTGGTAGCGACGCAGGGCCAAGCCGAGCTCGTCGGCGACGCGGGCACGGCTCCACTCGAGAACGCGACCGAGGCGGGCCGCGGCGCGCACGTACTCATCGACCTTGCCACTGCGCATGTGCCCAAGATCGCCCTGCGCCGCGTCGCGCTCACGCTGCGAAAGCAATCCGACGCGCCAGGCCGCGCGCACGAGCAGCTCGGCATCGCCAAGCAATGCCGCTCGGGTCGTCGGGCGCGTCGCGAGAGCTGCGGCGGTCGGCAACCACAGCTCCTCGACGAGGCCCATGCTGTGCAAGGCGAGCAGGTTGCGCTCACTGCGCTTAGGGTCGTCGGTTGGCCAAACGATTACGGCCGCGGCCTCGATAACGGCAAGCCCGCGCTGCAACAGCGCATCCGTCTCTGTCGCCGGAGTAGCGACGAACGCGTCGATGGCGGAGCGAACTTCGCTCTTCGGCAGCCAGCCCCGTACGGCCTGCAGCCGCGCCACGCGACTCGTCGGCTCGTAATAGCTGCGCATCGCAGCAGCGAGCGCGGCCGCAACTGGGGCGTTCTCGCCGCTCGCCTGGGCTGCATAGGCCTCGACCGACGCGACGTCGGCCGGCTCTGGCGCGGCGTGGATCTTGAAGCGCAGTGAGGCGAAGGCTTGATCCGCGTCACCGAGGGTCGCCGCGAGGGTGCGGATTTGATCGGCGAGCGCGTCGCCGCCCCTGCCATAGGGCAGAGCTCGCATCAGGCGCATGAACAAGGCGCGCTCGGGCTCGAGCAGCGGGCGCTGTCCGGCCAAGGCGACGAGCAGCTCACGCGCCGCCTTCTCTTCGTCCTCGTCCTGGCGAAAGCCCCGATACGTCTTGGCCGCCGCGAGCGCCCAGCCGCCGAGCGCCCTCTCGAGATAGCGCTCGATGACCAGGGCCTCGAGCCGATAGGTGCCGCCAGCCAACAGATCGGCGGGCGACAGCGCCGCGAGCACTGTGCCGACGTGCACGCCGAGCTTGGCGAGGCGGGCCGCGTCCAGGCCGAGCACGCCGTACATCTTACCACCGCCGTGCTCGACGCAACCATTGAGGTGCGGCAGCTGCTCGGTGCCGTCGTTGCAGTACCACGAAATTCCGACATAGGGCCCGCGCGGATTCTTCTGCATCGCGGCGATGAGCTCTTGCGCCCGCACGCGCTCGCCGTCGGTGAGCAGCGGCGCCCAGTCGTCGTCGCTCGGCGGGGGTTTCGCGACCGCGCTCGTGTCCGACCCTGCGCCCGCCCCCGCTGTTGCGCCCGGACCTGCGCCCACCGTACCCGTCAGGGGGGTAAGCGCCGAGCCTGATGGCGCGGCCACAGGCGCGCTCGGCTCCACGGCGTGTGCCGAGACGCTCGCCGACACCGACGCGATGGCCAGCAGGCAAGACAACGAGCGTGAGGCGGCCTGCATGGTGCCCCAGGCTAGCACTCGCTCGTCTGCGGTTCAAAGAGCGGCTCGTCATTGCCAGGCGCGGGTCACCCGCGGTAAGAGCCGATGCATGGCAACCTACGATGTCGTCGTCATTGGGGCTGGCCCGGGCGGCTACGTGGCTGCGATCCGCGCCGCGCAGCTCGGTCTGTCAACCGCGCTCGTCGAGAAAGACAGTAAGCTCGGCGGCACGTGCCTGTTGCGCGGCTGCATTCCGACCAAGGCGCTGTTGCACTCGGCGGATCTGCTCTCCGAATTTGCACACAGCAAAGACTTCGGCGTGCTCGCCGAGGGCGTGCGGCTCGATATGGCGCTCGTACAAAAAGCCCGCGCCAAGGTCGTCGACCGCTCGGCGGCCGGCGTCGCCTATCTGATGAAGCAGAACAAGATCGAGGTGCATCAAGGGCGCGCCGCCCTTAGCGGCCCGCACACGGTGTCCATCGCGGGCGAGGGCGGCAGCTCGAGCTCGATCGACGGCAGGTTCATCATCGTCGCGACCGGCTCGGCACCGCGCTCTTTGCCCTTCTTACCGCTCGATGGCCGACGCATCGTCACCTCCGACGAGATGCTGCAGCTCAACGCGGCGCCGAAGCGCTTGCTCGTGCTCGGCGCGGGCGCGCTCGGCGTCGAGTTCGCGTCGATCTACAGCCGCTTCGGCAGTGACACGACGCTCGTCGAAGTGCTCGAGCGCATCGTGCCGCTCGAAGACGACGAGGTGAGCGCCGAGCTCGAGCGCGCCTTGCGCAAGCGCGGCATCAAGATCCAGACACACACCAAGCTCGAGAAGGCCGAAGTGCAAGGCGACGAGGTGGTCGCGACGCTGCAAGCAGGCAGTGGCGAGCGCGAGGTCGTGCGGGCCGACATGCTCCTCGTAGCGGTCGGGCGAGCCCCGCTCACCGCCAACCTCGGTCTCGAAGCGCTCGGCATCGAGCGCGACGCCGGTGGCTACGTAGCGATCGATCCCTACATGCGCACGGCCGTGCCCCACATCTACGCCATCGGCGACATCGTGCGCACGCCCTGGCTCGCGCACGTGGCGAGCGCCGAAGGCCTGTTGGCCATCGACCATTTGGCCGGCCGGCCCGCGCACCCGCTCAACTATCGACACATGCCCTCGTGTACCTACTGTGAGCCGCAGGTGGCGAGCGTCGGCTATACCGAGGCGGCCGCGCGCGCGGCAGGGTACGACGTGAAGGTCGGCAAGTTCCCGTTTAGCGCTCTCGGCAAGGCGCGCATCCTCGGGGCGACCGAGGGCTTCGTCAAGGTCGTCGCCGAGGCTAGGTACAATGAGGTCTTGGGCGTGCACATGATCGGGCCGCAAGTCACCGACCTCATCGCCGAAGCGGGTCTCGGTCTCGAGCTCGAAGTGACCGCCGAAGAGCTCGCGCACACTGTGCACGCCCATCCGACGCTGCCGGAGGCCGTCGCTGAAGCCGCCCACGCTGTGCTGGGTCGCGCCATTCACCTTTAGGCCAAGGTGACGTAAGCTCACGACTTGCCTTGGGGGTTACTTTCTTGGGGATGCAGGTTTTCCGCAGCAGCGTAGCGTATGAGCTGACGAAGCGCCCGTCTGCGGTGGGCATAGGCATCTTCGACGGCGTGCATCTCGGCCACCAGACGCTGCTGCGCCGGGTCGTCAAGACGGCCGAAGACGAGGACCTCGCGAGCGTCGCCTACACCTTTGATCCACACCCGGCGACCGTGCTCAACCTCATGCTCGCGCCGAAGCTCATCGAAACGCTCGATCTGCGACTCGAGCGCATGGCTGGGCTCGGCGTCAGCGCGGTCGTCATCGAGCCGTTCGATCGGACCTTCGCGGGCATCGCCGCGCAGGCTTTTGCCACCGAAGTGCTCGCCGGCCGCGTCGGCGCGCGACATGTCTTCGTCGGCCACGATTTCTCTTTCGGCCAGGGTCGCAGCGGCACGGTGACCCTGCTCGAACAGTGGGGACAGCCGCTCGGCATGAGCGTGCACGCCGTCGACAGCGTGACACTCGACGGCGAGATCATCTCATCGACGCGCGTGCGCGAGCTCGTGTGGGCGGGTGCCATGCGCGGCGTGACGCGCATGCTCGGACGGCCCTATGTCCTCATGGGACTCGTCGGACGCGGGGTTGGGCGCGGCTCACGCATTGGCTTTGCGACGGCCAACGTGCGCACGACCCAGGAGTTGGTGCCGGCCGTCGGGGTCTATGCGGGCGTCGCGAGCGGCCCCTTCGGCAGCTCACCCTGCGTCATCAACATCGGTTTTTCACCGACGTTTGGCGAAGGCCCCCTGCGCGTCGAAGTGCACATGGTCGACTACGGCGGCGCGTCGCTGTACGGCATGCCGATCAGCGTCGAGTTCATCGATCGCGTGCGCGACGAGCAGCGCTTCGCCTCCATCGAGGAGCTGCAGGCACAGATCCGCATCGACATCCGCGAAGCGCGGACGCTACTCGCCGAGCACCTGCGCACGGTGGCGACGAGCGAGCGGCGGTGAGTCGAGGGCGCTATGCGCTCATCGGCGAGCCCATCTCGGGCTCGCCCTCCCCGGCGATGCACAACGCGGCGTTTCGCGCGTGCGGGATTGACGCGACCTACGAGTTGCGGCCGACCGGCGTAGGCGGCCTCGCCGAGGCCCTCGGCCTGCTCGCGAGCGGCCGCTATGCCGGGCTCAATGTCACGACGCCGCTCAAGACCCTGGCGGCGCGGGCCGTGCAGCTCGACGGCTTGGCGGCGCGCGCGCAAGCGGTCAACACCCTGTGGCTGGACGGCCTGCGGCTGTGCGGCGCTCTGACCGACATCGACGGCGTTCGTGTGCCCCTTCGGGCGAGCGACTTGCCGCGCGAGCGCGACGCCGGACTCATTCTCGGCGCGGGCGGGGCGAGTCGAGCCGCGGCGCTCGCCCTCGAAGGCTTGGGGCTCACGGTGCACGTCGCCGCTCGACAACAGGAGCAGGCGGCACGCGTCATCGACCTCGTGATGCCGACACGGCGCGGCCTGGCGGTCGCACTCGCGGATGGAGGACGGCTCGCTCGGCTCTTGCCGACGCTCGCGGTGCTGGTCCAGGCGACGCCTGTCGGCCGAGACGGCGAAGAGCACGCCCTCGCATGGACGCTGCTGCGCGCCGGGACGCTCGCCTTCGAGATGGTGTATCGCCCCGCGCGTACGCCTTTTGTTGCGGCGGCCGAGGCGGCAGGTGCGACGGTGGTCTTCGGCTGGCAGATGCTCCTGGCGCAAGGCGCGGCGAGTTTCGCCCTGTGGACCGCAAGGCCGGCCCCGCTCGGGGCAATGCAAACCGCGCTGTGCGAGGCGCTCACCGTGTCGCAAGACATACGAGCGAGATAGCGCGCGCCCAAGCACGGTGCCACCTTAGGAGGGGTGCGACGCGCGAGCGGGGCGCACCCACGGGAGGAGAACATGGCGACTGACGCGATCTTGGGCAAGGCGAAGCGCGTGCGCATCTACATCGACGAGGGCCAAACGTACAAACACGAGGCCCTCGCAGGCGCCATCGTCAACCTGCTGCGCAAGGAAGGGGCCGCGGGCGCGACCGTGTGGCGCGGACTCGAGGGGTTTGGCGGGTCAGGCCAGATTCACACCGCTCGGCTCGTGGACATCAACCAGCGGCTACCGATGGTGATCGACTGGGTCGACACGGCCGAGCAGGTGCAGCACCTGCTGCCCCTCGTCAAGGCGATGATCGGTCACGGGTTCATCACGGTCGATGACACCGAGGTCGCGCTCTTTTGTCCCTACCCTTCTCGGGCCTAGCGACGACACCACGCGCTGCCGACGTGACGACGTCGGCCAACACGCGCGCATAGACCGCCTCATAGCGCGGCACGTGATCTTCGATACGAAAGCGCGCCAACGCCCGCTGCATCGAACCCCGCGCCCGCAGCGCGGGGGCCCGCGCGAGAAGGTCGAGGATGCCCTCGGCAAACGCCGCCGGGGTGGCGTCGACGAGTCGGCCCGCCAACGGATCGAGCGTGTGCAAGGCGCCGGTACGGCAAGCCACGACCGGCAAATCGGCCGCGAGGTAGTTGAGCACCTTGATGGGCGCGCCGGTCCACAAGGTGCGGGGACAGACGCCGAGATGAGCGCTGGCATACGCGATAGCCAGCTGCTGGCGCGTCGAGCAATGCACAAAATGGATCCCCTCGTCGATTGCCAACGGACCAAGAGCGCAGCGAGCGAAGGCGGCTGCATCATGATGCGAGGCGACGAGCAGGCGGACGCGTGGATCGTGGGCCCGCACGAGCGTCAGGGCCCGGCGCAGCAAGCCGAGGTTCTGATATGCGTCGGGGTTGCCGGCATAGAGAAGCGTCGGGGGGAGACCGAGCGCCGCGGCGAGTTCGCGCGGCGACATGGGCGTGACGGCCGGCGCGGCAACGGCGCCAAACGCGCGCGGCGAGACCCGCGTGACGACGGGAGCGGCGACGGCGCTAGACGAGCACGGCGGCTGCATCGCCGCCCTGCTCGGCCCGACTCGCGCCATCGCGTCACGACCAAGCTCCGCGAAATCGAGACCGGGCGGGATGACGCACAAGCGCGCCGCTGCAACACGGTAGCTGGCATGCAAGGCAGCGTGATCGGGATCGAAGACCACGACTGCATCCGCCAAACGCGGCAACCAGCGGTCGAGTGCGCGACCCGCGAGGCCGGCGAGCGCCCGTGTGATCCTGCCGGAAAAGTACGTCGGCAGCTCCGGCCCCATGGCGTTATGCGCGTGATACACGAGCGGCGTGCCGCACAAGAGCTTGAGGATGCTGCCGACGAACAAGCCCTCGATGTTGTGACCGTGGATGACCTCGCAGCGCTCACGCCTGCACACCCGCCAGGCCTCGCGCAGCAACAGGGCATCGACAAAGAGCTTGCGAACGCTCGGGCCCGAGCGCCGAGCCACCACGATGCGCGGCGCCCGATGTACAAAGAAGGGCAGCGGTGAAGGCTCGGGGTCACCGTCCCCGTAGGTGATGAGATGCACCGCGTGGCCGGCCCGCGCGAGGGCGGTAGCCAGGTGGCGAATCGCGACCTGCGTGCCTTGGGGCGTCGGGAAAGGGCAGGCGGCGAGCATGGCGATGCGGCGCTTGCCGAGCGGCACTGCCAGGTGCGCTGGCGGCTGCGCTGATGGCGCTGATGCCGACGCGCTGGCGAGCGGCGTTGCGGCCCCAGGGCCTTGTCGTGACGTCACGCCAGCCATGGTGTGTCAGCGCACCACCACGTCGTCGGGCGGCGTCAAATCGAGAATGTCGACGGGGCCAGGCGGGGTCTCTTCGGGCTCGTCGGGCACGGCGACGGCGGCGAAGACGACACGGTCTTTGCGCAGCGTAGCGCGCGCTGCCGACGCTGAGCCGACGATCGCTGCGAGAGCCTCGGTCGCCTTGAGGCTGACGCGCTTGCGCATCGCGACGGTGAGACGCAATGCCCAAGCGCCAACCTCGACCGCGGCGGTGGCGCGACGCGCGTCGATGAATCGGGCACGTCCCTGGCGCGTGACGCGCACCCAACCGCTCGAGCGGGCGGCGAAGGCCGCCGTCGCCGCCGCGAGTCCGGGCGGTGCCGCGTCCTTCGTCCAGGTCGCCGTGTATTCGACCGCCTCGGTCAAGTCGCCGATGGCGGGCGTCCTCGGGTCAATCGTCACGCCGTCACAAATCGCGAGCCCGCTCGGCAAGTGCGCGTTGAGCAGAGGCACGAACTGCGCGGCCTCGGTGCCGGCCGGGCAAAGAACATCGAAGTACTCGGCAAAGCTCTCGAGGCCAAGCGGACAGGCCGGCGAAAAGCTCACACGTGGCCGCGGCGTATGGCCTTCGCTGTGCAGCACCGGTACGCCGCTCTGTCGCACCGCACGCAACAGGTGGTTGGCCGTATCGAGCTGCGCGAGGTACACGGCCGCACCGATCTTGCGATAGCGAAAGCGTAGCGTGCTACGCGCGGCGATCCCGCTGCCGACGAGGGCCGGTAGCGCCGACGGCAGTGCGGGGACGGACGGCAAAGCCTGCGCCGCGGCCAGGCACGGCGCGAGAGCGATCGTGCGGGTGCCGTCCGCCGCCCGCCCGAGGTAGGGGTCCGCTCGGTCACAGCCGCCGCAGGCAAAGCAGCGCCCGCTAAAGGCGCAGTCGTTGCGCGCCTGCTCGGCAAGGGCTTGCGCCCGCTCGCGCAACAGAAACTTCTTCGCGACCCCGGCGTGCAGGTGGTCCCACGGCAAGGGCTGAGCGACAGAGCGCGCGTCGAGATAAGACGCCGCCGTGAGGCCCTGCGGCTCGAGCGCGGCCGCGAGGTGCCGCCCCCAGCGCTCGGCGTCGAAGTGCTCCGTCCACGCATCGAGGCGGCTGCCGGCAAGGGCCAGGCTCTCGAGGGCCGGGGCGAGCCGACGGTCGCCGCGCGTCAGGACTCCTTCGAGAAACGACTGCTCGGGGTCGTGATAGCGCAGCGTCATGCGGCGCGGCGCGAGCAAATGGCGCAGGTAGGCCTGACGCCGGCGCGTCTCGGCGCGATCGATCTGGGGCTCCCACTGAAAAGGCGTGTGCGGCTTCGGAATGAAGGTCGAGATGGCGACGACCACATTGAAGCCGGAGCGCAGCGCCCGACCAGCCGCCCGGGCGCGCCGCGCGAGCTCGGCGATGGCGTCGAGGTCGGCGTCGGTCTCGGTCGGCAGACCAATCATGAAGTACAACTTGACCTGACGGCTGCCGGACGCCGCGGCGGCGCGCACGGCATCCAACAGGTGAGCCTCGCTGTTGGTCTTGTTGATGACGCGGCGCAAGCGCTCGCTGCCGGCCTCAGGGGCGAGGGTCCAGGTGGTGCTCTTCATGCGTGAGAGCTGTTCGGCCAGCTCGGGGCGCAAGGTGTCCGTGCGCAAGGAGGGCAGCGACAGCACAATCCGATTGACCGCGTGCTCGTCGAGGAAGGCGGCGGCAAGGGGCTCGATGGCGGCGTAGTCGCCGGCCGAGAGCGAGAGCAGACCGACGGTGCCGCAACCCGTCGCGACCAGCCCCTCGCGCGCGAGAGCGAGCACGCCCGCGACGCTGCGCTGCCGGGTTGGACGAGTCACCATGCCGGCCTGGCAAAAGCGACAGCCCTGCGTGCAGCCGCGTTGGATCTCGACGGCCACGCGATCGTGCACGGGCACGACGTTCGGAACGATGGGGCGGCGCGGAAAGGGCACGTCATCGAGCGTCGTCACTGCGCGGCGACGCACGAGCGGCGGGGCGGCGCGAGCGGGCGGCGAGGCCCCGTACGACGGCTCGAACATAGACGGAACGTAGACACCACCAATCGCGGCGAGCCGGGCGACGAGGGCGGCGCGCGGCAGCCCTGCAGCGCGCGCGGCGCGCACGGAATCAAGCAGCTCGAGAATGACCGGCTCACCATCGCCGAGCACGAAGGCGTCGAAGAAGGGCGCGAGCGGCTCGGGGTTCAATGCGCCGACGCCACCGCCGATGACGATCGGGTCAAAAGGAGCACGGTTGGCGGCGCGCAAGGGGACGCGCCCGAGGTGCAGCATGGCGAGCAAGGTCGGATAGGAGAGCTCGTATTGCAGGGTGAAGCCCACCACGTCGAAGTCGCGCAGGGGACGTTGCGTCTCGAGGGACCACAGGGGCAGGTCGTTCGCCGTAGCGAGCGCTTCGAGGTCGGGGGCCCAGGCGTAGACACGCTCGGCCGCGTACTCGGGGCGCTCGTTGACCATCTCGTAGAGGATCTTGAGCCCGATATGGCTCTCAGCGATCTCATATAAATCAGGGAAACATAAGGCGATGCGGAGGGCGATGGGATCGGCCTTGACGACGGCATTGACCTCGCCACCGGCATAGCGGGCGGGCTTGTCGACGTGGCGCAGCAGGCGCGCGATGACGTGCGGATCGAGCAACGACAGGCTACGTCGCCATCTTCTCGAGCAGGCGGTCGAGCTCCTCGAGGGAGTGGAAGTAGACCTCGATATGGCCCTTGCCGCGCCTATGCTTGAGGCGAACCTTGGTTCCGAGCGCCCGCTGCAAGCGCTCTTCGACGCTCGTCTCGGCGGACGTGCGATGGGCAGCGGTGCTCGGCTTCGCCTTGTGCTGCTGGCGCGCCAAACGCTCGGCCTCGCGCACCGAGAGGCTGCGCTCGACGATGTCGTGCGCGAGTTTTTGCATCTGCGCGGCCGTGCCAAGCGTCATCAGGGCGCGCGCGTGCCCGGCGGAGAGCTTCCCCGCTGCGAGCAAGGGCAGAATGCTATCGGGTAGCTTGAGCAGGCGCAGGCTATTGGCGACCGTGGCGCGGTTCTTACCGACGGCCGTGGCCACCTCGTCTTGCGTCAGGCCGTGCTCGCGCATGAGCCGGCCGAAGGCCTCGGCCTCTTCGAGGGGGTCGAGATCTTGGCGCTGGATATTCTCGATGAGCGCGGCCTGTAGGGCCTCGCTGTCGGAGAGCTCTTTGATGAGCGCCGGGATCTCGTGCAGGCCGGCCCGCGTGGCGGCGCGCCAACGGCGCTCGCCAGCGACGATCTCGTAGGCGTCGCCGCGCCGACGCACAATGATGGGCTGGATGATGCCGTGCTCGCGAATGGAGGCCGCGAGCTCGTCGATGGCCTCGGTATCAAAGACCTTGCGCGGCTGCGAGCGGTTCGGCTGCACGCGCTCGATGGGCAGGAGCTTTAGGCCGGCGCTCGCCGCTGTGCCCGAGACTCCCGCGCCGCTACTCGTCGCGGTCGGGATGAGCGCCGCGAGCCCACGCCCGAGCGCCTTGCGAGGGCCGTTGTCTTTCATTGCATCCACATTCGTCATGGTCCAACTCTCTCTACTGCTCTGCGACGCACCCCGGCTCGTAGGCGCCGGGCGGAAGGTTCGCTTTGACGGCGGCGACTCTAGGGGCCTGTCGGGAAATTCGTTTTGATTGGCCCGCTCCCGAGCCCGCTCCCGGACTTGCCCGCAAGCACGGCGCTGTTTTTCGGGCGCGGAATCGGGAGCGGGAGCGTGGATGCAGTCATTTTTCCGACAGGCTCCTAGGCGACCGCTTGCCCGGGCGTGCGCTGCTCGAGCAACTCGCGCGCGAGGTCGAGGTAGCTCTGACAACCACGCGACGCCACATCGTAGAGGATGATGGGCTTACCGAAGCTCGGCGCTTCGGACAGCCGTACGTTGCGCGGGATGATGGCATTGAACACGCGGCCGCCGAAGTTCTTGCGCACGTCGTCGGCCACCTGACGGGCGAGGTTGTTGCGCGCGTCGAACATGGTGAGCAGCACGCCTTCGATTTCGAGGGTCGGATTCGGGCCCGCCTTGACCATCTCGACCGTGCGACTGAGTTGGCTCAAGCCTTCGAGCGCGTAGTATTCGCACTGCATGGGGATGAGCACGGAGTGGGCAGCGCACAGAGCGTTGAGCGTCAGGATGCCGAGCGAGGGCGGGCAATCGATGAGCACGATGTCGTACTCGTCGGCGATGGGCGCAAGACCCGTGCGCAAGCGCTCGAAGCGGTCGGCCTCGGCGACGAGCTCGATCTCGGCGCCGTAGAGGTCGGGGCCGGAGGGCACGAGCTCGAGCGTCGGCAACTCCGTCGCGCGGCGCAGATCACGCAAGGACGCCATGTTCAGTAGCGCCGAGTACACGCAGCTTTCGAGGGGCTGCGGACCGACGCCGAGCCCGCTCGAGGCGTTGGCCTGCGGATCGATGTCGACGAGCAGGACCCGCTGCTCGGCCGCCGCGAGCGCCGCCGCGAGATTCACGGCCGTGGTCGTTTTGCCCACCCCACCCTTTTGATTGGCAATGGCGACGATGCGACTCATGCGCGGTCCGCTCCTTGTCGAAAGAGAAGCGCACTGTAACTCGACCGTCTGACGGAATCCAGCGCTCGATCGGGGCGAATGGTCGAATTAGGGCGGCGCGAAGTACGCGGGACGGCGAAGGCACGCGAACCCACCGACGCCACGCGGGTCGCTCAAAGTCAGCGGGCTCCTCTCAGCACGCGGCGCCACAGCTCGAGTAGGCGCGGCTGGCCGGCGATGGCGTAAGAGTGAAGCTCGGCGTCACGATCGCCGCTCGCGGCGCTACGAAAAGCCACGAGCAGGCCGCCGAAAGCAAGCCAGCGTTGGCAGGCCAAGAGATCGGCGGAGTCCGAGAAGGTCGCCCTCGTCACGGCTGCGGCGTAGGCTTGATCGGGGGTATCGGTCGAGCTCGCTTGCCGAACGCGGACGTTGGCGAGACCGAGGCGAGCGACGGCGACCTTGAGAAACGAGACCCGCTTGGCACGCGGTTCGACGAGCGTGACCGAGCGCGCGGGCTCGGCGATCGCGATCGGCAGACCGGGATAGCCCGCCCCGGAGCCGAGATCCACAATGGGGCCGGGCGGCAAAACAGCGAGGGCCTCGAGGCTGTCGCGATAGTGCAGCAGCGCTGCGTCGGCGTCGTCGGTGATGGCGGTCAAGTTGGTGCGCGCGGTCCAGGCGAGCACGAGGCGCCAGTGGTCTTCGAGTTGGCGGAGTTGCCCGAGCGTCAGCCGCGGCGAGACGTCGACGAGGGTCGGCGAGAGGGCGTGAAGGAAACGCGATTGTTTCACGTGAAACGTCCCAGGGTGGAGGGCGGGGGGCGGCCCTGTCGATAGCACCAACGTCGCCATCGTCTCCAGCCCTATTTGGCTGTCGACTTCGCTCGTGCAGATGACCACGATCTCGAGGCCAATGGTTTGCATACGCGTCGCCGCTCAATCTCCGCGGTCGCTTCCTCGAGCAACTGCGAATCATCGTGCCACCTACCCTACGCCGCAAAGCTCGGCAATCTTCGCGGCGGCGACCCCACGATTGCTCACTGACCTATCCCGCAAACTTTTTCGCAGTACTGACGGCCGGCCGGCTTGCGGTCCTCGCGCATGCGGCTTCGCCGCAGCGCTCCGGTCCCGCACAGCCGGCCTGCGCCGCGCGGAATCGGAGCGCCGCGACGGCGAGCAGCCGGCGCCGGGGCGGGCCACGCAACGACGCCGTGGGCCAGAGATGGCCACCCTGCAAGAGGAACCACCCCTAACCGCAACACCCACAAGGATCATGAAGCATGCAACGCCAAGCGGCAACACCCATCGGACTGGTGCGAAGAATTCGCGACCTCGAACTCGACCGCGTCAAAGACCCACGCTACGCGCCCAGGGCATCAAGGGTCGAATCGCCGACAACACCTTCGGCAAACTCTTACCGCGTCTGGCGCTCAGGCAACTGTTCAAGCGGCTTCACACCATGATCAAGGCTGAGCACCGGCGCGGCAATCTGACACCCACGGTGCTCTCTATCTCGACGGTTGCGATTGATAGCAGGAACGTCGCCACCCTGCGCTGGCACGACCTCTGTCGTGTGCTGGACCTCGACCTGCACACCGCTAATCCCAAGAAGGTGAAGAAGCGACTGGCCAAGGAGCACCCGAACGTCCAGTTCTGCGAACCGCAAGTCGGCCGCCCTTACGCGCTGGCCCGAGTGCACACGACGACGTTGATCTCGTCGAAGGCAGCCGTCTGTATTCATCAGCGTCCAATTCCAGGAGCGACCAACGAGATAGGCGCCATGCCCGACCTGCTCGATGAGCTCCATGCCGCCTATGCCGCACGCACCTGATTCTCCCTGATCAAGGTCGAGCACGGCGAGATTCACGCAGAAGCAGAACGGGCGCTCGGCAGACGCAGCGTCCAAAACGCCGACGATACCTACACCGAGACGCAGAACGGCGGCGTCGTAACATACCATGTTTGGCGCCACGACCTGTCGCAGGACGGATGGTTGGATTGGACCCACGCGCGGCAACTCTTCCGGGTGCAGCGTGTCACCGAGAACTTCGCGAGTGGCGAGAAGACGGTCGGCAATCGCTACTCCGTCTGCAGCCGCACACCGGCCGAGCTGGCGCCAGGGACGGCGATGGCGATCTCGCGAGCGCATTGGCGCTGCGAGGAAGAGACCCATTGGACCGCCGATGCGATTCTTCAGGAGGACACACCCCGGCTCGCGTGGTCACGCCACCCCAACGGCGTCTTCGTCGTCTCGGCCCTGCGCATGATGGGGCTCAACATCCCGGCCGTCGCGCGCAAGCTCAGCCGGCTTGGCTACAGCAAGGAAGCGCCGACGTGGCGCCAGGTCGCCGAGCACTTCTTCTTGACCCTGTGCGCCAGCACGTTGCTGACAGAGAGCTTCAACGCGCCGTCTGCGTAATGGCCCGCCCCGGCGTCGCGCGTCCCTCGACATCTCTGCGTGTCACGCGCCCCTCACCGGGCTATCGGATTCGTGCGCCCATGGCGCCCGTGCGTGGCTGCGTCAGCACGCCAGACCGTCATTTTCCCTCACTGCTGGCCCGTCAGGGATCGGTCGCGGCGGCCTTCTGGGCAAGGTTGCGATGCAGACGACACCGCGAGCGTGCCCTGTGCGCATGCAGCATTAGGCGCCTGCGGCAACGGGCACTGCGCCCGGTAGCTTTTGGACGCAGGGGTCACGCGAGCACCGCGGGCCGCACGGGCGGAGCGCCTACGGCGCGGCTACTGCTCGGCAGGCGCGCTTTCGATAAAGACTAGCGTTCGCCGGTCCGCCCCGTCTTGACCAGCCGGTTCATGGGCCACCGTCGGCGAGCTCGTCAAAAGCCAACACGGCGCAAGCCCTCTGACGCTCCTCTGAATCGGCCGACAACCGCTCATCCTAGCACTCGGCGGCTCTGGCGCCGTCGCGACAGGCGGCCGCCGGGCGGCGCACGACGAGAGAAAGACGGAGAGCAAGCCGACACAGAGCGCGAGGTGACCACCCATGACCTGCGCCATAGCAGGCACAAAAGGTCGCAGCAAAGCGGTCCGCCCATCAAGAGGCGCGCGACACTCGCGACGCGCTGCAACGGCGACCTCGGCGAGGCACCTCGAAACCAGGCCGTGGCCGACGCCTGCCCTGGTGCCTTGACCCACGCTTTCTCCCGAGTCGCTACTGCGTAGCCAGGGGCAAGCCGAGCGCGCCGAGAATATCGAGCGTCACGTCGCGACGCACGGTGGCCATGAGGGGCGCTTGACTCTGCCCCAGCTTCACCATCGTCGCAAAAACATAGACCGCGTCGCCGGCCTCCACCCAACCGACATACCAGCCGACGTTGGGCTCGACCGCCTTCGCCCAGCCCGTCTTGGCAAACAGTCGATAGCGAGCCGCTTCCTCAACGAGGAGGAGCCGCTTGACGATGTCCTGATGCTGCCTTGCGATGGGCAGCTCGCCATCGTAAAGGCGGCGTAGAAACCGCACTTGCTCTGCGGGTGCGATGACGAGCGGGCCGTCCAGCCAGAACCGGTCGACGACCGTCCCTAGGGTGGCATTTCCGTAGGCGAGCTTTGTCAGCCAGGGCTGCATACGCGCCGCGCCGATGCGACGTGCCACATCTTGAAAGCAGGGCACGCACGAAACCTTGATGGCCTGCGCCAACGTCAAGTCCTGCTCCCAGGCCTTGAGCTCGCGCGGCTTGCCGTCCCAGGGGAAGACCTCGCCCGCGCGGATGACCCCCGTCTCGAGTCCGATGAGGGTGTTGACGATCTTGAACGTCGAGGCCGGGATCTGGGGCTCGGTGGCGGCACCGTCGAGCACGATCTGTTGCCACGATCCGTTGCCGGTCTTGCGCAAAAGCGCGAAGGCTCCGGTCACGTGCCTCTTGGCGAAGGCGCGCGCGACGAGGTCGCCCACGCTCTTCTCGGTCGCCTGTGCGGCCGGTCCATAAAAAGCGAGGACCAGGCAAGTGAACGCCAGGGCGGTGGACTCAAAAAAGACGCCGTGCCGTCCGATCATGACCTTGCCCTCCCACGCCGATGTTTCACGTGCAACATCGACGCGCCTGCACTCGCAACAGCGCCAGCGCCGCCGGCGTCATCCCCGGGATGCGGCCCGCCTGCCCGAGCGTGCGCGGCTGCACGGCCAAGAGCTTCTCCCGCAGCTCGTGCGACAACCCCGGCACGGCGCAAAACGCTTCAGCGGCCGGCAGCGCGCAGCCCTCGAGCTCGGCGCCGCGCTCGATCTCGCGCTGCTCGCGGCGGATGTAGCCGGCGTATTTGATCTCCTCCTCGACCAGAGTGCGCACTGCCACCACATCAGCACGCGAGACCCGCGCGCCGCCCGCCCCACCGTCCTCCACATCGACGCCAACCTGCCCACCGGCCCCCACGCTCGCGCCCGCGCCGACTTCCACGCCCAAACCGGCCATCGGCAACAGCGCATCCAACCGCACCTCCGGCCGCCGCAGCGCCACCTCGAGCCGCTCACCGGCGAGCTCCGCAGGCAGCCCTAGCCGCTCGATCGCCCGCCCTCCAACGACCGTCGTCGCGAGGACGCGGCGCAACTCGGTGGCATAGGCCGCGCGTCGTTCGGCGGCGTGCCGTCGCTCGGCGCCGAGCAGGCCCCAGCCATCCGCAAGCCGCCAAAGTCGCGCCTCAGCGTTGGTCTCGCGCAGCACCAGGCGATACTCGGCGCGCGAGGTAAACAAGCGGTACGGCTCATCGACGCCCTTGGTCACGAGGTCGTCGATCATCACCCCGATGTAGGCCTGCTCGCGCCCGAGCACGACCGGCTCCTCGCCACCGACGAAGCGCGCCGCGTTGAGCCCAGCCATCAGGCCTTGCGCCGCCGCCTCCTCGTACCCGCTCGTGCCGTTGATCTGTCCGGCCAAGAACAGCCCGGGCGCACACTTCGCCATGAGCGCAGGCGAAAGCTGGGTCGGCGGGACGTAGTCATACTCGACCGCGTAGCCGTACTGCAGCACGCGCGCCTGCTCGAGCCCCGGGATGGTGCGCAAGAAAGCGTCCTGCACATCGCGCGGTAGGCTCGTCGATAAGCCATTCGGGTAGACGCGCTCGGAGTCGAGACCCTCGGGCTCGAGAAAGATCTGGTGCCGATCCTTGTCGGCGAAGCGCACGACCTTGTCTTCGAGCGACGGGCAGTAGCGCGGGCCGCGCCCGACGATGATGCCGCGATAGAGGGGCGAGCGTGAGAGGCCGGCGCGCACGGCCGCATGGGTCGCAGCGCTGGTGTAGGTGATGTGACAGGGAAGCTGCGCGAGGGGGTTGTCTACCGGACCAAACGCCATGGTCGGCCGCGGCTCGTCACCGTGTTGGACCTCGAGCCCATCGAGCCGCAGCGTCTGCCGGTCCAAGCGCGGGGTCGTGCCGGTCTTGAAGCGCCCGAGCGTCAGGCCCACGCGACGCAGCGCCGACGACAGATGACGGGCCGGCTCGTCGCCGACCCGACCGGCCGCGAATTGATCCTCGCCGACGTGGCACAGGCCATTGAGAAAGGTGCCCGCCGTGATCACGACCGCACCGGCTGCGAGTGTCGCGCCGCTCGCCGTGACCACCCCCGCCACCCGCTCGCCATGGCTCACGAGAAAGGCGACCTCGCCCTCGATGAGCGCGACGGCGGGCGTGCCGCGCAGCAACGCCGTCATGGTCTCGCGGTAGCGATCCGAGTCCGACTGCACACGGGTCGATTGCACCGCCGGGCCACGGCTCAGATTCAACCGGCGGAATTGGATCCCGGTGGCGTCGGTCACACGCGCCATCGCGCCGCCGAGCGCGTCGATCTCGCGCACGAGGTGGCCCTTGCCGACCCCACCCACAGCCGGGTTGCAGCTCATCTGCGCAATGCGATCCAACCGCATCGTGACGAGGCCAACATGAAGGCCGAGACGTGCCGCCGCCAACGCCGCCTCGCATCCGGCGTGCCCCGCGCCGACCACGACTACGTCATAACGTTTCGTCATTTTCCCAAACAAAACCGTGAGAAAATCTGATCCAGGACTTCGCTGTCTACGTCGCGTCCGACGATCCGAGCCAGTGCCTTGGCCGCCCGCTCGAGATCCATCGCCAGCACGTCGAGCGTGCGGTCCGCGCGCTCAGACGACCCACCGCCACTTGCGCCCTCGCCGCTGCCTTCGCCCACGTCGCCGCGTGGCGGCGCTAGAACTGCGAGCTCAACCCGGGCCTCGAGCAACGCCGCGAGTTGCCGCTCCCGCACCACGGTGGTCTCGGGAGCGCCCTCGATCCCCCCCCGCTCGCCGAGACGCGCACACACGTCCCGGATCCCCTCACCCGAGCGGCTCGACAGCCAACCCCAGAAGGCCAAGCCCCGCATCGCGGCCTGCTCTTCGATCGCAGCCCTCGCCGCTGCGACCGCGAGATCGGCCTTGCTGCCGACGACCACGACGGCCAGATCGGCCGGTGGCCAAAGCGGAGTATCGGCCGTCACGAGCCACAAGGCGAGATCGCTCTTGCGAATGCGCTCGAGCGCCAAGCGCTGACCCTGCTGCTCGAGCGCATCCGCGCCATCGCGGATCCCCGCGGTATCCCAGAGCGAGAAGCGCTCACCGCCGAGCGCCAACTGTGCCTCGACCGCGTCGCGCGTCGTGCCCGGAGCCGCATCGACGAGGACGCGCTCCTCACCGAGCCAGGCGTTGAGCAAGCTCGACTTGCCGACGTTGGCCGCCCCGCAGAGCACGACGTGTCGACCGCGTCGCAGGCCGAGCCGCGCCCCTTCGCAGAGCGACTGCACGCGTGCCCCGACTGCAGCGAGGCGCGCGAGCTGCGCCGGCGTTGGCGCCTCACCGTCCATCTGCTCGGGAAAGTCGAGCACCGCCCGCCACTCACCGAGCACCGCCTCGAGCTCGCCGAGCAGCTCGCCGACGAGCCGCGACAAGCCGCCCTGCAGGTGCGCCGCGGCCACTCGACGCTCAGCCTCGCTATCGGCAGCGATGAGGTCGGCCACGGCCTCAGCCTGCGCCAGATCCAGGCGGCCATTGAGAAAAGCGCGCAACGTAAACTCACCCGGCTCGGCGAGCCGTGCCCCCTCGCGCACGCAGCACTCGAGGAGCTGCTCGACGACGACCCGCGCCCCGTGCAGTTGAAACTCGACTACGTCCTCGCCGGTATACGAGCGCGGCGCATGCATCTCGACGAGCATCCCATCGTCGAGCAAGCCACCCGTGGCGTCGCGCACCGCGGCGCGCGCGAGTTGGTGCGAGCGGCGCTCCTTGGCCGAGGGAGCGAGAGAGCGGGCGATGGCGCGAGCGCGCGGCCCCGAGAGGCGAACAATCGCGACGGCGCCCGCACCGCTCGGCGTAGCCCGCGCCACAATCGTATCTACCATCGAGTCGACGCGAGTCATAGGTGAGCCGCTAGGCCTATCACGACCGGCGCGCGGCCGTCACCCACCGCCAGCGACGATCAGAGCACACTCGTTGTCATTGTCCTCGCCAGCCCAGCCGGCTTTGACGCGGCGCCGCCGCCCGGCTGCAGCGCGCTGCTCCGGCGCGCGCGCGTCAAAGCCCGACGAGACCGTCCCGACGCCAACAATTCGCGACGCCGCGACGGCCATGTTAGGCTCGCCCCACCCATGGGCGAAATCGACACGAACGCCATCAGCAAGCGCGGGATGAGCCTGCGCCTCAAGCTGACCATCGGCCTCATCCTCATCATCGGGATTCTCTTTGCCGGCACGAACACCTTCAACCTCCTGCAAAGCCGGCAGCGCCAGCGTGACGAGGCCCTGGCGCACAACGAAACGATTTCGTTCCTCATTGCCGGCGCCCTCATCCCGGAGCTCGGCAGCAACGACATCGAGAGCGATAGCTTTCGTCGCTTCGCCAGCAACTTCTTGAACGCGGCCCTAAAGCTCAGCAAGAAGAACCGCGACCTCGCCTTCGTCGTCGTCGTCGACAACATCGGCCGTGTCATCGCCGGCAGCGCCAAGACTGACATCACGCTCTTCGAGGGCACCAAGCGCGCCCCGAACGAAGCGGCCGCGGTCAGCCAAATCGCAGCCCTCGACGGCAAGCTCGGCGGCGACATGCGTGCCATTCGCTTCCCGCTCGTCGTCAGCGGCAAGGGCAACATCGGCCGCTTGTACGTCGGCACCTCGCTCGTGCGCATCCTGCGCGAGGCCCGTCAGGACCTCATCATCAACATTTCAATCCTGGTCACGACGCTGCTCGTGCTCATCGCCTATGCCTCATTGACACTCGGCCGCATGGTCATCTCGCCTATCACCAAGGTCGTAAGCGCCATGCGCGCCGTGCAGCAAGGCGACCTCGAACAACAGCTCAACCTCAAGCGCCGGGACGAAATCGGCGTGCTCGCCGACACCTACAACTTCATGGTCACGGGCCTCAAAGATCGCGAACAACTCAAAGACGCCTTTAGCCGCTACGTCTCGCCCCAAGTCTACGAGCGCTTCAAGTCGGGCAGCATCAACCTACGCGGCGAAATGCGGCGCGCCACCGTACTCTTCTCGGACATCCGCAGCTTCACCACGCTCTCCGAGCAGCTGACACCGGTCGAAGTCGTCACTATGCTCAATGAGTACTTCACCGAAATGGTCGAGATTGTTTTTCGCTACGACGGCTTCGTCAACAAGTTCATCGGCGACGCCATCATGGCCGTCTACAACATCCCGATCGAGCAGGACCAACCCGAGATGCGCGCCGTGCGCACCGCGCTCGAAATGGTCGAGGCGCTCGACACGCTCAACCAACGGCGCGTCGCCCGCGGCCAGTTCACCATCAAAATCGGCATCGGCATCAACACCGGCCCCGTCGTTGCCGGAAACCTCGGCCACGAGCGCCGCCTCGAGTACACGGTCATCGGCGACGCGGTGAACCTAGCGCAGCGCATCGAGAGCCAGACGAAGGTCACGGGTACGCCCTTGCTCATCTCGGCGGCGACCTATGAGCCGTGCGCGCAGTACCTCGTCGCGCAGCAGTTACCGCCCGTCAAGGTCAAGGGCAAGAACGAGCCGGTCATTCTCTACGCCGTCACCGGGTTGCGCGACCGCGCCGGTGCTGCCGAGAGCGGGGCGGGCACCGCGCAGATCGCGGCACCTCCGACCGCCGCGCGATCAGGGGCAGCAACCTCGCTTGCTGCCGCGCCCGCCGCCTTGGCCGAGGCGCCTCCCCCGATCGCCGCTGCGGCGGGCAAGGGTGCGCCACCACCGCGTGCATCGAGCTCAGGCGCGCCACCCGGCCGACCACCTCTCATGCCACCCGCGAGAGCCGCAACCACCGGCCCAAGCGCCCCAAGCCCAAATCCGGGCCCCCTGCCGATCGCGGTGACGAGCAGCCCGGCGGCGAGCCCGGCCAGCCCAGAAGACGAGCTCGAGATCGACATCACATCCGACGAAGATGCGCCGCCAGCCTAGACGAGCTCGCACACGCCAACGCCTCGACGTGACACAACGAATTTCCCCGCCTGATTCTGGCCCTGTGCACCACGGCCGTGCTATGGGCGAGCAAAACCTGCGCGGGCACTCGCATGGCTCTTGCCGCCAACCGTGAGCACCCGCCCTGGACTTTGGAGCTGCTATGCCCGTCCTCAAGCGTGAAGATCTTTCTGCCTCGCCGGAACTCAACGTCAACGACGTGCACACCATTCTCGGGCCCGAGAGCTCCTTCGAGGGCAAGCTCGTGTTCGAAGGCACGGTGCGCATCGATGGCAACTACAAGGGTCACATCAAGACCGACAACGTGCTCGTCATCGGCCAAGGCGCACGGGTCGAAGCGACGATGGAAGTCGGCAGCGTCGTCATCAACGGTGAAGTCATTGGCGATGTGACGGCCCGCCAGCTCGTCGAGATCCACGCCCCCGGTAAGCTGCGCGGCAACCTATGCACGCCGCAGCTCATGATCGCCCGCGGCGTCATCTTCGAAGGCACGTGCAAGATGGAAGGCGCGGGCGCGACCGAGCGCAGCAACGCGAAGGTTACGATGCTGCCCACCAAGGACCTAGGCTAACACTCCAGCACAGCCGCCGCCTCTGCACCCTACGCCGCGACGTTCGCCGGCGTCGTCACGACGGGCGCATGAGGCATTGGGGGCCGCGGCGCAAGCGCAAGCTCGCCGAAAACGCCAAGAGAACTAGGGCGATGGCGATATACTGCGAGGTCGACAACCCGCACACGCCGCGCTCCTCGTCACCGCGAAACTGTTCGATCACGAAACGACCGAGCCCGTAACCGACGAGCCACAGGAGCACGAGCTGCCCGACAAAGCGGCGCCGCGCTCGCCACAGGACGAGACCGCCGAAGAGCGCGAGCTCGAGCGCCGCCTCGTAAAGTTGCGTCGGATGCACCGGCAGCGACGGCGCGAGCCAATCGACGAGCCCCGCGCTGGCCTGCGCCTGCTGAGCCATCGCGCCCGGCGGGAACACGACGCCCCATGGCATCACCGTCGCCGCGCCGTGACAACAGCCGGCGAAAAAGCAGCCGAGCCGACCCATGGCGTGGCCGAGCGCCACGTAAGGGATGAGCAAGTCACCGACGGCCCAGAAGCTCTGGCGATGACGCCGGCAGTCGTGGGCCACGTAGAGCGCCGCCCCAAGCACGCCGCCGTACCACACGAGCCCGCCGCGCCAAAAAGCGAGCAACGCGAACGGGTCGTCGAGGTAGGCGCGCCACGCGGTGAGGACGAACACGAGCCATGCCCCGAAGAGACCGGCGAGCAGGGCGAAGAAGCCAAGGTCGAGCACGTGCTCGAGGTCTGCACCCTCAACGCGCGCCCGGCGCGCCGCGAGCACGAGACCGACGAGAAACCCGAAGGCGAGCAAGACGCCATACGCGTGCAGTCGCCACGGCGTTGCCAACAGGCCGAACAAGCGCGTCTCGAGCAGCACAGGATGCATTAGCGCCCGCCGTCCTCGCTCCCGTATCGAGAAGACCGTATGTCGGGTGGAGCGCCGCGCGCCCGGCAAGCACACCCCGCGTGGCGAATCATGCGAAGCGGCGCTCCCACTTGGCAAAGCCAACGCGATCGGGCGCTCAAACGCCTTTGACCTTGCCTTTGACCGCGACACCGCTCGCCGCATCGCGGCCCTCGCGATGCAGGACCATGTCGAGCAGCATGAGCCCAACGCCGACCGAGATGGCCACGTCCGCCACGTTGAAGGTCGGCCAGGCCGCCTTGTCGTACCAATGCCAGGCCACGAAATCGATGACATAGCCGAGCCGGATGCGATCCAAGAAGTTACCGAGCGCGCCGCCGAAGACGCACGCGAGTCCGGTCTGCAAGAGCACCTGCGTGACATCGGTCTTGCGCAGATACACGACCATCAAGCTCATCGCCACAGCCGCGACCGCGAGCAAGAGCGGCGCCCGGTAGGAGCTGCCCGCGCCAGCCCAAAAACTCCACGCCGCCCCGGGATTCTCAGCGTAGTGGTGGTGCCAAAAATTATCGAGCACGCTCTGCGCGCCACGACTGCCCGGATGGCGCAACCACAAGAAGCGATCGAGGCGCGCGCCAAACCCGAGCGTTTCGCCAAACGACTCGAAGGCGGTCGTCAGCGTCGCGATCGCCCAGTACTTGGTGAGTTGATCAAGCGCCACCCACGCGGCCACGATACCCGCGAAGCGCCTGGCACACACCGAAGGGTGGCGCAGCTCGCTCACAATGCCTGTCACAATCTTGTTCATGCCTTTATCCACGATCGACTCCCGAAGCCCGGGTGTCACTAGCTCACGCCAACGCCTCGGTGCAACGCCGGCAAAGTGCGGGATGCTGCGGCGCGCTGCCGACCTCGGTGCGGTACAACCAGCAGCGCGGGCATTTTGTTCCCGCGGCGCGGCTCACTTTGACCCTCCGCTCACCACTCTGAGCGACCGCAAGCTCGACGTGCGAGACGATAAAGAGATCGGCGAGCGCTGCGCCCCCGAAACTCTCGAGGCGCGCCTGCTCGTCAGCCGGCACGCTCAACGTGACCGCCGCCTCTACCGAAGAGCCGATGAGCTTATCGCGGCGCGCCGCTTCGAGCTCAGCGTTGACGAGCTTGCGCCACTCGCGCGCGAAGGCATAACGCTCAGCGAGAGCCGGCGCCTGCTTGGCGGCAGCCGCGCGCAGCTCGGCGACCGCGGCCGGCTCGTCGACGCCTGGGTGCAGCGCCATGTGCACGCTCTTGGGGTCGCCCGCTAGGTGCGGCAAGTGCCCCCACGCCTCCTCGGCCGTAAAGCACAAGATGGGCGCGAGCACCCGCACGAGGTCCCGCGCGATCATGAACAACACCGTCTGCGCCGAGCGCCGCTCTTTTGAGTCGACGCGCGAGGCGTAGAGGCGGTCCTTGAGCAGATCGAGATAGAAGGCCGAGAGCTCAATCGTGCACAGCTCGTTCATGGTCGTCACGACGACGTGAAAATCGTAGGCGCGGTAGGCCGCTCGCATGCGCTCAACCGCCGTCACACTCACACCGAGGGCGTAAGCATCGACCTCGAGCAAGTCCTTGGCGCCCACGAGATCGCGCTCGGGCAGAAAGCCGTGCAAGTTGCCGAGCAGGTAGCGCAGGGTGTTGCGCAGCTTGCGGTAGGTGTCGGCGAGGCGCGTGAGGATCTCGGCCGAGATACGGATATCTTCGCGATAGTCCTCGGCGCCCACCCACAGGCGCAGAAGCTCGGCGCCGTTGGTCGCGATCGCCTTCCAGGGATCGACGTAGTTGCCCTTGCTCTTCGACTCCTTCTTGCCCTCTGCGTCGACCACGAAGCCGTGCGTCAAGACAGCACGAAAGGGCGGGCGCTGGCGCGTCGCGAGTCCTGACAAGAGCGATGAATGGAACCAGCCGCGATGTTGGTCCGAGCCCTCGAGGTAGAGATCGACGGCCGGCCCGCTCTCGTGACCCAGGCCCTCGCGCTCGATGACCGCAGCGTACGAGACGCCCGAGTCGAACCACACGTCGAGGATGTCTTCTTCTTTGCGGAACGTGTCCTTGCCGCACGCAGCGCAACGCAAGGGGCCCATGAGCTCTTCGATCGAGTGCGCGAACCACGCGTCGGCGCCCTCTTGCTCGAAGATGCCGGCGACGCGATTTATGCGCTCGGCGTCGAGCACGGGCATGTTGCAGCTCTGGCAGTAGGCGACCGCGATGGGCACACCCCAAGTACGCTGACGCGACAGGCACCAGTCGGGGCGGGTCGCCAACATGCCGCGGATACGGTCTTCGCCCCAAGCCGGAATCCACTCGACCTGCTTCAAGGCCGCAAGCGCCCGTTCACGCAAACTCGCGCCGCCCGAAAACGGCTTGTCAATCGCCACCCACCACTGCTCGGTTGCGCGCGTGATGATGGGTTTGTGGCAGCGCCAACAGTGGGCGTAGCGATGCGTCACGGTCTCGCCGGGCTTATTGAGCAAGGCGCCCTTGTCGACGAGCAACTTGACGATCTCGGGGTTGGCGTCGAAGACCTTTTGGCCAACGCACACGCCGGCCTCGGCGGTGAGCGCCCCCCGGCCGTCGACGGGGCTCAAGACCTCGAGCCCATGCTTGCGCCCGAGCTCGAAATCCTCGGCGCCGTGGCCGGGCGCGATGTGCACGCAGCCCGTGCCGGCCTCGAGCGTCACGTGCTCGCCCGCGAACACCCGGCCCTCGCGCTCGAGAAACGGGTGACGGTACGAAAGGCCGACGAGCTCGGCACCCTTATAACGCCCAAGCACCGCCTTCTCGTCGAACTTCGATTCGCCAATGGCCGCGAGAAACGCCTCGATGAGGCCGCGCGCCACGATGCGCGTTCGGCCGCGCACCGGATACGCCAGATAATCGAGCGTCGCATGCACGGCGATGGCGAGGTTCGCGGGCAGTGTCCACGGCGTGGTCGTCCAGATGACGAGGTCCGCCGGGCCTTTGAGCTTTGAGGGCAGGCTCTGCAAGGCCATGGCCACGTAGATCGACGGGGAGGCGTGGTCCTCGTACTCGACCTCGGCCTCGGCGAGCGCCGTCTGATGCGTAGCGCACCAGTTGACCGGCCGCAGACCCTTATAGACCAAGCCCGCGGCGACGATCTTGGCGAGCTCGCGCAGGGTCTGGGCCTCGTAGGCGAAGCTCATCGTCATATACGGGTTGTCGAAGCGACCGAAGATACCGAGCCGCTCGAACTCGTCGCTCTGAATCTTGACGAAGCGCTCGGCGTAGGCGCGACAGGCCCGGCGGATCTCGACCTTGCTCAACGCGGCCTTCTTGGCCCCGAGCTCTTTGTCGACCTGCACTTCGATGGGCAAGCCATGGCAGTCCCAACCTGGCACGTAGGGCACGCGATGGCCGCTCATGCTGCGGTCTTTGACGACGATGTCTTTTAGCACCTTGTTGAGGATGTGGCCGTTGTGCAGGTGCCCGTTGGCGTACGGCGGCCCGTCATGCAAGACGAAGAGCGGCTGCTTGGCGCGCGCCGCCAAGATGCGGGCGTAGATCGTGTCGTCGCGCCAGCGCGCGAGCTGCAAAGGCTCCTTTTGCGCGAGGCCGGCGCGCATCTCGAAGCCCGTCTCGGGGAGGTTGAGGGTATCCTTGTAGTCGGTCATGGGCGTCCACAAAAGCGAGAAGGGCCTGCCGTATAGCAGCCTCGCTAGGGGCGCAACAAGGACGCTAGACTACCGATCGCGATTCCCGAACAGTCGGCCATCTCGAAGCGCATGACGCTCCGCGCCGCGCCCCCGCGAGATAACGCAAGCAGCGCGGCGCGTCATGCTCGTGTCACAACCGCTATCGGTCAGTGCGAATGGTCGTTGAGGCGCGACTAGGAGCCTGTCTGGAAATTCGTTTTGATTGGCCCGCCCCCGCTCCCGCGCCCGCTCCCGGACTTGCCCGCAAGCACGGCGCCTTTTTTCGGGCGCGGAATCGGGAGCGGGAGCGTGTATGCAGTCATTTTTCCGACAGGCTCCTAGTCGTCGCTGCCGGCCTCGACACCGCCGCCCGCACCGCCGCCGAACTCCGACGGGATGATGAGCAGGCGGCGATACAGCCCCTCGCCCTCGGACTGCGTGGTGACGCCTTCGACTTCGGTGAGCGTCAGATGAAAGACGCGCCGATCGTGCGCCGACATTGGGCTCAACTTGACGACCTTCTTCTCTTCGAGCGCGCGCGCCGCGAGCTTCTTGGCGAGCTCGGCCAAAGCGGCGCGGCGCCGCTCACGGTAGCCCGCGACGTCGAGCACCACGACTTGCTCGCCCTCGAGCTCGCGCGACAGCATACGATTGACGAGGAACTGCATCGACAACAGGGGCTCGCCCATCTTGCCGATGACGCGCTGGGCGTCGGCGCCGGTGATGTCGAGATGAATCTCTTGCGCGTCGTCTTGCACGATACGGCCCGCGGCCTCGAAGTGCATGCGCTTCAAGACCCCGTTGAGCACGGTCTTGGCCTCGTTGGCGCGCTCTGACAAAGTGCCCGACAGCTCGGTGCGCGCCGGGCCCGGCACGCCAAACTGGTCGAGCTTGAGCAACGGCTCGATCCCGGCCGACGGCTGCTCACGTCGAGCGCCGCCCTCGCCGCCGCGACGCGGCCCGCGATCACGATCGCCGCCGCGCCCGCCACCGCGGCCGTCACGACGAGGTCCACGATCGCCACCGCCGCTGCCCCCGCGATCACCACCGCGCGTGTCGCGACGACCACGATCACGGCCACCGCCGCGCTCGCCGCCGCGATCGGCGCCCCCACGACTGTCACGCCGCGGCCCGCGATCACCACCCGCGCCACTCGAGCCACGATCCGCACCGCGATCGCCACCTCGATCGGGAGCGCGCTCGGCGCTGCGCTCCGGACGATCGTACGACGAATCACCCGCCGAGGGCGCACCGACGACGGTGCCCGGCGCTACCGAGGCCGAGTTCGAGCCCCCGTGTCGAACGCTCTCGCCATCGACGGCGATGACAACGCGGCGCTCGAGACCCTCACCGGTCTCCGAGACGACATCATAACGCAAGGCCGAGCGGGTGGTCCCGAGTGCTTCACAGGCCTTGATTGCGGCTTCGGCCGCGCTGCGGCCTTCGAACTGTTGACGTGCCATTGACTTGCTGCTCCATCGCAACGCGCTTTTTCGCGTTTGTAAGTTGCGCGTTGCTCGCGGCGAACGCTGCCGCGGTAGGGGGTTATCTCGTGCGCTTGTTGATAACGAGCTGCTGCACGATCGTCAAGATGCTGTTGACCACGATGTAGAGCACGAGCCCGCTCGGCAGCGAGATCATGAACACGGTGAACATCAGCGGCATGACGTACATCATAATCTTCGCCTGCTGCGAATCAGTCGACATCGGCGTCACGCGTTGCTGCACGACCGTGAGCGCCCCAAAGGCGATGGCGAGAAACGGAAAGCTCTCCTTGGCGGTCAGATTCTCGAGCCACAAGAACTTCTGCTGATAAAGATCGACCGCGGTCCACAGCGTCCGATAGAGCGCGAACCACACCGGCATTTGCAGGAGCATCGGCAAGCAGCCACCAAGCGGGTTGACGCCCTTCTCGCGAAAGAGCTTCATCTGCTCCATCTGCATGCGCTCACGATCGTTGCCGAACTTCACCTTGAGCGCATCGAGCTCGGGCTTGACGAGCTGCATGCGCCGCATCGACACGGCGCTCTTGTAGGTCACCGGAAAGAGCAAGAGCTTGACGAGCAGGGTGAGCAGGATGATGGCGAGCCCCCAGCTCGTCGTCCAATCGTGGAAGAAGTTGAGCACCGCCACCATCGGCCGGGCGAGAAACCCAAGCGGGATGCCCCAGATGTTGTAGTCGATGACCTCGCTCAAATTCGCGGCCACCTTCTTGAGCTCGCTGTCGCGCTTGGGTCCTACGTAGAGCACGACCTTCTTCTTCCACGTGGCGCCAGGAGCGAGCTCACCGCCGTCGAACACGTAGTCGACGAGCACCTCTTTGCCCTGACCCGAGACCCGGCAGGTGCCGCTGCGATCGGCCTCGGGCATGAGCGCCACGACGAAGTACTGCCGATCGAGGCCCGCCCAATCGGCGCCGGCGACCGCGCGCGGCTCCTTCTCGGCGTCCTTGGCGAGCCAGCGCTCGACGCTGCCCGACTTCGCGCACACGCCGTGCACGAGATCGGCAGGGGGCGTCATGAAATTCCCGCCGCTCGCCTCTTCATGCGGCGCGGAAGCCATGTAGATGGTGGCGCCGGCCTTGACGGCCACACTCGAATCGTTGCGCACCGAGAGCTCGTAGTCGAGAGCGTAGGCGTCTTGTCGCGGACGCACGACGAGTGAGGTGCGCACGCCGCGCGTATCCGAGCCCGAAAGCTCGAGCGGCCCGGCGCCGCCCTCGGCACCGACGAAGGCGAGCGGCGTCGAGACGCCATCGACCGACAGGCTCACGAGGGCCTGGCGCTTGACGCCCGCAATGGGCGCGGTCGCGAGCGAGACGTGCTGCAATGGCGCGCCAGGCTTCGGCGCCTCTTGATAGGTCGCGAGATCAAGACGCGAGAGCGCGCCGTCGTTGCCGAGCGCGCCCGAAAGGAGCGGGGTCGAAAACGCTCGACTCGCCGTGCTTACAGCGAGCGCCGCAGGCGCTGCGGTCGCCCCGAAAGCTGCGGCCGGCGCCCCGACGCCACTCGGCGCGGCGCTCGGGCTCGACACGGCCGGGACGCTCGCCCCCCCACCCTCGGAGCTCGGCGCGCTCGGCGCGTTCGACTTGACGCCCGGCTTTGGCCCGGGCTGCGGCACGAAGTACTGCCAGGCAAAGATGACGCCCAAACACAGGGCCACCGCCACGAAGATTCTCTTTTGCTCGTCCATGACCTCTAACCTCTCGCAGCAGGGACAGCCGTGCCCTGTCGCGTCTGTACACCCACGAGCTGCGTCCTCGCGTCGACGCGCGGCGGCACGGGATCGACGCCCCCCAAGTGCCAAGGATGACATCGCACGAGACGCCGCGCGCTCAGCGCACTGCCGTGCCAGGCGCCATGCTGCGTGAGCGCATCGAGCGCATACTGCGAGCACGAGGGGTAGAAGCGACAGCGACCACCGAGCCAGACCGACAGCGTGGCGCGATAGATCTGCACGAGCACGATGAGTAGACGCGCCATCATGAGCGCACCGGCTTAGGCTGCTCGCTCGCCGCGCGCGCGATCGTTTGCTGAACGAAGCCCGCCGCTTGCGCGAGCAGCTCGGTGACCTCGCTCTGTAAGGTGGCAAACTCGGCGCCCGCCGCGGCTGGCACGGCGATGATCACATAGTCATAAGGAGGGACCAGCAACTCGGGCCGCGCCCGCACGATGGCGCGCAAGCGCCGGCGCACACGGTTGCGTACGACTGCGTTACCCACCTTGCGACTCACGGTGTAGCCAACGCGCGCGTTCTTACTCGGCAGGCCATCGCGGTCGACGAGCAGCACCAGGTGGGGACGTCGAAACCGCCTGCCCCGCGACTGCACGCGCACGAAATCGGCGCGTTGTTGCAGCCGGCCTGGCGAGTGAGGGGCCTCTGCCCGCTCTAACACCATGTCGATCCGTCGGGCAGCGCCCCGCAAAGGGCTACTTACCGCTCACGCGCACGGTGAGCTTCTTGCGGCCCTTGAGACGGCGACGCTTCAAGACCTTGCGTCCACCGGGCGTAGACATGCGTTTGCGAAAGCCGTGGACCTTCTTACGACGTCGGTTGTGCGGCTGATATGTACGAGGCCCCTTCATCGGCGTGCTCTCTTTCCTTGCAATTGAAGCTGCACTGGCAGCGAGCCGCGCATCTTACAGACCAAGCGGCGCTTGTCAACTGATTGCACACTAGGCAGGCCGACTTTTCGCACCGCCGACGATCAAAAAAATGTGCAGCTTCGCGATCGCCACCGCGATCATTTTTGATATCGGCGTGGACAATGAGATTTTCGGCAGAACGATCGCGCGAGGCCGCTAGAATGCGGTCGGCCGCACCGTGAACGTACTTGACCGCACCTGACGGCTACCGTAAACAGGATTCGTGCAGAACGAACGTTGTGCACAACCGCTGGCAGCGGCCGCCGAAGCCGACGCCATCGGGACGCGACTACGATTGGGGTTTTTCGACACCACGGCCGCGGAAGCTGTGGCGAGGGCGAAGTTGAAAGCGTAACTGCAAAGAGCGCTTCTCCTATTCCTGGCGACAACGACGTACGTAGACGCGCTCACATGCACACGTGAGCGCTGTGGATAGGTGTGTGAATTCGCTGACGACTGTTGGCACGAACGATTCGATAACTTTGACGTTTGTAGCGAGCGAAAGGCTCTGTGGACAAGTGATGACCGAGGCAGTGCAACAAAGCTCCGAGGGCCTGTGGAGTGCGTTTCTCGACGCCGCAAAGACCTCAATCTCGAGTCACGTCTTCGAGACCTGGATCCGCCCTGTCGAGTGCGTCAGCTACTCGAACGGCGCCGTCACGCTCGCAGTGCGTGACCAATTCGCGCGCGACTGGCTCGCCGATCATTATCTCGACTTCATCCGCGAGCACCTGACGCGCCACGCCGGCGTGCCGGTCGCCATCGATTGGGTTATCCACCCGCCGGCGAGCGCTGCGAGCCGCGACGTGCACGATCCGTTGCCCGACGAAGGTTCGCAGGTCTCTGAGTCCATCGACACGCCTGCCAACAAGCGCCGCCACCTCAATCCGCGCTACAGCTTCGACACCTTCGTCTCCGGACCCTCGAATCAGTTCGCCTTCGCCGCATGCAAGGCCGTGGCCGAGAAGCCTGCGCACAGCTACAACCCGCTCTTCTTGTTTGGCGGCGTTGGTCTCGGCAAGACGCACCTCCTCTCGGCCATCGGCCACCACCTGCTGCACGCCGACCCGCAGACACGCATCATCTACACCTCGAGCGAACAGTTCATGAACGAGGTCATCAACGCCGTGCGCTTCTCGACGCTCGACGAGTTCCATCACAAGTACCGCAAGAACTGCGATGTCTTACTGATGGACGACATCCAACTCATTGCCGGCAAAGACCGCACCCAAAACGAGTTCTTCCACATCTTCAACACGCTCTACGACTCGCAGCGCCAGATCGTCGTCACGAGCGACAAGCTGCCGCACGAGATCCCCGAGATCGAAGAGCGCCTACGCACACGCTTCCAGTGGGGCCTCATCGCCGACATCCAGCCCCCTGACCTCGAGACGCGCATCGCGATCCTACAAAAGCGCGCAGCGAGCGAAAACATCGCGCTCGACGACGAGGTGTCGTTCTTCCTCGCCAAGAACATCCGCTCCAACGTGCGTGAGCTCGAAGGCGCGCTCGTCCGCGTCACGGCACATGCGTCGCTCTCGGGCACACCCATCACGGTCGACTACGCCCGCGAGGTCTTAGCCGAGATACTCTCGACGCGCGCCCAACAGATCTCAGTCGAGTCCATCCAGAAGCTCGTCGCGAGCTACTTCCAGGTGCGCGTCATCGACTTGAAGAGCCCGCGCCGCGTCAAGACGCTCGTACGCCCGCGGCAAGTCGCCATGTTCCTCTGTCGCAAACACGCCGGGGCGTCCTACCCCGATCTCGGCAGTCGTTTTGGCGACAAAGACCACACGACCATCATGAGCGCCTGCAAGAAGATCGAGGCCTTGCTCAAGACAGACCCGTCGCTGCGCAGTCAGGTGCTCGAGCTCGAGCGCCAACTCGACGTCAAGCGCTAGGAGCCTGTCGGAGAAATGACTGCATCCCCGATTCCGCGCCCGAAAAAAAGCGCCGTGCTTGCGGGCAAGTCCGGGAGCGGGCTCGGGAGCGGGTGCGGGCCAATCAAGACGAATTTCCCGACAGGCTCCTAGATCAAGCCGCGCTTGGGCGTGCCCACGCGACAAACCTACGGCGCGAGCTGAGCCTCGACCCTGCGAAGCTCAATAGCCAGTAACGCTCTGGCGTGCCCGGGTGAGGCTTGTGCACTAAGTTGTGCGCAAGACTCCGCATAACCCTGTGTGTAGGCATGGGTGCGACGTGTGGATACACTTGTCCCCAAGTTGGGAGGGCTTCTACCTACATGGTCATACACAGATCAATCGTCATAGATCACATACAGTTACCTACGATATCCGGATCTCCACAGGCGATCATGATCATTGATCATATTCATATATAGATCCCTCATGAGAAGAGGCCGTGCACACATGCAGCGCACAGTGAACCATGCCACACGCCGGAAGGCATGTGCTTGCCCTACATGTACAGCGCCTTGACAGCGGAGTGAAATCTCGGCTTACCAACGGCCATCGGTCATGATATGGCCGACACGACATGACAGCGAGGGCCAGCGTATGAAGATGACATTGCGCACCGCGGAGCTTGCACGAGCTCTGTATCGAGTTCAGGGAATCGCCGACAAGAAGAGCACCATGCCGAGTCTCGCGCATGTGCTGCTCAACGCCACGTCAGAAGGCCTCGTCGTGAGTGCCACCGATATGGACGTCGGTCTCGCCGGTCATTACGAAGCGACTGTGCAAACGCCAGGCGCCGTGGCCGTCCACGCCAAGCAGCTCTACGAGATCATCAAGTCGCTCTCGGCTCCGTCGGTCGAGATCGAGAAGCGCGACAACAACTGGATTGAGCTGCGCGCCGGCGCGAGCCGCTTTCGCCTCGTTGGCATGGCCGCCGAGGAATTTCCCGCCCTGCCGACGCAAGCGCAGATCAAGCCCTTCGCAATTCCCGCCGCCGATCTCGTGCGCATGATCGATCGCACGATCTTCTGCGTCTCGACCGACGACAATCGTCACAACCTCTCGGGCATCTACTGCGAGTCGCCGAAGCCAAACGTGCTGCGCATGGTGTCGACCGACGGTCATCGACTGGCGCTCGCCGAGCACACCTTCGCCGTGCCGATCCATATCGAGCATGGCGTCATCGTGCCGCGCAAGGGCTTCCAAGAGTTGAAGCGCGTCCTGTCCGACAGCACCGAGCACATCACCACGGTCGAGCTCGGCTTCTCAGCGACGAGCGGCGTCATCAAGGCTGGCTCCGTCACTCTCTCGACGCGCCTCGTCGAAGGCCAGTTCCCCGACTACACGCAAGTCATTCCGAAGGGCGGCGACAAGCTCATCAAGATAGCCCGCGCGCCATTTGCCGAAGCGCTACGTCGCGTCTCGTTGTTGTCACAAGGGCGCTCGTATGGCGTGCGCTTGAGCTTGAACGACGGTACGCTCGTGCTCGTGGCCGAGGATCCCGAGTTCGGCGAGGCCCACGAAGAAATCGAGGTCTCGTACAAGGGCGGCCCGCTGACGATCGGCTTCAACGCGCGCTACATCCTCGATGCGCTCGCGCTCATCAACGACGAGGGCGTGCTGCTCGAGCTCGCCGATGATTTGTCGCCCGGGGTCCTCAAGCCCATCGAAGAGCCGGGCTTCCTCGCCGTCGTCATGCCGATGCGCATCTAGCGCACGTGTCATCTGACGCGGCGGCGAACACAGAGCGTTCATGCACGTCGAGCAGCTCGAAGCGCGCGGCTTTCGTAACCTCGCTCCGCTCGCGCTCGAGCTTACGTCGCGGCCGGTGGCGCTCGTCGGCGGCAACGCTCAGGGCAAGACCAACGTGCTCGAGGCTTTGGGGCTGTGCACGACGGGTCGCTCGTTTCGGGCCGCAGCGCCCTATGAAATGCTGCGGCACGGTGAGGAGGCGGCGCAGCTGCGCGCCCGACTCGTGCGCCACGACGTTCGGCACGACATCGAGGTCACGCTCACGCCGAAGCACAGACTCGTGCGCGTCGACGGCCGCGCGCTGCGCCAAACCTCTGCCTTGTTGCAGATCGTCAACATCGTGTCGTTTTTTCCCGACGATCTGCGCGTCGTCAAAGGCAGCCCCGAGGAGCGACGACGCTTCCTCGATCGCGCGGTCGCTAATCATCGCGCCGATTTTGTGGAGGCAGCGCAGGCCTACGTCAAGGCGCTCAGATCGCGCAATGCCTTGTTGCGCGGCACGGCGCGGCTCGAGCCGGCGCTCGTTGAGGTCTACGACGAGCAGCTCGTCACTCACGGCGAGCTCGTGCACCGCGCGCGCCAAGAGACGTTGCGGGGTCTTGCGCCGCTCGCTGCGGCGGCCTTCGCCTCGATCATGCCCGAGACGGGGCCGCTCGGTCTGCAGCTCGACGACGGTATTCGTCTCGAGCCTCAAGGCACGAGCGTCAAGGCGGCCGAGGGCGATGGCCTACAGGACGGCGCAGATCGGTCACCCAAACTCGCTCGGACGGCGACCGACTTTGCCGCGCGCCTGCGCGAAGGCTTTCGCCGAACCTTCGCCAAGGACCGCGCCCGTGGCGTCACGAGCGTCGGGCCGCACCGAGCCGAGGTCCGTATGACACTCGGTGGTAAGGACGCCCGCCTGTACGCCTCCCAGGGCCAGCAGCGGGCGGTTGTGTTGGCGCTCAAGATGGCGGAGCTGCGCTACGTTGAGCAGCAGATCGGCTCAGCGCCCATCTTGCTCCTCGACGACGTGTCGAGCGAGCTCGACAGCGAGCGCACGCGCCTGCTCTTCGCCGCTGTAGCCACGCTGTCGAGCCAAGTATGGGTCACCACCACGGGCGCTGTTCGTTTGCCACTGCCCTCGGATACGCAAGAATTCTTCATACAAAACGGTATGTTAGAGGGGCGCGTCGGAGCCGCTCCGCGGCCTTGAAAGGGTGGCGTCGGCGGGGCTGAGTGTGCTATGTAGACTGCCCCAATTTGCCCTGGAGGCAAGCCGTTGAGCCAGCCTACTCCCGACCCCGTCGCGCCCATCGCCCCGAGCTATAACGCCGACAAGATCACCGTCTTGAAGGGCCTCGAGGCGGTGCGCAAGCGCCCGGGCATGTACGTCGGCGACACCGACGACGGCTCGGGCCTGCATCACATGGTGTACGAAGTCGTCGACAACGCCATCGACGAGGCCTTGGCGGGCTACTGCACGGAGATTGGTGTGACCGTGCGCATCGACAACTCGGTGACGGTCTTGGACAACGGTCGTGGCATTCCCGTCGATGAACATCCGACCGAGGGGCGCAGCGCCGCCGAGATCGTCATGACCGTGCTGCACGCCGGCGGCAAGTTCGATGACTCGAACTACAAGATCTCGGGCGGCTTGCACGGCGTTGGCGTCTCGGTCGTCAACGCACTCTCCGAGAAGGTGGTGCTCGAGATCTATCGTGACGGCAACGTCTATCGGCAGGAGTACGTGCGCGGCGATCCGCAGGCGCCGCTCGCCGTCGTCGGCACGACGGATCGCACGGGCACGAGCGTCACCTTCAAGCCCGACGCCCAGATCTTCACCGCCATCGAGTTCTCGCACGACATCCTCGTCAATCGCTTGCGCGAGCTCGCCTTTCTCAACAAGGGCATCAAGATCGTCTTTGCCGACGAGCGCAACGACAAGAGCGAAGTTTTTCAATACGAAGGCGGCATCCTCTCGTTCGTCAAGCACGTCAACAAGAACAAGACCGTGCTGTACCCCGAGCCGCTCTACGTCGCCGGCACGCAAGACAAGATCCAGGTCGAGTTGGCGATGCAGTACAACGACACCTACACCGAGCATATGTTCGTCTACACGAACACCATCCCGAACCCGGATGGCGGCACGCACCTCGCGGGCTTTCGCGGCGCCGTGACGCGCGCCGTGAACTCGTATGCGACGCGCAACGATCTGCTCAAGGGGCCGCTCAAGGGCATGCAACTGTCGGGCGACGACATGCGCGAGGGTTTGGTGGCCGTGCTGTCGGTGAAGATGCCCGACCCTAAGTTCAGCTCGCAGACCAAAGACAAGCTCGTCTCCTCCGAGGTCAAGCCGGTCGTCGAGGCCATCGTCGGCACGGCTATCGAGATCTTTCTCGACGAGAATCCCATCTACGCGAAGGCCATCGTCTTCAAGGTGAGCGAAGCGGCGCGGGCGCGCGAGGCGGCGCGTAAGGCGAAGGAGTTGACGAGGCGCAAGGGCGCGCTCGACTCGGCGAACCTACCCGGTAAACTCGCCGACTGCCAAGAGCGCGACCCGGCCAAGTGCGAGCTGTACATCGTCGAGGGCGATTCGGCCGGTGGCTCGGCCAAGCAAGGCCGTTCGCGCAAGAACCAAGCGGTGCTGCCCTTGCGTGGCAAGATCTTGAACGTCGAGAAGGCGCGCTTCGATCGCATGCTCACCTCGGATGCCATCCTCACCCTAATCGCCGCGCTCGGCACGGGCATCGGTGCCGAGGACTTCGACATCAACAAGCTGCGGTATCACAAGGTCATCATCATGACCGACGCCGACGTTGACGGCAGCCACATCCGCACGCTCCTGCTCACCTTCTTCTATCGCCATATGCCCGAGGTGCTCAAGCGCGGCCATCTGCTCATCGCGCAGCCGCCGCTTTTCAAGGTGCAAAAGGGTAAAAAGGAAACCTACCTCAAAGATCAAAAGGCGCTCGACGAATTCCTGCTCGACCTCGGTACAGCCGCGGTGTCGCTCTTGTCGAGCGACGACGCGCACGAGCGGGTAGCCGGAGCGAAGTTGAAGGCGCTGTGCGCCAAAGTGCTCAAGTACGAAGATCTGCTCGCCAAAGTCGATAAGCGGCGTGACGCGCGGCTCGTCGACGCCATGCTCAAAGAGACCTCGATCGGTCTCGAGTCGCTCAAGCTCGCTAACCTCGGCGACGACGTAGCGCGCATCGAGAGCCATCTCGCGCGCTTTCATCCTGATGCCTTGCCGCTCGAGGTGCGCATCGAAGACGAGCGTGAGCATCAGCGCAAGCGCTGGCGCATCCTGACGCGGCAGATGGGCACGGTGCGTGAATCGGTGTTCGACACGGCGTTCTTCGAGAGCCCAGACTTCGGTGAGCTCTCTTTGCTCTCGCGTGGCTTCGCGGACGGCGGGGCGCCGCCCTACATGCTGTCGTACGCCGAGGAGGCCGTCGAGATGCCGTCGCTCGAGACCGCGGTGGCGCGGATCATCAGCGACGCCAAGAAGGGTCTCGCCATCCAGCGCTACAAGGGCCTCGGTGAGATGAACCCTGAGCAGCTTTGGGAGACGACGCTCAACCCAGACAACCGGACGCTACTCTCGGTGCACGTTGACGATGCCGTCGCCGCCGACGACATCTTCACGGTGTTGATGGGCGATGCGGTCGAGCCGCGGCGCGAGTTCATCGAGCGCTTTGCCCTCGATGTGCGCAACCTCGACGTCTAGGCGGCGAGGGCCCGTCCAATGGCCTCGCGATGGCACTTGACCGCGCAGGCTTTCGGGAGCAACAAGCCCCCTTCGGCAACAAAGGAGCATTCATGACGCGCACGCGATTTCTCGGCACTGGTCACTATGTGCCCGAAAAGGTCGTGACCAACGACGATCTCGCCAAGCGGATGACCACCTCGGACGAGTGGATCCAGCAACGCACGGGCATCCGCACGCGGCGCTACGTCGACTTCGAGCAGGATCCGATGGGCGCCTCCGAGCTCGGCGCCCGCGCCGGGCGCGCGGCGCTCGCTGACGCCAAGGTGAGCAAGGACGAGATCGATCTCATCATCGTCGCGACCTTGAGTCCCGACCGGCCTTTTCCGGGCGATGGCGTGCTCGTGCAGGCCAAGCTCGACATCCCGGTTGGCGTGCCCGCGCTCGACATTCGCAACCAGTGCTCGGGGTTCCTCTACGGCCTGTCGGTCGCCGACGCCTACATTCGCAGCGGCACCTACAAGCGCATCTTGCTCATTGGCGCCGAGGTGCACTCGAGCGGCCTCGATTTCTCCGATCGCGGTCGTGACGTCGCGGTCATCTTTGGCGACGGCGCCGCCGCAGTCGTGCTCGGCCCGAGCGAAGACGACTCGCAAGGCGTGCTTGGGATCACTCTACACGCCGATGGCCGCTTCGCCGACGAGCTGAGCTGCTCGTACCCGAGCTCGGCCGTCAGTCCCCGCGTGTGCGCCGAGGGCCTGACGAACGGCGCGCAGTATGCGTCGATGAACGGCAAGACAGTGTTCAAGCACGCGGTCTCGCGCATGCCTGAGGCGCTGCTCACCGTGCTCGGCAAGCTGAACCTTGCGCCGAAGGACATCGACTTGCTCATTCCGCACCAGGCCAATCTGCGTATCAGCGAGATGGTGCAGCGTCGGCTCGAGCTGCGCGACGAGCAGGTGTTCAGCAACATCCAAGAGTACGGCAACACGACGGCGGCGTCGATTCCGCTCGCGCTCGATCAAGCCGTCAAGCAGGGCCGCATCAAGCGCGGCGATCTCGTTTGTCTCGCGGCCTTCGGGGCGGGCTTTACGTGGGCCGCGGCCGCGATTCGTTGGTAGATGCCGCAAAGAAGATTTTGAAAGTCAAGAGTCGTTATGTAGCGTAAACACCCACATGTCGGATATTGTCCGCCTTGTCAGCACCTTGGCCCCGTGCTTTTTTGCGCCGCACTGAGCGACATCCGCTCGGCGATGGGTAGGCTAAAGATGATGCATCGTAGCGTGATCGGTTGGGCCTTCGCGTGTTGTGCGTTCATGTTGGGTGGCTGCGGCGCCGAGAGCGCGCCTCTCGAAGACGCGGACTTCGTTCCCTTCGATCGCGCCGATGACATGCGGCAAGCGCCCGGACCGATCCTCGCCAATCAAAGCGGCGACGCGTTGATTGCTGCCCTCGTCGCTGGCTACAAACCGAAGGCCGTGCTCGGCTACAAGCCGGCCGGTGCGAAGTTGTTCGGCGACATCGACGTGCACGATGGCAAAGTCACCTGCGTGTATTCGGGCTTCAGCACGACCGATTTGTTCAACCACACCGGCATGAACATCGAGCACACGCTGCCGCAGTCGAAGGGCGCAGTCGGCAATGCCAAGTCGGACATGCATCATCTGTTTACGACGGAGATCAACGCCAACTCCTACCGCGGCAGCTCACCCTTCGCCGAGATCCCTGACGCCGAGACCCGCGACTGGATCGGCAACCACAACTTCTCGACGACCAAGCCGAGCGCCAACCTCGAGCTCTACAGTGAGCGCGATCCGCGCGGCGCCGGGCGCTTCGAGCCGCGCCATGATCACAAGGGCAACGCAGCGCGCGCCATGTTCTACATGTATACGATGTACCGCGCGCAGGCCGACTCGGCCGACAAGATGTTCTTCGCCAAGCAGAAAGACACGCTCCTGCAGTGGCATGTGCAGGATCCGCCCGACGCCATTGAAATCGAGCGCACCAACCGCATCGCCGCCTTCGAGTCGGGCAAGCCCAACCCATTCGTGCTCGACCCGACGCTCGTGCGGCGCGCGTACTTCCCGACCAGCGACGGCGCCGGGTCATCGACCACGGTCGTCGATCTAACCGCCGCTGCCCTCGATGCACTCTCGGCCGAGCTCGCCTGGACGCTCGCGGACTCCTACGATGGTGCCGTCGACGAGCTGCTGGTGTTGCTCAGCACGAGCGGGACGCCGGCGGCTCCGAGCGGCGTCACGCCGGCCTCTTTGCAGCCGAGCAGTGATCTCGGCGTCGCCGAGCGCACGAGCGACGGCAGCTACGTGACGTACGTTGGCGATGGCGCCGGCGTGACCGTGACGGGCCTCGCGCCCGGCACGACCTACACTATCGCCGTGTGGCTCTTCGAGAACAACGCCTGGGTCGAGACGCAGGCGACGGGCAGCGTGACTACGCCGCTCTAAATTCCCCCCCCCCTGCCGAGATCCAGATAGCACGGCCGCCCTTGACGCGGCGCGTGCGCTGGCGTGTCGGAGCCGCCGCGACGCGCGCGCGTCAAGGGCCCGGCTGTTGAGGTGGCGCGTGCGCCGGCGTGTCGGAGCCGCCGCGACGCGCTACTGGAGTAACTGATCGGCCGGGTTCGGCCCGGTCATGTCGATGGCGCCGAAGCGCTCCTCGAAGCGGCGAATGTTTTCCTGCAACGCCACGAGCAAGCGCTTGGTGTGCTTCGGGCTCGAGATGATGCGCGAGCGCACCTTGGCCTTTGGCTGCTGGGGCTGCAAGTACATCACGTCGATCGTGAACTCGGTCTCGGTGTGGTTGACGAGCGCGAGGTTGACATACATCCCCTGCGCCACGTCGTCGTCGAGCTGGATCTGAATCTGGACGTGCTTCTGCGGCTGGCTCGGTTCCATTGTCACGGCGTTACCTCTTCTGCTTGGTCTTGATTCGGTGCCTAGTCATGCCCTGTAGGCGCTGCCTCGGCAAGCTCGAGCAGCACGCCGGCGGCGCTCTTCGGGTGCACGAAGGCCACGCGGCTGCCATGCGCCCCCGGTCGCGGCACTTCGTCGATGAGCCGCGCGCCCGCGGCCTTCATCGCGGCGAGTGCTTGGTCGAGCTCTGCTACGCGCATGCACACGTGATGCAGGCCTTCGCCGCGCTTCTCGAGAAAGGCCGAGATCTCCGAGTCGGGACGCGTCGGCGCGATGAGCTCGAGTCGAGCGCTGCCGGTCGCAACGAACGCAATGGCGAGGCCGCGCGCCGCGAGTCGCTCTTCGCCTTCGACGCAAAAGCCGAGCGCCTCGTACGAAGCGCGGGCCTGCGCGAGGTCGCGCACGGCGATGCCGATATGGTCGATGCCCAAGAAAGTCGTGGCCATGCGCGAGGCTCCTTCGCCGCAAGAATTGCAACTAGCGGGTGGGCACGTATAATCACGAACGATACCCTTTGCGGAAGGCCTGCCTGATGGCGTCCATGCGCGCGCTGATTTGTCGAACATTGCGGAGCGCCGCGGCGCTCTCGGCGCTTGCGGGCTTTGGCGCGTGCAACAAGGCACAGCCCGTCACCGACATCCTGCTTTCAGTGACGAGCGCCCGCCCGGTCGACAAGCTCGAGCTGCGGGCCCGCAATATGGACCTCGTGACCGACACGATCACGCGCGTGGTCGAGACCGATATTTCCACTGACCCTTACCTCGTGCTCATTCACCCTTCGCCGCAGTTCCCGACCAAGTTTCTCATCCACGTCAAAGGCACCAAGGCCGGCAAGCTCGTCTCGGTCAACGCCAAGATCCTCGAGTTCAAGAAGAACCAACAGGTCGCTGAGACTTTGCGCCTCATGACGCCCGAAGACTTCGTCGACGCGGATGACGACGGCTTTCCGTTGTGTCGCGCCGGCACGGCGAGTGAGCTGTGCGACTGCAACGACCAGAACCCAGACGTGAGCCCCTTTCGCCACGAGTTCTGCGACAAAGCCAGGGTCGACAACAACTGCAATGGCTCGTGGCGCGACGAGTGCGATCACTGTTTGCCGAGCGATCCCGAGCTGCCCTGCACGCCGCTCGGTCAAGATCTCATTGCCCTTGCCGGGGTCGGGGCGTGCGTCTTCGGTCAGCTACCTTGCGTGGACGGCGTCTATGGAACCGATTGCATCGGGGCCGGCTCGCCCAAGGTCGAGGTCCCGAACAACTACATCGACGACGATTGCGACGGCACGGTTGACGAAGGCTCGGGCTGTACGCCGGGAAGAATACGCGCTTGCCATCGCGGCTTCGTCGACGACGCGACGAACCCGGACCCGAATGCGCGCGGTGCCGCGACCGCCCTCGCGATGGGCGAGTGCAGCAAGCCTGGCACGCAGCACCAGCCGCGCGGCGTGCAAAAGTGCCTCATCGATGGCACCTGGGGCATGTGCGAGGGCGATGCGCTGCCGCAGCGCGAGACCTTGCCTGACGTCGGTTGGACCGAGCTGCAAGCCACGCAGTGCGATGGCCTCGACAATGACTGCAACGGCCTTTACGACGACAAGGAATACTTCGATGCCGACGCCGACGGCTACACCATCTGTGGCAGCGTCTACGCGACGCCCGCTCATTCGCAGCCGGGACTCGGCGCAGAATATATTGATTGTAACGATGCCGATCCGAACATCAACCCCGGCGCGACCGAACTCTGCGGCAACGAGGTCGACGAAGACTGTCGCTGCGATCATGATCCGCTCGGCCGGCCGGTGAGCGATCCGCTGAGTGCCATCGGCAAGCCGTACAACAAACTCGGCGCGGGTGTGAACTGCGACACCGCGCAGCGCTATCTCGTCTGCCCCGACCTGCCGCGCAGCGACACCCACGCCACAGGCGTTTGCAAGGACGCGCCCGATACTTATTACCGCGGCTACTTTACGCCCGCGGCCCCGGGCAGCAAGAAGGGCTGCTACATGTGCAGCGAACCGTTTGGCCTGCACTGCTCGGGCACGACACAGGCGTGCACGACCAAAGACGAAGACTGCATTGTCTGCGACCAGGTTGGCGAGCCGCCGGCGACCGATCTCGCGAGCGTGCGGCCGCTGTGTCAAGACGAGGCGCCCGGGACCTGCTCCGTGCGCAGCGGTCCGGCCTGGCAGGACCTCGTCGGCACCGACCCCTACGACGAGTGCGCGGGCGTGCTATGCTCGGGCGCGAACGCCTACTATTGGGGCATCGCCACGGCGGCGATGAGCCCGCTCATCGCGCACCGCTGCTACCAGGTCGTCGATCAAAGCAACGCCGACGTGCTGTGCAAGGCCGGGGGCGCTTGTCAGACCTCGCTCGATCTGTGTCCGCTCGAGCTCGTGGCGGCCGATTGGCCACTTTCAATCGTGTCGGTCAAGAGCACGTTCGTTGTGCCGCCCTTCAAGTGCGAGCAGCCACGCGTCAACACCTGCGCCGGCTGGGCTGGCCCGGCGTGGGACCCGCAGGTCAACACCGACTGGTTCGAGGAGTGCACGCTCGCGTCGCCCTATAAGTGCTCGGCGCTCGCAACCAAGTACTATTTCGGCGTGCTCACCGATGGCAACGGTGCGCCGCACTGCTACTACAAGGCCGACGTAAGCAACAACGACTGCGCCACGGGTGGCAGTCTGCGCGCTGATCCGTGCCAAACGCTCGATGAGGCCTGTCGACTCGCCGCGCAGGGCGCCGAGGAGCCCAATCGGCCGCGCTGCATGAAGCCGGTCACGACGAGCGGCTGCAACACCGTGGCGGGTCAAGAGACCGTGGCGCCGGTGTACACGGCGGTCGTGGCGCAGTTCACCGATCCCTACAACGAATGCGCGGCCAATGGCGGCGCGGCGACTTGCAACGGTCTGCCGTGGCCCAACAACGCGTGCAGTCAGCAGCAAGGGGATGCCTGCGACGCGACGCACCTATGTGAGTCCGGCGTCTCATGCGTCGATGGGGTGTGCTGCGGTCAGGCGAGCTGTCCTGTCTGCGAGTATTGCGCCGCGGGCAGTGGTACCTGTCAACAACGCGCCGTCGGCGCCAAGGACCCCGCCGGCTTCCTTGGCGACTTGAACACCTGCAATACAGCGAGCCACTACTGCTGTCCGGGTGCCACGGCAGTGTGCGTGGTGGCGGGTGGCGAGTATGGCGCGAGCTGCGGTACTCCCGGCGGCGACTGCGCCAGCGCCTACACTTGCGTCGGCACGACACCGAGCTGTGGCGCGGCGAGTCGCCCCTGCGCCGCATGTTCTGGCGATACCCGTCAGAGCGGCATCTGTCAGGCCGACGGCACCACGTGTACGATCAACCCCTTGCTCAACGCCGACTGCGCGGTGTGCACGCACTGTCAGGATGATGGCACGACGGCGAGTTGTCCGGCCTATGGTCAGGACATCGACGATACGGCCTCGCCGTTTACGTGCACGACCAACACCACCTGCGATGGTGGCGGCAACTGCAGGCTCAAGGACGGGCAAACCTGTGGCAGCGGCACTGTTTGCGCCTCGGGCTTCTGCGTCGATGGGGTCTGCTGCGGGACCGTCTGTCTCGGCACCTGTTTTGCGTGCAGCTTGGCGCTCAATGGCACCGCCGATGGCACGTGTTTCGCCTACAAAGTCTACGGCACCGATACGAACGCCACGACGCCGTGCTCGGGTTCGAGCGGCGGGTGTGGCGGCACCAATTGCGAGTGCGCCGCCTCGTCGACCTGCAAGAAGGGGCAGGGTGACGGCTGTGGGGTCGCCAGCGAATGTGCCAACAACCTTTGCGTCGATAGTTTCTGCTGTAGCGGGGCGTGCTCTGGCACCTGCATGGCATGCAGCAACGCGCTCACGGGTTCCCCCAACGGCAGTTGCGCCAACTACAACAAGGTCCAAACCGACACCAACGCCACGTTGCCCTGTATGACGGGCAGTGGCGGTTGCGGCACCACGAACTGCACCTGCACTGCGAGCGGCGCCACCTGTAAGAGGGCGCAAGGCGAGGCGTGCGGCACGGACGGCGCTCTTTGCGCTTCCGGCAACTGCGTCGATGGCGTGTGTTGCGGCGTGTCGGCTTGCGGGACCTGCCAAACGTGCAACGGGACGACCCCCGGTGCGTGTACCGCCCTCAATGACGCCGTCGATCCGGATACGTGCAACGGCACGAACTACTGCTGTCAGGGGGCCTGCGTCGCCGGGACCTGGAACGCTGGCTGCGGCAGCGGCGTTTGCACGGGGACGATGCATTGCAGTGCCGCGTCCGCTGCGTGCAGCACGCTTGGGTCGACCTGCTACTACTGCGGGACCGGCGCCACTGCGGACCGTGCCTTTGCCGTCAGCTGTGACGCCACGGGTACCTGCCCGACGACGGGAGGCGCAGGAGCCGAATGCGCTGCTTGCGCGCGCTGTGCCGTCGACTCTGGGTGCACGAGCTTCTACGCGCACGATGCCGTCGATGCGATTGGCACGACGACCTGTCAAGGCACCAACGTCTGCGCGGGTGGCGGGGCTACGTGTCTGCTCAAGGACGGGCAGGCCTGCGGCACGAACGGCGCACTCTGTGCTTCCAGCAACTGCGTCGACGGCGTGTGTTGTGGCGTGGCCTCCTGTGGCCAATGCCAGACCTGCGGTGGCTCGAGCCCAGGTACGTGCACGGCGCTCAATGACGCCACGGACCCCGGTCTGTGCACCGGCGCCAACTACTGCTGTCAGGGAACCTGCGTGGCCGGCACCCTAAATGCCTCGTGTGGGAGCGGCGCGTGTCTAGGAACGATGCATTGCAGCGCCGCGTCGGCCGCATGCAACTCCCTCGGAGCGACGTGTTACCGCTGCGGAGCAGGCGCCACTGCCGACCGTGCCTTTGCCGTCACCTGTGACAGCGCGGGCGGTTGTCCAACGACGGGAGGCACGGGAGCAGAATGCGCGGCGTGCGTTACGTGCGCAGTCAATACTGGGTGCACGAGCTTCTACGCGCATGATGCCGTCGACTCGATTGGCACGACGACCTGTCAAGGCGCCAACGTCTGTGCGGGTGGCGGGGCTACGTGTCTGCTCAAGGACGGTCAGGCCTGCGGCACGAACGGCGCGCTTTGTGCGTCGGGCAACTGCATCGATGGAGTCTGCTGTGGCACCCCGTCGTGCGGGCCGTGTCAGACCTGCAACGGCGGTACGCCAGGCACATGCACGGGTGACGTCACCAATGGTCCTGACACCGATAGCTGCAACACGGCCGGTGCTTTTTGTTGCAGCGGTAATTGTATCACCGGGCTGTCGGGCTTCGGCGCCGTTTGCGGTTCGACCGGATGCGCGGGCACCTGGGGCTGTAATGCCGGCGCCGCACGCTGTAGCTCGAGCGGGACGGGGTGTTTCTGGTGCGGCACCGGGTCCAGTGCCGACACCTCCCACGGCGTGACATGCAGCACCACGGGGACCTGCCCAACATCGGGTGGCACTACCGTGGAATGTGCGGCGTGCTACAGGTGCGCAACGGGTACTGGATGTTCGACCGCCTTCTATACGCTCGGCACTACGGACACGACGGGTTCGAATCAGTGCACCGGGGGCACTCTTACCTGCAACGGCTCTGGTACCTGCCTGTGATCTTCGCGTCGGCCGTGGCGGCGCCACGGCGGCTGCATGCCGCCGCACTTGCCTGTTTGCTCGGCTGCGCCGCGCCTCAGGCCAACCCGCCGCCTGTGCTCCTGCGCACGCCGCGCGCCGCCTCGACCCCGCGTGACTCGTCGCAGTCCACGCCCGTCGCCCCACGCCCGACGGCACCGCCTGCCAGGCCGGCCCAGCCGCGCGACACCGCCGACCCCGCGACCACCGCCGAGGCGACCAAGATCGCGGGTGAGGGCGTGCGCCTGTACCACGAGGGCGAGTATGACAAGGCCGAGAAGCTGCTCAACCAAGCGCTCACCCTTCATCCATTTCTGCCGCTCGCGAACCTGACGCTCGGCAAGATCCTGCTCATGCGCGGCGAGGCGCGCAGCGACGAGCAGCAGCTCGCGAGCGCCAAGCGCATGCTCGAAATGGCGCTCGCGCTCGATCCGAGCCTGCGCGAGGCCGCGACCCTGCTCGAGCTGTGGAAACCGGCGCGGATCGACTAAATGGCCGCGTCGATTCCGAAGCCCTCGTCGTTGTCGCTGCGCCAGCTCTCCTTTGCGTTCGGCGCGCGGCGCGTCTTGCACGACATTACGCTCGACTTCGGGCCCGGCCGACTCGTCGGCCTCGTCGGCCCGAACGGGGCTGGCAAGACCACCCTGCTCAAGCTCGCTGCGGGCTTGCTCGTGCCCGCAGCGGGCGAGGTGCTGTACGACGGCCACTCGCTCGCTCACCTGTCCGTGCGGGCGCGGGCGCCGTTGCGCGCGTATGTGGCGCAAGGGCTAGGGGAGCCGTTCCCGTATCAAGTCGACGAGATGGTCGCGATGGGTCAGGCCTTCGCGAGCCGCACCTACTCGGCGCCGCAGCCTGGCGAGGCCGTGCATGCCGCCCTCGCCGAGGTCGGTTTCTTGGGCGATCCCGCTCGCCGCTTCGATGAGCTCTCGGGCGGTGAGCGCCAGCTCGTCGTGCTCGCGCGGGCGCTCGTGCAAGGGGCACGCGTGCTCATACTCGACGAAGCGACGAGCCATCTCGACTTGAAGCACAAGAGCGCTCTCGTGGCGGCACTCAAGCGTCGCGCTCGCCAAGGCGTGCTCGTCTTGTGGTCCGTGCACGACCTTGGCCTCGCGGCGCTCGCCTGTGACGAGGTGGTCGTGCTCAAAGACGGCGGCGTGGTCGCGGCCGGATCGCCGCGCCAAGCGCTCGACGCGGCGACCGTGGCGCGGGTCTACGAGGTGCCGGTGCTGGTCGGCACGCACGCCGGGCACGGCGCACCCACGGTCGAGCTCGATCCGGCGGCGTGGGCTTAGGCTCGGTCTCGCCGTCTTACGGCTGCGCGGTCGGGCCGTTCAACCACCCACCGTCGATGAGCAACGTGCGGATTGCCGCGATGAAGCGCACCGCGACCTCGAGCTCCTCGTCGGCACCGCTGCGGTCGAAATGGAACTCGACGTCATAATCGGCTGCCTCACGATAGCCTTGCAGCCGTCGGAGGTCCTTGGCGCGCGCAAAGGGTAGCCGCCCGTCCTTGACTAGATGCAACGAGAAGAGCGACTGCAAGGCGCGGTGGCTGCGCACTTGGACATCGATGCTCGCGAGCGCCGCGCACGCGTAGTGGAACGCTGCGTAGTACATTCGCGTTACGGCGTCGTTGTGCAAACCCACGGCGAGCAAGGCTTGCGCCGCCCGCAGCGACTCGTCACCCTTGCGCGTCTCGGCTGCGATGTGGAGCTTGCGGTTCGCGCCGGTCACAGGCGCACCCCGCGCTGCTCGATGTCTTCGGCAAGCGCCCACTCGTGTGCGACGCGGGTGCGCAGTTCGTCTGCGCTCCATACGAGGGGGGCGAGCAGCACGTCGTGCAGAAGACCCACCTCGGCGACGATCTCTATCGCGGCTCCGCGCTCACCTTGGGTCAAGGTATCGAGGATGACGCAGAGATCCACGTCCGAGTCCTCGTCCGCGCTGCCCCAGGCGTGCGAGCCGAAGAGAAAGACCTCGCACAGCCGCGCGCCAAAACGTGAGCGCAGCCGGGCTACAGCCTCGTGGATTGCGGTCGCGATGTTCGGTGCAAGTGCTTGTGCCACGTTGCGATCGTAGGCGCGCGGCCGCAGACCGTCAAGCAGGCCTGTGACGAAGCCAGAGGCGCCAAGTCTCCCAGCGACCCACCGGCAAAGACCGTGGCTCAGCGTGCCAGGATCTCTTCGAGCGCATACAGGCTCTTGGTCGGCAGCCGCTCGCGTGGGTAGTAGCGCGCGATGATCTCGAGCGCCGCTTCGTAGCTCTCGACGTTCAACACGCGCAGCAGAAAACGCACGTCGGCCTCGTCGTGAAACTCCGGCCCGAGTCTCATGCTCAGGCACTTCATGGCCAACAAGTACTCGGGCTGCGCGGTCATGACGCGTAGATGTGACAGCTCGAGGTAGTCGTTGAACGAACCGCGATCGGACATGAATCCCTTGACGGCGTCATTGAGCCAATGTGGATCGCAGCCGTGCGCCTCGGCCACTCGCCCTGCGGCCGCGCGCATCGCGGCAGCAGGCCTAAACACGGCGTCAATGTCGCGTGTGGCCGGGCGGGCGTCGAGCACGAGGGCCATCACGGCGCCGCCCACCACATACAGCTCGCCGTTGATCGCTTGCCGCTCCAACTCCTCGTTGAGAGCGCGGAATAGAGCGAGGATGTCGGCTTTGGAGAGCATGGGCTAGATGCGGTCGCCGAGACTCGAATCGACGAAGAGGTTGCGTCGGCGAAATGGCGGTGGCGTGTGCACGAGCAGGTGTAGTCGCAGACTCGCGAGCGCGGTAGCAAACACCGGCACCGCGAGCGGCGGGATGTCACGAATCCATGTGGGCACGCCCGCTTCGCAGCGATGCGCACAGAGCTCGATCATGGCGGCGACTTGGTTCTGCATCTGTAGGGAAGCGGGCAGTCGCACGGGCTCGCGCCACACGCGGGTGAACTCGTCGCGGCGCATGCGTGTGAGCAGGTCGTTGAACTCAGCCAGTGCGTAGCTTGCCTGCTCCAAATCGTCGAGCGCCGCGAAGAGCCGCTCGATCTCGCGGCGCGGCGCTGAAAGAAGACAGGACAGGACCCAGGCCGAGACCGGCATCCCGGCGTGCTTTGCCGCGCGCTTGATGTCGGCCTTCTCGGCTGCCGAGACACGCAGCTGAAGTTGGCTGGCCTTGGTCTCGCGCTTCATAGATCGAGAATAGGACTAGGCGCCAGCGCTGTCAATACCAGCGTCAATACACAGGGCCAACTCAGGCCACCTCATGGTCGATCGCCCCGCCGCCACGTCGTTGGGCAGTCCGCAGGCGTTCGCGTTGGTATCGATCCGCTACGTCCTGGCGAGTCGCGCCCGTTGTGATCTCCCGCGCGCCGTGAGGAGGAACGTGTCGCCATCACGCAGCGCCGCGAGACGCGACGATTCGACGCCGTCGTGTGTTTGCAGGCCACGTTGCATGGTCTCGGCGACGAGCTTCTTGACCTGTTGCGCCGGCAGCGACGCGGCCAACTGGCGCAGAGTCGTCCAGGCGTCGACCTCGCCGAACAGCAAGTCCATGCGCTTCGTTTGCCTCAAACTCGCGCCGCCCGCCGAGAGCAGCTTCGTGCAGATGGCCTCCGCGGCCACGTGGACCGTGAGCGCACCGCGCGCGGCAAGGGCCACGAGCGTGGCGCAGCGCAGGCCGTCGTAGCTGTACGGATCGACAAAGGAGAACAGGCTTCCCGGCGCCGAAGCGCTCTTCGGCAAAGCCAACAGACGTGCAGCACACGCCTCGAACGACGTGTGCTCGATGTCGACGCGGCCCATCGGCGCCACGTACGTCGCAGCGGTGGGTTGTTCGAGAAAGTCGCCGACGGCGGCGCACAAGCGCGTGAAGTTGACGGCGTTCTTTTCGGCGAAGACAAAGCGCAGAGGTCGTGCTTGGGCGAGATGTTGCGCCCAGCGTAAGAGCAAGAGTGGCGAGCCGCACCGCGCGTCAGCGATCGCCGGCGTGATCTCCTCGTCGCGCGCGGCGAAGGCCCCCGCCCCGGCAAAGCCGTCAAAGACGAGTCGGGCGCCGTCGGCGTCCACGGGCTCGCGCAGCCAAGCAGCGAAGGCCTCGCCGAGCAGCCGATGCTTCTCGACGGTCGGCCGGCTCTTCTCGCGCAGGAAGAACTTTGTTTGCCACCCGGTGCTGCTTTGCGCCGCAACAGTACGAGTCGGCAGCCGCTCGCGATCTCGCGTGCCCGAGTCGCTCATAGGCGGTGTTGCGCCGCGCTCCTACGACCCAGCCGGCAGCGCCGCGATCTTGACCTTCGCGGCCGACAAGACCTCGCCCGTCTCGACACGTACGAGCTTGGCGTAGAGCTCGGCGCTGTCGCCGATGACGTTGAGCTTCGCCACGATAAGCGCCTCGGCGCCGACCATCTTGCCGAACGCCACGGTCTCCTTGACGTCGAAGAGGTCTGAGAGCTGGAGCTTGAGCTCTTGCGCTAGCGCCTTCAGATCGCGCTCGAGCACCTTGAAACTCGGGTTGCGCGACGCGGCCAAGATGAACTGGTCGTTCAAGTAGCCGGTCACCTCCTTGTACGCCACGTCGGCCGTGACCGGCACCACGGCGACCGGCGTCTTCGCCGCGAGCTTGATGGCGCTGTAGTCGGCGAGCTGGCGCAAGACCTCGGCTACGGCTGGGGCTAGCACTTCGTCGCGCGGCGTCGTCTTCGTGCCCGCGGCGGTGATGGTGTAGTCGAAGTCGCGCGGCTCCTCGGTCAGGTACGACAGCTCGCGCCGCACGATGCGCACGATCGCCTGATCGAGGTTCTCGGTCGCGTAGTTGGCGCCGACGTGGTGGCTCGCTTCGCCGACCCCGCCGTCGGTGTCGCCGCCGCCGCTCTCGGTGACGAAGACGTACTCGCCCATACTGAACTCGCTGATCTGCCGAAAGACCACCTCGCCCTGGGGCGGCAGGCCGCCCGCGCCGACCATCACCCACTTGATGCCGCGCTTGAGGGCCTCGCGCATGGCGTCGGCGTAGGTGTACTTCTGACCGTAGTCGGTGTGCGGGGGCGCGTCGGAGATGGCGAAGCCGAGGCGCAAGGCCTCCCCGCGCCACTCGAGCTCGTGCATAGCGCTCGCGAGGCCGGATTGCAGGTCTTCGGGTTCGTCGCCACCGCCGTCGGCTTGCAGCTTGTCGAGCTTCGATTGAAACGCCTCAATGCTGCTCGTAAAAGGCGACACCTGCGTCACGTAGTCGTCGCCGCGATCGCGATAGGCTACGAGGCCGAAGCGAATGTCGGGCTTGGTCGAGAGCTGCGTCAGCGCGTAGTGGATGGATTGCAGCGTGCTCTTTAGGCGGTCGATCTGGTTCTGCATGCTGCCGGTCGTGTCGATGACGATGGCGATGTCGACCGGCACATGCGCCGGGATCGTGCGTGCGCTCTCGAAGCGGATCTCGCTCGTGCGTCGACCCGCGCGCGCGAGTTGACCCTGGCGCGTGGCGCCGCCACACGTGGCCGCAAGAATGTAGTCCTTGTCGCTCGCGGTGCTCGCGTCGGCCGGGAAGAAGTGCGTCGTGCCGTCGGCGTAGGTCGTGCTCGTCGCGAGGACTTTGCCGCCACCACTCTTCACGTCGAGCTTGCAGTTGGGCATGCTCTTGCCGGCTACGTCCGAGACCTTGATGACCAGGCGCTCGCTGACGTTGACCTTGTAGGGGATAGCGCTCGCGCTCGTCTGGAGGAATTCGAGGAAGCGGTTGTACTGCTTGTTGTCGTCGTAGCGCCCGGCCTTGAGCGCTGGGGCTGAAATAGCACGCGGTGCAGCGGCGGCGGCCTCACCCGCGCTGGCGCCTTTGCTCGGGCCCGCGGTGCGGCTAGCGACGGCGTCGCTCGCGGCGCTCTCGTCATAGCGCTCCTCGGCCTTCTTGTCGCGGCGATGCTCACTCGGCGGCGGTGCTGGGGCGGGCGAGCCGGTCGAGAGGCGCGTCGATGAGCCACTGTCGCCCGGCGCCGCACGCGATGCCGGCGCGCCCGAAGACTCGGGTGCGGCGACCGAGGGGGCCGCCGACGGGGCGCCTTTGCGTTCACCCTCGCCCCGTCCGCCCCTGCCGTAGCCCGCACCGCCGCCGCCGTAGCCGACGCTCGTACCACCGCCGTCCGACGTGGCGGCCGTGCCGACTCCGCCCACGCTCGCGGATCCGGCTGGCGCCCTTGGCTCGCTCGCAGGCTTGGCGGCATCCTTGTGCTTCGCGTGTCCGCCCGCGTCGTCGAGCGCCGCGACTTCCTTGGCACCGGCGTCAGCGCGGGCGAAGACGAAGGGGTAGGTGACAGAGGTCGCGCTGCTCGCCGCGGCGAACTTGAGGCCCTTGATGACGCCGGTGACGCAGGCAACGAGCGCCTCGTCGGCGAGCGTCGATTGCTTCTTGTCGAGCGCGGGTGCGGCGGGTGCGCCGTCGATGCCGATCGTGAAGCTCAGCGTGACCTTGCCCTGCAACGACGCGTCGGCCTTGCGTCTGTCGTCGTAGCACTTGCTGACGCTCTTGCCGGCCGCCTGCACGACCTTGCGCACGGCGTCGAGCGACAAGCCGCCGCTTACTTGTGGGGTGAGCGACTTGTCTTCAGGTGCCGCCGCGGCTGCCGCAGCGACGCGTGGCAGCAAGAGCGCGCAGAATAGCGCCGGCACCAAAAAGCGAGTGAGCATCTTCATCGACGACCTCCCTAAAGAGACGGCGCCGGCGAGCCGGCGCGCGGTCACGAGTTGAGGGCGTCAGTATGGTCCACTGTGCCGCCCAAGCGAAAGGCAAAATGCGCATCGGCATTGTCGCCCGTCTTGGGAATCGCGATCGGCCGTTTCGTGCGGACAGCCGACGGTTGGGTCATCGAAGCGGTGCTTCACTCGATGACCGCTAGGCCCTCTTCGCGCGCCATGTTCGCGAGCTTGTGATCGAAGCACAGCAACTCGAGCGAGACGCCATTGGCACGCAGATGCAGGGCAGCGGCAAGCTGGACCGTGTCAGCGCCGCGCAGCGGCTGACGCGCCACGAGCGCCGAGATCAAGGGCTCTAGGGCCGCAGTTTCGAGCACCACGTTGACCTTCTGCCAATCCTGATTGAACCGCTCGACGATCGCGTCGAGCTCGTTCGCTGTGAGGCTCTTGTCCCGAGCGCGCCGATGGAAGGCCGCTAGACACTCGGCGTACGACAGCCAACAGACGGCGACCGAGTCAGCGCAATCGAGCGCGCGCTCCACGACTTCCGAGCCCGGCTCGGAGACGTACAGCTTGACGAGTGCGCTCGCGTCAACGAACAGCATCGTCGCCGCGGTCCTCGACTACTGCCTCACTCATGAGCCGCGCCTCGAGTCGCGGTCGACGTTTGGCGGGCACGAGCTTCCCCGAGCGACTCGGTAGGCGCAAAGCTCCGCGCTCGGCGAGGTCGCGCACGAGGCGATCCTCGTTGTCCTCGCCCATGCTGACGCTGCCGTAGGCCGCAACCTCGGCGATTGGCACGCCGTGATCGGTGATGACGAGGCGTGCGCCACGCTGCACGCGGCGCAGGTGTTCGCTGAGCCGTGCTTTGAAGCCGCTCACTGAGACCCGTTCACCCATGCCCTATGACTATAATGATTCAGGTCAAACAGGTCAATAGGCGGCTCGTTGAGCTCGCCCAAGTGTCCAACGAGGGCGACGAGCGTCTCGATGTCGATCTCGGCGTCGACATCGCCACCGCCTGACAGGGCACGGCCCGCCGCGAGGCGGCCCGCGCCAGGCAGCGCCGACGGTCCGGCGCATCCGAGCTAGCCCAGAGGTTGGCAACGCGGCCTCGCTGCCGAGCAAGCGGCGCATGAGCTCGGCCTTCAGGTCTGCACGAGCGCGGCGCACGTTACTCCCGAAAGCGCTCGATGGCCGCGCCGACCGCGCCGAGCTTCCTCTCGATGTTCTCGTAGCCGCGATCGAGGTGGTAGATGCGGCGCACGGTGGTCTCGCCTTCGGCCACGAGGCCGGCGAGCACGAGGCAGGCGCTCGCGCGCAGGTCCGTCGCCATGACGGTCGAGCTCGATAGGCGCGGCACGCCTTGCACGATGGCCTTGTGGCCCTCGACGCGGATGCGCGCCCCGAGTCGGTCGAGCTCGGGCACGTGCATGAAGCGGTTCTCGAAGATGGTCTCGGTCACGTGGCTCGTGCCATCAGACAAGCAGAGCAGCGTCATGAGCTGTGCCTGCATGTCGGTCGGCAGGCCGGGGTAGGGCGCGGTCTCGATGTCGACCGGGCGGCCGCGGCCTGCGGCGCGATTTATCGTGACGACCTTGCCCTCGACATCGATCCTCGCGCCGATCGCGCGCAGGGTCTCGATGAGCGCCGCTTGGTGCTCGGGCACCCCGCCCTCGACGCGCAGGCCGTGGCCGGCGAGGGCTCCGGCGACGAGGAACGTGCCGAACTCGATGCGATCGGCGACCACGCGGTGCGCAAAAGGTCGCACGCTCGCGCGGCCATGAATCACGAGGCGACTGCTGCCCTCGCCCTCAACCTCGACGCCCATGGCGCAAAGGACGCGCGCGAGATCCACGACCTCGGGCTCGCGGGCGGCGTTGTCGAGCACGGTGACGCCCCTCGCGAGGGCCGCCGCCAACATGAGGTTTTCGGTGCCGGTCACGGTGGGCATGTCGAACGTGATTTCGGCGCCGACGAGCCCATTGGCCTCGGCCACGATGTAGCCGTGCTCGAGCGTGATCTTGGCGCCGAGCTTCTCGAGGCCTTTGAGGTGTTGATCGACCGGGCGCGCGCCAATCGCGCAGCCGCCCGGCAAGGAAACGCGGGCCTTGCCAAAGCGCGCGAGCAAGGGACCGAGCACGAGCACCGAAGCGCGCATCGTGCGCACGAGCTCGTACGGGGCCTCACAGCGCTCGATGTGACTCGCATCGAGGAGCAGGCGCCCGCCTTCGCCCTCGCGTCGCACGCGCATGCCCATCTGCTCGAGCAGGCGGCCGAGCGTGGCCACATCGGCAAGTCGCGGCACGTTATCGAGCGCGCTCTCGCCGGGCGCGAGCAGGGCCGCGGCCATGATGGGCAGGCTCGCGTTCTTCGAGCCCGAGACGTGCAGCGTGCCGCTAAGTGGCGCGCCGCCGCGGATGCGCAAGGCGTCCATCAGCGGTACTTCGCCGGGTCGACGGCGATTTCGTCGACGACGCTCTTGTCAACGACCTCGATGCGGCTGCCCGGGGTCGCCGTGACGAACTGCTCGTCTTTGACGATGGCGCCAAAGGCGTACGTGCCGACGAGCGTGTTGTCGGACTTGGCGAGCTCGACAGTGAGCTCGGGCGTCGCGAGGCCATGCGTCTGCAAGTCGGCGGCCTTGGCGGCTTCGACCACGATGCGCTTCGCCTTCATGTTCCATAGGCGATAGACGAGGCTCGTCGCTTCGGCGTCCTGCGCCTTGCCCGCCTCGGGCAGCGTGAGCTTCCACGTTTGGTTGTCGCCCTCCTTCTCGCGCGCGAGCGCGATCGTCGTCGCGCCCTTCTTGATCGTGATCTTGGCAACGTCCTCGCGCGTGAACGAGAGCACATGCTTGTCGCGCAGATCGTCGGGTGAGACGGCGAGCTTCTCGATGAGCCAGTTGCCGGCGAGCTCGATGATCGGTGCTGCCGCGGCGGCGCCCGCGCTGCTGCCCGCACCCGCGGCGGTGCCACCGCCCGCGACCATCGCGTAGTACTTCTTCTCGGCTTTGGATTCGCCCGCTTTGATCTTCGGGTCGGAGGCCTTGTCGGCAACGCCCGGCGCGACCGCGAAGAGCAAGCGCTTCGGCGCGCCGGTCTTCAGTGCGAGCGCGACTTGCAGCGCGGGCTTCGTCAGGCCGAAGGCCTTTAGCTGCTCAGGCGTGGCGCTCTCCGAGACAAAAGCCTTGGCGTTCGCGCTCGCCAAGGCCGAGAGCAGGGCGTGCACGGCCACCGCGTCAGCGGGCCAGACCTTCGGCTCGATGAGGCGATAGCGCTCCCCCTCGCGTTCGAGCGCGTAGCGCACCGCCCCGTGCTGCACGTGCACGCTCATCACGTCCTCGGCGTCGAAGGCCAAGAGGCGCTTGTCGCGCAGTTGAAAGAGGTCCTTGTCGAGTTGGTACTCGAGCGCCCCAGCGACGACGTACACGCTCGGCGCCTCGGCGAGCTTGACGTAGAGCGAGCCGTCGAACGCGCTCTTTTTGCCGGCGAGCAGCGTCTCCGTCTTGCCCTTCGCATCCGTGATCGCGAGCGAGAGGCGCGCCGGCGCGAGGCCATAGAGCGCGAGGTCGACAGGGCTCGTGGGCCTATCCTTGCCGCTCTCTTCGCCCTTGTCGGCGCCGGCGCCGACCACCGCCGTGCGTCTGAGGTCCACGAGCTGCTGCACGAGCGCGTCGACTGAGTCGCCCTCGGCCGCTGCCTGCACGGGCGCCGTAATCGTCCACGCGCTCTTGCCCTCGGCATCGCCCGCGCGCGCAAGGGTCAGCGTGCCCTTCTTGCTCGTTAAGACGAGCTCCCGTACGGCGCTCGGGCTCGAAAGCTGCAGCACCTTGGCCGCTTCGGCCGCGGCCTTCTCCTTCTGCTCGCTGTGCTCGGTCTGCCAAAAGGCCAACGCGACAGCGCCGCCGCCGACGAGCGTGAGAGTGAGCAGGCTCGCGAGCCGCTTGTGGATGAGCCGCATCGGGCTGCCTCCTCTATGATTGGACGTGAACTAACGCTGCCGGCGAATGAGCACGATGCCGAGGCCGACCGCCACGAGCAGCACGGGGAAGATGTCGAGCGAGAAGAACTTGATCTGGCCCATCTGCTCGCCGGACAAGAAGAGCTGGCTCGAGCTGCGCGTCTTGGCGCGGATGGCGATCTTCTGTTGCTCCTCGGCGAGCCAGTTGACGGCGTTGACGAACAGGTCGCTGTTGCCTTGCAGGCGCAAATGCTTGTTGTCGATGAAGTTGGCGTCACCGGCGACGAACAGCCGTGCTTCTTCAGAGCGCTTGTCGGGCTCGCTCACGCTCTTGGTCGCGAGCGCGGCCACGGTGACCGGGCCGGCGAAGTCCTTCTTCTCGTCGAACGCTGCTTGGCCATCGACGAGGTTCGTCTCGCCCCAAGCCGAGGCGCCGCTCTCGAGCATGGGCACGGCCTCGACGCCGGTGAGGCCCCCGGTGCCGATGGCGAGCGAGCGGGCGGTCAAGAACACGGCCGGTGCGCTCATGCCCTTGAACAGCGCGTGGCCCTCTTGCGCCTCGGTCGGCTGCACCATCGGCGCCGCGGCGCCGAGGCCCATCAGGCGGTTGAGCGGGTTGGTGTCGACGACCAGATCGTTGTGCAGCTCGATCTTCCATTGCTTGAGCAGGGTGCGCACGCCGCCGTCGCGATCGGGCTCGAGCAGGACAATGAGGCGTCCGCCCTTGTTCAAGTACGCTTCGAGCGCCGCCACCTCGGGGCCAAAGAGCGGGCTCTTCGGCCAGGCCAAGACGAGCACCGCGGCGTTGGCTGGAATAGCGAGCGCGCCCGTCGGCGCCGCCGCGAGCGCCACCTTCGCGCCGGCCTTGGCCTGCTCGCCCGTGATGAGCGACAGCGGCTCGACCGCGTACCCTTCGGCGCGGATCGATTCGGCGACACCCTTGTACCCTTCGGCGTTGTCGCCGTCGTTGAGGTCGGCCTCGCCGTGGCCCGTAAGGAAGTACACCGTCTTCGAGGTCTGCTCGGCGACCTTGACGATGCCGTTCGTGAGCTCCTCCTCGGAGGGCTCCTTGGCGCGAGCGTCTTGGCCGTGCGAGGTGATGACGATGCGCGGGCCGCGCTCGGTGATGGTGAACTTCTCGACGAGATCGACGCGCGCCTGTGGGTCCACCATTTCGAAGGTGAGCTTGCTCCCGGCTGCCTTGTAGCGGCTCAGCGTCTCTTGCACCTGCGCGAAGGCGGGGTCAGCGCTGCCGTAGAAGGCATAGATCTTGACCTCGTCTTTGAGACGGCCGAGCAGGCCGGTCGTTTGCTCGGAGAGGGTGTAGAGCCCCTCGCGCGTCATGTCGAACTGCTTCGGATTCTTGAAGGCGACGTAGTTGAGCACGCCGACGACGCCGAGCACGACTACGACCGAGACGACCGAGACCGCCATCAGGCCGCTCGAGCGTGAGCCCGCAAGACGCGAGAAGAAGTCGCGGTTGGTGGCGAAGTAGAGGCCGCAGAGCAACGCCGCGAGCACGATCTTGCCGATGACGAGTGGCCCAAAGCCATCGGTGAGCAGCATCGTGAACGGGGTGCTGACGAGCAGCACTACGCCGATGGCGCCGGCCAAGCGGCCGAGGGTGGTCAGGCTCGAGACCGACTCGCGCCGGCTGTCTGTCTTGTTGTGGGGCACGTCAGACGAGGTCATGAGGGGGATGCTCCTAGCGCCAACGCTGCGCTTCGACGACGCGGTAGGTGAGAAAGAGGCCGACGAAGACGAGCGACAGATAGTAAACGACGCTCGACACCTTGATGATGCCGCGCACGAAATCTTCGAGGTGGTTGGTGATCGACAGGTAGTCGAAGAACCCCTGCCAAAAGCCCTGCTGCCCGCGCGCCGCGAAGCCGATGACGAAGAAGATGAGCAGCATGGCGAACGAGATGATGACGGCGACGATCTGCGACTCGGTGACCGCGCTCGCGAGCAGGCCGACCGCCACGAACGCCGCGCCGAGCAGGAACATGCCCAAGTAGCTTACGCCGACCGTATGCCAGTCGAGGGCGCTTTGGCCGCCTTGCGCCGTGCCGCCGTAGATGGTGAGCAGCACCGGGAAGATGAGCGTCAAGGCGAGCATCATGCTCATGATGAGCAAGGCCGCGAAGTACTTGCCGAGCACGATCTCGAGCGGTCGCACGGGCGAGGTCATGAGGAGCTCGAGGGTCTTGGCTTTGCGCTCCTCGGCGAGCAAGCGCATCGTCAGGATGGGCAGCATGAAGAGGAAGAAGACGCCGACGTTGCGAAAGACGTTGCCCATCACCATGTCGGTCAGGTTGAGCTGCTCGAGCATCCAGGCCTGCTGGCTCTGCATCGACTGCATCGAGATGAGCTGAAACTGCTCGACGAGCGCGCCAAAGAAGAAGGCGGTGATGAGCATGAAGAAGCCGAACAGGACGTAGCTCGTCCAGGTGGTGAGGAACACCCGGGCGTCCTTGCCGGCGATGGCGAGAATGTTGCCCATGTTTGCTAGACCTCCGTCAGGTGCAAGAACACCTGCTCGAGTGAGGACTCTTTGCCCTCGACCTTGTGCTTGTCGACGAGCGTGGCGAGCTGGTCGTCGGCGACGACGCGGCCTTGATTGATGATGATGACGCGCGCGCAGGTGGCCGTGACCTCTTGCAGGATGTGCGTCGAGAGGATGACCGTGTGCTCGCCCGCGAGCTCCTTGATGAGATCGCGCACATCGCCGATCTGGCGTGGGTCGAGGCCGGCCGTCGGCTCATCGAGGATGAGCACCTCGGGGTTGCCGAGCAGCGCCTGGGCGAGCCCCGCGCGTTGGCGAAAGCCCTTCGAGAGGTTGCGCAAGAGGCGGTCGGCGGTTTCGGTGAGCGAGGTCTTGTGCATGACGCGCGCCACGTCGTCTTTGCGCTTGGCGCCGCGTAGGCCTTTGAGCTTGGCGACGAAGGTCAGGTACTCTTCGACCGTGAGGTCGGGGTACACGGGCGGCACTTCGGGCAGGTAGCCGATGCGGCGTCGCACCTCCATCGGCTGCTCGAAGACGTCGAAGCCGGCGACCTTGGCGCTGCCGGCCGACGGCGGCATGAAGCCTGTGAGGATCTTCATGGTCGTGGTTTTCCCGGCCCCGTTCGGCCCGAGAAAACCAACGATCTCGCCTCTGTTGACCTTGAAGGAGATGTCTCTGATGGCCGTCAGATCGCGATAGCTCTTGGTGAGGCCCGATGTCTCGATCATGGGATCTGCCGCTCCTTGCTGCGCCGCCCGGCTCCGGCTTTGGCTCGCCTCGGCTCGTGTGCACGAGCCTTCGCCCCCCCCGGGATTGCGCCGCGCATATATCGGGGCGGGGGCTGTGGGGTGTCAAGTATCGTCCGTGTCCGCATTCGGAGCGCGGTCTCGCTAGCGTCCGTGAGACTAGGCTCGTCATGACTGCCGTCGCTGCGGCTCATCGAGAGGCGGATGAGGAGCAACCCGCATGGAAGACCGAGCGCCACCGATCGCCGACCAGGCGCGTCACCGTCTCGGCGCTGCCGACGACCGGCTCTTCGCTCGGTGTCTGCTGTCTCTCGGCGTCGTTTGCCTGGGCTTCGCCGTTCGGGGTTGCCCCTCGCCCCACGAGCCGGTCACCGGGTCGTCTGCGCTAGTTGATATCTCGCGTCCCGCCGTGCCGCAGGATAGCCCGGCGCAGCGTCTCGTCGAGTCGCACGAGTTGCATGCATCGCCGCACGGGCCGGCGTGGCGTACCCTTGCCACACAGATTAGCGCGGGCCGCCTGCTCAATTCTTCGGTGGTCGCGGCCTGGCTCGAACGCGAGGCTGCGCGGTGGGACGTGAGCCCCGAGGTGATGGCGGCGCGCTTCTCCAGCCGCGTAGAGATCGCTCTGCGCGACCCGGGCTACCAGCTCGCTGGCACCCCCGCCGCGCGGATCGGCGCGCTCAAACGTGCTCTGCTCACCCGCAGAGACACGCTCTACAACCGCGAGGCCGCGACTGTCGGTCACTTCCTCATGAATGGCCGCCTCCAGTGTTTGTCTGGATCCCTGGCGGTCGTTCTTGCGTGGATGGCTAGTGCTAGGGTCGGCGACGAGAGCGTCCGCGCCGTTTTCGTCTACACCGAAGGTCACGTTCGGCCGGGGCTCGTCATCGCCGCAACGCTCCATTTCGTCGAGGCGACCGCACTCGACTCGGTCGTTGATTCGGCGCCCCTCGCGTCGCCATCGGACTTGCGTGTGGCCGACGCCGCGGCCGAGTTGGCGATCGTAATGCTCGGTGACGATTCCCCGCCATGGTTGCGCAAACAGGCGCTCGTACGCGAGGCGGCGTTCAGAGTAGCAAGCGAGGAGCGGGCGATGCTGCAGCCCGCGCCGATCGACGACTTCTCGCTGGCGTTTGGCGTTGCCGATGTCGCCCGGGGCGACTTGCCTTTGGCCGGTCACACCGGACCGACGCACAAGATGCAGCGCCGGCTCGTGGCACCAAAGATCGCCCTACCAATTCCGGGCCGAGCGACCGGCAAGTTCGCGAGGCTGTTTGCGGCACCATTGCGGGGTGGCCCCTGGGCGCCAACTACGAGCGCGATCATCGCGCAGCACAGGGACGCGGTCCGCGCTCGCTAGGATGCACGGCGGCGGCTTCGCCGAGACGAACCACACTCTCGTATTTGGGGCGGGGCGCGGCGTTGCGTGCATCGGCAGCGCACCGACATTCCCGGAATCGTTGTTTTGCGATATTGCTGTTCACAGTCGAGCCAAGCTATGACAGCGCTCCTGATTCGTGACGCTCGGGGACGCATTGCTGAAGCTCGAGGATCTACAAGTCGATGCCGTAGTAGACGGCATCGATCCGTCCGGCCCGGCCAAAGTCCTGCACGTCACCAAGGCTGGCCCTGACTCCGTCAAGCTCACCTACGAAGCGCCCAACAACGCCGTCTTTCAACGTCTGCTCTTTCGCGACGATGAGGCCAAGCTCTCCTTCGTGAGCGCCCGTCGCACCTGGACCTTCGTCGCCGCGGCCGACCGCTTCAAGCTCGCCGCCGAGGCCTTGCGCATCAAGCTCGCCTACCTGTTCGACCCGATGATGGCCGTGCATACCTCCGACGTCGAGCCCCTGCCACACCAAGTCGGCGCCGTCTACGAGGCCATGCTGCCGCGCCAGCCCTTGCGCTACGTGCTCGCCGATGACCCTGGCGCCGGCAAGACCATCATGGCGGGCCTGCTCATCCGCGAGCTGTTGCTGCGCGGCGATCTCGAGCGCTGTCTCATCATCGCCCCGGGCTCCCTCGTCGAACAGTGGCAGACCGAGCTCGCGACCAAGTTCGGCCTGCGCTTCGACCTGCTCAGCAACGAGCTCTGCGAGTCGACCGCTACCGGTAATCCCTTTGTCGAGCACCCGCGGCTCATCGCCCGCTTGGACCAGCTCTCGCGCAACGAGCAGTGGCAGGAGAAGCTCAAGGCCGACGGCGCGCGCTGGGACTTGGTCATCATCGACGAAGCGCACAAGCTCGCGGCGCACTACTTCGGCAAGGAGCTCAAGACCACCAAGCGCTACGAGCTCGGCAAGCTCGTCGGCAGCATCGAGCGCACGCGCAACTTTCTCTTGATGACGGCGACGCCGCACAACGGGCACGAGGAGGATTTCCAGGCCTGGCTCGCACTCATCGACGAAGATCGCTTTCACGGCCGCGCCCGTGACAAGGCCGAGCCCCACGATGTCTCCGACATCATGCGCCGCATGGTCAAAGAGGACTTGGTCAAGTTCGACGGCTCGAAGCTCTTCCCCGAGCGCCGCGCCCAGACCGTCACTTACCGCCTCTCCGACGCCGAGCGTGACCTCTACGAGCGCGTCACCGACTACGTGCGCAACGAGATGGGCCGGGCAGATCAGCTCGAGGGCAAGAAGAAGGGCATGGTCGGCTTCGCGCTCACCATCCTGCAACGCCGCCTCGCTTCGTCACCGTTCGCCATCGCCGAATCATTGCGTCGTCGCCGCGAGCGCTTGCTCGAGCGCTTGGACTCCCTCAAGAGCCCGCGAGCGAAGGCAGTCAAAGACGAGTGGCAGGCCTTTGACCCCGAAGACCTCGATGACGACTGCACGGCCGAGGAGCTCGAGCAGATCGAGGAGCAGCTCGTTGACGATGCCACCGCCGCCAAGACCATCCCCGAGCTTCATGCCGAGATCGAGATCCTCTGCGGGCTCGAGAAGGACGCGCACGACGTTCTAAAGAGCGGCATCGATCGCAAGTGGGACGAGCTCTCGAAGATCCTCCAGAGCGACGCCGCCGAGATGTACCTGCCCGGTGGCCGGCGTCGCAAGATGATCATCTTCACCGAGCACAAGGACACGCTCGACTACCTGCGCAAGAAGATCGCGGGCGTGCTCGGCAAGCCCGGCGCCGTCATCGAGATGCACGGCGGCACGCGGCGCGAGGACCGTCTGCGCGCGCAGGAAGAGTTCCGCCAGAACCCCGAGGTGGTCGTGCTCGTGGCCACCGACGCCGCTGGTGAAGGCGTCAATCTCCAGGTCGCCAACCTCATGGTTAACTATGACCTGCCCTGGAACCCGAATCGCATCGAGCAGCGCTTTGGCCGCATCCACCGCATCGGCCAGACCGAGGTCTGCCACCTGTGGAACCTCGTGGCGAGTGAGACGCGCGAGGGCGAGGTGTTCGAGCGTCTGTTTGCGAAGCTCGAAGAAGAGCGCAAGGCGCTCGGCGGCAAGGTCTTCGACATCTTGGGCCAATCCTTCGACGAGAAGCCGCTCAAGGAGCTGCTCATCGAGGCCATCCGCTACGGCGACCAAGAAGAGGTGCGGGCCAAGCTGTTCCGCAAGGTCGAAGGCGCGCTCGACCGCGAGCACTTGCAGAACATCATTGATCGCAACGCGCTCACCGCCGACGTGTTCTCGCAAGAGCGGCTCTATCTGGTCAAAGAGGCGATGGAGAAGGCCGAGGCCAAGAAGCTGCAGCCGTTCTTCTTGCGCCGCTTTCTCGTCGACGCCTTCCTGCGTTACGGCGGGCAGCTCCAGGAGCGCGAGGCGGGCCGCTACGAGATCAAGCATGTGCCGGCGACCGTGCGCAAGAAGCACGCGGTCGAGGGCGGGCGCAGGCCAGTGCTCGAGAAGTACGAGCGCATCACGTTCGATCGGCACCTCATGCGCGTGCACCACAAGCCCGCGGCCGACCTCGTGCATCCGGCGCACCCGCTCATGAGCACGCTCATCGACCTCGTGCTCGAGGACGATAGCACGGTGCTGCACGACGGCACCGTTCTCGAGGACCCGACTGACCCGACCACGCGGCCGCGCCTCATGTTCATGATCGACCACGGGATCCGTGAAGGCACGAGCGCGCGCTTGGTGTCGCGGCGCATGCAGTTCGTGGAAATCGACGAGCTCGGCTTGGCGCATGATGGTGGCTCGGCCCCGTATCTCGGCTATCGCGCAGCGCAAGCGGCCGAGGCCAAGCTCGTCGAGCAGGCCCTCGGCGCGCCTTGGCTCGCGCAAGACTTGTCGGCGCTCGCCATCGAGTGGGCGAGCGACCATCTCGTCAAGGAGCACTTCGACGAGGTGAAGAAGCGTCGCGACGCCATGGTCAAAAAGACGCTCGACGCCGTACACGAGCGCCTGACGCGCGAGATCAACCACTGGTCGAAGCGCGCCTACGAGCTTGGCGCCGAGGTGAAGGCAGGCAAGCAGCCGAAGATGCAGCCCGAGAACGCGAAGAAGCGGGTGGAGGAGCTCAAGGCGCGGCTCCTCTACCGGCAGAAGGACCTGCAGGGGCAGCTCCAGATCGCGTCCAATCCACCCCTCATCGTGGGCTGTGCCTTGGTGTTGCCGCAAGGCCTCGTTGACCAGTTCGAGCACAAGCAGCCCGAGCCCGAGAACGACGCCGACGTGCGCAAGCAGGTCGAGTGGCTGGCCATGAACGCGGTGCTCAAGGCCGAGGGACTGCTCGGCCATCGCGTCAAGGATGTCTCGGCCGCCAAGTGTGGCTGGGACGTGACCGCGGTCACCGCCGATGGGCACTCGCGCCACATCGAGGTCAAGGGACGCCACAAAGACGCGACCACCGTGACCGTGACGGCCAACGAGGTGCTCGAGGGGCTCAATCAGGGCGAGAAGTTCATCCTCGCCATCGTGCTCGTCAATGGTACCGCGGTGGACGGTCCGCACTATGTGCGCGCGCCGTTCAAGAAGGAGCCGGACGGGGGCGCCGTGTCCGTCAACTATGACTTGCGCGACTTGCTCGCGCAGGCGAAGCCGCCGGGCGTCGCCTGAGCGGCTGGAGGAAAGATGCCGACCTCCTCAGCGACACCCGCGACCTTCCGGTCACATTTGCATGGTGGCCGTGCGGCGGCTTATCCTGGCAGCATGGGGACGGTGCTGGACAACGAGACGCTCTTGGCTGCTGTGCGCGGGCGGTTGCTTGACAGCATCAAGCCGCGGCGCATCGTCGTGTTTGGCACCCGCGCGCGCGGCGACGCCAGGCCCGAAAGTGACCTCGACCTCGTCGTGGTCGCCGATCTCGTTGGCTCGCTCGCCGAGCGCTCACGCGCCGTGCGCGCCTGCCTTCTCGACGTGCCGGTCCCGATCGACCTCGTCGTCTACACTCCCGACGAGTACGAGCGTCTCGGGCGCTGGCGCTCGAGCATCGCCGCGATCGCGGAGCGCGAAGGGCGCGTCTTGTATGGCTGACGAAGCGCGGGACGAGGCGCTGGCCTGGCTCGACAAGGCCGAGCAAGATCTATCGGCCGCGCGTCTGATTCTGCAGGGCAAAGGGCCATCGACGGTCGGCTGCTACCTCGGACAGCAGGCCCTCGAGAAACTGCTCAAAGCGGTGTTGGTGTTTCGTGGGCTCGGTCCGCCGCGGTCCCACGACCTCGTTGACCTGCATCGGCGGGTTGTGGCGTGCGGGTTCGATCCGCAGGTCTCTGCCGCCGATTTGGCCGCCTGGACCGATTACGCGGTGGCTGGGCGATATCCAGGGTTCGGTGATCTCGAGTCTGAAAGAGATCTGTTGCCGTTGCTGACCTGCGCGGCCGACCTGGCGCGGTGCGTCCGCTCCACCCTTACTGGATAGCCGCGAGCTAGCCCAGGCGAAGCCGCCGCACGCTGCCTGGGCGTCGATTGGACACTCATGTCGAAAGCTATGCACATCATCGCCCCGAAGAAGCTCATCGAAGTGGCGCTGCCGCTCGATGACATCAACAAGGCCGCGGCGCGCGAGAAGTCGATCCGCCATGGGCACCCCTCGACGCTGCACTTGTGGTGGGCGCGGCGGCCATTGGCGGCGGCGCGGGCGGTGCTGTTTTCGCAGCTCGTCAACGATCCGTCGTGGAAGTACAGCGAGGAGGAGCAGAAGAAGCCGCAAGTGAAGTCGGCCATTACGCGCAAGCGCAAGGAGTTGTTCAAGCTCATCACGGAGCTCGTGCAGTGGGAGAACACCACGAACGAGAAGGTGCTCGAGCGGGCGCGGGCCGAGATTCGGGCTTCGTGGCGCGAGACTTGCGAGGCCAACAAGGGCCACCCTGAGGCCGCGACGCTGTTCAACCCAGCGAAGCTGCCGGCGTTTCATGATCCGTTTGCGGGCGGTGGGGCGATCCCGCTCGAGGCGCAGCGGCTCGGGCTCGAGGCGCATGCGACGGACTTGAATCCGGTCGCGGTGCTCATCAATAAGGCGATGATCGAGGTCCCGCCTAAGTTCGCTGGGCGGCCGCCGGTCGGGCCGATTCCGGCCGATGACAAGCAGAGCCGGGCCGGGGCCACCGAGGATTGGTCGGGGGCCAAGGGTTTGGCCGAGGACGTGCGGCGCTATGGGGCTTGGATGCGGGCGGAGGCTTTTGCGCGCATTGGGCATCTTTATCCGAAGGTGAAGATCACCAAGGGGATGGTGAAGGAGCGCCGGGATCTCGCGCCGTATGAGGGCAAGGAGCTGACGGTCATTGCTTGGCTTTGGGCGCGCACGGTTAAGAGTCCGAATCCGGCGTTCTCTGACGTCGATGTGCCTCTTGCTTCGACGTTCATGCTGTCGACCAAGGAGGGCAAGGAGGCTTGGGTTGAGCCGGTGATTGAGAAGCAGGGCTATCGGTTCACTGTGCGAGTCGGGAAGCCGAAGGATGCCGAGGCGGCGAAGAACGGGACGAAGCTCGCGCGTGGGGCGAACTTTGCGTGCCTCATGTCGGAGTCGCCGATCGCGGGTGACTACATCAAGGCCGAGGGCCGAGCTGGTCGCATGGGGGCGCGTCTCATGGCGGTCGTGGCCGAAGGTGAGCGCAGCCGCGTCTATTTGTCGCCGACTTCCGATCTCGAGAATGTTGCTGCTACGGCCGAACCAACGTGGAAGCCAACGACACCTTTGCCAGACGACCCACGGAACTTTTGGACGGTCCAGTACGGCCTCAAGACCTACGGCGATCTCTTCACCCCCCGCCAGCTCGTGGCCCTGACCACCTTCTCCGACCTCGTCCAAGAAGCGCGCGAGCGGGTGCAGCGCGATGCTCTGGCCGCGGGCTTGGCTGATGACGGCAGGCGGCTCGACGATGGGGGGTGCGGCGCTCAGGCCTATGCTGATGCCGTGGCCGTGTACCTCGCCTTCGTTGTCGACAAGGAATCTGAGTGCCTGTCGAGCATTGCGACATGGAGCGCCGCCCCCAAGAATGAGCTGGTCGTGGGCACGTTTCGGCGCCAGGCTCTGCCCATGACCTGGGACTTTGGGGAAGCAAATCCGTTCGCGTCGTCGAGCGGGTCCGTACTCAAGAACGCCGAGGCTGTTGCGAAAACGATCGAGACTGCGATTCCAGCGCTTGTGGGCGGCTCGGCCAAACAGTTGGACGCTGCGTCGGGGCCAAGCCCAATACGCAACCCGATAGTCTCCACCGACCCGCCCTACTACGACAACATCGGCTACGCCGACCTATCTGACTTCTTCTACGTCTGGCTGCGGCGCTCGCTGAAACCCGCCTTTCCGGCGTTGTTCGCAACGCTCGCCGTGCCGAAGGCCGAGGAACTCGTGGCCACGCCGTACCGACACGGGGGCAAGGAAGCAGCCGAGGCGTTCTTTCTGGGCGGCATGACGCAGGCAATGCACCGGCTAGCCGAGCAAGCGCACCCGGCGTTGCCGGTCACGATCTACTACGCCTTCAAGCAGTCCGAGAGCGAAGCCGAAGGCACCGCATCAACGGGCTGGGAGACTTTCCTCGAAGCTGTCCTCAAAGCTGGGCTCGCCGTAGTCGGCACCTGGCCCATGCGAACCGAGCGCGGCGCTCGCTCCATCGGCATCGGCACCAACGCCCTAGCCTCGAGCATCATCCTCGTCTGCCGAGCCCGCGCCGAAGACGCCCCATCCGTCACCCGCAAAGACTTCGCCCGCGAGCTCGCCCGCGCCCTGCCCGCCGCCATCACCGAGATGACCGCCGACCCCATCGCCGCCATCGCCCCCGTGGACCTCGCGCAAGCCTGCATCGGCCCAGGCATGGCCATCTTCTCGCGCCACAAAGCCGTGCTCGAAGCCGACGGCCAGCCCATGACCGTGCACAGCGCGCTCGTCCACATCAACAAAGCCATCGACGACTACTTCGCCCACGCCGAAGGCGAGCTCGACGCCGACACGCGCTTTTGCATCGGCTGGTTCGAGCAGTTCGGCTTCGACGCCGGTGAGTTCGGCCAGGCCGACGTGCTCGCCCGCGCCAAAGGCACCTCCGTCGAAGGGCTCAAGGAGGCCGGGGTCGTCGAGGCCGGTAGAGGCAAAGTGCGCCTGCTCGGGGTGAAAGATCTGCCGCAGGGTTGGGACCCGAGCACCGACAAGCGCGTCCCCGTCTGGGAAGCGCTCCACCACATGTGCCGCGCCCTAGGCGACAGCGAAGGTGAAGCGGGCGCCCTCCTCGCCCGCATGCCCAACAAGCAAGACGCCATTCGTCAGCTCGCCTATCGGCTCTACACCCTGTGCGAGCGCAAGGGTCGGGCCGAGCAGGCCCGCGCCTACAACGAGCTCATCACCTCGTGGCCGGCCATTGTCGAGCAGAGTCAGAAGGCGGGGCCGGTTGGCACGCAGTTGGACCTTGTGTAGCGCATGTTTCCGCCCGCACCGACCTCGAGTGTGGCCTTGCGCCGATTCTCACTCCCCGACACAGTAGAGAAGACGACGTGCGGTAGGTTAGGGAGGCGAGCCAAATGCTGACCAAGCTCCGATTGAAGAACTTCAAAGCCTGGAAGGATTCGGGCGACATCCGGCTTGCGCCGCTCACGGTGCTCTTTGGTACCAATAGCGCGGGCAAGACGAGCATTCCCCAACTCCTCCTCCTGCTGAAACAGACCGCGGCGTCGCCGGATCGACAGCGGCCGCTTCAATTTGGCGATAGTCGCACGCTCGTAGACGTTGGAACCTATGATGACGTTCTGCACGGGCACGACGTGTCGCAGCCGTTGGGGTTCTCGTTCGAGTGGTCGCTCGATAATCCGTTAGAGGTTCGTGACCCCCTTTCCCATGCGCTGTTCAAGGGCGATCGACTCTCGTTCGAAGCGCGCCTCGGTACCGATGGCCGTCATCAACCGAGCACCGAGCTGTTGCGCTATGAACTACGGCAAGACGGCAAGACGGTCCTCGACCTGGCCCTGGAACGGCGTGACGCTCAGCGGCGCAAGAAACCCGAATTCGATCTCGCCTCCTCTCAGTACACTCTAACGCGACATCAGGGCCGCGCATGGACACTGCCTGCACCAGTCCGGTTCTATGGCTTTTCGGACGAGGTCGCTGCGTACTACCAGAATACCGTCTTCGCAGCAGATCTCGTGCTCGAGCTCGAACGCATGCTCGGCAGCGTGTACTACGTCGGTCCGTTGCGAGAATCACCCAAGCGGCTTTACCTGTGGTCCGGCGAGGTCCCCGATCACGTCGGGGTTCGTGGCGACCGCGCCATAGAGGCGATTCTTGCAGCCCATGATCGAGCGTTCAATCTTAGAGCCAAACAGAGAACGAAGACCCTTCCCGAACTGGTTGCCGAGAGGCTGCGTGACATGGGTCTCATTCACGACTTCCAGGTCAAGGCCCTTGGGCAGCACCGCAAGGAATACGAGGTTCTTGTTCGGACTCATCCGAAGCTTCCTGAGGTGAAACTCACTGACGTCGGATTTGGAGTCAGCCAAGTGCTGCCGGTTATCGTCGAGTGTTTCTATGTGCCGCGGCGGTCCATCGTCATCTTCGAGCAACCCGAGATCCACCTGCACCCGCGCGTGCAATCCGAACTCGCAGATCTCTTCGTCGACGCGATTCACGCCCGCGAAGACAGCGGCGCACGTGCTTGCCAGTTCATTGTCGAGAGTCACTCCGAGCATTTCTTACGCCGGCTTCAGCGCCGAATCGCGGACGAGCAGCTGTCGAAGGATGACGCCGCACTCTACTTCGTCCACACCGAGGGCTCGAGCGCGCAGATTGAAGAACTCGATGTAGACGACTACGGAAACATCAAGAACTGGCCGGCGGACTTCTTCGGCGATGAAATGTCCGATCTCGTGTTGCGGAGCGAGGCACAGTCGAAGCGCATGCAGAAGGGGCAGCGCACGTGACCGCGTTGCCTCTCCGCTGCGTCGTCGACACGAATGTGCCTCTGACCGCGAATGGCGCTAATCCAGAAGCACCAAGTGACTGCGTCGCCTCTAGCGCCAAAGCGCTACAGGCCGTCATGGCGTCCGGACATCTCTTCATCGATGATGGCCGAAGAATCGTGGGCGAGTACTGCAACAAACTCAAGACAAAGGGCGAGCCCGGGCCAGGCGACAGGTTTCTGAAGTGGCTCCTCACCCACGAATACGCTGAGCAGCGGGTGACGCAGGTCAAGATTACGCAACAACCAGACGACGACGAGGACTTCGTCGAGCTCCCGCGCCCACCAACGGGCATCCACCTGAAGTATCCCCTCATATGATGCCAAAGACATTACAGAACACCAGATGCTGATGCAGCAGCCCGTAGAACGCGCTCACGAGGGCGACGAGGTCCTTCTCGGGCATCATCGGGATCGCCGCGTAGTA